>ENA-ORXR01000029-ORXR01000029.1-marine-metagenome-genome-assembly--contig:-NODE-29-length-210075-cov-5.829741_pt1 | contig 210075 bp, 190 predicted proteins | sample MGYA00237866_ERZ511479 | MGnify/ENA metagenome assembly ERZ511479 | reverse complement strand
GCTTTCCGTTCTGCTGTACCTTCATAGGCTATGCTCAGTTGGCCACTGCTTGGGTTTGGATATACGGTGTATTGCTCATCATATACGGCTGGTTTCGCGGCCAGTGTATTCCCACCATTCAATAGTTTGTTTTCCTCGGCAAAACGGGTATTACCATTTTTGTAAATCCCCATAGAATTGCAGATCCACAGATCATCAAAGTTCAGGCTGGGCAAATAAGGCATAGCCAAGGTACGAGCCTTATACACAGCCGGACCGCCCACATACGGACAATCCACAGCCAACCCCATGATACCCGTCACCTCTATACTGTCAAAATGAGTCCAATCGCCCTGCATCATATTCAAATATAAGCTATTAATCCATTGTTCGTTTATTACGAAAGACTCTGTGCTGGCTATTGCATTGTTTACACTAACCGCATTATTTAAAATATTATTATTCCTTTTTTTGTAAACTACTACAATAGGTTCTTGTTATGTAAGTTTTAGACCTTGGCTCAATGTTTGATTTCGTGATTGACCTTTATTAGTACATTATATTATACTCTCCGTTAGAAAAACAAATAACAAATAATACTGTCCACTATCCTAAAACAAACTGAGGGAAAATTCCTAAAAGAATAACTAGAGCCGCATTAACAATCAGTAAGAATTGCTCAGTAGAGTTGACTTCGAAAAGAGTTTTTTGCTCAGTGGTAGCAAAAAACATTGCTCGTAAAACTCTGAAATAATAATAGACACTTACCGCTGCCATGAGTACTGCAAAAACAATAATACCAATCCACAGCCCCTGTTCCATTGCAGCAGTTAACACGAAGTATTTTGCAAAGAAACCTGATGTGATTGGAATTCCTGCTAGTGATAAAAGACAAACCGTTGCGGTTATGGCATAAATAGGATGTGCCTTTCCTAATCCATTAAAACCTTCGTAAGTATAGTCTTTTAATTTTATCAGAACCGCAAATACGCCAATACTTGCCAAAGTATAAGAAACGGCATAGTACAAAATAGAAGCTTCAGCATTGGCGTTGAGAGAGAATACGGCAAACAACATAAATCCTGCTTGAGCGATACTGGAGTAAGCAAGCATTCGTTTCACACTTTGTTGATATACTGCCGTGAGATTACCAATAAATAAAGTAGCACAAAGCACAACGGCCATTGTGAGTTTCCAACTAGAATGAATTTTGCCAAACGCGCCGTGAAACAAATTAATAAACCCTATAAAGGCTGCAACCTTAACAATCGTTGCCATAAAAGGTGTAATCGCCGTAGGAGTGCCGTCATATACATCGGCCGTCCACCAATGCATTGGTGCTGCAGAAACCTTAAAGCCAAAAGCAATCAGTAATAACATAACACCAATTAAAGGTAAAGCACTCACTTCGCCTTTAAAAGAACCTGCAATTTGCTCAATACCGAAAGAACCTGCATGACCATAGATTAGAGTAATACCCATTAGCAAAATCCCAGTACTAAAAGCGCCCATTAAAAAGTATTTTAGGCTCGCTTCATTGCTCTTTATATTTTCTTTATCACTACCAGCCAAAATGTATTGTGGAATGGAAAGGATTTCAATCCCAATAAAAAGAATAAGTAAATGATTATAACCGCTTAGCATAAAAACACCCACCATAATAAACAGCATGAGAGCAAAATATTCTGCGTCGTTTTTACCAACATTCGCAATTGACTTATTGAAAATTAGGATATATATGAAAGCACAAGCAGATATTAAAACATTAAACCAAGCACCACTTCTCGAGATACTGAGCATATCATTGAAAAACGAACTAGTGCCTACTGTTTCTATTGCTGTAAAATCAAATATTGAAACGCCCAGTAGTACAGCAAATGACAAAACACCTACTGTTCGAACTACTGAAGACTTTTTAGAAATCAGTCCAACAAACATCAGTACGACGCCTAAGATTGCTGCTGCTACTATGCTCATTATTCCACCCATCAATGCATCGTATTTAAGAGATTAAAAATAAGATTTGGATAAAAACCTATCGCCAATATAATTGTTACAATTACTGCCATTACTATCGTTTGCGACCAATCTAAATCAGTAAATGCTGTATTCTTCGCTTCATCTGAAGGGCCAAAAGCTACTTGCTGAATCATCCGAAGCGTATAAATTGCTGCCAATATGATACTTAATCCGGCAAATACCGTTAAGCCAATCGCATAGGTGGAACCGCTTTTAAACAAGGATAAAAACATCATAAATTCAGCCGGAAAACTATTCGTAAGCGGCAAACTAATATTGGCAAATGAAACAATCACTAGTGCGGTTGTAAATATCGGTGCCACTTTAGCGATTCCTCCCATCTCTCGTAAGTCTTGGGTTCCAAATCTTTTTTCAGCTACATGAACCAAAAGCCATAGGCCTAAAATATTAATCCCGTGATTAAACATTTGTAATGCAACCGCCTGCGCTCCTATATGTTCTTCGCCTAAAACTGGATAGCTAAATAAAGCGGCACACATTAAACCAACGTGAGCTATCGAAGAATAGGCTACCAATCGTTTCGCATTAGTTTGCACGATAGCCATACAACTTGCATAGACAATACTAATTACACTAAGAATCATTATAGATTCTTTCCAATATTCTGCTGCCAACTGAAACACAGGCAATAACCAAGTAATTACAGCAAAAAGACCCATCTTAACCATAACAGCACTTAAAATAATTGTGACGGGTGTGGCTGATTGCTCATACGTATCGGGTTGCCAAGTATGAAAAGGAAAAATTGGCATCTTGATTGCAAATGCTAAAAAGAACATGGCAAAAAGAACTATTTGTGTCTGTAAAGGCAATCCGTTTCCGGTAGCTGTAAATATTTCCCAAGAAAAATTAGGAGTGGCTCCTTGCTGATGTACATAAATTATACCCACTAACATGAGTAAGCTTCCTATAAAAGTGTAAATGAAAAATTTAAAACTTGCTTTGATTCTATTTTCACCCCCGTACATTGAGCATAAAAAGTAAACTGGGATTAAAGCTAATTCCCAAAAAATATAAAATAAGAAAGCATCATTTGCTAGGAAAACACCTAAAAGACCTGCTTGAGAAAGCAACAGTAATCCGTAAAAGCGAGAAGGATTTTCTATTTGCTTAACATCTACAAAAATGATACTCAGCAGAAAAACCAAGCCAGTGAGTAAGCACATTAAGAAACCTAGCGCATGAAAAGACAGATTGAAATTTGCCCCGAGCATAGGAATCCACTCATGTTTAAACAAAATAAAACCATCGGCTCCTAAAGCATTGTAAGCGAATATAGAAAGTAAAACTGTAAGAACGCTAAACGCAACACCTACGAACCAAGCACTTGTTCCTTTTACAAAAAAGCTAATCAAAGCGCCTACCATGGGCAAAAGTAACAATATGACTAAAATCTCACTACCCATTACTTACCCATTGTATTATAAATAAAAGAATCATTCCAATCACCATCAAAAAGAGATAAACACCCACTGAACCAGTTTGCAATAAGCGCAATTTATCACTAGCCAAATGAACCAATTTTCCGATACCGTTAACGGCTCCGTCAATTCCTTTTTTCTCAATCGTTTTTTCAGTAAAAGCACTCAGTTTTACAAATGGTTTTTGAAACGCATTTTCATAGGCCTCATCCCACATCCACTTATCTTCTAATAATTTTGCGAAACCCTTATTTTTGGCACTAGGATAATACTTTTTATAAGTGCCCCACGCTAATAAAATTCCCATAACCGCTACAGCAACCGCCACAGCCATCATCATATACTCAGCGCTGTGACTCAGGTGATGTTCTATCGGCTGAAGACTCAACGAGCCTTCCACAACAGGGTCTAAAAAGGTATGAATCCAATGAGCTCCATGAGCAAACACTTCTGGAATCCCTAAAAAACCGCCCACCGCTGATAAAATAGCCAGAATAATTAAGGGCATCGTCATGAGAGTAGGACTTTCATGTACGTGACTTTCTAATTTATCACCACCTCTAAACTTCCCTAAGAAAGTAAGGAAGTATAAACGAAACATATAATATGCCGTAAGCAAAGCAGCTATCATTCCTAGTACCCAAACTACTTTGCCGTACGTACCATGAACAAAAATATTCATCATGATTTCATCTTTGGAAAAGAAACCACTCAGTGGCGGAATTCCGGCAATGGCCAAGCAGCCGACCAAAAAAGTGATGTGGGTAATGGGCATTTTCTTTTTAAGTCCACCCATCTTACGAACATCTTGCTCATCGCTCATTGCATGAATCACAGAACCGCTTCCTAAAAAGAGAAGTGCTTTAAAAAAGGCATGAGTTAATACATGAAAAACAGCTGTCGTATAGGCACCCACTCCAAGAGCCATAAACATAAAACCAAGCTGACTTACAGTAGAATAAGCCAATACTTTTTTAATATCATTTTGCTTGATGGCGATGGAAGCAGAGACGAGCGCCGTAGCCAAGCCAATCATAAGAATAATAGATTGCGCAGTTTCTGATAGGCTAAAAATAAAATGAGTTCGGGTTATCATATAAATCCCAGCGGTAACCATTGTAGCCGCATGAATCAAAGCACTTACAGGCGTTGGACCAGCCATCGCGTCCGGAAGCCATGTGAACAAGGGAATCTGCGCACTTTTACCCGTTGCTCCTATAAAAAAGCAAAGAGCAATCGCCGTGATATAAGCAGGGTCCGCCCAAAGAGAATTCAAGGCAATTGATTCTAAAGAAGCAAAATCCAAGGTTCCTACTTTCGCAAAGAGCAAGAACATACCTAGTAAGAAACCAAGATCCCCAATGCGATTCATGACGAAGGCCTTTCGGGCAGCCACAGAATATTCTTTTTTATGATACCAAAAACCGATAAGTAGATAGGAGCAAAGGCCTACACCTTCCCAACCGATAAACATGATAACCAAATTACTGCCCAATACCAGAAGCAGCATTGAAAAAATGAAAAGGTTCAGAAAAGCAAAATATTTCGCAAAACCAGCATCTCCTTTCATATAACCGATAGAGTAGATATGAATCAAAAAGCCAATGCCTGTAATAATCAAAAGAAACAAGCTAGACAACTGATCCACTCGAAATGAAAAGGCAATATCTAAGGTTCCAACTTTTATAAAGTCATACAAATGCACGTCAATTGATTGAAAGCCTATTGCGTTTACTTCAGTGAATATGAGTACGCTTGTGATAAAACTAGCTAGAACCGCGGCGCTAGCGACCCAACCAGCCGCAGTACCTAATTGCTTTCGGCCAATGCCTGCTATCAAAAAACCTATCAAAGGAAACAAAGGAACCAACCAAATATTCTGTATCATAGCTTGCTAATCTAGTTTTTAAGTCGGTTCAAAATATTAATATCTACGGATTGTACTTTACGGTACATCAAAACGATAATGGCTAGCCCAATACTCACTTCAGCGGCGGCTACTACCATTATAAAGAAAACAAAAATTTGTGCATCGCTATCCCCATACAATGTTGAAAAAGCTACTAAGAGCAGGTTCACAGCATTGAGCATCAGCTCAACGCACATTAAAATGATGATTGCATTTCTACGCATTAATACTCCCATAATTCCTATGGAGAATAAAGCTAAAGACAGGTATAAGTAATACTGAATTGGCATTGCGTATAGTGGGCGCAAAAATAGGGCACGACTCTTTAAAATGCTTGTTTTTTAATTGATAATTGTGGGAGAAAAATAGTAGCAACAATAATCTAGAAATGTACCGATTGAAAAAAGAAACAAATCGTTATTTGCTTTTACGATTCTGTCCTTTAGTATCCAAAACGCTTCATGATCCTTTCAAAATTTTTATTCTTTTCTGGATCATACTGTTCGTCTAAATCAATGCCATAAATACCTCCTAAGCTTCTGTAATAATATGCCTTCAAGGGTTTATTGTACCGTTTCAATATCGAAAAGACCGACGTACCTAAGTTTCGATTAATCGCTTTGACTAAGTAGCTGCCTTGCGTACGATTGAGCGAGCGCAACCTATCTTCAAAATTTATCTTAATCTCATGCTGACGACCTTTGACAAATCGTCGCTTTTGGCGAGGACTCATGTTGGCAGTCTCCAATTCTATTTCATGAAACATTTTAACCGCTTTATCAGCATAAGGAAGAATCATCTTTACATAATGACGCATCTGATTGTAACGATAACGCAATGTGTCATTACCAAACTTATTTTCATCTATAATAACCACTTCATTTAAACGAATCCGATTGGTATCCTGGTAAATAGGAAAAAGTTGTTGTGCCTTGGCGGTAATAACCCCCAGTAAAAAAAATGATATAAAAAAGAATTTCTTCACGTAGTAAATATAGGACGTTGAAAATAACATTATGGTTTAACGAGAGTTAATTGAACCTAGCATACCTTCAGCACTGTGAGTATCAATAAGCCACTACCCTCTTATCTCCGCACCAAGCATTTTCTCCAAAGAAGAAATCACTTTCTTCATTTCGGTATCCACATCTGCATCGACAATCGTTTTGGTTGTATCTAAAAATTCAAGCCGAACAGCATATGATTTTTTATCTGTCCCCAGCTTTTCACTTTCAAAAACGTCGAATACATCTAAGCCAATCATTTTATCAGAAACTACCTTTCTGATAGCTTGTTCTACTTCAGCGTACGGCACTTTTTTGTCCAACAACAAGGCTAAATCTCGATTGGTTCCTGGGAATTTTGGAATTGGTGTAAATTTCGTTTTGGCTTGCTCAAAATGAGATCGAATTGCTTTCCAATCCATATCCACAAACCAAACAGCTTTGTCAATTCCAAATTCTTTTCGCTTTTGAGCCGAAACAAGTTCAACGTTTCCCAGTTTTTTCTTGCCAAGTTTTATCGTACCGTCAGCTGCAAATTTTGCTGAAGGTAATAGAGAAGCCACGATACCCTTGCAAAAAGCGTGATCAATCTTCTCGGCTTTTTTGCTCCAATGTGGTGCGTTTTTATTGCCGCTCAGGTACAAACACAAACGCTCATTTTCAATATAGTGTCCCTTGCGATTCATGTATATTTTTCCAAATTCAAAGAACTTCAAATCTTCATTTTTACGATTATGATTATGGGCAACACTTTGCAAAGCAGTCTCTAACATGGACGGTCGCATTACGTCTAACTCTGAGGTCAAACTATTCATCATACTCACTAAATTTTCATTCTCAGGGAAGTATTTACTATTTGTAATTGAATTAGTTATGATTTCATAAAAACCTTTTCCGACGAGCTGACTTGCTATTTCTTGTTTTATATTTTTTTGAAAAGAACTTCCGCCTACAGTATACTTTATTTGGCCCGTAAATGGAATATTGTCAATTCCGTCAATACGCATTACTTCCTCCACAATATCCGCTTCAAACTCAATATCAGGTTTTGCATACGGAACGATTAATTCCAAAGTATCTTCCGTTTCGTTTTTGATTTCAAAACAAAGAGCACTTACAATTCGTTTTACCTGCTCTTTACTATAATCTTTTCCAGCCAATTCATTCATTGAAGTAAAAGAAACTGTTACCGTTTTTTTCTCTTGAGGGTTGGGGTAAACATCCATCACCTCGGAAGCAATTTTACCACCAGCGATTTCGCAAATCAATTGCGCCGCTCTCTTCAAGGCGTATTCCAAATTAGAAATATCAGCTCCTTTTTCATAGCGCGCTGAGGCATCGGTTCTTAAATTATGATGAACTGAAGTTTTACGAATTCCGACTGCTTCAAAAAAAGCACTTTCTAAAAATATATTTTTTGTTTCATTTTTCACACCGCTATCTGCTCCACCAAAAACACCAGCTATACACATGGCTCCTTGTGAGTTTGCAATTACTAAATCTTCGTTCAAGAGCGTACGCTTCTTGTCATCTAGCGTTATAAATTTTTCATCTTGCGCAGCTGTTCTTACCACTATTTTATGATCTACAATTTTGTCATAATCAAAAACATGCAAAGGTTGCCCACTTTCGTGCAACACAAAATTGGTAATATCCACCACATTATTAATTGGTGCAATGTCAATACTATTGAGTTTATCTTTCAACCAATCTGGAGATTCTGCAATCGTTACATTCGCAATGCTTACGCCTATATATCGTGGACATTTCTCATTGTCCTTTATATCAATTTCAAAAGGTAAGTCGGCAGACTGAGCAGGCAAGTTTGCATCCGGCACATTCATTACTACAATTTGCTCTTTTAAATTGCTCTGATAGGCCAAAACATTTTTCATAGCGCCCATGTGACTCATTGCATCCATATGATTGGGCGTTAAACCGATTTCATATTGTACGCTAGGTTCAGGTAATTTATAATATTCCGATGCAGGTGTCCCCGGCCTTATATTCTCGTCAATCGTAATGATGCCATCATGACTTTTTCCTAATCCTAATTCATCCTCGGCACAAATCATTCCAAAACTTTCCTCACCCCTGATTTTAGCTTTCTTTATTTTAAAAGCGTCACCACCTTTCGGATACAACGTACTGCCAACTGTTGAAACCACTACTGTTTGACCGGCGCCTACATTAGGAGCGCCACATACAATCTGCACAGGAGCTTCTTCGCCTAGATCGACTGTAGTGATTTTCAGTTTGTCAGCATTTGGATGCTTCTCACAAGTCAATACTTTGCCAATTACCACACCTGCCAATCCGCCAGGAATGGCTTCCTTCTTCTCCATATGTTCTACCTCCAAACCTACAGACGTCAATATTTCAGACATTTTTTCTTCAGAGATTTCCTCCTTAGTAAATTCCTTCAACCACGAATAGGATAATTTCATTTCTTGCGAGATTTTGAGATGTAAAAATAAGTAATAGTAGGAAGTAGCAAGTATGAAGACATAAGTATTTCAGGCATTGAAATATATCGAAAACTAATAAGAAATCCCCAAACGAACACTGTCTAAAACACTACAAAATCCAAATATTAGTAAGACATTATTTCTGCACTGTATAAGTACTTTTATGAGCACAAGCGGTGGATAAGCACACTGCCAATGTGTATAAGCATTCTGTTTAACAATAATCATGTGGATTGATTGGTGATTAAGTGTTATCTTTTGTTTGATAAACTTTAGTGGTTTCTTCAACCTAAGGAAAATTTTATTCCCTTACATTCGTTCTCCACTTCTAAAAAAAGTATCACCCTAAGCCTGTAAAAAGGCCTTAACAATATAAAATTCAATGGAACTCGGCAACAAAAGTATAAACACTCTCAAAAAGAAAAAAGGCGGTGATATGTCTTCCTTAGTCTATGGAAAAATAGCTCCACAGGCGTCCGAATTAGAAGCAGCCGTATTAGGAGCTATTATGCTAGAGCCACAAGCCCTAGCCGACGTAATTGAAGTTTGCCAAACGCCAGATTGTTTTTATAGCGACGCTAATCAAAGAATATATGCGGCTATCCGTCGCATGTTTGATAAAGGAACTCGCATAGATTTTATGACCGTGTGCGAAGAGCTTCGCAAAAGCAGCGAGCTTGAATTGGTTGGTGGCGCGTTTTATGTTACCAATCTTACGCGTGACGTAGTCAGTAGTGCGAATATTATCGAACACGCCCGTATCGTAGTAGAAAAATACATTATGCGCGAGTTGATTCGGATGAGTGGCTCGGTAATCAGCGATGCTTATGAAGACGGGACCGATGTGTTTGATTTACTAGATAAAGCAGAAAGTAATTTGTATGAAATAACAGATAAGCACCTCCGAAGAAACTTCTCTTCTATCAGCAGTATTATTTCAAAAACGTTAGAAGAAATTGAAGAACAAACCAAACGAAAATCTGATCTTACCGGTGTGCCAAGTGGCTTTACCGAGCTAGATAAAATTACAGCCGGTTGGCAAAAAACAGATTTGATCATTTTAGCTGCCCGTCCTGCGGTAGGTAAAACAGCCTTCTCATTGAACCTAGCTCTAAATGCAGCCTTGCACCCTGAGCCCGTTCCTGTTGCCATATTTTCGTTGGAGATGAGTGTTGGACAAATCGTAAAACGTATGCTTTCCTGTGTAACGGATGTTCCCTTAGGAAAAATATCAAAAGGAAATCTTACGGACCACGATCTTCAATTATTAAATGAGCGCATGAAACGCCTAGCCTCCGCACCAATTTTTTTAGATGATCAAGCAGCCTTAAATATTTTTGAGCTTAGAGCCAAAGCACGTCGACTGAAACAGAAGCATGATATCGGCATGATCATAATCGATTATTTACAGTTAATGAGTGGCGGAGATGGCAATACAAATCGAGAGCAAGAGATTAGTAAAATATCTCGTGATATGAAGCAACTCGCCAAGGAATTACAAATCCCAATTATTGCTCTTTCACAGTTAAATCGTAATGTAGAAAATCGCAAAACTGAAAATCGAACGCCGCAATTGAGTGACCTTCGTGAGTCTGGAGCCATTGAGCAAGATGCAGATATGGTAATGTTTATGTACCGACCCGAATATTATCAGCAGCAAGGCCAAGGTGACGGAATGCCCGAAGCCCCCAATGGACTTACCGAAGTAAGTATAGCCAAGCATCGTAATGGTAAAACGGGTGTAGTAAAAATCAAAGCTGAGTTAGAATTCCAACGCTTTGGTGATTGGCAAGAAGGTGGATTCGCCATTGACAGAGAAAGTTTTCCGAAAGCAAATGCTGGCCTAAGTGATAAACATTTAGGTGGTGGCAGCAGCCTAGAGATTGATGAGCAATACACCAAGCTAGGCAGCAAGGCCAATGACATGACCTTTGATGATGACGACAAGCCAAAAGATGAAGAAGACGAACACCCTTTCTAAACGAATTAGAAAAGTAAGGGAGAAAAATGGTAACTTCACAATCATGAAAAATGTAGCCCCCGTTTTAATCATATTATTTCCTATCCTTTTATTTAGCTGTAAAAAAACGTACGTAGTTCAACCAACATTTTCTGGGATTACGGAAACGGACATTAACGGACAACCCAATGGAACAATAGACAATACCGATTGGACTTTAAACGCCTCCTGGCAAAATTTTGAAAATAACTTATTTCCGAATACGACTAACATAAACTCTATTTGCGCCATAGCCTCCTCACAAGAAAGACCCATTGCGTACCCTAATCCCTGCAATAACCTGGGTACTATTTTGTTTAAAATTCCCGTGAACTCTACCATTTCAATTCGAGTTCTAGATACACAGCTAAATCAATTGGTAAGTCAGAATAACTTGGCGCCCGATAGTTTGGGTAAGGTTGAAGTCACAATTGATTATGCTGGTTTAAACATCAGTAGTCAAATGACTCGAGCGTACTATGTTATCTCCAATAGTGCCCAAAACTGCGTGTTTAGAGGACAAGGTGATATTGAAGTATTGTAGTTCTTACAGATGTCGAAATGATAAAATAAAAAACAAATATTTTTTATTGCCTAGAAAACATTCTTTCAAAAGTATCACTAGCACTAATAAACCATATTACTTAACTCGCTTTCATTATGCAAGCGGTCTAAAAAGCTAATAGCATATTCCAAACGAGAAGTTCTATTTGCTATCACAAAAGAATCATCACGAGTAAGCCCAATCAATTTTTTGCTATAATTATTTCTAGTGTTTTCTATTTCATATACTGCTACCTGAAGTCCCTTTTCATTTCGCCATTTTAGCATTTTAGTACCATTGGGTGCATATTGCATTTGTACATAAATTGGTTTCGGGGGCAACTGACGATCTTGATAATCAGGCATCCATTTCATGATCGGTAGCAAGGCTGGCTGCTGGTATACTTTGTTTCTAAACATTTGATTGATACCAAATTTGTTTCGTTTTAGATATTTTATACTGTAAAAAGCACTGCCTTGCACATTTTTAAAATGCCGTGTTTCGTCTATTTGATGCTCTAGTTCATCCAAATTTTGCCAAGCGGCTTTTTTATTTCCTAATTTATAAACGGCATGACCGATGTACATATGCCGACCATACGAATTTTTATTCCACCATGAAATTAAGGTTCCATAGTCCACACTTGGATGACCGGACTCCCAATACAGTTGAGGTAAACAATAATCAATCCAACCATTTTTTTGCCATAATAAAACATCAGCAAACAAGTCGTCGTAATTTGTTTGTCCTGCCTTGGTGTTACTCCCCCTCATTGAATCTACCGAAGCATTTCGCCATACGCCAAACGGACTGATTCCAAATTTTACAAAAGGCTTCAAGCGTTTTATTTCTCTTTGCAATCGTCGGACTAATTGGTTTACATTATCTCGGCGCCAAGCATCTCGTGCATAGTTTTTAGGGTTATATCTTCGATAGGCGCTCAAATCCGGAAATTCTGTTCGGCCAATTCTATAGGGATAAAAATAATCGTCCATGTGAACCGCATCTATGTCATATCGTTTCACGACATCGCTGACAATTTTGATACAATAATTTTGTACCTCGGGTAAACCCGGATTAAAATATTTCTGTTTACCATAATTTACAAACCATTCAGGATGTGTTTTTGTAACATGGTAAGAAGGATTACTATTTTTATACTTACTCATTAAGGCTCGGTACGGATTAAACCAAGCATGAAATTCTAAGCATCGCTTATGCGCTTCTTCTACCATAAAGGTGAGTGGATCATAATACGGATTAGGCGCTACGCCCTGTGCTCCCGTTAAGTAGCGACTCCATGGCTCGTATTGCGAAGCGTAAAACGCATCAGCTACTGGTCGGATTTGAACGATTACGGCATTAAAGTTATTACGTTTTAAAAGATCGAACAGTTCTATGATTTCTTGTTTTTGTTGAGCTGGGCTCAAATCTCTGCGACTTGGCCAATCAATATTAGCCACCGTAGCAACCCAAGCGGCCCGAAACTCACGCAGTGGTGCCTCTTGCGCCACGGAAGACAAACTGCTCAAACAAAAAAACCAAATCGCAACACTTTTTTTCATAGCCTTGTGCGAATGTAGTTGGCGCAGAATGATTTTGTACGAGACTTATAAACAGCCTTGTGAATAGCGTGCTATTTCACATTTCTTTTTTACTTTTAAAACGAGTGAAATATTACTTACTTATAATTTTATGTTGTCTTTTGACCATAAGTAGTGCAGGACAAAACGGCTTACCGAGTTTGAACGAGCTCAGTTTTGACGTACAGTATTGTGGTGGTGCAATATACAAACACACCGAAAAAGTATACCTAGAACCTCCATCTTACTCGCAGGAAATCGAGTTTTCCGTTTCTCATCGCACCTACGGAAAACGAAAATGGGAAAGAGAAAATAATTGCCCCGTTCCGTCAATTAATCTTTGTTTTTCTCAGTATGGTGATGAATTAGGCAATGCTATTTCGTTATATCCCGGTATTGAATGGGCTATTGTAAGAAAGAAAACATTTGATTGGAAATTTAAAATTGGTGGCGGACTCGGGCTAGCCACCGACCGTTGGGAACGAGCCGATACGATTAACAACTACCTGGGCAGTCGCCTAAATAATTTTACTGTTATTCAAACAGCTTTTCATTTACCCATAAGAAAAAAAATAAACTTAGCGGTAGGTGGTAGAATGTCACATATTTCAAACGGTGCCTTTCGAATTCCTAATTTTGGAATCAATTTATTTAGCGGTTTTGTGGGTATGCATTATTTTCCCCAAGGAAAAAAAGAAATAGTAAAACAAAAACCTAAACGAACTACAAAACGAAAATTAAACTTCGGGCTACGAACAGGTTTTGCTTGGGGTGAGCAAAATGCTGCTGACGGTCCCCTTTCGAGCATTTACTCGCAATCATTATTTGTATCCACACCTTTAGTCGGTAAACATAGAATTTACGCTGGGGTAGACATCACTCATAATCGAAAAGCGCTGAATAGTTATAAGTATGCCTTGTTGGATGGGAATCTAAATTGGGATGCGACGAATTCCACAGCCTTCGTGGGTGTGGAACTTTTGTATGGAAAGGTGGGAATTCCGTTCCAATTTGGAATTTTTACTAAGAAAATGCGCAATGACGACAGTCCTTGGTATCAAAAAATGGGCTTTCTATATTATTTCTACCGCAACGAATCCTCATGGCTTAAACAGCTTTATGTAGGCCCACTGTTAAAATCGAATAAAATAAACGCTGATTATATAGAGTTTTGTGTAGGAACTATGTTTTAAACTGCGTGGGCTTTATATTTGCGAGGTCGAGAGACAAAATTCTTACCTATGTTTAATTTAGTACTATTTGGGCCTCCGGGCAGTGGAAAAGGAACTCAATCCGAGAATATTATTTCAAAATTTGGCTTATTGCACGTCTCAACTGGAGATTTGTTGAGAGCAGAAAAAAAAGCGGAAACGCCACTAGGATTAGAAGCAAAACGCTTTATGGATAATGGCGAACTCGTTCCGGACGAAGTGGTAATTGGAATGATTAGCAGTAAAATTGATGCCAATCCCGATGCAAAAGGATTCATTTTTGACGGTTTCCCTCGCACGGTTGCTCAAGCTGAGGCTTTGGATAAATTATTGTCGTTTAAAAACAACCCGATCAACCTCGTAGTGAGTCTTCAAGTAAAAGAAGAAGAACTGATTAAGCGACTATTAGAACGTGGTAAAGAAAGTGGACGAGTGGATGATAACGAAGAAGTGATAACCAAACGAATCAAAGTATATCATCGAGAAACATCACCCGTAGCTGAATTTTACAAGGAGCAAGACAAATTGGTGACGGTGGAAGGCAAAGGAAGTATCACTGATATTTTTGATGCAATCAGTAGTAAGATTGAATTTAGCCTAGCTTAGTACTTTCAATTGAGCTTTGTACTTATACTTAGCTTTTTAATCATCTAGATTTTTGTGATGTTTCTTTAGAAAAGAAATTTCATTTATTAAATACATATTCATTGGACAGAGGAAACTTCATAGACTTAATTCGGGTATTCTGCCGCTCAGGAAAAGGAGGCGAAGGGAGTAAACATTTTCATCGTGAAAAATTTCAACCTTTCGGCGGACCTGATGGTGGCGATGGAGGTCGTGGCGGACACATTATTCTACGCGGAAATGAGAACCTTTGGACGCTCTTGCATCTGCGCTATCGCAAGAATATTTTAGCAGAAGATGGCAAAAATGGAACCAAGCGTAACAGTACAGGTCGGTCAGGAGAAGATATTATTTTAGAAGTGCCGCTGGGTACAATCGCTCGTGATGAAGAAACGGGCAAGCAAGAATTAGAAATTTTAGAACATGGTCAAGAAGAAGTGTGGGTAGCAGGTGGACGAGGCGGAATGGGAAACGCGAATTTTAAAAGCAGTACCAATCAAGCACCCGACTATGCTCAACCCGGTGAAGAAGGATCAGAAGCCTGGAAAATCCTTGAGCTAAAAGTACTGGCAGATGTTGGTTTGGTAGGATTCCCTAATGCCGGAAAATCTACCCTACTCTCTACCATAAGTGCAGCTAAGCCTAAGATAGCTAATTATGCGTTTACTACTTTAGTGCCTCAGCTGGGTATGATACCTTATCGTGGCTCTAAGTCATTTTGCATGGCAGATTTACCGGGTATTATAGAAGGCGCTAGCGAAGGAAAAGGACTAGGCTTTCGTTTTTTGAGACATATTGAGCGCAATGCTGCCTTACTTTTTTTAGTCCCTGCTGATGCAGAGGATTATGCCAAGGAGTATGACATTTTACTCAATGAGCTTACCGTTTACAATCCTGAATTAGTGCACAAAGACAGACTTTTAGCCATCAGTAAAAGTGATATGTTAGACGAAGAGTTGAAAAAAGAAATTGCTAGCACACTTCCTAAGGACATCCCTCATATTTTTATAAGCTCGGTGGCACAGCAAGGTTTGGAAGATCTGAAAGATCAGCTTTGGAAAATGTTGAATTAACGAATTTTACTTCTCAGCAAAAATACTCACTGGCACAGCTAAGCTGCTATTTTATAAACATCCGCAGGCATGAGCCTACGGATAGGTAAAAAATAATCATTGTGCAAACTCCCCTCTTTTACCAATGCTATAACGCTTTACGCCCTTATCTTTATCGCTTATAAAATAACAGAGAGCAAGCGTGAGCTTTTCGATAGCCTATCCATATATTTTTGTTTTATTCTGCGTCTTATTAGGCGTGGCCTATTCCTTTTTTCTCTATCGAAAAAAACAAGACAGTTTTGAAAAGACGGGAATCTTTTGGACGGCTGCTATTTTACGCGCCCTGTCTGTGGCGACTTTGGCTTTTATGCTGCTCTCCCCCATTTTTAGAAATCTTCAAAACAAAGAAGAGAAACCAACGATTGCATTTTTAATTGATAACTCCGCTTCACAAAAGCAAGCCTTTTCTGCCGGTGCGGCACAACGGTATCAAAAGGAAATGAACAATCTTATGACCCGATTGGGAGAGGATTTCACGGTACGGCCTTATCATTTTGGTGAGTTTTTGTCGGATACAGTAGACTATAGTTTTACGCAAAACACCACGAACATTTCAGGAAATTTGGATAACCTAATTGAATCCTTTGATAGTGAAAACCTAGGTGCCATCGTACTGGCTAGTGATGGTATTTATAATGTGGGTAGTGATCCTTCTTTACAAAGTTCTGACTTCCCTGGGAGTATTTATACAGTGGGTGTAGGAGATACCACTATTCAAAAAGACGCGGCCGTGTCGCGCGTATTTGCCAATAAAACGGTTTATCTTAATGATAAATTTTCTATTCGGTCGGACCTGTCTGTTTATGCTGGCAAAGGTAAAAGTATGCAAATTAGCATTTACAGCCACACCGCTGGGCGGGTGGTCGCTTCAAAAAATATTACAGCGAATAGTGGTCGATACGCTTCTTCCATAGAAACAATTATTAGTGCTTCACGAGCAGGTTTGCAACGGTACTCCGTGCGCATTTCTAAATTAGACGGTGAAAGAAACATAACCAATAATGTTCAAGATGTGTTTGTAGAAGTACTGGACAATAAAGAAAAAATTCTGATTTTAGCGAATGCTCCTCACCCGGACATTGCAGCGATTAAGCAGTCATTATCGATTAACAAAAATTATAAAATCACGGTAGCCACGGTCAACAATTTAACGGTGCGCCCTGCGGATTACAATTTAATTTTTCTTCATAATTTGCCTTCTGCTCGATTTAATGCGAATACTCTCATCAACCAAGCGAAAAAAGCGGGCGTATCTATTTGCTATATAGTAGGGCATCAAACAGCTTTGCCCTTATTCAATAAAACTCAAAATGCGTTACAAATTACTGCTCGAGGAGCCAATCAAAGTAATGCCCTTGCCAAACGAAATATGGATTTCTCCTATTTTAATTTGAGCATTCCTAAAGAAATAAATTTCCCTCCACTCAGTACGCCATTTGGCAGTTTTAAATCAGGACCCAATACGCAAACTTTATTTAATCAATCCATAGGTAGCGTAAATACTGATTACCCTCTTTGGATTATGCAAACGGGCGCACGAGCCAAAACAGCAGTAATCGCTGGTGAAGGTTTATGGCGCTGGAAAATGTACGATTACAAACAGCATAAGAATTTTAAAATTGTAGAAGAACTTATTACTAAAACCGCACAATTCTTATCCGTTAAGAATGATAAAAGAAAGTTTAGACTCACAACGAGCAAAGGACTTTATAATGAAACTGACGCGATCAACTTTGATGCAGAACTCTACAATGAAGGCTATGAACTCGTGAACACACCGGACGTGCAGCTAGAAATAAAAAACGCTGACGGCAAGGTGATGAGCTATACTATGAATAAAGAAGGAAATTCATATGCAATCAATGTTGGTTCGCTAGCCAAGGGTTCTTATAGCTATAAAGCGTACACGCAATTCAACGGAAAAACATATAGCGAATATGGCAAGCTGAAAGTGGTAGAACAAAATATAGAGGACGTAAATACGACTGCTAACTTTGCTATGTTAAAGCAACTGGCAGAAAATCATAATGGCGAATTTATTTCAAATAATAACATTGCTTCGCTCTATGATAAAATAAAAAAGAATAAGAATATAAAAACTATTTTACGTAGTGAGCTCACTACCTTTCCTTTAATAGACAAGAAGTGGTTGTTCTTTTTGTTATTCGTGCTTCTTGCTTTAGAGTGGTTTTTACGAAAGCGGTTTGGAACGTATTAAGCTATAAAACTACTCCCATTCTATAGTTGCTGGCGGCTTACTACTAATATCATATACTACCCGGTTAATGCCTTGTACTTTATTAATAATATCATTAGAGACTTTAGCTAAAAATTTATGTGGTAAGTGTGCCCAATCAGCTGTCATTCCATCAACGCTAGTTACGGCTCGCAAGGCCAATGTAAATTCGTAAGTGCGTTCATCGCCCATTACCCCTACACTTTGCACAGGTAGCAACATGGCACCTGCCTGCCAAACCTGATGATAGAGATTAGCATCCTTCAATCCTTGGATAAAAATATGATCTGCCTCTTGAAGCATTTTGGCCTTATCAGCCGATACCTCGCCTAGGATGCGAATGCCCAAACCAGGTCCTGGGAATGGATGACGCTGCACAAACCCATCCTCTAAGCCTAACTCTTTTCCTATTTTGCGAACTTCATCTTTAAATAAATATCGAAGCGGCTCAACCAATTTTAAATTCATTTTCTCTGGCAAACCTCCAACATTGTGATGCGACTTAATTGTAACCGAAGGACCATTGACTGATACACTTTCAATTACATCGGGGTAAATTGTTCCTTGCCCCAAGAAAGAAACATCTCCTATTTTTTTTGCCTCTTCATCAAATATTTCAATAAAGCCACCGCCAATAATTTTACGTTTTTCTTCTGGATCGCTTTTGCCTTCTAGCTGTTTGTAAAATCGTTCAGCTGCTTTCACACCAATGATGTTCAAGCCTAATTTTTTATAATCTTCTAGAACTTGAGTGAATTCATCTTTGCGCAGCAAGCCATTATCTACAAATACACAAGTAAGCTGTTCGCCAATTGCTTTGTGAATCAATGTGGCGGCTACTGTGCTATCTACACCACCGCTCAGCGCCATGACTACCTTATCCGTTCCTACTAATTTTTTAATTTCAGCTACTGTTTCTTTTACATAAGATGCTGGTGTCCAATCTTGCGAGCAACCACATACATCTACCAAAAAGTTTCCGAGAATCAGTTTCCCTTTTTGACTGTGAGTTACCTCTGGATGAAACTGAATACCAAACCAAGGATTAGGTTTATTTTCTACCTCAAAAGCTGCAATTGGAATACTATCCGTTTTTGCAATGACTCGAGCGCCTTCCGGTAATTCTGTAATTGTATCGGCATGGCTCATCCAAACTTCGGAAGAAGAAACATCTTTCAGCAATGAATGATTCGCTTCTATATCCACCAATTGAGCTCTTCCATATTCTCGTGTGGAAGATTTTTCAACAGTACCCCCTAAGTTTTTTACAGTCAGTTGTGCTCCATAGCAAATTCCTAAAACAGGCACTTTGCCATTAATTTTTTCAATATTAACCGTAGGGTTTTCCGCATCATTCACAGAACAAGGACTTCCGGATAAAATCACTCCTTTCACACTCTGATCAATTTTTAATTCAGAACTGAAGGGTACTATTTCGCAGTAAATCTGGTGTTCACGTACATTTCTTGCAATCAACTGAGTGTATTGCGAGCCAAAATCAAGGATAATTATTTTTTCGTTCATAGAATTAAGCCTGAGCAGTTGGGCCTCCAAATTGCATTGGCAATCCTTGAGGATCTGTATCTTTTATAGGACCATTTACTTGTTCAAATTTTTGAACATTATCAGCTAGCGCTTTCATCAATCGCTTAGCATGTTGTGGGGTAAGTACGATTCTAGATTTTACTTTGGCCTTCGGAATCCCTGGCATAACGTTAATAAAATCAACGATGAATTCTGAATTTGAGTGTGTAATAATCGCAAGATTACTATAAGTTCCATCAGCCATTTCCTCGGTAAGTTCAATATTTAACTGATTAGGATCTAGCTCTTGTTGGTTTTGATCGTCCGCCATAATTTTATAATTTGGTCAAAGGTACTATTCAATCAAATAAGGAATTTACTAGATTGACTAAAATTACCTATTTTTGGGTTTGAATGAAACGGTTTCGAAATATTGTAGAATTTTCCTTGTTTGGGGTTTGTACCTCAATAGGCGAAAAAATGAATATTTCTATTGCTAAAATAAGAATGTGGTTCATCTACATTTCATTCCTTACGTTTGGCTCTCCCATTATCATCTATTTCGTTTTAAGTTTTTGGCGTAATATGAAACGCTATCATCTGATATCTAAAAGAAACCCGCTACGCAGCTAAACACAAGCTATATCCCTTTTTTGTCAGAAAATAAGGACTTCATTCATTTTATATGACGATTCTTAGATTTCTTTAACAGAAAACTGTATTTTCGATATTCATTCAAATAATAAATAATTATGAAAAGAATATTTTTACTACTTATATGTGCGCTTGGTATCGCGAGTATCACAAACGCGCAAAATCGAAGATCTACCTTCCGAGTAGATGCTCCTATGGCAATCATGGGTGAAAAAATCATTGATGAAAGTAACACGGCCGGTGCTACACCATGGGGATCAGGCGTTGATTCAGCTTGGGAAGGCATGGATGTAAAATTTGATCCTACCAATCTCAACGGTTGTCAAGCTGGTGGATTTCCAGCAAACTTCTTTGACGGCAAATTTGCTTTGATTTATAGAGGAGATTGCGAGTTTGGCTCTAAAGCATATGCAGCTCAATTAGCAGGTGCTGAAGGCGTGATTATTGTTAATAACCTTTTAGGAGTAGTTGGAATGGCTGCTGGTACGCAGGGTGGCTTGGTAACAATTCCTGTTGTAATGATTACCAAGGAAGCTGGTGACAATATGGTAAGCCAAATTAACTCTTCTAACCCAGTAACTGTTTCATTAACTGGTTGGAGATTTGATGCTCTTGCGAATCCAATTGACATAGGAATTAAGCACAATGGACCTATTTATCCTCAAGCACGTGCCATTCCTTTCAAACAATTAGAAACTACAGTTAACTTTGACGAAAATTTCAGATTATACGGTGGTGGACGATGGTATAACTTTAGCGCGCAAAGTTTTGATACTGTGTTCGCAAAATCTGTTTTCACATCGCCCTCGGCTTCTGACTCTAATCAAATAAACTATTTCAATTCAAATTCTTGGTTGACTACTGATTCAATTTTTGTTACCATTACTGACTCACTAGGTACTAACATCGCAGGTTATGATTTGAACGATGCTACGGTAGGTTCTTATTCTATGAAAAATGAAATTTTAGCGCTTCCTAGTATATACAGTGAAACCGGTTTGAATCAAAACAATAACTCTTGGGAGTATTCATTTGAAGTAACCGATTCTGTATATTCAAAGGGAGAATATGACGTTCAAGGTGGGAAACCTGTGGTAAACAGCTATATAGCTTTAAACGCAAATACGTACGAGTGGGGCCCTTTATTTTACATTCGTAATGGAGGTCATTCTGCTAAAAAAGTGCAGTGTGTTATCATGAGAGATATTATTCAAGATTCTGTATTTACTGGACAGCAAGTATTCATGACCATTCATGAGTGGAGCGACGTAAACACAAATGGTGCTTTAGACGCTCGTACTGAGCTTACAGAAGTTGGAAGTGCTACGTATACTCTGACAGCGAGCGATGTTGTTCCTATTGAAGGTCTAGTATTGACTTTGGACGTAGTGAATAGTAATGCTCCTGGTGCTCCTGTTCGTTTGCAACGTGATAAATATTACTGGGTAACTGTTGAGTTCACTGGTGTTGCCACCAATTCATTTGGTATCGGTCTTGATTATTACTCTAACTACAGTGGTTCATTGCTTAATGATGATAACTTAGCTAGTATTCAAGGGAATCCTTTATACAATTCTGATGACAACGCATTCTTTGGCGGAGGATTTGCTAATGAGGGAGCTCCAGCTATTGCGTTGCATATGTCAAAAAATGTTGATCCAACTGCAGTTGTAGACTTTGGTCAAATTGCTGGCGATGTAACAATATTCCCGAATCCAGCGAATACTCAAATTAATATTGAAGTAGCCTTGACGGAAATTACCAAAGAAGTTCAATACGAAATTCTTGACGTAACTGGTAGAACGATTACTTCAGTGAATAGAGAAAATATTCAAAATGAAGTTTATACTATGAATACTTCTACTCTTTCTGCAGGTGCTTACTTCATGAAAGTCACTACGAACGATGGTGTAAAAACTATGAAATTTACAGTAGTAAAATAATTATAGATTTTCTATAATCTGAGGCGGTTCGAAAGAACCGCCTTTTTTATTTCACTCAAGTCAGAAAAACATCGTCTTATGAACTAACTTTGAAACTATGAGTTGCGGACCAACAGCGGTGGATGACAAACCAAGATTTAAAAAGCCAGATTGGCTAAGAGTAAAACTACCAACAGGAGAAAATTATAAGCATGTAAGATCTTTAGTTGATCAATACAATTTACATACAATTTGCCAAAGTGGAAATTGTCCGAATATGGGCGAATGTTGGGGTGCGGGTACAGCTACCTTTATGATATTAGGCAATACTTGTACAAGATCTTGTGGTTTTTGCGCGGTGGCCACAGGAAGACCTGACCCAGTAGATTGGGATGAACCTCAACGAGTAGCTGAAGCTATCAATTTAATGAAAGTAAAACATGCCGTTCTAACGAGCGTTGATCGAGATGAACTTAAGGATGGTGGAAGTATAATTTGGTCAAATACAGTTAAAGCCGTTCGGGCTCTTAATCCAAAAACAACATTAGAAACACTTATACCCGACTTTAAAGGAGAAAAAGAAAACATTCTTCGCGTAGCTGAAGTAGCCCCAGAAGTGGTATCTCACAATATTGAAACTGTGGAGCGTCTTACAAGGAAAGTTAGAATTCAAGCGAAGTACCATAGAAGTATGGACGTTATTCGCACCCTAAAACAGGCAGGAATGCGTACTAAAAGTGGGATTATGTTGGGACTTGGAGAAGCAAAAGAAGAAGTTTTCCAAACATTACAAGACTTGAAAGACAATGGCTGTGATGTTGTAACCATCGGTCAATATTTACAACCTACTGCAAAACACTTACCGGTGAATCGCTTTGTTCATCCCGATGAGTTTGCTGAATACCAAGAAGAAGGGTATCGCTTGGGTCTTGACCACGTAGAAAGCGGTCCATTAGTACGATCTTCTTATCACTCAGAAAAACACTTATTCAGTGGAAGAGACGATTACTTTCAAAAAAAAATACACACTGAAAATTAATCAGTGTTAGAAAACCGGTAAACATCATCGTTTTCACTTACAATTTTATACAAATCGGGTAGATTCCGACCTAACCCGTCATAATCTAAGCCATAACCTAAGATGAATTTATTGGGAATATCAAAACCAACGTAGTCTAGATGAAGTTTATTCTTGTGTACCTCTGGTTTGCTAAACAATGTGCAGATTCGTATGCTTCTTGGCTCTTTCGCTTTTAAGCTCTCTAAAAAAGCAACCATAGTATTACCAGTATCTACTATGTCTTCAATTATGATAATATCCTTGTCGTGCAAAGACTCTTCTAATCCAATTGCGGTAAGCACATTGCCAGTTGAGGTTGTGCCTTTATACGAGGCTAGCTTAACGAATGTGATGGTACAATCAATTTCTAAATATTTGAATAAATCTCCGGCAAACATGAAGCAGCCATTTAAAATCCCAAGAAAAACAGGATTACGATCTTGGTAATCTTCCGTAATTTCACCACCAATTTCTTTTACACGTTTTTGAATTTCTTCGGCCGGCATGAACATTCTAAACTCTTTGCCCTTAAACTGACGTAGCATAATTAATCTTCTTCGTAAATTAAATTATCAAATTTTTTCTTCAAGTCCTTCACATCTTCCGATACTCCTTTTTGATTATACCTGCGCTTGGTAGATGCTTTCTTGGCCTTCATTTTAATTGCTTTTTCTTTAATCAATTTAGTGGCATTTGATGCTGGGGCGCGTTGCACCGTTTGTACTTTGAGCGCTTCTCTATTTCTCAAATATATTCTTTGAACTTCATTTTTACCGTCATTCATCAATGCTTCTACACGCTTCGCCTTATTTAAATCTAAAATTGGCGAACTTCCTTTTATCACTTGCACGGTAGAAACTTTAGGTATTGTTTGAGCTTTAATTTCAGTCACTTTCACTTCTGATACCTGAGGCGTTTCAGTTACCGAAGTGCTTTTAAGAACTTGGACCTTATCAGGATTTTTAGAAATTATTCTTTTTCTCGATTCAGTTTCCAACCGTTTTTTCTCTTCCATTTCTTTCTGTTGCTTAGCTGTTGGTTTCATACTCAAGGACTCATTTTGAATTGACTTTACAATAGGAACTTTGTTTGGTTTGATTTCATTAGCCGCTTTTTCCTTTCTTTCTATTTCTGCTACTTGCTTCGGTGTTGGCTCCATTTTTGAAGGATTTTTGTATACAGAATTTATGACAGGCACTTTGTTCGGTACAATTGGATTGTTCGTATTAGATGCAATTGACCCTCTTAGTTTTGGAGTTCGTTCACTACGAGCTTGTAAATAAATTTTTTCTCCTACGGCCGGCTCTTCATTGTCATACAAATTATTGTATATATACAAATATTTCAATTGCACCCCTGTCTCTTGCGAGATACTGTGAAGAGACTCACCTTCTTTTACTTTATAAAAAGAGCGACTTCCTTTTTTAGATTTCTTTTTCAAGTAGATGAACATATCCTCATATAATGGAGCATCTTCTAAATCGTTTATTGATAGCAATTTAGCATACCGAATATTGTATTGCACAGCTTCTGGCAAAATGTAATCTCCTTTGTGTGCCCAAAAACCTGAGCGACCATTTTTACTAGTTAACTGGTCAAATACTATTTTATCTTTTCTTCGGCTAGGTACAGTCAGTCTTTTTGGCGCAACTTGAACAACCTCTACCACCTCCTCTTTTACGGGAATCACTTTGTCTTTACTTGGTACCACTTCGGCTACTACTGGTGCAGTTGTTTCTTGCTCTTCGGCAAGTTCAATGGCTTCATAAGTATGTTGTTGCAGATTATACTTTTCTATCAGTTGAATCAAGCGGCTTGCGTATTTTGGGTTCGTAGCATATCCTGCTTTTCGCAGCCCAGTACACCAAGAAGTGTAATCAGTCATTTCAAGATTAAAAAGAAAAGCGTAATGCTCACGTGTTTTCAAAAAATTTGAATGATCTTGATAAGACTCTTTGGCTGTACTATATTTTCTAAAACATTCTCGACGACGATCATCGTCATGAAGAAAAGTTTCACCCGTCCAGTCTTTTTTACATTTGATACCGAAATGATTATTCGCCTTAGTACTCAACTCACTGGTACCTGACCCAGTTTCCAATATCCCTTGTGCTAAACTAATAGCAGCTGGCACCCCAGTTCTAATCTGCTCCTCCATAGCCCAATATTTATATTGTTCGATGTAGCGCATTTTTTTTGTATCAAAATCTTGTGCCTGTACTGGTATACAATAAACTAATAGTACAAATAAAATAAAAAAATTTCTCATAAAGGAACACTGAATTTTCTTCTACAAAATTATTACAATTTTCTGATAAGCATCAAACCATCGCGAAGAGGTAACAACATGTTTTCAACGCGAACGTCTTCTTGAATTTTTTGATTAAAACTTGCTAAAGCCCTCCCATTTTTACTAGCCGAGCTTGGGTCCAACACTTCTGATTCATACAGAACATTATCCGCTATAATCGTAGCACCCACGGGCATCTTATCGATTATAGCATCATAATAATTAGCGTAATTTATTTTGTCGGCGTCTATAAAGGCAAGGTCAAATGTGTACGGTAACTTGGGGATAATTTCTAGAGCATTGCCCAGATGCAGTTCAATATGCTCTGTTAAATTTTCTTTTTCTATAAACTCTTTTTGAATATCCTCAAGGTATCTATTATTATCTATCGTCACTAGTTTTCCTCCTTTCTGCAAGCCGCTTGCCATACAAATAGCCGAGTAAGAAGTGTAGGTGCCGATTTCTAAAATATTTTTTGGTCGAATACTTTGACTCATAAATTTTAGAAATGCTCCTTGCAAGTGGCCACTAATCATTTGAGGAATCGCTACTTCTAAATTCGTTTTGCGATTTAACTCGTACAGATTTTTACTCTCTGGCGTGGTGTGTTCTTCTGCGTACTTATATAGTTTCTCTAGTTGATCTTTTATCATTTTCTATTTCTTTTTAAAGGGTCTTTTACCGAGTTACTATTCATAAGAGAAGCGATATAAAGACCTATCCAAGTCAAAGCGCCATTCAATAACAAAATAAGAAAACCAAGTTTAAAGTTATGAGCGCTGAGTTGAGCATCGATAATATAGGTCAAAATAGGAGCAGCAATGCAGATGATAGGTATTAAAGAATCTTTTGGTTTCAATTTTGTTATAATACCGAAAAAGAACATTCCCAATAAAGGGCCATAGGTATAGCCAGCAGCTTTAAATAAATTATTAATCACCGAATCATCATTCAAATTTTTAAAAACTATAATCACAATGAGTAGTACCACAGAAAAGCCAATGTGCACTCCATAGCGAGTTCGCCTAGGAATCGTAGCCTCATCCTGCGGAAGAATATCTACGCAAAAACTTGTGGTCAAGGCAGTTAAGGCTGAATCTGCACTAGAATAAGCCGCAGCCATCAATCCTAAGATAAAGCACACGCCCACAAAAGGTGGAAAATGAGTCACAGACAAAAATGGAAATAACTGATCTTTTTTATAACACTCTCCATCCAATAACAAATTACAATCACCAACGAGCGCTCCCGTACTATCCATGTTCAATCCGCCGATTCCTTTTTGTTCAGCATATAAATAAAGCATAGCACCCAACGCAAGAAATAGCACATTCACAATAACGAGCGCACTGCTCATCCAATAAATATTTTTTTGTGCATCTCCGATATTTTTACAACTTAGGTTTTTTTGCATCATGTCTTGGTCAAGGCCTGTCATCACAATTGTTATGAGCATTCCACTCAAAAACATTTTTACAAAATGGCTCCCCTCACTCCATTCCCAATGAAACGTTTTTGCATAAGAACTTGAAAGCACTTCTCGCATGGTTTGACTTGCACTCCAATCTAAATCAGAGGCAATAAAAATGACAACAGCAATTGCCGAAACAAGCATAAAGGTTGTTTGCAAGGTATCGGTGTAAACAATGGTTTTGATGCCCCCTTTGAAAGAGTAAATCCAAATCAAGATTATCGTAAGGGCCACAGTCATCTCAAAGGAAATGCCATACTGACTAAGAATAAAACGATCCAAGACCATAGCAACTAGAAACAAACGGAAACTAGCGCCGATAATTCTAGAGATTAAAAAATAAACTGAACCTGTTTTATAACTCCAAAAACCAAAGCGATTTTGAAGATAGGTATAGATGGAGGTAAGGTTCATTTTATAGTAAAGTGGCAACAGCACCTTAGCAATAACCAAATAACCTAGCACATAACCCAAGACCATTTGCAAATAACTCCAAGCCCCTGTACCAACCGCACCGGGCACCGAAATAAATGTAACACCCGATAAGGACGCGCCAATCATGCCGTAAGCTACTAGCGCCCAGTTAGAATTTCTATTTCCAATATAGAAAGAATTATTATCACTTTTACGAGAAGTGATAAAACCAATAACAATTAAAAGAATAAAATATCCAATAACGCAACTAAGCAGTAAGGTAGTACTCATAAGTTATATCTTAGAAAAAGTAAATATAATAGAATCATGGACCTTATATCCACTAGAGTTTTAACCAATATCTTAATAAGCCGTAGTAATAAAATGTTTCAATTTAGAAATAATCCAAAAAAATATTGTAAAAATAATGTAACATTCCGATGACAAACTCGTCTTTACCTTTGAACGATTAAAAATATAAAATTATGAAAAAAATCTTACTTGTTTTCCTCGCCCTATTATCCTTGCAGCTTTCTGCTCAGACATGGACACAATTAGGCACACCACCGAGTAACTATGAAGCTAGAAATCACCCAATTACATTTTCCATAGGAGAGTTTGGGTACATAACTACAGGTGCTGGTAACTTTTACAACAGTGATATGTACCGTTATGACCCGAGTAACGATAGTTGGACACAACTAGCGAATTTTCCAGGCGGACCTAGAAGTTTTGGATACGGTGTTCAAAATGGTGGAAAAGGATATGTAGGATTTGGTTTAGTTGCCTCTCAATCTAGTGCTACCTATTATAATGATTTATGGGAATTTGACCCTGTAACCAATAGTTGGACTCAATTGACAAGCTGCCCAGGTACAGGAAGAAGACACCCTGCAATGGTTGCCACCCCTGGCAAAATATTCGTTGGCTGTGGTGACGGATCAACCGGAAATCTTAAAGATTGGTGGGAATATGATATTGACTCTGATACTTGGAGCCAAAAGCCAGACTTCCCTTCTTTCGTTCGTCATCACCCTTACTTTTTTGATATTGACGGTGAAGCTTACGTAGGATTTGGACATAATGGTCAAAGTATATATAAAGATATGTATCGTTATAACCCTTCTGCCGAAACTTGGACTGCTATTCCTAGTTTACCGGCTGAAGGTCGTGTGGCAGGAACTCAATTTTCTTATGGAGGCAAAGGCTATTTATTAAGTGGACAAGGCGAAGACCATCGAAACTTTGCCACAGGCGAATTTTGGGTATATGACCCTGACAACTCCTCTTGGAATTCGTTACCCGCTCACCCAGGTACAGGCCGTTGGGCTCCGGGTTCTTTTGTAATTGGTAGTACAGTTTACCTTACTAGTGGTGCAGGTTTTGGAAATAATCAAATTGATATTAGCGATATGATGAAATATGACTTGCCTCCTTTTGCCGTAGGCGTAGAGGACGTTCGCAAAGCTAATCTCGAAATTTACCCGAACCCAGCCGTTACTGAATTGACTATTTCAATTGATGAAAAAATGGGAACAATCAGTGTATTTAGTATCCTTGGTGTACCAACCCAAGTACAGGTTGTAAAAACCAGCGAATATGGAGCAAATGTGAATGTGAAATCGCTGAGCACAGGAAACTACATTCTTCAAATTGAGCAAGCAAACGGAGCAACCGTTACACAAGAGTTTACAAAAAAATAATTGACTAGCTAGCTAAAAATAGCCAAAGTACTCCAAGGAGTGCTGAGCATATTCAATACTAATTTCATCACCTAACTGCCATCGAGTAAAGTCCTGCGGACTGACCTCGATGGTATATTTTGTTGGGCTACTGAGGTAAAAATGATACGTATTATTCAGCTTCATATATTTTTTCTGTTTTACATTGGTTAGCTCCACCACTTTCATTTTTTGTTTTTTGTCCTTGAAATAAGCCAATAATTTTACTCGATAAGAAACGAAAGCAATAAAAGCCACAAAGAATATCATAAACGCCAAGCCTACGAAATAGACGTGATATAAATTTTTCATTTCTAAGTTCCCTTCTTGATTTAGAAAAATAACAAGCAAACAAAATGCGAGCGGTGCTATGGAGCCAATAATGAGTAGAACATTCATTGTTTTCATATACAACTTACTCTCCGTATTGTAGCGGCGTTTTATAAAAGCCAGCTCATCAACGTTTAAAGGAAGCAATTGTCGCACAAGCACTAAATTAGGCAAAAACGACCATTCAGCTTCTCAAAAAATAGAATTACGAAAACTACTTTTTTTGATAAAAAAATTTACCTTTGCCGTCCATTAAAAGACGCGGGTGTGGTGAAATTGGTAGACACGCTAGACTTAGGATCTAGTGCTTCACGGCTTGGGGGTTCGAGTCCCTTCACCCGCACTAAAAAGGATGAAAAGGATATTTGGGCGAGAAGCCTGTCCCGAACGGAGCGAAGCGAAGATTCGGGAAGTCCCTTCACCCGCACTAAATTTAAATACCGTCATACTGAGCTAGTCGAAGTATGGCTTTGTTTTTTTAGTAAAAACTAAAACTTTAATTATGTCAACAGTAGCACAAGAAAACGTAGGAACACTTCACGAAAAAATTAGTATCACATTAAGCAAAGACGACTATGGACCTGCTTTTAATACTAGCTTAAAAAAACAAGCCAAATCAGCAAACCTACCCGGATTTCGTAAAGGAATGGTACCGGCCGGGATGCTCAAAAAAATGTACGGCCCGGGCATTTTCCAAGATGAAATCATTCGTCTTTCTGGCATGGAACTGGAAAAATATCTCTTGGAAAATAAAATAGAATTTTTGGCGAGGCCCTTACCGGCTCAGTCTCAGGAACAATTAAAACTGGATATGAATAGCCAAGAAGATTATGTTTTTGAATATGAATATGCCGCTGTACCGGACATCAACTTAGCCCTGCTAGACGGCAAAGAAAAATGGCCGCTGCACAGCGTGACCGTCACGGATGAAATGGTGAATGAAGAGGTAGAGCGATTTCGATATAAAGCAGGTGAGACGAAAGACGTGGAGGAAATAGCCGTAGAAGATAATGTGCTGAACGTAAGCATTAGCGAACATGGCATAGAAGACGCCGAAGCAAAAGACAATTCGCTTTTGCTAAAATACTTTACTCCTATGGCTCAAAAAGAGTTGAAGGGTAAAAAAGTAGACTTCGTGCTGAGCATGAAAATGGGTGAAGCTATCAATGACGACGTGCTGCCAGCCATTTTAAAAGACATGGGTCTTGACCCGGCTGATGAGAATAATAAAGACAAAAAGTTTGACATAAAAATTACTCAAATTGGACTGGTAGAGAAGCCTGAGATTAATGAAGATTTTTTCAAACAGATCTACCCAGCCAAGGAACTTAAAACCGAGGACGAATTTAGAGCCGTAGTAAAAGGTGATATTGAAGCGTACTGGAGTAGCCAATCAAAAATATTTTTGCACAACGAAATTTATGAGCGCTTTATTCATGAAACGAAGTTTGACCTGCCGGACAATTTTTTAAAGCGTTGGCTTTTGGTTTCAGAAGATAAGTACCAAACGATGGAGGAAGTAGAGGCGGCTTATGATAGTTTTAGCCACGGCATTCGTTGGGAGCTGATTATGAAAAAAATAGTGGAGGACAACGATATTGATGTAAGCAAGGATGAAATTGAAACGGCTGTAAAAGCACAACTACAGCAGTACTTTGGCGGACAAGCTTTTGACGACGGCGCCGAGTGGGTACAACAGTTTATCGACAAGCAAATGCAAGACCGAGACACCTACGAGAAGACCTATCGTCAGGTATTGAGCACTAAAGTATTTGACTTCTTAGCTGAAAAATTGAACACAGAAGAAAAGAAAATCGCTGTGGACGATTTTATAAAATTGCCGCATAAGCATCAGCATTAAAAATAATCGTATATTCGTTATACTTTGTATGTCAGATATGACATATTCATATATTGATTTGGTTATGAGAAAGAGGTCTTACGGGACTTCTTTCTCATTGTAAGTAATGGCGCAATCTAATTGTGGATTGATACAACACATTTTTATCTATAAGTATACTATACCTAGGTAGAGAGGCGATTAGTAAAAGATACAAACGCTGATTTAACGATTACAGAATATAAGCGTTTAGCTATGGGCTCAATTTGCAAATATTCTCTTCGCAAGGAAGGGGGATTACTTTTTTTATGATTGCAAAACTTCAAGCGTTTTTTTTTATATAAATCTATTATATTGAAATGAACACGCACCTCAAGCGTAGCTGCCATTAATTTGTGCGGTGTTCATTATCTTTTTTCAATTTTTCGTCGCGTAGTTTTTTTAGTTCTAGGTATTGTTTTTCGGCGGCTTTATCGCCTTGGGCCGCTAGGTTTTTTAGGTGCTGATACTGCTTATCTACCGCCACCAGCATACGGCTCATACGCGCCTCTTGCAATAGGATAAAATAATCTTGCAGTTTCTCCAAGCCATGCTTTAGTTGCACCATCATTTTTTCTTCTTCTAGGCTCAGCGGCTCGCCGCTTACTTTGGCGTTGTGCATTTTTAGATGAAAAGCGTGTGTATTCCCTGAGCTAAACTCAGGGCAAGCTTTTATAATCGGATAAAAACGGCTATGCCCTTGTAGGCGCTGTGCACTAACAACTTATTAGCTATATTTGGGTGAAAAATCTGTGTATTTGCTATGGCGTTTATACAGATGTTAGTGGTAATAAGATATGGATATTGAGTTTCTTTTGGCGCGTTATGTATTGAACAAACTGGATTGGTATGAATTGCCTTCAATAGCCCTTAATGCTCTTGAGCAAAACATTGAATGCGAATCGTGGATAATACTTGCTGGACTTACGGATAAAGACCCAACAAACACAAGACAATCGTATTTTGAAAATGGAATTTTGGAATTGGGCTATAGAATGCCGAATAAAACGGAAGCTCAATTATTAATGTTAAAACATAATCTGCAATGTTTGATAAGCTACCCGGAAAAGGCTGTTCATTACGCTGAGAAAATCGATCAGGATTACTATTTACCATATTTTTATACGCCTAAAAAGTCAGCTTCCGAATCTAGATATGTTGGTGACGAAATTGGATTAGAAAAATTCTTTATGTGGTATAGAGAATTACAAGACCATGCAGATGGCGGACCAATCTTTTACTACAGACGTTTGCCAAGAGATCAACAGAAATCTCAGTTTATTTTTGAGCTTGTCATGGAATCAAAAGAATTAATAAATAGTGAGAGATTTAATATCAAACTCAAAAAATAAAACTACCTACAACAATTAAGCATTCGAATTAGCCCCCGCAAGGCGGGGCAAGTAGCTGGTTTGAATGCTTTGTTGACAGCTTGTCCTACCTTAGCGGGAGGCCCGGTTCTGAGCTATGGGGATATAGACTATAATTTGGGTGGGTTATGGCGCAGGTTTTTAGGATACCCGCTGTTCTAGATGTTTCGTCAAGGGCGTACATCTAGAACTAAGTATCATGTGGATTTCCAAATCCACCTGCTGCTAAGCAGAAAGGCAAAAAAACATATGCACTAGTTCGCTGACGCGAGCAAGTCAGAGACTTTGCATTATCTTTAATTCGACATGACTTTGCTTCGCAAAAACATATCGAACAGCAAGAATTGAAGTAAAATAAAAATGAAATATAGAACTAACGGTGCAATTGGAGCTCTTCTAGATGAATATGAAAAAAGTGTAAATGAATTAACGGGAGCGATTTTAAATTTGAATACAACAGAATTAACTAAAATAGTTGACGAACAAACTAAGGATGAAGATTGTAAATCAATTCAAACTATTCTAAGTCATGTTGTAGAATCAGGGTATACCTATGTAATTGAAATTAGAAAAGCACTTGGTGAAAACATAAGTTATACGAAAAAGGAATTACTTAACTCAGCGAAGGAATATGAAATCGCTTTGATGAAAATGTTTGCCTTTAACGAAAAACTATTTGAAGACTACCCTTCTATAAAATTGGAAGAATATAGTTGTAATGAAAAATTTAAAGTTCGTTGGGGACAAAAGTATGATGTTGAACAATTGTTTGAACATGCTATTGTTCATATATTAAGGCACAGAAGACAAATTGAAAGGTTTAAATTGAAATTAGAAAATGAAAATGCCAGCTGAGAACACTATGTATCACGTCATACCCTATCGGGTACGCCGGATACAATTTTACGTTGTGTGCAATATGAAATCAATTTATTAATCTTGAAAAAAAATAAGTTAAAGAAGTTTAGAAATTTTGTACGATTTTATACAATCCCATTCAACTTAATAATTTGTCTAGTAGGCTGTAGATTTTGGTTCTTTTCGACATCTGAAATTTCTGAAAGATTTACCCCCTTTTCTTTTATAATTATGCTTTTTGTTTATATCTCATCCTTTATTCTCTTTGTATACTATGAAAAAAATTATTGAAAGACCCTAACTTTTGGGAAAGAGTATAGTATATTTCTAACTATTCAATATTCCATTGTCTTTTCCATTACATTGCTATGTTTGATAATCTTGAATCTTCAAAATCATTAGTATATTTTAACCAACTAATTAGCGGAAATGTTCCACTATTAGTTAACTTTGTAAATTGGAAACAATTAGAGAAATTGTATTTTATAAAGAGTATTTCAAAGAGTTCTTTGAAGCCTTAAACGACAAGACTAAGGGCAAAGTCGATGAAGTACTTTATATGATTACAATTCTTGAACGCATTCCTACCAAGTTCTTTAAGAACATTAAAGGAATTAAAGACCTCTATGAGATAAGAATTGAATACGATAGTAATATATACAGAATATTCTGCTGTTTAGATAAAGGCAAATTGGTAGTCCTTTTCAACGGATTTCAAAAGAAGTCACAAAAGACACCAAAGAAAGAACTAAGAAGAGCAGAAAAAATAATGAAAGAATACTTTGACAACAAAAAATAAAAAGAGATGAAAGCAACAAACGAAAACATAAAGACATTTAGTAGCCACCTTAAGAAACGTTACGGAAAAAGTGGTTCTAAGAAAAGAACAGAGTTTGAGATAAAAGCGAAGTCTTTTGCCATTGGCGAACTTATCAAAGAAGAACGCAAACTTGCAGAAATGACGCAAGAACAACTTGCAGATAAAATTGGAGCAAAGAAGAGTTTTATATCAAGAATTGAAAACGGCAAAAGTGATATTCAACTATCTACTCTCTATAGACTTTTGGAGTATGGACTTGGCAGAAAAATAAGTCTAACGGTGAAATAGATAAAGCCACTAACAAAGGGCTATACCTCGCTAGTTTAGATCTGCGTGCTAAGTAAAAAGCGGTATGCGAGTTTTAGTTTAGCGTAGCGTAACTGAAACTGTTCTAGCAAAAAGAGGCCGTTTGTAACGGCAACACGAGGGCTATATGTTTCCATACCCTGGTTAGCCTCCGTGTAAACAAAATAGCACTTTCTAAAAATTTTCACATTTCATTTACATTTGGCATATTAGTTTTGATTTCTAATCAACTAAACAATTTTAAAAATGCCTTACGAAAATTTAACGCAAGAACTAACAGAAGAAGTTCAAAACCAAGTATTAGCCGCCATTCAATCATCATTTGATAGCCTAAGCGGTAACCTAGTCAACCTCACTACGGATGATATTGCCGGTACCTACAAAATGAATCAAAACCGCCAAAGCCTAGGCAGTAGGAGTATTCAAATGGCGCAGCAAAACACACAATTTGTACCTACTTACCTCAGCACCGCTGCTGCCAGCACAGATATGGATCGCTTTACCCGCCTAGTGGGTATTGAGGCGCAGCTACAGGCACTGCTTACATCGGTGCGCCATGCACGTATGGCTTCGGGTGGCGAGGTTATGTTGTTTGTGCGTGGTTTTTATGCCTCGCTCAAAGCAGCCGCCGAGCAAAACGCACCAGGTGCCGTGGGCCTTTATAATGAGCTAAAAGTTTATTACGATTTACCAGAGCGCCCCGATGGTGGTGATGGTACTGTGTAAATAAAAAACAGTTATAATTAAATTGCACCGCAGGCTAAGCCTAGCGGTGTTTTTTTTTCTTGCTTTTTAAAAAATTCTTTAGATTTCTCTACGGCCCATAAAGTGCATGAATGATTTATCTTTGTACAAAATCAAATAGAACATGCTATCACAAAAAATGAAAGACGCTCTCAACGAGCAAGTAAGAATAGAGGCACAGTCTTCGCAGGTATACCTAGCCATGGCTAGTTGGGCAGAGATTCAACCGGGTATTGATAATGTAACGGCATTCTTTTATCGCCACAGCGATGAAGAGCGCATGCATATGCTCAAGCTGATACATTTTATTAATGAACGTGGAGGTTTTGCTTCTATTCCAGCTTTAGAAGAGCCCATGACCACTTACCCATCTATCAATCATGCTTTTAAAAGCCTGCTAGAGCACGAAGAATTTGTGTCAAAAAGTATAAATGACTTGGTAGATCTTTCTTTACAAGAAAAAGACTACACCACACATAACTTTTTACAATGGTACGTGGCAGAGCAAATTGAAGAAGAAGCGCTAGCCAGAACTTTGTTAGACAAACTTGAATTAATAGGTGATGAAAAGTCTGGATTATACCTATTTGATAAAGATATACTGACCGTAAATGTTGTCGGCGGCGGCGAGTAATTTCAGTAAATACTATTATGAAAAAAGTCAACACCCTAAGTGTTGACTTTTTTGATTATTCAATATTGAGTTTAGTATACTGTTTATAATACAGCATTTATCTTTCCCACCGCAGCTATTCGCTCCTCGGCCAACTTAATTGCTGCCGCTTGGTTCGTTAGATTTTCATCATTGGCCTTATCAAAAATCATGTGCATTCTAGCATAGATTTCTTCTACATCTGCTGTTACTTTTTCTTCGTTATACACGCTATAAGCTTCCGCAGCTACATTCATTAAACCCCCTGCATTAATTAAAAAATCTGGGGCGTACAATATGTCTTTTTCTCTAATCGCTTTGCCGTGCTGAACTTCATTTTTCAATTGATTGTTCGCTGCTCCTGCAATAATTTCACATTTCAGTTTAGGAATGCTATCATCATTTACAGTGGCACCAAGCGCACAAGGAGCATAAATATCTATGTCCACATCAAAAATTTCGTTAGGGTCAATCACCTTAGAGCCGTGAGCGTCCACAGTTTCTTTTATTTTATTTTGATCTATGTCAGAAATCAAAACTTCGGCACCCGCCTTAGTCAAATGCTCTACAAGATATTGCCCTACATGACCCACTCCCTGAACCAATATTTTTTTACCGCTTAAAGAATCACTTCCCCATTTACGATTTGCACAAGCTTTAATACCCACAAAAGTTCCATAAGCGGTAAAAGGAGAAGGATCTCCACTACCACCCATATATTTAGGAATACCAGTTACATGTTTGGTTTCCATGTGAATATATTCCATGTCTTTGGTGCTTGTATTTACATCTTCTGCTGTGATATATTTTCCACCTAGCGAGTTCACAAACTTTCCGTATCTGCGCCAAAGTGCCTCGCTTTTAGTAGCAGGGTCGCCAATGATGACTGCCTTACCTCCTCCTAGATTCAATCCAGAAATGGCGGCTTTATAAGTCATACCGCGCGAAAGCCGTAGCGCATCGGTTATACCCGCCCCTTTCGTAGCGTAATTCCACATTCGCGTACCACCCAAAGCCGGACCCAGTGTGGTATCGTGAATAGCAATTATCGCATTCAGGCCGGTATGTTTATCATGACAAAGCACAACTTGCTCGTGCTCTAATTCTTCTATTTGATCAAAAATTTGTTTATTCATATAAGGTGGCCGAAAGGTAATTCTTTTTTTAAAAAGAGGTAGGGCTTGCGCTGATTTAATCTTCTAAACCATCAAAGTTTAAACCTTTGAGTTGAGCGCCGAGTAAGGTTTCAGAGGGTTTATTGTTACTTGAGTTACTACCACTTGATCGTCGATTTCCTCCGCCTCTGGCTTTATTTTCCTTTCTACGTTTTTCCCATTCTTCTTTTCGGGCAGCTTCTTTAGCTTCACGCTCCTTGATTAGTTCTGGGTTCCGCTCTTCAGCCCGTTTTTGATGATAGAATAATCGCCCTCTCTCTTTTTTGTCAACGTCTATTTTAGCTTGCACCCCGTCAATTTTTTCTTGCACCTTGGCAACATTCTCTTCGGCTTCTTTTACTATTTTGCTATAACGTTCTTCTGTTTCAAATGCGTTGGCACTTGGGGCAATATTCTCCAATCGTTTTTTCGCATCATTCAATACATCTTGCTCTGTATCCAATTCTTTTTTTAGCTTGTTGATAAAACCAATACTCTTACCTATTTTATCATTTAAATCAGCCATTATATCTACACGTTCAGCATCACGAACGGCATCTTTTCTTTCAAAAAATTGCTTTTTAGCCTTAATAAAAATTTCCCATTGTTCATTGGCTTGTTTTCTTGGGGCATACCCAATTGCCTTCCACTCCTCCATCAACTCGCTAAACTCTTTTGTACCTTGTTCAAAATCTTTAGTTTCCTTCAACTCTTCGGCACGTTGTGCAATAGCGACTCGTTTAGCCAAATTATCATCCAATTCAACTTTCCGCTTCGCAAAATGATTTTTCTTATTCGTAAAAAAATGATTCCGTGCTTCATTAAACCGGTTCCAAACCTCATCACTTTTGTCTTTACCTACGCCGCCTGTTTTTTTCCAAGCGTCCATTAGTTCGTTCATTTTCTCGGAGGTCTTATTCCAATCTGTGCTTTCTTTTATTGCTTCAGCTTGCGTAATTATGGCTTCTTTATCCCGTAGATTAGACTCTAAGTTTTCAATCAGCTCATCGTAAAACTTTTGTTTACGTGCATAGAAGTAATCTTTTGCTGCATTGTAACGCATCCAAAGCTCTTCACTTTTATGTCTAGGAACGGGGCCCACCGCTTTCCATAACTCAAATAGTTGGCCATAGGTCTCAGTAGTTTTTCGCCAATCCTCACTCTCCTTTATACCTTCAGCTCGTTCACAAAGTTCTAGTTTTTTTGAAAGGTTCACCATAAGGTCTTTTTCAAACTCTTTGTGATGTTCAGATTTTTTAATAAAAAAATCATTAATGAGTTCTTCTAATTTCTTTTTTAAGTTTTCATCTTCTGGGTGAGGCACTTGGGGTAAATCACCAAATTCTTTGCGAATTGCAGTCATCTGGGCCGTAGCATCTTTCCATCCCAAGCCTCCGTCTGCCGACGGGTCGGAAACTATTAGAGTAGCTAATTTTTCACACAGCTCAGTTTTGATTTTTATTACTTCGTTGACCCGTTCTTCAATTTTTTTCTCTGCCTCTACTATTTCTGCATAAATCTTATCATAATCACCAATCGCTTTTGCCTTACTGAAGTACGATTTTTTCCTAGAAAGTTTTCCAGCCAATCTGGTAATTTCTTTTTCTTCGGCTAGTAGTTTCTTGAACTCCTCCCATTCTTTGAGTATATCCTCAAACTTTAGATTCAAGGTTTCCAATACAGTTTCCCGCGTAGTTTCATCTAGCTGAGCAATTTCTCGCTGCTGAAACCATTTCGTTTTATTCAATAAAACTTTACCCTCTTCAATTGTATAAAATTTAGACATCAATAAAAATATTGTATAACAAATATAATAAAAAGGAAGCGGAATGAGGGGAGTAAATAAGTGAAGCACTCGCAAAGAATACCAACGAATATTGTATAATATTGTATTATTAAATAAGTCATTTTGCAAGCTGTAGTTGAAAATAAACTTTTAGAAAAACTAACCTCACTCGCTGAGCAAACCCGCTTGCCACACGCTATGCTTTTTACGAGTCAGGAAGGTGGTGGTGCTATGCCCTTAGCTTTATCATTAGCTAAGTACATACTTTGTTTAAATAAATCAGACAAAACAAAAGCTTGCAATGACTGCAACTCCTGCCACTCAGTTGATCGATTGACTCACCCTGATTTATTCCTAAGCTTTCCAGTTTTTAATAAAAAAAACGATAAAAAATATACAACCAATGATTTCATACTTGAGTTTCGTGAATTCATAAGTACCCATCCTTATGGCTCGGCCGCCTCTTGGATTCAAAGTTTAACTTCTGAAAATAAACAAGGAAATATTTCGGCAGAAGAATGCAAAATAATTAGTAGCAAGCTAATGCTAAAATCAATATTGGGTGGTGCTAAAATATTAATTGTTTGGTATGCCGAATATCTTGGAAAAGACGGTAATCGTCTTTTAAAGTTAATTGAAGAACCTCCTAAAAACACATACATCATCTTTGTAGCCGAAAACACAAATAAAATATTGGGCACTATTTTATCGCGGACTCAGCATTTTGCTTTGCCGCCTATTTCTAAAGATAGCATTCAGTCCAAACTAATAGAACAAGGCGTGCCGAAAGAAGAAGCCATCTCTATAGCGATACAGTCAGAAGGAAATTTTCATAAAGCGCAAGAGCTTGTTACGAACGACGGCTCTGTTTATTTTGAACACCTCCGAAATTGGTTGAACGCATTGTACACAAGCAACGGTGTTTTACTCCACAATTGGCTGAAAGATAGCGATAAAATGGGGAAAGAAGAGCTGAAAAATTTCTTCTTGTATGCCGTTCGTGTTTTTGAACAAAGCCTTCGAGTATTACATCTTCCTGCAAACTATTGGTCATTAACAGACAGGGAAGTCAGATTGGTCAAAGGATTAATAAGTAAAGGACTAGAAGCGACTCACTGTGAAAACGCAAGTGAATGCTGTACACGAGCTGCTTATCATTTAGAACGAAACGTATATAAAAAAGTATTGATTCATGCAATTAGTTTAGAAGTTCAAGAAACTCTTGTTACCAAGTAAGTATTACTCTTTTCCAGTATCATCTGCTTTTTTATAGGATGGCGGAATCGTATACGGCATGCGATATTCTCCATCAAAATCAACCTTCTGAATGTTCATTTCTAAATTTAGTTTTCCTTTCGAATCTTCAATATTAAATACGCGCTTCGTAGCAATATAGCGCCCCAATTCTTTTTTATACTCTCCCAACATTCCTAAAATATTACTCGCATAACTGCCTCTAAAAACTTGCAACTGAATTTGACGCAAGGTAGAATCACTTCGATTGTAGGTAAGTCTATTTAAAAATTCAGTATCTCGTAATCCAATGTTAAACGTACCTCCAAAATCAGTAAACTCAAAAACCTCTCCTTGACTTCCAATTGCATTTCCAATTATAATATCTTGAAGCGTGTTAAAATCTAGATCTACATTGATTAATTTTTTAATTTCATCAAACGTATAATCATAGTAAACTTTGTTAATCCGATTCATAGCCTGTACTCGCTTTGGGGTCAGCAAGGCACGGGCTACTGAAATACCAACGGCAGAAATATCTACCCAAATTGCTTTGTTATAATCTAAGCGGAACTGAGCATTAAACGATTGTTTTTGTGAACCTGAGGTAAACTTGATTTTCGTTTTAATCTTTGCTGTTTTAAATTTAATTCGATTCTCTTCAATTACTTTGAGGGCTTGTACCTGTTTTGACTTTAACAAGTTCAATGCCTCAACTTCTTTTTTATCCTCTGCTAAAGAGGCCGAATCTAAACCAACCACTAGCGTGTCTCCAGGTAATTGACTCTCAATTTTTTCTAATTTTTTTAGCTTGCGTTTCCCCTTGCCTTTGGCAACATCCAGTTTGTATTGTGCCTTCTTTCTTTTTTTTTCTAAACGATCTACTTTTTTTTCTTGACGCTCTACTTTCTTTTCTTGGGAAATAAAAAAAGGAATCACCTTACAACTACTAAAGCCAAAGACACAGAAAAAAATAAGTACCCCTATCCTACTCATACAAAGTTCCGTTCTCTATTTTTTTCTCTAACTGACCCGACCCGCCACCGCCGACCTTTTTCGCACGTTGCCAATAATCTTTGGCTTTCGCAACTTCGTTCAATTTATAGTAAATGTCTCCTAAATGCTCTAACACATCGGCATCTCCTTCACCCTCTATTGCTCTTTCAATATATGTTTTTGCTTTTTTATAATTACCTTGTTTATATAAGATCCAACCATAGGTATCCATAAATACTTTCGTATCCGGCATCAGTTTTAAAGAGCGCTCAGACATTTTTAGAGCGTCATCCAACCGTTCATTTCTTAGTGACAAATAATATGCGTAGTTATTCAAGGTTGAGGCATCTTCTTTTATTTTTAGTGATGCATCAAAGTTCTTATCCGCCTCTTTATATTCTTTCAAGCTGTGATGTGCATCGCCCATCATAGAAAAAATCTGAGCTTTTAAATCACGATTCGGCTCAAGCTCAATGGCACTTTGAAGAGATGAAATACTAGATCTAAATTCTTTCTTTTGATAATGTGCGGTTCCCTTAAAATAGTGAGTAAATGCATTATTAGGAAAATAATCAAATGAAGCATCTGCAATGGAAATGACACTGTCTAACTGATTCAAACTAGAGTGGCATAACATCAAATTAAACCATACTGCAAATTTTGATTTATCAGTCTGAAGGTATTTTGTGTAGGCAGCTGCGGCCTCTTTGTATTGACCTGCACTATAAAGTATGTCAGCGTACAGTTTATTTGTTTCACTATCTTTCTCGTCTTCCATTTTCATGGATTGAACCATCGGTAAAATTTCATTTCGAATATAGAGGGAATCTTTATTCAATTCAATCAATGGCAGCAACATACTCATTCGTACTTGCTTGTCAATTTTAGGATTGCTAACAATTTTTTTAATCACCTTCTGAAAACCGGCCGTATCATCGTTCCTAAGATAGTATGTCGATGACTGCAACAGTAACTTAGCATTATTGGGCGCATCGTCAATCAATTGCTCGTACACCTCCTTCGCTTTTTCTTTTTTACCTATGCGATCATAAAGGCTTGCTAGTTTTTCCTTATACTCAGGATTGCTAGGCTCTTCGGCTATTAATTTTTGAACCTCATTTACAGCCTCATCTTCTTTTTTTTGCTTGAGCAACAGCTCTACCTTTTGCATGGTAATTTCAGGACTAAGACCCCAATTTTCTTCTAAGTCTGTAAGTGTTTTGTATGCTTTATTGTAATCTTTTAGCTCAGCATACAATTTATACATTTTATATCGATAGGTATCAGAGTTCCCTTTAGAGAGATTCGCTAAATTTTCATAAATACCAATTGCCTTTTTAGGTTTTTTATTCAAGGAAAGCACGTCAGCATACAGCTCTAAATAATATTTATTAGTAGGGTATAACTCCGCCGCACGAGCGGCATAGTTTTCTGCATCAGAAAAATGAAAGCTTGCAAACTCAAGTCGGGATAAATTATAATAAGCAGCCGCGTTGGTTTTATATTTTTTCACAAACTCGCGATATAGCTTCCGAGCCTTTGATTTATTGCCTTTAATTCGTTCTTTTTCGGCAGCAAAAAACTCATTATACTCCGCCTTCGAACTTATTTCTGCCTTCGTTCCCTTCGCTCCATTATTTTGTTTACTTACTTTTTTAGTGCTTCCACAAGAAGCAAAAAAGATAATAACTATAAAAAGTAGAGCTGTATTTATTTTATTTTTTAGCATATTCTGAAAGAGAAATCTCCTAGACTGAGCTCCTCTGCTTTAGAATTACAATTTACGCTATTTCCAAATAAGGAATTCTCAATTATGCAATTCTTAACTTTTGAATCTTTTCCAATGATTGATTTTTTTACAATTGAATTCTCGATAGTGGCTCCTGACTCTATGCTTGCATGCGGACCTACAATTGCATTCGTTAGCGTTACATTTTCACCCAAGTAACAAGGAGGAATTATCGTACTATTTTCAATGCTTACCTTATCGTGCTGTAGCGATTCAGTCTCTTTTTTAATTTCTAAAATACGCTCCATGGTAAAAAGGGTGGCGTCTTTGTTACCACAGTCTAACCATTCTTCTACTTGACCAGTATAAAACTGCAGCCCCTTTTGTTTCATGTTTTCCATGGCATCGGTGAGCTGATACTCACCCTTATCCATTATACTATTATCAATAAGGTACTGAAGTTCTTTTTTAAGATTTTCACCGTCTTTAAAATAATAGACTCCAATTATAGCTAAGTCTGAAACAAACTCCTTGGGCTTTTCTACAAAGTTTACAATTACACCTTCGTCGTTCAATTCAACAACTCCAAATGCACTTGGGTCTTCCACTTTCTGCGTCCAAATAATTGCGTCCTTTTCAGTATCGATTGTAAATTCTGCTTTAAACAGCGTATCGGCAAAGGCTAAAAAAGTGTTGCCCGTTAAGGAGTCCGCGGCTTTTAAAATAGCATCTGCTGTTCCCAACGGTTTATCCTGATAGTAAATCTTGCCTACTGCCCCAAAGCTACTCGCCACTGCTTTTAAGTCATCTTCAGCTTGTTGCCCAAAATCTCTGCGAATCACAAAAGCAATTTCATTAATTTTCTGATTGACTTTGTTTGCAATGTCTTCTACAATTCTATGCACCATCGGCTTTCCAGCAATTGGGATTAGAGGTTTTGGAGTAGTGAGTGTATGAGGACGCATTCTTGTACCTCTTCCAGCCATTGGGATTATAATATTCATATTTTATTTCTTTTAATTTTTACCAGTATGCCCGTAACCGCCGGCACCGCGTTCTGTATAGCTCAACTCTTCTTCAAGTGCCCATTCTATCTTTTCATAACGAGCGACTACCATTTGAGCTACACGATCACCTGGTTCAATAGTAGCTGCGGTTTTCGAAACATTGACCAACAATATTTTCAATTCACCACGATAATCAGCGTCAATCGTTCCTGGACTGTTTAGCACAGTGAGGCCGGTCTTCAAGGCTAAACCGCTGCGAGGACGAATCTGCGCTTCGGTTCCTTCCGCTAGCTCAATGAACAAGCCAGTAGGTATGAGTTGACGATCTAAACTATCTAACCGTATTGGTGCCGAGATATGAGCGTGAAGATCTAAACCTGCCGAAAGTACTGTTTTATAGGACGGCAACGGATAAGGGCTTTTATTAATAATCTTAACTTTCACAATACAAAAAATCACCGCAAAAATAAGAGATAGCCACCGTTTTATCTAACGGATAGTATGAATTTTAGTGGCCTAGATTCAGAGTCATACAGTTTGCCCAATCCAATACTGGAAAGGATTCTTTAGGACATAAAACTTAAATGGTGGCATACCACAGTATTCTTTGAAGATAACCTCCCCAGCGCTTCATGTTTCCTCGTAAATACTCAGTGAAAGATGCATTGGTATATTCTTTGCCTTTCGTAGGCGGTTTGAGTTCTCGTCGTGCGTCTGTGTATGGCTGCACGTCAGTGGCAAAATAGGTCACATTCAGCCGGGGCATTACAAGCCCTAAAATCATCCCAGGCAGGCCGTTAAATGACTCTGGACCACCCGAAGCTATAATCGCATCAGAATAAAAAGCAACTACCCATATAGAGTCCATGATAATCGTTTCTGCCCGTCGACAATTATATCCTGCTATGTTCCGAAATTCTTCTTTGATTTTCCATTTAAATTTTTTCATTGAATCTTTAATCAAAATTCGCTTATCATAAATTTCTTTTGAAGCTATCAATTTCTCGGCTTTAAAATTATTGTATACCTCATTCACCTCAGAAGAAATATTAATCCAAGGCATTTTTAGTTCTTGAATCCCATCCTTTTCGGGTTGATACAAACTTTCTTCTTTGCTAAAATCTTGTACAAACTTATCTACCTTGTACTTATCAATTCTCTTTTTAGCTTGCTCCAAAAAACCACTATTCCCAGATTTTGACATATCGTCAATGTAGGAATACATGTTCATTTTACGTTCCCATTTGATTTTTCCTCTATGCACTAAGTTGGGTTTTTTTTGAGCTTGGGTAACGACACTCGTTAAGAGTAGTACAGCAATTAGTATTCTTCTCATATCAATTTAATTTTATCTTCTATTTCTTCTTTTCGGACCGTAATTAGCCTTATTACTATTGGCTCTTGCCTCTCCTAGTTTACCAGAAAAGAAATTCCAAGTAGCGCTTAGCATCCAATACCGTTGTAATGTATTAAAATAATTTTCTGTATTATAATTATTGGTTGTGGCTCGTGTATAACCCAAGTTTTGATTCAAGATGTCCCAAACCTGAAATCGGAGTTCAAGATTCTTTTTTGGTAAGAATCGTTTACTAACATATGCGTCCCAAATAAACCGAGTAAAATTATCCGGATACGGATCAACGGCAGGTGTAAATTGATAGTCAGCATCTGTGCCTATTTCAAAATCTTTGGGCAAGTAAGCACTGGCGCCAATAGTTGGCGAATAGCTAAAATAAGAAATGACTCTCTCCTGCCCTACATTGTTTTTTGTGTGCGTATAATTCACATTGGGCTCTAAGGTTAAAAATAATTTATCATCCAACGTATAGGTAAAATTAGGATTCAAATTAAAATTCCAAGAAGCGTTTCTTCCCTCTACATTATTAATTATTGAGGGAAAGTCACTATAACTACCACTTAAATTCAATCTCCCCTCCCAGCCTTTTTTACCGAGTTTCATCATACCGCCTAACCAAGAAGAAACTACGTAGTTTGTGCTTAAATTGACATATTGATTAATAGTCCGCCCACCCGGTTCGAATGTACGATTTACACCCACTGGATTAAAAGCATTTTGCAAAAATGCACCGGCCCAAATACCTCGTCCTTCCAAAGCTTGAAAAGAGAAATAGTTTACTCTAAGATTTTGCTTAAACCCAATTTTTAAATCAGGATTTCCAATAGTAAGTTCCAATGGATTAGAATTATCCAAGATAGGCTGTAACTCTTGTGCGGTAGGGTTGGTAGTACTTCCTGTGTAATTTATATCAATGCGTTTAAACTGTGAAAGTTTATAACGTAGTCGCAAACTTGGAAAAAGATTAATCCGTGAGTAATCATAATCTTGATTTCGAATTAAATCTCGTTGTCTAAAACGAGTGTTGGCTACTGCCGTCCCAACAGTTAAGTTCACTTTTTTGCGCTTGTACATAAATTCTAGCAAACCACTATTTCGTAAAATATTCATGTCAAATTCATTACTCAAGCTATCCACTTGGCGCATATAGTTTCCTAAACCCATATTCAGAGTATCATTAGTTAGCGTTGAAAGATCAGCTTGATCGGAGCTAATACCGTAACCGACCCGAAGCAACAAATTTTTGTGTAGCGGCTCAGTATAACTCACCGTTCCTAAGACCGAATTGGCTACACTATTGTCTAATTTTTTTTGATCAATGCTTTGCGATACAGTTCCGCCCGCCTGTCCGAAACTATTTTGACTTTGTAAAAAGCCTTCGCCTTTTTTCTTATTAAACGTATGGCTGCCTGTTGCAGAAAGTGTACGACCTTTTTTACCTAACTTTCGATTTACTGTTACGCTGTTGGTTACACGAGTAGTGGTTGTATTTCTGCTCAAGCTGCTATTATTTCTGCTTAAGGGCACTTCACTTTCCGTACGATTCAGCGAAGAGTTCTTTCTCAAATAATCTTTGAACGTTAGGCTTGTATTCATGTTATAAACCAAAGAGGTTACACTATCTATCTTCCACTCATACCGCCCGGACAATCTATGAATGTTTCTAAGGTTTCTTGTATCCGTAGTATCATCGCGCAAAGTAGAAAAATTGGGTAATACATTTTCAGTATACGATCGTTGGTTCAGTTCTTGACTCAATCTTCCTTGAGAATAATTGGCGGTTACATTGTGCTTCCCCTCGTCCAGTTTATTAGCATATCGTGCACCGCCCATCCAAGTTTTATTAATCCCGGGCTTATCCGCACCTCTTCCAAACGAGCCAAAATCTCTACTATCCTCATCGGCAAAAAAGCTGCTAATGATTTGTGTATCTTCATTCCCACGACCAAACATTCTACCTCCACCACCAGAACCAAAGGTTCTGTTATCTTGCCAACCTAAACCTGTTTTTCCATTGCTATTCATCAGTCCATACGCACTAATTTGCCGTTTGCCCTCAAACCAGTTGACCATAGCTTGATTATCCCATCGATCTTCCCAACCACCACCGGCTTCTGCTTTTCCGAAGAAACCTGTGGTCTTTTTTTTCTTTAATTTTAAATTGACTGTTTTCACTTCTTCGCCGTCGTCAAAACCCGTAAAAGCAGCCTGCTCACTTTTTTGATCAAATACTTCAACCGACTTTACTAAATCCGCTTGAATATTTCTAGTCGCAATGGTGGGATCACTTCCAAAAAACTCCTCTCCATTCACGAGTACCTTCTGAACCTTTTCCCCCATTACCGTTATTTGCCCGTCTTTGTCAACTTGCATTCCAGGTAAAACTTTCAGAAGATCTTCTACATTCGCTCCTTTTCGCACATTGAAACTATCGGCGAGATAAGAAAGAGTATCACCTTTCATTCGAACCATTTTATAATCTCTGATTACTACTCCTTTCAGCAATTGAGCTCGCTGTGTAAACGCAATTTGTCCAAAATCAAAATCCTTCCCTTCTAGAACCGAGAATTTATCAATATAATCTACATATTGACTGTAGGCAGTGAGTAAGATATAATCACCTGCATCAATATTTTTAAAAACAAATTTCCCTTGACCGTCTGTACGAGTAAAGCGTACTAAACTTGAGTCGCTCTGCGTAAGCACGGATACAGACACAAAGGGTAAATTTCGAAATGAGGATGTGTCTCGAATACTTCCAGTAACATTTCCTTGCGCATAGGAAATTAGACTGAACGCACTTAATAGGAATAACAGGCTTAGTTTTTTCATTTGAGTGACGAAGGTAAAGAGTGAATATTATTCTAGCAGCACTTTATAGGATAAGAGGTCATATAACTTGATAAACGCTGTTAAATGTCTTTTTTACTTTAGTTTAAAACTTAGACGCCATAAACAAACGATTCCTCCAAGCATTTACGATTCCTTTCGAGTAAATCAGTACTTTTGCCCTTCGTTTTGACTAAAACTAAAAACATAGGATTTCATACTTTAGGCTGCAAGCTTAATTTTTCAGAGACATCGGCACTTAGTCGGGAAATAATAGGTGACGAATATGTGAAATCAGATAATGGAGAAAACCTTGACGTTTTTGTGCTGAATACCTGCAGTGTGACGAACAACGCGAATCGAGAAAGCCGTCAAATAGTAAGAAAAATCAAACGAAAAAACCCAAATGCTAAAATCGTTGTAACGGGTTGCTACGCTCAGCTCAAGCCGGAAGAAATTGCAGCCATTGATGAGGTAGATTTAGTGCTTGGCGCTCAAGAAAAATTTAAACTCAAAGAGCATTTATCAAATATTGAAAACAAGCCCGACGGTAAAATACACAGCTGCGACATCGAAGCGGTGGAAGGTTTTCATTCAGCTTTTTCTCACAACGATCGCACACGAACGTTTCTTAAAGTTCAGGATGGCTGCGACTATAATTGCTCCTTCTGCACAATACCTATGGCGCGTGGCCATAGCCGCAGTGATAGCATTCAAGGCGTACTAAACAACATTGAAGAGCTATCTAAGAATAATAGTAAGGAAATCATTCTTACGGGTGTCAATCTTGGAGATTTTGGTAAAGGATACAATGGCAACCAAAAAACAGAAGAAACTTTTTTTGATCTAGCGAAAGCTATTGATGAACAAAACTTAGTCCCTAGAGTTAGAATTTCAAGTATAGAACCTAATTTACTCACGGACGAAATAATAGAATTTGTAGCGGATTCTAAAACATTCATGCCTCATTTTCATATCCCTTTACAAAGTGGTAGCAATGAAATACTCGGCGAAATGCGCCGCCGCTATAAAAGAGAACTCTATGCGGAACGAGTGGCCAAAATCAAGTCACTGATGCCTCATTGTTGCATCGGTGTGGATGTAATTGTTGGTTTCCCAGGAGAAACCGACAAGTATTTTGAAGAGACTTACGACTTTTTACATACCCTTGACGTTTCTTATTTTCATGTATTCACTTACAGTGAGCGAGACAACACATTGGCCGATCGTATGAAAAATGTTGTCCCGAATCAAATTCGTCATGAGCGAAATCAACGTTTGCGCATGCTATCAGAAAAAAAGATGCTTCACTTTAGCCAACAGCATCTTGGAAACAAACGTCCCGTTCTTTATGAACAACAAAAAAAAGAAGGAATGATGTCCGGCTACACGGATAATTATATCAAACAAATTCGCCCTTTCGATGCTGAAAAAGTAAATTCTATTATTCTTGAAGAGATTATATAAATTATTTGGAAAAAAACCGAATCAGTATATATTTGCAACTCGTTTTGAGGGAGCTTAGCTCAGTTGGTTCAGAGCACCACGTTTACACCGTGGGGGTCACAGGTTCGAATCCTGTAGCTCCCACTCTCAAAAAAAGAAAAACTCCCGCACTATGTGTGGGAGTTTTTTTTGCCTTTTTTTAAAACGGCTTATAAGTTTTTGCCGCGCTTGATTTATTGGCCAATAAGTTTCTTTCTTTAATAAAAGGCTGCGATAAGATAGTCCTACCTTTACAGCGATGAGCTTCCTTACAGCCGAGTGGCGCAAATTGATTATGGCAAACTATGAAATAGATCCTGCTATTTTAAAGCCTTACTTACCGGCCTTTACCGAGCTTGATTTTTTTGAAGGCAAAACGTATGTAAGTTCAGTAGGGTTTTTATTTAAAGATGTAAAACTGCTCGGCTTGTCTATTCCTTTTCATAAAACGTTTGAAGAAGTAAACCTTCGATTTTATGTGCGCCATTTCGATGGTGCCAAATGGAAAAGAGGCACTGTTTTTATAAGTGAAATTGTACCCAAGCCTGCTATTGCTTTTGTAGCAAACACTCTCTATAAAGAACACTACAGTACTATGCGCATGCGATTTGAATGGGCGTTTACCGCAAACGTTGTGGACATAAATTATGAATGGCGTCATAAGAAACATTGGAATAAAATAGCCGTTTCAGCCGAGGACAAATTAATGTCCATTCCCAAAGACTCTTTTGAAGAATTTATTACTGAGCATTATTGGGGCTATAATCGTATCTCGGAGAAACAAACCACCGAGTACGAAGTACGACACCCCCGATGGGACCAATACTCTGTAAAGTCTTTTGAAATCAAGGCCGACTTTGAGTCATTGTATGGAAACGACTTTTCTTTTTTGAGTACTGCTAAACCTAACAATGTGCTATTAGCAGAAGGTTCGGCTATCAGCATTGAAGGCAAACGAACTATTCGCTAATAAGCACCCATCCGAATTACTCCTTTTATCACTTTATATGTCCAATCATCACTTATTGAGTGTTCAATATCGGAGTACTCATTTAGTTTTACTCCTTAATTATGAAAAGACTTTCCCTTCTTTTATTAGCAACTTTGCTATGCAGTGCTGCGCATGCTCAAAAAAAATATATAATCAGTGGCCACGTGGTGGATGCCAAAAATGGTGAAGAAATTATTGGGTCCTCGGTAGTTTTAAAAGATAATAAAATGACTGGCACCAGGACTAATTCTTATGGATTTTACTCCTTGACGCTTGCGGAAGGTGCGCATACTCTATTGATACGATCAGTCGGTTATGAAACTATTGAGTTCAATATTTCGTTAGAAAAAAACATTACAAAAGAAATTAAACTACAAGCAAAAAAAAGTCAACTAAAAAAAGTAGTAATTAAAACCAAAAAAGACAATGATCAGATAATTAGTACCGAAATGGGTGTAGAGAAATTAGACATGAAAATGATTAATAAAATTCCTGTACTCTTTGGTGAGCGCGATATTTTAAAAACGATTCAATTACTGCCCGGTGTAAAATCAGCGGGTGAGGGGAACTCAGGCTTTTATGTACGGGGTGGGTCAGCTGATCAAAACTTAGTACTTTTGGATGAGGCACCCGTTTACAACGCGTCGCACTTGTTGGGTTTCTTTTCCGTATTTAATTCCGATGCGATTAAAGATGTAAAACTGTACAAAGGAACCGCACCAGCAATCTACGGTGGCAGACTTTCCTCTGTATTGGATGTAAAAATGAAGGATGGTAACAATCAAAACTATAGTGTAAGTGGTGGCGTTGGCTTAATAGCTTCTCGACTTAATATTGAAGGCCCTGTCGTTAAAGATAAAGGTTCTTTTTTAGTATCGGCTCGAAGAACCTATGCCGATGTGTTTACTGCTTTTTCAAAAGACACTAACATTCAAAAAGCCAAGCTTTATTTTTATGATTTTAATGCCAAGGCAAATTATAAATTCAATGACAAAAATAGAATTTACTTATCAGGCTACTTTGGTAAAGATGTATTGGGCTTTGGCAATCAGTTTGGAATCAATTGGGGCAATGCCACCGGAACACTTCGCTGGAACCATATTTACAATCAAAAACTATTTTCTAATACGTCTTTAATTTTTTCAAACTTTAATTATAACATTAATGTAAACTTAGGCAGTGCAGAATTTAATATTAATTCTAGAATTCAAGACTGGAATCTTAAACAAGATTTTCAATATTTTGCTTCGAAAAGAAGTGATTTCAAATTTGGGATAAATTCTATCTATCATAATATCATTCCTGGAGCTTTATCCATTCGTTCTGATGACGATAATTTTGACATAGAAATTTCAAAAAAATATGCCTTGGAAAATGCTGCTTATGCTTCTCATAAATATAGGTTTAATGGAGCATTTAATATTGAATATGGCCTTCGCCTTAGCTCATGGAGCAATCTTGGTCCTGGCACTTTCTATTCCTATGACGCAGAAGGTAACCAATCGGATTCTACAAAACGTAAGAAAGGAGAATTTGGTAAAACCTATTTCAATTTAGAACCAAGGCTTGTTGCCAATTACACTATTGACGGTGAGAACTCGGTAAAAGCTTCTTATACCCGAAATACACAAAATTTACACCTGCTGTCAAACTCTAATACTGGAAGCCCTACCGACTTATGGATCGGCAGTAGCAATAATGTAAAACCAGAAATCTCAGACCAAGTGGCATTGGGTTACTTTAGGAATTTTGATAAAAATAATTATGAATTTTCTGCAGAGGTTTATTACAAGCATATGCAAAATCAAATTGATTACAAACCCGGTGCAGAATTGTTGCTTAATGAAAACGTGGAGTCACAGCTGTTGTATGGTTTTGGTAGAGCCTATGGCATTGAACTTTTTGCCAAGAAAAAATATGGCCGATTGAATGGTTGGGTTGGCTATACCCTATCTAAAACTGAAAGAAAAATTAATGGCATTAATAGCAATGAATTTTACAATGCTAAGCAAGACCGAACTCATGAGGTATCCATTGTTGGAATTTATGAACTCACTAAAAAACTTACTTTCTCTAGTACATGGATTTACTACACGGGTAATGCTATCACCTATCCCAGAGGAAAATATACGATTGACAATCAAACCTATTTTTTGTATTCTGAGCGCAATGCAGATAGAATGCCAGATTATCACAGATTAGATCTTGGTTTAACTTGGACCCGCAAGAAAACAGATCGCAAAGAATCGTCATGGAATTTCTCAATTTACAATGCTTATAATAGGGCCAATGCTTATTCAATTGACTTCCAAGAAAATCCTGATAATCCCGCACAAACACAAGCCGTACAAACTACATTATTTAAAATCATACCTTCTATTTCATATAATTTCAAATTTTAATTCTGATGAAAAAAAGTAAACTAATTACCTTATCCATTCTATCCATACTTACATTAGCATCTTGCGAAAAAGTTATTGACCTTAAACTAGATAATACTGATCCTCGCTTAGTAATTTCTGGTGCCATCTCCGATGCAGATTCAATCCCTATCATTAAAATCACACAAACGATTGATTACAACGAACCTAATAATTTTCCAGAAATTCAGGATGCGACCGTGGTTGTTCGGGATAACTTTGGCGGGGCAGATACGTTTCAAGCACGATCAAGACAAGGTTATCGAGGAGTAACACTTGGCGTACCGGGGCGAACCTATTCTCTTGCCGTTTTTCATGATGAGAAGGAATACAAATCTTCAGTAAAAATGCCAATCCCTATTATAATTGATTCAGTAAACATTGAGGCGATTACGGGATTTGGCGGTGAAGAATTACCCTTACTCACTACTTATTTTCAAGATCCGAAAGGAGAAAAAAATTACTACTATCTTAATTATTTGATCAATGGAGAAGATAGCGGTGACTTTAGTTTTTTATCTGATGATTTACGCGATGGAGAAGAAATACAAGTCGGTACAATATCCGATGACTATGAAGGTGTTGAAATTGGAGATACCATAACCGTTCAACTTCAATGCATCGATGCTAGTATGTATGAATATTACCGAACACTTGAAGCATTAGAAAGTGGTGGCGGAGGTGGACTTGGATCTACAACTCCAGATAATCCCATATCCAATATTACTGGTGGCGCCCTAGGTTATTTCAAAGTTTTTTCTCAGACAGAGAAAGATTTTATTATTCAATAATTAAACATAAGCATACTCACTCAAGTAGCTAAACTGGTCGGTCAATTTACCATTTTCACAAATAGTAGCATTCTGCAAAATAGAAGATCGATCGGCTTTTAATATTTCAGGGATTATCGTCTTGCCCAAAACGTTTCCAAAATGCTCGCTAGCATTTTTAGGCAACTCACTTGGTAAATTATCAACGGTCATAATATCCACCACATCATTTGTATTTTGATAACCCGCTACTTTTTCAAAAGTCTTTTTATCGATTCCATAAACCGGATCATCAATGGGAGTGGCCCCTAAATTTATTGGTACGGAACCAAATTTATCGCAGGTTACATCTGAGATAACATTCATTCTAAAATCAGGATGTTGAATATCTTCTTTAGCAAAATAAACAGGAATATTCTCATCCCAATAAATGCCATTCATAAGAATATCCGCACTGTGCGTATACTCTCTGAACGGACAACAATAGTCTTTAGCATTTGCAAAGAAATCTTCTTTCTCAAAGGAGCTGTCGTCCATACGGCTATAAATATCCTCAATATCTAAATGCACATAAACTGGTTTATCGTACTCATTCTGCACAAAAACATCTTTATCTACTTTTTCGAAACCACAGACTTCCATTATTTCTAAAAGTCCAGAAGCTACTCGTCCTCCGCCAGTGACGACTATTTTCATCGGTGGCCAATTTACATTTTGATAAGTTGTTTTTAATTCTTCAAAATCCTCAACGCTATGCGCTGGTGGCAAATCAAACTTATCATATTTCTTTCCGTAAGTCAATAATCCATTGTGCGCACCAACAATACCAGCCCATTTGCCAAAGCCTACAATTCGATTTCCATCCTCATACGTCAAACATTCATAATCTATCATGCGAATATTTTTTTCTATTAAGGCGTGCATCAGTTTTTGATTATACGGCTGCGCTTTTTTAGTGTGCGAAAAAAAGAAGTAGGGTTTATTCGGAATTAAATCTTGCGTGCGTACTTCTTTAACACCAAATAAATAGTTACATACAGATAAATCTTCTTGCACGGTAATTCCTTCCTGCTCGTAGCGTTCAATAGGATAGGTTCTAATTTTAGAAGGTTGTATTACAAATTGAATTTCAGGATATTGCTCTTGAATGGCTTTACACTGTTTAGGCGTAAATGGTACACGATAATCTTCTGGTATTTTCTCTTCTCTTAGTATTCCTATCTTAATCATAAAACTGTTTATTCGTTGATATGTTTATTTGTTTAATCGTTTCTGTATTTTACTTAGCGTAACACTTAATTTCGCTTGTAAATATAATGATGGAATACTTTGAATTGTTTGATATGCCTGTTTCCTTATTGGTAGACACCAAAGCGGTCACAAAAAAATATTATGAACTAAGCAAAAAATTTCATCCAGATAATTTTTCGCTCAGTGATAATGATAAGCAAGAAAAGGCCTTAGATATGAGTTCTAAAATTAATAATGCCAAAAAAGTGCTTAGTAATTCTCATAAAAGATTAGAGTATATTCTTAAACAAAAAGAAATAATCGTGGATGGTGAAAAACATCAACTTCCACCACTGTTTTTAGGAGAAATGATGGAGATCAATGAAACGCTCATGGAGCTAGAATTTGATCCTAACCCTAAGGCAAAAGAAAAAATAAAAACTGAAGTAAGCCAACAGACGGCTAAATTATTTGAGGAAGTAAAACCCTATTTTGAAGCTGAAATAGTTGAGATAAATGCAGAAAACTCCAAAGTCTTAAAAGATTACTATTACAAGAAAAAATACTTGGCTCGGATTGAAGAAAAATTGTAAGTTTGCATTCCAATTTCGAAAATGCTAGCTTGCTAGCAAAGTTGCCCGAGTGGTCCCCAACGCAGTTGGGGAGTAGACGAGCACAGAATTGCCCGAGTGGCGGAATTGGTAGACGCGCTGGATTCAAAATCCAGTTCTTTCGGGAGTGCCGGTTCGACCCCGGCCTCGGGTACTAAAGGGTTTCCCACGCATGGCGTGGTGAAGCCCTTTTTTTATTTGCATGCAATTTGCATAATAGTTCAACATGTATCTTACTAATTTTTTCCAAGCAAAGTCTCCTTTTGCGAAGCATTGAGGACATTGCGGTTCAGCGAGTTAAAAATATTCTGTTATCAGTTTTACACCTTCCCTTAAACCATCTTTCGTCACTTCGTACTTCGCTAATGATTCTAGCAGGTACTTTTCCGAACAACGTCTTCTTTTGCGAAGCATTAGGGACATTGCGCTACCGAATAAATCGCAACGAGACGATTGCTATGAAAATTATAGCTGAGCGGTGAAAGCGAGAGGATGCTTTTAAAAAATATATGCATACCAATGGTTTGGATTATTTATTTGAATAAATAGTGATATACTCAGGAAGTACCAAAAGGGTTTTAGAAAAGTAATTCGCCAGATATTTCGAAGTGCTTTGTCCAAACATGTTTTGTAAAGTAGATTTTTCTTTGGCAATCACTGTAAGTAGCTGATTTTTGTCAATTATCATATTTAAAATAGCTTGCTCTACATCTTTTTGCTTGACCACATTATACTCGTACTCAATACCTTCAAATATTTTTTCAAAATCATTCATTTCCTCAAAGGCATCAGAGATACTACTTGGTTTACTTTCAATATAAAGAATATTCACTTTGGCATCAAACTTTGATGCCAAATTTCTAAGAAAATTATAGCTGTCTGGCGAGGGCATATTTTGCAAATCAGATAGTAATATGAATTCTGTTGGTTTAACAAACTGATCATTTTCATGAATAGCTAGTATTGGAATATTTATTTCACCAACGAGGCTCGAGGTTACTGATCCGTACTCCATAGCGACAGGAGCTCCCTCAAGACCAATACTTCTTGTTGCACCGTGTGTCCCCATAACAATGAGATCGTAATTGGCAGTATTGCTTAAATCATAAACCATTGCTACCGGATATGCTATTTCAATATGCGTAGTACAACTTATTTCAGGGTGATTAACATTTACAGATTCTTTTAAATGACTGAGTTTATTCTCGGCTTCTTTGTAAGCTTCTCGTTCAATCCTCGAATCCAACTTATTAAGAATTGGATTCGTAGATTCAAAAGCATGCGCTATGGTAATTACGGATCCAAATTCTTTTGCTAAGGATAAGGCATATTCTAATGCATTATTTGCAAATGGCGAAAAATCGGTTGGGACTAATATTTTATACATAATTTTTTTTTTGAGATTTTAAAAAAGCCCGTGGGTTCTTAAATTGAATTTATCGAAACTGGATTAGTAATCCTAAGACCTATTGTCTCGAATAGCCTACCAAAGATTGGCTCAATTCAAGAACCCTTGCGGGTCTTTTATGAGTAAGTCAAAAACTATTTTACTTCAATAGTTTTATCATTATTCACTTCTTCTTCTTTTTCCAACTTTACTAAATTGATTTTAAGAAGTCCATCATTATAAGTTGCCTCGATAGCATCTTGGTCAATGGTTTCGGGAAGACTGAATGAACGATTAAAAGAACTATAGCTAAACTCTTTTCTAGTATAGTTATCTTCCTCCTGACTTTCTTCGCTACGTTTCTCAGAACTTACGGAAAGAATATTATCATTAACAGTTACGTTAAAATCTTCTTTCTCCATTCCGGGTGCTGCAAATTCTAAGGAATAATTCGTGTCTGTTTCCTTTACGTTTACTGGTGGAATAGATAACTCCTTTGAATTGTTGAAAAATCCTTCATCGTTGAAAAAACTACTAAATAGTGAAGGAAAACCTTGATTTGTTTTTGTGATTTGTTTTGACATTATTATAAGTTTTATTGTTTTGCTGTTACAAAGATGAGAAGAGTACTATTTTAAACCGCTGATCGCTAGCAATCAAAGAATTGATCTTAATCAACGTAAATTCTTGAGCCCATTGATACTTTTATTAAAATGATTCAACGAGATAAAATGATTATTTCTATCGTAGGCTTTGGGAATGTCGGACGCACTATATCCTTGTTATTACATTCTCAGAAAGAAATTGAACAATTAGCAATAAACATAATTGACATTTCTGAAAATTTGTCTGGCACCTTACTAGACTTGGGACAGGCGTCTAAACTATTTGAAAATAGAATTCAATACACTTTTAATGATTGGTTTTTATACGAACAATCAAATTTTATCTTTCATTGCGCAGGCGTATCGGTTCCACCAGGAGCCTCAAGAAGACAGATTGTTGAAGAGAATAAAAGAGTAACTAAGGAGCTTTTCCAAGGGTATTCTTTTATAAATAATCCAATTGTAATTGTTGTAACAAATCCCGTAGATATAATTTCCAATTCTGTTGTATCCTATTCCAATATTCCAAGCAATAAAGTTATTGGAGTGGGTACATTTTTAGATACGATACGAATGCGCCATTTTTTAAGCGAAGCACTTGGAGATAATTATTCGTTTAATAGCATATTATTAGGTGAACATGGTGATGCTATAGTTTATATGAGTCAGTACGATAACTTTGCATCTTTGAATTTACCCACGCAATCCTTAAAAGACATAATAGCATCTTGTCTTGATAAAACTAAGGACAGCGCTCATCAGATAAAGAAAACACAAGGAGCTACAATTTATGGTGTAGCAAGTTGCGCTATAGAAATTTTACATGCTTTGCTTAAGCCAACTGAGAAGGCTTACCCCTTAAGCGTAAGCGTGCCTAAGGAATATCTGGACCAATGGGGATTCGAGCCTTTTTACATGAGTTTGCCAGTTACTTTAGATAAATCAGGAGTAAAGAATTACGAACCATTAAAAGCTATAAAGGAAGAATTAAAAGCCTTAAGAAAAGCAGGAGAGCTATTGAGTTCGTTTTAAAGTGTTATTTAATTTTTTAATTTGAAGCTCTATTTGAGACTGCTCCAGCTCACTTATTTCATTGTTGAACATATAGTTATTGGTAATTGCTTGAAATGGGAACTTTCCATATATCAATACGGGTGTTCCTTTCCTAGCTAGTTTATTGCCTTTATATCTCCATTGGTTTCCCCATGAATAAATGTATTTCGCATCTGCCTCTTGCAGTCTAATACAGGCATGACTGGCTGGGTACCCTGGCAACTGATATTGGTGCAAGGCTATTCCTCGAACCACATCAATATTAAAATACCAAGGCATTATCCAATTCTTATTTATAGTACTTACTTTGATTTTTTTCTTAAAGGTCATATAATGCAAGCCAGACGGTGTAGGTGTACTTTTTTTACCTGTACATACTGCTCCCCAACGTACTAAGCGTCCATATTCATACAAGGCAAAGGCCTGAATTTTTAATGAGATAAGCACAGCCTTGGGAAAAGAATCTAATTGTGTATTTCGTTCATCAAAAGGTGCGTACCATAAAGAAGCATTCGATAAATTTTCAGGAATCCAAAGCTTACTTTTTCTAAGCAGATGCTGTTCATCCATTCTGTTTACCGATTGCAGAATATGTCTTTGAGAAGAGTCTAAATCAAAATAGAACTTAGAAAGTGGATTCGATAATGAGTAATTTTTTAAAGTAAAACGAACCAGTGCACTATCTGATTCGTTTACTTTTTGATAAGATATTGTTTGAGCTTGAAGGATTTGACTAGCAAAAATCAAAAATGCAACAAGTTGCAATTTTATGTTTTCCATATTTTAGAATAATAATTGCGGACTCTGTGGAATAAGAATATCGCACTCGCTCAAATACTTTTTGATCAGGAGCTTTTCAAATTCAATATGCGTTGGATTTACTATGAACTGTGTTCTTTTTCTTTTAGTCGTTCTTGTTTTGTAAGATGTTGTAATATCATCAAGATTTTCTAATTCATCTGGCAATTCAATCATCTCCCACTTTAGCCAACGTTCTTCCATAGGCGTAACCATTTGAGTCATCCAGTGTTTGTTTTTGTCTTGAACATTTATAAACAATCGCCCTTTATACAATTTGAGTACTTCATTCTTTCTAAAATTAAATAAGGTATCAATTTCGTGAAGGGTTGCGGCAATTGAATCACCCTCAATATGCTCGAACGGAACACATTCCTCACGATATGGCAACTTAATTTGACCTTCTTCAATAGCACAGTTTTCGGAATCTTCTATTTTTTTGAAGGTCGTATTGAATTTATAATGATACTCTCTATATACAACATCGTCACTCACTATCATATAGGCACTATCGCTCTCGCATAGATAAACCCCTATAAACTCTGCCGGTATAGCGTTGAGCGTTTTACCCTTCGGTGGCATGGGCGATTCGAATACAATATTGGGTTCGCAAGAAAGTAATAATGCTGAAACTAGGATAGTTAGAATGGTGAATTGCTTTTTCATAATATTTATTTTTATAAAGGTCTTATTGTTAATGGTTCTTATGGATGATAACTGTCAATTCTAAGGCTGATCTTCATCCTATAACTAAATTGCTAAAAGAGCAGTTTGCTTGGAATGTGAAAGAATATCATGAATACTAAGTTTCGAAAAGACTGTAGGCTTATCAGATATTTTAAGTGTTACCAAAGAATAATTTCGTTCCGACATTAATTGATACACTTCGTTATTAAAATCATCCTCTTCAGAGATAATAATTCTTTTACAAACTACATTGGGTATCCCTGAGTTAATACTGTTAGCAACGAGCTCTACACATTCTTTAGTCTGAGTATTGCCCACAATGTCAATTTCTTTTAGACCAATAACACCAAGCCAATTAATAGAATTCATGATATTATTTTTGCAATTTTTATCGCAGTCTATTACCATTAGAGCTTTTGCAAAGTCAGGCTCACTAATTTCTTCATCAACTATTATAACCTTCGGATTAATCTTTTTAACTACGTTTTTTGAAGTTGAGTGAAACAACCAATCTGAAGTGCTTTTATATGACTTAGCGCCAATTACAATAATATCTGGATTTAGATTTACTGAGTAATCAACGATACAACGTTCGTATTTCTCACATTCATTATAGATAAAGCATTTAATTCCCAGTGTTTCAAGCTTGTTTTGAATTTTATTCAGTTGGATTTGTGCAGATTCTATCTGCAATTCATCGTAAACGGGTTTGTCGTATTTAGAATGATATCTATCAATACTATCGTTTATACAGTCTTGACAATGTAAAATATGTAGTTCTGCATTATTTTCTTTAGCCATTTTTGTTGCTAAATCAATAGCAGCATCTGACTCTTTACTAAAATTAGTTGGAATAAGATATTTCATTATTTTTTATTTTTGTGTGAACTTTTATAATGAATTTCTTTGTAACGTTCTAATTGACCATGGAGCTTTTTCATGGCAGCATATAATGCCCTACTTTCTATTACATCTTCCGCTGAGGCATAAATCATCTGACCGCCATGCGGTTTCGTTTGCAAACCTACTTTATGAAGGTCTTGATCTGTTTTGGTTAGTTTAAGGTCCATCGCATCCAAAAAACCGTATTCCCCAAAGCGATTCGATAGCTCTTTCGTTGCTTTCTCTGAAAAAGCCTGACCGTTTTCTACCTGCTGTGCTTCAATTTTAATATCCATAATTTTTAATTTTCGATTGTGAGTTCTTTATTTAATACAGCAAGCGGTTTGTCATCTGAGGTAGTGGTTTGCAGCCAAGTTCCATTTCTTTTTCTGAATACTTGGATGTGAAGGTCTCGCTCTTCAAATTCAGATTCTATAGTTCGAGCCGTTAAGTGCTGACTAAGGTTTATGACATCTTTAGAAATGTTTGGGTTAAGATCTAGTAAAATCCTATCTTCCGTAATACGTTCCTTATCTGGTGAGCCTTCACCTGATTCGTGCCATTTTTTGTAAAATTCTATTTTTAAATTCGGGTAATAACTACTAAATAATTCTTGAATTTTTGATATTGTTGTTTCAGGGTTTATGATTATATAGTCCATATCATTTGTTTTATAGCACAAAGATATTAGGCCTATGTCTATAGAATCATGCTAGCCATCATGGCTTACAATGACATTCATCAGTTATGGAATTAACCTATTAAATTCTCTAAGTCAAGAATATTATTAAGTGTAATGGAGTTCTTGGAAACTTGTATTAAGCCTTCACCTTTAAAATCAGATAAGGTACGAATAAGCGTTTCCTTAGCAATGCCGGCTACAGAGGCTAAATCATCTCTCGAAATATCAATGGAATTAACTTCTGCCTTTTTATCCTTCACTAAGGATAGCAAGGCATTGGCTACTTTTATCCGAACAGAACTGTATGCCAGATCAATCAATTTTTGTTCTACACTTTCTGTTCTATTCGCTATCATTTTAATAAAATGAGAAGAAAAGTCACGAGAATTATAAAGTAGTAACATGAAATCATCTTTAGGTATCAACCGGAGACTTACATCGCTTAAAGTAATAGCAGATTGGTTATAAGGACTATCATTAATCAAAGCAAAGTACCCAAAAAAATCTCCTTTAGAATATATTTTTGTAGTGAGCTCTTTACCATATTCATTGGTTTGTATGGTCTTTACTTCGCCTGACTCAATGCAATAAAGCCAACGAGCTGTTTTGCCTTCTTCGAATATGGTAACTTTTTTATCGTATTCCCGTAATTCACGATTAGCAGAAAGTGCTTCCAGTTCCTTATTAGCTTTTGCCTCAGAAAAAAAAGTGCGATAGCCTTCTTCATTATCTTGCGATGCTTTTTCTATACGCTCTGCTTTTTTTAATCTTATTTCTATTGCTTCTAATAATTCTACATCATTAAAAGGCTTGGTGATATAGTCCTCAGCCCCAAGCCCCATACCGGTACGAATGTCAGACTTTTCAGCTTTGGCGGTTAAAAAGATAAAAGGGATATGATTTATACTAGGGGTTTTATTCAATATTTTAAGTACACCAAAACCATCCAATTCGGGCATCATAACATCACAAAGAATAAGGTCCGGTATAACATCTTTTGCTTTTATCAAACCTTCCTTACCATTCTTGGCAGAATGCACTTCGTAATTAGAAAGTTCTAGTATTTCACAAAGGTTTTCTCTAACTTCAAGTGTATCTTCTATTACTAATAATTTTTTCATGCCTTGGGTATTATTACGGTGAACTTTGTGCCTTTACCAAATGTACTTTCCGCCTCTATGCTCCCTTCTAACAATTCGCAATAGCGCTTTACAATATTTAATCCAAGTCCAGTACCTTGTATATTTTCTACATTTGATGCTCTAAAAAATCGCTCGAAGAGGTGTTTTTGCTCACCTTCTGGAATCCCAATTCCCTCATCTGTTATAGCAAGAATAACTTGCCTGTCGGCCTCATACGCCTCACAGTGAATAGCTTGTTGTTCATCTGAATATTTTATGCCATTAGATAATAGATTGAACAGTATATTTCTAAGCAGCCTTTCATCGGTCTGTATAATTAAATCTTGTACCTTTTCTATATTAATAGACTGCCCCGGTTTTAATATTTCCTTCAAATCGCCTTTTACGGTTTTAAAAACTTCTAATAATTGAACATCTTCTTTGTTTAACTCTACTTTCCCTTCTTCAATTTTGCCTAAGGAAAGAAAATCATTTAAAATGCCTGTAAGGTTATTTACCGAAGATTTAATTCTATCAATATGCTTAGTTCTTTTCTCTTGCTGGTCTCCTTCGGTATACCTGGATATTAGAGAAGCAGATGACATTATGGTACTTAGCGGCGTGCGAAACTCATGAGAAGCCATGGAAACAAAGCGAGACTTTAATTCATTGAGCTCTTGCTCTTTTTTTAAGGCTTCATCCAATTGTTTTTTGTTCTCCTCTAATTCGATATTTGTTTGCGTAAGGCGGTCAACAGTTTCATTTAATTTTTTTGTGCGGTCTTCAACAGTTTGTTCTAAATCAAGGTTTAGTTTCAATAGCTTTTTTTCAGCTGATTTAACATCGGACAGATCATGAATTATACCCGTGTAAATGATCCGGTCATTTAATATTACTTCACTTACTGCTAAGCGAAAAGGAAAAAGGTCACCATTTTTTCTCTTGCCAACCACTTCGCGACCTGTTCCTATTATTTTAGGCTTCTTTGTTTTTTGGTAGTTCTTAATGTAACCATCGTGCTCTGCGTGATAAGGATTTGGCATAAGCATTTTTACATTATTGCCGATTACCTCAGATGGGCTATATTCAAATTGTTCTGCTGCAGATTTATTGATGGTTTCTACCATGCCATTGGCATCAATCGTTATGATACCATCAATTGCGGTATCAATGATACCTTGGAGTCTAATGGCTAAATCTTCTATATTGTCTTGCATAATTGATGATAATCATATTTTGTTATGAGGGCTATCAATCTTAACCCTTGGCGTTAAAAGTAAATTTACATCAAAATAATAGAATGTTTAAAATTTCCATAAAAGGTAAGAATGAGTCTTCTGACGAGTTTATCAAGCTCATGTTTATCGAAAATGCAAATCGGGCAGGCATCAACTTAAAAATAAACGATGATTTGACTATGGAAGAGGTTGAGAAAAAAGGAATAACTAATCTCCCCGCTATTAATGTAAATGGTGTGATTAAGTCAAAAGAAAATGAGGATATCATAGATTTTTTCAGAGTAGTAAACAGTCTGATTCTGAAAGAAAGAGATTATGGTACGATGAAAAAAATAATAGTACCAATTGATTTCTCCGACAATTCCTTGAATGCATTAGAATATGCCAAAGCAATAGCCAAAAGCTTCAATGGTGTAATCATGCTTATTTCTGTATTTGATAATTCAGTAAGTATGATTGAAGAAATGAATTTTTCAAGTCATGAACTTATAAAAAATCATAAAAAGCAATTAGACGATTTACGTAATGAATTGAATTTAAGCTTTGCTAAAGATGACTGGCACTCACCCTTAATAGAATCAGAGTTTAAAGTAGGAAATGTAGCAGATTGTATTATGCAATATGCTGAGGAGAATGAAAATTCTATGATTGTTATGGGGAGTAGAGGAGAAACAGATTTATTAGATAAGATATTTGGTACTATATCTACTGCGGTTGCTGAAAAAAGTAAGGTCCCGGTACTTATAATACCACCCAATGTTTCTTTTAAACAAGTAAATCACTTAGTGTATTGTAGTAATGATATAGGTTTGGATAAGGATCAAATGCTTAATGTGGTAGATGTTGTAAAAAGATGCAAGCCCCACATCCATTTATTGCATATTGATAATGAAAATAGGTACTACAAGGCCATGGAGTTACTTGATTTGCTAAAGCCAAATTATTTACCCGGCATGGTGAGTTATGATTTGGTTTTTGGCGACGATAAAGAAAAAGCATTAAGTGACTATTGTAATAATAAGTCTATTGATATGATTGCATTGAGTAAAAAGGATAGAGGATTCTTTGAACGATTATTTCATAAAAGCTTTGCCAAAGAAATAATTCAAAATTTAAAGTTGCCATTAATGGTAGTTCACGGCCAATAAGCATTCCTAGTGATTGATGAGTATCATTTTTAGGAATGTTCAATAACAGTGAGGTTAAAAATTGCTAAGAGTAAATTTACAAAAAAGAATAAAAAATGTTTGAGATAACACTAATAGGAAATGAAGAAGCATCTGTAGAATTTATAAGTGCAAGACTTACTGAAAATGCTAATCAGGCAGGTATTCAACTTACTATAAACCAAAAAATAGCTAAGGAAGATTTGCTAAATCAGGGCTTAAGCGTGCGCATAAACAACACGATAAAAGTGCAAGCGGACCGTGAGCTAATTGACTTTTATAGAGAAGTAAACTCACTAATCCTTAAAGAGCATTCCTATGGTAAGATGAAAAAGATCATTGTGCCTATGGACTTTTCTGACTGCTCCCGTCAAGCAATGGAATACGCTATACAAGTCGCAAGGGATTACCATGCTGTACTAAAACTGATATTTGTTTACCCTACCCCGATTGCTGCGCTTGATGAAAAAACAATCCTGAATCATGCGGTTGTAATTGGCTTACAAAAGCAATTGTTCGATTTACAAAAAGAGCTAAATGCTAGGCTGGATTCAGATGATTGGCATTCACCTCTCGTTGAGGCTGAATTTCGGACAGGTCCTGTAGAGCACCAAATCCTAGAATTTATATCTGAGAATGATAATTCTTTCGTTGTAATGGGTAGCATAGGAGAATCTGATATTTTGGATAAAATGTTTGGTTCAGTTTCAGCGACGATAGTAAAACAAAGCAAAAGCCCTGTACTAATAATTCCTCCGGATACCCAATATAAAAAATTAGAACACCTTGCTTACTGTAGTAATGATATACAATTGGATAAAGCTGAGATAACTCAACTCTTAGCTTTGATAAAGCCTATAAAGCCCCATCTACATTTATTACACATTGAGAATGATAACTGGAGTTACGACGCTGAAGAATTAATTAAAGTTGCCAAGGAAAATTATTATGAGGACAAGGTGTCCTTTGATTTAATTCGCGGAAGAGATAAAAGGGATACGCTGAAAGGATATTGTTCAGAAAATAATATTGACTTACTCGTATTAGCCGAGAAGAACAAAGGGTTTTTTGAACGATTATTTCATAAAAGTTTTGCCAAGGAAATAAGACAACATTTGGATTTGCCTTTGTTAGTCGTTCATGATAGAACTGAATAATTGTATTGTATGTCTTGGTTTAATAATAGGAAAAAAGAATTTATCAATGTCAAAGTTCTTGATAATTTTTATCAGACTTCATCTTTCTATCCTATGCCAGTGGTCTTATGCACTACTGTTTCAGAGAATGGATTGACCAATATTGGTTCTTATTCTCTTTGCTTTCCTTTTGGTATATCCAAAGAGCATTATATGATGCTGATTAGCCGTAGCACATCCAATACAGCCGAGAATATCAGAGAACGAAAAGCAATTGCCTTGAACTTCATACCCTACGATAAAGCTTACTTAAAAAATGCTGTTGAATTAGGTTATCCAGGAGAAACCACAGAAGAAAAATTAGCAGAAAGTATTTTTACCCTAATCCCATCCACTCGATCTAAGGAAGAAAAAGAAAGTGGATTAGCTTATCCTGAGATTATTGAAGAAGCCGTGCAAGTATTTGAATGTACCGTAGATGAATCTGAAATATTCCATTATAACGGGCCTGAAATTGAAGCACACTTTCTATTAAGAATAGATAAGATTGTTATGCAGGAACGATATGCTGAATACCTAAAGGCAGGTAAAGGATTTCCTACATTGCCTGTTGATTTTGGTTATCGCGATAGCAAACAATTCTGGTTTAGCAAGCATTCTCACCCTTATGCAGAGCCTATTCCCAAGGCTAAAGGGGTAGATACGGATTCCGTTCGTTATCAAGTAGAACGAATGGAAGGGGCTGTAAAATGGCATCCGGACTCTTATAAAAACCTTGTAAAAGTGCCTCGCATTTTCTTGAAAATGATTATATCTAAAATAAATGAAGCGGCAGAAAAAGCAGGAATTGATGAGGTGACACCCGCATTCTTAGATGAAGTAAATAAAAAGAGAGCCTAAAAAAACTTTTGAAACCTACTAGGTGAAATTGCTCTGCCCTCTAAAAATATAAATTAGCCAAGCGAAAGAGCTAATAAAGATAAGTCGTTGCCAAAGGCCTCTAAATGATTCTACTTGAAACATGAGAAGAGATAACAATGTGGCAAGCATAGCAATAAAAATAGCTAGCTTTTTTTGTTTTTGGCTTGAGCTTATAAAACTATAAGCGACGGCAAACATTGTAAAACTAAAACCAGCTAGGCTAGCAAACACTGAGTGCCATCTATCTTCCGAAATTGAATATGGTAAATTTAAATCTATTGGTGCATGACTAAAAATTGCTACACCTACCAATGAAAAAGCGAATATGGTGAGCGCGATTTTATGAAAAAAAAATTCCTTTTAATCCTTGCCATCCTGCTAAAAGAACTGCAACTCCTAAGGCAACAAAAACGAAATTCATTACCCATGAATTTACTGTGAGTTGGGCTCCCAATTGATTACTGGTATGTTTGACAATTGAGTAATTGGGATGAGAATAGAATGGTAAAACAAAAAGAACGATTAGCATACTGATATAGGTAGTCAATAGAGGAGTAATCGTTCTTTTCATAGTAGGTAGACCATTTAATTAATTCTAGCTCCAACTCCATATTGAGCGAAATCCCCATTGGAATCATCAAAGCTGAAATGCATAATAATGTCTCCGATAATCACACAATAAATGTCTTCATAATAATTCGGTTCTAGTTGTACACTTTTGGCATAAAATACATTCTTTAAAACATTGTTACAGGCTGTTAGTTGAAACGTACCCGTACTTGTGCCATCTGTACCTTTGTGTTTCCAATCCACCTTACCCATATTGTTTATGGAATAGTTTCCGGCACCTCTACCCTTATCCCAAACGTTGATAAATTTATAATTGCCGGTAAGAGTATTGATGGTTTCGTTATTGGTAATTTTTATTCCTAATAAAAAGCCACTACCTGTCCCTAAATCCAGTAGAAATGCCGCTTCTTGTTGGCTAGCATACGCATAGCCGGAAAGTGTACTAGATTCGCCATTAACCTTTATGTCTAATCTTTCTTTATGGATACCATTAAGATTCCAAGTCCCTGCAAAATCTGGACTTGTGATATTTAGCAGACCAGAATATAGATCTGGTGACATTTCAGTAACACTTCCATTACCCGTATTGGTAGCAAATTGTTTCATTTTCCAAGTATTATCATTGCTGATATTCAGTACACCCCATTCTTTAATGGTTGGATCATTCATAATTCCATCGTTATCCATTACCATAAATACATAATCACCCACAATTTGATTGGTATTGTCTGTATTATCTAAGGTAGAAGAAACTCCAAAGGAAATAGTATTCAATGGATTACCCGTTGGGAAATTTGCTGCAATGAGTTTGTCATCTAGTTCAACCGCATAAAAATTATCAGAGCCTGTCGACACTTGATAGATTCCATTTAAGTCTGGGTCGGTCATTGTCGAATAGGAACCATTTTCAGATTGGTTGGTAGTTTCATTATTAACGGAATAGGTCTTGTCCGAATGGTTAATATCAAAAGTGATTAAATCACCAGCAGAACCAGAACCAGAATATTTTTTTACCACCGTAGGGTTTGGGATTGGATTAGGAGTATCATCTTTTTTACAGGATGTGATACTTACTAGAGTCATTAAAATTATCAATAAGTTCAGTTTTATATTTTTCATAATACTTTTATTTTAAGTAAAATAACAAACTTGCAATTTTATAAATATTGATATAGCTTAGCGAGATATATGATTTTTGTCAGTTAACAGGAGTGTTTTTATCCGAAAAAGGAGGTTTTGTTAAAAGATCAATTAGAAGTACCTGCTACATACAATTGACCACTTTTTCTTTCATTTCTATTTGTGTTCCCATTTCTACGTTTAGTCTTTTGTTTAATAACGCTCTCTAAATGCCTTTCGGATTTCATTTCTAATTTGACTATTCAAATTGTACTTTTTACTCACCTTGCGTCAAAATACACAGGCTGTCTTCCGTGGCCTCTACAGAATGAATTACGTTTGTCGGAATATCTACTTCGGCATACTGATCGAGTATGACCAATCTATTCGCCTCCTTATAAGTTACAGCTCCCTCCATTACAGTTAATTTTGCTTTGATATGCGCTTGATGCTTTTTTAATATCATTCCTTTATTAAAACCCATTACTAAAACCTTAAATCCTGCACCTTGATGCAAAGATCTAGCGACTGGGTTTTTAGCTGTTTTTAATTTTTCTTTTACTTCTTGTATGGTCATCTAACTATTTTTTATACGGTTTGGATTGGTTGGGATTTTATTAAAACTTTTGATAATAAATATTTGGGATACCTTTTATTCTTCAAAATGATTTCTTACAAAGGCAGCTTTTTCATTATCTGTCATTTTATCTGCGGGCAATACATCAATATTTATATTCTCAAAATGCAAATCCTTTTTTAAGTAATTACGAAGCTCTGATTTGGCAGTTGTTGGTCCAAACAGTAATACGTGATCGTACTTTACTATTGTACTGCCAATTTTCTTATAAAATTCTTCATGCAGTTGCTGTTCTTTATTATGCCTAATATGTTCACTTTTATATGCTGCTTCTCGCATAGTATCATAAGTAAATTTTGAATCTATAGTGCTTCCAGCAGTTTCTTTAGAAGCATCAATTATTTCTGCATGTGAATGATCCATCCAAATCCCTACGTTTTTAATTTCTTTCATAACCTATTATTTAAATTCAAAAGTAACTGGCATGGATTTTTATTTGAATGACTAGTGTCAGCTAGACGACTGATTTTGATTGCGCAAAGTGAATAATCAAGTCAGTGAATTATTATTTTTTAGTCTATCCCTTTTCAAACAACTTATTAAAAACCACACAAGCGGTTAAATCGCCTGTTACATTCACCGAAGATCGAAACATTCCCAAAATCCGGTCAATACCAATTATCACTAATAAACCCTCAGCAGGTATACCCATATTCTGTAAAACAGAAGCTAGAATAATTACACCACCTCCAGGTATTGCTGGTGTACCAATCGAAGCTGCTACAATGGTAACTGTGATAAGAATAATATTTACAATAGATAAATCTACTCCATAAGCCTGTGCTAAAAATATGGCCGTAATGCATTGAAAAAGGGCTGTGCCATCCATATTAACTGTAGCTCCGATTGGAATAACTAAGTCGCTTATTTTTGAAGATACGCCCAACTCCTCATCGGCCACTTTCATAGAAAGCGGCATAACAATGGCAGAACTTGCGGTAGATAATGCAAGCAATTGCGGTTCTCTAATTTTCTTAATAAATGCAAAAGGGTTCATCCTTGCAAATACAGAAACGATTAAAAGATATACTATTATAAGAATGAACAGACCCAATAATACAGTTGCCATATAAGCACCAAGCCCAACTAAAACTTTAGTCCCGATGCGTGATAACAAGGCAGCCATCAAGCCAAAAACTGCAAAGGGTACTAAGCGCATTGCCCATGACATGATAATCATACAAATTTTTTGAACGGCTTCTGAGAATCGAATTAAGGGTTGCGCCGTAATTGGTTTTAATTGAGTAACCGCTACTCCTATTATGATAGTAAATATTACAATCCCGAGCATTTCGCCAGTTAGCATTGCTTGCAAAGGATTGTTCGGAATTAAGTTCGAGATCGCATCGGGTATATTCTCAAATGATTTTAATCCATTGGACATATTCGTACCAACCTCACCAGATAGTGTAAATGAACCTAATGCGGAGAGGTAGTCTCCGGGTTTTATAATTACAACTAATACAACGCCTATCGTTATAGCAATAACCGTGGTTATAATAAAATAGACTAGTAAGCTAATTCCAAATTTTCTCAGTCGTTCCGTATTATTACTTACTATACCTGATATTACTGATGTAAAAATCAATGGTATCATAATCATTTGTATTAAACTCATGAACATTTTACCGGGCAATTCTAACCAACTCGCTATCCAACTACTTGTAGTATTGGAAACAAATTCACTATTCGGGTTCAGTAAAATACCCATGAGAATTCCAAATAGTATTCCAATAAACACCTTAACCCATAAACGCCCTTTTATAAGTCGTTGCAGGTAAACTGAAAGGTGATTTAGTGGTGTGGTTTCGAGCATTTACACGGACTTTTTCAGTTTCTTAAGAGCCTTGGCTCTTTCCAAAAATACTTTTTGAATATAATCATCCGCCATGATAAATATGTCATGTATTTGACTGCTTGTAAATTGTTTGACGTCCTTTATTTCATCCAAGCTTAATTCATGATTTGCTCTAAGATCAAAAATCGTTTGTAAGTCATTGGGCAATTTATGTAAGGCAAGATTAATTATGTCATGTATTTCATCTTCATCAAACAACTCACTGAGTTCCTTTTTTATTGCCCCGTCTTGCACGCTGAAAACATCATCAAGCGTATATACATAGTCAAAAGATAAGTATTCTTCATTGTCCTCTTGGGAAGAGTTGATTTCGCCCTTCGTACTATATGCATTCACTATTTCGTTCCACTCCTCTTGTGAAAAATCTTCAATATTATGAAAGAAGAAGTCATCGAAGTCTTCTTCGATGATAGTATCTTTTATGAGCTGATCTGCTTTCTGAAGTAACCAAGTAAAAAGCCTCATTTCGTAATGGACTTCCTGAATATGATCATAGGCAATAATGTACAACTCATCCATAAAATCATTGAGGTGATATTTGTTTTCTGGAAGTTTGCCATTTTTAAGAGCGATAGACAGCCTCCGATGCACATAATCAGTAACTTCTGGAAGAATCCTTCTCATGAGCTGAATAAAATTATCTCTATCGTCTAAGTTCTTATACTCTATTAGTTGCTCAAAAACTTGTAGGCTTACGGTTCTTCTTTTCATAATTTGCTCGATTGATAATATTTCTACGAAGGAAGGATGTTTTGATACGAAATATCATAGACTACGTCAATGGACAAAATGATTTTAATCAATTGGTCTCAACGGTTTAGCCGTTTAATTAATTATTAATTACTGCTACACATTCTTGGACTTACGTTCTCTTTTGAGATGGTTTTAGTCTTTAGTTAGTTAACTAACGACCATTTAGAAAATAACTCAAGTTGGAAGAGTAATCACGACTCTCTAGATTTTTGCTAAATATTGTTTTAAAGCCTCTAAGGCTTCACAACCATAGATAACTGATGGGCCACCACCCATTAAGATAGAAGTCCCGATTGTCTCGATAATTTCGTCTTTTTCAGCACCAGCCTCTAAAGCATCGTAAACATGAAATGCTATACAACCATCACACCGAACTGTAATGGCAATTCCTAAAGCTATTAATTCTTTAGTCTTTTTACTCAAGGCTCCTTCCTTTAAACTTGCCTTATGCAGTTCACTAAAAGCCGTCATAGTTTCAGGTATTTCAGATCCTAGCTCTTCCATAAGTTGAACGTATTCTTTATGCTTTATTTTATAGTTTTTCATTCTCTTTTATTTTAAACAAATGTCCGTCAATACTATTTCGATAATACTGATGGATAACAAGTGTACTGATGACACTCATCAATTATCAATAAACTAGATTGACATATTTTAGTTGATTATATTATGGATGCATTGAAAAATATAATAATGAATGCTCACCCTGCTATGCAAGCCTTAATTGCAACGCTCTTTACATGGGGTGTAACCGCATTGGGTGCAGCCATTGTTTTTTTCTTTAAGAAATTCAATCAAAAAGTTTTAGATGCCATGATGGGCTTTGCTGCAGGTGTTATGATAGCTGCTAGTTTTTGGTCTTTGTTGGCACCTGCAATTCAAATGTCTGAGGAACTTGATATTGCCCCAAACTGGATGCCTGCTGCTGTAGGTTTTTTGTCCGGCGGTATTTTTTTAGCCATAATGGATAAGATTTTACCGCACCTTCACCCCAGCTTGGCTTTGAATGAAGCTGAAGGGATTAAAACAAATTGGCGAAGAAGTATATTATTGGTTTTGGCCATTACGCTACACAATATTCCGGAAGGGTTGGCCATTGGGGTTGCTTTTGGTGCGGCAGGTTTAGATTTGCCGGCAGCTTCTTTTGGAGCTGCTGTAGCACTAGCCATTGGAATTGGCTTACAAAATTTTCCTGAAGGAACAGCAGTTTCTGTACCATTACGCAGAGAAGGGATGTCTCGAAGGAATTCATTTTTTTATGGTCAATTGTCAGGTGTAGTTGAGCCCATTGCAGGAGTCCTAGGAGCACTGCTCGTTTTGCAAATTCAAGCAATTTTACCGTACGCTTTATCTTTTGCTGCCGGTGCCATGCTCTTTGTTGTAGTTGAAGAATTAATACCTGAGTCTCAAAAATCAGGCAATACGGATCTTGCTACGGTAGCAACCTTATTAGGTTTTACAATTATGATGATTTTAGATGTTGCCTTAGGATGAACGAATCTAAAAAAGAACTATAAAAGAAGCCAAGCAAATTTGCTAGACGATTTCATGAACAATATTCCGTTCTATAATTAATCCCCTTGGGTTAAAAAACATAGACTATCCTCTGTAGCTTCTACAGCGCGTTCTACTTCAATAGAGAAATCCACTTGAATACATTGGTCATGCCTTACCATTTTTTCGTAAAAAAGTAATTGTTTTAGCTTACTAAAAGTGTGACCAAAGTTCGCTTCATGAATAATCCTGATCGCTGTTGTGACTCTAACCACAACAACTATGTCCACAAGCTTCTTCACCACCTTCAAAAGTTGGAGACAAATAAGGAATCCCAAGTTGCATCCCGCGCAGAATTAATAAAAGCCCCGTGATAAGTATTAAATAAGGAAATAGTTTACGCATTTTGTTACGCAGGTTTATTGGCATTTTTTGAAATGCCAACGAAAAGACTGTTAGACTTAACATGGTTGCAATTCCAAAAAATAACATAAGCAGAATAGAATTTGAAATACAGCCAGCACTTATGGCAGCCGCTATAGCCACATAAACTAGGCCGCAAGGAAGTAATCCGTTAAAAAAACCAATGATACCAAAAGAGTATAATCTTTGATTTTTAAATTGCTGGGCGATGTTTTTATTTACCCAAGAAGTAAATAGTATTATTATTTTGGGCTGAAAATTAGTTTGCTTAAACAGAAGTGGTAGTAAAGCAGACAGAAGTAATAAAACACCTGCTCCAATACTCACATAACGTTGGGCCGTAAGCTGGGTTGCCTGTCCGCCTATTAATCCCAATAGTAATCCCAAACCTCCATACGCGATTGTTTTACCGCTCCCGTATAGTATGTAGGCGATTGCTTTTTTTGATTTTGATTCTATGGATTGAAAGGGAATAGCAATAATTAAAGGCCCACACATTCCTATGCAATGAAAGCCTCCTAATATTCCTAGGGTTAATCCTGCCAAAGCTGCTGAAATCATTACTTAGCGTTTATTCCTTTTTCGAAATAGAAATTTTTACCATTGGCAGTAATATCTACCTTAATAAGGTAGCGCCCCGGATCTAAATTTTTCGTATTAATGTATTGATATTGTTCAGTGAAGTCACAAGCAATTTTTTTGTCGGCATGTCCATTCGCTACATTGTAAAAGTGTAAACTACCCGTAGCATTAGCTGCCAGCTCAATCGCACTTGGGTATGAAACCACAATTTGAGCATTATCTTGCGTAACGACAATGTCTTCTTCCAAATTCTTTGCGTTTTGTGTGGCATTTAATTTATCCTGAAAGTTTAATTCCTGCTCATAATAATCCTTAGAAACTAAATGTGTTTCGTTTTGAAAACTTTGCACTACGAAGTATATAATCATACCCATAAATAGTGCACTTCCGATTGCTAATTTCCATCCCCAGTTCATAATTTATTCTATATTTTGTGGTCCGATAAATTTTGTTCTTACATGCTGTTTTTTCTCGCCATTCATGATTAAATCTATTTCTATTTCTTGCTTCCTTTTTTTTATATCTTTTGCATGATATAGGACAAAAAAGGTTAAATCTTTTTTTGCTGCTCTTGGAATAATTGGATTCGTTTCTCCGGCCATTTTTATCCTCGCATTTTGAGCATTCACGACAAGTCGTACATCAATATCCTCCGTAGTTTTATTAATAATTTTTAAAGAGTATAAATTACCAATGGTGTCATTTTCCATTTCGTAGTAAATCTTACCTGCCGTTCTAAGGATGGTGGTATTCAAGTCCTTTCTACTCATTAGCGTAAATGACATAATGCCAATGAGTGCTAGTAAGATGGTACTAAAAACCTTAATGCGAGAAGTGATGGTTAACTTTTTTTTCTGCTGAATGCTATTCTCTGAAGCATATCGTATTAGTCCTTGGTCATAACCCACTTTATCCATCATATAGTTACAGGCATCAATACAAGCCGTGCAATTTACACACTCTAATTGCGTTCCATTTCTTATATCAATACCTGTTGGACATACATCTACGCATTGATGACAATCGATACAATCCCCAATATTTTCGTCTCTATTTTTGCTATACTTTCCACGTCCTTCACCTCGCATATAATCATAAGCCACAATGATAGAATCTTTGTCCATAAGTACTCCTTGCAAGCGACCATAAGGACAAATATTGGTACAAACCGTTTCGCGTACATAAGCATATACGCCATAGAATACACCCGTAAAAATAAGCAGGCCAAGAAGTGTTCCTATATTAGAACCAGGATGCGAAATCATATCGCGCATAGCTTCTATACCCAAAATATACGCCAAAAAAGTATTGGCAATTAAAAATGATAGTATAAAAAAGGTAATGTGCTTTGAGAGTTTTTTGACAATCTTCTCTCTATCCCATTTTTGTCGGTCTAGCACTTTTTGTTTACCCATATCACCCTCTATGAAGTATTCTATTTTACGAAAAACCATTTCCATAAAAATGGTCTGTGGGCAAACCCAACCACAAAAAACACGACCAAAAACCAGCGTAAACAGAATAATAAAAACGATAAAAATCAACATTCCCAATCCAAAAATGAAAAAGTCCTGTGGCCAAAACATTTTTCCAAGAATAGAAAATTTTCCTTCAACCACATTGATCATTAGTATGGGATTGCCATTAATTTTCAAAAAAGGAAATGTAAAAAACAAGATCAAATACACCCACGAAACATAAGTCCGGAGATTATATAATTTTCCAAATGGCTTTTTGGCAAAAATCCAAAGACGCTGACCTGAATCATGGTCTACATTAGAGACTTTGTCCCTAAAACCTTTTGCTTCTTGAATGGCTCCTTCTGTTGGCATTTGTTTTCTTATTCTACTAACGTACTATCCGCAGCTACTTCAGATGCTGCATCTTCACCTTCTTTCCAAATTTCTCCCTGCGCTTCTTTACCATTGGGCGGATTACTTCCCTGTAGAGACGCTACATAAGTTGCTACTTGTGCCATTTCCAAGGATGACATTTCAGCTTGCCATGATTTCATGCCTTTCTCTGGCCAACCATATTTTACAGATTTAAAAATATTTACTAAACCTCCCCCGTGCAACCAATATGGATCGGATAAATTTGGGCCCACTGCATTGCCTTCTCCTACGGCACCATGACAAGCGACACAATTTTTTGTAAAAATACTAGCACCAGCTGCAGCCTGTATTCCCTCCATGGCAGCTATATTATTCTCATCAATTGCATTGGGCGAATTTGCTAAATAGGCTTCCTTTCTTGCTTCGCCTTCTTCTATTGCAATTGCTAGTTCTTCTACTTGTAAGGGTGCAGAATGCGCAATGTGATAACGATATAAGTAGATAGGTGCGAACAACACAGTTGCTGCAAAGGCCCAGCGCCACCAAGGTGGAATCGGATTGTCTAACTCACGAATACCATCGTAATTGTGTCCTAAATCTATATCGCCTTCATTTTCTATCGGTGTTGATTTTTGAAAACTTGACCAAATTTTGGCCCATTTCTCCGATGATTTTTTGGCGCTTTTCATGCCAGAAAACCTTCTTATCATATTATAGAGGTAATAAATAATAAAGACCTCTATCGCTATGACACTCAGACTTACCCAAAGTGCTTCTTGTGAAATAGAACCGCTCAAGCTAGAAGAAGCATTAGGAGCCTCAGGGCTTAAAGCATATGTAGCCGAACTAGAACAAGCTAGAATAATAGCTCCTAAAACTGCCGCACCTTTACCGCCTTTTCTTCTTGTTTCTTTAGCTCCTTTTTTGATAGCCATAATAGCCACCTTCGCTAATATATAAATCACAAAAACAAGAACAAGAACTACACCAGATAATATGATTTGTAATGGATTTGTGAAAAATCTTTCCAATTCACTTGGCTCAGGTTGTGCTAAAAGCGGTGTAACACATAGAAGCAAAATCGTCAAAATACTTACAGATTTGTTTATCATAGCTCTAATTATTGAAGTGGTAAATCTTTGATGTCATTAATTTTCTTCTTGGGCATTTTTATCACAAGAAAGATTACAAAAGCAAAAACACCCGTGAAGAGTAGCAGAGAAATCAAAGGATATATATCAATCCCGAGTGCCTCTTGTAAATAATATTTGTATTTCATTTGTATTTAATTTTTTCGTTATTATTAATTTTCAGGAACATTTTCAGCGCCCTCTATATCTTTTCCTAATCGTTGCAGGTAAGCAATTACAGCAATAATCTCTTTTTTCGAAGAGGTTTTAATTCCTTCTGATTTCAGATTTTCAGCAATTTCCTTTGCTTGTTTTATCAAGTCGGCATTGGCAATTTTGTCATAACCTTTGGGGTATGGGACACCGAGAGTTTGCATTGCCCTAATTTTAGCGGGGGTATAGCTCATATCTAAATCATCATCAAGCAACCAAGGGTAAGGAGGCATAATTGAACCTGAAGAAATACTGGCCGGTTCATCCATGTGTAGGTAGTGCCAACTATTCGTTCTTTTCTGTGGAGAATTAGAATTTCCCTCACGCGCCAGATCGGGTCCTGTTCGCTTACTTCCCCAAACATGCGGATGGTCATAAACAAACTCTCCTGCTTTGGAGTAATCGCCATAACGAACTACCTCATCACGGAATGGTCGAATCATTTGGGAGTGACAAGTATTACAACCTTCCCGTACATAAATATCACGACCTTGTAACTCCAATGGAGTGTAAGGTTTTACAGCTTCGATGGTGGGTACGTTAGATTCTATCAAGAAAGTAGGAAGAATTTCAACCGCACCACCAATAGCAACTACAATTAAACTACCAACCAACAACTGCATCGGACGGCGCTCAATCCAGTTATGCCAATATTCGTTTCCAGATTTTTTATAAACCTTAGCCAAGGGAAAGGCTTCCATTTTTTCTTCGGATAAGAAGTTCCCTTTTCGCATTGTTTTAAATAAGTTGTAAGCCATTAAACAAGCGCCAATCAGATATATGGTACCACCAACTGCACGGAGTAAGTACATAGGAATTATACTCGTAACCGTTTCTAAAAACTGATAAGACAAATTTCCTTCTGGTGTAAACTCTTTCCACATAAGCCCTTGAGAAAAACCTGCCCAATACATGGGTATAGCGTACATTACGATACCGATAACACCCAACCAGAAGTGAAGCGATGCTAACTTTTTAGAGAATAGTTCCGTTCGAAATATTCGAGGTATTAACCAGTATAAAATACCGAAAGTCAAAAATCCATTCCAACCTAGTGCGCCCACATGTACGTGTGCTACAGTCCAATCTGTATAGTGCGTAATAGCGTTTACACTTTTTAATGAAAGCATAGGTCCTTCAAAAGTTGCCATGCCATAACAGGTAATAGCCACCACCATGAATTTGAGAATAGGATCTTCACGCACTTTATCCCAAGCTCCTCGCAAGGTTAAAAGACCATTAAGCATTCCACCCCAAGAAGGTAAAATAAGCATGATACTAAAAACGACACCTACCGACTGTGCCCAATCAGGAAGTGCAGTATATAATAAATGGTGCGGACCAGCCCAGATATAAATAAAGATTAAAGCCCAAAAGTGAATGATACTCCATTTATAAGAATACACCGGACGATTAGCCGCCTTAGGCACAAAATAATACATGAGTCCTAAGTAAGGCGTGGTTAAGAAAAAGGCTACGGCATTATGTCCATACCACCATTGTACTAGTGCATCCTGCACACCTGCATACCAAGAGTATCCTTCAATCCAGCTGTACGGTAGCGCAAATGAATTTACGATATGCAACATGGCCACCGTAACCCAAGTTCCTATGAAAAACCAAATGGCCACATATAAGTGGCGCTCTCTACGTTTTAGTATCGTACCCATCATATTGATACCAAATACTACCCAAATAATTGTAATAGCAATATCAATCGGCCATTGTAACTCAGCATATTCTTTACCAGAGGTATAGCCCATCCAAAGTGAGAGTGCTCCAAATAGAATAATGAGCTGCCACCCCCAGAAGTGAATTTTGCTTAGGGTATCACTAAACATTCTTGCCTTAAGCAAGCGTTGTAAAGAGTAATACACTCCCATAAAAATTCCGTTTCCTACAAAGGCAAAAATTACCGCATTGGTATGAACGGGACGCATCCGACCAAAGGTTGTTGGGGCCCAACCTAGCCCCCAAGAAGGATAGACCAATTGGAAAGCAATAATGCAACCGACCAACATGCCAATCACACCCCAAAGGGTGGTTGCTAAGGCAAAATTTCTAACAATCTTATTATCGTAATAAAACGTTTGTTTTTCCATAATTTTTTATTTCTCTTTAGGTTTATCGTTGTCAAAAAGAATTCTGCGAGGTGGAGCATAATCATCATCAAATTGTTTGCTTCGTAAGCCCCAAAGCAACAAGCCAACAAAGGTGATTGCTATGACCGCAGTGACTATATAAGTGAGTATAAGTATTTCCATTCGAGCACAAATGTCCGTCAAGGCATGTCCGTATAAAATGACTGCTGTCATGTCCTTAGATGATATTAATCATAGGTCTAAATGATTAGGGTTTACTTATTTTCGCGCATGTATGACATCTAAAAAAATCTATCAATTAATTATGGCCTTGGGCTTGCTTGCCATCGTTGTGCTGATGTTCTTTTGGCTAAAGCCTGATGCGAATTGGGAAGGTGTAAAAGTGATATCTGGCCAAACGGATCGTGTGCGATTACCCGATGGTAGTATGGCTTATTTAAAAGGACCCGCACAAATTGGTTATCCCCCAAATTTTGAAGAAAAGCTTAGAAAGGTAAAAATGGAGGGCGAAGTTTCTTTTAACGTTGTAAACAATGGCAAGTCCTTTTTAGTACAAACAGAAAAAGGGGGAGTAGAAACTCATGGTGCAAAATTTTTAGTAAATAGCAGCGGAAAGAAAAACATTACCGTTCATTGCTTAGAGGGTCAAGTTCGAATGATTGCCAGAGGCAAAAAGGAAATTTTAGAAATTGATATGGAAAGTGGGGAAATGAGCAGTTTTACCAAAGGGGATGGTGTAATGCGTAAAGAAGTTATTGATACTAATGTATTTAAGAGCGGACAATATTTCACAAACTCCTACGACTAACGCACTCGCTCAAGCCAAAGGTCAATTGAATAATCGTACAAAAGCAATGATAAAGATCATAACTATGTATGATGATGTACAAATCTAATACTGCTAATCAAAAGTATTTTTGAGTTTAAAAAAATAAATGAAAACCATCATTGCATTTATAAAGGACAAAGACTATCGGAGATTATTATATTCAAGTTTATCCATGATTGCATTAGGAAGTACAGTGTATCATTTTATCGAAGGTTGGTCTTGGATAGATTCTGTTTATTTCTCTTTCGTAGCACTTACTACTGTAGGATTTGGCGACATAACACCACAAACGGATTTAGGGAAGATATTTACGATATTCTATTTAATCATAGGAATTGGGTTGATCCTATCCTTTGTCGACATTCTTTTTAATCATTACTCCAAAACAGGAAATAAGAATAAACGCAGCTAGGCCCTATCCTATTTCTCTGCTTATCGCGCTTTGTAACAAGAAGCTTGATAGAATTCCTAGTTATGATTGTACAAATAGGTTAAGCTAATTTTTTCCTAGAAACATATTCGCTCAAACCAAAAGTCAAAAGAATAATTGTAATAGAACTTGCAGGCATAAGTATAGCTGCAATCAATGGGCTAAGGTTACCCTGAACGGCAAAGAATAAACCAGTTACATTATAAATCAAGCTCAAACCAAAGGTTAGATAGATAATAGGCTTGATTTTTTTAGTTAGCGCCAGTATACTAGACAGCTTAGAAATAGAAGCAGCATCTAATAAGGCATCGCCACCGGGGAAGAAGCTATTACTTTCCTCACAAATGATTAGCCCACAATCACTTTCCTGCAAGGCTCCATTATCATTCAGTCCGTCGCCAACCATCAAGGTGTTTTTTCCTTGTGTTTTTAGTTGATGGAGATAAGCTCGTTTGTCATCTGGCTTTTGATTGAAATTTAAATTCACTTTATGGCCTAAAATGCTTCTCAGTTTTTGGTATTCTGCATCATTATCTCCGCTTAGTACCGATAACTCATAAGTTGATGAAAGGTTTTTTAAGGTATCTGTGACATGCTCTCGGTAGTAATTTGTGAAGGTGAAAATGCCAACCAATTCCATATCAATCATTACATATACTTCAGCGGACCTTTTATTGTTAGCTGATTTTCTTCCAAAAACAAACTCTTCCGATCCTAATCGTACATGGTGACCTGGAATATGTGCTTCTAATCCGCCTCCCGAAATTTCTTGTACCTTTATATCATTATAAATTTCAGATGCATCTAAGTAATTAGCAATCCCACGACTATAGGGGTGACTGCTATGACCAACCACAGTGCTAATAAATTTGCGTTCAAAGTCGGAAAGTGTTTTCCCTTTGTAAAAAGTATTACAATTTTTAGCCTCCGTAAGTGTGCCCGTTTTATCAAAAATAATATGTTCAGTTTGCGCAAGTTGGTCCAAGACATTTTCATTTTTTACATATAATCCAATTTTACTGAGGTTGCGTAAAATGTTTCCTTTGGTAAAAGTTTCGCTAAGTAATAAAGCACACGGACATGAAATGATGAGCACCGCAGTGGCTGCCCATAAAGCCTTGGAAGGATCTATAAAAAGCCATACCGCGGCAGTAATGATCGCTATCAATAAAATGCCCCAAGTGAAATAATGGCTCACCCAATCTGTTTGTTTGACCGCTTTCTTAGTTTCTTTTTCATTATTTGATTTGTTCCAAAGATGCGTTAGATAAGATTGAGAAGCTTCTTTTAAGGCATAGACTACGATTTTATTATTCAGTACACGTCCTCCTGCATATACAATATCGCTTGTTTCTTTTGAGGTTGGTGTACTTTCGCCTGTTACAAAACTATAATCAATATCAGCCTTACTTTTTACTACAATGCCGTCAATGGGAATAATATCACCTGGGTAAACTACTACTTCATCCGCAAATTTTATGTCTTCTAATTTTACGGTCGTAATACTCCTGTCTTTGTTGATTTTTGAAACGGCTATTGGAAAGTAAGATGTAAAATCACGTTCGTAATTTATTAAACGATAGGTGCGCTGTTGTAGTACGCGACCTAACATCATAAAGAATATTAATCCCGTCAGACTATCGAAGTAACCAGATTGCCCTAAAACGCTTACATCATAAATAGAGCGCGAAAATGTAATAGCAATTGCCAAGGCAACGGGTGCATCTGTATTGAGTACTTTATGTTTTATTCCAGCCCAAGCAGATTGAAAAAACACATAGCTTGAATAAAAAACGGCGGGCAGGCATAATACCAAATTGGCCCAACGAAAGAATGTGCTTAAAGATGTGCTATAAAGTTGTCCTCCTGAAATATACTCGGGCAAGCTCAACATCATTATAGCCACAAAACAAGCACCAGCTACACCAAGGTATTTAGTGTTTTGTGTGGTGTGATTTTTTTTTACTTGGTTGCCTTGGGCAATTGATCCTCTGTTTAGCTGTGGTTCGTATCCTATTTTAGCAAGCAGGGACACTAAGTTCTTTAATGAGATATTGTTTTGCTTAAAAACAATATATACTTCTTTTTGTGCGAAATCTACTTCACTTGCTTCTACACCTTTGTGTAGATGTGGCAAATGCTCCAATAACCATAAACAAGAAACACAATGAATTTGTGGTATATAAAACTTGATATGAGTTTGTGCATCGTCTTTAAACTGAATCATTTGTTGAACAACCTCCTCGTCATCTAAAAAGGTGAACTTATCATAGTTTAAATTTTGACTTTGTTTAATCCCAGGTGAATCTTCTAAATCATAATAATTACAAAGATCTCCTTGTTTTAGAATGTCATATACAGCGACACATCCCGCACAACAAAAGGATTTTTCATCTTTGTGTACGGAGCCTAAACGGCAGTTATCACCGCAGTGATAGCAAGTCTCAAGTTCTTTTATTGATGTGGTTTTAGGACTTTTCATACCGTCCGATTGTTTGGAATATTGGCTATATGCAAGAGTAAATGGTTTTTTTTTAAAAGGCCATGAGTGCTATCAATGTGAAAGTTGATGTTCATCATACAAGAGAAACTAAAAATCTTGACGCGGTTATGATCCCGATAATTAGAATGAGAATTAATGCCAACTTCTTAAACCTATTTTGCGGTATATATTTTAAAATCCGTTTGCCTAAATACGACCCCACTAATCCTATTACGATTAAAAAAGGCACATAATGCATATCATGTTTATGAATGTATCCATTTTGGTAATACACAAGCGTACGGGTGGAATCTATTAGAAAATCTATAAAGGCAGATGTGGCAATAAAGATATTTTTTTCTAAATTAAAAGAAGCCATAGTAAGACCGCGTATTGCACCACCTGTTCCAAGCAATCCGGCAGATAGACCCGAAAGTGAACCTCCGATAATTGAATTCGTCTTGTTTGGGTTTATGACTAGTTTATCTTTGATTAGAAATAATAAGCTCAAGGAGATTAGAAATATTCCTAGAATTATTTCTAAATATAAAACACTAATATACTTGGAAAGCAAACCGCCGATTATCACGAAAGCAACAGACGGCAATCCTATATGTAGGAGCAATTTTTTATCAAGGCCTTGTCTGAACAATAGTATCTTACTTAGATTACTTGCTACATGGAATATCGCTGTTAGGCCTAAAACTGAATGAAAGTCGAAATAAAAATTGGCGATAGGCACAAAGAAAACGGATGAGCCAAAACCGCCAATTGTACCTAATATTTCGGCTAACAACGTAAGTAGTAAGAAGATAAAATTCAGTTTCATTTATTTTTAACTTCTAAACGGATTAGAAAAAACCCTGTAATGGCACCCACACTCAAACCAGCAAGCGTTCCACCAATAAGGCCCATTGAGATATTGAATAGCATGGAGCTTTGCTCGTTTGGCATGGATGCAAAAAGATAAATCCACCCAAGCCCTAAACCCCAGCCGAGCGCATTCGCTAGTATCCATTTATAAACTTTATGAGCATATTTCCTTAGAGAAAACCATTGAAACAAGCCAAATAATGCGCCAAGAGAAAGACCTGCCAATATGCTTAATAAAGCGAAAACAATAGGGTTGTCGTAATTTAAGCTGTTTGATGCACCTTGGCTTGGAACATTACTTGGCATAAAGAATAAGGAAGGCAACATGCCAATAAACCAACCAATTACAGCTATAAGAACTGTATAGAATTGCCATTCTCTTTGAGGAATGAATTTAAATTTTTTCACTAAAACCTTCCACTGAAAATGACTCAATACCATGCCCTCAACAAACCCAGCGAATACCATTGCTACTAAAGTTATAAGCTTATCAAAAAGCGTAATAGGTTCACCGACAAATTTAAAAACCGCATACGCTATCGCTCCAGCACACGCAATCCCAATTAATTCCCCTAATGCGCAATTAATGGTCCATTGTTTCCAAAGTTTATTCATTCTTGCTATTCTTTAAGAGGTTTAATTCTAGTAACGGCATTTGAATGTTGAGCTTTACTCCCGTATCATATATTTTTTCTGCGTAGCTTCTCCATTGTTGGATATTCTTTCCGGCATCCGCACTTTTAGCCATACCAGGTATTAGAAATACGAGATAGGTCTTAAGTACATTCCACCAGATAGGAAGGCCTAACTCTTTTCCCTCTCCAAATTTTTTAGTTTCTACTCCAAGCCCATTAGCTACTATCATACATTCTTTAATTAATAAAAACATATTCTTCATACTCTTCCAACTCTTCGTCATAGATCGAAAACCATTCTTATTGGCCGCTTCTAATAATATACCAGCGTTATAGGCAAAGTGGGTAGTCAGCCATCCTCTCATATCAGATTGATTTTTTATCCTAAACCCAGATTTGCGTAATAGTAGTTTGACCGCCTTGAGATTTCTTTTATATTTTTTATTCGTTATTCCAATTGTAAATTTTCCCGTAAGCCAACCGTGCAATTCATTGTTTACAATTGCACCGCCAAAATTTGGAAAGGCATATATAAATGGAATCGAAATATTCTTTTTGATCCATTCAAAATCATTCCAAATATTACCCATAAGAATAAGGGTCTGATTCGAATGTAAATAAGGTAATAGTTTAATGAGAACACTATGGAATTCATTATGATTCACGGGAATGATGACATAATTATAATCCTTTACCTCGGACAACTCATTCGTTAATTTATACTGATATGACTTGTCTCTTCCTAACTTATACTTACCCTCTCTTCGATCATTAAATCTTAATTTAACGTCCTCTTCAGTTTCCCAAGCGTGGTTAACGTAATGTGTAACATCGTGCGAAGCTTTTAAGGTGGCTCCCATAAACGTTCCTATATTTCCTTGTCCAACGATTAGTATTCTGCTCATAATTCTGAATTATTTCTGATTGTGTTTACTTCTTTTTGCAAGGTTTCTATTTTCTCTAAAAGATTAATCACTACATCCAGAGAGTTTACTGGGACTTCTAAATCTTGATGAATTCTTATAAGTTTCTCAACTTTATCAAGCACTTCGAGTTCTATGTATTCCAAGTTTTCCCAAACGACAAGTTGTATAATACCTTGATTATATAAGTATTCGAAAAAATAGACATCCAACGAATATTCATTACACAAACGATTCACTGATATGTAGTTACTTATATCCATTAGTTCCTTATTTTATTTAGTTCTGTAAAAAGTTCTTTTTCTTTTTCAGAAAGACTTGTTGGGATTTCTATTTCATAATGAATAAAAAGATCGCCAAACTTATTTTTGCTTTTATAAACTGGCATTCCTTTTCCCTTTAACCGAACAACAGTTCCATTTTTCGTCTCAGGTTTAATTTTAAGCTTAACTTTTCCTGCAATTGTACTTATTGCTAACTCCCCACCTAATAAAGCGGTGTACAATGGAAGTTTAGTATTTAGATGCAGGTTATCATTTTCCCTGCGGTATGGTGTATCGTTACGAACCGTAAATGTTATGACTACATCACCATTTGGTCCGCCATTTACACCTTTGCCACCTTTGTTTTTTACTCTGAGCTTTTGTCCATTTTCAAGACCTGCTGGAATCGTAATTCTAACTTTCTTGCCGTTGATATTTATAATTTCTTTGTACGTATCAAAGAGCTGACTGAGGTTTACGGTCATATTTGCTTGGTAATCTTGTCCTCGGAATTTTATATTTCGTTGTCCACGAGCAGATTTTCTACTCCGACCAAACATGGATTCAAAAATATCAGCATACTCTGATTCGTCAAAGGTTCCGCTTCCGGCACTCGCATACTTAGCAGACTCTTTTTTTTGTTTCTCAATCTCATCAGCATGCTTCCAATCTTTTCCATAAGCATCATACTTTTTTCTATTTTCAGTATTGCTCAGTACCTCATTCGCCTCGTTTACATCTTTAAACTTTTGTTCGGCTTCTTTATCGTTTGGATTCAAGTCAGGATGATATTTTCGGGCCAATTTTCGATAAGCCTTTTTAATTTTGTCCTCACTTGCTTCTTTTTGAATTCCAAGTATTTTGTAATAGTCTAAAAATGCCATAAGGTCAATGCTATTTTCATAAGAGCAAAGTTCCGTTGTCTAGGTGCAGGAATTAATGATGACTCTCAACCAACTTTTTGATTCTAATCAACTTCAAGGTTCATTAGTATATATTCTTTTCAAAAAAATAGTATAATGACGAATATCATTCGATAAACGAATGGCGGTTAGTATTCAAAAGTTAGTCTGTTACTTCCTTTGTATTGAGAAAATAAAACAGATGAAGAAAACAATTATATTACCCACAGATTTTTCCGACAATGCTCGAAATGCTTGCGCTTATGCCTTTGGACTATTCGGATTCAAAGATGTACGATACATATTGCTTAATGCGTATGATGTACCATTTAGTAGAATGGATATTTTAATGTCATTAAATGATTTAATGTCAAACGCATCTCAAGAAGGGCTTGAAAGTGAAATAGAGTATTTTCAAGTAGAATATCAGGATGAGCAATTGCGAATGGAGACTTACTCTAAACATGGCTCCATTTCTGAGGTGATTGATGGCGCAATAGAACTTATGAAGCCTGACTTTGTAGTAATGGGAACGAAAGGAGCTACAGGACTTGAGCAAGCTTTAGTAGGTACGAATACCGCCCGGGTGATTCGTAATATGAAGTGTCCGATAATTATCGTTCCGAATCGGGCGGATATTTCATCTCCTAAAAGAATTGCCTTTGCAGCAGATTATGAGAAGTTAAGTGATATTTATTCTTTGGAGCCACTTAGAGATATTGCCCTTGCGAATGAATCAAAGCTTTTTGTGTTTAATGTAAAGCCAGATAATAATAAAGAAGATGCCAAATCTCATCTTCATGAAAGGGACTTACATAGAACGCTAAAAGAAATACCACACAGCTTTGCTAGAATTTATGAAGACGATGTAACCGAAGGGATTGAGGAATTTGTAGAAGATAACGAAATTCATATGTTAGCTATGGTGGCACGTCAGCATAACTTCTTTGAACGTTTATTACATAGAAGTGTTACGGAACGTATTGCTATGGAACTCGATAAAGCCCCAATACTAATAATTCATGAAAAATAATAAGATGTCCACTACTGCTAAAACCATTGTTCTTCCTACAGATTTCTCTGATAATGCCAGAAAGGCTTATTTGTACGCCTTTACATTATATGGATTTAAAGACGTTCGGTACATACTATTGAATACCTATCTTTTACCTTTTACAAGAATGGATAATATAGTGCCTTTGAGTGATACCATGGGCGAGCTTTCTAAAAATGGTCTGATAAATGAGTTAAGCTACTGTCAAAAATTAACGCAGGACAACGATTTGAACATGGAGTACTCATCTATTTATGGAGACCTAGAAATCGTTTTAGAAAGTATAGTGTCCGAGGAAAAAGTTGACCTCATAGTTATGGGTACTAAAGGTGCTGCTGGATTAGATAAATTATTATTCGGTTCAAATACTGCTCGAGTCGTTCGTAATATTCCCTGTCCTGTTTTAGTAGTTCCAACGGGAGCAAAAATAGATGCACCGGAACGCATTGCTTTTGCCGTAGATTATGAAGAACTTACGGATCAATTTGAATTGCAAGCTTTGCGGGATATAGCTGAATCATATCATTCAAAAGTTTTGGTTTTCAATGTTCTATCTGAAAATGATATTGAACTATCTGATACAAGGGATTATAAAGTTAACATACACCGAACCCTTACTGGTATCCCGCATACATTCACGTCTGTTGAAGAAGATAGCGTATTAGAAGGAATTGAGGAGTTCGTAGAAGACAAAGATGTGCAGTTACTCACCATGGTGGCCCATCAACACAATTTTTTTGAACGACTTGTTCATAGAAGCATCACGAAACAAATAGCAACAAGCTTTAAAATGTTGCCAATATTAATATTACCAGAAAACGATCATTATGAAAACAGTAATTAAGAAAATTTTACTTCCAACGGATTTCTCAAAAAACGCTCAACATGCACATGCATTTGCTGTTGAACTATCCAAAAAAACGGATGCGGAGATTTTGCTCTTTCATGCTTTTGAATCCACGATTGCCCTTTTGGATCAAATGGCCGTTGAAAAAGATAGTGATAAAACAATTATAGCTCGTGATATGAGAAAAGTGGCCCAAGATAATTTGGTATCCCTAGTGGGAACATCGAATAAAGAAACAGGCATCCATCATACTATGCTTACTTATGAAGGGAATGTACATGATGAAATATTGAAAGTAATAAATAACGAAAAAATTGATTTAGTCATAATGGGTACTAAAGGAAAAACTTCTGATGAGGGAGTATTTCTGGGCAGTATAACAAAAGGTCTATTGACCGAGGCTAGTTGTCCAATCTTAGCAATTCCTCATCAGGCAGATTTAAAAGATATCTTCCGTAAAATAGTTTTTGCTACTGATTTAAAGGAAGACGATACGCTTGCCATCAATTATTTAAATGGTCTTGCTCAATTATTGGATGCTGAAGTGGTTGTATTGCATATTGTAGAAAAAAGTAAACGCGATGATCAAGAAGTTTCAGATTTGCAAGAAACAATTAGTAACTATAGTAAAGAATCTTCTGTTCAATACAAAGGACTAAAAAGTAATGATATTGCATCAGGCATTAATGAATTCATAAAAGAACAAAATGCAGATATACTTGCCATGACAACGCATAGATTAAATTTCTTAGAAGAGATATTTCATGAAAGCCTCAGCAAAAAAATGATGTTACATTCTCAAATTCCTTTCTTAAGTTTTAATCGAAAAAAGAATAGCACGATATTTATAGGATAACAATTCCTATCTCCCGTAATCATTAAAATTAAAAGAACATGAATAAAACGATAATACTGCCAACTGATTTTTCGGACAGCGCTAGAAATGCATATGATTATGCCTTTGGATTATTTGGATTTAAAAATGTACGTTACATATTATGTAACACCTATGTGGTTGTAAAAACCCGAATGGATTTTTTAATCTCATGGAAAGCTACAATGTCTAAAATTTCTATTGAAGGCCTTGAAAATGAACTAGCATATTGTCAACAGAAGTATCGGGGTGAAAATTTAGAGATAGAAATCCTTTCTCAAGTTGGAACGCTCGCACCCGCATTAGAAAAGTTAATTGAAAAAGAAAAAGTTGATTTCATCGTAATGGGCGCCACAGGATCAAGTGAATTTGAAAAAGTCTTTTTAGGCTCTAACGTTACACGGGTAATTCGCAATGTACCATGTCCTACTATTGTGGTGCCCAGTGGTACTGTTTTCGACAATCTATATTCTATAGCATTTGCAGCTTCAACTGATTCAGACAATTACAAATCTCTTGCACCTCTTAATGAAATTGCAATGCAATACGATTCTAAATTACTAGTTTTTAATGTGTCCAATGATTGGAGTAGGACGAAAACGAATGCTAAGAATATTAAAAAGAATATGCAAGAATTTTTAAAGTCTATTCCGTATGATTTCACTATAGTCTGTGAAGATGATATTATGGCAGGAATTGAAAAAGTAATAAATGAAAATGATATAAACCTACTCGTAATGGTTGCAAAACAGTACGATTTTTTTGAAGCATTATTTCACCAAAGCATGACTAAAAATATAGCGTTGCATTTAGGTAAAACTCCTTTGTTAGTATTGCATGAAAAATAAGATAACGACAAACTCAATTATAATATTATCGCCCCAAGACATTTCAGAACAAAAAACAATTAGTATAACAAAGTGTGTTAGATATTGCTCTCCAATAGCATTATTTTAAATGTTGATTTAAAAATAGTAAAAACCGCTTTTTTATCATAGAAAGAATGCGGGCAAGAAACTGCCGATTCCCACAGGCTGTCCTATCCGGACCGTGAAAAGGCAAAAGTTGGTGAAGCAATACATTGTTGCTTCTTCTTTTCAGTGGTTTTTTATTAAGTATAAAACCAACTATAAGAATTGGTACATACACGATAAAATAATATAGCACAACTCAAGAAGGATTATTATACTGCTTCGTCTAGTACAAGATAATGATAGTATGGCGTGTTATTGATAAAAAAGATTAAGTCGTATTCCATTATATGTTTCACAGCTTATACTTCACAATAATCTCCTCTAGTACCTTACATCTTAAAAAAGGAAACTTTTTATTATAAAAACAACATTGAAAAACTTTACAATCCATTAGCTTTAAAGTTTCGGAAAGAAACAGAAATCAAAAGAATAATAGTAACACCCATCATTTAGCCATTTACACCCCAGTTTTTTTTCAGGGAGTGCTGGTTCACCCCTGGCCTCAGGTACAAAAAAAGATCTTAATTAGTTGAGGTCTTTTTTTTATAAACAAAAAAGGCAGCCATTACTGGCTGCCCCTCTCACGAAAAAAAACGAAAAGAAAACCCCTTGTTCTTATGAACATTTTTTCTAAAACTTACGTTTCAAATCTATTCAACCCTTATGAAAAAGAACTCCCTGTAACAAAGTGAATAAACTGTTGGTTGAATGAGAGTTTATTTGTTTGTAATACTTACGCACCAAGTGCTCTTTTGGATTTCGAAATTGAAAATAATTATATAAAAATAAAAAAACGGACTGTAGGGCCCGTTATCATTGCTTAGCGATGTAAAAATAGGTTTACGTATTTCCTACAACCACCATAGAAGTCAAGGTAGGATTTTTGCTCCCTCCCTTAGGTTCTACTGTGATAGCAAATGCTTGCGCCGCGGATATTTTTTTTTCACTTTTCACGAGAGTACTTAAAGCACTGGCGTAGTCAATTACTCCCATATCCGTTGGCTTACCATCTACAATCGCCCAAAGTTGATAATCTTTATCAGTTGGCAATTCAGGCAGGTTCTCAATGGTAAAGGCAACATCTTGACTTTCTGTATTCCAAAAAACTAAGAATTTGGAGTCTGGCTGTCCCTCAGTTCCATTCAATTGAATTTTGTTTGTGGCCGAACTAGCCAGCAAAGAGTTTATCTCCGATAGTTCCAAAGCATTTTGCTCTACACTCTCTAATTTATCAGTAACCGCTGCCAATTCTTTTTGCTGATTATTTTGATTTACAAAGAATATCGCTGTTAAAGCAATTAAGGCAGCTAACGATGCAGCCGCTAACCAGGGACGCTTTGTTTTCGTCACTGTCATTGCAGCGGGCTCTACCACTTTTGTTTCACTACTTATATTTTTAGCAGGCAATAAAGGTGATTCTTGCTTTACATTTTGAATTGCTGACATTATTTTTTCCTTCAAAGAAGAAGGCGGTGCTTGCGCCAAGCTTTGGGCAAAGTTTTCCATATCATTGTTCAAAGCTTGCAAAGCTTCGGCAATTTCAGGATATATAGAAGAAAGACATTGCACCTCTCGCTGCTCCTGATTGGAGGCCGCACCTAGCACGCAGCTTTCTAGTATTCCTGACGATATGTATTCTTTTACATCCAAAATAAAATTATGGTTTGAAATACTTTTCTTAATTCTCTCATGGCAATGCGCACTCTTGACTTAACCGTTCCCAAAGGAACTTCTAACTCATCGGATACTTCTTGCTGCGTATACCCTTGAAAATACAAATAATCTAAAATCACTTGTTGTTCGGGAGGCAGTTTCGTAAGCATGGCACGCACTCCAATTGTGTTTTCATTTAATTGAGTACTTCTGTTGTCCTTAATACCTACGTTTGAAGCATCGTCTTGGATTTCGACTTCACCCATTCGTTTCGTTTTTCGCAAAGAGTCAATTGCTTTATTTCTTGATATATTGAGCATCCAAGTAAAAATGCTTCCCCTTGCTGCATCATAGGTTTGAAACTTTTTCCAGATATTTACAAACGCATCCTGCATTACATCTTCAGCCTTGGCTTCCGATTTTACAATCTGGCAAACCACACCATACAGCGTATCCGAGTAATTGTCATACAGCGTTGCAAACGCTTTTTGATCGCCTCCTCGAATGGCTTGAATAAGTTGTTCCGTATTTTGTGATGGATCTGCCAAAGTTGGTTCGAAGATAGTGAATATGCCTGAAAAACTTTTAATTCTGCAATTGAAAAAACAGACTATAATTTATCTATTTAACATTCCAAAGAAAAGAAGGTAGCCTCTAAAGGCTACCTATCTTTTTCCCCATAACCGGACCCAACTCATAAGAGCTGCCTCCTAACTCAGCTTTCAGAGCTTGAGTCCTTTCCTTCCTATCATTTGCTTTATAAATAATAGCCATTTTGTATTGAGCCGCTGGCTCAAATGTTTTATTCTCTACCTTTTCTTCTATGACTGTCAAGGCTTTTTTGTAATCTTTGTTTTTGTAATGTCCCCATGCTTTTAGGGCATAAGACTGAGGTGTCGGTCTATTCGAAATTTCCGTTTCCGCAATCTTCAAAATTGCTTGCGGACTTTCTTCTAATTCAGCCAAATAAGTATTGTACATATCTCCGTACTGTGGATTTTTAGCCTTAGTCAAAAACTGCTCTGTATATTTTTTCTGCTCTTCAGTATTATTTTCATATTCTGCTATTTCTGCTAGCATGAGATTGTAGTCAGGCACGTCTCTTCTTTGATTCAGCGCCTTCAATATTCTTTTGGCCTCTTCGGTATTTTTATCATGTGAAAAAGCAATCCACGCAATACCCTTTAAAGCATACGCATTGTTTGGGTCGATTGCTAGCGCATCTAAAAATTGTTGATACGAATCGCTAATACGACCGGCATGACCATAGAAATCACCTAAATTAGTAGAAGACCATAATATAAGACCTTGATTATTTTTTTCTTTGGCTTCGGCCAAAGCACTTTCCATTTGAACAATGGCTTCATCTAAATTGCCTTCGTGATCCATCCATTTCGCTTGTCTAATTTTATAGTCAAAATCTTTTTTATTAGCAATTTTATCTAAATAATTTTTTCCAATTTCGGGATTACCTAATTCTAAGTGTACATCAAAAAGCATTTTTTGAGTACTCCGTAGTTGATCTCCATTTTTTTCTGCCAAACTCAGATGTTCCAATGCTTCTCTAAACTTATGTTGGCTAATACAATTACGAGCCAATGCACGCAAATATGATGATGTTTTGCTTTTTGTTTTTTTGACGAGCCCTGTGTAAATTTCGTACGCTTTGGTAAGGTGTTCTACTTCACCCGTTTGCCCAAACAAAGTGGAATGCGCACCAGCTATTTTTGACTGATAGGGATATTGCGTTGGCGATTTTTCCAACTTATTAGTCCAAAACTCTAATTCTTTTTGCGCTTTCAGCGCTGTTGGATTTTGGTCCGGAAGGAGGTAAGATTCGTAATCGGCTGACTGAGCTACATTATTGTTTTTTTCTTGTTTGCATGAGCTAAGGAAGGCTAGCAAACAAATTATACTTAGGAGGTAAAATTTCATTGTTATTTTGTTTTAATTATCGTTATGAGAATATTCTTTTCAAATAAAAAGAGCGCAGCAAAATGCTGCGCTCTAAGATTATTGGTTCAACTACCAAGGAGAAGCTACGTAAGGAAATGAAGTTAAGAATGCTTTGTCATTCTGAGTTACATTATCCGTGCTCAAGGTTGGATTTTCCGTACCATCCTCACCACCAAAAATTAGTAGTAATTCAGTAGAGATTACATCATCTGCTAGGGCTCTTCCTGTCAATACGTTTGTACCGTCGAAGAAAGTTGTTGTCCCGTCCAATGATACGTTTAATACATCTGTTGCCAGTAAGCCGGTAAATGTTGCCGCATCTTGTCCAAGAGCATTGGCGTCACCCATATTGGCATAGGCAGGGCTCAACCCTGTCAAAGCAGTTTCAAATTTGGACTGGTATTTCGCATTTTGAGCTGAAGGAATTGTTCTGTTAAAATCATCCTTGTCGCTGCTTCCTACAAATACAGTGTTAATAGCGGGTCGTCCCATTTGATCTTGTTGAGAGTACGTCCCTGTAAAGTCAGGTCCTGCTGGATCTACTGGGTCTGTGTCTTTGTCTTTTTTACAGCTAGAGAAAGCTAGGGCTACCATACATAAGATAGCAATTAGTGATATGTTTTTTATTTTCATGATATTATTATTTTATTGTTTTTTGTTTCTTTTCGTTTCTTATTTGGTTTTTGATTCTACCCATGCATTAATTGTTCCACTGGTACCGATTTTGTTTTTTGGCACTTCTACTACAATTGACATCACGTTTGTTCCTGCAAATGTGTCGTCTCCTGGATTGTTAAACCCTGATGCATTACCAGCGATAATTTCACCGTACTGTGCAAAGTCCATAAAGAAGGGATCATCACGTGGTCCAGCAAAATATTTCATTCCATTTGCTTCACCAACTGTAGCATTACCGCCACTTGCATAAGTAGTAATATCCACGCTTTGTGGGATTTCGTCTAAAATCTTGCTATCCAAACCAGTTTGACTTGGTGCAGAAGGTCCAAAGAAATACATTTTTCCATCTCTTGGAATTGCTTGAATTACTAAATCCTCTATATTGTCACCATCCGTGTCAATATTTATTTCAGTAAGAACGTTTTCGTCAAATCTTGCATCGCCCGTCGCTGATGGACTCATTAACCCTTGGTAATTCACAACAAATGCAATGGCATTGCTATTTTCACCTTCAAAGGCATAAAAGTCTGTAATGTCTGATGTTGTACTCGCTACAGCTGGAGCATCGATGTGATCGGCTGAGATTAATACAATACTAGTTAGTGCTATCACACCCGCCAGTAATTTAATTTTCATTTTTTTCATGTTTTCTATTTTTTTGTGTGGAATATTTACGAGCTACGGTCCTATTTGGATTTTCTAATCTCCATATTTTTTTGTTTTTTTTTATAATTTGGCTAAACCCCTTGCTATCACTAGCTCTCAAAATTATAAAAAAATTACCTTCCTTTGCAAAATCTAAAAGAATACGGCAAGCGTACATATTATACACGAACGAATTAATTGAAATGAAAAAAATAAGTCTCCTAACCCTATTTGTAACAAGTTCTATCTGGCTTTCCGCCCAAACCATCACGGGTATCGTTTTAAATGAAGGTAAAAAGCCCGTACCCTTCGCTAATATTTACAGCAATGAACGAACCAATCATACTCATGCAAATGACGATGGTACCTTTGAAATTAAAGAGGCCAAGATAGGTGATACCATTATAATTAGTCATGTAGGTTTCACGACCCAAAAGATTATAATTAAAAACTTACAAAACCTTCGTATACTATTAAACCGAAAATCTATTCAATTAAAGAATATTGTAATTGAGAAAAAAACAGATGCCTTAAATCTTTTTTCAGATGTGAACTTACAAACTAGCCCTGTGCAAAATGCGCAAGAAGTATTACTTAAAGTACCCGGCCTACTAATAGGGCAACATGCTGGGGGTGGCAAGGCCGAGCAAATTTTCTTAAGAGGGTTTGATATAGATCATGGAACAGACGTAGGCATCACCCTTGAAAATATGCCAGTGAATATGGTAAGCCATGCGCACGGTCAGGGCTATGCTGATATGCATTTTATTATTCCCGAAACGATTAGTAAAATTAATTTTAACAAAGGTCCGTACGATGCCGATCGTGGAAATTTTTCTACTGCCGGTTCCGTAGACTTACAATTAAGAAAAAAATTAGATCAAAACCTAGTAAAAATTGGAGGGGGGCAGTTTAATTCTAAACGGATACTTGGCATGTTCAACGTTTTACAAAAAGAAAAACAACAAGCCTACATAGCCTCCTCTTTTGCCACTACCGACGGTCCATTTGAAAGTTCTCAAAATTTTTCCCGATATAATTTTATGGCGCGCTACAATGCAGAACTCGCCAATCAAAATACCCTTACGGTAAGTGCTTCTCATTTTGCTAGTAAATGGGACGCCTCAGGACAAATACCGCAACGCGCCGTCAATCAAAGTAGCATCAGCCGCTTTGGAGCTATTGATGATACCGAAGGTGGTAAAACTACTCGTAGCAACTTGTGGCTAGAACACACCAAATTATTGACTAACAACAGTTACATCAAATCAAATCTATACGCAACGAACTATACGTTTCAGCTTTTTAGCAATTTCACCTTTTTCTTGAATGACTCCGTTAATGGCGACCAAATTAAGCAGGAAGAAAACCGAAATATGGTGGGCGGACAAATAGAATATGGTAAGGAACTAAATATTGCCAAGGTAAAAACCTTTGTCAAAACGGGAATGGCCTATCGGAACGACCAAAGTAATGATAATGAACTAAGCCGCACAAAAAATAGAAAAACGACTCTAGAACAAATTCAATTTGGCGATGTAGACGAAACCAATCTTTCGGCCTATGCAAATGCCGAAATAGAAATTGGCGATTTCCTGATTCAGCCTGGCTTGCGAGTTGACCAGTTTCGTTTTGCTTATTTAAATCGTTTACAAACCAATTATAATCCCCTCAGCCAACAAAATATTATTGTAAGCCCGAAGCTAAACATTTTATACAATTACAAAAAAAATCTTCAGTTCTACTTAAAGACAGGAAAAGGGTTTCACTCTAATGACAGTAGAGTGGTAATTAATCAGCTAGCGCAAAAAAATATTCCGGCTGCTTATGGAGCTGACCTCGGGTTTATTTGGAAAGCACGCAAAAACTTATTTATCAATGTGGCAGCTTGGCACCTTTACCTCGAACAAGAATTTGTTTACGTTGGCGACGAGGGCATTGTAGAACCGAGTGGCGAAACCTCACGTCAAGGAATTGATGTGAGTATTCGTTACCAACCTAAACCTTGGATTTATTTTAATGCCGATGCTAACTATGCACATGCACGAGCCATCAATGAAGCTTCCGATGAAAATTTCATCCCCTTAGCACCTTCGCTTACTGCCGTCGGAAATTTACAACTCTTGCATCCTAGTGGCTGGTTTGGAGGATTGCGTTGCCGGCATATGGGAGACCGAGCAGCCAACGAGACCAACTCCATTGTAGCAGATGGTTATACAGTATTTGACGGCAATCTAGGCTATCGCTACAGAAGTGTGGAGTGTGGAGTAAAAGTTCAGAACGTATTCAATACAGATTGGAATGAAACTCAATTTGCCACAACTTCTCGTCTTAGAAACGAAGTTGCTCCAGTGGAAGAAATTCATTTTACTCCTGGCACTCCCTTTAATTTATCTGCTTATTTAAGTTTTCGGTTTTAATAGCGGACAAAATTTAATTCTCATTTACAAGATGGAGTAGATTCCTTTCTAGCTAGAGTTAAGCTATAATTCCACAATCCTTACATCTACTCTGCGATTATACTTGGCAAATCCTAAATTATTGAAATCATCAAAATATAGCTTACGGCTACTACCGAAACCTTTGCTTATTATTCGTGTTGAAGATACCCCTAATTTTATGAGATATTGAGCAATTAATTTAGCACGAAAAAAAGATAAATTCACAGTTGAACTTTCAACATCGTATCCATCTTCTCCGTTTTTTTTACAACATATATGTCCCTGTATCTCAATTTTCATTGTTGGTTTTGTATTTAATAGTTCATAAAGATTAGCAAGGTCAATTAACCCTCCATCAACGAGGTAACGTCTGCCAGGTTGAAAGGAAATGTTAGGCAATCTAATAATTGAGTTTGGCTGCAAGGTCGACCATTTAGTTTTATCGGAAATATTTATAGCATTTTTTTGGCTTTCATAATATCTAGTGGTGGGAGGTCTCAATAGTTCTTCAGCTTCAAGAATAATGTTGCTGGCTTCAATAGAATTACTAGAATCTGAAACATCACGGAACTTTACTTCCAATCGAGGCTCCAGTGGCGTTAATAGTTTTACTTTATGAACGATACTATCCTTCATAGATTCATCACGTTGAGCGACACTATTAAAAAAAGACAGAAGCAATATTGCCGTTATATACACTTTACACATAATTCATGAGATTCTAAATTATTAACAAAGTGACTATTATCAAATTTATACTTCAATAAATTATCAGAGTAAGAAACACTATAGACCGGCTGCATTAGTTAATCAAACTTAATTTTTAGTATTTCGAAGTTTCTAAAGTCTTCGACATTCTTTTTTACCTTTGAAATATGAGTCAGATTTCTAAATCAAATTTTGCGTTTCTTGAAAAACTAAAAGCAAACAACACGCGTCCTTTTTTTGAAAAAAATAAAGACACCTATATCAAACTTCATGAAGAAATGATAGCTTTTGCGGATGCCCTGCTTGTTGAAGTGAAAAAATTTGACGAAATTGAAACGCCTACTGGTAAAAAATCTTTAAACAGAATTTATAGAGATATTCGTTTTTCAAAAGACAAAACTCCGTACAAAACGCATTGGGGTGGAGGCCTGAAACGTATGGGCGCCACTAGACGAGGAGGATTTTATTATCATATTGAGAAAGGAAATTCCTTCGTTGGCGGTGGGTTTTGGGCACCGAGCCCTAAAGACCTTTTGCATATACGTAAGCAAATAGACCTAGACGCTAGCCCACTACGAAAAGTGATTAATTCAAAAAAATTCAAAGACTATTTTGGCACCTTAGAAGGAGACCAATTAAAATCCTCGCCCAAAGGCTTTGATAAAGAAAACGAAAACATTGACCTTCTAAATCACAAGCAATTTGTAGTCCGGCACAAATTCACCAATAAAGAAGTACATGAAAAAGAATTTTACAAAAAAGTAGCGCAAGGTTTTAAAACTATGCTTCCTTTTTTCACTGTCTTATCAGAATACCTCACCACCGATTTAAATGGCGAAAGCACAATTTAGACTTACTCACTAAAAATATACAAGGCGAAGTCTTCACTTTTAGCATTTGCATAATCAACTCCGTTAATTGTAAATCTTAAAAACTCTGTCCTATCAGGAACAGCGTAAGAAAAGTAATAAATATAATGATTCCCTTTTTTGGAAAAAGTTGGAGATAATTCTAAAAGCACCTCGTCTAGTATTGGTTCATGTGTTGCAGAGTCAATGGGTTCAATCATAAACTGTTTTGGCGATTGTAACTTATTAGAAATTAGAACAAAGGCATACTCATTATTCGCTTTTGGCTTACCAAAGCTTTTAAAAATTTCACCGCCATCTAAAAAAGCAAGCGGACCGCCTTCAAGATAACTATCCTCTGCTTGGTAGGTCTCAGTATAATTGCTCAGTGTTTTTGACCAATCTAGTTCAGAGCGCGTCATCTTCTTAACCAGGTATTCCTTTTTGCGCTTTGCTAAATAGTCTTTCTTTTTTGATTGATATCGGGCTGCCTTTTTTGTCGGTGCCGTTTCTTTTTTAGCAACAACCCATTTTTTCTTTTTTGGAGTAGTTTTCCTTTTGGCCACAACCACCTTTTTCTTTTTAGCAACTGCTGTTTTTTTCTTTACGACAGCTGACTTCTTCTTTTTAGGCTTAGCTTTCGCCACTACCTTTTTCTTTTTTACAACGGCCGGTTTTTTCTTTTTAGAAGTTGTTTTTTTAGCAATTACTTTTCTATTGGATCTTCCTAGCACTTCCATTCGCACTTGAGCCAATCCGGCATTTATAAAGCCCAAACGACGCGCTGCCGACCTGCTTAAATCAATAAGACGCACATGCGTTAATCGTTTGGCCATGCGATCATTAATTTTTACTACGACAGACCGCCCATTTTTTAAATTAGTCACTTTTACTCGAGTACCCAAAGGCAAACTATTATTGGCTCCGGTTAATTTATTCTGACGAAAAATTTCACCATTGGCCGTTTTGCGCCCTTCAAACATATTATGATAAAAACTGGCGGTGCCCTTCCAAACATTTTTGGATATTTTCTTATTCTGAGCACTCAAGGCAATCGGCAGGCAGAATAGGAAGGTACATAGAAAAGGTTTGATTTGCATACTGCAAAATTAAACGGACCGAATACAGTAGATGTATTTTTATGTAAATGAGTTGTTTATGATACGACGCTTACAAAACATTTACTTCGCGCTGTAAGTCAATGCCATAGCGAGCAGCTACGTCCTTAATAATTTTTTCACTAAGGTTATAAATATCTAAACCCGCACCATTTCCATAGTTGACCAGCACCAAGGCTTGCTGTTTATGAACTCCAATCTCACCGTCTTGAAAACCTTTCCATCCTGCATTTTCTATAAGCCAAGCCGCAGGAATTTTCACTCCTTGTGCTTGTGTATAAGCAGGCATTGCTGGATATTGTTCATTTAATTTCTGAAAAACGGCTTGACTCACCACAGGGTTTTTAAAAAAACTTCCCGCATTTCCTATTTCATTTGGGTCGGGCAGCTTGCTTTGACGAATGGAAATTACAACAGCAGAAACATCTTGAATGGTAGGTTTTGAAATATTTCTTGCATCTAACTCTGTTTGAATGGCTCCGTAAGAAAGCTGTAGTTGATGTCGCTTATTCAACTTCAAAATTACACCCGTTATTATGTATTTATTTTTGAGAGAATGTTTGAAAATACTTTCACGATATCCAAATTGACAATCATCGTTTGAAAACGTTCTTTCAATTCCAGTAGCCTTTTCAATGGCTTGGACCTCATGTATCACCGATTTTATTTCTACACCATAAGCTCCGATATTTTGCATGGGTGCTGCGCCAACTGTACCCGGAATCCAAGATAAATTTTCGATACCACCTAATTCATTTTTAATGGCCCAGTGCACACAATCATGCCAAACTTCGCCTGCCCCAAACTGCACCCAAGCATAATTATCATTCTCACGTATGATTTCTTTTCCAAGGATCTCGTTTTTTAAAACTAAGGCATCCACATTTTTCGTTAGCAAAATATTACTACCTCCTCCTAGCACCACATGATCATTTTCTTGATAGACTCTATGGCTAAAAATTTCTTTTAGTTCACTCACGCTTTTAAACGGCAGAAACCATTGAGCGGTGGCGGCTATGCCAAAAGTGTTCATACTTTGGAGCGAAATATTCTTTTGCAATTCGTTCATGAATGGCACAAATTTAATCAAATTGTAATTGCTAAAAAGAATGAATGTATTTTTATGGAAATTGAAACTAAAAACATCCTCTTAGTATGAAGAAGTATCTCATAATTTTTATAGCCCTAGTCAGTAGCATTCAAGCTGTAGCACAAAATTCATACTACGAAACACAGTGGAAAAAAGTTCAAGAATTAGTCCAAAAGCAAAAGTCAAAAGATGCTGAGAAAGTAATTCGCGAAATAATGACACGAGCCAAATCAGAGAAAAATGTGGAGCAAAGCATTAAATCGCTGATTTTGTTACGCAAAGCAGTGGAACAGCGCGATGAAAAGGACAAAGTGAACGCTATTCAAGAATTTGAAAAAGAAATCACTGGGCTTTCCTTTCCTGCAAAAAATATTATGCATTCCATGATTGCATCCTTATACAATACCTATTACCAAAATAACCGTTGGAAAATATACAAGCGCACAGATCTTGTAAAGAAAAGCGATTTGAAATTCCCTAAAGACATAGAGACTTGGACACCACAACTTTTTTTTAATAAAATTCAAGAACAGTTTGATGCATCGCTTACTCGGGCCAAAGATTTACAAAAATTTCCAACAGCAAAGTACCCTGAATTGATTACCAAAGGAAAACTCACAGAATCAATCCGACCAACTTTATTTGATGTGTTAGTTCATCGAGCTATTGATTTTTATCAAAATAAAAATGTGGACATTACCAAAGCTGCCTATTATTTTAAATTAAAAGATGAAAATGCTTTTGCCTCTGCTTACAAATTTGCCAATGCTGCTTTTGCAACTAAAGATAATTTTTCAACCAAATATATTGCGCTTACCTATTTGCAGTTGGCTACTCGGTTTCATTTGAACGATTCAAAGGCTGATGCTTTACTTGACATTGAAACGAAGCGATTGACCTTTGCAAAAAACCATTTTGATGGCAGGGACGGCGATAAAAAATACGTTGCAGCACTAAAAAAATTGATTGCAACCTACCCAAAGAATCCGCTGATCAGCAAACCTATGCTGAAACTTGCGCAGCACCTAGCTCTCACTGACGCAATCCAAGCTAAAGATTATGCCAGTCAAATCATTGAAAAATTTCCTACTAGTGTGGAATTCGTAACAGCCAAACGTTTAAAACAAAGAATTGAAAGCCCGCAACTCACACTGATTACTGAGAAAGCTGATGTTGCTGAAAATAATATCCTTGCCAAATTGAGGTTTAAAAATATTGATAAGGTTCATTTTAAAATTATTCCCTTGACCGTAGCTCAATTTAAAAGTAGACAAGGAAACAACCGAACGAACCGAACAGTGCCTAAAGGCAAATCAATTCGCGATTGGAGCATTGAACTAGACAATGAAAACTGGAAAGGAAAAAACCAATACAACATTCATAATACAGAGACTAATATTGACAAACTACCTACTGGATCCTACGCTATTCTTGCCTCAGGAAATGAAGCTTTTTCTGAAAAGAAATCTCCTGTCAGTTATTCTCTTTTTCAAACCAATTCATTAAGCTATGTGGTCAACCAAGGAAAGGAATCTACTACACTCTACATTGTAAATAGAGCCAGTGGACAGCCCATTCCGAACGCAAGTGTAACTCGCTACCAACGTAAGTATGACTACAACAAGCGAAAATATGTTATTACAAAGGTGGATACGAAACAGACCGATCAGAATGGACAAATTAACTACAAGTCTATTTCAAACTATCAGAGCTATACTATAGAAATTAAACATAATAAGGAAACCCTTTGGGCAGATAACGCATTCAGCAATTCTAGGTACCGAAAGCCAAACGATCGTACCAATTTATTTTTATTTACCGACCGAGCCATTTATAGACCTGGGCAGACTATTTATTTTAAGGGAATTTATATAAACTCCAAAGGGGATAGAAAAAAACATGAAACAGTAGCTGGCAAAAAAATTGAACTTGTATTAAAAGATGCTAACTATAAAGAAGTAAAAAAACAAAGTTTTACAACCAATGAGTTTGGATCTATCAACGGGACCTTCTCTGCTCCGAAAGGTTTACTCAACGGTCGATTTACAATTTATCACCCAAAAGGTAGCAAGCAAATAAGAGTAGAGGAATATAAACGACCCAAATTTGAAGTAAAAATGCAAGCCTTAAAAAAGAATGTAAAATTGGGCGACCTAGTAAGCGTAAAGGGTGAGGCTAACGCCTATGCGGGCAATAAAATAGACGGTGCCCGTGTTCAGTACATCGTGAAACGCAAAGTACGTTGGCCCTATTACTGGTGTTTTTACTATTGGGGTGCGCCCAATAACAATCAAGAAATTGTTATGACGCAAGGTCAAACTACGACCGATGCAGAAGGCAAATTCTCTGTAAGTTTTTTAGCGGAAGGTGACGAGAATATCGACCCCAGAACGAAACCTTTTTATGATTTCGAAGTAAGCGCCGATGTTACTGACATTAATGGTGAAGTGCGTTCTAATAAAAAACGCTATTCTTTTTCAAAAGAATCGTTGATGCTATCGCTAGTAGTGCCGAACAAAGTTGACTTCAACTCATTTAATAATTTGTTCGTTCAAACTAGTAATACGCAAGGTGAATTTACAGCGGCAGATGTAAAAATTGAATTTATAAAACTACAAGCACCCAATCGCTTTTTGAAAAAAAGAATGTGGAAAGCACCGAAACATAATTTACTAAGCAAAGAAAGATTCAATAAATACTTCCCCGATTATGAATACAAAGATGAAAGCAATCCTTTGTTTTGGAAAGAAGGAAAAACGGTGTGGCAAAAAACCATTCGAACCGAAGAAGGACAACGAACTACCATACAAAAAGTAGCGCCCAATAGTGGCTATTACTTAGTGAAGGCTACAAGCCGCGACAAAGACGGAAACGTAATTGAAGAAAAAAAGGTAGTCCGCATGATAAACACAAGTAGAAAAAAGGCTTTGCCGAACGAGGCCTTATTTAGCTATAAGGCTGAAAAAACTTTTCAACCGGGAGACAAAACAAACGTAAGTATTTCATCTGCTTTTCGCAATGCGTACATACATAAGACTATTGCACGCCAAAACAAAATCGCACATGCTTGGGATCAAAAAACAGAATCATTCTCTATTAATGAATCCGATCGTGGCGGCTTTGCTACTAGTTTTTTTACTATAAAAAACAATCGTTTGTATCAAGAGCAAGTGCGTATTGCAATCCCATGGTTAAACAAAGATTTGAAGATAAGCTACGAAACATTCCGTGATAAAATACTACCCGGCAGCCAACAAGAGTGGAAAATTAAAATCAGCGGCAACAAAAAGGAAAAAGTAGGTGCCGAATTATTGGCCACTATGTATGACGCTTCACTCGATGCGTTTGCTAAAAACAACTGGAACTCATTGAAGCTTTACGGTAATAATTACAATCGAGTTCAATGGAAGACAAATGCCTTTGGTTTAGGCATCAATAGAATGCTGTATAAAGCACCAAAAATCAAAAACCAATCAAAGTATAGAAGCTACCCACGATTGAATATGTATGGCTTAGAATACGGATTTCGAGGAGGTATAGAAAACTATGCAGGAGGACGAGCTGATACAAAGACCTATAGCCTGAATGCAGTAGAAGTTTCTGAGAGCGTGTCAAATGCTGAATCCCCAGCAGCTCCATCAAGATCGGCACCTCGTCGCAGGATGGCGAAAATGACAACAGACAATTTAGGTAAGGCAGCAAATGAAAGCGAAGCAGACTTAGAAGGGAACAAGGACCGCTCTGAAGATAAAGAAAAGGAAGAAGTAAGTTTAGATAAGGTTTCTATCCGTTCTAATATGAGCGAGACAGCATTCTTTTATCCCGACTTACGAACAGATGAAAACAGCAATATCGTTCTTTCCTTTACAGCTCCGGATGCACTAACTAGATGGAATGTAAAAACATTGGTTCACACACCTGATTTACAAACTGCCTATTCTGAAAAAACGCTAGTCACCCAAAAGCAACTTATGCTCACGCCGAATCACCCACGTTTCATGCGTGAGAATGATAGAATGATGTACAGCACCAAGCTCACAAATTTATCAGAAAAAAACCTAAAAGGAGTAGCTCGTTTAGAAATCATAAATGCAAAAACAAATAAAAAAATTAATGGACTGTTCAATAATGATTACAATGACTTAGGGTTTGAATTAGCCACAGGCAAAAGCAAAGAACTAAGTTGGAATTTAAACATTCCTACAGCTTTTACGGACCCCGTGATAGTACGCCTGATAGCCAAAGCAGATAATTTTAGCGATGGTGAACAAAAAATAATTCCGCTTCTTTTGAACTCAATGTTGGTTACTGAAACAGTACCGCTGCCAGTTCGGGCTAATACTACCAAAAATTTCAAGTTGGACAAACTTATAAATAGTGCACAATCTAATACGCTCAAACATCATAAACTAACGGTAGAGTATACATCGAATCCTGCTTGGTACGCAGTGCAAGCACTACCGTATCTTACAGATTACCCGTATGAATGCAGCGAGCAAACCTTTAATCGGTACTACGCTAATGCACTCGCCAGTCATATTGCCAATAGCTCTCCGCGTATCAAAACAATTTTTTCTAACTGGAAGGATACCGACACTGCAGCATTACTTTCTAATTTAGAAAAAAATCAAGAGTTAAAAAGCGCTTTGTTGCAAGAAACTCCTTGGGTACTAGATGCAGATAATGAAAGCGACCAGAAAAAAATGATTGCGAATTTATTTAACATGGAACGCATGAGCCGTGAACTTGCTTCAGCCGTAAATACCTTAGCAAAATTGCAAACTTCAAATGGCGGCTTTGCATGGTTCAAAGGGATGCGAGATAATCGTTTTATTACACAATATATCATTACTGGAATTGCACGTTTGCAAAAATTAGGAGTAGCCGATGCTAGTCAAAACGATAAAATCCAATCTATAATTACTAAGGCTCTACCCTACCTAGATGCTCGAATGAGAGAGGATTATGCTTACCTCTTACAAAAAGGTTTACTAAACAAACAAAATATAAGCTACCGCCAAATTCAGTATTTATATATGCGTTCATTTTTCAATGATCGAAAAATGAGTGCTGTGAACAAAATTGCTTTTTCATACTTTAAAAATCAAGGTAAAAAATATTGGACTAAACAAAATAAATACATGCAGGGAATGCTTTCAATAGCTTTATATCGGTATGACGAAAAAAGCACTGCGTTGGATATCATTGAGGCGCTGCGTCAAAACTCAATTCAAAAAGAAGAAATGGGCCTGTACTGGAAAGAGTTCAACCAAGGTTCTTACTGGTGGTATCGCGCGCCCATCGAAGCGCAAAGTTTATTAATTGAAGCCTTTACTGAAGTAAAACCTACAAAACTTATTGAGCGACCGTATGACGAGGTGGATGAAATGCGCGTTTGGTTATTAAAACAGAAACAAACGCAGCAATGGAAAACAACTAAAGCAACCGCCGATGCCTGCTACGCTCTTTTATTAGGCGGAGCAGACTGGCTGGGTGCCCAACCGAATGTGAGCATGAGGCTTGGAACTAAAAAAATAAACCTCTCAGATTATAAACAGGAAGCTGGAACGGGCTACACAAAATTTTCATTTGATAGCGATGAAGTAAATGCAGAAATGGGTGATATTCAAGTAAGCGTAAAAGCAAATCAAAAAATAGGTACAACTTGGGGGGCTGTTTACTGGCAGTATTTTGAACAATTAGATAAAATAACGGAAGCAGAAACACCGCTTAGCTTAAAGAAACAAGTGTACAAAGTCGTCAATGGAGATCGTGGTGAGAAGCTAGTTTTGGTAGGCGATAATGGAAAATTGAAAGTGGGAGATAAAATTAAAATTCGTATAGAACTACGTGTGGATCGTGCAATGGAATTTGTACACATGAAAGATATGCGTGGCGCTTGCTTTGAACCAACGAATGTGCTGAGTAATTACAAATATCAAAATGGTCTTGGATATTACGAGAGTACAAAAGACGCCTCCACACAATTTTTCTTTGATAGATTGAGACCAGGAACTTACGTCTTTGAATATCCTATGTTCGCGACTCTACGAGGTAATTATAGTAACGGAATCACTACCATACAATGTATGTATGCTCCAGAATTTAGTAGTCATAGTGAAGGAATTCGGGTGAAAGTAGATTAAGAATAATCTAAAATTTTTCAGCTAAGTCTGATTTAATCGAGTAGATTTTATCGTGTGTATCAAAATAATACTGAACGTGAAAACTGAATAGGCCATCTTGAGTTCTGGAATTTATAATTATAGAATCATCTAATTTCTTAATGGTTTCGAAAATAATAATGAAGTTCGGTATCTTATTGAGCACAATTTTAAAGTATTCTAAAATTTTCTCTCTTCCTGATATTACGCCCTTAGAGTCTGGGAAAATTCGAAAAACATTTGTGGAGCGCAATTCAACTGTAGGCGATAAAAACTCTGTCAATTCATCAATTTCTTTATTGTTCCAATGAATAATAAATTTTGCTAGCCGTTGTTCTCTATTTAGCCCTTCCTTCCTGTGCATGCTATCATTTTTTCCCAACTCGTACAAAAAGAGTGTTTTTCTTACCGTCTGGTGCGATTCTTATTACGATAGACGGACTATTTGGGTTTTCATTGCTATAAAACTCAGTATGAAAAACTTCATCGTCGCTATTTTCATAAATTTTTTGAAAAGCCATATCTATGGCTTCAAAATCTTCTGGCAAGGCCTCTTCTATTTCGTCCTTTAGCTCAAAATAAAGATCTTCTAACTCTTCATAATCTCTTTTAGTATCAAACTCGGCTATGAAACAATCCGCATTTTTAAACTGATAAACATAGTTTCTTTTTGCTTTGGGCAACGCCAATTTTGAATCATAGGCACCATCATTTTCTGCACCTTTTAACTGACCCAGACTAGAAGATTTGGCCAATGTAACCACTTGGGATAGTTTTTTCCCGAATTCGCTCAAAGTCGCTTCATAATTTTCATCACTTTTATCATCATAGGCACCGAGGCTCAAATGATTTCCTTGTGAAACCTTATTTGTCTTTACACGCTCTGTTTTAGCAACACTGACTTGAGTTTCTTTCGTTTCCTGTACCGGTGAAGGTTGCGACACTGGTATATCTAAAGTCAGTACGAGATAAGGTCTCTCATTGAAATCTTTTTGAATAATATCATTTATTAATTGCGCAAATTCATTAGCTGCGGGATTCGAATTGAAAAAATAAGTTAGGCCTGGCAGATTGCTCGTGCTAAAGTCTGGTGCAATATGATTGATACAAGCCTCTTGACTATCACAGGCAAGCTCTACCGTACTACCGTCTTTCGTATCTCTAACCGTAATGCGTTTTATGTTACTAATGGTAAAATGATCAACATAGCCTGCTACTTTTTGCTCAACAAATCCCGTGCTAGACACATACTTCAAAGGAGAACTATTTTCGCCGCCGTGTATTTTAAGCAACACGTTCATACGATTTATATGACTAGCTCCTACTTGTGCATGCAAAGTATGAGCGCTAATTATGAAACACAGAAAGAACACCAATCGAATCTTCATAAATCTAAATTAATACAAATTAACTAGACAGACTATGCCTTTTACAATTCTTCTATACCCAAAAGAGCAAAAGCTATATGACGCATAGCCCGTTTGAGTTGACCATAATCCTCTCCGTCCACTTCAATATCAGTAAGTTGTTTTAAGTGCTGCGCATAAAAAACCTGTGAATTGGCCATATCAAGAAGTGTACTAGCCAATAAGCGCGGATAGGGATAATCTGGATTAATTTCTTCGAAAAGGAAAACAAGTTTAGCGGCAAGATTTTTATACGGCAAAAATAAACCAACTTTATTTTCTTTATCCACTCCTTTGGTATGGTAAGCCTTGGTACTTTCCGTTATTACAATATGGTGCAATAATTTCATTTCTATATAAGACGGAGTATACTCATCTAAGGAGGCATCGGCAATGCTGCCAATGGCAGTTTCTAATTTAGTAATCGGGTCGAATATATTGTGACTTTTAATATCTAAAATATAATTAACCCACTCCCAATACCAAGACATAAGGTATAGAAGAAGTAGGTGTTTATTTTCAAAATATCGATAGATAGAAGCTTCTGTACAATTTATATGGTTGGCTAGTTTGCGAAACGTAAGATCCTCAAAACCTAATTCCTCAATTAAGATAATGCTATGCTCAATGATTTTTTTACCTAAGCTAGTATGCTGAGGATCGCGAAGGTACAATTTATCGTTTAATACTAATTGAACATCAACTGCCATGCCGAGCGAATATAGGGTACATTAGATAATATTTGTAGTAAAAATATTATTATTTAAAGTTTTAATATTTAAAATAATAGTATTACTATTATTAGTGTGCTTAGCATTATCTTCGCTACAAATTGTAACTAATGAAAAGTCAGGTTGATTTAAGTATAAAGAGTAATCTTCGCTATGATATTCCGGCTGGACTTGTCGTTTTTTTGGTGGCAGTACCTCTTTGCCTTGGAATCGCTATGGCTTCGGGTGCTCCTTTATTCGCAGGTATTATATCCGGTATCGTGGGAGGAATCGTTGTAGGAATTTTTAGCGGATCTCAACTTGGAATTAGCGGACCCGCGGCAGGACTTGCTGCTATAGTACTTACGGGGATTCAAGAGCTTGGTGCGTTTGACATATTTCTTCTAGCGGTTGTAATTTCAGGAATCCTACAATTAATATTTGGCTGGTTACAAGCTGGAATTATAGCCTACTATTTTCCTAATTCAGTGATTAAGGCTATGCTCGCCGGAATTGGTATTATCATTATCTTAAAAGAATTACCCTACGCATTAGGCTATCAGGCAGAAAACGGATCTTTATTAGACAGCCTAAAAGGTTTTGCTTCCAATATTCAACCTGGTATATTATTTATTACAGGAATCTCCTTACTAATATTAATTTTATGGGAACAAGCATTTATGAAGCGATTAAAAATCGCAAGAACCATACAAGGACCATTAGTTGTAGTGGTTTTGGGTGTTGTACTTTATTTAGTATTTCAAAATACACCTTGGGCTTTAGATAGTTCAGCAGTAGTGGCTCTTCCAGTTGCCGATGGTTTTTCTGGATTTATTAATCAATTCACCTCACCTGATTTTAGTCAATGGAACAATCCGAAAGTGTATAGCGTTGGCCTTACCATTGCTGCTATTGGAAGTATTGAATCATTACTCTGTATGGAAGCCACTGATAAACTAGATCCTTTTAAACGTGTTTCTCCAGCAAATAAAGAATTAAAAGCTCAAGGAATTGGTAACGTTATTGCTGGTCTACTAGGCGGTATTCCTGTGGTACAAGTTATTGTGCGTGGTACTACCAATATTCAAAGTGGTGGTCGCACAAAAATGGCTGCTATTGTTCATGGTGTTTTACTCTTACTATTTGTAATGCTCATCCCACAAGTATTAAACCTAATCCCACTGGCTAGTTTAGCCGCTATACTTCTTATGGTAGGCTACAAATTGACTAAACCTTCGCTATACAAAATGATGTATCAACAAGGAGTAAGCAGTTTTGTACCGTTTATAATTGCGATTTTAGTAATCGTATTCAAAGATTTATTGGTGGGAGTGGGTGTAGGTTTAGCTGTGGCCATGTTCTTTATTTTATATAACAGTTATAAAAGACCATTTATTCTTAGTCAAGAAGTTTGCGACCAAGAAGGACATACCGTAATTAATATTACACTACCCGAGGAGGTTAGTTTTTTAAATAAAGCTCACTTGCAAAAAGCACTAAATTTAATACCAAACCACTCTCATGTACTGCTAGATGCAAGTCAAAGCAAATTTATTGACCCAGATATAATAGAAATAATTGATGATTTTGTTGTTCATTGCACTTATACTCATATTCGGTTGGAGTACATCGAAAAACCTAAATCAAAAGCAAAAAAAGTTTCTCCATTAACCAAATTAGAAAAACTAATAAGCGATATAAAACCACATAAAGATAAGAGTGACGGCTTGACTTAGTCTCAATAGTTATGCCTACCTTGAACAATTAATTAAATGAAACATAAATATAGCGCCGTTGCGAACACACTAAAATTGCTGCGCCTAGACAAGCGTGACATTTTAAATATATATTTCTATGCCATAGCTGCAGGGCTTATCTCTTTAGGACTACCCCTTGGGATACAAGCCATAATTGGGTTTGTAATGGCAGCACAACTTTCTACTTCACTTATTCTACTAATTGGCGTGGTCGTATTGGCCACCCTCATTTATGGCATTTTTCAAATCAATCAGCTAAAAATAACTGAGAAGATTAAGCAAAAAATATTTGTTCGATTTGCTTTAGCGTTTGATGAGAAAATGTCGTCTTTAGATTTGCAACAAACCAAAGACAAAAAATTAATGGAACACATGAATCGATATTTTGATATTATCGGTTTTCAAAAAAGTTTATCCAAACTTTTAATAGATATCCCCTCATCGACCATGCAAATTCTGCTTGGACTCATGCTACTGGCCTTTTACCACCCGCTCTTTATAATTTTTGGTCTTTTTTTATTGGCGACTTTGTATTTCTTAATCCGACTAACAGGAATTCAAGGATTAAAAAGCAGCTATGATGAAAGCACCCATAAATATGCACTAGCTCATTGGTTCGAAACGCAAGCGGAATTCGTAAAAGATGTAAGGCTCGGTACTTTGTCAAATGTTGCCAGCAAAAAAAGTCAACACATTGTAGGAGATTATTTACAAGCACGGAATGAGCACTTCAAAGTATTAAAAATTCAATATTGGTCACTCCTTTTATTCAAAGTAGTACTTACAGCGGCTATGTTAAGTGTGGGCTCCTATTTATTGATAGAACAGTTAATCAATATTGGCCAGTTTGTAGCCGCTGAGATTGTAATTATTTTGCTGCTTTCAGCAATCGAAAAAATGATTTTTGGTCTAGACAATGTCTATGACCTACTTACTTCTACAAAAAAAATATTGAATGTGACCGACATGCCTGAGGTTCCAGAACACCAAAGAATTGACTTACAACACAATCATGTTTTTAATCTAATTGCAGAAGATATAAGTATAGACAGTAAAAATGTGCAAGTACTACCCATTATAAATTGCTCATTAAAACAGGGCGACCGAGTGGCGATAATCGGAGCGTCTGGTTCCGGAAAGTCGAGCCTGTTAAATGTCCTTTCCGGCCTATATATAAATTATAATGGTCGATTAATACTTGACGAATTAGTCGTACCAAAGGAAGGTAACAATTTTCTACAAAAAAATACATCGGCGCTTTTTAAAGAAAGCGGTTTGATACCCGGAACCTTAATTGACAATATTATCCTAGAAAGAGACGGCATTTCTGGCAGAGATATTATTCAACTTTCTAAAGCAATAGGGTTTCACACTTCATTTATGATGTTACCAGAAGGCTACAACACACCTATGGTACGTACGGAGTATAACGTACCTGCTGAGATAAAAAAAATGACGCTTTTACTAAGGACTTTCTGCGCCGATAAAGCCGTATTTATTGTCGAGGAACCCTTTAGCGATTTGCAAGAAGAGAATATTGCTTCATTAAAAAAGTATCTTCAAGAAAGTATAAGCAATAAAATACTAATATACTCTACCCTGATGAAGGATCACCTTGACATCTCCAATCAAAATATTTTACTCAAAAAAAATCAGGCTTTCCAAAACAGTAACGACCAGTAGCATGAAATATTTGAACGAAGAACTTGAGAAAATACTAGATAGACGACCCGATGAACATCAGGTGGTAAAGTCGATTTATTTAATCCGTAAGAAAACTAATATTAAATTCTGGTTTTTGGGAATCAGTATTTTACTCGCCATTTTACTCTTTTTACCTTGGACACAAAACATAAGAGGCAAAGGAAAAGTGACTACCCTATACCAAGACCAGCGTCCGCAAGAGCTCAATAGCATTTTACCAGGCAGAATCGCAAAGTGGTATGTAAAAGAAGGGGATCTGGTAAAGACAGGAGATACTATTTTAGAACTATCTGAGGTTAAAGAAGAATATTTGGACCCTCAATTACTTCAACGTACATCAGAACAAATCAATGCTAAAAAACAAAAAGCCGGGAACTATAAAAGCAAAGCACAGGCGTCTCAAAATCAGATTGGTGCCTTAGGACGAACAATTGTATTAAAAAGACAAGAGCTAAATAATAAAATTCAACAGCAAGAATTAAAAGTAAAAAGTGAACGGGCTAACTTGAGTGCCGCTCGCACGAAAGCCGACATTGCCCAAAAGCAATACGATCGAAACCAAGAGTTATACAAACAAGGATTAATTAGCCTAACTGACCTTGAGGCAAAACAAAACTCCTTACAGGCTACCCAAGCAAAAGAAACTGAAATCAATAATAAGTACTTGAATATTCAACAAGACTTAAATCGAATGCGCATAGAATTACAACGAATTCAACAAGAGTATTCTGAAAAAATTGCTAAAACACAAAGCGAACGATTTGAATCTTTGTCAGCCATTTCTAATACGCAAAGTGAAATTGCTAAGCTCAAAAATTTGTACGGCACCTATGATCAAAGACGAAAGCTGTACATAGTTCGTGCACCGCAAAACGGTCAAATTACTGATGCGCGCGTATCTGGAATTGGTGAGGTAATCAAACAAGGCGAACACTTGGTAACCATAGTACCCGAGCAAATAAAATATACTGTTGAGCTTTTTGTAAAGCCATTAGACGTCCCGTTAATCAAAGAAGGTCAACAAGTTGCTTTTTTGTTTGATGGCTTTCCGGCTATCGTATTTAGCGGTTGGCCCAATGCTTCGTACGGAACATTCCGCGGAAAAGTATTAACTATAGAGAATAACCTTAATGATAATGGATACTACCGTGTGCTCGTAGTAGAAGATGATACCGAAGAAAAACCTTGGCCAAAAGAATTGAGAATCGGTGCAGGTGCAAAAGGAATTGCGCTGCTAAACAATGTGCCAATTTGGTACGAACTTTGGCGAAATGTCAACGGCTTCCCGCCCAATTATTATGAAGCCAAACCAAAAGAAAAGAAAGAGAAATGAGATTCCTAAATTATTTTCTGAGTGCTGTTCTTTTTGTGCTAATTGCTTGTTCCTCTTATGCACAACAATTACCGAAACGGTCTATCCTTAGCTTTTCGGAGTATAAAAAAATATTACAACAAAACCACCCTGTATTAGGACAAGCCAATATAATGGTAGATAATGCTCAACAAGAAATCCTGAGAGCTAGAGGCGGCTTTGATCCAAAATTGAGTTTGGGCAAAGACAATAAAAATTTTGAAAGTAAGCAATACTACGATTATAGAAATATAAAAATTGATATCCCTACTTGGCTTGGTGTAGACGTAGTTGCCGGCTATAATAATAATAGTGGCCTGTTTACCAACGATGAAGTTACATTGGGTAATTCTTATTTTTTGGGCGGTAAATTTTCATTGACGCAAAGCTTGTTCATGAATAAGCGACGGGCCACATTAGAGAAAGCCAAACTATTAAGAACAGCAGCAGATGAAGAGCGAAAATTAATAATCAACCAACTTTATTTCCAAGCTTACTCAACTTACTTTACTTGGCTTAATGAATTCTTAAAGTATAAGACCTTTAATGACATTTATAATTTGAATCTAAGTCGGTATGACTTGGTAAGAAATACTTGGAAATTAGGAAAAATCCCTGCCATCGATACTACTGAAGCGCTTTCGCAATTGCAACAGTTTAAACTGTTTAGAAATCAAAGCTATATCAATTGGATTGAGGCTGGCATCGAACTTTCGCAACATGTATGGGACAGCAGCCTGTACGTTCGTTTAGTGCAGGCCGAAGTGATGCCAGACTCAATGAGTATTAGCGAACTTACCGTCAACGATAGCCTTTATTCGTATTGGAATGCTTTTGCCGCCAATCATCCTCTTCTTTCAATTAATGATTTGAAACAAGAGCAGTTGCGTATCCAGCAAAAATTGGCTTACCAACAACTCCTACCCGATGTCAACTTGGGTGGCTATAAAATTAACCGTGCGGCTAATTCAATACTTTCCACTCAGGATTTAAATAGCAACTATCAATTTAATATTGGCTTAGATGTGCCACTACGGTTATCGCAAGGACGAGCAGAAGTGAGTCTTAATAAAAACAGATTGCTACAAACTCAGTTAAAACGTGATTATGATCAACGAAAAATTGAGAATCAGATACTGTATCAGCTGAATGAAATAAACATAGCCAAATCTCAAATTAGTTTATACGATCAATATTTAAGTAATATTTTAAAATTATATCGCGCTGAAAATACAAAGTACACCTTAGGGAGTAGCACTATATTTTTAATTAATAGTCGAGAAAACAAGCTGTTAGATATTAGACTAAATCGGTTAGAAAATTTGATAAAATATCAAAATGCCATTTTAAAACTTTACAAAGAAGTGGCCCGAATGGAGGAGCTATAAAAAAAGCGCTACCCCCGAAGGAATAACGCCTTTATTAAAGCTAAATTTTAAAATACTAAAGTACTTCTAGTTCTTTCAAAGACTCATTCATGGTTTTTACTGCCTCCGCAGAAGCTTTGAACAATGCTTGTTCTTCGTCATTCAAATTATAGTCAACGATTTTTTCCCAACCATTTTTACCAATCACTACGGGTACACCAATACAAAGATCACTTTCGCCGTACTCGCCTTCTAAGGCAACACAGCAAGGCATGATTTTCTTTTCATCTCGTACAATACTTTCTACCAATAAAGCACCAGCTGCTCCTGGAGCATACCAAGCACTTGTTCCTAACAAACTAGTAAGCGTTGCTCCACCCACCATTGTTTTTTGAGCCACTTCTTGCATAGCTTCCTCCGTCAAGAAATTACCTATGGGTAAGCCTCCATAAGTAGCTAACCGAGTAAGAGGAATCATAGTTTTATCTCCATGACCACCAATTACGGTTGCTTGTAAATCATTGGGTGAGCAATTCATTGCTTCACTTATTCTATAACGGAAGCGAGCACTATCTAAAATGCCACCCATTCCTATTACTCGGTTTTTAGGTAAACCGGTTGACTTCAATGTTAAATAAGTCATTGTATCCATTGGATTAGAAATGATAACCAATATGCAATCAGGCGAGTGTTTTAAAATATTACTGCTTACTTCTTTTACGATTCCTGCATTGATACCAATTAACTCTGCACGAGTCATACCAGGCTTTCTGGGAATCCCAGATGTAACTACGGCAACTGTACTTCCTGCGGTTTTAGAATAATCTCCTGTAGTTCCTACAATGGTGGTATCAAATCCCTCAATTTGAGCTGTCTGATTCAAATCCATGGCTTTCCCTTCGGCATAGCCCTCTTTGATATCTACTAATACAAGTTCGTCACAAATTTGTTTACGAGCGATATTGTCTGCACAGGTTGTGCCCACGGCACCTGCTCCTACTACGGTTACTTTCATTTTTTTTGTTTTTTTAGATTATTGTTAGAAGTTACACAAATTTATTACAATGGAGACGGCTAATAAATTTTTAGCCCAGCTATTTTATTATTAGAATGTGATTAGCTCTGCAGCTATCTAGTCCATTTGAGGAACTCGATTTTTATCTACTGAAATTACTCCTTTTACATTCGTAATTTTATAGGTAGAAAAATCTTGATTCGCCTCCAATCCATCACCGTAAATTACCTGCGTAGCCGTACTCACCTTTACAGGTTTATCTGAAAAAAATTTTCCTAAATTTTCATTCCAAATTAGTTCTTCGGTCTCAAGAGTTTCTTGTTTGGCATTTTTTACTACTACACTATCCTTCACCAATACGTTACCTTTGGACTCATAGTAACGGCCATACTTGGCTGTGAGCGTACTAGTAACGGCGGATTGTTCATCATAAAAATCTACTCGAAGACCATCTTTCATTTCTACGAAAGGTGGTGTTATTTCTTTTTTCTGGTAAAAGCTATGTGCGAATAATTTTGCTTTTGTATATCCATTCTCGCTATACAAAATAGTTACGTCTTCTCCGCGCTCCTGCTTGGCCGCATATAATTTTTTAACTTCATGCAAGCTCATTTCACTTTCTTGACAGGAATTCAATATAAAACTAGCCACAAGTAAGCCTAAAATAATTCTAATCATATCTGCGCTTCAAGAACCAACGGTCATTTACCGTAACGCCAATTGTAAATCGAGAATAACTTTCTCGGATTAAGCCATTGTCCAATGTTCCTCGTCGTCCTAACTCAAACGAAGCATTGATTTGCCCGATACTACGAAGCGTTCTTCGAATAGGATATCCAAGCCCCGCCGTAACTCCTACTGCGTTGAGCTGCGTATTATTTAACTGTAAAGGCATATTTTCATAGTAGCCACCCAAGCGATACGCTACTCGCTTCCATACGTTGAACTTATCATTTATATCAGGAGTTAATTCTCCACCTATTCGAATAGACGATGAATTCGCAAAAGAATCTGCTACCTCAAACGATCTGAAAGATGACCAATCTGACATCCGATAATCTATACCCACCTTCCAAAAATCTCCATTGCCTAGTTGAACACCAACACCAAGGTTAGAAGGCAAAACAGTGGTTCCTCTTTTACCTACCGTACTATCTACACGGTAAGAATAAATTCCAGAACTTACGCTCCCAATGGAAGAAAAGGAATAGCTCTCACCTGTTGTATTTATATTCGCTTGGTTGGAAAAAGTAGCTCCAATATTGAAGTACTTTTCTTTTTTGATTTTATAATGATATCCTGCGCCTACTTCCCATACTATTCCACCTAAGGTATTTCGGCGAAGAATGTCCGTACTTAAAATATCGAGCGAATCAGTGAATGATTGTGAAAGATTGTTTTGATAATTTCCAAATAAATAACTCGCATTAAAACCTAGGGAAAAACCTTTATATTCATGAGCAGCCCCTAAATAAACTCTTTGAAGGCTCCCTCCACCTACATAGTCATTCTGTACTTCTGAAATAGAAGGTATGGTGTCAATGGCCTGTAAACTGTATTTAACTTGAGAGTACGGTAACAAACCAAAACTCACGGCAGTGCGTTTGGCAACAGGAAAAGCGAGATTTACATAAGACAATCCAAAGCCACCTGTACGGTTGGCAGAAGTCGCACTTTGAATATTGTAAGATGCCCCGGATAAACCTAATTGATAAGAGGTAAGTTTCAAGGCGGAATAAGACGAAGGATTTTGAGGATTGATTAAGGTACTGCTCCTATCGGCGAGAGAGGCCCCTCCCATACCACGATTAGAAACATTGCCATCTTGTTGCAACAGTCCTAGACCGTAACGAGTATAAGGAGAATTTTCTTGGGCTACCAAACTTGAAAAGCTTGTTAGCAAAAGGGCGATTAATAATAAGCTTGATTTATGCATTGTGTATTAAGATGGCGTAGAGCCCTTTTAGTGTAAAATATTGGTCCGCAAATATCTCGTTTTTTATCCGTCGAGCAAAGTAGCGGGTATCACCACCCGTTAAAACTGCGTTAATTTGGCCATATTCATCACGATACCGATTGATCATGCCGTCAATTTCAGCTGCAACTCCATTCATAGCTCCACTTCGAATCGATGTTTCTGTATCAAACCCTAAAATATCATCATAACCTCTATCGTCTACTAAAGGAAGTTTATCAGTGAATTCGTGCATACTTTTTAAACGCAAATGAACACCCGGCGAAATAGCACCTCCACGAAACGTATGGTTAGCCGCTAGAAAATTATACGTAATACAAGTGCCTATACTTATTGCTAGACTATTACGATTCGGATAAAATTGTTTTAAACCAGCGACGAGTGCTAAGCGATCATTTCCTAATGTTTTGGGTGAGCCATAAGCATTCAAGAAAGGAAGTGGCGTAGCATGGTCTAATAAAATAAAAGTAGAATGCTCTAACAATGAATCATTCACCGCGGTATCATGATGTACGACACTAGATAAAATACAAGACGTAGGTTGATAATACTCTAGCAATTCAGATAGATGCGAAACATAATCTTCTTGCAATACAATTTCATTAATCAACTTTTCTCCTTGAAAATAGCCTACCTTTTTTCTAGTATTCCCAAAGTCTAAACAGAAATGTACATCAGCCATAATAGGTTTACGTTAATCGTCTAAAGATAGTCGTTTATAATGACCATTAAGTTTTATTCGTTCTTGAAGATTTTTTAGTTCAAGAGCCGTTGGCAACACTTTTCGTAAATGCTGTAATATATATTCTTGCCGCTGACTTTCTTTGGGCATTCTTAATACATCATACTCCTCCTCAATATTTAAACCAATATGATGGGCTATGTGATAGGCAGTAAGCTCCTCATCAGGAATGCCGTAATCTTTTTTAATTTTTAGCAACTTATGAAACATTTGAATTTCACTCATAATCACTTTCATTTTAGAAGGCTTGCCATCATAATGCTCGGTAGGCACCGCACTAACTACAGCACCCTTATACAACTTATCAGGCACATCATCTATTACCTCCAAAATTCGAAAGGTAGAAATACCTTGCGTCTTGATATCCATCGCACCGTCCGCATACTTTTTTTCAATACTTAAAATTTTTACTTTGGTACCCAATTCGCGAAGTTTATTATCAATCACCGTAGGTATGCCGAACTCTTTTTTTTCTTCGAAGCACTCTTGAACCAACTGTTTATAGCGATCTTCAAAAATGTGTAAATTCAAAGCCTCCCCTGGGAAGACAACAATATTCAATGGAAAAATGGGTAGAAAACCTGTCATAAATGAACATCAAAAATAAGGGCTACTCCTTTAATAAAAGAGTTAAAATTTACCGGACAGCTTTGACACGCAATCCGTTTTTGTTCATCTTAAACTTCTTTACTCTGCAGAGCAGTTTTTCGTTCTAACAACAAAAAGAAAAACAGAAAAATAGCAACACCATACTGGGTATTAAAAAATGCTTCTACAAGCAGTGGCACTAAAAAAATAAGTAAAAACGAACCGAGCCAATTACTTTTTTTATAATTATAAAAAACGATACCAAAGGTGACCCATAAAAAATAAAGGAGACCTAGCACTCCAGATACTAGGGCCACATATAGAAACTGGTTATGAGGGTATAAAATCTTTTCAGAACGAATTCCTCTTTCGATATACAGTTTTGTTATTTCATCTTGTCCATCACCTATCCCAACACCCAACAGCCATTTTTCTTTGAGAATACTTAGGGCAGTTTGATAGGATATAATTCTGCCTTCGTCGCTGACATTGGTTTGTAAATCAGCATTCATCATTTCTTTAAATGCATATTGAGTATAGTACATTTTGGTACGAAAGGTATCGCTCGTGTAAAAGAAAAAAATTGGGGCGAGAAGCAAGATCGCCAAAAAAGATAAACCTAGTACAATTTTTTTCTTATTAATAATTAATTGAATAATCTCAAACAAAACGATGAGATAGAGAGCCAATAATGCAGTCTTACTTGCCAGAACATGTAAATAAATAATTAGAAAAACAGCCGCCACCACCCACAGCCATTTTACATCACCTTTTTTAATAAACTGAAAACAAAAGCTTATACCCACAACTACTGCGATTCCAAAACGAATGTGGTCATTCATAAAAGGTGTGGGCATACTTTTAGACAATCCATAACTAGCATTAATCGCCTCCATATCAGCGCCATATTGGGCCAAACTCCAAATAGAACCCACAACAACAACAGCTATGAGAAGCATCAACAGATAATCAAATAATTTGGTTGACCAGCGAATGGCTTGAAAAGCAAACGGCATAACCAAGAACGGAAGCATGACTTGTATACGACTAAAAAAATAAGCAGTATTATCGCTCCAAAAGAATGTGATCGCGAAAAGAATAAAGACACTTGTAAGAAGAAGAGCAGATTTATTTTTAATCAGCGATAGATAATTTTCTTTATAACCTAAGTTGAGGAGTGCAGAAGCTAAAAGAGCTATCATGCCAATGCTCATCATGGCGCGCCCCACTAATAAACCAATAATAAATACCGCACAAGCGACAAAAGCAAATCTTTGATTGGGGAACCAATCTAAGAATTTTAGAAATGACTTTGGAAGACTCAAAAATTAGTTTTTCAATGTTTAATATTAACGCTTAATTTCGTTACTTATTGTGCAATCCATTACAAATTTACTTCAAGGAATTAGCGAAGGTAAATCCATAGCCTTAGCCAAAGCCATAACTTTGGTTGAGAATAACCTAAGCGGTTATCAGGAACTATTGCAATCTTTGCGTCGGAACGCTTACACTCAATTAATTGGCATTACGGGTCCGCCCGGTGCTGGGAAAAGTACCCTAGTAAATGCGTTATTGCATCATTGGACAGAAGAAAATAAAAAAGTAGCTGTTTTATCAGTTGACCCTTCTTCTCCCTTCAATTACGGAGCGCTTTTGGGAGATCGAATTCGTATGAGCGATTTTTATTTGAATAAGAACGTATTCATTCGCTCTCTTGCGAGTCGTGGGTCCTTGGGTGGACTCAATGCTAAAATAATTGAAATATCAGACGTGGTCTTAGCCTCTCACTTTGATTATGTTTTAATAGAGACCGTAGGCGTAGGCCAAAGCGAAGTAGAAATTGCCGGTGTTGCTGATACTACAATTGTGACGGTTGTACCCGAAGCTGGTGACGAAGTACAGACCATGAAATCAGGTGTAATGGAAATTGCAGATATTTTTGTGGTGAATAAAAGTGACCGGCCTAATGCGGCAGAGTTCGTAAAAAACTTAACAATATTAGCCCACTCTAAAGCTACCGACTGGGAAACACCCGTGGTAAAATCAATTGCGACTTCAGGAGAAGGCATTGATGAATTAGGAGAAATGATAAAAAAACACCAAGCACAGCTCAATCAGTTAGAGGATAAAAAATTAATCCTTTTGGTGGAGAAAGCGTATCAACTAATTCAACAAAGTAGAATGAAAAACATAAACAAAGCTGACTTATTCAATGAATTAAAAGTTGAGGTGAAAAATGATAATTTTAATTTGTACCAGTGGATTGAAAAAAAATCGTAACTTAGAATTTCTAATTAAAACTGTATCAATATGAAAAATGTAATCCAACTAGCACTATCCCTACTGCTAATTTTGGTGGTCGGCTTTGCTTCATGCAAGAAGGAAGAAGTAAAAACAGATGATTTCTTAAGTGAAATCGTTCAAGAAGAAGCTACGATTGAATTATCTAAAGAGGGTTTTAAAACTATTTCAACAGCATTGGTAAAAGCGAATAATGCCAATTATTATGAAGCAGGAAAAATGCAATATGAAGTAAACGGTATCACAGAAGCCACTTTTGAATTTCAACAAGGCGGCCAAGGCGCACTAAGCAAAAATGGTAGCTTGACTAAAAAATATTTAAAAGGAAAATCAAGTAAAAGCAAAAAATATAATAAGGTGATTGTATCCCCTATCATTAAAGTAAAAGGATGTAAGTACATCGTGCAAGGTATTATCGAATATTACGACACTAAAAATAATCTCCTAGCTACTATCGACTTTGGTAATGGTATCTGCGATGAATGGGCAGTAAAATCATTCCCTAACAAACCAGACTATACCTTCAGCCAAGACGATTGGTTTAAGAAGTAATTCCTCGGCAGAAATAATACAATAAAGAAGTGAGTTTAACAACTCACTTCTTTATTTCGATATCGAAAATAGTAAAAACGGATGCTTACATGGCAATAATTAAAAACGGATACCAATGTTTATCCCAACGCCGCGAAAAGAAGCTCGCCAAGCTTCTCCATTAAATCTAAAATTTTGTGCTCTTGTATATGTAAAGGTTCTATGATATAAACCATTTAGGTTGTTAAAAACGATATAACCCGGTCCGTACAAACTATTTGGGTCAGTACCAGAACCTTCAATAACACTCCGAGTTATGCCTATACCCAAAAGCCAGAAATCTACATAAATATCTTTTGTAATTTTTTTTTGATAACCTATCATTCCTCCAAGATGTAGAACATGCTCTTCATAAGAAAAATTAATTCTATCAGAATAAGTGAAATCCACCATGTTTCTTCGATATCGACCGTATGCACCAATATACAATCCATCAAATACTTGATTTAAATAAAACTTTATCTCTGGCGTAATAGCAAAAGTAGATAATTCAAGATTTTGAATAGGACTATCATCTATTCTATCAATATAATTAAATACAGGACCTCTAATTCTATAAAAAAGTCCTATGGCAGCAGCTTGCTTTTCCGATAGTTTTCTTTCATACTGCAAGTTCGTTGTGGAGAACGCTAAAGAGGCTAAGTTTAATTTAAGCACATTACGACCTGAAGTAGAATCACTAGTTACCCTTTGAGCTCCTGCAAAAAAGCTAGAAAATACGACAAAAAATAATAACAATAATCTTACCAAACCTTCAAACCAAACTTTTCAGCCCACTCGGTAGCCTTGTCATAACCAGCATCGGTATGGCGCAAAACACCCATGGCAGGATCATTATGCAGTACTCTGCTCAAGCGTTTGTCAGCATCTTCCGTACCATCAGCAACGATAACCATACCCGCATGTAAACTATAGCCCATGCCAACACCACCACCGTGGTGATAGCTTACCCAGCTTGCTCCGCCTGCCGTACTTACCAGTGCATTTAAGATAGGCCAATCAGCAACTGCATCGCTTCCATCTTTCATAGCTTCTGTCTCTCGGTTAGGAGAAGCAACAGAACCACAGTCTAAGTGATCACGACCTATTACTATCGGTGCTTTCAATTCACCATTGCGAACCATCTCATTAAATTTCAAACCTGCTTTTTCACGTTCGCCCATTCCTAACCAACAAATTCTTGAAGGCAAACCTTGAAATTCAATCTTTTCTTTTGCCATTTCTAACCAACGGAGTAAGCCCGTATTCTCAGGGAATAATTTTTTCAGGGCTTCGTCTGTTTTATAAATATCTTCGGGGTCACCACTCAAAGCGACCCAACGGAACGGTCCTTTCCCTTCACAAAAAAGTGGACGAATGTAAGCTGGCACAAAACCAGGAAAAGCAAATGCATTTTCTACACCTCGTTTATCCTTGGCTTGACCTCTCAAATTATTCCCATAGTCAAATGTAATCGCTCCACGCTTTTGAAGTTCTAACATCAAGTTCACGTGATGCGCCATTGTATCTAAGGAAAGTTTTTCATACTCACCCGGATTGGCTTCTCGCAATGTATTCGCTTCTGCCACACTCATATTCTCTGGATAATAACCGATGAGTTCATCGTGTGCGGAAGTCTGGTCCGTTAATGTATCCGGTGTAATATTTCTTTCAATCAACCGTGCCAATAAATCCACGGCATTACAAACCACACCAATAGAAATTGCTTTCTGTTCTTCTTTATACTTTAATGCTGCATCAATTGCCTTATCAATATCATGAAACATTTCATCAACATAGCGAGTATCGACTCTTTTTTGAATACGCCATTCTTCAACTTCTGCTGCTAAGCAGACTCCTTCATTCATGGTAATAGCCAATGGTTGAGCACCACCCATTCCACCCAGACCAGCTGTCACATTTAAAGTTCCTTGTAGGCTTCCCTTATAATGTTGATCGGCAAGTGCTAAATACGTTTCATACGTACCTTGAACGATTCCTTGTGAACCAATATAAATCCAAGAACCAGCAGTCATTTGACCATACATCATCAAGCCCTTCGCATCCAATTCTCTAAAGTGCTCCCAATTGGCCCAGTTGCCAACTAAGTTAGAATTGGCAATGAGTACCCTTGGCGCATCTTTATGGCTACGCAAAATACCCACTGGCTTTCCGCTTTGCACTAAGAGTGTTTGATCTTCTTCTAACTCTTTTAAAATCTCAAGTATTTTTTCAAAAGAAGGCCAATTCCGAGCAGCCTTGCCTAAACCGCCATAAACAATTAATTCGTCTGGGCGCTCAGCGACTTCGGGATCCAAGTTATTTTGTATCATTCGATACACTGCCTCGGTTACCCAGTTTTTACAATTTAATTCGGTTCCTTGAGGAGCGCGAACTTCTCTGGCTTCTTTTATCATATTGCAAAAATAGGCTGTATAATCATACTGTATAGCGAGTGATTACAAGTATTTTTCTTGAACATCATATCTATTGCCCCTAATAAAAATAAGGGTGTCAAAACTTAGCATTTTTTTAAGTATTTCCTTTGAATAAAAGATTTCATTCAGCGTTAGTATTACAACAAAATAAATCCCAAAATGAAAACATTAATTATTGCTACGACAACCTGTCTACTGTTGGCACTTACTGCAAAAGGGCAAGAAAGAAAAGGTGAAGAATTTTTACTTCTGAGCAACACCATAAATTTTAATCGAGCCAACCAATATAATTATTATAATAATGAAAGTAACATATTATCCTTGTTGTATACTAAAGCGATCAATAAAGAAAGTGCTTGGCGAATTGGTGTAGGAATCAGAGACTACTCTTCCTACCCTATAACATTATCTACGCAAAGAAACGATAACACATTCATTACTGAGCAATACAGAAGTAGCACGATGCCCCATTTAATTGCTGGTAAAGAATGGCGCAAATATCTCCACAAAGATGTAATGATTATCGGAGGAGTTGATATAGGCTTAGGTGCTGGCTCTAGCGATGAAAGTACGGTAGAAAGTTATATTTATCAAGATGTAAAATCGACAAGAATTTATAATGATAGAGATCAAGGGTTTAGTCTCTACAATAACATTTCTCCCTTCACCGGAGTTAGAGTGAGCTGGAAACGACTTTCGCTCGGGTATCAGTTTAGCGCCATGGCACAGTCTACTTACATCAGTGCAGGTAACAGTAATACATTTGATTTTGATTTGTCCTTGAAGCAGAGTCTTTCAATCGGTTATCGATTTAATAGCAATAAACCAATCAAAAGAAGATAGTAAAGAACGACTTGTTCTTATTGCTTGTTCATCAAAATACTACAATTCGAGCTAGTATGATTCAAGCTATCTCGGAAAGATAAGTTCACGTTTAACACGTCACCGTTCATATTTCCTTCTCCCGAAACGTAGTAGTTTCCACAAGTTTTTTGAAACGGAATATCGAAATTAGATGAGCTGGTTACAATAAGCGCTCTAATATCATTAGGGCAAAATGTGCCTGCTAAGCCTTTGATAATTAGTTCATTTACGGGAGTAAAATCGGTCTGTATTTCAACCATATAGGATTCTTGCGCATTCATAAAACAATCATCAAATGCTTCGTAAAAACCTAAAAATTTGTTCACTGATCTCGTTTCACATCTTTCCCCTTCGAACCCAATCGGACAATTACAATTACCGTCTATACAGGAACCTCCGTTTAGGCAAATAACATCTTTACAAGGCTGATAAAATGTAGTGGGCCCATAATTTACATCCTGCTTTTCACAAGAAGTAAATACCATGGCCAATAATAATAAAAAACCCACGGTCGAGAATGCTACTAATGTAAAACTCTTTTTCATTTCTTAAAGATAAAGTAAAATTTAGTTCTACCCTTTGGCTTGTCGAATATATTCTTCATTGCCTGGGTCTTCATAGTTGGTAAACAATGCAGCCCAGTGACCAATTAAAGCAAGTGCCCAAGCAGCAGTGATCCAAGATGGCCAAGGATAAGCCCAACCTTCTACATCTACACGCATACCGCCTTTATCATAAAAATACCAAAGCAAAATATTGGCAATCACAAATACGACAGCATGTATCATTAATTGACTTTTTTGCTTTGCGGATGGAGCTAGTTTTTTTGCCATTTTTATTCTTATTTATAAAGCAAATTTAAAATAGAAGAGACTAGTATCAAATAAAAAAGCCGACTGATTTAGACAGTCGGCTGAGTTTTAAAATTTCTATTTCTTTAGCGCACTAAGGTTACATTCCCTTGTTTGTAAAAACGTTTACCAGTACTCGTAAAGGCTTCAATCACATATACATACGTTCCCAAGGGCTGAGGCTTGTCATTGAATCGACCATCCCAACCTTGTTCTATGTCATTCGTGCTAAACACACGCTGACCCCAACGATTGAATATATCCCAACTCTTCAACTCTACTATCCCTCGCTTACGAATCATCAACTTATCATTGATACTCGTTCCACTTCCAGGACTAAACGCATTCGGAAGGTCTACCAAGCTCTCATTACTCACAATCACCGTCACACTATCATTCGTAGGACAACCATTCTCAGTCTGTGCACTTACATAGTAACGCGTCGTAGCCGTTGGCTGGGCTACTGGATTTCTTAGTTTCGTATCACTCAAGCCACTTGGTGGGAACCAATCAAACAAACTACAATTTCCATCTGCATATAAGGTCACATTCTCGCCTGGATAAATCGTTACATTCTCCCCAGCATCTAAAACTGAACCAGGATAAACTACTACTTTTGCAAATGCTGTGTCAAAACACCCGTCGCTATTTATTCCAATCACTCGATAATCTTGCGTCGCTTGCGGGTAAACCTGAACACTCGTTACATTTCCTACATTACTTATGAAATAATTTGGATCCCAATTATAGCTGACTCCGCCCAATACACTCAGTGTAGCAGTATCTCCAGGGCAAATCGCTCGGTCTCCATCTAATTGTACAAAGTCTATATTAAAAATTTCCACCTCCACGGAATCAGAACCCTCACAACCATTCGGTGTCGTATAAACTACTATCAACTCTTGAGTAATTTTACCGCTATAAACAGGGTCTGCCACTTTGTTGCTAACCATGTCAGCTCCCGGAGTCCAGGTAATATCATAATAATTAGCAGTATCAGGGACTACACTTGAGTTTAAATGAACCGTATCATTCAAGCACATAAACCTTTTGACTCCTGCATCTACTATTGGTAATTCATCCACTATCACAGGAATCGTAATAGAACTATCAGGACAACCTGGGAAGCTTGCGGTAATCGTGTACGGGCCACCCGGCACTGCTGGGGTAATCACCGTATTAATTGCGTTGTTCGGTACTGCCGTGGCAGCCGGTGTCCAAGAATAAGTATACGCATCGGGTGCTACACCAGCCGTACTTCCCGTGCCGGTTATGCTAGAGCTCTCTCCATCACACAGGATTGAATCGTGTGGATCTAGCTCAAAACCTTTTAATACATCTACCGTTACCGATGCTGTAGTTGCACAAGCAGGTAAGGGTATATTCGCTCCATACGGTATTACACTAACCGTATACGTTATTGAATTTGCTCCCACTGGATTTGGGTTTTGTACTACTGGATTTTGAATATTGTTAGCACTTAAAAAATCTGGTGGCGTCCATACATAGTCATATTGCTGACTCGCAGGATTCGGAATCACATTTAATTGTAAATTAGAGTTCACACATGTCGTAGTCCTCGGTGTGATTACCAGGGCAGGGACTTGCGCCACATCTACAAATACCGTGTCTAAGTCACAGCCATGGGCGACATAGAAGGTTGGCAGCGTCGGACTCGCTATCGGATTATCACAGTTCACACAGGATAACGAACTCAGCGGAGAGCCTCCCGGCAAAACCGTCCAAAATTTATCCCCTCCGCCACTAACAGACAGCTGAGTATTATCCCCAGCACAAATTATCGTATCGCCGGTGGCGACTATACCATAATCTATAAAGACTGGAATTGTAAAGCTGTAGGTATTTAAAATACCCGGTGGTTTACAACTGGAATCAATTAACGTAATTACTAGGACTTGTAATCCAGTATCAGCTTGGGTAGTCTGCCAATTTACGCAAGCCAAAACAGTATCAGTAAGAGCGCCAGTATAGCTAATAGTTGCTCCTGGCAAGGATACGCTTATATTAGAGTATGGAACCAATACGGCGTCAGTATCGCTAGAGCCCATTGTAAAACAAAAAGATAAACTATCTCCAGAACAAGCAACCACTTGGCCCAATGAATCTAAATCTGAACCGACTAAACTTAATGTATCGACTGGTGGAGTGGGTACTTGACCAGGATTACAACCCGCTACTACCACTACTTGAATATCTCTTTTTACAAATCCTATTAACACTCCGTTTCGATAAGATGTACATTTTATAGTAATAACCCCAGTACCCTGTGTAGTAGGTGTAAAACTTAATGCTCCCGTCTGCGAATTCAACGTGAAAGTATTATTCGTTGGTATGGGATTGGTTGTAGCATTACCGGGCTGCCCTGCTGGAAATCCATTGGGTGGACCGGGATAAGTACATAAAACTGGACTCCAATTTGAACACCCAGGACCTCGTAAAGGAATTACTGATTCAAACACTAAAGAATCGCCGTTAATATCAATAGCCCCATTATTAAACGTAAACGGTACCCCTACACAACAATATGGAACTGGCTTTACTGAGAAATAAGGTGAATTATCTGGTGTAGTAGCCGCACTACTATTATTCAATGTGGCATCTATTACCAAACTTCCTCCTGACAAGAAATCCATTTGATTTCGTGCTCCAATCGTCACCCAAAAGCGCCAAAAGTTACATTGCTGCAAAGTTAACTGAACTTCGTATACATGTTCCTCATAACCCGGAACAGGACTTTGTGGATTTAAACAAGTATTTTGAAAACTAGGACAACCATTACTTACAATATTAGGTCCTGAAACTTTTGTCATCGTTACTGAAGTAGGCGCTATATTACAACCTTGACTTTCACGACATAAGCTAACAGAAGTTGGCGCATTAATTCCGCCACAATCTCTATAAAACTTAAAAATTATCTTATACGTATTGCCTGTTACATGCTCATATAAGATCTCTCCTCCAGCGGCGTGTGATGCTTCCGCGGTATTGCTAAATGCAAAAACACCAACGGACACTAATAAAAGTAGAAAAATTCTTTTCATTTTCGATAATTGTGGGTTAAAAGTACATCTTTTTTTCATAAAGTGTTTGTCTTCGATTGAATAAATTCAAGGCTTTTGGCCTTATACACTAACAAGACGAGCGATTTACACAAATGGTTTGTAATTCTCTTCCTTTTTTTTTTTCTTAAAAGAAAACCAAGGTGACACCCGGATTCAATTGCTCAGGAGCGAAAGACTTAACGTGTTCGTGTCGATAACAAATCCTATCAATCTCCTTTTTCAAAGTCCCTTGCCCAATACCGTGAATTATTTTAAGAGGGTTAATTTGCTCATCTGCCACAGCTAAATCAAGGTACGTTTGAAAATAATCTAGCTGAAATTGTAGTTTTTCACTGCTAGATAATTTTAAATGCTGCTTATGAATCTTTTCTATGTGCAGATCAATTCGACTTTTAGCTTTTCGCTGACTCAAAACAGTACCGACCACACTTAGGGCTGGTGCACGTTTACCAACTTCTAGGTTTTCAATTTTTGGAGGAGCTTGTAATTTAGTAAAAACGGGAATTTCAAAAAGGGCGAGATTCTCACTTTCTAATTTGGCTACTCGCTCAATCAGTTTCTTTCGACTTATTTTATTTTTAAACTCATGAACTATTTTTATGGGACTTCCTCGCTCCTGCACCTCAAAATCAAATACTGGGTTATTACTAGCATCCTCAAATGAAAAAGAATATAAAAGTTGCTTTTGCTGAAATGCCAAACTACCCTCAAACGAAAAAATACTTTTTCCTTTAATGGTAACGTCTACTAAATAGTCAATCGGTTTCACCCACTCGCTAAAAAGGTAAACTACAAACCGATGAATCACATCTTCATCCTCTTGCTCACGATAGACCGGCTGAAATAAAAGATACAGCCCCGCCGAAAAAAGACTCTCCGCGCTGTACTCGCTTTTGTCTTTTTTTATATTATCAATAAAAACGGTTTTACCCTTTAAACGCTTTTTTTCTTGCTCTTTTTTTTCTTCTCTATCTTTTAAAAACCAATCGAGATAAGGAAAATCCAAGTCTTGTTCCTCAGCAGGAATGACTACTCCGTTCACACGCACACGAAGATACTGATCTTGAACAATGTCAATCACTTCACCTTCCTCGCCTGTTTTACGAAGCTTAATCTTATCTCCTACCGAAAATTTCATTTACTTTCGTGGCGAAATTACAAAAGAAAGGTGACTAAGCTTCGATGGAAAATAGCCCAATGGGCCGAGCGCAGATGGTGGCGGCACTATTTAAAAAATAAGTCCGTTGCCGAATATTTAGCTTGGAAAAAAGATTATTGGCAGGATTTTCTCAGAAAAATTAATCATGATGAATTGGCTTTGAGCCAGCAAAAGAACATTGACTTGGGCTGCGGACCTGCCGGCATTTTTATGTTGTTTGGCCACTCCACAGCCGTAGATCCGCTTTTAGATCGTTATGAGGCCGACCTTGAGCATTTCTCTAAAAAAAATTACCCGAGTATTTCTTTTGTTACCGACAGTATTGAAGATTTTGAACCTTCAGAAACTTACGACACTATTTTTTGCATCAATGCGATCAATCATGTAAGCGATATGCAAAAAGGCATTGCAAAACTGAGCGACTGCGCTCATAAAGGATCGACCTTGGTCATTTCGATTGATGCACACAATCATAATTTTTTAAAAAAAGTTTTTCAGCTTTTTCCTGGCGACATTTTGCACCCGCACCAATATAATTTGGCAGAGTATAAATCTAAAATAGAAGCTGAGGGCTGGGAAATCACCCAATCCATTAAAATGGATTCCGCATTTATATTTAACTACTACGTGCTTACTGCCGTTCGGAATTCTTAATTTTAATTCTTAAAATCTTAATTGGGTCGCTTTATCCATTTACATTTGTGCCATGCAAAACGACAGTACTTCTACTAAAAAAGCGCCCGATCCGGTAGGCGCTTATCCTCATAGCCGCAAAGTGGGCAATCTTTTATTTCTCTCGGGTGTAGGACCACGAAAAGCAGGTACCGACGAAATCCCTGGCTTAGAACTGGACAAAAATGGCAACTTTAAACAATTTGATTTTGAAGCGCAGTGCCGTTCTGTATTTGATAATATAAAAATCATTTTAGAAGAAAGCGGTAGCTCATGGGATCAACTCGTAGACGTGACGGTTTTCTTAGTAAATATGAAGCGCGATTTTCATACCTATAACCGAGTGTACAAAGAGTATTTTGCCGATGCAGCCCCTTGTCGAACAACACTTGAGATTAATTCGCTACCAACTCCTATTGCGATTGAGCTGAAGTGTATTGCTACTATCTAGCTTAGCACTAGGGTTTGTTTCTAACGTTCATTCAAATTTGAAATAAATATTCAGCGTGAAGCGAAGCTGTCCTAACTTTTCATATTTAATAGAAATCGCCTAAATCTCCCAACCCTCATAAAACGCAAAGCCGCTCATAAATTCGTTAATTTCTGCCTTAGTTTTAACAATAAGCTCTTCATTATCAATATCACTTATAATAGCGTCTATCCAATCTACTACTTTTACCATATCAGCTTCTTTTAAACCGCGCGTAGTTAATGCCGCCGCACCTACTCGGATACCTGAGGTTACGAATGGTGATTTATCATCAAACGGCACCATATTTTTATTTATGGTTATGTCTGCTTTTACCAAAGTATTTTCTGCTTTTTTACCACTTACATTTTTATTGCGAAGGTCTATGAGTAACAAATGGTTATCCGTCCCATTGCTAATAATATTATAATCTTTTGAGCGAAACGCTGCAGCCATAGCTTGTGCATTTTTTTGCACTTGCTGCATATATTCTTTAAAATCTTGCGATAAAATTTCGCCAAAGGCCACCGCTTTAGCGGCAATGACATGCTGCAACGGTCCACCCTGTATGCCCGGAAAAACAGCCATATTCAGCAAATTGCTCCACGGTTTGAGGTTTCCTTTTTTATCTTTTTGGTCTAAGGTATTCGGACCGTCTTCTTTTTTAAGAATGATTCCGCCCCGCGGTCCTCGTAAGGTTTTATGGGTGGTACTCGTTACAAAATCACAATGCTCAAAGGGTGAATCTAACAAGCCAGTAGCAATCAAACCTGCAGGGTGTGAAATATCGGCCAATACAAAAGCACCTATCTCATCAGCTACTTTTCTAATGCGAGCATAATCCCATTCTCGGCTATAGGCACTCGCTCCACAAATGATTAATTTAGGTTTGTGCTCACGTGCTTTTGCTTCTAAATCTTCATAATCAATCAAATGCGTATCAGCGGTTACACCGTAATGAACTGCATTGTACAACTGCCCGGAAAAATTTACAGGAGAGCCATGTGTAAGATGCCCACCCATACTTAAATCCAACCCTAAAATAGTATCGCCTGCTTGTAGGATAGCGAGCATTACCGCAGCGTTGGCCTGAGCGCCAGAATGTGGCTGTACGTTAACATACTCCACACCAAATATCTCTTTAGCCCGATCTATGGCCAATTGTTCACTTTGATCCACTACTTCGCAACCTCCGTAATATCGTCGCCCTGGGTAGCCCTCGGCATATTTATTGGTCATCACATTTCCCATGGCAAGCATTACCTGCTCGCTTACAAAATTTTCTGATGCAATGAGTTCTAAACCATCGCGCTGACGTTCGTATTCTTTTTGGATTAAATCGAAAATTGCTCTGTCTTTTTTCATTGAAAACAAAAATAGACTTTAGACACTAGACAATAGACACATGGCTTTAGACTTTTTTGCAAGCTGCAACGTTTCATTGCCAAGCGTTCATTCATTTTTTGTAAGATCAAAGTTAAATCCGCTGGAATTTTTTTTATAAAAAATCACAGCCCTTACTCCTAAGTAGTAAATACAAAATACTAAATTTACCGAAGCAAATGAAGATAATTATACCCGTAGCAGGTGCTGGAACGCGCCTTCGCCCGCACACTTATACTCAGCCGAAGCCGCTTATTCCGTTGGCGGGTAAAACCATTATTAGTTTCATCATTGATAGTTTTATTGAGCAAGGGCAAAATGATTTTATTTTCATAATTGGGTACTTAGGCGAAAAGATTAAAAACTATGTAACTAAAGAATATCCTAGTATTAATGCCGATTTTATCACCCAAGAAGAACGCGGTGGTACAGGGCATGCTGTGTTTCTTGCACAGGAATTGGTAAGGCCGGATGAGGAGCTTTTTATCATATATGGTGATACAATTTGCGATTACCCAATCGCTGAATTTATAGCTTCTTCTGAATCTATAATAGCAGTAAAAAGAGTAGATGACCCTCGGGAGTTTGGAGTAGCTGAAATAGCGAATGATGGTTATATAAAGCACGTAGTGGAGAAACCCATAATTCCTAAATCTAATATGGCTATGGTGGGGATATATAAAATCAATGAAAGCAAAAAGTTTTTTGAGCTCATGCTAAAGGATGTAAATGGCCTTGAAAAAACGGCAGAATACTCTCTAACTACGGCCTTGGAGAGTTTACTAAAAAGTGAAACGCCCATAAAAGCTCACTCCGTAAAAAGCTGGTACGACTGCGGAAAAAAAGAAGTCTTACTGGAGACGAATGCTATTTTACTGGAGAAGATGGAATACCCTTCAGAAGCAATCCCGTTTTTTGAAAATAGCATTGTAATTCATCCGATTAGTATTGGAAAAAATTGTAATATCAGCAACTCTATTGTGGGGCCCAACGTAACCATAGCAGACAATACAAGCATTGCCGGATCGGTAGTAAGTGACTCAATTATTGGGAGTTATTCTGAAATTCATAACGTACTACTTCACGAAAGTATTATTGGAAGCGATGCAATTATTAGAGGAAAAAACCAAAGTTTAAACATTGGTGATAATACAGAATTAGACCTTAGTTAATTTTTATATGGAACAATTTGGCAGAATCAATAAGCAAGGTGATTTAGAAAATCGCATCACGAATCTTTTTGAAATAAAATACCCTTTGATTCAAGCAGGAATGATTTGGGCCTCAGGTTGGAAGCTAGCCTCGGCAGTATCAAATGCTGGAGGACTGGGCTTGATTGGTGCTGGCAGTATGTATCCTAACGTGTTAGAAGAACATATTAAAAAATGCAAAGCCGCCACCAATAAGCCGTTTGGTGTCAACCTGCCGCTTTTATATCCCGATATTCATAAACATGTTGCTCATATTATAAAGTATAACGTCCCTATCGTTTTTACTTCAGCTGGTAACCCTAAAACTTGGACTCAAACACTGCAGAAGAATGGAATTAAAGTTGTGCACGTAGTAAGCAGTACAAAATTTGCGTTGAAAAGTCAGGATGCCGGTGTTGATGCTGTTGTGGCTGAGGGTTTTGAGGCTGGTGGACACAATGGGAGAGAGGAAACTACAACACTCTGCCTACTACCTGCCGTAAAAGAAAATCTTGAGATCCCTTTACTAGCGGCAGGTGGAATTGGCGATGGCAAATCGATGCTGGCAGCTATGGTATTAGGTGCAGAGGGCGCTCAGATTGGTTCTCGCTTTGTAATGAGTCAGGAAGCGTCGTCTCATGAAAATTTTAAAAATAAAATAGCAGAAAGTACAGAAGGTGAAACGGAACTGGTTCTTAAAGATCTGACTCCTGTTCGGCTTTTGAAAAATGATTTTCACTCTTCTGTAAAAAACGCTGAAGGGAATTGTGCCACCATAGAAAATTTGCAAGAATTGCTTGGCCGTGGCCGTGCAAAACTGGGCATGTTTGAAGGGAATTTGACAGAGGGAGAATTGGAAATCGGACAAATAGCCAGTCGCTTAAGCAAGATTCAAGCTGCTGAAGACATCGTAAACGAAATCATGTCGGACTTTAATCACTCATTAAGAAGTTTATTTGAATTAGGGGCAATAAAATCCTAATTTTGGCAGTTAATTGTTTTTATGAAAAAGTGCATTCTATTTTCCTTATTTCTTTTTTGCGCAGGCGTATTGTCTGCCCAAACTGGTGGGGGCAATAATACTAATGGACAAACACCACCCTCTTATCAAAACCCTTTTCGAAATGAAGTTACCCCCTTTCGAAATGACGGGGATAAGAATATTTTTGATAATCTAAACGATGACAAAAAAAACGGTGACAAGAAAACCGATAAAAACAATTCAAATAATAACACAAACGACAAAGGCACGAATACAGACGAAAAAGATTTAGATTTTTCGGACAGGAACGAGGCTAACGAGGGAAAGAGTAATGAGGAACTCAGGGAAATGTATAAGGACGACCCGGACTATTTAAAATATCTAGGCTTAGACGGGGAAGAGGAAGAGAATGAAAAGAACGTTATAAGAAATACCGAAGACTTGGCAGGTAGCGTTTATGGGTCAAATTTTTTATCTTCTGGTGGGAATATTTCAATGTCTAATTTAACAACAGTACCTGCTGACTATTTACTAGGCGTGGGAGACCAGTTGATAATTTCTGTTTGGGGAGCGGCTGAATTTGAAGGAACCTTTACGATTTCGAAAGACGGTTCTATTTTTCCCAATCGCGTGGGTAAAATTTTCTTACGAGGCTCAAGTTTTGAAGCCGCTAGAAATAGAATCAAGTCTCGTTTTAGAAAGGTGCTGCCTCCGGGGTCTAATATAGACGTAATTATAAAAGAGGTTCGCTCCATTCGCGTTTTAGTTTTAGACCAGGTAAAAAGACCGGGTATGATTACCATGTCTGCACTAAACACCCCGATTAATGCCTTGCAGATGGCTGGAGGACTGACATCTTTCGGTAATATGCGAGAAATTACTATCAAAAGAAATGGAACTGTAATAGAGCGAATCGACTTATATGAATATTTAAAATCAGGAAATAGCGGACGTGAGTTCTATATGGAGGATAACGATATAATTACAGTTGGTCTTTACAAAAAAATAGTAGAAGCTCGTGGTGCATTTAAAAGGCCCATGAAATACCAAATGACCGAGTATGGAACGTTAAGTGATCTGATTGATTTGGCTGGTGGGGCACGTTTTGACGCAAGAAAATCTTTAATTCGTATCAAAACCGTTTTCAATGAGCAAGAGCAATATATCGATATTAACGGTAAAGACTTTTTTTCAGATCAAGACTACTCATTGAAAGATGGAGACATAGTTACAATAAATGCAATTAATGAAGGAGTTTCCAACGTTGTGCAAGTAACCGGTTCAGTTCCTTACCCCGATGAATATCAACTAAACGAGGGAGACCGAATTTTTGATCTTATAAAAAAGGCAGGTGGATTAAGTCCTACGGCTTATAAATCCCGAGCTTATGTTTTTAGAAACGGAAATACCTCTGATGAATCTAGAGCCTTAAAAATTAATGTCGGTCAGTATGGGAATCCGACTTCAGAAGAAAATATTTTACTTCAAAGTGGTGACGTCATTCAAATTTTGTCAGAGTCTCCTTTTGACGAAAAATTTAGTGTGAATGTACAAGGACTCGTAAGAAGAGCTGGGACCTTGACTTACAAAAATAATATGAGATTAAAAGATGTTTTAATCTTAGCGGGTGGTCTTGAATTGGAAGCTGAAAGCGGAAGAATTGAAATATCGAATGTAACTGATTCTGTCAATCGATTTAGTATTACGGGAAATAATGTTAAGGTGACCGAAGTGGCTATAAATCCAGATTTAAGTATTGATGAGATTTCAGAGAATATTGTTATCAAACCGTATGATATCATTTTTGTAAGAAAAAAGAAGGAATTGACAGAACAAAAATTGGTCCAGATAGCAGGAGAAGTTGACTATCCTGGGCCGTATGCCTTATTGGGTAAAAATGAACGAATCACTTCATTACTGATTAGAACAGGAGGACTTAGAAAGGATGCATACCCTGAAGCGGCCAAGCTATACAGAAATAATTATGGCTCGGTAGTGATCAATCTGAAGGATGCTATGAGAAATGCTGGGGGGAAAGATGATATAGTCCTTCAGGAAGGCGATCGGATTATTATACCAACTAAGGATGAGATTGTAAAAGTGGTGGGTGAAGTTCAGATCCCAATTAATATTAAGTACGACGAGGAAAAGTCAGGGGTGATGAATTACGTAGACGCTGCCGGAGGTTTCGGAGAGCGACCGTGGCGACGCAGAATTTCAGTAAAGTATCAAAATGGTAGACTAAGAAGAACCAAGAATTTTTTATTCTTTAAGTTTTACCCCAAAGTAAAACCGGGCAGTGTTGTGTCAGTTCCGAAAAGACCTGAAGTTAATTTTGATATTAATAAAGTTCTTCAATATGGTTTGACATCTGCAACATCAGTTTTAACACTTATATTCTTAGTGAGAAACGTTAAATAAATATTTTGAGCATTTTAGACATTATCATAGCCCTGCGGGATAAAATTAAAAAGTGGCTGCCAGTCAGTTTAATTATTGCAACAATAGTTGGTGTGCTCCTTGGCATATATTTTAAGGGGCAACCAAGAGAGTATTTTGCTACGGCAAAGATTTTTCCTTTATCTGCTAATTCTGCCAAAGGCTCATCTAGCCCTTTGGGTCAACTACAGCAAAAATTTGGTATGAAGACTGATGGTAGCGGTCAAATCTATGATATTAATGAACTGATTAAAAGTAAACGTTTGTCATTTGAAGTAGTCGGAAAAAAAACTATAAATAAAAAATACAATAAAATTTATGAATGGTTAGTTGCGGATAAAAACAGTCAATTAAAATGGCGACAAAAGCCAACGAAATTGACAAAAGATTCTTTAAGAAATTTAATCATTGGACGAGGTATTTTGCTTGGTAGAGTTGAGGTTGAAAAAAGTGAAAATGGTTATACAAGCTTAAAAGTAATGGCTTATGAGAAAGAACTGGCTAGAGAAATAAATGAAATTATATTAGTTGTACTCTCAGATTTTTACATACAATTTGTAACTGAGAAGCCCAAGACTGACTTGGTGAAAATCCAAAAAATGAAGGATTCTCTCTCAATTGAATTAGCGGATGTTGAAAGAGCCATCGCAGGAGTTCAAGATCGCAGTGCCTATACTGCAAAAGCATATGTAGGCCTACCACAGATTAAGCTAAGGAGAAAACAGGCTGAAATTCAAGCAGTATACAGTACAACAGTCAATGCCCTTCAAAATGCTCGGTTCAAGTTGTTATCAGAAAGTCCTATATTTCAGGTTCTTGACTATCCAGGCGAGCCTTACCTATCTGAAAAGCCTGATTGGAAGCTTCCTGCCATTGCAGGGTTCGTAATTTCATTTTTATTACTGTCACTTTGGTTCTGCAGAAAGATATTTAGAAAAATTATTGTTGAGGAATTACGCAAGGTTTAACTAAGCCTTTCTCAACCATTTAACGACTTCCTTCCAGCCTACTTTCTTACCGTAAAGTAATATACCAGTTCTATAAATTTTACCGCTTATCCAAGTAACCAAAATAAAGGTTGCAAATAACAATAAAAGTGATAAACCTATTTGCCACATGGGAGGATCATATGGAATTCTTCCCAACATAACGATTGGTGAAGTCAAAGGAAAAATACTGCCGAAGACTGCTAAGCCACTATTGGGATCATCAAGTGAAGTCGCCATAATAACTAAAGCAAAAATGATAGGTAGTGTCACTGGTAAGGTTAGTTGTTGAGCGTCTTGAGGATCTTCATTTACTAAACTTCCTATGGCAGCAAAAAGTGCTGCATACAAAAAATACCCCCCTAGAAAATATAAGATGAACGAAGTAATAATTAATCCCCAATTTATCTGAGTAATTTTTTCAATTATTGCCGTGATCTCAGGTTGAGAACTTGCCGCCTTTATAGCTTCTGGGTCAGCCAAAGCCCCTGCCATGCCAGCACTTGGCATAAAGGCTACTCCTGCTATGGTAGTCATGACTGTTAACAATCCAATCCAAATAGCAAACTGGGTAAGACCTACTAAACCGATACCAATAATTTTCCCCATCATCAATTCAAATGGACGAACCGAACTAATAATGACTTCGGCAATTCGATTTGTTTTTTCTTCCATGACTCCACGCATCACCCCTACTCCATAAATAAAAATGAGCATGTACATCAAAAAACCCATTCCATAACCTAACATAACCGACGTTCCGGTACTAGTTATTTTATCTTCAAAAGAAGTACTAACAAACTTGACCTTTGATTCCGTAAGACTGTCTAGTTCCAATTCGTTAATGCCAGCATCGGCCAATATTTTTTTTCTATAAATTCCTTGCACTTCATCATTCATAAAATCACTCGCACGTAAACTTATTGAACTTTCACTCAGTGCTTTCACACTATCAATGGCGGGAGGATTGCTTGAGTAGATATGCAAGATTATTTCGTTTCCTGTTTTTTCGGCTAGGGCTTCAATATTTTCCTTTGAAGAATTACTTACCTCCGATAAAACAAAGGATTCATTATCCTTTTTCATTTCTTGGAAATAGACACCGGTTTCGTCCATAACTCCTATTTTGGTTTCGCTTTTACTTTTTACAGTAAAAAAACCAATGAGCGCCATCAATCCAAAAAGACCTAAGGGCAATAAAATAGTGGTCACTAAAAAACTTTTTTTCTTAACTCTACTTAAATACTCTCTTCTGATAATAATTGGTATCTTATTCATAGTTTAGATAGATTGAAATTTTCTAACGGCTGATGATTCTACTAACGAGATAAATATTTCATTTAGACTCGGGAGCAATTCTTCAAAATGCAGCACTAAATTTCCGTTACTGAGTAGTTCATTCAGTAAAAGCTGACTCTCTAAATCACTTGCAACGCTAATAACGTACTCAGTACCTTTTGACGAAATGATATCAAAATTTGAATTCTGAATCGCTTCTTTGGTTCTTACTAAAAAATGGTTGAGTTTATGATTTTGTTTAATCGCGTCAACTTCACCTTCTAGTATAATCTCACCATTATTCATTAGGACAATATCTTCGCAGACCTCTTCCACTTGTTCCATTCTATGCGTAGAAAAAATTATGGTTACCCCTTGTTGGGCTAACTCAAATATCTCATCTTTTATAATTTTAGTATTGACAGGATCTAAACCACTAAATGGCTCATCTAATATTAATAATTTAGGTTCATGTAGAACGGTAGCCACGAACTGTAGTTTCTGAGACATCCCCTTGCTAAGATCTTCTACCTTCCTAGTGGTCCAAGACTGCATGCCTAATTTTTCAAACCAGAAATCAATACGCTCATTCACGGTTCTCATGGGTAAACCCTTTAGCTGCGCTAAATAAACGAGGTGTTCTCGAACTTTCATTTTTTTATAAAGTCCGCGCTCCTCGGGCATATAGCCTATTTGCTCCATGTGAACTTTAGCAGTAAAGGGTTCATTGTCTAAAAATACAGATCCCTCATCAGGAAGAGTGATTCCTGTTATCATTCTGAGTAAGCTAGATTTACCCGCACCATTGGGTCCTAGCAATCCAAAAATACGACCAGGCTCTACTTCAAAGCTCACAGAATCAACCGCTCGCTGCTGATGATAGTTTTTTACAAGATTTTCTATTCGTAGCATGTTGAATATAAAAGTAGAGCCAAACAACCATTAAATATCATGAATAATTAAGAAAGGCTTTGTTTTTGGAATGAACGAACCAATTCGTGGATAAGCGGCAAAGTCTTTGTGGAGAGATTCTGTTTTATAAATTCGCTAAAAATGACTTTCTTTAAGCTTTTAAATTTATTATGGCACATACAAACCATCCTACAAAATCTATACTTGAAAACGACGAACAAAAAATCGCAACCAATTACCCAGCCTTAGCTACTTTGGTGATTGTATTTTTCTTTTGGGGGTTTGTTGCTGCCGGCAATTCTGTTTTTATCCCCTTTTGTAAAACCTTTTTTGGCTTGGATCAGTTTCAAAGTCAGCTAATTGATTTTGCGTTCTATTTTGCCTATTTTGTAGGTGCACTACTTTTATTTATATATGCCAATGCAAAGCAAAAAGATTTAATTGCCGACTGGGGCTATAAAAAAAGTATTGTTTACGGGCTACTGCTTTCTGCCGTGGGTGCTGTCATTATGATAGTCGCTGTATTAGCTAATACATACATAGGTATGCTTATCGGATTTTTTACCGTGGCATTTGGTTTTAGCTTGCAGCAAACCGCGGCCAATCCTTTTGCTATTTCGTTGGGTGATCCGGCCACTGGCGCTAACCGAATCAATTTGGGCGGAAGCGTCAATAGTTTCGGAACCTTCATTGGGCCTATTATTGTAGCTCTTGCATTGTTTGGAGTGACCAAGGCTAATGACGATCAGATCGCCAATCTTAGTTTGAATAAAGTGAGTATACTGTATGGTTTTGTTTGTGCTCTGTTTATTGGAGCGGCAGCCATATTTCATTTTTCCAAAAAAGTTCCTGCCGGCATCGACACTTCTAAGGTAGAGAGGGCAGGCAAAGCGCAAACAGCCTTACTTGTCATGACGGCGGCTTTAATTCTAGCTTTTGGTGTAGTCTTCAGCACCTACGGTCGTGAAGAAGTTGAAGGAGCAATGAAAACGGCCTTAGAAAACAAACGCTTTTTTTGGCTACTCATTGCTTTGATTGCGATAGTGGGCACTCTCTTATTTTCTTATAAAAGCGCTACTAAAAAAGCTGACGATTGGGGCGCTATGAAATATCCTCAATTGGTATTAGGCATGTTAGCAATTTTTATTTACGTGGGAGTTGAAGTCGCTATCGGAAGTAACTTAGGTGAATTATTAAAAACAAAAGCCTTCGGCGAAATCCCTACTTCACAAGCTGCTGCCTACATAAGTATGTATTGGGGTAGCTTGATGATTGGGCGCTGGGCCGGTGCTATCAATGTGTTCAAAACAAGTAAGGGCATTAAAAACCTTCTATTGTTGATAGTTCCACTCGTTGCTTTTGGCGTTCTGATTTTAGTACTAACGATTGCTCAAAACGATATGGCTCCCATGTATTGGTATTTCCTATGTGTACTCGTTTTAGTAGCCGCGTTTTATCTTACACAAGACAAACCTGCCAAAACACTTTTAGTCTTCAGTCTTTTCGGAGCAGCGGCTATGCTGATAGGTATATTCAGTACAGGCACCTTAGCTATTTATGCTTTTCTTAGCGGTGGTCTTTTTTGCTCGGTATTGTGGTCTTGTATTTTTACACTGTCATTAGCTGGCTTAGGAAAATACACTTCGCAAGGTTCGGCCTTTCTTGTAATGATGATTTTAGGAGGCGCTATTATTCCTCCGATTCAAGGAAAACTATCGGATATAATAGGCATACACCAATCATATTGGGTAACGGTAGCATGCTTTGCTTACTTGGCTATTTTTGCATTTTTAGTTAAAAAAATGCTTCAAAAACAAGGAATTGATTACGATAATAAAGTAGAATAATGATCATTTAATTGGCCATTCAAGAATTGCACCGCTCTGAAAACTAAACTATTTGATTTTGGAAACTTTTACACGCTTCTTAAAAAAATACGAACCTTATTATGTCCTTTCTATGAATAATTACGTCAACAACTTTCATTTGGCAGAATACATTTATAAATAAAATAAATAATTTTATGGTACTTTCACTCGGTGAAAATAGGCATAGATATAGGTGGCACTAATACGATTTGGGGATTAGTAAATCAAGAGGCTACTATTTTAGTGCACGGAAAAGTTTCTACCAAAGGGCACAATAATTTTGATAGTTACATTCAAGCATTGGCTAGTAACATAAAAAAGAAACTGAAGGCTGTGCAACTAAAAAATGTAGAAGGCATCGGTATTGGAGCACCGAATGGAAATATTCATTCGGGCAATATTGAATTTGCTCCTAACTTACCATGGGCCGGAGTGCATCCTCTTGCGGCCCTTATGCAAAAGCATTTTGGCACTTTCGTAAAAATCACCAACGATGCCAATGCAGCGGCTATGGGTGAACGGGCCTATGGAGCGGCTCGAGGAATTGATGACTTTATTATGGTTACATTGGGAACTGGTGTAGGAAGTGGCTTCGTAAGCAACGGTAAGATGATTTATGGGCATGACGGCTTAGCGGGCGAATTAGGTCATGTAATAGCTGTACGCGATGGAAGGGACTGCGGCTGTGGCAGAAAAGGATGTCTAGAAACCTATACTTCAGCAACGGGCATTGTTCGCACTGCTGAAGAATTTTTGAAAAAAAATAAAATGAACTCCCTGCTAGAAAAGGAGCCTATATTAAACAGTCATAAAATTTATTTGGCTGCACTTGAAAATGATCAGGCAGCCTTAGATATATTCGAATATACTGGTAAAATCTTAGGTCAAACCTTAGCCGATGCGGTAGCCATTACTTCTCCTAAAAAAATAATTCTATTTGGAGGACTAGCTCTTTCTGGAGATTTTATTTTAAAACCTACTAAACGTTTTTTTGAGGAAAATTTACTTAAAATTTATCAAAATAAGGTAAGTATTGAGCTATCGCAACTCCCGAACAGTAATGCCGCTATTCTTGGTGCGGCAGCCTTGATTTAATGCAGCAACGATGCTACAAGAGTCAATTTGATGGATGACACTATAAGATAGCATACTATAAATACGATGAGATATTCGTATGATTTTCTAGTATTTGTTGCCTTCATAGTACCTTTGCCACTCTAAGAAATGCACCAAGTTAAATTTAATAATAAGGTAAAACCATTTAAAAATCTTTTAGACCAACGGATAAAGGAATTTTTTATATCCCAGGAATTAAATGAACGCGGCAATTGGAAATTATATTCAAAAACAATTATTCTTTTCACCGTTCTCTTAGGTTCTTTAGCTACTGTACTTTTTGTACTTCCCAACTCTTGGTGGGCCGTTGCCGTTTTTATGCTAATGGGTCTAACCATGGCTTCAATAGGTTTCAATGTTATGCACGATGCGGCACATGGTAGTTATAGCAAAAATGTAAAACTAAATAATTTTATAGCATTCCTCGGAGGAGATGCAATGGGAGGCGGCACTTTTTTTTGGAAAATTAAACATAACATCATTCACCATACGTATACAAATGTAGAGGGTATCGATGATGATATCGCTAAGTATCCTATGTATCGTTTTAGCCCACATCAAAAACGCTTGTGGTTTCATAAGTTTCAGCATATTTATGGCATACCGGCTTATATGCTTATTTCATTGAACTGGTTGTTGACTGATGATGTAATCACACTCTTCAAAAAGAAGATAAACACAACACCGATTCGGAATATTGCCACTAAAGAAATTGTACTCATGTTCGCAGGAAAAATTTTAAACATTCTTCTATTTTTAGTGCTGCCCTTATTACTTATGCAATGGCAAATCGCACTGATTGGTTTTTTGTGTTTGCATGCTTGTATGGGCCTCTCTTTAGCGATCGTTTTCCAACTTGCGCACGTGGTCGAGCACACGGAATTCCCTTTGGCCGATGTAGAAACGAATGTCATTGATAATGAATGGGCAAAACATCAGGTAGAAACAACTGCAAACTTCGCAATGCGAAATAAAGTAATTTCTTGGTACGTAGGCGGCCTCAATTATCAAGTAGAGCACCACTTGTATCCGCGTATTTCGCATATTCATTATCCTAAAATAAGTAAAATAGTAAAAGACACTTGTGAGGAGATGGGAGTTCGCTATACAGCCTTTCCTACTATGTTTCAAGCATTTGGTAGCCACGTCCGACTGCTAAAACAACTAGGAGCGGCCTAAGTTTATTTTGTTTCTACTAACACTTTTTTAAGTCAAACGGCGTCAGCTTTTATGTATTTTTGCGATATGCAAAAATTGCTTTTCATTCTACTTTCTATTTTAGCTTTATCTCCATCCGAGTATGCCAATGCTCAAAAAAAGAACGACAAAAAAAAGGTAAAGAAAGTAAAAAAAACTGACCCATATACGTCCACCGAAATTTGGGAACCGATTCCAATTACTAGACAGGGTTTTCACTCTTATGTAGATAAGTCTCAGGTAGAAGCTGATGAAATGGACGGATTCAGAGATCAATTAATTAAACTAGAAAACTCGGATAGTAAATCAAAAAGATTGTCCAAAGCAATTATTGAAAAGCCCAATCAGCTTCAAATTGTAATTGAAAACCTTCCTCTTGACAATAGAGAAAAACTACTATATCTACGTGAGTTAAATACAAATCTTAAAAAATTCAATACTGACTTCAAAATAATGCGTTCTAATGTTGATATAGAAATGTATGAAGACATGATGACTTCTTTCCTTGACATTGTGAAAATTGAAATGGAAAAGAAAGACATGGTAGAATATGTCCGTAAGAATTTTAACCTTGGAGTGTATGCTAATCAACATATGTTTAGCGAAAATCAAGAAGCAGTCAATCTACTTTACAAGAATATGGTGGCGCGTTATCCTGATAAAATGCTTTATAAGCTAAGAGAATTTTCTAATACGGAAGCTGCTGATGATTTAATTACTAAAACAGCAGTAAAATCTCCTAACGTAATTCTTTCTTATGCCAAAAGCACTTCGGTTGAGCGCGATATTGTTACGCGCAGCAAAGACCCCTTGGTCCAATCCATTGTAGGACTGGCTACGAAGACATCGAACTCTTTAAAAGCGCTACCGTTTATTGATGATATTTATAATAAAAAAATGACCTACGATGATGTGAACAAAGCTATCGGCAGTAGTCAGGCCTATTATAAGCAATTAGTAAAATCGAAATTAAATGAGCCAAAAATTGGAGCTCATGTTATCAATAGAGAAATTAAACACGAGGCTTTGAAAACGTATGTACGAACTGTAAATGAGCTTCACGATTCGCCAGGACCCGTTCGTTTTAAAGTAACCAATAATTTAAATGCTACGGAACTTTATTATCTAATGGTTCTCTGTAGTGATGAGATTTACACAAGCTCATTCACAGGTCTGTACAGCCGAATGCTGACAAAAATGAAGCCGCAGAAAGGGAACGTCTTCTTAGATTCCTTGAACAAAGACAAGTTTAGAACCTTCATAAGAATGAGTGCGGGCTATAACGTATTAGATACTTTCTTGCGAACAATGAGCGAATCAGAAAAAAATGACCTCATGGCATCCTTTGTTCATGACATTGATAAAAATAGAGAAACTGACCTTGAAGATGCTGTAGATGTGGCCGATGCCCTTGCAAGCATCAATGACGAAAAAACGTTGAAATTTCTTCGAGCGGAATTGAAAAAAGATTACGAACGTACTTATGAAAGCAACAGCAAACGAGGATTAGTCATTTACTTTTTGCTTCATACGATTTCCAATGCAATCCTCCATCCGAACGACACAACCAATAAGCTTCAAGAAGCCTTAAAAATTCCTCCGATTACAAAGGTTCCTTATTCAGCTTTGACCGACGATAGCGGCACAGTATATCAGCAGCATTTTTTCTACGGCGATGAAGATGGCCGAAGTAGTTTACGAAATTTCTTAGCAAACTTCCCAAGCTCAAAGTGGAAAAGAGATACTAAAAAACAATGGATTAAACTTACTTCTAAAAGCGGAAAACCGATAGTCATATATATGAATCAACCGTTGGATGAACCTAAGGATGAAGAAGCACAGTTGGCACTGAATAACCATTTGGTCAGCCAAGGAATTGAACCAAGTATTTTAGTTCATCGTGGGCATAGTTATCACTTGCCCAGTACGTTGAAATATATTGGTCCGAGCCACAAGGTGGTCATTCTCGGATCTTGTGGGGGCTATCATAATCTAAGTACAATTTTGGATCAAAGTGAAGACGCGCATATCGTATCGAGTAAGCAAACAGGTAGTATGCACGTGAACGATCCAATGATAAAGATAATCAACGACAGATTGAGCCAAGGGCAAGGAGTTGAATGGCTACCTATTTGGAAAAAATTAGGAGGACTTATGAAAAGTGCGAAGAATAAAGATTTATACAACGACTACGTCCCTCCTCATAAAAATATGGGTGCTCTTTTCCTTAAGGCCTTTAAAATTCAAATGGTTGATATGGACGAAACGGAATAGTCAGTCCTTTCGAACAATCAATTGCTTCAAATATTTCTTAACAATTGTCTAGTCCAAAAAAAAGCTTTTACCAAACGGTAAAAGCTTTTTTCATTCCTAATTAAGATTGATTAAACAACTTTAATTTTAGTCCTAACTAAACATCTCTTTCATTTTATCAAAGAAGTTTTTATTACTTTTTAATTTGCCCGGTTTGAAGTTTGCTGAGTCTCTCAATTTTTCCATTTGCTTTTTTTCTTCAGAAGTTAGCTCTTGTGGGGTCCAAACATTTACATTGATAAGCTGATCGCCTTTTTCATATGAATTGACTGAAGGGAATCCTTTGCCTTTCAGTCTAAACACTTTACCTGCCTGAGTACCCGCAGGTATTTTTATTTTTGCCTTTCCAGTAATAGTGGGCACTTCAACTTCGGTACCCAATACAGCATCAGGAAATGAAATATGAAGTTCGAATAAAACGCTCAATCCTTCTCTAATAAGCGTCTCGTGCTTTTTTTCTTCGATGACTACCAATAAATCTCCAGCAGGGCCGCCTCGTTCACCGGCATTTCCTTGACCGCCTACGTTAAGTTGCATACCTTCCTGCACGCCGGCCGGAATGTCAATTTCAATTTTTTCCTCGGCGTACACTCTGCCATCGCCTTTACAGCTTGTACAATTATTTATAATGCTGGTTCCATCACCATTACAAGTTGGGCAAGTCGTTACGGTTTGCATCTGACCTAGGAATGTATTGCTTACTCGCTTCACCTGACCATTGCCGCCACAGGTACTACAAGTTTGGATGCTATTTTTATCCTTAGCTCCATTACCGTCACAGCTTTTACAGCTAACATATTTTTTGACCTTAATCGTTTTATGAACTCCTTTCACAACGTCTTCGTAGGATAGTTTCATTTTCACTCGCAGATTGCTTCCTCTTCTGCCACGTCCTTGCGACTGCTGGGCGCCACCGAAAAAACTGCCAAAACCATCTCCACCACCGCCACCTTGGTTGCCAAAAATGTCTCCAAAATGAGAAAAGATATCCTCCATGTTCATTCCTCCTCCGCCGAAACCGCCACCGCCACCAGCTGTACCTTTCATTCCGGCATGACCAAATCGATCGTATTGGGTTTTTTTGGTAGCATCACTTAAAACGTCGTATGCTTCTGCGGCTTCTTTGAATTTTGTTTCGGCTTCTTTATCATCAGGATTTCTATCCGGATGATACTTCATCGCCACCTTGCGATATGCTTTTTTTATTTCAGCGGCTTCCGCTCCTTTGGCTACACCAAGGATCTCATAATAATCTCTCTTACTCATATCAATTTATTTGCCTACAACCACTTTGGCGTGTCGGATTAGTTTTCCATTTAAGTTATACCCTTTTTGAATTTCGTCTACTACTTTTCCTTTTAGCTTCTTCTTAGGAGCGGGTATTTCTGTAATGGCTTCGTGAAGCTCCACATCAAATTCTTTTTCTTTGCTATCAAATGATTGTAAGCCTTTATTCTCTAACGTTTTTCTTAGTTTATTGAATACGAGCTGCACCCCTTCTTTTAGTGCTTTCGTTTCGACGTCTTTTTGGTTTAGCAATTCTTCCGTACGAGCACAATCATCCAAAACATCTAACAAATCTTTGATTACTTCCAAACTGGCTGTTTGAATTAAGTCAACTCGTTCACGCGCATTTCGTTTTCTGACATTATCAAATTCTGCATTCAATCTGATATATTTATCCTTCATGATTGCCAATTCGTCCTCTGCATTTGGTTCTTCTTTTCCTTCCTCACATGCCTCTTCTGCATCCTTGCTAGACATTTCGTTTTTCCCGTTCTGTGCGTTCACTTCTTCCTCATTGAGCTCTTGTTCTGGGATACCTGTGTTTTTATCTTCAGCCATTTTAATAGTATTTGATATATTATGATTTATAGGTCAAAAGTATTGCCAACTTGTTTTGATTTAGACAAAATGACGTTTTTTTATAAAAGCCCGACGATTTGTACCACAATTGTGCCTTATGTCCTGATTTCATTACCTTTGTGCCAAAATGAAAAATTTAGAGTTTATTGAAATTCCAAGTGAAATAGGCGCGGGTACCCGAGGAGCTAGCTTGGGCATTTCAGCCTTAAAAGTAGCCGATCAAAACAGCGGGCAAGCGTTTTTTAAAACAATGACTCCCAAAATAATTTCTGTCCACAATGACTATTTGTATAAACAAATTGACACTCCGAGTGCACTCCGAATTGAAGGCATAGCCAAAGTTTATGAGTCAATGGCCAATGCTGTGAAAGAAAGTATTTCTCGAGGGAACTTTCCTGTAATTTTAGCGGGAGATCATAGTACGGCCGGGGCAACAATTGCAGGCTTAAAAATGGCCAATCCTGATGGAAAACTGGGGGTAATCTGGGTCGATGCACATGCAGATTTACATTCTCCATTTACGAGCCCGTCGGGTAATGTACATGGTATGCCATTGGCTTGTTCCTTAAATGAAGACAATTTGGATTGTAAGATTAACGACCCCAAAGAAAAAACGCTTACGCACTGGAATGCAATGAAAAACTTGGGCGACATTGCTCCAAAATTAACTGCGGAAGATATCGTGTTTATAGGCCTTCGTGATTTAGAAAAACCTGAGCAGCACATCATTGAAAAAAACAAAATAAAAGTAATCGAAGTGGCCGAATGCCGATTGGCTGGCATTGATTCTGTAATTTCTCAGTCTATTGAGTATCTCTCTGCTTGTGATGACATTTATATTTCTTACGATGTAGATAGCATAGACAGTTCAATTTCTAAGGGTACGGGCACTCCAGTACCAAATGGTTTGAACGAAAAAGAACTAGAACATCTACTAACGGGTTTGCTGGCTTATGAAAAAGTAAATTGTTTTGAAGTAACAGAAATTAACCCCACTCTAGATTCTGAGAATAAAATGGCAGAGATTGCACACAATATTTTAGTAAAGTGTGTTGAGGTCCTAAGAGCTTAAAACGTTTTGGTACAGTTCAATTAATTTTTTTGCTACTGTATCATAAGCGTATTTTTTTTTAGCGTCAGTAGCTATTTGCTCTAAGTTAAATTGGCTGTAGTTATTTTTAAGTTCTAAAATTGCATCTACCAACTGTTGCTCGTCTCCCGAAGAGACTAAGATTCCGTTTTGAGCATTTATTAATTCCTGAACCCCGCCCACTCGGCTCGTTATCACTGGACGTCCTGAGCATAACGCTTCTAAAGCGACGCAACTTTGAGTTTCCCAGTCGCTAAATAAAATAAAGGCATGCTTCTCCTGCATGATTGATCCCACATATTCATTAGTTACTTCCCCTTGAATTGAAATAGCCTCTCTGCAAGTAAGTTTATTAATTTGTTTTACAATTTCCCTTGGCTCTGCTCCTACCAAATGCAATCGCAGTGAGCTGTCCTTGTTAAAAGCTTGGGCGAAAGCATTGATTATTTTATCCGTGTTTTTTATGGGATACATATTGGAGATATGTAATAAGTCAAAAGTCTCGGTTACTGTTTTATTTTTAAAATAGAAACTATCCGTGTTGACTACATTTGGAATTGTAACAAAGGGTTTATTAAAAATCGCTTTCATTTCCTTGCCCAGACTTTCACTTACCGTAATAAGTTGCCGTGCGCTAGAAATTATTTTACGATAATATTTTTGAACTCGCTTAGATTTTGTAAAAAAATTGTCCGCGCTTAACTTATTATAAATCCCGTAGTGTTCACTTACCACGTAAGGAATGTCATATTTTTTTAACCAATACCGAACTACAAATCCAGCTTTCCAAGGGATATGTAAATGAATTAAATCTGGTTTCTCTTTTTCTTTTATGAAATCCTGTAATACCCGATTGTAAAATTTCCATTGCGCGCGAAAAGAGAGAAGTCTATTTTTGGTTTTGCTATATCCCAAAGTCGCATGAGACTGATTCAATATATTGGTATATTGAGTTTCATTCTTACTAGAATATTCTACAAAATGTGCCAATTCGAAATCCATTTGGTTAGACAAAGCCTCTGCTTGACGTTGAATAAAATCTCCTCGAAACGGGTCTTCATCATTTGGATACCAACTACAAATCCACAAAATAGTAAGGGCTGATTGATTCATCAGCCCTCAAATTTACATATTAAAATCAAGTCTATCGAATTAGAATAATATCTCCTTTTTTAGTGTAAAGCTTACCGTCTGTTAAACAACGATAACGATATACATAGTAGTAGGTTCCGGCAGCGGCAGGCTCCCCAGCCAAATCACCAGTCCAACCATCGAAGTAGGTGTAGGTATCCCATACACGCTGACCCCAACGATTATAAATTTCAAATTGTTTTAAATCAACACCTGCGGTAGTCAGCACTCTAAATTCGTCATTATTACCATCACCATTTGGACTGAATGCGTTTGGTAAAAATATATCAGTACAGCAATCTCCAGGGTTCACATATACGCTATCAGAAATCCGACATCCTCTAGCATCGACCACATCTACGAAGTACCAACCGTATCGAAGATCTATGACTCTAGAAGTTTGTTGAGGCGGCGATGTACTCCATAAATAAGTTAGAGGGCGCTCACCACCTAGCACAGCAACTTCAGCTTCTCCTTCCGTACCATATCCTTTACAATCTAGATCTTTCCGAGTCATAGTAGTAAACATTGGATTAGGATTTTTAAGAATTGTAAAGAAGGAATCCACTTCGCACTGATTCGTATCCACAACTTTTATAGTGTAGAAACCCTCATCTAACTCACTAAAGGTTCCTGTACGATTCCAACGAATACCCGGCCGCACGTAATAAGTATAATAGCCAACACCACCAGATGCCGTAATTATTGCCTCCCCATCCTTGGCGTCAGAACAACTTAAATGCTTCAAGTTAATCCCGTCTACCAGAACTGGTAAAGGCTGAGTTAATACAACACTACTATCGGTTCTACAACCTAAGGTATCAATTGCAGAGGCTAGGTAATTTCCAGCTACTAAATTTAAATATCTATTTTTTAGAGTGGCGGGGCCGCTGTTGAGTGAATAATTTATTTCTCCTTCACCGCCTGTTGCAAACATTTCGATCACACCGTTATCATCACCATAGCAACGTGGATTGGTGACTAACATACTATCAAAAGTAATTTCCGGATTTTGATCCAAAGTCGCTATGGTAGTTAAAGTACAATTATTGGCGTCGGTAATCGACACGGTATACAAACCGGCATATAAGTCAGTAAATTTCCCAGGATTGAGCTGAGAACCTCCCATAGGTGCTATTGAATATTGCAACAAAGGAATTCCACCTGAACCTACAATCGATATCTTACCAGTATTATCGCCGTAACAAACTACATCTTCCACTTGGAATGAATCTATTCTAATTGCTGGTGGCTCTGTAATTTCTATTGAATTGGCTACCGTTGTACAATTATTAGCATCAGTAATAATCACCGCATATACACCAGCTGTTAAACCGGTATAAGAACCTGTAGTGCTTACAACACTACCTGGAGTAAGCAAATAGCTGTAGGCAGGTGTTCCTCCGTTTGGCGTAATAGTAATGGTACCATTATTACCACCTTTACAGCTCACATTCGTTTTTGCTCTGAAAGCGGTTAGCGGATTTGGTTGTGTAATTAAAGCAGAATCTACAGCTTGACAATTTTTACTATCAACAACCGTTACGAAATATTGTTGATTTGGCAAGTTTGTGAAAATTCCAGTTGTATTGTTACTATTGCTAGGCTGTATGAAGAAAGTATTATTACCGTTCCCTCCACTAGAAAATATTGAAATTTGACCGTCATCGGCATTCGCACAACTTACATTTTGAGTTAGTAAAGAATCAATAAGCAAAGCTGACGGTTCAGTTATCGTAAGGGTAGTATTTATCGTACAATTGTTGGCGTCTGTTGCCGTAATTGTATAAATATTACCGTTCAAACTTGTGAAGGTTCCCGTTGTGTTGGTTAAGTTACCCGGTTGTAAGCTGTAAGTTATTTGAGGCGAGCCTCCAGTTACCGTTACTTGAATAGAGCCATCATTGTCATTGGCACAAGTTACAGGAGAAACGCTCGAATTAGCTAACTGCATTTCTAAGGGTTCTGCTATTGATACTGAAGTATTTACCGAACAATTATTTGCATCTGTAATTGTAACTATGTACGCTCCACCAGAGAGAGAATTGAAACTTCCATTTGCGTTACTTATATTATTGGGTTGCATATTATAAACATAAGGAACTGTACCACCCGTTACCGTAACCTGCGCCGTACCATCCGCAACGCCAAAACAGCTCGCTGGAGTAGTTGCCACATTAGTTACTGACATAGCTTGAGGTGAAGATATAAATACCGATGTGGTAATAGTACATCCATTCGCATCAGAAGCTACTATATTGTAAGTTGTATTCCCTTGTAAATTACTAAAAGTCCCCGGCGGAGTGTAAGTCGCATTTGGATTGATTATGTAATTAAACGCTCCTGTTCCACCAACATTGGAAACAAATATAGTTCCGTTGCCCGATCCGCTACAAGAATTCCCACTTCCCGAAACCGAATCAAACTGTACGGGCAAAGGTTCAAACACGTTTAAATTTGTTATTACGGCACAACCATTGACATCAGTAGCCGTAACTGAGTATGCATTGGCTGTTAAGTTTTGGAAAGATCCAGTTGTATTAGTTATATTACCAGGCTGTAAATTATAACTTATCGGACTAGCCCCACCAGTTACTGCCACATTAAGGCTACCATCATTTCCTCCATTACAATTTACACTATCTACTATTGATGAAGATAAGACAGGTCCGTTTGCAGTGCTAATCACAAATGACATCGTATCTACACAACCGTTTCCATCTTGCACAGTAGCAACATAGGTATTGACGCATAAAGAATTAAAAAGATTTGAATTTTGAAATGTAGTATTCAAACTATAAGTATACATTGGGTTCGTTCCTCCGCTAGCATAAATTGTACTTGTACCGTCACAACCAGGAATACAACTTGCTTCAGTCACAGCAATAGAGTCAATAATTGGAGAAGGCTGAGTTTGAATTGTAGTCAAACTGGTTACACTACAACCATTGGCATCTGTTACGGTAACCGTATAGTTACCCGCTCCTGCGCTAGTGATGATATTACTATTTTGATTAGGCCCCCCATTTGAATACTGGTAAGGCGCTAAACCATTGGTTGCAGTAATTGTAATCGTACCATCATTGCCAGGATCACAAGAGGCAGCCGTAGTTGAAATATTCGAGACAACTGGTCCGTTTGGTGTAATAATATTAACACTCGAAGTAGCCGTACAATTATTCGCATCCGTAACCGTTACCGTATAAACTCCACTACCCACATTATTAAAGACATTACTTGCCTGATTCGCTCCGCCAATAGAATACTGATAGGCCATCGTTCCTCCTCCGGCAGTAACCGTTATGCTACCATCATTACCTGGTACACAACTCGGATTCATACTCGCTATATTCGTTACACTTAGTGCGCTCGGTTCTGTTATCGTGACTGTACTACTCAATGTACAATTATTCGCATCTGACACAGTAATCGTATACACGCCCTGACCTAAACCAGTGTATGCTCCTGTTCCATTCGTTACATTTCCGGGCTGAAGCGTATAACTCAATGCAGGCGTTCCGCCAGAAGCTCCTAAACTAACCGTACCATCGCTACCGCCATTACAACTCACATTACCGATCGTAGCATTACCCCAGGTCAATACAGGTGGTTCAGTAATCGTCATGCTCGTACTCACTGTACAATTGTTAGCATCGGTTGCAGTAATCGTATAAATACCCTGTGTTAAACCACCATAAGTTCCTGTGCCATTCGTTACATTTCCGGGTTGTAAATTATAACTTATCGTACCCGTACCGCCGCTAGCATTCACTTGCAAACTACCATCACTCAATCCATTGCAACTTACATCTACTTGACTTACGCTGTCCCAGACTAATACTGGGGGTAATGCTAAAACAAAGGAAAATGATGTGTCACAATTATTAGCATCTGTCGCAGTAAGCACATAATTTCCGGCGACTAAACCAATAAAGTTACCAGTTCCATTCGTTTGATTCACTGGCATTAGCGTATAGGATATAGGCGTATTGGGAGAATTAGCTGTTCCAGAAATAGTCCCTGTATTTGGGGTACAGTTAGGATTTGTACTAGATAGATTTGTCCAAGTTGGTATTTGACCAGCATTGACCGTTACGGAAGTAGAACCAGTACAATTATTTGCATCTGTCACAGAAACAGAATAAGTACCCCCTGCAACATTAGTAAAATTTCCTGTTGCGTTGGTAAGGTTACCTGGATTTAAAGTGTACGAATAAGCAGCCATACCGCCTGAAACCGTTGCATTAATTGTACCTGTAGCAGTACCGCAACCTGCGGCTGTTGCTGTTGCACTAACAGCTAATCCTCCACCAGGGTTTAATACCACTGAAGTAGACGTTCCGCAGTTGTTTGGATCTGTAACCGTAATAGTATAAGTATTGCCTGTAAGCAATAAAAACAAACCTGTATTGTTAGAGACATTTCCGGGGTTGAGCGTATAGGTTAATGGATTAAAAACGGAAGTGGCGCTGATAGCAATACTACCAAAAATAGAATTGCAAGTTGGCTGCACAGCTGTGACGTTTGTAATATTTGGTATTAGAGGATTATTCACAGAAGCAGAAATAGAGCCAGAACAACCTGCTGCATCAATTGCAGTGATTGTATAAGCCCCTGCTACGAGACCTGTAAAATTTCCCGTCGTATTCGAAATTGCTCCAGGGTTGATCGTGTATGTTACAGGTGGAGAGTTTGAATTATTGGCCGAGGTAGAGATTGCACCGTTATTCAAAGTAGGACAAGTAGGATGAGTTATAGAAGGATTTGACATTGTAAGTGGCGCGGGTGGCACCAAAGTTACTTGAGTATTAATCGTACAATTCAAGGCGTCAGTTGCGGATACTGTGTAAGTACCCGACCCTAAACTCGTAAAACTACCTGACGTATTACTAGGCGATGCTGGGGGGTTCAAACTGTAGGTGACCGTTCCGGTTCCTCCAGTAACTTGAACGTTAATAGACCCACTTCCAGCAGGAGAGCAAGATGGATTCGTTGAGTTTACACTCGACCATGTCATGTTCGTAGGCGGTGTTAAACTAACCGTTTGAGGAAAGGCACAAGCACCTCCGTTTTGAACGGATACGGTATAAATTCCAGATCCCAATCCAATAAAATTACCAGTTGTGCTCGTTGTATTATTTGGTTGTAAAATAAACGAACTGGCACCTGGTGAACTCACCGTTATAGTTCCATTGTTTATCCCACAAGACGGATTCGTTGATGCTACCGTCATCGGAAAACTTTGATTTACATTGATAGCTAAGGTAAACGTTTGCGAAATTAAAACACCTGGAGGTGCACAAGACGAATCAACCGCGGTAATGGTAACTATATGTAAGCCTGTATCGCTTAAGGTAGGAGTCCAATTAAAACAACCGTTTACAGAGTCTGTGCCAACACCAGTATAATTAATTGTGGAAGCGGGGATAACCGTCTGAGAATTGTCACTCATTGTCAAAAGAGCGCTTGAACTTGAGGAAATCACATCAAAACAAAGGTTCACATTTTGACCATGGCAAACCTCTATCACATTGGCATTCGCCGTACCTCCGGTGATTGTGTTCGTATCTATGGCAAAGGTTGGATTGGGCGTAGTACAATTTAGGATAACCATTTGAATATCCCTCATCACCGAACCAATAAGAACTCCACCCCGGTATTCATTTACCTGGACCGTTATCGTTGGTGTTTGTACTCCGGCTGGGGTAAAATTTATCGCACCCGTATTAGAATTTATGCTAAAAGTATTTGTAGTGTTAAAGGGATTGTTAGTAGGATTAAAACTGGCATTCGTATAGTTAGAATTATTCGGTGTAGTATGTAAACAACCTGATTGGTTTTTAGGTTGAACCGACAAAAAACTCACTGAATCACCATCAATCTCCTGCATACCATTATTAAATGTAGTCGGCTGGTTTGCGCAGTAATATGGTATAGGTGCGGCCGTAAAAAAAGGAGAATTATTATTAATCGAAGGGCCATTCGGTATAGGTCGTCTATTTAAAAAAGCCTCTACATAAAAAGTTCCACCGGTAATGTTGGTACTCGGATTACGTGCTCCTATATAGGTATTAAATCTCCACTGGTCACAGGCTAAACCAGGGTTTGGTAAAGTATAGGTACCTTGGTACCACCATTCTGAATATCCTGCCACAGGACTGGCAGAGTTTTGACAGCTAGTTTGAAAGCCAGGACATCCAGTACTTGTAGGCGTTCCATTTGGCGAACCACTCGGAAGGTTACCTGCAAGTTTTGGTAGATAAATCGTGGTGACATTAGTATTGGAACAAAGATTGTACACACACATGGGTACCGAGCTTGGCTCGGTAATGCCAGTACAATCTCTAAAAAATTTAAATGTAAAACGATATGTATTACCAGAAATGTGCTCGTACGTAAGCTCCCCGCCAGCAGCATGAGATGCCTCTAATTTTGAGGAAGATAAAAAAGAAACCGCGGTTAGTAGAAAAAAAAAGATGCCTATTTTTCTCATGAAAGTTGTATTTAGTTTAGTTATAATTACTAAAAATAATCAATTTTCTGTAAAAGTTAACAGTATAAAGATAAATCCGAAGTAAAAGACCTTCAAGCACTGTAAAAAGCGAGTACTGAAACATATATTAATAAATTAATATGTCTATATTCGTGACTTATAACCTTTTAAATGAAATTTGGATTGCCCTCTTTTGATAATAATTAATTTGTTAAAGACTAAGTCAGTTTGATAGGAAGTAATAGGGCTCAAAATTATAAAAATAATAAATGCCAGCAGCGTAAAAGTAAAACCGTAAGCAAAGAACCTAATGTCAAACTATGAAGACTTATTGTAAATCTTATTCAGCAGATGACCGTATTTCTCCATGATTTTTCTCCGTTTTAATTTTAGAGTGGGAGTGAGTTCTCCACCATCGACTGTCCACTCGTTTGAAATAATTTGAAATCGTTTCACATGCTCATGAGAAGCAAAAAATTTATTGTACTCATTCAATTCTTTGCGTATCAATTTAAGAATATCTTGGTCCACTGAGAAGTCGATATTATCAGCTAATTGCATTCCGGCATTTTTAAAATATTCTTTTAAATTTATAATGGCCGGAACGATCAAGGCGCCAACGAACTTCTCGTTGTTGCCAACGACCATAATTTGTTCAATAAAAGGTGACTCTTTAATCTTATTTTCTAATGGTAAGGGTGCTATATATTTCCCGCCACTTATCTTAAATAGTTCTTTTTTTCGATCCGTAATTTTTAAAAATCCCTTTTTGTCATATTCTCCAATATCGCCGGTATGCAACCAACCATTTCTCAAAACTTCGTCAGTAGCTTTCTGATTTTTGTAGTAGCCTTTCATCACATTGTCTCCTTGAAAAAGAATTTCACCGTCCTCAGCAATTTTTACACTCACATTACGAATCACCTGCCCGACCGAACCAAATCGACGACCCTCTTTTTCGTAAGAATTTACACTAATTACGGGTGAAGTTTCTGTAAGACCGTAGCCTTCCATTATTACAATTTTCGCTGCAGTAAATACACGCAGCAATTTCACCTGACAAGCAGCAGACCCTGTTACGATTGCCTTTGCTTTACCTCCGATAGCTTCTCGCCACTTTGTATACACCAAACTATCAGCAATATAAAACTTCAGTCTTTCAATAGGTGAGTACTTTTTATCCATATCATAATTGAGAGCTAATTTCATTGCCCAATCAAAAATTTTACGTTTGAAACCTTTTAGTTCTAATCCTTTTTTTTCAATTTTTTCATAGACTTTTTCTAAGAGTCTAGGCACAGTGGTGAATACTGCAGGTTGCACCTCTCTTAAATTTTCACCAATTGTCTCCATCCCTTCGGCATAATAAATACTGACCCCTTTATACATGTACAGGTAAGTAACCATTCGTTCAAAAATATGGTTGAGCGGTAAAAAACTAAGCACATTACTATCCGAATCGCACATACTAAAACAATGAATGCTATTTTTAATATTTGAGATAATATTTTTATGAGACAACATCACACCTTTCGGATTTCCTGTTGTGCCAGACGTGTAAATAAAGGTTGCAATATCGTCTTCGTGAACAGCATCTTTTACCGCCTGAATTTCTTGTTTATCTTCTGAAGAAATTGGCTGAACTAACTCAGACCACTGCATAACATCTTCCACCATATCATAAGTATATACGTACTGTAAGCTAGGCACCTCATTTGAAATTTCTTTTACTCGTTCGTACAGTTTCTTTCCTTCAACAAATAGGACTTTAGTCTCTGCCTCATTTAAAATATAAGCTAATTCTAAAGTGCTAATCGAAGGATATATCGGCACTAAAATTCCACCTAGTTTTTGAACCGCAAAATCGGTAATGAGCCACTCTGGACGATTGGCTGAAAGAATAGAAACTTTATCCTTTCCTAATGTTGTGCCATCCCCTCCTCCCAAACCGAGCTGGCGTAAGGCTATGGCCATTTTAGTACTTTGCTCATCAATAGAAGCAGCATTGATGCCATTCCAGGTTCCGTCATTTTTTGCAAAAAGCATTTCTTTATCGCCAAATTTTCTTTGGTAGTAAGAGAGTAGATCGAATAACCGCTTAGTTTGTTCCATAGCTATTTATTTGTAATACTGACCGGGGGTCGTTGTAAATTTATACGAACGGTAAAAGTTTTCAAAATCTTCGAATTTCGCTGAATTTGCTTTCACCCAATTTATATATTGTGCCGAGTCAGCAGCCTTGCCAAAAAGCCATTGATTATAAGCTTCAAAATGACCAAACGCCAAAAGATTGTTGGTAAAATCAAAAAGTTGAAACGGATATTCTTGCCCTTCTATTTGTGACCAACGAAGTAAAAACCGAGTACGAAGCATGACTACATTATTTATATCGACTCCACCCAAAACAATATTGGAGAGCTGGCTATAAATATCATTTATCTTCTTTTCAAAATCAGATTTTCCACGCCGAATATTTTTTTGTTCTACATCACTGGCATGGCGCGCCAATTGATTGTTGGCTATTAATTGCTTGTAGCTATCAAATACAATTTTCTTAATTTCTTCTGATCGGCTAGAGTAGCGCTCCATATTGATAAATGTTTCTCCATAAATAATGGCCCACAGGGGTCGTTTCGAAACAAAATAGCTTTTTGCTAATTGATAATAATTTAGATGATAATTTGGTTCATACTTCACTCCTTTTTCCCATGCCGCTTCCGCCTTTTGATATTTTTTTTTGGCAGAGTATAAACGACCTAAGTCAGAATACAACAAGCCGGACTCAGGAAATTTTTTGATACCACGTTCGACCGCTCTCGTTGCCGCTTTGTTCATGTTGCGAGCACTAAATATTTGAGAAGCCGTTAAAAAAGTGGCTTCGTCGGCTTCTTTGGCTTTGAGCAAAGGAGTTATGACTTGAGTGGCTCTAGATAAATCACCTCCGAGATAATATGCGTAGCTCAACTCTCTTCGATAAATTAAATTTCGTGGTTCTAAACTCGCCAATTGATTGTAAACTAATATAGCATTTGGATAATCCTTTTTAGCGGTATAACCTTTGGCTTTGGCGTAGAGCTCTCTGGCCAATTCTGAATTTCCCACAATCGGTTGCGCTTGTATACAAGTGCACAAAATCATTAACAGCACACACCAAACAAATTTTTTTTGCATATAGGCTCACAAATTTAATCGAGAAATTGAAAAGATGGTGTTACAATGTAAATTTGTTCTATGACCAAGAAAGAGCGCTATGATGGCGTACTGGAATATTTTGACATAAATATGACTGAGGCCGAAACGGAATTACTGTACGATACGCCCTATCAATTACTAGTAGCAGTAATATTATCCGCACAATGTACCGACAAACGTGTCAACCTAACTACGCCGAATATTTTTGCTAAATATCCGACGGTCAACGAATTAGCTAAAGCAACCTTTGATGATTTATTTCCAATTATTAAAAGTATTAGCTACCCAAATAATAAAACAAAACACCTCATAGGCATGGCGAATATGATGGTAAATGATTTTGACAGTGTGGTACCTATGACGGTTAAAGAATTAATGTTGCTACCTGGGGTAGGCAGAAAAACGGCCAATGTAGTAACCAGCGTAATAGACGGACAACCCAATATGGCAGTAGATACCCATGTTTTTAGAGTGAGTGCACGCATCGGTCTTACAACAAATGCAAAAAATGTTCTCCAAGCGGAAGAACAATTGATTAAACATATTCCTGAAGAACTAGTCCATAAAGCCCATCACTGGCTAATTTTACATGGACGATATGTTTGCCTAGCGCGTTCTCCAAAATGTAACGAATGTGGAATTACACACTGGTGCAAGTATTTTAGTAAAAAATAATTTCATGAAGTATCTTCTATTTTTCTTTCTCTTGCTTAATTCGGTGAATACTCATGCTCAAATTAGTAAAGCAGAATACATAAAAGTGGTGGAGGAATTTAAAGCATTCGTGGCAACTGATAATATTGGAGAACTTGCCAAACAAGTAGCCTATCCGCTTGAGCGGGAATACCCCCTGCCTGATATTAAAACAGAAGCCGAATTTCGTAGAGCCTACTCCTATTTGTTCGATACCGAAATAAAAAATGCAATCCTAAAATCAAATACGAAAGAGGATTGGTCGGACGTTGGTTGGCGTGGCATCATGCTACACAATGGCGAACTATGGTTGGATTATGACGGAACATTTTTAGCATTACACTACCAATCAACTTATGAAAAAGAAGAGAGGCAAAAACTAATTCGTAAAGATCGACAGCGGATTCATCCTAGCATACAGGAATATAAAAAACCCGTACTACTAATGCAAACACAAGGCTTCCTCATTCGGATTGACCAATTAGAAAACAACGAATATCGATATGCCTCCTGGAGAGAAAATGGAAATCAAAGTCAAAAACCGGATCTTATCATTACGAAAGGCGTTTTGAATTTTCAAGGATCGGGCGGCAATCATACTTATGAGTTCCAAAATGGAAATTATATATATGTCTGCGACGTGATCAGAATGGGAGATAGCGATAGCCCTCCTGCCCTACTTTTAGTATATGAGAACAAGAAGAGAATCATGTCTCGCGATGCTGAATGGCTTGAAGATTAATTCTTATTGCTTTTCAAGTAGACATATTTTTTTGATAATAAATGGATGCGAAGGCAATAATTATATAAAGAAATACGTTTAATAAATATGAAAACGACCCTCACCATTTTAGTACTGCTACCCCTACTAGCCAATGCACAACTTTCCAATAGTGGTATAGGAGTAACTATCGGGCTTCAGCAGCATATCAACAAAATTAACAGTAGCAACCCACTCAACAGCAAATCGCATACTGGTACGACTGGCATTCTAGGAGCTTTGGAATGGACAATTCCAGTTACTCAAAGATTCTCAGTAAGCCCATTTGTATCCTACCATTCTCAAAGCACTCGATACAATGAACGTTTGGTATATGAAGATGTAGGTGTTTCCGCCAGTTCATTTGAAAAACATCGGTTTGAAGTAGCCAGTGTTGGCATGGATCTTAACTATGAAATTAAAAATGGAATTTGCTTGAAAACTGGAATTCAGTATTCTTCATTCTTAAACACGGGTGGCAGTTCGGGAGCAACGGCCTCTTCTTGGAAAAACAGCAATGTTTCTTTATCATCCAATGCCGACTTCTCCTATTTAAACAGCAGAGCTCAAATGTTTCGAGCAAAACTAGGCGCTTTCAAAAAAATAATTATCAACAAAAAAGAGAAATTCAACATAGGGATTGACCTTATTCTTCCATTTCAAAGTTTAGCAACGGTTCGCTCGGGTCGTATTATTGAAATTGATGGCAATATAATAAACCAACAACACCAATACATTGTACGCACTACTAGTACAACCTTCTATTGTAAATATAATTTTATAAATTTTCAAAAGGATAGGACTAAGTCAAAAGGGAATTACTAGCCTTTTTTAGCCAACCACTGACAGTTGCTAAACAAAAGTAACCGACGGGAGGTATGAAGTTATTTAGTTTTCAATGGCAAAATCTATTAACCCTTAATTATATCTTATCTTATACTCATTCTCAACTAATTAGTACCTTTGCCCTTCATTAAAAGCTTCACAGATGGAAAATCTGAGACATTTATCAACCGAAGAAATAGAAGGTATCGTTCTAGCGCACAACGAAAAACGTTTTCGCGCATCACAAATACAAGACTGGATCTGGAAAAAAAATGTAGGTAGCATAGACGAAATGCTCAACCTTTCCAAGTCATTTCGCGAAGCGTTAAATGAAAAATACACTTTAAATAAAGTCACGGTAGATCATGAACAGTTCTCAAATGACGGCACAATCAAAAGTCGTTTTCAACTACATGATGGTCATTTTATAGAAGGTGTTTTAATCCCCACCGAAAACAGAATGACTGCTTGCGTTTCTTCACAAGTCGGCTGTAGTTTGAGCTGCAAATTTTGTGCAACGGGCTTCATTGATCGGAAAAGAAATATTGACTTCGACGAAATTTATGATCAAGTAGCCATTATAAATGAGCAAGCACTCAAGCACTTTAAAAAGCCATTGAGCAATATTGTTTTCATGGGCATGGGTGAGCCACTCTTAAATTTCGGAAATGTGTTTCGCTCGGTAGAATATATTACATCTGAAAATGGAATGAATATGTCTCCGAAACGAATTACCATTTCTACAGCAGGTATTGCAAAAATGATTAAACGGATGGCAGATGAAAATCCGAAAGTAAATCTCGCACTTTCACTTCACGCAGCCAGTGATGAAAAGCGAAATGAAATTATGCCCATCAATGAGACTAACAATCTAGAAGTGCTTGTGGAAGCATTGGATTATTATTATGCTCATACTAAAAACGCAGTAACGTTTGAGTATGTTCTACTTTCTAATGTAAATGATTCAATTGAAGATGCTGAGCACCTCATAAAAATATGTAGAAGAATCCCGAGCAAGGTAAATATTATAGAATATAATCCAATTGAGTTTGCAGTCTTTACCAAACCCAATGAAGAACGGACCGATGCCTTTATGGATTATTTAGCAAAATATAAAGTGAACGCGCGCCTAAGACACAGTCGTGGAAAAGACATAGATGCAGCTTGTGGACAGCTTGCCAATATAAACCATTAACTTCTGAGACAAGTTCAGAATAAAAGTTAAGATGAAATCGTTATGAAAAAACAAAGAAAAAATACAGTATCACGTGATGCGGTGGCAAAAGAAATGCCACGGGAAGAAAGAAAAGAACGCAAAGAGAGCCGTGATAAAAAGCCGTGGGAATTTGATAAAAAACCAAGACCGAGTCGCAAACCGCGCAGAGATAAAAAAGAGAACGACTATAAGTCCTCTGACAGAAAGGTTACACGTGCTCCGCGCGAACGCGATGAGGACGGTAAAGCCAAACGAAGAAATACACGTTCACGATCTGATGAGTTTGAAAAAAGACCTGAAAGAAAAAATCGGGTGGATAGAAAAGAGAAACGAGAAGATTTTCGCGACCGTAAAAAACCCTCTCGCCAAGGTGGTGACAAAGATTATTTTTCCAACTTTGACGATAAAAACCGTAAAAAAAGAAAAGAAGACTTCAAAGTACGTCGAGATAAAAACGCAATTGGCGAGGATCAATCTGCCAACAAAAAAGCAAGAAAATTTGAAGAGCCTAAAGAGGAAGGCAGAGAAAGAAAACCAAAGTGGAGCAAAGAGCAAAAACTAGAGAGAGCCATTAAAGAAGGACGCGTGGCCCCACCGGAGGAAGAACAAGAAATCATACCAGAAAAAATGCCGTTGAACAAATACATTTCTCGAGCCGGCGTATGCTCGAGACGTGAAGCTGCAGACTTAATCAAAGCAGGCGAAGTAAAGGTAAACGGAACCGTACATAAAGAACCTGGCTATAAAGTAGTGGAAGGTGATGTGATTAGCTACCAAGGAAACGATTTGGAAAAGCAAGAAAAAATGGTGTACTTACTCTTGAATAAAGCGAAGGATTACATTACCACAACAGATGATCCCGAAGGCAGAAAAACGGTTATGGACCTGTTTACTGATGTAGAAGAACGAATTTTTCCGGTAGGAAGATTAGATAGGAATACAACAGGACTTTTGTTACTAACCAATGATGGAAATCTTGCTCAGAAACTAAGCCACCCCAAGTTTAACAATAAGAAAGTGTATCAGGTAAAACTAGATAAAGAGTTAGAAGAAGAACATTTTGTAGAAATACAAAAAGGGCTTGAACTAGAAGATGGCATAGCCCAAGTAGATTCTTTGGCACTTACCAATCCTGAAAACCGAAAAGAAATTGGTATTGAAATCCATATTGGAAAGAACAGAATTGTTCGTAGAATATTTGAGCATTTAGGCTATGAAGTAAAACACCTTGACCGAGTCATGTATGCAGGACTTACCAAGAAAAATTTACCCCGTGGCAAATGGAGAGCCTTGTCAGACAAAGAACTTGTATTTCTAAAACATTTTAAATAAGCCTTTGCCAAGTTCAGGGTGACGCCAACGTCAGCTTGAGCTTATCGAAAGCTAAACGATGGTACGATAAAATGAAAATTCCAGAAATCCTTTTTGATAACGACGACTATATAATCCTTAATAAACCAAGTGGATTACTCAGCATACCGGATCATTATAACAATCCGAATAACCTGACGGATGTGCTGCGTCGCAAACTAGGTGAAATTTTTATTTGTCACAGAATTGATAAGGACACTAGTGGCTGTATTGTATTTGCTAAAAATGCAGATGCACATCGATTTGCATCCATGGCTTTTGAAAACAAAGAAGTAAGCAAAGAATATCTTGCTATTGCACATGGCAACCTTACGGAACCCACAGGAACTATTGAAGACAAACTTATGCCTCACGGTAGCAAGCAGCACTTGGTAATTGTTCATAATAAATTCGGTAAAGAGGCTCGTACAGATTACAAGGTTGTGGAACAATTCAAAGATTATGCATTGGTTTCTTGTATAATAAAAACAGGGCGTATGCACCAAATCAGAGTCCATTTAGAAAACATAGGACACCCTATTTTGTGTGATCCATTTTACAGCAAAGGGAAAGACTTTTTTGTATCGTCTATCAAGCGGCGCTACAATTTAAAAAACGATGTGGAGCGTGAACGACCACTCAACAGCCGCCTTTGCCTTCATGCACATCGCATTTTATTCACCGCAGAAAATGGTGAAATCATAAAAGCCGAGGGCAACCTTTTTAAAGATATGCGTGCCACGATTCAGCAACTTCGAAAATGGAATCAATAGAAATTTAAAGGGGGAATTAAACCCTGCGTATTCTTAACTTTACTTGATAACAAATTTACAATAATTCTGAAGCGTGGTTTTCTATCATAATTTAATTGACATTAGAAATAAGGACATTTACCCTGCAAAAATCAGCGTAGAAAATGGTAAAATTTTGTCTATTGAAAAAACCGAAGCAGTCTGCCAAAACTATATTTTACCCGGTCTGATTGATGCTCATGTCCATATTGAAAGCTCTATGTTGCTGCCCTCTGCTTTTGCAAAAATTGCAGTGCAGCACGGCACAGTCGCCACCGTAAGCGACCCCCATGAAATCGCCAATGTGTGTGGCATTGAAGGAGTTGACTTTATGATAAATAATGGCAATAAAGTTCCATTTAAGTTTTTCTTTGGTGCACCGAGTTGTGTCCCCGCCACTCGTTTTGAAACGGCCGGTGCCGTAATAGATTCTAAGCAGATTGATCAATTGCTTTCGCGAAAAGAAATTTTATACCTCAGCGAAATGATGAATTACCCAGGGGTTCTTTTCGAAGAGGATGAGGTAATGAAAAAAATTGATGCCGCTAAAAAACACAACAAACCAATCGACGGTCATGCCCCAGGATTATTGGGCGAACAAGCTAGAAAATATATAGGTGCTGGAATTAGTACGGATCACGAATGTTTTACTGAAGAAGAAGCTTTAGGCAAACTAAATCATGGCATGAAAATACTAATCCGAGAAGGCAGTGCCGCTAAAAATTTCGAAGCCTTGATTGAACTGCTAACTGATTATGAGGACGATATTATGTTTTGCTGTGATGACAAACATCCCGACGAGCTTTTGCTGCATCACATCAATCATCATGTAAAACGAGCCATCGCCAAAGGAATCGACCTTTTTAAAATATTAAGAGCAGCTTGTATCAACCCTGTAGAGCATTACAAGCTTCCTGTCGGATTATTGCAAGAAGGTGACGCAGCCGATTTTATCATTATAGACGATCCTAATAAATTCAATATTCTTTCTACCTATATAAACGGAGACTGTGTTTATGAGAATGGAATAAGTAATATCCCAACTATTGATGAAGCTACAATCAATCAATTTAATTGTGAAAAAATAGAGGTTTCAGCTCTCCAACTCAGTGCCAAAGGTTCAAAAAAAATCAAGGTAATCGAAGCCGTAGACGGACAATTAATTACCAATGCTCTTACAACTAACTCCAAAATTGAAAACGGGCAACTTGTTTCCGATATTGAAAATGATATCCTAAAAATAGCCGTAATCAATCGCTATGAACCTGCGGAACCCGCTATTGCTTTTATCAAAAACATGGGTCTAAAAAAAGGTGCCATTGCTTCTACTGTCGCGCATGATTGTCATAACATTATTTGTGTAGGCGCTAATGATGTAGCCATGGCAAAAGCAATTAATGCTTTACTTGATACTCAAGGAGGCGTTTGCGTTTTTGACGAAAAGGAAGCAGACATACTACCGCTTCCAATTGCAGGGCTCATGAGCACAAGAAGTGCTGAAGAAGTTGGAATTACGTATAGTCAACTAGATAAGAAAGCAAAAGAGTTGGGCTCTACCTTATCCGCTCCTTTTATGACACTAAGTTTTATGGCCTTGCTGGTCATTCCCAATCTTAAGCTGAGTGATAAAGGATTATTTGATGGTGAGAGGTTTGAGTTTAGCTCGCTACGGTTTTAGTATAATGCTGTTTCCATTTAGCTCTATTCTATCACCTTGAATTGTAAAATCAGAATAAGGGCAAACCAACATTTCCTTCGTTTTTGCGATGCCACATCGCCGCTCGGCAGCTGTTCTATTAATTTCTAGATTGGAAATGGTAAAAGAATTACTATCCTGTAGAAGTATGCAACGATAGTCAAAATTGTCTGTAATATAATCACCATAAATCCTTAAATTATCACGCTTACCAGCTGAGTTGTTAATAATTACGGGGACTATAACATCACTCTTCAAATTATCAAATTGACCATTTTTTTCGAATCTTTCTACAAGCATTGAATAATTTCCACTTTCATAATTAGGCATTTCAATAGTAAATCCTACCTCACTCCTGCAAAATTTATCACTGCAACAACCTAAGATAAAAAACAAGCAGCTAAAACTGAGCAAAGGAATAATTGAGTACTTCATAATATAAATATATACGTAAAAATCACTTTATCCGTTAGTGCTATATTTGAACTTATATGAAATTTCTAAAATGCTTTAGTGCATTACTATTTACGGCTTTCTTTTCGTATGCTCAATTGCCCAAAACTGAAATTTGGGTTTTTGATTTAAAGCAAGACGCTACAGGTTATAAGCTTAGTAAACCTACTTTAGTGAAAGAAGGAGACGGATATAATAATCAACCTTACTTCACACAAGATGGTAACAGCATGTACTTTGTGAGTAATGGTAAAAATGGTGGGCGGACTGACATTTACGAATATGATTTTACCAAAGAAAAAAGAAATACAAAACGATTAACTTATACTCGCAACGAATCGGAATACTCCCCAATGCGAACTCCGAATGATGCCAGAATATCTTGTGTGCGCGTGGCAAAAGATACGCAAGTCCAAAACTTATGTACCTATAATCTCAAAGGAAATAAACCGAAAATTCTTTATCCGAATATCAAAACGTTTGGATATTACTGCTGGAAAAATCAGGTGGAGCTACTCGCCTTTCATGTACCCGAACCTTTCTTATTAAGAAGACACAACCGGCCATATAAAAAACATGATACCCTTGCTAGTCAAATTGGCCGTTGCCTTCAGAATCAAAGAGGTAAAATTTTATATGTTGACAAATCGGATTCTGCTGATTGGAAAATAAAAATTTTAAATAATAAACGATTAGCCAATCGAGAATTTGATGGTTTATTGGATGATGAAATATTGACCTCTACCCTCAAAGGTGCTGAAGATTTTGCTTTAATTCGCGGCAAAGACCTTGTAATGGCGAAGGATGGATTCATATTCATGAAACAAAATGTTTTCAATCAAAAACAAGAGCACTGGTCGCCAATGGCGGACCTGAACCGCTATAAGCTGTACGATGTTTACAGAATTGTAGTGTCCCGATCCGGAAATCGCCTAGCCTTAGTAGCAAGGGTTACAGAAGCTGAATAATTTCTAAAGAAATAATTTGATTTTTTATATGGAAAGAAAGATATGCCTGCATCTCTTTTAAAACAATAAAATAAAAAATCATGAATCGTAAACTTATCGTAGCATTATTGCCCATTCTAGGACTAATCGGACTCTTTAGCCTCTCCTCTTTTTTTGAGCCACAAAACCGTATTGATGAGCGGCCTTTTGACGAGCCCTCACCAGACATTAGCTACCGCTCTCAATCAAAACAAAGCACAAAAAATGGGTTGGTACGTTTATCAACCGGTCTTCAGAACGACTTTTACACTCAGCAAAAAAATGAGGGTTTTTTCTATGTAGAAATAGAAGCCGATCAATATTCCAATAGAAATGTGGTGCGCCCACCTATGAATCTCTCAGTAGTCATTGACCGAAGCGGTAGTATGAGCGGTGAAAAAATAAGAAACGCAAAAGAAGCAGCGAAACATATCGTAGATAATCTTAAAAATGAAGATTATTTGTCGATTATTGTTTATGACCAATCAGTGACCACTTTGCATAGTCAGTCTCCCGTAAGAAATAAAATGAGCATCAAAAATAAAATTGACGGTATAAGAGAGCGAGGCGCTACCAATCTCATGGGTGGCGCAATGCGCGGATATGAAGAGGTAAATGAATATTACAAAAGCGGTTATATTAACCGAGTATTGTTACTCAGCGATGGACTAGCCAATGAAGGCATTACTGACCCAAGAAAAATTAAGAGCATTATTCAAGGTAAATTTAAAGAAGATAATATTGCAATTTCTACCTTTGGTGTAGGCAATGATTATAACGAAGATTTGATGACGGCCATGGCCGAAAACGGTAATGGAAATTATTATTTCATAGAAAAGCCAACAGAAATTGCCAGTATTTTTCGTAAAGAGCTCAATGGTCTTAAAGAAGTCGTAGCCCAAAACACTATGCTTACCATCCGAGTGTCTGACGAAATTAGCGTGGACAAAGTGTACGGATATTCCCACACGCAACGTGGAAATAAAATTACCGTAAAACTGAATGATATTTTCAGTAAGGAAACGAAAGGAATTCTTATGAAGTATCATGTAAATAGAAACAGTACACCTAATAAAATTGCGTTTACAACGAGTCTAAATTATCAACTAGCCAGCAACAAACGGAACCAAAATTTAGGACTTCGGAATACTCAAAAATTTACAAATCGTGCAGAAGTATACAATAAGCATTTTAGCGAATGGGTAGACGCACAAGTGGTACTAAACGAAACAAACTATAAAATGGAAATGGCCATGCAAGCAATAGACAAAGGTGATTACAGCCGAGGTCGTGACATGGTCAAAGAAACTAAAATTTATATTAAAAGCAAATCTCATTTAGTTAATACTTCTGAAGAGTTACAAAAAGCACAGGAAGCAAACACAAGTTATGGATCAGAATTAGCAGACATTGAGATGCGATCAGAAAGTGAAAAAAAATATATTCAGAAAGCGAATAAAAGCACGAATTACAAGCTGAGAAGAAAAAAGTAAATAGATTTAAATTTAAAATGGTTCAAGTTAATTTCGATAGAATTCGCTTGAGCCTTTTTTATTGCCAACTTATTGATTTTTGACCTCGGCAATAAACGTTTGGATTTCCTCCTTACGCAATACCAGCACCCCAGCACAACAAGCTAAAACAATGCACGCCATAACAAATAGCTGATAATCCCCTTGAAACTCAATACCAATTATGGCTAGGTGCGACAAGACAGCACCGGCCATGATACCCAACCCAAGCAAGGCACCATGAAACGAAACATTACGAAGCAAAAGCAATCCGCCCGCGATGAATTCTAGCACTCCAGTTCCAATTCTACCCCATGGCTCAACACCAAGCTCTGTAAAAAGAGCAACACTTGACGGATGTCCACTGAATTTAAAATACAAGGTATAAAACAATATCACAGCCGCAAGGATGGCAAGCACTCTTTCAATATAGTAGTTGGCGTTTTTAGTCATTGCTTATAATTCTTTACGCAGCCTCGCAACAGGAATATTTAATTGTTCACGATACTTCGCTACCGTGCGTCTCGCAATATTATAACCTTTTTCTTTTAAATGATTCGTGAGTTTTTCGTCACTCAACGGTTTTCGTTTTGACTCCTCACTAATAATATCTTGCAATATTTTTTTCACTTCTTTGGTAGATACATCATCACCATCTGTAGTAGTAAGACTTTCCGAGAAAAAATATTTCAATTTAAAAGTTCCAAATTCTGTTTGAACATATTTGCTATTCACCACTCTCGATATTGTTGAAATATCAAAGCCAGAGCGATCGGCAATGTCTTTTAAAATCATGGGACGAAGATTCGTTTCATCTCCTGTAAGAAAAAATTTTTCTTGTAAGCGCATGATGATATCCATGGTAATAGTGAGCGTTTGTTGCCGCTGCTTAATGGCATCAATAAACCACTTAGCCGAATCTATTTTTTGCTTAATAAACATGACGGCATCGCGCTGTTCCTTAGTTTTCTTTTTGGTGTCTCGGTAGGTCTCTAGCATGGTACGATAAGAACCTGCCACACGCAACTCCGGTGCATTACGAGAATTTAGAAGTAATTCTAGTTCTCCCTCTTTATTTAAAATTGTAAAGTCAGGCACCATAAAAGTAGTGGCTTTACTTGTTGCAGAGACTACACCACCCGGTTTTGGATTCAATTTTAAAATTTCTTCCAATACTTCTTTCATAAGTTCTTCATCAATATGAAGTCCTTTTATTATTTTTTTATAATGCTTTTTAGAAAACTCGTCGAAAAAGTTTTCAAGTACCTTAACCGCCAACAACCTCGGCTCGGTAGCTTGCTTGCGCAGTAATTGTAGCAGCAAGCAATCTTTTAAATCTTGTGCAAACACACCAGCCGGCTCCATTTCTTTAACACGTTCTAAAATGTAATTTAAACTAGGAATGTCAATTTGAATATTTTGCCGAAAGGCCAAATCATCTCGTAGCGATTGTAAATCTCTTCGAAGATAGCCATCGTCATCAATGCTCCCTACCAAAAAATCAGCCACTAACTTTTCAGCATCTTTCAGCTCTAACAGTTCAATTTGACCTTTTAAGTTATCACGAAATGATTTTTCTAATTTGTGCTGAACTAATGGAGCCTTCTCATCGTCTGCATCTTGGTCATAATAATTGTCGGCATAGGCATAAGCGGGCATCGCATCCGCCTCACCAAGATAGCTACTGACATCTACATTGCCATAGTCGTCATATTCGTTCACATAGTCATCATTATCATCTGACTTAAATTCATCTTGAACCTCGTCCTGTGTTTTTTCGTCTAAGGTCTTTTCTTCGGCTTCTTCTTTATATTCCAAAGCAGGATTTTCTTGAATTTCAATATCAATTCGTTCGTCCAAACTATCTGTTGGTACCTGCAACAATTTCATTAATTGAATTTGCTGTGGTGATAGTTTTAAAGTTTGCGATTGTGTTTGCCGTAAGCCTTGTGCCATTATCTTATCTCAAATATAAAAATTTGTGATGAAATAACTGGCATAAAAAAAGAACCATTACTGGTTCTTTACAAATTTATAATAAATGAAAAACTTAATCTGCCTCTGCAACTACCTCGTTGACTTCGGGTATCATTCGTTTCATCATACCTTCAATACCAGCTTTTAAAGTAACCGTAGAAGAAGGACAACCACTGCACGAACCTTGTAAAAGTAGGGTCACAGTTCCTTCTTCAAATCGTTTAAACGAAATAGCGCCTCCATCCATTTCAACCGCTGGCTTTACATAGTTTTCTAAAAGTTCTTTAATGCGTTTTACCACATCACTATCATCTTCGTTTATTTTATTGTTGTCGTTATCGCTTTTAGCTGGCACCAATTCTTTATTCACGATTTCTTTTCCTTCTACCAAATAGTTTTTAAGAAACTCGCGCATTTCTGGTATTACATCATTCCAATCTGTTTCAGGGGTTTTGGTAATTGTCACAAAGTTACTCGCGATAAAAACGCCTTTTACATAGGCAAAGTCATACAGCTCCTGGGCAAGCTGAGAACTCTTGGCATCTTCTTTGCTCAAAAACTCAATACTTTTACCTGGGTATAATAATTTATTAGCCACAAACTTCAACGTTTCTGGGTTAGGAGTCATCTCTGTATATATACTAATTGCTAGCTTTTCTGAATTTGCAGTTTCCATACTTGTAAAATTACGACTCAAACCAACGCTTACCCCACGAATGACCGTCTATTTGAATGAAATGATAATGGGATTTATCTAAACATTTGTTAAGGAAAAATCTTATATTTAACTATCTAAAGTATTTTGTGAATGCATAAAAAACTAATCTTATTCCTATTGGTTTGTCTGACGGTCAATCAAGTACAAGCACAACGTGCGATTGAATTCGTTCAGAATAAAGGTCAATGGCAGCATAATTTTGAATATAAAGCCACTACTCCCCAAGGCGATATCTATCTGCAAAATGGTGGATACACCATTAATTTAGCTGCGCAGGAAAATCATGACCTTATCCATGCCCTGAAGCATGGTGAAATAACCGAAGCGCCCACCCTCAAATTCCACGCCTATCAGGTTGATTTTGTAAATGCTAACACCCATCAGAAAATCGTTGGTCAAAAGCCACAATCCCACTATTACAACTACTTTTTGAATGAAAATCCAGAACATTGGAAATCGAATATTCACCCACACCTAGCCGTTCAATACCAATCGTTATATGCTGGTGTTGATGCTAAAATGTACACTGACGCTGGTAAATTGAAATATGATTTACTAGTAAGTCCATACGCTTCTACTTCTCAAATAAAAATGCGATACCAAGGAATTGAGGGACTGTCCTTGGAAAAAGGAAATTTGATTATAAAAACAAGCTTGGGTGATATGAAAGAACTAAAACCGTATGCCTATCAAATAGTGGATGGAACTCGGCAGGAAGTAAGGTGCAACTATGTAGTAAACAAGCAAACCGTAAGTTTTAATTTTCCGAAAGATTATAATCATGAACTAGAATTAGTAATAGATCCTGTTCTAATCTTTAGTACCTTCTCGGGCTCTACAGGAGACAATTGGGGTACGACTGCTACCTATGACCAATTTGGCAATTACTACGGGGGGGGCTTTAATATATTAACCGGTTTTCCTGTAACGCTAGGGGCTTATGATTTGACCTATAATGGAGGCAGCACGGCCACTGGTGGCGGACAGGCACAAGATGTATCTGTCTTAAAATTTGACGCCTCTGGTGCAAATTTGCGATATGCAACTTATATCGGTGGAATAGATAATGAACAACCCCATAGCTTGGTAGTAGATACGATTACTGGAAATTTAATTATTGCGGGGCGAACCTACTCTAACAACTTTCCTACTTCACCTAACGCATACGACGCCACTTGGAATGGCGGAGCCGATATGTTTGTTTTTGTTATAGACAGTACCGGAGGCAATATGGTAGGTTCTACCTATGTGGGCGGCAGCAGCAGTGATGGTGTTAATATCACCGCGACCTACACTCAGTTTCCAGGTTTGAAACATAACTACGGTAATGATGCACGGTCTGAGGTTATTGTTGACAATTCAGGAAATATTTATGTTTCTGCTATGACTACCTCTTCTAATTTTCCTGTCACGCCCGGCACGTTTCAATCCAATATTGGTGGCGCACAGGACGGAGTCATTTTTGAATTAAATCCGAATTGCTCTAACTTGGTTTGGAGCACCTTTATTGGAGGGAGCGCCGATGACGCATGTTATGTTTTAAGTTTTGACAAAACCAATCCCAATATTTTATACGTTGCGGGTGGTACAGCGAGCACAAATTTCCCTGCTACATCGGGTGCCTTACACAGTTCCTCTCGAGGAGGGATTGATGGCTTCTTAGCCAGATTTAACGCAAGTTCAAAAGCCATCGTAGCGGCTACCTATATTGGTACGTCCGCCTACGATCAAGTGTATGGTGTACAAACGGATGATAGCAATAATGTGTATATCACTGGTCAAACACTGGGTGCTTACCCTACCACAGCTGGTGTTTACTCCAATCCGAATTCTCCGCAGTTTATTACCAAGCTAAACCCCAGTTTATCCAATATTTTAATTTCAACCGTTTTCGGAAGTGGCTCATTAGCCGACATCGATATATCACCTACCGCCTTTTTAGTAGATCGCTGTGGTAATATCTATGTATCGGGTTGGGGTGGCCCCACAGGTGGAAACCCAGGAAGTACAGCCAATATGCCCACTACCCCTGCTTCTATTGTTCCGCCCATGCGGAGCAATACTGATGGGAGTGATTTCTACTTTTTTGTAGTCAATAATAATATGACTAGCCTTGTTTATGGCGCCTATTTTGGTATCCTTGGCACTGGGCCCATTACCTTTGGTGGCGAGCATGTAGATGGCGGAACGAGTCGTTTTGACCCGAATGGTGTAATTTATCAAGCCATGTGCGCTTCTTGTGGCGTAGCTACAGGATTCCCAACTACACAAGGTTCTCATTCACCCATTAAACCAACAGGGGTGAACTGTAACTTAGGAGCCGTAAAAATTGATTTTCAACTTCAAGATCCAGATGCCTCAGCTAGTGTAAGCGGTAATGCTCGTGGTTGCGCTCCTCACACAGTCAATTTTATCAATAATAGTACGAGTGCTACTGGCTTTGTTTGGGATTTTGGAGATGGCAGTCCTACCAGTACTTCAAATAATCCAAGCCATACTTATACGCAAGCAGGAGTATACACAGCTAAACTTGCTGCATTGAATCCTAACGGCTGTAACTTTTCAAGCGATACAGATATATTGGTAATTACTGTTTTAGAAGATTCGATTCAAGCTAATTTTCAAGTGAGTAAAGTAGATAGTTGTGATCCCTATACCGCCAGTTTTATCAATACAACCACCTATAACAATGGACCCGCTAATCCAGGAACGACCTACAGTTGGAACTTTGGCGACGGAACCACCTTTGGTGGACAGACTCCTCCCTTACATAGTTTTCCTGCACCTCAGTCCTATACTGTACAACTAATTGTGACAGATACCAATGCTTGTAATAGTCCTGATACTACTTCAGTTGTAGTTGATTATTCTACAAGCGTAGTATTAGCAGGCTTCAACGCTCCTGATTCTGTTTGCCTTCCTGCTAATATTAATTTTACAGATGCTAGTTCTAATGCCACTGGTTATGCTTGGAGATTCGGGGATGGTGGCACCTCACAAGACCCCAACCCTACACATGAATATACAAGTGCCGGTAGCTATAACGTAACGCTCGTAACGGTCAACCCAACAAGCTGTAACCTTATTGATTCTTTCGAAAAAATGATTCGTGTTTTTGGTTCGCCGACAGCTAGTTTTACATATTCTCCTAACCCGCCCACTCCGAACACACCTCTTGATTTTAGAAATTTGTCTACTGGAGCTATATCATACAGTTGGGATTTTGGTGATGGCACTACGACGAATGTAGAAAATCCTAGAAAAATTTATAATAGAGATGGATTCTACAATGTATGCCTTACTGCAAAAAATGAATTTAATTGCATTGATACATTTTGTCAAACGGTACGAGGAAACGTAATTCCTTTGGTAGATGTACCCACTGGATTCTCGCCCAATGGTGATGGAGCGAATGATATTTTAAATATTTTGGGTTATGGAATTGAAACAGTAACGTTTAAAATTTATAACCGTTGGGGCGAACTTGTTTTTGAAACCCGAGATCGCTTTGAAGGTTGGGACGGGACCTATAAAGGTGAACCACAAGAAATGGATACTTACGGCTATTTACTTGACGTCAGCTTTTTTGACGGAAGTAATAGACTAAAAAAAGGAAATGTAACTCTTATAAGATAATGACTGACATGAAAAAAATATTAATACTTCTTATACTAACTCTTCCCTCTATTAGTTGGGGGCAGGATATTCATTTCTCTCAGTTCTATAATGCACCCCTTTTAATTAACCCGGCCAATACAGGTTTCCCTACGGACGGTGATATGCGTCTAGGAGTAAACTATCGAAGCCAATGGCTAACAGTACCTGTTCCTTATAGTAGCACAAGTGCTTTTGCCGATTTTAGCATTAACAAAGGCAAAGAAGGAAATTGGTTAGGAATGGGAGTCGCTTTTTGGCAAGACAAAGCCGGCGATGGAGACTTGTCTTTATCAAAAGTGCAGGCTAACTTAGCTTATCATTTTTTATTGAGTGAAAATAGTTCATTTTCAACGGGTTTATCAGCAGCTTATAGTCAACGAAGTATTGATTTAAACAAACTTACGTTTGAGCGTCAGTGGGATGAATTTAGCTTCAACACTTCAGTTGATAATGGAGAAGACGCTCGCAGACAAAAAACGAGTTTTGCCGATTTAGGCGTAGGTGCTAGCTATAATTATTATAACGACCATAATTTTTCGATTACCATTAGTGCTTCGGCCCAACACATTAATCGCCCCTTAGAAAGTTTCTATGGCGAGAACAATCAATTAGGCATCAGACCGATCTTTCATGTGCAAGGAATTTATAAAGCGACCCCTGCTATTATTATAACGCCTTCAGTTTACTACACTTCTCAGAAAAAAGCGAGTGAACTGGTACTGGGCAGTCTGTACAGCCTGAATGTAAATTCGGCGGGTGTAAGTAGTGATAAAAATGAGCTCATTTTAGGAACTCACTATCGTTTAAAAGATGCTATAATAGGAAGTTTAGGCTATAGATTTAAACATTATCAATTAATGGTGAGTTATGATCATACGATCTCTGATTTTCAAAGAGCAAATAAAAGTATTGGTGCTTTTGAATTATCGTTCATAGTAGATCGTCCTTACCAAGGCGAAAGTTCAAGTAATAGTTTTGCTTGTCCAAGATTCTAAAACGTTCTGCATCTATTGGCTTCTACAAGCTCGCAAGCATATATAAATTGTACTGCAAGCTAGGAAGCTTTAATACCATTGAATTACATGCCAAAAATTCTAATCATCGATTATTAATTAGTTTAGGAATTCATAAAATAAGGATGTTCGCGCAATAAGGCTGCTGTAAGTGATTACATTCTAAAAGCGTTCTCGTACTTTTGTCCCATGTCAAAAAATTCAGAAATCAAACTATCCATAGGACTAGACGATGAAAAAGTTCCACAGAAAATAGAATGGCTAGCAGCAGACGGCGGTGTGGACAAACCCAAAGAAGCTAAAGCCTTCATGCTCAGCATATGGGATGGCGCAGAAAATACAGCATTGCGAATCGACCTTTGGACAAAAAAAATGATGGTAGATGAAATGAATGATTTCTTTTTTCAAACTATGATGACAATGGCCGATACCTATGGCAGAGCAACAAACAATACCAACTTAGTTGGCGAAATGAAACAGTTTGCGCAAGACATGAAAACTAAGATGGAAACAGAAATGCAGAAAGATCAACTATAAAAAAATCTTTAAAAGAAAATAAATGAGTTTAGAAAAAATAGTAAACGATAAAATTAAGGACGCCATGCGTGCAAAAAACGAAGCTAGTTTGCGAGCGTTACGTGCGATTAAATCTGCCATCCTTCTAGAAAAAACATCAGGCAAAGCAGATGGCGAATTAAGTGAAGAAGTAGAATCAAAACTGCTTCAAAAACTAGCTAAACAAAGAAAAGAGTCTATTGAAATTTTTGAAAAACAAAATCGAGAAGATTTAGCCAACAAGGAAAAAGAAGAACTAAGTGTAATTGAAACTTTCTTACCAGAACCAATGAGCGAAGAAGATTTAAAAACCTATTTGCAAAAAGTGATTTCAGAAGTTGGTGCAGTTTCCCCAGCCGATATGGGTAAAGTAATGGGCCGCGCTTCCAAAGAATTAGCGGGAAAATCTGACGGTAAAAGTATTTCTAATATGGTGAAATCATTATTGGCATCATAAATGATTATAGACGGCATCATAGGAGTTAGCTTAGCCCTAGCCTTTATCCGAGGTTGGAAAAAAGGAATTCTTTGGGCAGTGGCTTCTTTCGCTGCCGTAATACTAGGAAGCTTGGTGAGTCTAAAATTAGCGCACCGCTTTTCGCTTCTCATCCAAGAGCAAAATATTATTGATAGCCGCTACACTTTAGTGCTGAGCTACATTCTATTATTTCTGTTGGTAATGTATGGTCTCCGTTTTTTAATAAAAATGGTAGAAAAGCTAATGCAAAGTCTTTTACTAGGGTGGGTCAATCGTTTGGCCGGAGGCCTACTCTATATACTGTTTTCTGCATTTATGCTTAGCTCTATTTTTTGGTTGACGAATGAAGCAGGCGTACTCACTCAAGAAGCCAAAGAAGAGTCACAACTCTACGCCATTGTTGAACCCTTAGCCCCGCAAGGAATTGAATTAGGTGGAGAAGTCCTACCATTTCTTAAAGACCTGTATCAAGATGTGGGCGATTATTTATCGCAATACGAATGAGATCACTATGCTCTGCTACCAAACAACATACTTCCAATCCGAATCATAGTACTTCCTTCCTCTATCGCTATGCTATAATCTCCACTCATGCCCATAGAAATTTCTTTAAAAGCATCATGGAGTACATAAGATGATTTTGAGAATTCAAATAAATCTTTTAAGCTTCTAAATTCTTTTCTCACTTGTATTTTATCTTCTGTAAAAGTGGCCATGCCCATTAGTCCTCGAATGGAAATATTCTTAAACGGGCTCGGCGCAGCAGTATAGTATTCTAAAATTTCAATCAACTCTTGCTTATCCAATCCAAATTTAGAATCTTCTGTCGCTATGTGCATTTGTAGCAAGACGTTGACTTTTCTATCAATTTTCTTGGCTTGCTTGTCTACTTCTTTTAAAAGTTTGAGACTGTCAATGGAGTGAATTAGGTCAACGAAGGGTACTATATATTTTACTTTGTTTCGCTGCAAATGACCAATAAAATGCCATTCAATGTCCTTTGGCAATTGCTCTTGTTTGTCCAGTAATTCTTGTACACGGTTTTCACCAAACGCTCGTTGCCCCTTATCATACAAATCAGTAATTCTTTCGTTCGGCTTAGTTTTAGAAACCGCTATTAACTCCACGTTTTGAGCGTCAATTTCATTTTTTAAATTTTCAAAAGCATCCATCCACTTATTTCTTTATAAAACGTCCGTAAAAAAGTTCCCCTTCATTTTTAGCCTGCAAATAGTAGACACCGGCTGGTATCCTTTTTAAATCAATCCTGGTGTTCGAAGATTCCAATAAAGGTTGGCCTAAAGTATTATACACTCGAATTGATAAATTTTCGTTGGTGCTATTCCGCGGCAGACGAAGTTGCAGTACCTCAGTTGCCGGATTGGGAAAAATCTCAATCACATTTTTTCTAAAGTTTGATGCTTGTAAAGGTGTACAATCCGATGTGCCAAAAATACAATCAGCAAATAGTGGGAAATCCACAAATGGATTTCGATTTCCCTGTATAGTAAAAATCGAATTGTTTCGATCAATTTCTTTTTGGCTTACAGGATCCGCCGTGTGCCATTGAAGCAACAATTGCTTTGCTTCATTTGTTAACTCAGCACCATTGGCCATTTCCCAATTTTTCCATGAACCATCCTCACCTTTGTAACGTGTACTCATATAAAAATAAATTCGAGCAATATCCCCTTTATACGCATCAATGGGTTCAAACACTTGACCGTTATAGTTAGAAAAACTTGCTGAAGAACCAGTAGCCGACCCATTGGAACCTGTCCAAACCGTTGAGCCATTTTGTACCCAATCAAATGGAAAATTACTTCGCTTGTTATTGACCCATCCATCTGTTGGTACTAAGTGATGCAAATCCGATGTCATCGGAAAGGCATTATTGAAATAAGTTTTAGGCCATAAATGTTCATGATTATAACAATCTCCCTCGCCGTTATATTGGCCGCATTGGTCCGTTCCAATAGAATAGGTATAACTTGGAGTACCACCCGGAATGTCACTATATATATCCCAAATAATATTACCGGACCGTTTATCCGTAACGGCAAACGAAGTCCACAAGGGAAATGATTGCACAGTATGATTGTCAATAATAGTCTTCAATTCATTTTGCAATGCGGTGCCTGTTTTTCCTAATGCAGACTGGTAATAGCCAGCCGGTTGAGCAACCACTGTCATACTCATCAGTAAAAAATAGATAGCCATTAAATTTTTCATATTGTTGGTTTTATAAGTCTAATTTTTAGTTCTTGAAAAATACCCGCTATACTTATAAAGTTTAAAGGAAATTCTAACAAGACATGCATAAAGCTAAGTAAAAATAACCACTGAAATCCTAATGTGTAGTCAATATAATACAGTACTACTGAAACAATCCAGGCTACCATCACAACGACGAAGCGTGACTGAGGAACCTTGTGCCAACGGATAACTTCTGTTTTGCTAAACCAATTTAAATAATGATAGGTATAAGCAAAGGCAATAAATCGCATAATGGCAATACCCGCTTTTGAGTAGTATGTTACTTCCATAAAGCTCTTCCCTTCGTATTCTGCATTATAAAAGTAGTCATTCATGATTTGAAAATTGAGCGTACGAAACGTACTGTCATCATAAATTTTTACTCCAGTCGTTGTACCAAAAAATGTTTCGCCCGGAAGTACATAAAATAAGATAAATGGGCAGGCTATATGAAGAGCAACCGTAAGCAAACCTAATGATGAACGCGAACGTAAGGCTCCGTAAAGCATAAATAATGACGTAAATAGAAAAACATGCACTAAGGTCGGCAGGAAGACGGTAAAAAAGATGATAGAGTGATGAATAAGCAAAACAGAAAGGCAAGTAAGCACAATACCTATAAAGCGAATGATTGGTTTTTTAATAAACGCTATAAACAGGGCACTACTCAAAGCAATAAAGGTGAAGCTCGATGTAAACCACGTAGAATCATCATAGACTACAAATCTTTCTTTCAATGCGGGAAAATATCGCCCAGCAATAAATAAAAAGGTGAGAAACAATGAAATCACTACCAAAAGGATGACGTCTCGTTTACTTTGAGCATAATAATTTTTATCATGAAGCCAGGAAATTTCAGTCAAGTAATGAAGTGGACCTAAAACCGCGTAAACAAATAGGAACAGCTCAAAAGGAATCACAAACGCTAGCAAACAAGAAAATAAAAGCAAGCCAATATTTATGAGATCAATCTTCCCCGTTTTGCTGAGCGAAGCCATACGTTATTTCCTACAAAAGCATCAAAGCTGGCTGCTCAATGTAGTCCTTTAGTGTTTGTAAAAAACGGGCGCCCACTGCACCATCCACTACTCTATGATCACAGCTCAAAGTAAGTTTCATTATCTGTTTTACTTCAACGTGATTGTCGTCAGTTACTACAGGTGTTGGTGTTGTTTTACCCACTGCCAATATGCAGGCATCGGGCGGATTGATAATCGCGGTAAATTCATCAATACCCATCATTCCTAAATTAGAAATGGTAAACGTATTCCCGCTAAATTCTTGTGGTTGTAATTTCCCAGTCCGTGCTTTTTCATAAAGGACATTGGCGTCATCAGCAATCTGTGCCAAGCTTTTCTGATGTGCAAATTTTATAACAGGTACAATGAGTCCTTCATCAATTGCTACTGCACTGCCGATATGCACATGCTCATTCGTTCTAATTTTATCTCCTAACCATGAGCTATTCACCGCTGGGTGTTTCGTCAACGATAAAGCCACGGCTTTAATCAACATATCCCCTATGGAGATTTTTACATCCGATACTGAGTTAATCTGTTTTCTAACTTTTAAGAAGTCATCCATTTCTACACTAATTTTTAAGTAGAAATGCGGAGCGCTAAACTTACTTTCTCCCAAACGCTGGGCGATAATCTCACGCATTTGCGAAACGGGTTCTTCTGTAAAGCTTTCAGTAGCAGAACTTGCATCAAAAGCAGCAATACCGGTCATACTACCACTACCACCTTGGTAAGTATCAATATCTCTTTTTATAATTCGGCCACCATCACCTGTACCTTGAATTCGATGTAAAGAAATTCCTTTTTCCTTGGCCATACTTCGCGCTAAGGGAGATGCCTTTACACGACTATCATCCTCTTCACTTTTAGTATCAGTTACTACTTTCTTTGCTTCAGGCGCTTTTTCAATTTCCTGTTTGGGGACCTCTTGCTCCGTTGGATTTTCTGACTCATTTTTTTCATCCTCTGCTAATATGGTCGGTAAAAATTCATCAATCTTAGTATCTGAATTTCCTACAATAGCCAATACACCATTTACTTCAACAGAATTTCCGGCATCAACACCTTGATATAATAAAGTGCCGTCTGCATAGCCAATGACCTCCATAGTAGCCTTGTCCGTTTCTACTTCAGCTAGCACATCATCACTAGTCACTTCATCCCCCACACTTTTCAACCAAGAAACAATTTTACCTTGCTTCATAGTATCGCTTAGCAATGGCATGCGCACTACTTCTAGGTCACTTGGCAACTCCTTCTTTTCTGTTTTCGGACTATCCGCCGCTACTGTCGTTTCAGTTTTTTCTTCTTTCTTTTCAGTCTTTTCTTCCTTTTTTTCAGTATCGGAGTCTGCTTCTTTTTCTTCGCTCTTTGAATCAGGAGCATCTTCTAGCAAGTCTTTAAAATCTTCTCCTTCCTCACCAATGATTGCGATGATTTGATTTACCGCTGCGGCCTCGCCTTCCGGAATTCCAATATGCAAAATCGTTCCATCTACATAAGGCACCACTTCCATAGTTGCCTTATCGGTTTGCACTTCGGCGAGTACGTCGTCGCTTTGCACTTCATCGCCTACTTGCTTAAGCCAAGAAACGATTTTACCTTCCTTCATCGTGTCGCTCAAAAGCGGCATTCTGATTACTTCTGCCATTCGATAATTTTGCTATCAAAAATAAGACATAAGGATTGCAATTTGACCATAAAAAAGGAGCAAATATCTGAGCATTTATAAATCGTACCCTTAGCGCGTTGCATGTAGAGTCTACTACATTGATTCCAAATATCACTAATTAAGTAAATATTCGAGCGCCTATTTCAAGCGTTCACTTTACGCTATCTTAGCAAATTAAATGAGCAGTAAAAAACTTTCAATAGACACCAAACTGATTCACGCAGGCATAGAGCCCGATAGCGCTACGGGCGCAATAATGACACCCATTTATCAGACCTCCACTTTTGTGCAGTCCGCGCCTCACGAGCATAAAGGATACGAATATTCTCGAACGCAAAACCCGACGCGCCACGCTTTAGAAAAGGCCTTGGCCGCTATTGAAAATGGCAAATTTGCCACCTGCTATTCAAGTGGTATGGCGGCGATTGACTCAATAATCAAACTGCTCAAACCAGGCGATGAAGTCATAAGTACGAGCGACCTATACGGTGGCTCCTACCGTATTTTTACTAAAATTTTTGAACCACTCGGGATTGATTTCAAATTTGTTGGCATGAGCCAAGTGGCTCACATAGAAAATTCTATTAGCAATAAAACGAAAATGATTTGGGTGGAAACGCCCACGAATCCCCTACTCAATATTGTTGATATTGAGGCTTGCGCAGCAATCGCTAAAAAACATAATATACTGTTGGTAGTAGATAATACATTTGCTTCACCTTACTTACAAAACCCATTGGATTGGGGAGCAGATATAGTGATGCATTCGGCCACTAAATACTTGGGCGGACATTCTGATGTAGTGCATGGTTGCGTGATTACCAATGATAGTGATCTGCAAAGCCGACTTGAATTTATACAGAATTCTTGTGGTGCGGTGCCGGGTCCACAAGATTGTTTCTTGGTTTTACGTGGTTTGAAAACACTTCATGTCCGTATGAGACAACACTGCGAAAACACTAAAAAAATTGCTCATTGGTTACGGACTCATGATAAAGTCGATCAAGTATTTTGGTGTGGATTTGACAGTCACCCCAATCATGAAATTGCTAAAAAACAAATGCGTGACTTCGGAGGAATGTTGTCATTTTCTTTGAAAGAAGACACAGTGGATGCTGCCTATAAAATTATGAGCAATACAGAACTTTTTGCCTTAGCCGAAAGCCTCGGTGGAGTAGAAAGTTTAATTGGTCACCCAGCCAGTATGACTCATGCTTCCATTCCAAGAGCCGATCGAATAGCCAATGGTTTGGTTGATTCTTTGATTCGCTTGTCAGTAGGTATTGAAGATGCTGATGACTTAATTGATGATTTAAAACAAGCGCTACAATAAATGCTTGGTGGTAACCAACGAAATCAACTTTTTATTTTAGGCAGTATTCTGTCCTTACTTTTTCTCGTATGTATCATCATTTTTGATGCAAATGTTTTAGCCAGAAACTTGAGAGGAGATGGTGGCTCCTATTTGACAGCATACCAAAATTTGCAGAATGGAATTCTCAACCCGATTCGTCCGTTAGGCTACCCGAGTTTTTTATGGCTACTTTCTTTGATCCCTTTGAATAATACTCAGTTATTTTATTGGAGTATTTATATAGCACAGTTCGTACTATGGATTATTTCAATACAAATCATCTTAAAATTTCTACCCGAAAAGAAACATTGGGTGTGGTCACTTTTAATAGGCGCAATTATTTTCAACCCTAGCTATGTGCAATACAGCCACATGATTCTTACAGAAATTTTATTTCTATTTGTTATCTTACTTAGTTTTCTGAGCCTACGCTATTACTTTTTAACACAAAAAGATATTAGATTATTCGGCTTTCTTTTCGGTACATTGCTCGCTACACTAATTCGCCCAGGCTTATTTTATTTTAGTTTGATTATCGCATTGCTTTCATTTTTTCTTTTCATTCAAAAGCGACATTTTATTTCTAGCATAGTGGTTGTAATTGGTACAATGCTATTGCTGGGTTTGCCAATGCGGGTAATGAAAAAATCATACGGAAACTTTACAATAAGTTACATTGACCAACTGACTCAGTACCGCTACCTACATTCGCGCGTAGTGTCTATTCAAAAAGAAATTCCCATAGAGGTGAGTATGAAAAATCGCGATACCATTCTAAAAGGATTTGCAGAAAACCGACCGACCCTAGTGCAAAAAGTAAGTAAAGAACGGCGGGAATTTCTAAGTAAGTATCCTAGCGAATACGTTGAAGCGTTTACTCAAAATTTGTTTTTAAATTTTCATGCGGGCAATGAGTATTTGCCACAAGAAATTCCACTGATAGGAAAACACTTATACGGTCTGAGTCGAATTTTAAATATGATATTCGTAATTCTTTTATTTGTGTGCCTCGGCATAATTGGTTTTCGGTTTTTCAACACCTCACGAAAAAAACAACTTCTTTTTCCTGCCATTCTATTATCATTCTGTGGATATTGCTGGCTTACAAGCGGCGTTTCCTTTTTTCAAGGGGATCGGTTTAATATAGTTTGGATGCCTGTTTTAGTACTATTTATTTTTCAATTATTCAGCCTATCCCGACATGAAAAATCATAAGGAACTAAAAGAATTTCTAGATAGAAAAGTAAATCAGTTTAACCAAATCGGTTTTATTGAAAATGACCCGATTAGCATCCCGCACCGGTTTTCTAAAAAACAAGATATAGAAATCAGCGGCTTGTTTGCTGCTCTTTTTGCTTGGGGCAACCGCACCACTATTATCAATAAAGCCACCACATTGCTTGAGCTTATGGACAATGCGCCTTATGATTTTATAAAATACAATAGCGACAAAAGTGAGTTTGCCCGATTTCATGATTTTAAACATCGTACGTTTCAAGGAGACGATATTACTTTTCTACTAAATTTTTTGGCTACTCACTACAGCCAATATGATAGTTTAGAAAAAGCATTTCTACCGTCTTTTTATACAACGGAGAATCATCCAAAAGAGCGTTTAGAATATTTTTATAACTACGCTTTTTCGCATCCTCATTTAGCCAGAACCGAAAAGCACATTGCTACCCCGGCGAAAAACTCAGCTTGTAAGCGGATCAATATGTTTCTGCGATGGATGGTACGCCAAGATAATCAAGGCGTTGACTTCGGACTTTGGAAAGAAATCAAAGCCAGTGAATTACTTATTCCACTAGATGTACACGTATGCCGTGTAGCCAATGAACTTGGCTTGATGGACCATCAAAAATCTAATTGGAAAGAGACTGTAACGCTTACAGAAAAACTTCGTCAGTTTGATGAAGAGGATCCCGTGAAATATGATTTTGCCCTATTTGGGATGGGTGTAAATGCTAAATAAGCTACCCACATATATCACAGTAAATTTTCATTTATAAGCGCAAAAGTTTACCTTAGCACACTTATATCTATGGATTACGAACTTAAAAAAATCGGGAAAATAAAATACATCGAAGAGGGCGAAGGTGAAGACTTAGTCCTTCTTCATGGTTTATTTGGGGCCTTGAGCAATTTTCGAGATTTGATAGATCATTTCAAGAAGACGCACCGAGTATTTATTCCTATGTTGCCCTTGTACGAACTAACTAATTTAGATACTACTGTTTCTGGCTTAGCCAAGTTCACTGAAAAATTTGTAAAAGCTCGTAAACTAAAAAAGTTTCATATTCTGGGCAACTCGTTGGGCGGCCACATTGCCCTTGTGTATGCCTTACAATATCCTCAGCACATCAACACAATTATCCTAACGGGTAGTAGCGGATTGTTTGAGCACGGCATGGGAGAAACTTATCCGAAACGAGGAGACTATGAGTACGTAAAAAAGAAAACGCAATTGACTTTTTATGATCCTGAAATTGCTTCGAAAGAACTGGTAGACGAAGTTTATGAAATAACGAATAATCGTTTGAAAGCTCTAAAAATCATTCAGTTAGCTCGCTCGGCTATCAAGCACAATTTAGGCAAAGAGTTACAAAATATCAAAGTACCGGTTTGTTTAATTTGGGGTAAAAACGATACGATTACTCCTCCTATGGTTGCAGAAGAATTTAAAAAACTACTTGAACATTCTGAGCTACATTATATCGACAAATGTGGCCATGCCCCTATGATGGAGGTGCCTCATGAGTTCAATAAGTTATTGAATGAATTCTTAGTAAAAAATAAGGCTGTAAAATCAATTGACGCATAAAACGTGGAGTTACAAGATTTAGTATTGTACGAATTGCCGGTGCTCAGCTTGAAAGATAGTGGAACGAAAGCACTTGCGCTGATGAATGATTTTCAAATTCACCAATTACCAATTATTGAACGTGATGATTATCTCGCCTTGGTTCAAGAAGATGATTTATTAGATTGGGATACTCCCGAAGAATCACTGGCAAAAGCTAAGTTTCTAAATTTTAGACCAGCCGTATTTGAAACTATGCATCCGTTTGATGCTATCAAAGTAATCAAAGAATTCAATCTTTCCATCTTACCCCTTTTAGATAATGATCAAAATTTTATCGGTTGCATTACTCGGAATAATCTATTTCAGTTTTTAACCGACACCAATACGTTTAAACAAGAAGGTGGAATAATTATTCTTAGGGTAGCCCCCATAGAATATAGCTTGGCAGAAATTGCTCGTTTAGCAGAAAGTGACAATATACTTTTACAAGGAGTACTCGTCCGTCAGTTGACCGATGAAAATATATTACAAGTCACTATAAAAACAAATAAGCATGACTTGCGTTCCTTCGTGGCTACCCTCAGAAGATACGAATATCAAATCGAGGCAACCTACAATGCTTTGTTAGATGACCAAAGCCTGCAAGACAACTATGATATGCTTATGCGCTTTTTTGATCTTTAGTCTTCCGACTCTTTTTTCTCAGCTGGCTTGTCGCTGTCTTTTTTAGTTTCTGGATTTTTGTACGCTTTATTTTTACGGAACTTTCCTTTTGATTGGATTGCTATTTTTCCTCTGCGTGTTTTTCTGTCGCCTCTTCCCATTTGTAATATTAATTTAATTGTTTCGTACGTAAATATAATTCTCTTTTAGGATTACCCATGAAAACAATCCTAAAAGCTTTGGAAAATAGTGCGGTCTTTCAATTCCTAAAAAAATCAACATTCATTCTTTTAGTCTCCCCAATTTCCTTTTCTGCGATGTTGTTTTTTGATTGACAAGCGTTTTTTGTTTTCTAAGCGTTTTCGTTTTACCGCTTTAGGCATTTTTGTTGGCTTTCGTTTCTTCCGGGGTTTTAATGCTTTTTCAATCAAATGATAAAACTGTGCCGTGACCAAGGTTTTATTTTTTAATTGCGAGCGTGTACTTTGATTACGCAAGACAATCTCTCCGTCTTTGGTAATTCTATGCGCTGCATTTATTATTATCAGTTCTTTTTCTTCTTTTGATAAAACCGAAGAATTCGGCACATGAAAACGTAACTGCACCTTAGTTTCCACCTTGTTTACATTTTGTCCGCCCTTGCCGCCACTGCGCGAAAATTGATATTCTATCTCACTACTTAGATCCAAAGTATTACTTTTAATCAAAATTAATCATTTTTGCGAGTAGTCATTCAAAGAGTCAGTGAAGCAAGTGTTGTGGTCAATCAAACTACTGTGGGATCCATCGAGCAGGGATTGCTTATTCTTCTTGGGATTACTGAGGGAGATAGTAGTGAGGATATCAATTGGCTTTGTGCTAAACTAATCGGCTTGCGAATATTTAATGATTCCGACGGGAAAATGAATTTATCCATTCAGGATGTGGACGGGTCATTTTTAGTAATTAGTCAGTTTACTTTATATGCCAGTACTAAAAAAGGAAACCGCCCCTCCTATTTACAATCTGCTAAACCCGAACTAGCCGCCCCCCTCTACCAAGAATTTACTCAGCGACTTGGCGAACTGAGCCAAACCAAAATAGAGAAAGGAATTTTTGGTGCAGACATGAAGGTAAAACTAATCAACGACGGACCGGTTACTATCACCATAGATTCAAAAAATAAAGAATAAGATGAGCACTAGTATAAAACAATATCAAGAAGACGTGGACCAGTGGATTAAAACCGTCGGGGTACGCTACTTCAGCGAGCTGACCAACCTTGGGATTTTAATGGAAGAAGTAGGAGAACTCTCCCGTATTCTTGTAAGAAAATATGGTGACCAGAATAGCAAAAAGAGTGATGAGGGCGCTGATCTTGCTGATGAGTTTGCTGATGTTCTTTGGGTGCTCACCGCGCTTGCCAACCAATGTGATGTTGACCTAACAGAGGCGATTAAAAAAAATATGGAAAAGAAAAATACGCGCGATAAGGATAGACATAAGACTAATCCGAAGTTGATTGATTAGCTCGTCCTAAACCAAACAGCCTCCTTGTTCTCTGCGTCGCCCATATAGTTAATCGTCATTTCTTCACCCGTACGAATGGCACGCACCGTTTTTATTTCAATCACACCCAGATCATAGTCTTGAAAATATTCGCAATTGCTCGGCGCTTGATGATTAAAAATAGGCACATTGCCTAAGGCCATACAACACTTTCCATCTTCCCAATGAAATATATAGTCATGAAGTTTTGTTTGATTCAGCAATACCATTTCTTCCCCCGTCATAATCACTACGGGTGCACGTTCTACTAATTCATCCATCGCAAAATCTCGCAAAGCAAAAATGCCCCAGCCTCGTTTTTCCGTTTTTCTGATCTCAAAATCTTCCATCAGTTTGAACAAATTTTGGACGGCTATAAAAAATAAACTGACCAATGATAATCATAATCACACTCAAGATTCCTGAGACGATGGTTTTATAAAGAATCAACAGGATGTTGCTCAAGCTCCACTCTTGCAAAAGGAAGAAGAAAAAATGGTGAATGACAATACTCGCTGAAATATAAAAAACGAAGGGCATGAAGCCAAGCCGATACATGGTCGGTCTTGCCCAACCCAACTTCTTTTTATCTTGCTGAAAAAACAAGCGCAGCAACTTCGGACGCAGATAAGCCAACAGCACCAATGAGGCCGCGTGTAAGCCGGGTGTGTTGCTAAACATATCCAACAAAAAACCAATCACGAGGGCATAAAGCATCATAACATAATAATTGGATAGAATGGGTAGCAATAAAATGAGCACTGGAAAAATCAAGGGAATAAATGAAGGAATACCTAAAAAGGTAATGGTATCATTCATCGGATTATCATTCAGAATATAAATCTGAAAAATCATGACGAATAAAAATTGTCCGATATAGTATACGAGCTTATTCATTTTCAGCTACAGTAATTGAATCTTCCAGCACTTTGCGTTCGATATTAATTTCATCTTTTACAACATAGACAAAATCTAGTTTTTTAAAATTAGTCGCTAATTTAATTACGTATTTATTTCCACTATTGGCGCCCCCTTTTTGTTTTTTAAGTACACGGCCCACCATCACTTTTGGCGGGAAGCGAGAGAAAGCACTCGTAAGAATTGTGTCTCCTTTTTTCAATTTTTCCGACTGCGGAATACCCGATAAAAGCGCCTGATACGGATTACGAAGTCCACCCCAGCTTACCATACTCGTTGTACCTTCGGGTGTAACCGAACTTACTGTAAATTGGCTACTCAGTAAGCTAGCGGCCAAACTGTAGTGCGCTGAAACGTTAGTTACTTTTCCTACCACGCCTTTTCTACTCACTACAATCATGTTCTTTTTAATTCCTTGCTTTCGTCCTACGTTTAAGGTGATAAAATTATTTTTTTTATCAAACGTATTATTGATTACTCGCGCGGGGAGGTAACTATAAAAAATAGTTTCTTTGGCTACTCCTTCTTTTTTTATTACACGTGAAAAGCTAGTATCTTCTAGCGGATTACTTTTAATTTTAATCCCTAACTGTGATTTTAACTTGGCGTTTTCTTTGAGTAGTTTGGCATTTTTACTTTTCAAATTAAGATAAGTCCTCACTTTTGCTTTTTTAGCATACAAACTTCCGCTTAGCCCTCGCGCGCTATGTAAGTAAGATTGAAACTGATAATTATTATTTCTTACAAAAATTACAAGGCAAATTAGCTCCAACAAAATGAAGAAGAAAAATTTTTGATACGCCTGAAAGAGTAAGAGTAAGTTTCGCAATGCTTATCGCAAATTATTGCATTAAGAAAGGATACTTATCAATGTGCTTGAGCGCCATACCTGTTCCACGAACAACTGAACGTAATGGATCGTCAGCAATGTGCACTGGCATTTTAATTTTAGAAGAAATTCTCTTATCCAAGCCACGCAATAAAGCGCCACCACCTGTCAGATACAATCCTCTTCTAAAAATATCAGAAGCTAATTCTGGTGGTGTTTTTTCCAAAGCTCGTAGAACGCCCTCTTCTATTTTAAAGATTGATTTATCTAAGGCATCGGCAATTTCGGTGTAGCTCACAGAAATCTGTTTAGGAATCCCCGTCACTAAATCACGACCATTTACGGCTACGTCATCCGGAGGATTATCTAATTCTTTCAAGGCACTTCCTACTTGAATTTTGATTTGCTCTGCTGTACGCTCACCAATTAATAAACTATGGTAACGACGCATCGCCTCAGTTACATCCGCCGTAAATTCATCACCCGCCACACGGATACTTTCATCACAAACGATACCGGAGAGTGAAATTACAGAAATACCGGTAGTACCCCCTCCAATATCAATCACCATATTTCCGGTAGGTTCTTCTACATCAATTCCTATACCCAAGGCGGCTGCCATAGGCTCATGAATCATGTATACTTCTTTAGCCCCTGCTTGCTCCGCACTATCCCGTACCGCACGCTTTTCTACTTCAGTAATGCTAGACGGAATACAAATTACCATTCTCCAACTGGGTGAAAAGAAAGATTTCTTAGTTTCAGAGATGAGTTTAATCATCTCACGAATCATACCCTCAGCAGCGTTAAAGTCAGCAATAACACCATCTTTCAACGGTCTAATCGTTTTTAAATTTTCGTGTACCTTACCATCCATCATCATGGCACGCTTACCCACAGCTATGATTTTATTGGTCTGTCGATCTACCGTTACAATAGAAGGTTCGTCCACAACAACCTCGTCGTTGTGTATAATTAAAGTGTTTGCGGTACCGAGGTCAATCGCAATATCTTTAGTAAAAAAGTCAAATAGTCCCATGAATGTTCAAATAAGGTGGTAAAGGTGCGAAAATATTGGCTTTTCATCAATAAAAGAAATAAACACCTTATCTATATTGGGGATTGTGGAATTATTAGGATTTAACTACCCCAATTCTCCTAATCCAAACATATTTATTGAATCCATACTCCTAAATACTTTTTCTATAATTTAAATCAACTTATGTAACTATAAATCAAGTCTTGCCGTGGTAGATTTAGGCTTAGTCAATAAGGTATTAGAAATTCCTTTGATGTGCAAATTTAAAAGGTTCGTTTGATCTGGAAAATCATCAAAAAGTAAGGTGTTTTCTAAGCTAATATTTTTGATTCTTTTTATCCCAGTATATTGTAAATAGACATAAACCAATTCATTCTCACACTCATAACCCAATAATTCAAATTGCCTTTTTTCATCGTTTACCATGAGTTTGAAACATTGCTCAAAATATTTTTTAACTTTAGCAAGATGTTGGTTAGCACTATCGGGGCACAAATAAACTGGCTCAACACTCGCCTGCCTCAACGACAATTCTAAATCATTGTAAAATAACTTAACGCTAATTTCTAAGGTTCTTTCTTTCTTTTTCCAATGCGCTTCTGCTTCCGTCAAATGCACAGGATGCGGAGGTGTAAACGAAGTGTGCAAAACAACTAAAGCCATTAGTTTAATAAATCGAAGTCCAAAATTTATTGACCTATTCATGAGTACTATCATTCCTAATAATCTCAACAATTATACACCTTTTCTCGTTATTTTAGCATGCACAAAATGTAAGCATGAAAAAAAATTTAGTAGTTGTTTTAGGATTGGTTGTGGCTGCACTTTCTTCTTTTGCTCAAGAAAATACGAATAAATTTCGCCAACTGTATGACAAACTTCCTACGCCCAATGCTTATCGATCTGCCGATGGACAGCCCGGACCATGGTACTATCAGAATACGGCAGACTATAAAATGAATTTAGAGTTAGATGATACGAAGCAAATTTTACGCGGTCAAGAAACCATTACCTATACCAACAATTCTAAAGATAATCTGGATTACATCTGGCTACAGCTTGATCAAAACGTACGAGCAAAAACAAGCGACAGCAGAAAAATTAAAACAGAAAAACTTAGCAGAAGAATGGCCTTTGGCACGCTAGAAAGGAAATTTTATTTGGAGGAATACGATGGAGGCTTTAAGATAGAAAATGTAAAAGATGCAGCAGGAAATAACTTAGAGCATACCATCGTAAAAACGATGATGCGTGTTGATTTACCGGAAAGCTTGAAACCAGGAAGTCAAGTTTCATTTTCTGTAAAGTGGTGGTACAACATCAACGACCGAATGAAAATTGGGGGTAGAGGCGGCTACGAATACTTCGAAGAAGAAGACAACTACCTTTATACTCTCGCGCAATTTTATCCTAGAATGTGCGTATACAATGAGGTAGAAGGATGGCAAAATAAACAATTTTTAGGCCGTGGAGAATTTACCTTACCCTTCGGCAACTACGATGTAAATATCAAAGTACCCAGTGACCATTTAGTAGCAGCTACAGGTGAAATGCAAAATATAGACCAAGTGCTAACTGCAACGCAAAAAGAACGATTGCAGCAAGCTAAAAATGCTACTAGGAAACCTGTTTTGATTGTTACCCAAAAAGAAGCAGAGGCCAATGAAAAGACAAAAGCTTCGGGCACAAAGACTTGGAATTTTAAAGCAACTAAGGTTCGTGATTTTGCATTTGCGAGCTCTCGCAAATTTATGTGGGATGGCATGATGGCCAAAGTGGGGAATAAAGACATTTTATGTATGTCATTCTACCCTAAAGAAGGAAATCCACTTTGGGAAAGGTACAGTACCGAACTCGTGGCGCATACTATAAAAACATATTCTAAATACACCATAGATTATCCTTATCCAGTAGCTCAAAGTATTCACTCTGACCGAATCGGAATGGAGTACCCTATGATCTGTTTTAATGGTGGCCGACCAGAAAAGGACGGCACCTACTCTGAAGGAACAAAGTATGGTATGCACGGTGTAATTATTCATGAAGTAGGTCATAACTTTTTCCCTATGATTATTAATTCTGATGAGCGTCAGTGGACTTGGATGGACGAAGGCCTCAATACCTTTGTGCAGTATCTTACAGAACAAGAATGGAGCGACCACTATCCTTCTAGGCGCGGACCCGCTGATAAAATTACTAGTTATATGAAAGGAGATAAATCTAACATTTCTCCTATAATGACGAATTCAGAATCGATATTTCAGTTTGGCAGCAACTCCTATGCCAAGCCTGCAACTGCCTTAAACATTCTACGTGAAACTATTTTGGGACGAGAGTTATTTGATTATGCATTTAAAACTTATTGTGAGCGTTGGGCTTTTAAGCACCCCTATCCTGCTGATTTTTTTAGAACAATGGAAGACGCTAGCGGAGTAGATTTAGACTGGTTTTGGCGAGGTTGGTTTTATACGAACGACCATTGTGACCAAGCCATTGAAAATATTACTTGGTATCAAATCGATACAAAAAATCCGAAAATTGAAAAGGCTTTAAGCAAAAAAGAAAAAGAACAGCAACGCAAGTTTATTGGTGAGATGAGAAATAATAAATCATTGAATTATTTAATGGACGAAAAGCCAGAACTCGCTGATTTTTATGATGACCCAAAGCAGCAATATCGTGTAAATCGATTAGACAAAGAAGACTACTCAAAATACCTAAAGAGCTTAACCGATGCTGAAAAAGAAATTCTTAAATCAGGTCTCAATTTTTATGAACTAAAGATTAAAAACTATGGAGGATTGGTTATGCCTGTAATTTTAGAATTCACTTTTACGGACAATACAAAAGAGCTAGTAAGAATCCCTGCGGAAATCTGGAAATTAAATGGCCAGGAAGTAACCAAAGTTTTTCATTTTGAGAAAGAACTTAAAAAAGTTGAACTAGACCCATACTTAGAAATTGCGGATACAGATAAGTACAACAACTATTGGCCAAGGGAAGTTCTTCCTACTCGTTTTGAATTATACAAAAGTAATGGTCGGCGTAACAGGGGTGAAAATCCAATGCAACGAGAACGTAGAGCAAAGTAGTCAACAAGACGATAATTCAAAATATGAAGAATCTACTACTGGGCACAGTTACAAACTAAGCATAGAATTTTTACTACTTTAACTCCCCCAATTCTCCCGATCCAAACTTCGGTACTGAATAGCTTCTGCTAAATGTTCTACTTTAATCTCCTCACTTTTTTCAAGATCAGCTATCGTGCGGCTCACTTTTAATATCCTATCATAAGCTCGTGCCGACAAACTCAAACGTTCCATAGCCGTTTTTAAAAGTATTTGCCCCGCTTGATTAATTTGACAAAGCTCTCTTAATTGCTTACTACTCATTTGTGCATTGGCGTACATTCCTTTATTCTCTTCGTAGCGTTTCGCTTGAATTTCTCTGGCTTCAATCACACGCTCGCGAATGCCTTCACTTTTTACGGGAGAGGCAATCTGAGTATTTAACTCTGAAAAAGGTACCGGCGTGACTTCCACATGCAAATCAATACGATCTAATAAAGGACCCGATATTTTATTCAAATATTTCTGTCCCGTTCCAGGTGGGCAGGTACATTCTTTTTCAGGGTGGTTAAAATAACCGCAGGGGCAGGGTTGCGTACCCCAAATGCTATTTCTCATTTTATGCCCCACGAGAAGCGAATATACTACTTCCTAGCTCTATCATTACCCTTGGCGACCACATTAGAAAGGTTCGCATCGAGCGTGGGCAATATCAATCTGAAATAGCAAAAATGTTCAGAGTTACTGCTGGAACTGTTACTAATTGGGAACTCAATAGGTCTAAAATTGAAAGAATTTACATACCCGTAATTGAAGAATATTTAGGTTACCTACCTGAAGATTATGAGTTGACTGTAATGGCGCGAAAGCTCATTCAATATCGTTGGGAACATAAAATTTCAATTAAACAAATTGCGATAGAAATAGGCGTTGATTATAGCTGTATTACGAATGCAGAAAAAGGGAAGCTCAATTTCCAAAAGAAAATTTCATATCAAATTAATTCTTTTATTTTTAGGTAACTAAATAGAGTGGCTAGTTATTATCGTATCAAATTTATCTCACCCTTCTTCACATTGGTTTCTCCATTAGATAAACGATAGCGTATAAAATAATGATAGGTATCCAATGAATTATCTCCGCCATCCCACTCGAAATCTAATCCGCGCCCAGTAAACACTCTATTACCCCATCGGTTATAGATACCACATTCCTCGATTTTGATATTATTATACAAAAGTGTGTTTTTGTTCAATAGTTGCCATATATCATTTAATCCATCACCATTGGGCGTAAAAGCATTAGGTAACACTAGCTCTGTTGTAGGCTCACGCAGATTGTCACAAGGTCCTTCTTGAGGACCTAGAGCATAATATGGCATATTGGTTGACGCACCCATATAAAAGCCCGGGCTAAAACACTTTGCGCAAAACTCACACCCGACACCTCGTATATTAGGCTTTTTGATAAAGCTCATGGTTTTAAAAATACCATGTTTATTGCCTAAATACAATTTATCATCAATTCCTAATTGAATAAAAAGGTATCTTGTAAAATAACCAACAGGTAAGGTGTCGGGACCATGTATAAATTGTACACTATTATTACTCTTATCTGCTAAATCTATTTGAAATACATTAAAGGCTGTGCTTGCATACAATAGTTTACTATCGGGTGAAAAGGCTACACCATATGTAAAATCTGCTTCTCGCAAAGAATCTAATCCGCTTGGAATATCGTAGGTAAAGTACTCAGTAAATTTACCTGTGCAACGATCAAATTCGTTTACGAATACTATACCAGCCTCTGCAACTGTATGTGCGTAAAATCGACCATCTCTGCTAAATACGGAGCTTCCAAATAGTGAGGACTGATTATCATTCGGGAAATCGACAGGTGGCAGATGCATGTTTTGTTCATAAGGACCACTAATCCCTTTGGGGGTAACTAAAAAAGTATAAAAGATTTGCTCTTTCTTATGAGGTTTAACCAACCACCAATCTCTACCATTAGCATGTTTTACGGCCGTCATTCGGTTATGACTTAGCCTGGCATCTTTCATAAGAACATTTCCTTTTTCTAATACTTTCCCTTTACCCGCTCCACCACCATATGCTTCAACAACATGATAAGTCAACATGTCAAAAGTAAAATTCTCACCAAGTTGCCATTTATCGAACATCCCATCACTCATAGTTGCCGTAAAGACATAGTATAAGTTATCTTTTTTAGGAAGAATAATGCTTTGTTGTATATAGCCGCTAAAACCTGAATATCTCTTTATTAGTTTAGTTGGAACTAGACTGTCACCATTTTCAATGACTGTTCCACTTGTATCATATAAAAAATAGCCATTACACATCAGAGCTATATTGCCTTTTTCGTCACTGATACAAGAGGAACCATCAGCAAATATTGGCCTTGGAGGTCCTATATCCATTACTTTGGTTATATCAACAATTCCAGTATCATTTAGTCTTATAAGATGAGAAGGCCCTCCCGTAATCCAATGACTATCATGAACTTGTGCAATGGCAACATTGTAAAGCATAAGGCAAAATATGAGAAGACCTTTCCACATTGTTATTCAATAATTAGTTTACCAGTAGTATGTAGTAACGAGTTCTTCACTACCTTGTAAGTATAAACACCCAACATTGCTTTTTGTTGAATATCAAGGATAGTTCTTCTGCCAAGCAAATGAGATGAAAGTATTTTTCTACCTGCCATATCATACAGTTCAAATAGATATGCGCTATCCTTATCATAATCTAGCTCAACAGCTACATAAGAATATGCCGGATTGGGAAATACTTTTACATTATTGTTCGCCCATTTTTTTACCTCAGGACTACCATTTTTTAATAAATTATTCTCCATATTGCAACGGCTATTTTCACTTTTGTAATAACCAACATTATTACAAATCGGCAAATCATCAAAATGCGCTCCAGGAGCTATCATGGTATATAGTTGTCTCGCTTTATACACACCATAACCATCTATATAAGGGCATTTTTTTGCCAATTGTTCTATCTCCGTCCATTCTGCTTGACTGAGACTCTGAGCTTGTATCACCTTAAAATATTTTTCATTCATACTGCGCTCTTGCAATTCAAAGGGTTCATTACTCACCACCATATTATTCAAGCTAATCGCTTGTTGTAAGTTTTGAGCATACAGTGCAGGGTTAGCCATGGATATAGAATCGAATATGGCGCTAATCGCCAGGTCGGTCTCGTACAAATAAGCCATAGCCGTACTTTGGTGTTGAGTATAAAACTGATTCAGTAAAGGATTAGCCTGCCTTACACTAAGGTCATTGTCTAAGTCCTCATACAAGTCTCGCTCGTCAATGCGTTTCATACCAGTGGGGAACTCGGCATACGTCTTATTGTCACCAGCTATATCACCCGCATCACTCCTCTGGGTGTAGTTTCTAACTACTGTTGTCCGGTTAAAATAGTTTTTGTTTAAACTGTTGCCGTAGAATAGGCTCTTTACTATTGTTTACAAGTAATTTTTAAACCGAAGCCCCATATATTCTAAGGAGGGAATAATTGATATTGCCTTTCGTTTAGTGGAGGTAAATAGTTTTGAAGAATTTTTTCTGGATTTTGAAGAAATTGATAAAGGTCAATATAGGTCATTAAGTGTAATCTTATCATAGAGGCAATATTGGAAAATGACCATCGTTTGTTCACCTTGTCTTTTACAATTTTGATAAGCAAGTCAGTGATTAAGGAGCACCATATTTGTATCTTGATGGCATTCTCGTTATCTCCGAGAAAATACTGAAGCGGATAATTTTGCTTTAACCGCTTGAACAAGCACTCTATTTGCCATCTCTTTTTGTATATAGCTGCTATGGTTAATGCACTCATACGAAAGTTATTCGTTAAAAAAATGAGCACTTTCTGTGATACAGGGTCTTGATATACAATCCTTCTTGAACGTAATTTATCCTTTCGTTGTTTGCTACCAGCTAATATTTCGTCATCCGAAAGGATGCAATCTTTTGTACAGCTGTGACTCTTAATTATTGAATAAGCTACCGCAGCATGCATTCTAGTTACCCAAGTTACTCCCGTTTGAGACCAATTTGCCAAGGGCTTAAATCCATAATAAATTCTATCAAAGGTTACAATAGAACGTGCTGGCAACTGTAGCATTGATGGGAAAATATTATCATTTTCAATAGCTTCGGTAAGGCAAACAAAACGAGGCACATCTTCATTTGCTTTTATAAGTACATGTGCTTTTACACCACCTTTTCGTTTGCCCGCGGGCTTCATTCCGCTCGTACGCATTACATCGGAGAATAAACTTATAGTGGTTGAATCGAAAATAAAGAGACGTTTTTCTAGCTTCGAAAGTATTGGGCTGTCCGGATAATAATATTGATACAATCGATGATAAAGCTGAGAAAATACTTGCTCGGATCTATTTGCATTTGCTTCAGACAATGTGCTTCTTCGTGGTATACAGGCTACCCCTAAATGATTAAGCTTAGTTGTACAAGCCATCATGCCTGTAACAACTTCTCTTAGGGATTTGCAGCTATGAAAACAGGTGTAGAGCATAGTTACTAAATGCTCATAAGTCTTGAATCGCTTATAATATCGGTCTGAATTATTATCGCGGACAATCTCTTTAAGTAGAGGCTTAGGAATTAATTGCAACAACTGAGTAAAAACTGGCTGTCCGGTAAAATAATTAACTTTGCTCATTGTAGAATCGTTTGTGTGGTTATAAACGAAACTACTAAGAGAGGGTAAAACCTCTCTTATTTTTTTTTCTAACTTAAATCTTTACCGAATAACAGTAGTTTCTAACTACACCCAGATATCCTTTAGCTCCAATATTCAAATATTTAATACCCATATAAATCTAATAAAGTTTCTTTCCCATATTTAGCACCTGCACTCGAATATAAGTAATCTTCTTCGTTTAATACTATACCTGCTCGTACCGGATTCAAGTGAATGTAATTAATACGTGACTCCAATTTTTCCTGCGTATCCAACAGAATCGCATGATTATTATGTGTCCATAATTGGAATCCGCCTACTCGCTTATTAAACTTAGCATGATATTCAAAAACAACTTTCATCCAATCACGCCTACTTTCTTTGTTATTATCCAACAGCAAAGTTTTCAGTTTTTTAGATGTAAACTTCTTAAAATCTCTAATCGTATTAGACAAATCTTCTTTTTCACTTCGCAAAATTATATGCACATGATTACTCATTATTACAAAAGCATAAACCAATAAGCCTTTTTCTTTTTGACAATACACTAAGCTATCAATAATTACATCCTTATTCACCTTGCGTGAAAATATATCTACCCAACCAACCACTTGAAACGTGAGATAATAAATACCTCCTTGGTCATAAATTTGATAAGCAGTACCCATGATGCTAATTTAATATTAGCTGAATGATTTGTAATATAAAACTTGCAAAGGATAATAAGGTGTAGTTACAAACTACACCTAGATCTTTTTTACTAACTCCCCCAATTCTCCCGATCCAAGCTACGGTACTGAATTGCCTCTGCCAAATGCTCAACTTTAATCTCCTCACTTTTTTCAAGATCAGCTATCGTGCGGCTCACTTTTAATATCCTATCATAAGCTCGTGCCGACAAACTCAAACGTTCCATAGCCGTTTTTAAAAGTATTTGCCCCGCTTGATTAATTTGACAAAGCTCTCTTAATTGCTTACTACTCATTTGTGCATTGGCGTACATTCCTTTATTCTCTTCGTAGCGTTTCGCTTGAATTTCTCTGGCTTCAATCACACGCTCGCGAATGCCTTCACTTTTTACGGGAGAGGCAATCTGAGTATTTAACTCTGAAAAAGGTACCGGCGTGACTTCCACATGCAAATCAATACGATCTAATAAAGGACCCGATATTTTATTCAAATATTTCTGTACCGTTCCAGGTGGGCATGTACATTCTTTTTCGGGGTGATTAAAATAACCGCAAGGACATGGTTGCGTCACCCATCTGATACCCGTTCCTCCGACGGGGCAAACGCCCCGCCAGTATGATTTCAATTTCGGATTCCCCAATAATAATACGCTCTGTAAGTGCTTCAATTAAACTACGTTTTTCCTCTTTAGATAATTTCTTCCATGACTTATATAATCCTGCTGTATCATCTACAGCACTTTTATTTGACTTTATCTCAAGTTCAAATATTCGAATTTCTGCTTCTTTTTTCTCAATTGATTTGAGTACATCTTCATGCTCTTCAAAGGTTGGCGTATATAATTTACCAAATCCTTTGGTTGGAATTTCACCCGTTCTATTCAATTTCAGCAATTGATTTAGCTCATCTTTCAACTTCGTTTCTTTCTCTTGAAGAGATTGAAGCAATAATTTTTCTTCATCTAAATTTCTTTCAACTTTCTTATTGATTTCTTTTAATGCAATTTGATTATCAAAAGCATCTTTTAGATTATCCGAAAAGGCTTCTTCTAAATCATCAGGGGTAATTTTTAGTTTGCATTCCTTACATACATATCTAGGACTTCGAGTTCTTATAAACATCTGACCACCACATTTGCAGTAAGCAAATCCGGTAAAAAGATGTGTTTTAGTGTTTTTAGGATAATTGCTTTTAAGCGTTTGTAATTCAATTATATCATTTACTTCCTGCCATAATTGATCTGAAACTATTCTTGGTGCATCTTGGAATATCCATTCTTCTTTGGGTTTAAGTTTCCAATGCTTTTTCTCTCCAAGACTTTCGGTATAGTGAACTCTGCGCATCCCTTTTGCAATTGGATCTGTTAGCAATCTCCTCAATGTAGTTGGAGTAAATTTACTTCCCTTCCGTGTACGATATCCGTCCTCCGTTAGTATTCGACAAACAGCTCCCTTCTTTTTATGTTCTTTGAAAAGTTTAAAAATTCGCTTACGGACTGTCGCTTCCTTTTTATCTAACTCCAATTTACCATCTACCTTCTTATAGCCATAAGGAGCTTGTCCTCCTAACGGCTTTCCAAGTTTAGCCCTGACTTTAACCGAAGCCTTGACTCTTGATGCTATTTCTTCACGTTCCCATTGAGCCATTGCAGAAATAAGGGTAAAGAAAAACTTACCAACTGGTGAAGAGGTATCAATACTTTCTTCCAAGCTAATTAGATCAGCTTTATGTTCTTCAAAAACTTTTGCTATTTGTAATAAATGAACTGTATTACGAGCAAGTCTAGCAATCTTTGAAAAGATTAAGCCTGATATTCTACCAAGTTGAATATCTTCTAACATACGTTGAGCTTCAGGATGGTTCATAACATCCTTACCGCTGACAGCCTCAAGATGATATACAGTTACAACTTCCCATTCTTTTGATTCTGCATAAGATCGGGCTCTTTTCTCATGATGCTCTGGACTATCTGATTGGGCTTGAATATCAGTTGAAACACGTAGCCATATACCTACTTTCTTCATATCCCTAAGATACTGAACATGTCTTGCATAATTGCAACTAAGAGAAGAACCTTTTTCACGAGTTATAACTAACAGTTAAAAAATTAAGCACATAAATTTTATTAAACGCTAGGATATTTCCTAATTCCAAAAAATATTATCATTAGAACAAGAATTGAAATTATAAGAACTAATAGTACCTTTAAAATAATGGGCAAACCCTTTAAAAAAGAACTAGAGAGAATTAAAGAAACTGTAAATTGGAGTAACGGACTTGATTTAATAGGCTTAACTGCGTTTTTAAAATCTTTAAACGGACCAATCTATATTGTTGGTTCCGGAGGCTCTTTTAGTGCATGTCATTTCGCTGTCGAACTTCTTCAAAATAATGGACATTATGCAAAGGCAATAACCCCTCTTGAGCTTATTTATTTGGAAAGTACCCTTAGGAAAAGTACGGTGATTTTTATAAGTGCAAGTGGAAGAAATTCAGATATTAAATTTGCCTTTAAACGTGCTATTAAAAAGGAACCAATTAAGATTGGTATAATTACAATGAAAGTTAATTCCCCTCTTGCCGAATTAGCCTCAAAACATGGAATCGCTTCTATTTTTGAATTTGAAAACAAAGTTGGCAAAGACGGGTTCCTTGCTACAAATTCTTTGATAGCTTACTTTATTATTTTATATCGGACCTTAGCCGTCTCTAAAAAGGTTTTCAAATTTCGTCCGAATAGCTTGCAAAATCAAATAGCCCAATTCATTGAAGCTACAAAGCCCGAATTTGTCTATTCCGTTCTTTACAGTGGTTGGGGGAAACCAATTGCTCTTGACATAGAATCCAAATGTAGTGAAGCTGCGTTATGTCCAACATTACTATCGGACTTTAGAAATTTCGGACATGGCAGACATCATTGGTTTGCTAAAAGAAAAAATTCCGCAATTATCGCATTAAGTCATCCAAAAGATAGTGATTTAGCTAAGAAAACCTTAAATATCCTGCCGGAAAGTATACCAAAGTTAACTTTGTCTAGCAAGGAAAAAGGTGCAATTGCAAGCATTGACCTTTTGATACAATCATTTTATTTAATCGAAGCTTTAGGGATTAAAATGAAGATAGACCCAGGTCAACCCGGAGTCCCAAATTATGGTCGTAAACTTTACAATTTATCTTACACTTCTCTTTTTAGTACAAAAGTTAAATCAAACCTTAAGCAAAAAGAATACCTTGCCATTAAAAGAAAAACTGGAATAAATTCAATAGATGAATTGAGTCCGGCAGAATGCAAAACATGGTCACTGGCTTATAGAAAATTTGTAAAGAAAATTAACACTGAATACTTCGGTATGATTCTCTTTGATTACGATGGTACGTTATGCAATTCAAGTGAAAGGTTTACCGGACTATCTAAAGAAATTATTGACCAACTAAAGTCGATCTTAAAGGCTGGGTATTTAATAGGAATTGTAACAGGTCGAGGACAGTCTGTACGGAAAGAACTTCAGAAGAGTATACCAAAAAAACATTGGTCTTTGATATCAGTTGGTTATTATAATGGAGCAGAATTTGGACCACTTAGCTCAAACATAATTCCCCGAAATAACTCAGAACCAGATGCTTCACTTATAAGTGTAGATGCTTGTTTATCCGACAAATTGAAATTCCAGGATGTTGAATATAGCTTTAGGCCCAAACAAATATCAATACAAATCAATAATCCATTGCGTTCTTCATTTGTTCAAAATCTAATATCGCATTCTTTGAAAACTAGGAGAATTCAAGGTATTCAAATTTTAGAGTCAAGCCATTCTGTCGATATTATTCCTAATAATATATCCAAACTTGACATAATCCCTTTTTGCCTTGAAAAATTAAAAAAAGACAAAAAACCATGTAATATATTAAGAATCGGAGATAAGGGTTTATGGTCTGGCAATGATTTTATCCTTCTGGATTCATCTTTTGGACTAAGTGTTGACGAAGTGTCTCCTAAATTTGAGACTTGTTGGAATCTCGCGAGCTTAGGTAATCGAAATACCTTTGCAACAATTGAATATTTAAAGTTATTAAAATTTACTGCCAAAGGAATGCAGTTCAAATACATTGGATGAGAATTAAATTAGCAGAAAAACTACTAATAACAATTATGGATTGGACTAGCTCTGAGGTATCCGCAGAACGGCCCCTTCTTCAGGCTTTATCAAATTTTAAGTATAACGAATATCAACATTTTACTGTAGGTACTCTATACATAGAGAGTCTAGCTAAATGGCTAAGCAATTTCAGTACTATAGAAGAAAGAAAAATAGCCTACGATTTTGTAAAAAGCCAATTAATCTTTATTTCCAACAATCAAATCCTGCACCTCGTAAATATTACTTTTGATACAATAATTAGACCAATACTAATTTCTAAAATTGCAACTTCATTGAACCTAGAGGAGTATGAGACCTCAAAAATTATAACTGATCCGCTTTATGACGAGACATTAAGAAGAAGCTTATATATCGGACTTAGTGATGGTGCTAAAATTGACCGCTTAAGAAGAAGTTGTAGCATGAATAATGAACAAGTCATACCAACATATGAGATTAATAAGGAAAAAGCAAGTGATATGCTAACTGAATTACAAGCTGAATACCCGGATAAAAAATTTAATACGATTTTCTTGGTTGATGATTTTTCAGCAAGTGGAACAAGTTATTTTCGTAAGGAGGATAATGATTGGAAAGGCAAAATACATAAAACAATTCGGTCTTTTGTTGAGAATGGGAAAGCGTTAAGTGAACTAGTTGATATTAATGAAAAATTAGACATCCATTTAATCTTCTATATATGCTCTACGGAAGCTGAAGAGAAAATAAAGAAAAACGCTAAGGAGGCAATATGTGAACTAGAACTGAGCCACATTTTAAACTTTAAAATTCATATTGTACAAGAAATAGATTCAAGCATTAAGGAAAATATACTCAACAATCATTCCGACTTCATTGATTTATCAAAAAAGATAATTGACAAATCAATAGTCGATAGGCATTGGGAAAAAGCCAAGCACGAAAAGTACTATCTGGGGTACGGAGAATGTTCATTGCCAATTATACTTTCACACAATACTCCAAATAACTCACTCCCCTTACTTTGGTGGAATGACAAGAAAGGCTTCTATCCTATTTTTCCTAGAATTACTAGACATAATTAATTAAATGATTAACAGCCTAAGAAACCCTTTCAAACTAAGGGCATCAGAAAAGATTGAATCAGATATTGGTTTCTTAAAATTATTCAACCCTTTAATTTTAGAGGCTCTTAAAGAATTAAACCAATCAGGAAAACTATGGGAAAACGTAACTTTTATTCGTAGCTCTCCGGGTGGAGGCAAAACATCATTGTTAAGGATTCTTGAACCTACTGTGCTAAGTACTTTGATAAATATGCAAAGTGACCCTAATTACCAAAATTTATTTTCTATACTGAAAAAAATTGAAGTTATCAATCAAACCCAAATCCAAACCCTCGGAGTTACTTTACCTTGCAATAGGAATTATCAAATATTAGAAGACTTAAGTGTTTCAAAGGCTCAAAAGAAAAGGTACTTCTTTTCACTTTTGAACTCTCGAATTATACTAGCCACCCTTCGAGCCGTATGCAAAGTCAAGAATAAGAAATTTCCTGATGATCTACAAGAATTCACTTTTACATATAATAATCAAGATAACTATTTCAAATCATTAGAAACACCTTGTAATTGTGAAGATCTATTCAAATGGGCGTCTAATCTAGAAGAAAAAATTTATACTCAAATTGATAGCTTTAT
>ENA-ORXR01000028-ORXR01000028.1-marine-metagenome-genome-assembly--contig:-NODE-28-length-216908-cov-6.380564_pt1 | contig 216908 bp, 192 predicted proteins | sample MGYA00237866_ERZ511479 | MGnify/ENA metagenome assembly ERZ511479 | reverse complement strand
CGAGGCGAAGCAAGCCGAGGAAGAACGAATAGCTGCTGAAGCGAAACAGGCCGAGGAAGCGCGTCTGGCTGCTGAGGAGGAGGAGCGGGCCGAGGAAGAGCGATTAGCAGCCGAGGCGAAGCAAGCCGAGGAAGAACGAATAGCTGCTGAAGCGAAACAGGCCGAGGAAGCGCGTCTGGCTGCTGAGGCAAAGCAGGCCGAGCAGGAGCGACTAGCTGCTGTTCAGAAGCAAGCGAGAAGAGATGCTGCTGCTTCTACAAAACTTGCACGCTATGTAGAGCTCCGGAACGATGAGCTTAGAGTACTTGCCGGATTATCAGACAGGCTGCGATTTGACTCCCGTAGTAAGTTGATAAATCGCGATGTTGAGCGAGGTCTGGACAGAATTTTTGATCCGCTGTATTTGTATTCCGATCTGATGGTGGTGGTTAGGGTCGCATCCAACGAATATCGTGGCTCGGCAGATAACAATCAATTAAGTTATGAACGTGGCCAGTCAATAGCCTCGTATTTGAGTCGTCGTGGTCTCGACGAGAGAAGATTAAGCGTACAAGTTGAATCTGGTGATGGAATGCCATACGGGTCGCACCGTGTCAAAGTTGCTGTGGAGGATCCCATTCAATGATTTTTGAGACAATAGCCAATACCCCTGAAATTTTGTTGATTCTGCTCGTAGCGCTTACGTTGATAAGCGCTGTTATCGGGTATTGCGTAGCCTTGATTTTTGCCAAGCGAGCTGCTCGTAAAGCTATAGAGGCTTCCCGCCTTGAAATGGCATTGGAGAGACGCAGCGCAGATCGTGATCAGCACACGGCCAATATTGGCAGCGCACGACTGCATTCCGTACTGCACGGTGAAACAGACGCTTTGCTCTCGAACATCGAGCGCGAAAAAGAACTGGAATCTCAATTGAAGCTTCGGATAGAACAAGTGCAAACGCTTGAGGTTCAGATTGAAACTCTTGAAGACAAGCAGCTCCGCCTGAGTCGTGATTTTGCCAGCTACAAGTCTAGCAAGAACAAGGAACTGGAATTGGCGAGAAACACTCTCGGCCAATGGGAAGACGCTGCAAATCTTCCAACACTATCACGCAAAATGGATCATGACTCAGATTCGACCAACGTTGGTCAACCTTCGTCTGAGCCTGGCTTGCGCTCGCCTGAAAATATCAACACCATGAATTTCGCTCTGTCGCGCGACATCGACATTCCGGTACTGGAAGAGTCGGAAATCCCCGATGTCGTCGACGATTTGGATCTTGATGTATCGAATGCGCCAGGCAGTGGAGCAAGGGGGCGTGGGTAGAACTCATGAGAAACCCATGTGGCACCAGCTATTCAAACTGGAAGCTGGGGCGGATCAGAGTCTTCAGGCGCAACTAAGGCAGTCGTTAGTCAAAGCCATCCTGGATGGAAGAATTCCAGTCGAGGTGCCATTGCCATCATCGAGAGAGCTTTCACGACAATTGGGTGTGGCGCGTAATACCGTGGTATTGGCTTATCAGCATCTGATAGATGAAAACTATCTTGTATCGCACGAGCGGCGCGGCTATTTTGTCAATCCTGAGATGTTGTCTGGACGTGTTGATATTCCCAAACCTTGTGCCGAGGAGACACTGGGCAACGCCGAAGAATCTGTAAGCCAGCAAGGCCCTGAGACAGTTATCAATCTGTTAGATCAGCGCAACATCATGCGACCGCTCAACTGGAAGCAATACGATTTTCCTTTTATCTACGGTCAGGCTGACGCCTCATTGTTTCCGGTTAATGACTGGCGAGAGGCGTGCCGTCTGTCATTGCGCGTGGATGCCATAAGTCGCTGGACGCAAGATCGGGTAGATCATGACGATGATTTATTAGTTGAGCAAATACACACACGTGTTCTTCCGCGACGCGGTGTATGGGCTGACAAGGATGAAATTCTTATCACGACCGGTGCTCAGAACGCGTTGTTTCTTATTGCACAGTTGCTTCTGGATAAGCAAATGATCGTTGGTATGGAAGATCCCTGTTACGTGGATGCCAGAAATATATTCGGATTGTTTTCAAGCCAACGAGTGCTTTTTTCGGTTAGTGAATCCGGTGTGCAGACTGACGAACGACTCAGCCAGTGCAATCTTATGTATGTAACACCGAGTCATCAGTGCCCAACGGCTACCACAATGCCACTGGAAGCCAGAAAAAAGCTTCTTCAGCAGGCAGCAGAGCACGACGTTACGATTGTTGAAGATGACTATGAAAGCGAATTAAATTTCGTAGGTAACCCCACACCTGCTCTTAAAAGTCTGGATACCGAGCACCGGGTAATCTATGTCGGAAGTTTATCCAAAACGCTGGCTCCCGGATTACGAGTAGGGTTCATGGTTGGACCGAAAAAATTCATTGCACAAGCCCGCGCTTTGCGCAGGCTTATGTATCGACACCCGCCCACAAACAATCAACGCACCGTTGCGCACTTCCTGTCCCTTGGTCACCACGACTCAGCACTGCTAAGACTTACCCAGACATTCAAGCAACGCTGGCAGGTGATGAATGAAGCACTTAAAGAGCACAGCGTGTTTTCGGCAACAGCTCCGAGTTTTGGTGGGTCATCGTATTGGGTGCGGCTACCTGATTCCGTCAGCGCAATGGAACTTGAGAGGCTGGCGGCTGAGCAGAGTATCGTGATTAATGCTGGTGATCACTACTTCGCAGATCGCGAAGGGCCGCGTAACTATTGTCGTCTGGGTTTTTCATCCATACCAGCAGAAAAAATTCCTGCGGGTATTGAGAGGCTTGCCGCACTGACGAGTAGTCTGACATCCGGAAATTAAATTTGCGCTTTTGATGGTCCGATAAGTGCTGTTGGATTCCATTAAACCAGAGCCAAGTTCCATGCAGCCTCAGCCATTCCTGATCGGATTGATAACCGTAGCGACTCTCAGTATTGGACAGCTTGACGCCGACACCATCGATGCCCAAACATCGTGGCAAAGAATCACAAGCTCTGACGGCGTTACAGCAACCCAGCGTCACGAGACAAGTGCTGTCGCTGTTGGTAGTAAATTGTATTTGATGGGCGGGCGCGGCAATTTACCCGTAGAGATGTTTGATACTGGCACGCGTAGATGGACGGATCTGGGCAGAGCGCCTGTCGATCTGCATCACTTCCAACCTGTGGCTATTGGCACAGACATTTATGCATTGGGCTCGCAGGTGGGTGGTCGATATCCGGACGAACCCAGTGAGCCTGATATTCATGTTTTTGATACACAGACTAACACGTGGAGTATAGCTGGAGAAGTCCCGGTGGCGCGCCGACGTGGTGCAGCCGGGGCAGTGCACAGAGAGGGCAAAATCTACTTGCTTGGTGGTAATACCCTTGGGCATGATGGTGGCGCTGTGCCGTGGTTGGATAGCTACGACCTTGCCAGCGGTCAATGGGAAATATTGCCGGATGCGCCCAATGCACGTGACCATTTTGTTGCTGCCATCGTCAATGACAAACTCGTGGCGGCAGGTGGCCGCCAATCAGACACCGCCAATGATCCTGGTGGTGTTTTTGGCGGCACTGTAGCAGGCACCGATGTCTACGATTTCTCGACCAATACATGGAGTCAAGGTGCCAACATTACCACCATGCGCGCTGGCACCATGGCAGCGTCTGCAGGTGATGAGCTGCTTATTGCCGGAGGTGAGATTTTTAATTCAAGTGATGCTCTGGCAACGGTAGAAGCCTACAACGTAAAAACGAATAGCTGGCGAACGCTTAAGGACATGATTGACAGGCGACACAGCGGTGGATCGGCAGTCGTCGGCTCCACCTGGCATATCGTTGCGGGTAGCGTAAAAAAAGGTGGTGCTCTGAGTAGCGAAACCAGTAACCACGAAACACTTGAACTGGGTATTGATCCCGATAGAGATAACGATGGTCTGAGTAACACCGAAGAGCAGGCTGTTTACAATACCGACCCCAACGATCCGGATACAGATAATGATGAACTGATGGATGGTCTGGAAGTTGACATTGGAAGTGACCCGCTTAAAGGGGACACCGATGGCGACACACTACTTGATGGAGCCGAGCGTAACGTTCATGATTCCAGTCCTTTGCTGAAAGATACTGACGATGATCGGTTAAGAGACGATGCAGAAATTCTTATAGGTTCTAACCCCAGGCTATCTGACACCGATGAAGATGGTTTACTTGACGGTGATGAAGTGGAGCGTGGTCTTTCACCTATCCGCCCGGATTCAGACGATGATGGACTAGACGATGGAGATGAAATCAAAGCGGGTACTGATCCTCTCATCGCCGATACCGACGAAGATGGATTGCTGGATGGTGAAGATTCTGATCCATTAGTTGCAGAAGTTACCGATCCGCCGGTAGAAGGTCCTACGACAACCGACCCGGAGTCTTCGGAGAACCCAGCGATTACCCCTGATCCGCAAACGACTTTGGACGAAGGGTCAAACAAAAAAAGTGGTAACGTATCGTTCTGGCTATTATTGCTGCTTTGTGGCGCTCTGAGACGTCGTACCCCAGCATCAACCGCCAATTAAATGACGAAATAACATCCTTTAGTCTGAGAAAAATGTGCGCACCGTTGCGTTCATTGGCCTACCATAAGACAATCAGAAGAATTGCAAGCTGAATTTTTCAGGCTTGCCGGTCTTTAATCCAAACCGTGGAGTTTTCCATCGTGCACTACTTGACTCGACCCCTGCTTGGCTTGGTGGCTTTTGGTATAGCAGCTCTACCCGCTATCGCCCAGCAGATAGACAATACATTGATTCTGCCTGACGCTCAGCCAGGGGAGTGCTATACCAAGGTCATTACCCCTCCTGTGTTTGATGTAAGTACAGAAGAGGTTGTTATACAGGAAGCCTCTGAGCGCATTGAAACGGTGGAAGCTGTATACGACACTGTCGAGAAAACGATGATTGTCAAAGAAGCTTCCGAGGGGTTTAAGGTTACTGATCCGGTTTTCGAGACACAAGTAGAGACTGTCGAAGTGGTACCGGCAGATCAGGTCTGGACAAGCACTATTGGCGATCAGGTTCTACCTGCAAGCCCTGATGCGCTGGAGCATATTGGGCGCTCTGGCGTCGACATCGAAGCGGTATCACCAGGCTCGTGCTTTACCGAGTATTTTATAGACACAGAATACGAAACGCGTACCAGACGCGTATTGGTCAAGGAGGCAAGTGAGAAAATCACTATCGTCCCGGCAGAGTTTGAAACGGTGGAAGAACGCGTTGAGATAAAAGAGGCTTCTACCGAAGTAGTCGACGTGCCTGCAGTATATCGCACCGAAACAGAATCCGTGTTGGTAGAGCCTTCGCGCAACGTCTGGCAACATTGCGGTCTGGTGGAAAGAACTGACGCTACTGCAGGGGAAATCATGTGTCTGGTAAAAGTGCCAGAGCGGTATGAGACGCTGACAAAAACGGTTCTGGACAAGCCAGCTGCAACCAAGACTGTCAGCATACCGGCCGTTTTCAAAACCATAAAAATAGAGAAATTAGTGACACCTGCCAAAGAGGTACGTGAAGAGGTGCCTGCAGAATATGAAACCGTCAGCCGACGAGTCAAAATTTCAGATCCTGTTTTTTTCTGGTTAGCCAAAGACGCTGAAGCTGACGCCAAAGCTAAACCAACAGGACGTGTCGTATGTCTGGACGAACGGCCAGCTGAAATGTATACCATAGAGCGTCAGGTTGTCGCTGAGAAGGCTACCGCCGTCGCTGAAGCCCAGGCAGCCAGCTACGAGACTGTCGCAGTGGAAGAGCTGGTATCTCCAGCCTCCGAGCGGCGCATAGTTATCCCCGCCAGAACCCGTACAGTTACCAGCCGTGTTGAGACCTCTCCTGGTCAACTGGAATGGAAGCAGGTACTTTGCGAGGTTGACATGACCAAGGAGACCATTGTATCGATTCAAAGTGCGCTTCAGCGTGAAGGATTTAACCCTGGTGGAATTGATGGCATTATTGGGCGTGCAACGCTTGATGCCATGGAACGTTTCCAGTCCGAGAAAGGTTTGGGTCGTGGAGGTATTACTCTCGAAGCACTAGAGCAACTGGAAGTAAAAGCTGCATCGTTGTAGACACAAGGTTTACCCCGACCCTGTAGCCGGGTGCAGCCAGTTTTTAAAGGATAGTGAACTACGAAAAAGGTCAGCTAAAAAGTTGGCCTTTTTTGTACAGTATTTACAGGTAAAGAAGATGTAGTGAGCCTCGTGTGTACAGTGCGAGTGAGAGTGCAGTGAGTGCGAGTGAGTGAGAGTGCAGTGAGTGAGTGAGAGTGCAGTGAGTGATCGCGTATAGGCTCGTCTCGTCATGATCGGTCTACATTACAACAAGCCAGGCTGGAATGATAAGTGCCTGCCAGTTTGTGTGTCGATTTGCCAATTCCTCCAGTGCTTCGGTATACGGTGCGCTCAAGTAAGCTGCCCCCATCGTTATAAAAACAACGAGGCAACTGGCGGGTAAACGTTGCATGTCCAACGGTTTCAGAGCGCTGCCAAAGGATTGCCGGATACGTCCACCAGTAAAATCTACGCTGTATATTTCATCAAGTATCAGATGTAAGACATAGCCACCCGTTAACGACAGACCTATAAGCCAACATTGCAAGGCATTCGTTTGAGTGTATTGCCAACTGAGTGCACAAGCTATCATACCCACCATGATGGCGGCTGCCAGAGAGTGCAAAACACCACGGTGCGTAGTCAGGCGATGAAATGCATATGCAATCGGAAATCTGATCAGCAAAAAAACGGCTATTGTTCCGAACCACAGCTCAAGGCCGGTGAAGTACGTCATGCTCGCAAATAGCCAGAATAAGGCGGCGAACATGCCCAGTACAGAGAACAGAGCTTGCGATGCTCGTGAGCTTTTCAAGTCTACATCCGGAAGTACGCCACCAATTACGCCTATGATCATTATGGTAACGCCCTCTTGCATTGTAAGTGACAATAGCTTGGTGGCGCAGATAGCGGCAAGACTGACAACAGCCGCCGCTCCGAAAACGTGTGTGTTAAAGTCAGCCACAATTAATGCTCCAGGTAGATACCATCATGTTAGTCACGTTTAACACAAACGCCTATTCTGACATCACCATGTTCGGCACAGCGGCAGTTGCCTTGTTAAAACTCATGGGGCAAAGCGGCAATGTACCAGGAGCCATCATGGTTGAAGACCTACCAGAGGCGCTCAGGCAACTCAATGAAGGTCTTGCAAAAATCAGCCTGGAAGAAAATACAGAAGATGATGATTCATCAAGCTCACATGATGAAGAAGACCAGGAGGCAACCATTGGGCTGGATAAGCGGGCAGGCCCATTAGTCAGCCTGCTTGAGGCTGCCATTGCTGCAAAAGAGAACGTCATGTGGAGCTCATGAGTTCTGCAAGGTAAGTCAAGTGCTGGCTATCCGCCTGATCCTCACAGCGAAAGGATTAGGCGGAGCAGCCTTCAGCGCTTCAGGCTTTTGGGGCCAGTGACTTCAGACCCTCATGAAGCCGAGATCCTGTTGGGTAAAGTTCTGCAGATCCGGCAGTGCTGTTGCAAGATCGGATTCAGCAACACCCATCCAGCGAGAGAGGGTGGCGGCATATTGGTTGACTGATATTTTCGGGATGATTCTTCCAGCAAAACTACCGTCGTCTTCACCTGCATCATCGGGGTTATTGCTTGCTGCATAGTTAGGTGTTTCACCAACGACGCGGCCACCATCTACAGCATCTCCAAAGACAAAGCTATGCCCTCCCCACCCGTGGTCAGTACCATTGCCATTGCTGCTGAGCGTGCGGCCAAAATCAGATGATGTAAACGAGGTGACACTAGGCGCAAGCCCCAGCCCGTCAATTGTTTGCTGAAAAGCACCAATTGCCTCGTTGAATTCTGTCATCAGAACCGGTAGGCGATCAAGCTGGTCTGAATGTGTATCCCAGCCACCCATTTGAACAAAGAACACTTGCTTCTGCATACCGAGCTGCTCACGTGATGCAATTATTCTGGCGACCAGGTGAAGCTGCATGGCCAGTTTGTTTCGTCCGGTATAGGTCATTTGTGGCAGCCTGTTGGCCTGTAAGGCTGCGTGCAATGCAGCGGTAGCATCGGATGCGCGGCCCACCGAATTGGCAATTGCTCGACTCAATAACGTGTTGCTGCTAGCCTGGCCCTGGGCGATCAGCGCTTCAAGGGTCCCGCCGATACGGGACAAACGCTGGTCAGGTATCCAGTTGCTGATGTTGTCGTAACCAAACATTCTTTCAACCGCCACTTCGGCGTTAAGGCTGATGTAGTTGGAGTTTGTGGATGCCAGCCAGTCGGTACTGCCACCAATGGAGAAAGAGGGAGCAACCGGTATGTTTCCGTTACAGTTCTTGGCATGATCACCAATAGCGCCACCCCAGCCGAATGCCGTACTGCCATTTACAATGCCAGCTCCGGTTTGCCAGAGTTTTTGTTGCGTATTATGAGCAAACAAGGATTGTGGTAGAGCAACGGTTCCCAGGTAATCAGACTTGGTGGTGGGTTTAATCAGCGTGCCTGTATTGCTGATGACTGCCAATCGTTGCTGATTGTATAAGGCCTCGAAGCTGGGTAGCAGCCTGTGGAAAGCAAAGCTTCCCTGTTGTGCATCTGCGACTGGCAATAGATCGGCCTCAGGTACTGCAAGCTCGTTACGCGAACTTCTATAGTCAGCGTAGCCACTGCCACCAGGTACAAACATGTTGAAAGAATCTGCTCCACCTGCGAGAAAAATGCAGACCAGTGACTTGGAATCGTCACAGCCCATGGCGTGTGCACGACCGTTACCGGCAAGCATGGAAACACCAGAGGTCAGAGGCAGGCAGGCTAGTGTTTTGAGAAGACGACGTTTTTCTTTATCTACAGGGTTGCGCATGGTGTTGGTCGATCCGTGTTTGTTTTCAGATTGTGCAAGCGGTAATTGCTGTGCTGGCAGTGCTTGTTGCTGGCGTAACTAGCGCTGCATGTGATATTGCGGGGATACCACAATCATGAATAACGTGTCTTGTACCTTCGCAAAACGTCCTGCGTCGTCATTAGGTAGTGAACGCAGGTAATCGAAGAGTGTCTGTCGCATATCGTCAGGCATGCCGCCAGCAAAAAATACCAGGTTGTACCAGTCAAGGAGCTCATTGGGATTACCCGCTATGGCTACCAGAGGTTCCAGATCAACGATGGTGACGCGCGGGTTGTCGTCACTAAGATCAGAGCGATTGTTAAATCGGTACATCTGATGATGGTAATTATTATGTGTCGATGCCAGATTGGCCTCCGACATAATCTCCATTTCTGGAGAGAGCGTTCTACCGCCGGGTACGATGGTGTGATCGGGTTTAAAGAAGTTGAATACCGATGGCGAACTCATGACTGCCTGCCCTGACATTTCATCAAGACGTTGCAGTGTAAAGTCAGCGGAGTTGTGAACGCCATTGGCCTCAGGTCCGGTTGTACCGTCCAGTGCCCGCCAGACATGTGCAAGCCGAATAACAGGCTCACGTATTTTTCCAAAATCCGGATCGTTAAGATGACCCTCGCGTGCTTCGGGATCAAGCAGGATAGCCTTGACCAAAGCGCCAAGATCGCCACGCTCACCGCTATTGAATACGGCTGTCATGCGCTCAATGTACTCCGGCGATGGATTGCTGGAGACAAGACGTTGAATGAGATGGCGCGATACCAAAACGCCCACATTGGGATGCTGTGAAATATTGTCGAGTGCAAAATTCATATCGTCGCGTGTGCTCAGACCAGCTGGCGCGACGGCGCCATTGAGTAGTGTTTTAGCACCCGTATCGTGAAACCGTTCATCAGGAACCATCGGGTTGGTGAATACTCCATCGCTGCCCAGATTATTAGTCTCCCAGGAGCTTACGGTTGAGTAGTTCCAGCCGGTAAAGACCCGCGCGAATTCTTCAACCTGATCCTGGGTGTAAGCCGGGCGAGGATTATCCAGCGGCAGTGCTTCACCTCGATTATTCAGCTCATATAGTCCGATGGAGAATAGTTGCAGAACTTCGCGTGCGTAATTTTCATCAGGCCGGATATTGTTTACAGGATCTGCCTTCTCGTTACGAACCATACTCAGGTACGTACCCATGGCCGGGTGAAGCGTGACATCTTCCAGCAAAGTTCGGTAGTTGCCAAAAGCACTACGACTAAGCATGTCGTAGTAGTTGGCCATACCGTACTGGTTATTGGATAGAAGATAATCCAGGTCGGAGATAACAAATAGCTGACTTAACGCGAAAGCGACGCGCTGGCGGAGTTGATCTGGCCCATTCAACGCATTATTCCACCAGATTTCGTGCCGTGTCCCTGTAAGACTGCCATTACTGTTTGCACGTGTGTAGGGTTCTGTCAGCGAAACCGGTAGCGCCAGCTGCTCGTCTATCCAGGCTTCGAGGCTGGCTTTGCTGCGCAATTGTGCAATGCTTGCGGGTGTCGCCCCAAACGTTGTTTGAGCCAGAAACCTAGAAGCTTCAACCTCTGCTGCATTGAGGTTGGATACACTGGTGACAGTTGGAGATTGACCGGTAGGGGCGTTGACATCATCGGGCTCTTGCAACTCTTCGCCGCCCAGAGACGGACCGTTGCCGAGCGAAGGCCCACCACCGGTTGGCCCACTGCCTGGACCGCCACCGCCGTCGCCGATATTAACGCCTGCATCTCCGCAACCCTGAGCAATCAGGAAGGATAGCACCAAGGCTGGAAATGTCCGTAGGTGACTGTATCTATTCATTTTAACCTTGTTTTGGGCTCATTTTTCTGCCCGTCTTATAACATCGTCTAACGTACCAGAACATCGAGGTTCTGGGTCACAAATTGGACTGTTTTAGTGGCATGATGCCTATGTTGATAACGAAAGTCTGCCAGAGTGAGTGGTAGTTCACGCGTGGCCATTGTCTCATTCCACATAATCAAATCGCACAAAGTTATAGCTATTATTCTTAAACCGGGTAGACCTCAGTCAGAACGTGCTGATGACGATTACAAAGTCCGTCAAATCGTGAAGAGCTATTAGGCAGTATTGAGTCACGAGGCGATGCTGCGGTACGCCAACTGTCCGAAAAATTCGATAACTGGTCGCCAGCTTCATTTGTGTTGAGTGAGCAAGAGATCGAACACGCTATGTCTAAAGTGGCAAAGCAGGATTTGCTGGACATAGAATTTGCTCAAAAGCAGGTAAGGAATTTCGCGAAACATCAGCGAGCTTCAATGCTGGATGTTGAAGTTGAAACCATGCCGGGCGTGGCACTTTGGCACAAACATATCCCTGTCAATTCAGTGGGCTGCTATGTGCCTGGAGGAAAGTATCCCATGGTGGCTAGCGCGCATATGAGTGTGATTACCGCTAAAGTGGCCGGTGTAAAACGGGTGGTGGCGGCCGCACAGCCGTTTGAAGGTGCAGCGCATCCTGCGATAGTGGCCGCCATGCATCCGGGTGGCGCTGACAAAATTCTGGTGCTCGGCGGCACCCAGGCAGTCGGTGCGATGGCGATAGGTACTGAGACCATTGCACCTGTAGATATGCTTGTGGGGCCAGGCAATGCGTTTGTTGCAGAAGCCAAGCGACAGTTTTTCGGTCGTGTCGGTATCGACTTGTTTGCTGGCCCCACTGAAACCTGCATCATTGCAGACGATACGGTTGATGGGGAGATGGTTGCTACCGATCTTCTCGGGCAAGCCGAGCACGGTATCAATTCACCGGCAGTGCTGATTACAGATTTACTGAAGCTGGCTAATGATACCTTGCAGGAAATCGATCGCTTACTGGCAGTATTGCCAACCGCTGCGATTGCCCGGGAATCCTGGGAATACTACGGTGAAATAATTGTATGTGATGATCACGCAGAAATGCTTGAGCAATCAGAGATACTCGGCCTCCGAGCATGTGCAGGTCATGACTCGTGATGACGACTTTTTTCTCGACAACATGACGGCCTATGGCGCTCTGTTTCTCGGACCGCGTACCAATGTCGCATACGGTGACAAAGTCATAGGAACAAACCACACCTTACCTACCAAAAAAGCGGGCCGTTATACCGGAGGGTTGTGGGTAGGCAAATTCATCAAGACCCATACCTACCAGCGCGTACTTACCGATGAAGCCTCTGCCATGACAGCCGCCGGGCACAGTTGTGAGCCGCCTATTTTGTTGCCCAGACCGTCGTTGCCCGGATGATTGAAAATGGTAGCGGCGGAAGCATCATCAATACCTCTTCGCAGATGGGTCATGTGGGCGGGATAGACCGGACGGTTTACTGTGCAAGCAAGTTTGCGATTGAAGGTATGAGCAAAGCACTTGCCATCGAAGTGGGTGAGCACAATATTCGAGTCAACACTGTATGCCCTGAATTTATAGCAACGCCCTTCACTGAAAAAACCCTGTCTGATCCTGAACGGGTAGCCTGGATAAAATCGAAGATAAAGCTGGGTCGGATTGGTGAAGTTGAAGACGTCATGGGGGCTTATCTGTTTCTGGCCTCTGATGCAGCACGCCTTGTTACTGGTGCCTCATTGCTGGTCGATGGTGGCTGGACGGCTGGATAAGGGCTCGTGAAATACATACATTTGTTTTTCTGGTCGCAAGGTGGCTGGTCAGAAGGCCATCCGAGGCTTTCAGAACCGGGCCTATAGTTGCCTGTCGGTTTGCCACTTTCAAGTGAACTCATTATGTTCACAGATGCTTCGTGCGAAGTTCTACAAAAAAGTCTGAATACCCGCCGACTTGTTACTAACGCTATTTTCACTTAGTCTCTCTCGTAAAGTCTGGAGAAAGTATGGAGAGAGCACTATGAAAAATATCAAAGGTCCTGCGCTGTTTCTTGCTCAGTTTGCGAGCGATGAAGCACCTTTCAATTCCTGGGATGCCATCACTCGGTGGGCTGCAGACTGTGGCTACAAAGGCGTTCAGATACCAAGCTGGGATGCCCGTCTGTTTGACCTTGCACAAGCTGCACAGTCAACTGACTATTGTCAGGAGGTCATTGGCGTTGCCAAAAACAACGGTATCGAAGTCACGGAGTTATCCACACATCTTCAGGGTCAACTCGTTGCGGTGCATCCAGCATATGATGAGGCCTTCGACGGTTTTGCGGATCCCTCTGTTCGCGGAAATCCGAAGGCTCGACAAGCATGGGCCGTCGATCAGCTCATGCTGGCAATGCAGGCCTCGAAAAACATGAAAATCGGCGCACATGCTACGTTTTCCGGTGCGTTGGCCTGGCCGTATGTTTATCCCTGGCCGCAACGTCCTGCCGGGCTTGTGGAAACGGCGTTTGACGAGCTGGCAAAACGCTGGAAGCCTATTCTGGACAAGGCTGACGAGTGTGGTGTTGACGTATGCTACGAAATTCATCCTGGCGAAGATTTGCACGATGGTGTGACTTACGAGATGTTCCTTGGGCGGTTGAATAACCATCCGCGTTGCAACATGCTCTACGATCCATCGCACTATGTTCTGCAACATCTGGACTATCTGGACAACATTGATATCTATCATGAGCGTATCCGCATGTTCCATGTGAAGGATGCCGAACTCAATCCGACAGGAAGACAGGGCGTGTATTCCGGCTATCAGAGCTGGGTTGACAGAGCTGGACGATTTCGTAGCCTTGGCGACGGACAGGTGGACTTCAAAAGCATATTTTCAAGGCTTGCAGCCTACGACTTCGATGGTTGGGCTGTGGTTGAGTGGGAATGTGCACTGAAGCATCCCGAAGACGGTGCGCGCGAGGGCGCAGCGTTCGTCAATGATCACATCATTCGTGTTACCGAACGTGCTTTCGATGATTTTGCGGATGGCGGTAGTGATGACGCCGCCAATCGTCGCATGCTGGGAATAGAGGCATAGTGGTATGAGTCAAACTCAAAAACCTGCACGCATCAGACTGGGAATGGTAGGGGGCGGCCGTGATGCCTTTATCGGTGGAGTACACCGAATCGCTTCCCGAATGGACGATCACTTTGAACTGGTAGCTGGCGCTTTTTCATCCACCGCCGAAAAATCTGCGCAGTCGGCGGGTGATATTGGTGTTGCATCGGACAGGGCCTATGCGAATTATACCGAGATGGCCTTAGCGGAGTCTGCAAGGGATGACGGTATTGAAGCGGTCAGTATCGTTACGCCAAATCATCTTCACTATGCGGTGGCAAAGGAATTTCTTGAGCGTGACATACACGTCATCTGTGACAAGCCTCTAACGTCAAGACTTGATGATGCCAAAGCGTTGGTTAATGCGGCAAACGCTTCGAAGGCACTATTCGTACTTACGCACAACTACACCGGCTATCCCATGATTCGTCAAGCGCGAGCAATCATTGAGTCAGGGGATCTTGGCGATGTTCGAGTGGTACAAGTTGAGTACCCGCAGGATTGGCTTGCGACCAAGCTTGAGGACAGTGGTCAGAAGCAGGCTGGGTGGCGTACCGATCCTGAACGCTCTGGTATGGGCGGATGTGTTGGCGATATCGGCACACATGCCTTCAATCTGGCAGGTTTTGTCAGTTGTCTGGAGCTGGATAGTTTATGCGCAGACATTCAGAGCTTTGTCGATGGACGAGTGCTGGATGACAATGTGCATGTCATGCTGCGGTACAAAGGTGGGGCGCGTGGCATGTTGTGGTCAAGTCAGGTAGCTACCGGAAATGAGAATGCGCTAAAGCTGCGAGTCTTTGGTAGCAAGGGCGGTTTAGAGTGGAGTCAGGAAGATCCGAACTATCTCTGGCATACCCCGCTTGGCGAGCCTAAGCGTCTGCTTACGCGTGGTGGAAGTGGGGCAAATGAAGCCGCTAATGCGGTCACTCGAATTCCTGGTGGCCACCCTGAAGGCTACCTGGAAGGCTTTGCAAATTTATATACCGATGCAGCTCATGCCATTATTGCCTGCAGGAATGGGAACCCGCCACCGGCGAACAGCCTGGTTCCCACGGTTCAGGATGGCCTTATAGGTGTTGCGTTTGTAGCCGCTGCTGTTACCTCCTCGAAAGAGGGAGGTGTGTGGAAATCACTGGATCTTGTCTGAAGCAGTCATGAACTTTGTCTATTGCCAAGGGCTTGAGACAAAATAAAATCACATTTCTGTCCTCAGCGCTAAGCGCTAGGTATACAAACCGTATAGCTCTACCTTATATTAATTGAAGTTGCTATGCCGCAGTTTATCAACTCTACTGAATCACTGGTGACCAATGCCATTGACGGCATTCTACGCACTCACGATCTGAGTGTTCTGGATGGCTATCCGCACATCAAGGTCATCTTACGACGACAACTTGATAAATCAAAGGTGGCGTTGATATCGGGTGGTGGTTCTGGGCATGAGCCTGCCCATGCAGGCTTCGTGGGGCCCGGCTTACTCAGTGCCGCGGTGTGCGGTGAGGACTTTGCCTCGCCAAGCGTAGAAGCGGTGTTGGCAGGCATCATGGCAGTAACCGGTGATGCCGGTTGTCTTCTCATTGTCAAAAACTACACAGGTGACAGGCTAAATTTTGGTCTGGCTGCTGAACGGGCAAAAGCGCTGGGCAAACGCGTGGAGATGGTCGTGGTTGGCGATGATATCGCGTTCCCGATGGCAAGGCAGAGCTTGCACTGGGTATTCATGGTGAGCCTGGCGTTCCAATGCGTTGAGGAGCTGGGGAGGCGGCTGCTCGCTATTTCGAAATGCTGGCTTTACGAGTCTGGTTTTCGGGTATCTTCATAGAGGCAACCATTCACCCGCCAAACGATGGGTCACCCGCATGAGCGAACGTCGCCGTAGTGTCTGCCCTCACGATTGTCCCAGCACCTGTGCTCTGGACGTAGAGCGCCTGAGCCCAACGACTATTGGTAAAGTCTACGGAGCCAAGGACCACAGCTACACGCAAGGTGTGATCTGCGCCAAAGTTTCTCGCTATGCAGAGCGAATTCATCACCCCGACAGGCTCCTTCATCCATTAGTCAAAAAAAATGGCAATTTTAAAGAAATTTCCTGGGATGAGGCTCTGGATACTATTGCCAGCCGGTTTGAAACGATAAAAGCGCAAAGCGGGGCAGAGGCAATCTGGCCATTTCACTACGCGGGAACCATGGGCCTGGTACAACGGGATGGACTGGATCGTTTTCGACATGAGTACGGTACATCGCGACAGCATTCCACCTACTGTGTTGCGCTATCTGATGCAGGTTTCAAAGCCGGAACAGGATGCAAGCGTGGTAGTGATGCGCGCCTGATGCATAAGAGCGATCTGGTAGTTGTCTGGGGAGGCAACCCAGTGAGTACACAGGTGAACGTGATGCATCACATCGCTCAAGCGCGGCGCGAGAACAATGCCAGGCTCGTGGTTATCGATCCCTATCGGACAAAGACTGCTGATAAGGCTGATTTGCATCTTATGCTTAAGCCAGGCACAGACGGTGCGCTTGCGTGTGCACTGATGCACGTGATGCTGGAAGAGCGGCTGGCAGATGAAAAATATCTATCAGAACATACTGATATCAGCAGCGAGTTTCGTGCGCATATCAAGGAGCGGACGCCCGATTGGGCTGCTCTTATTACCGGCTTGCCTGTCGCACAGATTGTTGAATTTGCCAGACTGTACGGTTCAACCAGCAAAAGCTTCCTCAGGATTGGCTACGGTTTTTCGCGCTCGCGCAATGGTGCCGTTAATATGCACGCAGTAAGTTGCTTACCAGCAGTCAGTGGCGCCTGGCAATATGAAGGGGGAGGCGCCCTGTACGGCAATAGCAGCATTTACAAGCTGGATAAAACACAGATTCAGGGTTTGGACATACACTACGATACTCGCATCATTGATCAATCGCGAATTGGCGATGCGTTGCTCGGCAACACTGCGGATTTGCAAGGTGGGCCCGAAATAGAAGCACTCTTTGTGCAGAATACCAACCCGGCTGTCGTTGCACCGAACACTAATAAGGTGCTGAAAGGTCTGGCTCGCAAGAACTTGTTTACGGTTGTGCATGAGCAATTCATGACCGAGACAGCTCTCTACGCAGACCTTGTTCTTCCAGCCACCATGTTTCTGGAGCACGATGATATCTATACCGCCAGCGGGCATACACATCTACAGATCGGTGCAAAGCTGATCGAGTCTCCCGGGCAGTGCCGTAGCAACCATCAGGTTCTGCAAGGCCTTGCTCAGCGACTCGGGCTTGAACATGATGGATTCAGACTTAGCGAAAGGCAATTGATTGACAATCTGTTGTCCCGCTCTGATCTGCCTGGCTTCGACGCTATGGTTGAAGCGGGTGGGCATGACTGTTCACCTATCGAGAATGCTGCGCATCTCAATTACAACGATGGATTTGACACTCCGGACAAGCGATTTCATTTCAAGCCTGACTGGAGCACTGTAGGAAGCAATACGCAGGGCATGCCGGTTTTTCCGGATCATTGGATGGTGACAGACTCCGCAAATGAGGAGCACCCTTTACGATTGGTAGCAGCACCTGCCAGACAATTTTTGAATTCCAGTTTTACAGAGATGGCTTCCAGCCGGCGCATGGAGAAAGAGCCCGTAGCCCGAATCCACCCGGACGACATGAGCGAATACGATCTGAATGATGGCATGCCTGTGACATTGGGTAATAAAAGAGGACAAGTGACGCTAAATGCCATGAGTTTTGACGGTGTACAGCGTGGCACTGTTGTTGTCGAGAGCCTATGGCCCAATGCGGATTTTATTGGCGGAGTTGGTATAAATGCCCTGGTGAGCAGCACGCCTGGCCAACCTGCGGGTGGCGCGGTGTTTCATGATACGGCCATCTGGGCGAAATCGTCACCGGATATTACTGCCTGAAAGGTTTTTGCTGCAGTAGATACAACAAAACCTTTGTTCGTTGTTTAGGTCAATAGCAAGATATTAATCCAGGGAGCTGGCATTGTGAAACTGACATCGCACTTTCAGGCTGTGTTTATACTATTGTTTTCTTACTTGCAGGTCTGTCAGCAAACGCTGCAGAGCCCGTGTCCAAGTCTGGATTGGGGAGCGTTGCCATAGGCGGACATGATTCGGTTGCTTATCATGAGCTCAATCGCCTGCCTCAGGATAGCGCGGTTACCGGAGCCAAGAGCTTCACGGTAGAGTACAAGGGAGCCAAGTGGCGTTTCGCATCTGAAAAGAGCAGTGAACTCTTTGCCAGTGATCCGGAAAAATACTCCCCTGCCTATAACGGACACTGCGCCAATGCGTTAAGCCTTGGCGAAGGCCTTATTCGTACCGATGGAACTCACTAGGAAATATTCGAAGACAAGTTGTACCTCTTTTACGCTGCCAGAGGGCGCGAGCGATGGACCGATGGTAACTGGCAAACTTACAAAGCGGATGCCGACGTCGCATGGGCTGAGTTGTCAAAGTAGCGATAACTGCGTGGACAGAGGGACACAGGGTAATTATTACAAGCCGCCGACAAATGCTTCGATAGCAGCAATGATTTCATCGGTCCGAGTGTGATGAGGGGAATGGCCAGCGCCAGCAATTTCTACAGCCTGTACCTCTGGCAGAACCTGGATAAGTTTATCGTGGTGATCCGCAGGCACTACCACATGGTCTTCGCTGGCAGCTATTGACAGCAATGGTGTAGTGATTTGTGCGTAATTCTCAGATTGAACTGTCAGGTTATCGACGAGCCTTGATGTGTCCAGTGCGTTGTAAAGATAGGTTTCAGGTCTTAAAGAGAGATAGAGCCCGGTTTCTTGTACGTAGTTGTCGGGTACTTTGTCTGGGGAAAAAAATTGTTCCACTGTCGGGGCGATGGCCATTCTGCCGATAGGTGACAGGAATTGCCATCTGAAAATCGGACCAATGAAGGGCTTGATAGCCAAAGTCGTTGGTGTTGAATCTTCTCGCTCAAAAGGATGGGTCACACCGGCGATTAGTACTCCTGCTGCAGGTACAACGTTTATATGCTGCGTAAGCAAAGCTGCAAGCACTACAGAGCCTGCCCATGAGTGTCCAATAAGTACGGGGCTCTCGATCTGCATTTCAGCTAGTGTGTCAAGGATGACATCAGCTTGTTGCGCGGGTTTGTCCATCTGTGGTCGTGAGCCTCTACCGCTATAGCCATGGCCAGGTCTGTCGAGCGCTATCAATGGATGACGTGTTGACAACTCGGGTAGCAGATTATTCGTAAAGTCCAGTGCGCTGGTGCTAGCGCCATGAATCAAGACCAGTGCATCGTAAGCTGCCTCGTTGGGTGCTTGATAGCCAACTTGTCTGGTATCGATGACATGGATGCTGGTGTCATCAACCTCAACCAATCTCCCGATCATCGGATTCTGAATCTGCGCTTGCTGAGAAAGCCCGAATGTCAGGGCCAGTAATACTAGATTAAAAGCTATTACACCTATAGCCAATTGTCTTGCACGAATCCTCATCCGAATGAGTTCGCCCCAGTCTGAGCTGCACTCGATTGCGCGCTTCTTACTGCGCCGCCTTTGGTTACGCAGACTCCTGCCCTGTTCATGAGTCCACGGGGATGGCCAGACCAGATTCTACCGGAAAGACCTGCTGCCGCGCTGCCCCCACGCCTGCCCCCTCGCGCCGTGCATCTCTATCCCTTGGTCGCCCCTAACGTGAGGCCTGCGATGAAATGTTTTTGCATAATAAAAAACATGATGACTGGTGGCGTTGCAGCTAGCAAAGACGCTGCTGAAACCAGATGCCACCGCTGTACGAACTCACCGTTGAGCGTACGAACACCCACGGTAATAGGTAGTCGAGAGTCCTCCTGAATTAACACAGTCGCCCAGAAGAAATCGTTCCAGATAAACGTAAATATCAATACGCACAGCGCAGCGATTGCAGGCTTGACCAGCGGTAACACAATATGCCAGAAAATCTGAAACTCACCAACTCCTTCAATGCGGGCAGACTCAATCAATTCCATTGGCAGTGCCTTGATAAAATTGCGCATGAACAATGTGCAGAATCCCGTCTGAAATGCAGCATGGAACATTACAAGTCCAGGCACCGTATTGAATATCTCAAGTTTTACAGAGATGTCGACAACCGGCAGCATGAGGATCTGAAAAGGCACAAAATTTCCTGCAACGAACAGGAAGAACAGCGGCAATGCTAATCGAAATTTGTAAATTGCCAGAGCATATCCAGTAAGGCAAGCCATGCCGACAGATAGCACCATGGTTGGTAATGCGATGAGAAGAGTGTTAGTCAAATATCGCAGAGCGTCGGTTTCGGCAAATATTTCGCCATAGTTTTGAAAAAACTGAAACGAGCTTGGAATTCCGAACACATTGCCAGTTGCAATATCTGACCCTGGACGAATAGAGGTCATGAAAATGGCGATAAGCGGTAACAACCAGATAATCAAGGCTATTGGCAGTGCCAGTTTGTACGCCAGTTGATATTTTACCGGGCTTTTTTCGATGGATTTTGGAAACATTAGCTGTTCGCCTTTTCATCTTGATACATCCGCCATAGAAAATAGCTGATGTACACAAGCATGATAAGAAATAGCACCGTCGCAATGGCTGAACCGTAGCCATAACGCCCGACACCTTCACCCACCGCCTGATCATACATGTAGTAGGCTAGTACGTTGGTTGAACCAAACGGTCCACCTTGTGTCATTGTTGCAATCATATCGAATGAGCGCAAAGCGCCAATCACGGTAACAACAACTGCTATGAATGTGGCAGGTTTCAGCTGTGGTAATACCACGTTCCACAGCATTTTCCAGCCCTTGGCTCCGTCAAGTCTCGCCGCTTCGATCTGGTCTGAGGAGACGTTATTCAGGCCAGTTAAATACAAAATCATGCAATAGGCAACCTGTGGCCAGAGTCCAGCAGCAATAATGCCGTACGTGGCTGCGTGTTCATTACCAAGAATGGATGGCGGTTCCACAGAACACACTCGTGTCGTATTGCCCATAAAGTTCTCTTGTGTTTCGCAAAAGAACCAGCTCCACATCTCTGCAAATAATCCAAAGTCAGGATTGTAGGCCCACGTAAAAATCAGACCTACGACAACTTGTGAGATAACAAAAGGGAAGAAGAATAGCGACTTGTAGATACGAATTCCTCTTACGGTCTGATTGAGAAACAGAGCCAGTGCAAGACCAACGGGCACAGCCAGCATGAATAGAAGCAACCAGAGAAGATTATTTTTCAAAGATATATAGAAATTCGGGTCATCCAGCAATACCCGGTAGTTGTTAAAACCTACCCATTCGCCAGTCCATACGCCATTGATGTCATACAAACCGTTCCATCGAGTGAAGGAATACGATATTGACTGAAATATCGGAGCAATGACGTATAGAATAAAGAACGTCAAACCGATGGCAAGGAATAGCCATGGGGCTACCGACACCTTGTTGCGCTTATAAAAAGAGTGATTCGTTATCATGAAGAACGCAGCGGCGAGCGCTACCAACAGAATTCCTATACGTAACAGGAAGGTAGGCACCCTGGCGTCGATTTGCCGGGTATATCCAAACGCCTCTTGCACCATGCCAGTGTTAGCTACATAAATTAATACATATAGACACAGTATTAGAACAGCTCCCCCAGCGACTACTCGAGAGATAGATGTATCAAAACGATTGGTAGATCCCGCAGTGGCTGTTGTCATATGAAAATCACACTCTTAAGAGAATTGGATTTGCAAGAGAAATCATAGTAAATGAAATTACATTGGCTATACAACAACCGGCTACACGAGGTAGCCGGTTGAAGATTTTCTATCTAGTAGACCTCTGCTTGTACTTTGTCCAGATTTTCAAGAATTTCGTCTAGCGTAGAAGGGTCTAGCATAAATTTCTGAAAGCCCTGCATCGCAGCGTCCGCCATTGCTGAAGGCGCGTCTCTGTCGAAGAATTGAGCCAGGCCTGAGGCCGTTGACAGTGTCTCCATACCCTCGACAATGAATTTGTCTTCCGTGTTGATAGGGGCTTCAGAGTTTGGTGGAAGCTGACCTATGGCCATGTTCCAATCGCCCTGTACTTCTGGAGTCGCAATAAATGCCAGGAATTTCTTGGCGTTTTCAACATTCATAGCTTTGGCCGGGATAAAGAAAGCATCTGCCGGGGCTTCTTCAGCTCGATCAACACCTTCCGTTATTTCAGGGAATTGGAAGAAATCAATCTGGTCATCCGTCAGGCCTGCATCTTTGTACTGCCCTACAGAAAAGTTACCCATCACGTAGTGAGCAGCATCGCCATTAGCAAATGGGGTGATGCCAGCCTGCCAATCCATCGTTGCGTGAGTGCTTACAAACGAGCAGCGATCAAGCATCTCACCCCAGTTCTCAAATGTTGCCTTAATACGTGGATCGGTGTACTTGATTTTGCCAGCTGTCAGATCGTTGTGAACCTCGTAGCCGTTGGTGCGCAGATTCAGGTAGTCAAATATGCCTGCCAGAGGCCAGAGATTTTGTGAACCTACAGTAAAAGGCGTTACGCCCACTTCTGTTAGTTTGTCGCAATTGTCAAGCAACTCAGTCCATGTTGAAGGTTCGGATATTCCCAGCTTGTCATAGATGTCTTTACGATAGTAAATGCCCCATTGGTAGTAAGAGTAAGGGACACCCCATTGCTTGTCATCTCGTGTCATAGTTGGTTTGATAGCATTGAAATTGGCTGACAGGTTTGGGTCCGATGCCCAAAGATCGGAGATATCCATAAACAGCCCGGCATCTACCAGTGGACCCATTCGGTTGCCTGGGTACCAGGTGATGACATCAGGTGCATCGTTCTGCAATGCATTGCGGATCGTGTTTTTATGTGCTTCGCGGTCACCGTTGTTGGCAGTGACATTGATATCAGGATTAGCTTCCTTGAATGCTTCAATAACAGCTTCGTAGGCGGCCTTTTTATCGGAATTCAGATCGTCGAATGTGACGACGAGATCGCTTGCGAGAAGCGTTCCGGAAAACAGGCTGCCCAGTGCGACACCCAGGGCCAGTTTTGTAAATCTTACACTCATTACTTTCATCCTCCATTGGATAAAGACTAATTGGATACAACATTCTGAAGTGCCACGAGGGCGATCCAGTTTTCTAAATACTAGGGTTAATACAAAAAAATGTATTAAGGCAAAGCTACGAAAATCATCTGACTTTTCTGGTACCAGTCCCATTTGAGTCAGCTTTACATGGTTTCAATAAGCAGAGTAACTGTATCGCAACTTTATTAAAAGGCATATTGTCAAGAACTACGATACTGGATACGAAAAGGTGGCGCTGTAAGACGGAATACACCGCTGTCCATCCTCTGGCAAGCTTGTAAACGGTAATAATTGAAAACTAAATTCTGTATTTCCACCACGATATCACTTAGCGCTCTCATGTCACCATCCAAACTGCAACTTCTGCCGGCCGCAGCTGGTGCTCGCCCACCAGCAGAGAAGTGTCAGGCGTAAAATTGAATACAGAGCCCAGCCGTTTCTCAAGATCAGCGGTTTGCGCGCCATAGTTGAACGCGAGCCGATAGTTGCCGATGCGCTGTGTGCGCAGGTCAGGGCCCAAATCGGTAATGGGTAAACGGGCTTCGTCAGCCAGTTCGCCGGTAAGCCTGAACAGATCCATGAATTCGGGCAGCGCGTTGATGTAATGTACACGGCCGTTTTTATAGTGAAAGCCCCAACCATCGGCAAAACGCGCGTCTGGTGATAGCGAGCTGTCGATTAGCTCACGCCACTGACTACAGTGGTATGGCTGTTGTTTGGTGCCTGTCGCGCTCATGGTGTGCCCCGGAGGGAGCGATTCACTGCGCACTACTCTGACATCGATAAGTGCCTGTAAATTGCCGGGTGGCAAAGCCTCAGGGGCGGTGTAGTACTGACTTCGACTACCGCTTCCCGGAAAAAGTACTATCGTCGCTCTGCCAGGTCCTTGACTGCATTGCATCAATCTCTGCGCGAACAGGGCATCATCTTCCGTGTGATTACACACAAGGATGAGCGAGTACTTATCCAGCGAAGCTTCAGGCGAGACTACATCGACATTTAATCCCCATCTACGGCAAGCGCTATATAGACTCTGGCAAAACGTTAACGCACTGAAAGCGGCGCCACCTGGGCGCTGGATATCCTGCATGGCTAACCCGGAATAGCTGAAGATAATGGCCACATTGGCGACTACGGAGAAACCGCCCGGATCATCGATCAGTAGCAACTCCCTATTAAGCTGTGCAACTTCCTGTGCAGCTATATCCTCTTCGCCATTGCTCAGCAACAGGCCGGTGTGTGTTTGTTCCTGTGCAAATGGCGCTTGCCGCCAGCGAAAGTAACTCATCACTTCTGCACCATGGGCAAACGCCTCCCAGCCCCAGAGGCGTACCATGCCCGGAAGCGGGGAAGGGTTGTAGGGCGCCCAGTTGACAGGCCCTGGTTGTTGTTCCATCACCCACCATCGAGCGCCACAACATCCACGGTACAGGTCGTGATGAAACGCAGAGCCATCCGGATGACCAGTGCGCAGATAGCGTTCCTTATCTGCCTCATCAATACTATCGCGCGTAAGAAAGCCCAACGGGTAGTTATCCCAGGCCGCAATATCCAGATCCTTCGAAACAAGATGATGATCAAACTGAACGAAATTACCCATGAAGTTATGCAAGACATCACGGCCTTGTGATTGGACTCGGATGATGTCTACCTGCGCCTTGTTGAAGCGCCTTATCTGATCAGACGAAAATCGCCAGTAATCCAACTGGTGCGCAGGATTGCTCTCCGTTACGTTGCCCACTGGCAAACCGATTTGATCAAAGCGCTCGTATTCCATACTCCAGAAGACATTGCCCCATGCCGAATTCAAATCGTCGATAGAGGCATAGGATTCAGAGCACCAATGCTGAAATGCTTTAAGAGCATGCGAGGAATAGCTGATGGCGGTATCGTGACATCCATATTCATTGTCTGTTTGCCATGCGACCACGCCCGGATGATCTCCAAACGCATCGGCAAGAACTCTGACAATTCGCGTGCATTCCTCAAGGTATCCTGAGTGAGAAAAACAATAGTGTCTGCGAGAGCCGAATTCGCGAACGTGCAAGTGTTCATCCAGCGCCAGCATGTCAGGATGCTTGTCAACAATCCAGCGCGGCGGAGTCGCCGTGGGTGTACAAAGTACTACCTTAAGCTCATGTGCATGCAAGACGTCAATGGCATTTTTGAGCCAGTCAAGATGTAATTCGCCATTGGCATCTTCCAGTCGGCTCCACGCAAATTCACCGATGCGGACATGGCTAAGCCCAAGGTGTCGCATGTGTTTTGCATCTACTGACCAGCGCTCCACAGGCCAATGCTCAGGATAATAGCAGACACCGGTTTTCATGGTCGCCACTCGCTGACACTGATTTGTCGCAATTGTTCTGCAGCGATTTCAGGTTGCACTGGATTGACAATATTGTTAGAGCCAGATTCAAACCCCGCGAGAAACTTCATTTTTTCCGGATCGCGAAGAGGCGGCTGAAATGCCAGATGAAAACACCAGTGCGGGTTCTTGTCGGCATCCCTGGAGTCGCTGTCACACGGGCTGTTGTGTATAAGCGTTACATTAGGAGCTGAACGCTTGAACAGGATATCGTAGCGTTGGACCTGGCGTTGATAGAGCCGTGCCAGATCAGCGATTTCCGAGTCATTCATTTGAGCCAGGGAGCTGACATGCCGGTGCGGCACAATCCATGTCTCATAAGCAAAGCGGGCTGCAAACGGTACTATCACAGAAAAATGCTGGCCTGTTTCAATCAATAACTGCTCTTGAGTATGGGGGGCCAGAAGCAAGTCCTGTAGCAAGGACTCACCAAGCCCGTTTGCTACGTAGTCGGATTGTGCATTGCGCATACGTGTTGCAGTATCGGTAACAAATGAGCTTGCGTAAATTTGCCCATGCGGATGCAAGTTGGATACACCAATTTCCTTACCCTTATTCTCAAACAGGAGCACATTTGCGATGCCCTCCTGTGTGCTGAGCATGGTGTATTCGCTGCGCCATAACATGGCAACTTGCCGCATCTGCTCTTCGGACAATTTGGCTAGTGTCGCGTCGTGATGTTCTGACCAGCACAGCACGCGACAACGACCATGCGCAGGAGCCGTAAGCCCCAGAGGATGCGTTTGTTTGTCTGTTGCCTGTTCAGGTGCATCGAACGACAACGATGCAAAGTCGTTGTCAAAAGCATACGTGCCTTGATAATCAGGGTTTTGTGTACCATTAGCTCTGACAACGCGCGGACATAGATAGCAGTTAGGATCATGAGAGGCAACTGATGCATTGGGTGAGCTTGCCATGGCGCCGGACCAGGGTCTTGCTGCAGATTGTGCTGACACCATGACCCATTGTTCGAGTAGTGGCTGCCAACGTCTTTCCCAATTGCCTGCCATGGTTAGTGCATATCCACTGGGTTGTCATCGTGTGGAATCTGTCTTACTCCAGCGCCTGCACTCATGACGTAGAAATTTGCAGTAAGTCCTGTGGCACGTGTATAGCCTGATCCTACTATTTGCTCAAATGCAGAAACATCTTGTGTTGGCACAAGCGAGACAGTGCAACCGCCAAAGCCTGCGCCTGTCAGGCGACTGCCCAGAACGGTGGGCTGTTTTCTGGCCAGCGACACCAGTTGATTTAGCGGGTCACTTGACACTTCGAACAAATCCCTCAGTGAGTCGTGCGACTCGTTCATCAATTGTCCGAACGTTGCGATATCACCTGCCTCCAGAGCCGGTACTGCTGCCCGCACTCTTGCATTCTCCATACAGACATGCCGAGCCCTCGTCAACGGCTTTGGATCATTGCCAAACAGTGATTCGTGCTGATCAAGTTGCTCGGGAAGAAGTTGTCCCAGGGCGTCAATGTTCAGGACAGGTTCAAGAAGCTCTTGCGCACGCGCACATTCAGCCACTCTATCGTTATAAGCGGATTCGTTAAGCTCTCGTCGCTGATTGGTGTTGGTCACAACGATAGAGACATCATCAAGTTTCAAGGGCACTTGATGATATTCCAGAGATGCGCAGTTGAGCTGCATGGCATGGTCCTGTTTAGCCATGGCAACGGCAAATTGATCCATGATGCCGCATTGCATGCCTACGAAATCATTCTCTGCCGCTTGCGACATCTTGACAAGTTCCAGTAAGGAGAATTCGGTTTGCATCAGAACATTCAGTGCAAAGGCTGTTACCACCTCCACCGATGCCGAAGAGCTCAGACCAGCACCGTTAGGGACATTGCCCGAGTAGAGACAATCAAAGCCATCCAGATCGACGTTACGCCTGGCAAATTGATCAAGCACACCTAGCGGGTAATTGATCCAGTTGTCTCCGTAAGTTTGCGCGATTTCGTTCTGTTCCAGCTGCGCCATGAGGTCGAAATTGGTTGAAGCAAAGCGATACTGCCGGTTGCCTGTACGGCGTATGACAAGGCTGGTGCCCTGGGATATTGCGCAGGGAAATACCAGCCCACCGGTAAAATCGGTGTATTCGCCAATCAGGTTAACGCGCCCTGGTGCAAAAAACGTGTATACCGATTCATCAGTGCGGCCGAATTTCTTGTTAAACCGTTCAACAAGTCGAGACATGGTGTTTGTGTTTGCCAGCGTCATTGTGTGAGCTCACGATGACAACCAATCAGAAGTGCCGACTGTGGAGGTAGAACCGGCAGGGGTACGCCAATGTTCATAAGCAACTCACCGCTTGTTACCAAAGAATTTTCACACCACCCTGGAATGATCTTGTTAAATGCGGCAAGCTCAGCCACGTTGATGCTTTCGAGCTGTAGCCGATAAAGCGCTTTCGGATCAAGACCCGATAATGGAAGGTGACCGGCGCGCGTTGCATGCATATTGCCAATGGCCACAACGCTGTAAAAGGCCTTGTCCTGATTTTCTTCTACATTGCCGTTGGCAATGAGCGCTTTTGAGTAGGTTGATATTTGCCAGAACGTAGCTTGACCCAACCAGTTTCGATTGTTTTTATAGAGCTGAGTGTAATGCTGTAGGGTAATGATGTCGTCCGCATCAAGTTTGCGTGCATCAAGTTCAAAACCGAATTGACCTTGTAATGCAACGATAGCGCGAGTATGCAGACTAGTGACCCGGCCGGTCAGGTGTGCGGTTTTATGACCAACATGAGCACCCATTATCTCGGGCGGCATAAATCGCAAAAAACCTGCCTGTATACCGGCGCGTTCTATCGGGTCGATGTTATCGGATGTCCAGACGCGGCCAGTGTGCTGTAATACAGCAAGATCACAGCGCGCGCCCCCAGAGGAACAGGTTTCGATCTCCAGCCCTGGACAAGATTCGAGAATTCTATCCAGCAAGCGATACAACGCCGGTGGCTGTAAGGCTGCGCGAGCGCTACTGCCATTACCTGCAAGCACAAGGTCTCGATTGTGATCCCATTTGATGTAATCGATGGCGTACTCATGGACCAGGGAAGTGATGCGCTCGAACAGGTAGTTCGAAACGTCATCACGTGCAATGTCCAGTACCAGCTGATTGCGAGCCAGAGGTGTTGGCGTATCGTTTAGGTGCAGTGCCCACTCAGGATTTGCTCTGTAGAGATCACTGTCAGGGTTGACCATCTCAGGTTCGAACCACAGGCCAAATTGCATGCCGTGTTGACGGACATGATTAACAACAGGTGACAAGCCATCAGGATAGATATCACGGTCTACGTACCAATCGCCCAGTCCTGCGTTATCGGATCGGCGATGCCGAAACCAACCATCGTCGAGAACAAATCTTTCAGCGCCCACGCCAGCGGCTGCGTCGATTAACGTAAAAAGCTCTTCCCGATCGTGATTGAAGTATAAGGCTTCCCAGCTGTTTGCGTGAATGGGGCGCCGGCGTCGTGTCCACTCAGGCAGCACGCAATGTCGGATAAAGTGATGGAAGCGTTGTGTGCAGTTATTCATGCCAACACCGCGAGCAAAATTGACTGCAGGGGTATCCAGTGATTCTCCGGGTTGCAATATGCATTCGCCTGGCAGATGCAAAACACCGGCTTGCAAAGAAATAGTACCGTTGCTAAGGCGCTCTACACGCAAGCTGAAGTTGCCGCTCCAGCCGAGTTGAGCATAGGTGACATCACCTTGATTGTTACCAAAACCTGAGGTGCCACAAACGAGTCCGGGCGCGTGCTCGTGACTGGTGCGCCCGTGCAAATTGGAAATATCTATACGTCCAGGCGCGATATGCCGTCGGTGAGTCTGGTTTTCCAGACCCCACCGTCCGTGTTGTGTCAGGCACTCACGGTAAGCGCTGGGTAGCGGTATGGTAGCGCTGGCTAACCAGTCGACCGTCAGCGGAGTATTGCCGGTATTGCGCAAGCTTGTGGCATGACTTGCTACATCGCTGTCCGGGTCAAGTGTCAAACTAAGTGACACTGCCAGCCCCGCTTTAATGTCGGAGAGCTGAATACCCAGTGTATTGTTTTCGCTGGTAATACTGTCGGTTTTCAGTCGATGGGCAAATTGCTTGCCATTACGGTGAGCACTTAGTGCCGGGGAGCCCATGTAGCCCGAGCTTGCCTGCGGAAACAGGGAAAGTGGGACCAGCATATCCAGCCCACCAAACGCCAGGGCTGTGTCGTCATGAACCAGTAAATGCTCCAGCGTCATATTCGGATCAAGCTGACGACCGCACCAGACCAAACGCGGCACTTCATGATCCTGCACCACCAGCAAAGTGGTTGTTGCTCCGTCAAGACGCCAGAAAGCAGGCTGAATAGACATCGTGTAGTAAATGCTCAGAGTATGTTTGCAGGCTGGGTTTTTTGGCCCACAATGGGTTTTTTGATGTGTTTGCAGGCGTCTATGATTGCACCTTGCTGGTAAAAATGGAACAATGTTCCGAAATTATACGAGCGACAGTTTGAAACTGTCAATCCAATCATTCGATGAATGAAAAGATAAGGAGACGATAGGCAAGCACAATGAGTGGTCGTAGCAAGACATCTACTGAAGTACCTGAATCTGGCGATAGGCACGAGCCAGCCAGTAGTCGACATACGTCGGGGTTCGGTCGTGCCATTAGGTTGCTCGATCTTATCGTGGCAGAGGGTCCCCTGCGATTCGCTCAAATAGAAGATCTGGCAGATATTCCAAAAGGCACGTTGCATCGTCTATTAAACGAGCTTGCCGACGAGCGTCTTGTGCAGTTTGACGAACGTGTTTTGACATGGTCAGCCGGTTATCGCATTCTGGAGATGGCAAACCGTATCTGGACGCGCTCTGATATTCGTGTTTTGGCGCGTGATCAGCTGCTCGCGTTGAATGCCTTGACCGGGGAATCAGTACAAGTAGCTGTTCTGGCAGATACACATGGCGTGGTTATCGACCACGTAGAGAGCACCCGCAGCGTGCGTCATTCAATTAACGTCGGTAATCGTGAGCCTGTTTATTGCACAGGCTCTGGTAAGGTATTATTGGCGTGGTGTGACGAGTCACAGCGTAAAGGCATCATCGAGCGAATCTCGTTCGCGCGTTTCACTCCAAATACCATCACCGATAAAAACGCATTGGCCAGGGAGTTGAGTCTGATTAGCGAACGCGGCTATGCTATAGACGCCGAAGAACGATTCCTGGGAACCTGCTGTATTGCTGCGCCGGTAGTCGATGCTACCGGGCAAGCTGTGGCCGGACTCAGCATTACATCGCCTGCCTTCAGAACCAGCGCCGAAGATATTGATAACTGGCGTGATTCACTCATTGCAGCAGCTGCCGAGGTGTCGCGTCGTCTGGCCCCTCGAACAGGTCCGAGTATTAGCATTGCACATTAGAACTCACCTTCATTCCAAGTGAGCCAGTTCATTGAATATAGAGGAGACTGACGTATGGCTGAAGTTGAGCTAAGAAAAGCATTTAAACGTTATGGTGATGCAGAGGTCATACATGGTGTCGACATGAAGTTGCCTAGTGGCGAATTCATCGTTTTTGTGGGGCCTTCAGGTTGCGGTAAATCAACCCTACTTAGAATGATTGCGGGCCTTGAGCCTATCTCTGAAGGAACAGTGCATATCAAGGGGCGGGACGTGACCGATGTCGAGGCGGTTGATCGCGGTATCGCCATGGTGTTTCAATCCTATGCGCTCTACCCGCACATGACAGTTGAGGAGAACATGAGCTTTGGTCTGCGCATGGGTGGTACGCCAAAGGATGAAGTGGCAGCCAAGGTTGCAAAGGCCGCCAAAACCTTACAGCTTGACCAGTTGCTTGATCGCAAGCCAAAAAATCTCTCTGGTGGTCAGCGTCAGCGTGTTGCTATAGGACGCGCCATTGTGCGTAACCCGGATGTCTTTCTATTTGACGAGCCGTTATCGAATCTTGATGCAGAGCTGCGGGTCGAAATGCGACTGCGTATAGCCCAGCTACACAATGAACTGGATGCCACCATGATTTACGTGACCCATGATCAGGTGGAGGCGATGACAATGGCCGATAAAATCGTCGTGTTGAAAGCCGGTTATATCGAGCAGATGGGTTCACCGCTCGAACTTTACCATCACCCGGATAACTTGTTCGTAGCAGGTTTTATAGGTTCTCCTCGCATGAATTTCATCGATGTCATCATCAAGGAAGGTAATGAGCGTCATGCGCAGGTTGAACTTCCAGGTGGCGGCACTGCCACAATTCCGGTGGATGCAAGCAGGGCGACGGAAGGTAGTAAAGCCACATTAGGAATACGCCCGGAAGATGCTGGTGGTGATGTGGGGGACTTTACCTTGCCCTTGAAGGTTGATGTCGCGGAGCGTCTGGGCGGATCTACATTCCTTTATGGCCAATGCGGTGGAGTGGAGCACTTTGTAGTACAACGTCCCGGCATGGAGCCGACACGTCATGGCGATTCAATAGACTTGAATATCGCAGCGCGAACGTGCTATTTATTTGATTCTGATGGCATGGCCTATCATCGTCTGACAGATGTTGGAAAGCAGAACGCTGCCTAGAAAAAACTACGATGCCATCAATACGTCATGTCCGTCTCGCAACATGTCGTTTCTGCGTGAGCGGGGACCGGGTTTCATGGCTTTGTATTCCCTGCATGCGCAAGAAAAGGCAGCCCTGCATTGTTGATACTCGGAGCAAATTCAGATTAACGTAATAAGGTGGGGTTCGCGTTGCTCCAGCAGATGTGCAATGGCATTGAATTCAACCAGACGAGCCGTGTTGCCCGACACTTGAATCGTGGTGATTGATGTATTACGAATTCGCCAGATGGCGTCCACTGTATGTTCGAAATCCAGATTCAAAACAGTGGCCAGAACGGTGGCTATCACACCTCCCGAGGTAAAGAGCACGCGTTGTGCATCATCACCACCATTTGCCGAGAGCTCAAGCAGTGTGTTCCAGCCACGCGCTTTGAAAACATCCCACGGTTCAAGTTCAGCGGATGCCGTCGTGTTGCCGGGTTGAAAATCACGCCATCGGCCTAGAATACCTTTGTAGTCATTGAAGCTCATGGCTTCTGGTGTGTATGTCGCTTCTTCGGATGCAAAGTGGGATTCTATTTGCCGATGGTCGTATTCATTCAAGCCAGAGTGTTCGCTGACGGGCGGCGCTTGCGCGTTGTTTTTCAGCGCAGCCAGGGCATGGGTAGCTGTGTCGCGTTGTCGGACCAACGTGCCGTGGAAAGCTGCATCGGGTGAAAAACCTTGCGACAGCCACCAATCCCCCAACAGCTGGCTTTGCTCCTCACCGATAGCGGAGAGTTGATCATAGTTGGCGGATCCCGCCGAAGCCTGACCGTGCCTAACCAGATGAAACAGGCTCATGTGAAGATCTACTCGTTACGTTTAACAACAAGCAGGGTACCTGTTTGGCCGTAATTTGTCGTTGAGAGCGGACTACTGGCGTCTATTATTCAGCACTGAAAGTATTCGGCACTAGAAGCTATTACCACCTTGCCAGCTCTGTTTGAACTCGTCGGTGAGTTCGTGGCCTGTGCGCGCGGATTGACGGGCCGTAAGAGCGCAAGAACCAGTATTAATATAGTCCAATGCTGCTGCCAGCAAGGGTTCGGTAGTTTCACCCAGAGGCTGAGTGACGTCCTCACTAACCGGGCAATCTGCAGCAATGCCATCGAAGTAGTCTCCAAGACCTGCAGCATTGAGCAATTGGATTTCAAGCGCGTTGGTCACCTTGCCGCAGGCCACACTTGGGCTGGTGGCATAGGGCTTGCCGCAACTTGTAGAGCCTATAGTGAGGACTTCCATGAAAGGGCGCAGACTATTCACAACCAGCTCAGAGGCCGAGCAGGTATTACTGCTTTGCAAAACAAACACGCGGTTAAGCGTCAGCTTACTTTGCATGTCCTGAAAATACAGGCTAACATTCCGAGTTGCATACTTGTCATTATAGGCAAAGGTTGTAAACACATCATCTCGATAATTTTGCCCCAGAATATGGCTTGCCATCTCTTTTGCCACAGATATTCTGCCACCTCCGTTAAACCGAAGATCAATGACCAATTCCGAAATCGCAGCATCCTGAAACTCTGCAAATGCCTGGTTCAGCTCTTCGCTTGAGGTATCAACGAATTGGTAAAAATTCAGGTAGCCTACATCGACTCCGTTTTGTTCGAATACACGCGTGTCCAGGACAGTCTGCAACGAATAAGTGGCCTTGGTGACTTCAACTACTCTGTTAGCCATGTTTGCGTTACCAATGGTCAATTCAATAGTCTTTATCTGTTCGCCCTCACCGATTATCTCTGCGCGTTCGGTAGCGGATAAGCGACGATAATTCTCCAGAGTAATTCCGTTTATCGCTACGAGCTCCTCGCTGCGTTCAACACCTGCCAGGGCTAGTGGAGAGTTGGGTTCAATTAAAGAGAACAGCAGTTTATCGTCGGCTGTACGCGCAAAGTTCCAGCCATAGCCAAAGGTTTCCCCTTCATCGAAGAACGCTGAATAAGCAGTTTCATCAGCAACATAACTGAACGTATCGGGCTCCACACGCAGCTCACGAATAAGCTCTTCTGGTGATGCATAGTCAGCCGTGCGCACGTTTTTCTGGACTTGTTCATAGAACAAATAATAATCCTGCATGGATCGATATACCCAATTATTCAGATCCTCAATTTCACAGCTTTGTGGTGTAGGTCTACGCGCTAGTGGTTGACTAAATACGTCAGAGCCATCGTCGTTGTCATGTCCCGCTATATCTCCTGCACCCTCACCACCAGAACCGCAAGCAGAAAGCGTCAATGTCGTGGCCACTAGCGCAACGGCACAGCTGAGTTGTGTTAAGTCGGTAGGTCGGAACATGGTGAATGGGGTTCTATTAAAGTTACTGAACGGTGATCGGCCAGACTCGGTCAAATTGCAGTATGTGCTTCGCAATTCTTGATTTTCAAGACTTTTCGCGGACTACCGATACATAGTCATATCTGTGTAGCTCACCGTGGATAAGCATGTCTTACGCCTGATCCACACAACAGGACTTACAGAGACTACTGCTTGCCGGAATCTGCTTGCGACAGAGATTGGCCTTACAGACTTGCACGTCGGCCTAGAGACATCAGCATGACCAATAGCGACAGACATGATGCGGCGACCGGAATGTTAAACAGAAAAGCGTTTCTTGAGCAGGTACATGAAGCTCATCGCCTTATGCCGCAAAGTATGCGTCGTGGTTGCCTGTTGATTATGTATTTTCCGCTGGTTCGATCTTTAAGCAATGACAGTAGCCGAATCGATATTCAAAACGAGGAAAAAAGCGAAACGCCGAAGGATGCCGTTGACGATGCCGTGTGCCATCTACTTGCCATTGTAGAGACCCGCCTGCGTTCACGTGACACGATTGGGCGCATATCGCGCCATTCAATGTGCATACTGCTTAAGGGATGCAGGGAGGCAGATGCCGTTGTTGTTGCCGATCAGTTTGCAGCGTTATTACGAGATATTGTTGTTCAGGCAGGTGATCGCCAACTGCCTATGGATATGCATTATCGGATCGTACCGTTGGATGGACGTGGCAGCCGACGGAGGCAAGGAGTGTCCAGGCTTGTCGTTGCGCCAGCATTGCAAGATCACCCTCGATTGTCCAAGCAATTGACCATCGCCGGTAATATCGTCGATTTGAGTTCCAGCAAAGTGGTATCACTTAACGGAGCAAGAATTGAAAAAGGTGTGGCAAGTAGCGCTGAGCAACATCCAGTTATCGCATCAGCAGCTGCAAGCACCGTTATGAAAATCGGTACGCGAAACCATGCTCAATCGTGGCGACTGCGGCCAGGTATGCTAGTGCAGCGAAAACCTCTTATCTGTTGTTTCAGGTTGCAACCCATGGCTATTGTGAAGATGGAGACGGTTCTGCAAAACAGTGATTTATTTGTATCAATGTTGACAGCCCTGGGTCTTGGCGAGCGAGAAACTCGACCAACGATAGAGAGTCAGCTTATCTTGCCGGTTAAGGCATCACAAATTGATGATCAGCTTCCACAGTGGCTGGCTTCGCGCTGCAAGCAGATGCGAGTTGCTCCTTCGGATGTCTGTCTGTCCATTAGTGTGGAGTCGATTTCAGCGGTATTGCAAAGCGTTGCACCTGTTTTGCGTCAGTTGAACCAGAATGGTATCCGCTTGATGCTGGAGGGCACAGGCTCTTCAAATCAATTTCACATGATGAAAAATGTGGCTCAATTTGATTACTTGTATATCTCCGGGCGTACGCTCAGCGACTCGTTGAGCAATGTCGCAACAAGGGCTGAACTGGAATCCATCATCGCCGTAGCACAGGAGCAGCAATGTGAGATCTGCGCCGGCGGTATCGATACTCAAATCATGCTCAATCATGCTGCTACCATGAAAATCGATATCGGTTTTGGCAGGCAGTGTGGTGCCAGCATAGCGTTTCCAGACGAGGCCTGGATGAGCTCCTAGATACTGGCGGCAGTGACAACGGACTTCACTATCATGCCTTGCCGGTTTGTCCGAATAGTATGTTGGTTATGGCTGCAAACAGAACCGCACCTGTAATTGCGGCGAGCAATGCACCAAAGAATACACCTCCATAACTGATATCCATAAAATCGCGTACCAGCAACCCAACGAAGGCGCCGAGCCCCCCAGCTAATACACTTAGACGAAAGCCTGTAGCAGTCTCTTTGAACAGGCTACAAACTGCAGCTCCGGTTAACATACCCAGTAGGATGATGACGGCGGGGATGATCAGTTTCATGAATATACCTTAAGTTATCATTGCATCAACGAACGCAACTCTTCCGAGAATCTATAGCATGAAATTCAATTACGTTACACGGCGAATAATAAATGGTTGAGTCCGCACCAGGCAACGTCATTCGCGGAGCGGGTCTTGCGCTGCTGGGTTTTGCTACGTTCTCCCTGCATGATGCACTAATAAAAAGCATTCAGGATGTGCCGGTATTTCAGGTTGTCTTTTTTGTGGTGCTGTTCAGCTTTGTGCCGTTTGCGCTTTTTCTGGCCTTTGACGGTACCGAGCGCAGCTTACGGCCCCAGTTGCCCGGTATGGTTGCACTTCGCTGTATTTTTTCCGTAACAGGCTTGTTGTGCGTTTTTCATGCATTCGGCTCTCTGCCTATGGCTGAAGTCTACTCACTACTATTCGCAGCCCCCATTCTGATTACCCTGTTGGCTATCCCTATCCTTGGCGAGCGAGTGCGACTTATTCGCTGGTTTGCCATTTTATTGGGCATGCTAGGGGTGCTGATCGTATTGCAGCCAGGTAGTACCACGTTGTCTATCAGTCATCTGGCCGCTCTGGGAGCCGCAAGCTGCACCGCTATGGTCTCGGTGGTAACACGCAAAATAGGATCACGTGAGCATAGTGTGACGTTAATTCTGTACCCGATGCTAGCCAATGTTGTGGTGACAGGTGTAGTGACTATGTTTGTCTATGTGCCTATTCCCGGTGATGTGCTGTTGCGGCTGTGCGCGATAGGCGTTCTGAGTGTCACTGGCCAATCGCTGATGATTCAGGCTTACCGGGCTTCGGAGGCGCAGTTTGTCGCACCCATGCAATATAGCCAGATGTTGTGGGCATTGATTTATGGCGCTATCATCTTTAACGAATCAGTGGATCGGACGGTGTTGATGGGTTCTGCGGTTATTGTATGTTCAGGGCTATTGTTTATCTGGCGTGAGCTGGTCGCCTCGGTGACCAAGCCGGTGCTACGTACCAGAAACGTACGCATGGCTGGCGGACCGGCAACCCGGCCCATGGAGGCAGACCAGCATGAGCAGGGTTCGAAGCGGGCGAGCTAATTTACTATCATGGATGAAACAGAAAATCTGTCAGAAGAGTTACGTGCCGCCGCCATCATGCCCATGCCCTTCGGACGGTTCAAGGGCACTCGCCTCATAGATTTGCCTGAGCCTTATGTGGTCTGGTTTAAAGGGCAGGGGTTTCCCTCAGGGATGCTGGGCAAGCGCATGGCACTGATATACGAGATCAAGGCCAATGGACTGGAAAAACTTGTCCGACCCCTATTGGGGTAAGAATAGATTTTCCTTTCACAGCATTGAACTTTAGAAAAACAAACCCCGGGGTTGACCCTTCGCTCCTTCGGGACTAGTCTGTACCCATGATAGCCATCGCACTAAACCTGGGACTTACCAACCCGGTCTCTTTATAGAGAACCGGGAGATTATTGCGCGGCCTTGTAGTGCCCCATTTCCACAAGCATCTCAAGCCACCGTCCTGGCCCCTGAAGCCGATAGCTCAGGGATCATAAAGTCCAAGAGCGTCGTTATACAGGCTGTCATGTTTGCATATCAAATCCAACGTCTTTGCTGTCTCGAAGCACCGCGAAATGTTTTTCGTGCCCTCCAGAATTCTCTATGCGTGCTTATTTGCCGCCATCCGGATCAAGCGCAATCCGGTGGCGGCGAAAAGCTTGCCGAATCTGCGGCACCTCAGCGCACACTCTTCGAACACGCATCAGGAACGACATCATGTTGAATGACCCGAGTACAAAATACCCCGCCTTCGCCCAGGTTCCACTGCCTGATCGGCAATGGCCCGGTAAAACTGTTACCAAACCACCTATCTGGTGCAGTGTCGATCTGCGCGACGGTAATCAGGCTCTTATTGAACCTATGGGCAGTGAGCGTAAACTGCGCATGTTCGATTTACTGGTATCGATTGGCTTTAAACAGATAGAAATTGGTTTTCCGGCAGCTTCTCAAACTGATTTTGATTTTGTCAGACAACTCATTGAAGAAGGCCGAGTGCCTGACGATGTAACCTTGCAGGTGTTGACGCAGGCTCGCCAACCATTAATCGAACGCACGTTCGAGTCTTTACAAGGTTGCCATTCGGCCATTTTGCATTTGTACAATTCAACCTCTGAGCTGCAACGACGTGTTGTTTTCAAACAGGGCAAAGAAGGTATCAAGCAAATTGCCATACAAGGAGCTGAGATGGTTGCCGAGTGTGCCTCACAACAGAGCGACACTGCCTGGCAGTTCGAGTATTCTCCAGAGAGTTTTACCGGCACCGAACTCCCTTACGCTGTGGAGGTGTGCGATGCGGTTACCGCTATCTGGCAGCCAACACCTGAGAATCCCACAATTCTGAATTTACCCGCCACCGTAGAGATGTCCATGCCTAACGTGCATGCGGATCAGATCGAATGGTTTACGCGGAATGTGCGCGATAGAGACTCCGTGTGTATCAGCTTGCATCCGCACAATGACAGAGGCTGTGCAGTAGCTGCCACCGAGCTTGGCTTGCTGGCAGGTGGTGATCGCGTCGAGGGAACCCTGTTCGGTAACGGTGAGCGAACAGGCAATGTCGATCTGGTGACTCTTGCCCTGAATCTGTTCACTCAGGGGATTGATCCTGGTCTGGATTTTTCCGATATTTTCGATGTCATGCGTACCGTTGAGCACTGCAACCAGTTACCGGTACATCCACGCCACCCCTATGCCGGTGAGCTGGTTTTTACAGCATTCTCAGGATCACATCAGGATGCTATCAAGAAGGGCTTTGCTGCCATGCGTGAGAGCAACTCAATGAAATGGGAGGTGCCTTATCTACCTATAGATCCAGCTGATCTGGGTCGTACTTATGAAGAGGTAATTCGCGTTAACAGCCAGTCTGGCAAGGGTGGTGTGGCGTTCATTCTTGAACAGGATCATGGGCTGGAACTGCCACGCCGATTGCAGATGGAGTTTAGCCAGGTGGTGCAGGAAATAAGCGAACGCACAGGTAAAGAGGTGGATTCAGCCTCTATTCGTGAAGCGTTTGACACGACCTTTTTGCAGGCTGTAGAGCCATTATCTTTCGTTCGTCACACCAGTGTGGAGGATGAGAAGGATGATTCGATCAGGACACTGACAGCCGATGTCTTGTTCGGCGGGGAGACACACACAATAAGCGGCAAGGGCAATGGTCCCATCGATGCCTTCGTAAATGCCTTGAAGAGGCATTTTGATGTTGATTTTCGGGTCGTCGATTATCACCAGCACGCCACAGGCGTTGGCGCAGATGCTCAATCTGCCTGTTACTTCGAAGTACAGGCAGGCAAAGGGGCAACACGTTACGGTGCCGCACTGAACAGTAATATAGTGTCAGCGTCGCTTATGGCTGTGTGCAGTGCGTTTAATCGTGCAGTAGGCGATAGCTTGCTCAAACCGACTGAGCCGAATCTTTAATACTACAATCTGTATCAAGTCTTCTTTAATCAGCAACCGCAAAACCGGTTCAAAGGATCGTAATTAAATGAGCGACAACGATAAGACCGGTAAACACTCTGCGGACAATGTTGCTGTCAAGACCGTGGCGCTTGATCCTTTGGTTCAGGCGGCGCTGGATTATCATCGCTATCCCGTACCGGGCAAGCTTGAAATCACGGCAACCAAACGGATGGTCAACCAGCGCGATCTGGCATTGGCCTATTCACCAGGCGTTGCAGTTGCGTGCAGGCATATCGAAAATGACCCGTTGGAGGCTGCAACATTAACGGCCCGCAGCAATCTTGTTGGCGTTATTACTAACGGCACCGCTGTGCTTGGGTTGGGCGCTATTGGTGCCTTGGCATCCAAGCCTGTCATGGAAGGCAAAGCGGTGTTGTTCAAAAAATTTGCCAATGTCGATTGCTTTGATCTGGAGCTCGATACCACAGATGTGGACAAGTTCTGCGATGCTGTGGCGTTGCTGGAACCCACTTTCGGCGGAATCAATCTGGAAGACATAAAAGCGCCCGAGTGTTTCGAGATAGAAAAACGCCTCAAGGCGCGCATGAAAATTCCAGTCTTTCATGATGATCAGCACGGCACGGCAATTGTTGTAGCAGCGGCTATCAGAAACGGTCTGCGTGTTGCTGGTAAAAATCTGAATGAGGTCAAACTGGTTTGTTCCGGTGCTGGAGCCGCGGCGCTTGCTTGTTTGAATCTGCTGGTTTTCATGGGACTGAAAAAAATGAACGTGTCTGTCTGTGACGAACATGGCGTCATTTATGAAGGGCGTAACAACAACATGGACCCGTACAAGGCTGTCTACGCACGCGAGACCGATGCACGTAAGCTGGATGATGTGATTGGGGACGCGGATGTGTTTCTGGGTTTGTCGGCCCCCAATGTGCTTTCCGGTGATCAGGTGGTGCGCATGGCAAGCTCGCCGTTTATTCTGGCACTCGCCAACCCGGACCCGGAAGTAAGTCCGGATGTTGTGCACGCCGTGCGCGATGACGCCATCATGGCAACGGGTCGAACTGACTATCCCAATCAGGTGAACAACGTTTTGTGTTTTCCCTTTCTTTTCAGAGGTGCACTGGATGTTGGTGCTACTGAAATCAATGGAGAAATGCAGGCGGCTGCCGTCGAGGCTATCTCTGACATCGCCACCAAAGAGGCGTCGGATGTGGTGTCGGCAGCCTATGGGGGCAAGCCTTTCAGATTTGGTCGTGAGTATCTGATACCTAAACCTTTTGATCCGCGTCTGATGATGGAAATCCCGGAACGCGTGGCAAGAGCTGCGATGGACAGTGGCGTGGCAACACGACCCATTAAGGATTTCGATGCCTATCGTCGAAAATTACGCAGTTTTGTCTTTCGCTCTGGCATGGTCATGAAGCCTGTATTCGAACGTGCACAAGCTGACATGCAACGCGTAGTACTTGCCGAAGGCGAATCACCTCGTGTGCTAAACGCTGTGCAGTTTCTGGTTGACGACGCCATTTGTCATCCAGTTTTGCTGGGTCGTGTAGATGTGATCGAAGCTCAGATCGAGGAGCTGGGCTTACGGTTGACTATTGGAGACGGGTTTAGTGTTCTGGATGCTGCCGACAATCCGGATTATGAAGACTATAAAGAAACCTATCACCGCATCATGGAGAGAGCCGGCGTATCGCCTGAATATGCCGGTAATGTCGTCAGATCCCGTATGACAGCACTTGGCGCTTTAATGGTTCGTCGTGGTGAAGCTGATGCGCTGGTCTGCGGTACCCAGGGGGCCTATGCCCGTCACCTGAAGCATCTATGCGATGTGATTGGCTTACGCGATGACGTTTCTGATATTTCGGCTCTTATGTTACTGATTCTGGATACGGGCACTGTATTTCTTGCCGACACGCATGTCACCGTCAATCCAACGGCTGAGGAAATCGCCGAAACTGCGCATATGGCATCGTCGATTGTTAGCCGTTTCGGTATGGTGCCAAAAGTCGGTTTGCTATCGCATTCGAATTTCGGCAGCCGAAACAACGAGTCGGCGGTAAAAATGCGCAGGGCGAGGGAGATCATGCAGCAGCGACATCCTGAAATCGCTGTAGAAGGCGAGATGCATGCTGATGCCGCTTTGTCTGAAGAGACCCGCAACCGTATTTTTCCGAATGCAGCGTTTAATGGCAGCGCCAATCTGCTCATGATGCCAAATCTGGATGCAGCCAATATTACCTACAACATGTTAAAAGTACTGGGTGACGCTTTGCCTGTAGGTCCTATGCTTATGGGCTTGAATCACCCTGCTCATGTGGTGACGGAGTCCACCACGGTTCGTGGTATCGTGAATCTCTGTGCGATTGCCGCAGTAGATGCCATTGATCATAAAGCCGTCAGGGCATCTGCCTGAGTCTCTGACAGATAACTGTTACCATATTGTTTCAACTTACGCTGGTCTTGTCATGGAACTCGAGCTATTTCTCAATCGTCTGGAAGTCGAACCTGAAAGTATCGAATTTCCGGACGCCGTTGCCTTGATAGACAGCCTGTATACGTTTATCCCCACAGGATTTCGCAATAGCGATATCTATAACGAAGCCGGGCAAAATACCGGCTCTTGCAAGCTCCTGGCTTTCGCGCGTTTACACGAACTCACCGAAAAGCAAACTCTGGCCCTGTTTGGTGCTTTCTATCGGGCAGATGTGCTGCGCAACCCGGACGGGGACAGCCATCCCAATATTCGCCAGTTTGTGAAAACGGGCTGGCAAGGTATCGAGTTTGATGACGTGCCCCTCAGGGCCCGGGGATAACTGGTTGTCCTTCCACGCGAAATATCAGAAATCCTGATATTTTGGGTGGAAGCACTAGCATCGGGTGTCATGCCAGGGGGCGGACAGCTTACTACCGACATTACAGGTTGAGTCAGTACTAACTCACGCCAGCTGAAACAAGCCTGCAATCAGGCCAATCAGCCCACCGAAAACGCCACCCCAGACTACAAGCCACCCCAGGTGGCGCTTAATCATTCGCTGCATGATGTCTTTGACCATGTCTGGTGTTAGTTCATCAAGGCGTGTTCGTAACAGTTTATCCAGTTTCTCGATAAATCGATCGCTGGTCGTTGCTTTGCTGATTTGTTCTTTTACCAGTGCCTGAACGCGCGGAGAGTTGGCAGCATCGGCAAGGAATTTCCCCATCCGTTGTTTGAAGGGTTCGCGCAAGGGCTGTAAGGCAGCTTCGCCACCGACCATGGCCAGCATAGAGCCAAATGAGGATTCATTGATGGTTGCCACCAATTGATCATAAGCCAAATCCAGATCAATGGCGCTGAGCATAGGGCCGATGTCTATTGCAGCCTTGGTCTCTGGCTCTTTGGGCGAGCTTGTCATCAGGCGCTGAACACTATCCTTTGCCAGAAGCTCCTCGTGAACCATTCGCAAGATGCCAGCCTTGAAATCTTCGAAATGCAAAGCGACAACACCCGAGCCATACAAGCCGGGAACGCGGTCGAACAACATGTACACAGCTAGCCAGTTGGTTAATGCGCCAGACAATGCAAACAAGCCTGTGCTCAGAACCAGGGCGCGATAAGGCTCCGGGATCAGAAAACTCAATCCTACAAGGCCAATCGCTAGCAGATTTGGAACGGTATTTTTAGTTAGCATGAAGTTATAGCGGACTCAGTCCTTGCGAGCTCGACGAGAGCGACGACTCCCCTTACCCGTAGCCGATCCTCCCGCAATGCTCAGATCACCGTTCATTTGCGCACGTGCACCTTGTGATAATTCTCCAAGATTGTCGACTATTTTTTCGATACTTGGCGATGGTTCACCGGTTTGCCATGCATCGATGGCTTTGCGCATTGCTGCGACATGAACAGATGTGGTCCCACAGCAACCACCAATTATTCTGGCACCAGCATCCGCACACAAACCTGCATAGATAGCCATGAGCTCGGGGGTGCCGCTGTAGGTAATCTTGCCATCGACGTAATCAGGAATGCCGCAGTTGGCTTTGGCGACCAGCGCTGGCGTCACGCCCATGTCACTGGCAGCAGTTTTAAGATTACAAATTGCCGCCACAACTTCTGATGCGCCTACGCCACAGTTACTGCCGACCGCGGTGATGGTTGCATCCAGACTGGTGCTGACTTTGAGCGTTTCGGCAGGCGTCAAACCCATCATGGTCCGTCCATTTGTATCAATACTGACGGTGTACACAATGGGAAGCCCAATCTGGCTGGCGCCCAGAACTGCCGCCTGTATTTCCTCCGTGGAGGAAATGGTCTCTATCCATAGCACATCAGCACCACCATCCGCCAGGGCTTGAGCCTGTTCGGCAAACGCTGCCTGCGCCCGTTCGATGCTGACGGTTCCATTGGGTTCGAGAATCTCACCGGTAGGCCCCATGGAGCCAGCCACTAGTACTTTGCGATCAGCCTTATCCGCCTCGTCTCGCGCAAGCTTTGCCGCTGCACCGTTTAGCTCGGCTACGCGATCAGCGCTATCGTGGAGTTCAAGTCGGAAGTGCGTACCGCCGAAACTATTGGTAAGGATGATGTCTGATCCGGCGTCGATGAACGAGCGATGAAGATTCGATATCCGATCTGGATGATCGATATTCCAAAGCTCTGGTGCATCACCCGTCTGCAGGCCTACATCGAAGAGGTTGGTGCCTGTGGCACCGTCTGCCAGCAGCAGCCCCCGCTCTGTCAGGAGTGTTTCAAGAATGTTATTCATGCGCGCAAGATTACCTGAAATAGACTTTTAGTATTCATCTTAAGAGGTTGTCTGACTCATCAATGTGGCCGATGGGTATGGGCATAATTTGTGAATTGGTCGAGCAGCATGCCTTCGTTTGTGTGATCATTATTAGTATAACCAGCAGGGCTTGTGGGTAGTCTGTTCAATAAGCGTGTTCGACCCGACAGATTTCAAGAACTTCAAGCCGCACGGAAGAATATATCCATTATGTTATTTGGACTGGGCAAGCCCCCGCCTCCTAATTTGATAGACACTGTACCTGTGCCGGGATCGGTTGGCTGCATGGGTCTTGTTGCGTGCCCGGGAGTAAGAATAGATAGTCCGCCGACAGGCAGCAAAAGAATGCTGGAATCGGATTTGAATGAGATCATCGATTGGGGTGCTAACGGCGTTCTGTGCCTTGTGGAGCCCCATGAGTTGGTGATGAACAAGGTTGAAGGGCTGCCTTCCGCTGCTCAGAACGCTGGCATGTGGTGGAAGCATCTGCCCATCATTGACATGGATATTCCCAATCAGGAATTCGAAAACATCTGGGCTGTAGAGGGCGAGCGTATACGTCATGCATTGCGAATCGGTGAACGTGTCGCCATTCATTGTTACGCCGGATTAGGTCGTACCGGCATGATTGCGGCGCGTATCCTGGTCGAATTTGGTGTTGAGCCGGAGCAGGCCATCCGCCGAATTCGTCGTGACAACCGCCGTAGGATTCAGACACGGGGTCAGGCGAATTTCGTCCGGAGTTGTTACTCTCTGGTAGGTACCGAGTACAACTAGGCGGTTTTGCCTGGGTTTTGCCTGGGTTATGCCTGGGTTTTGACTCGTAGTGCGCTTACCAACTCACTTTTGATATCTTGGCTTGGCTGTTTGAGTAACGTCTGGAGGTCGTCTGGTAATACGCCAGAGTCGTTCGCTGGAATTCTCTTTTTGTTCATTCCCGTCCATCATGTCGAGAACAAACAATCAGAGTGTCAAAGCATGAGCACAACCGGTGGAGCTCGTCGAAGAAGAGGTGGTGGTGGCCGCGAAGCCAAGCTTGCCAGAGCAGCTGCAGGCACGACGGCTCAGCCTTACATAAAACGCGGTATTCCGATTTACGAGATTCTCAATGAAGAGGGTCTGACGCTTATCGAGCATAATGCCGATACTATTCTGGAAGAGATAGGCATCGACTTTCGTGATGACGCTGAAGCCTTGCAGATGTGGAAGGATGCCGGCGCGGACGTGCAGGGCGAGCGTGTCCGGTTTCCCAGGGGTTTATGCAGAAAACTGGTGATGGACAGCGCGCCAGCCATGTTTATCCAACATGCGCGCAATTCGGCGAAATCCGTGGTGATTGGCGGGAACAACACGGTGATGGTGCCCGCGTACGGCCCTCCTTTTGTTCACGATCTGGATAAGGGACGCCGTTACGCCACCATCGAGGATTTTCAGAATTTCGTCAAACTGGCTTATATGAGCAAGTCCTTGCACCATTCTGGCGGCACCGTGTGTGAACCGGTGGATTTGCCGGTCAACAAACGTCATTTTGACATGGTGTATTCGCACATGAAGTATTCCGACAAGCCTTTCATGGGCTCGGTCACCGCTCCTGAGCGTGCTCAGGACACGGTCGATATGGCTAAAATCCTGTTTGGTGATGATTTCATCGATCCTGAAACAGGCGTGGAAAAAACCGTGGTGGTGAATCTGATCAACGCCAACTCGCCAATGACCTTCGACGACACGATGCTAGGCGCTGCCAAGGTATACGCACGTGCCAATCAGGCGTGCATAATTTCACCTTTTATTCTGGCTGGTGCCATGTCAGCGGTCACCGTGGCAGGCACTGCGGCGCAAATACTGGCAGAAGCGCTGGCAGGTATGGCATTTGTCCAGCTGGTTCGCCCCGGAGCGCCTGTGGTATTCGGTACGTTTGCCAGTTCTATTTCCATGCAATCCGGTGCGCCAACCTTTGGCTCGCCAGAGCCTACCCAGGTAATGTATATCGCCGCATCACTGGCCCGACGACTCGGTGTGCCATTTCGCAGCGGTGGTGGTCTGTGTTCCTCCAAACTGCCCGACGCCCAGGCTGCTTATGAGGCCGCTAATACACTACATTCCGCCGCAATGGCTGGCGTTAACTTCATGCTGCACACAGCGGGTTGGCTGGAAGGCGGTCTGGCGATGGGGTACGAGAAATTCATGTTGGACGCCGATCAGGCAAGCATGTTGGCGGTATTGCTTGGTGGCATCGATCTGAGTGAAAACGGTCAGGCTCTGGATGCCATACGAGAGGTGGGGCCAGGCAATCATTTTCTGGGTTGCAGTCATACGCAAGCGAACTTTCAGAGCGCTTTCTGGCGCTCGGAGATGTCCGACAACAATAGTTTCGAGCAATGGGAATCGGAAGGGTCTCTGGATGCGGCACAACGAGCCAATGCAAGCTGGAAGGCCTCGTTGGCAGAATACACCGAGCCTGCAATCGATGTGGCGGTAGATGAGGCGCTAGTGGAATATATGACTATGCGAAAAGCCTCGTTTGCTGATGCAAACTATTAGCGCAGTATGTCAACAATCGCGACGACACTGTAAATCTGCGACATAACCCTGGACACTCTGGTAGCCTGACAGCGCGCGCGTATGCGCTCGTCTACCCGGCACGACCTAGCGGGCACTATCGGATGTTGACATGACCGGCCAAGCAATTTCATGATCGGCTCGCGAGAGGCCACGGCACGCATCGGTTTCTACCTCGTGCCGCAATTTACGTTGATGGCATTTAGTAGTGCCATAGAGGTCTTGCGGATGGCTAATCAGCTTAGCGGGCAGACCTTGTATCGCTGGACATTATCATCCAGTGATGGTCAGCCTGTGACCTGTAGCAACGGCATTGCCCTGAGTGTGTCCCACAGCGCGCAAACCCGCGAGCGTTACGATGCGGTTTTTGTGTGCGGCGGCTTGAATATACACCTCGTGCATGACGAGCCCTGCTTGCAATGGCTGCGGCAGCTAGATAAGCAAGGCAGCGTTATCGGTGCGATTTGTACTGGCACCTATATGCTGGCGAGAGCCGATCTGCTCAACGACCATCGTTGCACACTACATTGGGAAAATCTTGCTGCTGCACGTGAAGAGTTTCCGCATCTGGTGATATCTGCGGAGCTGTTCGAGATTGATCGCAACCGCTACACCTGTGCCGGTGGCACGGCGCCATTGGACATGATGCTCAGTGAGATACGCAGCCGTCATGGCAGTGATCTGGCCACGCGTGTGTCTGAACAATTCATGTGTGAGCGCATTCGCGATCAGAACGATCGGCAACGAGTGCCATTGACCCAACGCATCGGTGCAAGTCAGCCGAAGCTTGCAGAGGCTGTCTCATTGATGGAAGCCAACATCGAAGAGCCCATGACACTGGATGAGCTGTCGCATCATGTTGGTTTGTCGCGGCGCCAATTAGAGCGTCTATTTCAGCGATATCTGCATTGCGTACCTACACGCTACTACCTGGAACTACGCCTTGAGCGTGCACGGCAATTGCTACTACAAAGCAGTATGCCTATCGTCGATATTGCACTGGCTTGCGGTTTTATTTCAGCACCACATTTTTCCAAATGCTATCGCGATACATTTGCTCTGCCGCCCAGAGATGAGCGGCGCCGGGCAGCTGGACTGCTGGGAGATGATGATGGCGTGAGGAAATCGATGAAGCGCTCGTGATTTTGTTCTGGCACGAGCCCTTACGCACTCATAGACAGCAGCGCTATTTCGTAGCAAATAAGACCCAGGTACAGCCCGACCATTGCTGCCAGAACAGAGCGTGCCCGGTATTTACCCAACAATAACAAATTGCCGGTGGCCACCAGGAAGATAGCGGGGATGGCAGTTAGCAACATCTTGAACACAGCGAATGCCCAGACGCTATGTTGCAGCAACATGTTCATGAAGGGATTTACCTCACTACCGCCACGCGATATGAGCGTCAGTGTAAACATCGAATCCATGATGGACAAAATCATCAAGGCAATGGCAAGTGCAACTACCCCGCTATCGAAACGATCAAGCACGCTATTGCGCCGGTCTACCTTGCGACGGCCATGCATACGCCTGGGGGCGGTTGCACAGTGCTTTAGTGTGATCAGAGAATAATTTCGCCGATCGATGGCTGATCTACGTTCTGTTTGAGCATTCATTCTGCTAGGTTACATCAAGTGTGCAAAACCGCGACATGACCAGGCTCTGAAAATCCACTGACACATTCGAAGATTTACTGTTTTGAGTATTGTTTCAGAGCACCCGATTGAGGCCTGGCGCACAAGTCTGGTTGCAACAGAATTTTCAGGTGACGAGCACCTGCAACTCACCGACTCCTGCGATGTGCCCATGCATCCTGTCACCGCGCTGGATAGGGCCTACACCTGAAGGCGTACCAGTGAGAATGACATCGCCTTGTTGTAGCGTAAACAAGGAGGAGAGTATGGATATCATCTCTGGCGTCTTCCAGATCATCTGATTAATGTCTCCACGTTGACGAATCTCATCATTGACCTTGAGCCAGATATCACCGGCATCAACGTGACCACAAGACGACACCGGTACGATAGGTCCGGCGGGGGCTGACATCTCGAAAGCCTTGCCGATTTCCCATGGCCGGCCCAGCTTCTTCATCTGGCCTTGCAGATCGCGACGGGTCATGTCCAGTGAAACACCGTAGCCATAGACGCAATCCAGCGCATCGTCAATGGAAATGTCTTCACCGCCATCTTTCAGCGCTACCAGCATTTCAATCTCAAAATGCACATCATTGCTGGCCTTGGGATAAGGGAATTCAGTGGCGTCAGAGATGAGATTGTCCGGGTTTTTCTGGAAGAAAAATGGTGGCTCCTTGTCAGGATCATGCCCCATCTCGACGGCGTGTGCGGCGTAGTTTCTGCCCACGCAATAGACGCGATGCACTGGAAAGCGCTCCTTGGTGCCAGCCACTGACAGGCTGGCCTGCTGTGGTTGGTCGATCACGTAGATATCGGGATTTGTTGTCGGGCTTGAAGCATTCACTGTCAGTATCTCCTGGTAAGTAGGTTATAGAGTTTAAAAATTGAATGTTATGCTGATGTATTGTCAGAAGGGTGGTCAATCCCATATTCATCTGCCAGTGATGTCAAGTCTGTGAACAATGCGGGGTTCAACGCCAGGCCATGCTTACGACACAGTGACATGCTTGCATTTTTACCATCGCCTGGCAGGCGCACTGGTGAATGATCAGGTAAAGGCTGGGATGCCCGCATCTCATCAAGGGCTTGCGAGGTTTTCCTGTTGAAATCTTCTACAGCACCGAAGGCTTCAACGTTCAGTGCCATGACAAACTGTCCGGTGTTGGTTTCACTACTCGTGTCCCTGGTAAAGTCAACCACCTCGGATCCAAACGCTGCACCATTCAGTACGCCAGCCATAAGACCCAAAGCTACTGACAGACCAAAGCCTTTAGGTCCACCGATAGGTAGCAGAAAGCCTTCAGATCGTTTATCAGGATCTGTGAGCGGTGCGCCGTCCCGTCCGACCATCCAGCCGTCGGGCATCTTCTCTCCGCGTTGGGCAAGTACCTTGATCTTGCCCATGGCCGCCACAGTGCTTGCCATATCCAGTACAAATGGATCATCACTGTCTGTGGGTGCCGAGATGGCTACCGGATTGGTACCTAGCAACAGATCAGTTCCACCAAAAGGTGGAACATGGTTGGCGCTGCCAACGGCTGCTGCCATACCGATCATGCCAGTTTTTGCTTGTGGTCGAACATACAGTGCCAAAGGGCCTGCATGATTGCCTCTACGAATGCCGACCCAACCAATACCGGCACTGGCAGCTTTGCTTATGGCCAGCTTACATGCAGCATCCATAGCCAGATGCCCCAGCCCATTATCTCCATCAATCAAAGCCGTTGCTGCGGCGTCTTTGATGACATTGACTTGCGCACGCGGGTTGCAACCGCCATCACGTAAACGGCTCAAGTACTGGCGTAGCCGGAACACCCCGTGGGTATCGTGCCCGAGCACATCTGCTTCAACCATGAGGTGGGCTACCTTGTGTGCATCTTGTTGTGGCACATCATTAGCTATCAGAGCACTGGCAACAAAACGTTCCAGTGCGTCGACGGGGACGCGCAATGTATCTTTTTCAGTGATCACTGGCACCAACGCTTTCCTTGTGCCAGAACACCACCTTGCGTTGCGTCCATGTCACTAGTGCGTATAAAGATAAGCCCAGCAGACTCAGATACAGAATTAGTGAAAATACTCGCGGCGTTTGCAACTGGGAGGCCGCTACCCGGATAAGCTCACCGAAACCTTTACCACCACCGAGAAACTCGCCGGTAATTGCGCCTGCCATGACGCCCACTGCGCCAATTTTCAAACCTGTGAAAATCTGTGGTAAGCCCATGGGCAATTTCATTTTGATGAGCGTCTGCATACGAGTTGCGCCCATGGTCTTGAAAAGCATGCGGGCATTCTCGTCTGCTGCATGCAATCCTGCTGCGGTGCCAACGACAATGGGGAACGTTGCGATAAAAGCCGCCAAGGCCACCTTGGATTCTATTCCGAAGCCAAGCCAGGCGACAAACAAGGGAGCAAAGGCGACTTTGGGCATCGTATCAATGGCCACCAGATAAGGCATGATCGCTCTTTCACCAAAAACCGTTTCACCTACCAGTACGCCAAGAGAGAAGCCGATGAATATGGCAAGCGCAAAGCCGTAAAGTACCTCTTTTATTGTTATCCACAGCGCAGGTAACATGTAGTCTCCGGCAAGTAGATTTTTTCCTACGAAAACAAGATCCTTAAAGGTTTCTCCCGGTGTAGGCAAAATGATGGGTGACACCAACCCTAGGCTCGTCGAAAGTTGCCATAGTCCGATGAATACGATAAATACGAAAGCCATCGATACCGCGCGAGGAATGCGATCTATGAAGGAGACTTTTTCCTCCCAGACGGTTTCTTGCAAGGCGCTTTGATTGTCGACGATGACCGTTTGTGGTTTGGCTTCAATCATGACTCCCCCCCTTTGTCCAGCAAATTACGGATGTAGTCGACCATGGCGCCAAATTTCGGCGTTGTTATCATATCCAGCGTGCGCGGTCGTGGTAGATCAACATTTACAATCTCGGCAAGCCTGCCAGGCCTGGGTTTCATTACATAAATCTGGTCCGAAAGAATGACAGCTTCGGCAATGGAGTGTGTAACGAGAAAAGCCGTCGCCTGCCGTTCGTTACAGATTCTTTGCAGTTCCATGTTCATCATGTCGCGCGACAGTTCATCCAGCGCACTGAATGGCTCATCAAGCAGCAGTACGGCGGGCTCTGTAATCAGCATGCGGCAAATGGATGCGCGTTGTGCCATGCCACCTGAAAGCTCGTTAGGATAGACATTCTCGAAACCGGCAAGACCGACAACGTCAAGCAATTGCTTTGCGTACTGCCTGGCTTCTTGCGCCGCCTGGCGGCCATCGCGAATTTCGATAGGCAGTACGATGTTCTCGATGGTTGTACGCCATGGGAAAAGTGTTGCCTGCTGAAACATCATACCAATGTCGCGTCGTGCACCTGTAACCGGTTCGCCTTGCAGAACAACACGGCCAGCGCTGGGAGGTATTAAACCTGCCATGATCTTGAGTAAGGTGGACTTACCACAACCGCTTGAGCCAATCACAGACGAAAAGCTGCCGTTGTTCAGCGTAAGGCTGACATCTTCAAGTGCGACAACTTTGTTGCGTGCGTATGTTTTGCTAACGTTTGTCAGTTCGTAGACAGCACTGGTCGCTGTTTGTCTGGTCTTTTCAAGTACCGCCGAGGAACTCATGAGGCAGGCGAGTCGTTGGCCTCGATTGAGCAGAGCGTGTTTTCCAGCTCGCCGATGTTTTCGATAGTGCAAATGACCGTGTCGCCGTGCTTCAGAAATTCAGGTGGCTCCATGGCGTAGCCCACACCCGACGGCGTGCCAGTGGCAACAAGATCGCCAGCCTCAAGCGTAAGACCTTCGGACAATGAGGCGATGATAGTCGGGATGTCAAAGATCATCGAGCTGGTGTTACCGTTCTGGCGTTGCTCCCCATTGACTGTCAGGCTGATGCTCAAATTTTGCGGATCACCAATAGCGTCAGTGGTTACTATCCAGGGCCCGAGTGGGCAGGAACCATCAAGTGCTTTTCCCTTGAAATATTGGCCACCGTGTCGGCGTTGTACATCGCGTGCGGTAATGTCATTGAGAATGGTATAGCCAAATATATGAGCATGTGCCTGGTCTTTTCGAATGTTACGTCCAGCGGTTCCAATGACCGCGGTTAATTCCACTTCATAATCCATGCATTCGGAAAGATCAGGAAAGATAGGAATTTTTCCATGCGGTCCTATGACAGCAGTAGAGGGTTTCGTGAAGTAGACGGGATGATCAGTAACGCCTATTTTTTTATTCTGAGCGCGTTCACCTTCGGCTATGTGTTCGGCATAGTTGCGTCCGACACAAAAAACATTTTTACGTGGTACGGGTAAGGGCGCAAGAAGCGTGACATCTGCAAGGTTCGCTCTTGCCTGAGTGTGCTTGCCAGATTTTGCCTCGGCTACCAGAACACGAATGGTATCGACAGCACTATCGCCCAGCTCGATGATGCTTTGCAGACTGCCGCTGCGTAGTACCTCTCCGGCATCGCCCGATACCTGACTCGCAGCAGAGGCAATATTCAGAACCACGTTGTCCTCAAGCAGTACGACGGCTGTGGAATGTGAGTTGAAAAGTATGGTACCCAAATGCATAGGACAGTTGCTCTACAAGGCAGAAAAAAATGTACTGAAAAATCAGTGAGCGGTCGCCGTATGCGCAGCTGCTGGTGGCTGATTACACACGGCGACAATAGATAGAAGCTACTTTATGGCCACGTTCCAGATATCGATGAACTCGTTGGTATAAGCCTCAGTAAGATCTTCCAATGGCGCCTCTATTTCGCCGCCGGCAATCAGGCTCTCTTGCCATTCTTCCCAGACGGCAGGTGGCAGATAGCCAAGTCCGTTACTCATATCCACAGGGATCGTTTTTGATCTTACCGAATCAAACAGAGCAGACTGGAAAGCCGGGTCTTCACCCTCTTGTGGGTTACCCTTTTTAAGATGGGCCAGTACAGCCTCACGATTGTTGTCGTCTATGGCAAATGCATGTGCACGTGCGAATGCGCGACCGAACTTCTCGACCAGCTCGCGATCGTTGCGAATGGTGTCGCCCATGGTGGCAATTCCATTACCGAAAAATCGGGCAAATTCAGCCGGTGTGATATCTCTTACTGCCATGCCACGCTGGTTGAGAATGGCAGCATCTGCAGTGGACGCAGAGTAGGCATCCATCTCACCACTATTGAAAGCGACAGTGGCAGGTCCGCCATCACCGACCGTTAGAAATTCAAAGTCTTCACCGGCGCTCATGCCAGAACCCGCCATAACGTTGCGGGCAAATCCCACCTCAGACCCGTCAGCTGTGCCAGTTCCAATAACTTTGCCTCGTAAATCTTCTGGTCCTTGAAAGTCTGATTCCTCTCGAACGACAATGCCAAAGTTGCTGCGCGCTGCGACGTTGTAGATAAACACTGCATCCACCTCGCGTGAACGCGCTGCAATCACAGGCCCGGGGCCCGGTCGACCGAAATGTGCCTGCCCTGCAGACAATGCTTGTAATACAGCCCCTGATCCGTTGATGGCCTCTACAGTAACGTTAAGACCTTCCTCTGCAAAGTAGCCTTCGCCGATGGCGACAAACACAGGAAAGGAATTAATGGCTGATGGGCTGGGTTGCACGAATGTGATGTCGCGCAGCTCCTGAGCCTTGGCAGGCAGTGAAATGAAGAGCGATAAGGGCAGTGCAGCTATTAGAGCCTTGTTAAAAATGCGTCGGGTAAGCATGGATAATTTCCTCGTGTTGGTAGAGCCTCAAGATAGTGGAAAACCAATTGCTATTGGTTTATGAATATGTGATTGTTTTACTAAGCTCGATTTGACGCTAAACCAAATACACGAGCGGTACAAGCCTTATTTTCTTCCTGTGTCAAAGTGATTTACTTGCTTAGAAAATCTACTAATTACCTTAAATACAGTCACTTAGTATGATAATTGTTAAGCTGACACGATGTTATTTCCAGCTTTGTATCGACCTGTTTTTTGATAAAAATTCATTTCTATGTAATAAATTGGATTGAATTGGTTTGGTTTTAATGCAAAATCAATTATCGTATTGGTTAACCATTTCGGATAATATCGGAGGGTATCCATCTGTCAACGCTCATGCGGAACAAAGAGATCAGAGAAGGTTCTCTGATACAGCTACGTGCCTATATCGCGCAAGGTGACTTCGCTTTAAATGACAAACTCCCACCCGAACGGGATTTGTGCGAAGAATTGGGCATAGCGCGTTCGGAGCTACGCAAGGCATTTGCGGTGCTTGAATCCGAAGGTGCAATCTGGCGACATGTAGGGCGTGGCACTTTTGTTGCCAATGGGCAGGGGCATGGTGCCGATTTTCAGTCAATCTCTGGTATTGCCAAACGCACAACACCCCAACAAGTCATGTATGCGCGTCTGGTGCTGGAACCACAACTGGCGCGTGAAGCCGCCATGCATGCCACTGCCGAGCATGTTGAACAATTACATGATATTTGCGCGCAAGCGCGCATGGCTAGTACGTGGCGACAGTATGAGACACTTGATAATCGCTTTCACAGTCTGGTGACCGAGGCTACGCAGAACACACCATTGATTGCCATGTATGATCAGTTGAACGCGTTAAGACGAACCGTTGTATGGGGACGCTTGCGGCGGCGCGGTGAGCGACCACCTGATGATCATCATAGTTTTGATGAACACGAAACCATTCTAGTAGCGATTCATGAACGCGATACGGAGGGTGCACAGCGTGGTATGCGGTTGCATCTGAGCTCTGTTCGTGACTCTTTGTTTCCGTTTACTTGACAGTGTCTTATCGGCGTTTAGTACTGAAGGTAGTTCGTTTTTAGGCTCAGCGGTCCATCGAATATTCGACCGATTGAGTTTGAGAATCTCAACTTCGGCATTCCAGTTGAAGTTATCGTCCAGGGAGAGCTGTAATTGCACATCGGAATCATTGGTTGTGGCAACATGGGAGGAGGTATGGCAAGACGGCTATTGTCTGTTGGCCGTGCTTTGACTTGCTACGATCCCGACAGCGATATACTTGATGTTATGGATGGGCTTGGCGCTGCGACTGTCAGCTGCGCTCGTGAGCTTGCCAAATGTTCGCAGCTCATCATTCTGTCACTTCCCAAAGCGGCTGTGGTGGAATCGGTGATGCAAGAGGTTCTGCCGCATATCAAACCTGGCACCATTGTTCTCGACACGTCCACGTCAGAGCCAGCGACCTCCCAGGCAATGTCTGCATTGAGTGAAAAAAGCGGATTTTCATTTGTCGATGGCCCAGTGAGCGGTGGCCCTGCAGCCGCCAACGCAGGCACCATGACGATGCTTTTAGGCGGTGCACCCTCAGCGATTGAAGCATTAGCGCCCATTCTTGACATCATTACAGCGAAGACTGTCGTTGTCGGTGGGTCGGGTGCTGGTCACGCCGCCAAGATTGCCAACAATATGTTGTGTGCTGCCAATCTTGTGCTGGTCGCCGAAGCGTTGCGTCTGGGTGAGGCGGCAGGGGTTAGCGCTGAGAATTTACTTGAGGGCATAAATGCAGGCTCTGGCCGCAGTGGTGTCAGTGAGGTTAATTTCCCCAAGTGGGTGCTTAACCAGGCGTTTGATTCAGGTTTTACGATGGGGCTGATGCGCAAAGATGTCGGGTTGGCCGTTGATCTGGCTGCCTCATCCAATGTGTATTTGGAGGGCTTTACCGGTATAGCTGATATCTGGCTAAAGCAGTCCGGCACCATAGCCGACGATGCAGACTTCAACGAGATCGTGAACTATGACAATCAAGGGCAGCCATGACGTCTAAGCGCAAAGATGTGCTACAAAAAGCGATGTCTACTGTTGGTCTGAACTCATCAGTTCAGAGCTTGATCAACGGCAATCTCGTTGATGGCAAAGGTGCTGACGTTCGCCTGGTTGATCCCTACACAGAAGAGACCTTGTGCATCTATTCAGATGCAGACGTGACGCTTGCTGAACAGGCTTGCTACGCTGCACAAGTCGCACAAGCGAGTTGGGCAAACGACTTGTCAGGAGCTGCACGTGGGCAAGTGATGCAAAGAATTTCCCTTGCGGTGCTGAATCATCTGGAGCCGCTAGCACGGATAGAGGCCATTGTTGCTGGTAAACCTATCCGCGATTGCAAAGTGGAAGTCGCCAAGGTTGCTGAAATGTTTGCCTATTATGCAGGTTGGGCTGACAAGCTCCATGGCGAGGTGATCCCCGTGCCATCCGGGCATCTGAATTACATCTTGCGTGAACCACTGGGTGTTGTCTTTCAGATCACTCCATGGAATGCACCTGTATTTACAGCCGGATGGCAAATAGCTCCGGCCATAGCAACGGGAAACGGTGTGGTAATCAAACCAAGTGAGCTTACACCTTTGACAACAGTTGCTCTGGTAACACTTGCCGAAGCTGCGGGTTTACCGAAGGGCTTGGTGAATGTACTTTGCGGGCTAGGGCCAACCGCCGGACTAGCTGCTATTGAACATCCTGCTGTGCGAAAAATTATCTTTGTTGGCTCACCGGAAACAGGTAGACGTGTTGCCACGGTGGCAGCGGCTGCGCTGAAACCGGTTGTTCTGGAATTGGGTGGTAAATCTGCCAATATCGTTTTCGACGATGCGAATATTGAGCACGCCTGCCTTGGTGCGCAAGCTGCGATATTTTCCGGAGCAGGGCAGAGCTGCGTTGCAGGGTCCCGGTTGTTGGTTCACCAGGCGGTGCAAGCACAGCTGGTGGATATGTTGTCCGCTGGCATGAATAAAATCCAGCTGGGAGATCCGCTGGATGAAGCAACACAAGTGGGTCCAATCAGCAATGCTAAACAGTATGCGCATGTGATGGGCATGATTGAGCAAGCGGTAACTGACGGTGCGTCTGTTTTATCAAGAAGTGAAAAACAGCGTCAGGGTTACTTCGTTCCACCAACGATACTCGAGGGGCTAGGCAATACGGCAAAAGCTGCACAAGAAGAAATATTCGGACCGGTCGTGGCTGCAATTCCTTTTGAAGACGAAGCAGAGGCTATCGCTTTGGCGAATGACACCGCCTTTGGTCTGGCGGGTGCTGTCTGGACCGGCGATGGTAGCCGTGCGCACCGTATGGCGGCAGCTGTTCGGGCAGGCACTTTCTGGATTAATAGTTATAAGGCAATCCATGTGTCGTCACCTTTCGGGGGTTCTTTAAACTCAGGGTTCGGACGTTCAAGTGGCATGGATGGATTGATGGAATATACATCGGCGAAAAGTGTGTGGCTTGATAGCGCAGCAACCCCCAGAATTGCCTTTGGTTACGTGTCTTAGGAGATAAGGATGCGTTTCATGAATAGTCCAGGCTGGCTAGCGCAGAGATGGCCAGATAAGCTTTAGTACAACCGAGACTCTACAATGAACGCATCATTTGGTATCGACCATCCGCTTCTTGCTACGCACGATATTGATGGCTTGCGTAGCAGGTTGATAGCGCTTGGGTTCAATATGACGGCTATAGGCAAGCATCCCTGGGGTACGAGCACTAGCCTGGCCATGTTTGATGGATGCCTTATCGAAGTCATGGGAATCTATGATGAAACCTTGATTGATGAGGTTCCAGCGGGTGACTTCCACTTTGGTCGACATGTGTATGAGCATCTGCAAAAGCGCGAAGGGGTTGCGCTGACCGCTTTACATAGTAGCAACTCACGGTTGGATGCAGAATTTGCAAGGCAGGCAGGATTTGCAGTAGCGGGGCATTTGGAGTTTGGACGTGATGTGACATTGCCTGATGGCACGGAAGGACGTACAAAGACCACACTAGCGCTTCTACCAGTTGCACAGTTTCCTCGCCTCTCCTTTTTTCTATGTCAGCAACACCGTCCCGAATTGATCTACGTGCAAGAGTGGTTGCAGCACCCCAATAAGGTGACTGGAATTTGTGGCGTGAATATCGTTGCAGGATTTCAGTATCACGACGTGCTAAAGCAACGCTTTGGTCAGCTCTATGATGGTGTCGTCTGTATTGCTGGTGGATTCCAATGTCAAACTGCCAATGGTGTGATGCGCATCATGGATGCCGCAACATTTTCGCATTCTATCGGGCCGCCACCTGAGGTGGTCATGAAAGACGAGGCGCCGTGTATAGTTGGAATGGATATGACAATGTCTGATCCGCAAACTTTTCTAGATGTACTTGAAAAATCAACGTTAGATTTCAAGGTAATTGAAAACGGATTTGCACTGACATCACCAGAACTTACGGCCAATACGCTATTAAGATTTATTACAACCTAAGCAAATCATGGCGTAGAGAATGGCGAGATAAATCAGCGGCTTTATTATATCGAAACAAACAATCTTATACTGGAGAGGTTCAATGGAGCGATATAACGAAATTCTGAAGAAACAGGAACTTCACCATGCTCCGGGAATTCTAAAGAAGTATGGGATTATTTGCAGGCAACTGGCTTTTGGTAAAGGACCAGCGCCTCTTTATCTTGCGAAGGACAACTGGACTAATCGTTTTGATCCTGAACGTAAAACGACCGTGGGTGTTTTTTGCAGCATCTGGGTATCTCCAGCGATGTTGGAGAAAAAACAGTTTTCGTACAATATCCACTCAAAAGCCATTTATAAGCTACTCGGCTATAAGCTAGTGTCACAAAAATTTGCCAGTGATTTTCGTGATCTTGTTGCTAGCGACGTAGAAAACTGGCCGAACATTCGCCTTGACTATGGGCCAACGACTCTTCTGCAAGGTAAAGACACCTGCGAACTAGATAGTTTTGCTGAGAAAATAGCGGCGCGAATTAAGGGTTTTGTCGATATCCATCATCATGTTGACAGTTTGCTTGCAGAATCGTTACGTTGAAAATTTGCGATCGCGTGATGCGCACTGGTGAGGGAAGGTAGCCTACGGACTGCTTCTTGCCGGAATAGTTGATGTATTGCTACATCGATAGTTGAAACCTGAACAATGCAGATGCTGCCGATCCGCCGTTCACGTTCTACGACAACTGTTAGTCATCAATCACATTTTGTATGTCAAAGATCTAGTGGACTCGTCACACTTATGCCCGGTCGATTGAGAACGTGGGTGTAGATCATGGTGGTGGCCACATCGGATTGGCCCAGCAATTCCTGCACTGTTCGAATGTCATGGCCGGACTTGAGCAGGTAAGTGGCAAATAATGACACGACATGGAGTTGCCAGCCAGCAAGCTCTGCCAAAAAGCGCTTCACCTCTGGTCGCGTTAACACCACAGGAACCAGTTTCTTGCGCATTGAGCGCGTCAAGTTCTCTATTTGCCCCAATGGCATTGCCAATATCTGTTTGTAAAGGAATACCAAAGAATTCAAGGCCTGATTTGTGTGCTGGCACTGAGGTTGCGAGACACAACCAGTTCGTTCAGAAACCTCGCCACAGCATCAGCGCCTGCTTGCTCAGGTGGTGTTCCATTGCAAAAGGCGATGTGAACGACAAACCCATTGTTCATACACTTGCTCGGTTTGGTAGGCGTAACCCTTTGCTCGTATCTGTGTGACGGACGTAGCGAACGATCAAATCTTCGTGTTGTTGTCTGATTTTTGACAGTGCGCCCTTACTGTTCTTTCCCTTTTTGCGAACGATCTCCTCTTGCCTTGATGTTCTTCCGGTGGTTGCGTTGTCAGACTTGATGGTTCTGGCTGAGCTTGACCAGTAGGTCCAAACCTATGCTGTGCCGCAGTCGACTTGACCAGGTAGACAATGTATATCCTGACGGCATCAACCAATTGTGTGAATTGCCAGTCATGAAGATTTTTACTACGTCCAATTGCGTTGAGAACTTGTGAAATATCATGTTTATTCAAGACGGCAGGGTTACGAGAGGATGAAGCCTGCAAGAGCTCATTAAGACGGATAACGTAGTATGCTCTGTTCTTTGTAGGAATATTCTCTTGATCAAGGTAGCGCAGATAAGTGACACGTGCAGGGCCAAAGAGCTTCTTGCCGTGGACGATAGACTCTGACATGCGTTTAACCTTGTGCGTGACTTCAACTAGTGCTTGTGAAAAGAATAATAGCAAGGTTGTTGGTTGTGATTCTTAAGGATTAAGGTGCATTACCATTTTAATGGCCAGTAGTGAGTGTTGAAGATTTTCGTTTGTGATGGAGCCGAGCGATACTAGGGTTTTGGTTTTTTGTTTTGGTTTTTAGTGTAATGGGGTGCTACTAAAATATTCTTCTCTGGTAGTGATAGGGGACACTCAGTACTATTAATGAAATACCGGGGGTTTTGTCAGGGTTTATGGAGTCTGTATTATTGGGGATAGACTGAGTCAGCCTGATACTTGTTTCACTACGGCTTTACGATTAGAAAAAGAAAACTGTGTTGCTAAATCAATAGCTTAGGTTCAGCTCTAACACTGGTACCATAAGATAAGTTCGCGACTAAGGCAGAATCAATGAACAAACCAATCCCTCCGGAACTGATAAGTAAAATTGAAAGGCTCGACGAGGAAGGGATAGCGCGCGTAGTTGCTTACGCAAAATCCTTGAGCGCCAATGATTCTCTGCAGGTAAGAAATGAGAGACTTCGCAAGCTTGTAGGTTCTATTCCGAAAGAAGATTTGGAACAAATGCGTGTTGCAATAAATAGTGGCTGTGAGCAGATAGAGCAGACCGGGTGGTAAGCATAATTCTAGACACGAATTCAGTAATTGCTTATTTGAATGGCGACGTTGAGGTTGCAAGAAAAATCGAACTGATACCCGAATTAATATTGCCGTCTGTTGTTATAGGTGAGATGGTCTACGGGGCAATGCAATCTGCGCGTCGTGAGGATAATTTGAAATTATTAACTCAAGTTTCGGAGTTCAACAATGACGATATCAGGCTATCGGCTCATATTCAAGCTGCATGGCGGCACGCATCATGTCCTTGTTTCCAAACCAAGCATCAGCGACAACATAGGATGCCCGAACTTCGTGACGAACAGCGCGACGGATCATGCCGGTGGCCATCTTAATCTTGGTTTGACCAACCGCCTCGTCGTAACGCTGCGCGCCAGCACTACGACCGTCCTTGAAGTCGTTGTCGTAGCCTTGCGTCGTGGCGTTGCTGATCGCTATTTGCGAATCCAGCGGCAGAAACGCCTGATCGGTGGATAGCCCCAGTGTTAGTACTTACTGGCCCATCGCGCTGGTGTTGCTGACATGATCAAAGTGACTGGATACCCCGTCCATACGCTTGCCCTTTCTTGTTTTGATCAAGTCATTGAGTACAAAAGCGCGATCCTCATTGTTCTGCAACTTATGGGTGCTGTAGAGCTTGCCAGCTATCGCTAAATTGAGTTTACGCCAGTTGATGTCCTCGCGTTTGGGCAAGTCGTACAGGACGTCCTTTTTCGCCTGACTGAATAGCCCCAACACCTTTTTCGAGAACATGCTGATAGAGGACACATTTAACCAGCGCCTAATCAACAAAGGATACACCGCGTCGATATCCCGGTGCCAGTTCGTTTAGTCAGCCCTGCTTTAGCGATCAAAGCATTAACACTCTGACGCTTCCAGCCATCGGCGAACACGTCGTTGATGAAGGTTACAGGATCGCTCAACAAATCCGCAACAAGGGGTGGCAATAGATCCTGTTTTTTAGCATTATTCATGACGAGCCTTGGGTTCGTTTTGATGTGAGTATTTGCGGACCAAAATTTTAACAAGCACAAGGCTTTTTGCGTTTATCAAACAAGACGTTATGCGGTTTTTCTTACGCTATTTGAACTCCGAAATATGAGTTATAATATCAGAATGAATTTTACGGATACGCATCATATGCTAGAGCTACTTGAAGAGTTACTCAATAGTGATCCATTCAAGTCGATGCAGCCCATACTAGACGTTGTTGCGCAAAATACAGAGTCCTTTGTGGCCGTGGTCGGACTACTTATTGCCCTTTGGGCTTTGCGGTTGCAGCGACGTGAGATAGTCAAAAATGGAAAAATTAATGCGCTGATTCACGCGTCAAAAATGCTGCAAGAGAAAATCGACTATCACAACAAAATTTTGGTCGATCTAGAAGGTGACTTTGAGAAAAGCGCAACATGGCGTGGTCATGCCAATCGAATTAATAGCGAGCTACGACCTCTCAAGAATCAAATTGATCTTGAGTTTCTAAACATCGCTGCAAAGTATGAGGGCATTTTGCATGAGAACAAAATCCGTCAGGCTTTAGAACCAAAAAGGAAAGAAACATTGGAATCGGGGTGATACAGTAAGAATAAAATGTTGGCGCAGGGGCAACTATTGCATGGCGAGAATGCCCGACGATTAAAATAGCTTCAAGTTCAACTTCATGCAGATGGTTGACAGCTACAGATATTTTTTGCAGCAGTTAAATATGTGCATGAATTATGCAGACTCTATCGGGCGGTGTGGATAACTGGGAACGTCGCAAAGAGCGCGCGAATATTTGTAAGCCTATTTGAGCAAAACACCTAATACACTTTCTGAGCGATGCAGGCAACGCTAAGCTGATGACTCTCAAGCTGATGAAGACTCTGGCATAACATGCCATGGTAAATCAAGTCATTCTCAGCGTTACAGCTGCCAGGTTCCCAGCTACAGCGGTGCAATAAGAACATAATGCCAGACTCCCATGACGCTGGCTTGAATAACGCTCACGTCAGCTGCAATAATACAGTCAAGAGGATCAGTTCTGTCTTTCACTGGGCGAGTTTGACGACGAGACTTTCCTACCTGAAAATCAGTGAATACTGGGCCGTACCTGCTGTAGTGCCCATTTAATGCTGTAAGCCAAACGCTATCAAATATCGTTGCTACTATCTATAGGCATGTTGATATTGATAATTGGTAGACCTGTGTGCGATGAGTACAAAATAACGATACTGTTATATTAATGTGATGTAAATAACGCTATTGCACTTTATTTTGATGATGCAAACCATAATGACGTAGTTGCTATTAGGGTGGCGCGCTACTTGCCTCGCAGCAGAATAGCAAATGCTATTTATATAACATTATTCCATGCTGTCACCTCAGGTTACTCCTCTGGAGGGCATTCCTCCAGCCCATGAGGATGTATCTTCCGATCAATTACAATTGCCTCCTGTGAGCAGCGAGCAAGGGCGAACGGAGCTTTGTAATTCGTTACGTACATGGCTCTCATGGCAATGCCAAATGATATCTGGCGCATTGCAGGGAGAGATCCATGAAGTTGCACCAGACGGTTCTCTGGTGCCAGCTATTGATGCATGGCCTGCTGATACACCTTGTTCACCTCTACTATCATCAGCTGTTGCTCGGGTAGCCAAAGAACAGAAGGCAATCGTGGATTCTGGTACTGATTCACCGCCACACGTTGATGAGTGTAATGTGATTGCGCAACCGGTGACAGTCAATGAAGCCTTGTGCGTCATCGTTGCTTTTAAACTTTCACCAAGAAGTGATGTGCAACTACGCGCGGTGATGCAGCTGTTGCAATGGGGCGTCATATGGCTTGAAACCCTATTAAAGGACAGCGGTACGACTAAACGTCATCCATCCAATGCGGTAACCGAAATCTTACAAGTACTAGTACGTCCCGGATCATTCAGTGAGCTCATGTCATCTCTATGTGATGAATTAAGCGAGCGCTATACGTGTGATCGTGTCAGTGTAGGGGTGACCAAGTCAATAAGCACACGCCTGGTAGGCGTGACGAAAAATGTTCGGATTGTTAGTCACTCGTCCTTACAACAGGACCTGGAGGCGGCCATGACAGAGGCGTGTGATCTGAAAGCACCGGTAGAGTTTCCTGATTCAGAAATGCCTGCTTTGTGTCACCGCGCACTGGCAAGGCGCCAGGGTATGAATTACGTCTTTACCCAACCACTTCAGTTTGAAAATAACACGTACGGCGCTATCACAATGGAGCGTTCTGCCAGTCAGCCAATGACCCCAGAACATCGTGCTGAGCTGGATAGGGTCGCCCCCATTCTTGGCTACCATTTACGATCGCTGCTGAGTGAGCGCTATTCCATCCATAGCAGGGTCAAGCGCTTTGGGAGAAACGTGGTCAATGGCAAGACGGCGTTGTTAGTCATGGTTGGTGTCATTGCGGCCTTATATTTTGTGCCAGGAAATTATCGAGTCGATAGTGATGCAACGGTTAAGGGCGCGATCCAGCAAGCCGTTGTTGCGCCCATTGATGGCTATATTGCGGAGGCTTTTGTACGCGCAGGTGACACTGTGGAGCGCGATGAAGTCCTTGTTCAACTTCAGGAGTTTGAACTCAACCTGGAACGGCAGCAGTGGCAAAGTGAGTACGCGCGCAATGCCCAGGTCTACGTGGAAGCATTGGCAATGCATCAACGCGCCCAGTCTGGTATTGCAGAAGCCCGGATGGCCGAAACCGAAGCAGAGTTGAAGTTGATTGATGTAAAACTTGAACGTGCAAGTCTACGGGCGCCCTTTTCAGGCATCGTCGTAACCGGCGATTTGGATCAGTCACTCGGTACGCCGGTTAGCCGGGGGCAAGTTCTATTTGAAGTGGCTCCGTTGGATAATTATCGTGTGGATCTGGAAGTCAGTGAGCGTGATATTGCTGAAGTGAGCGTCGGTCAACAGGGGCAACTACGTCTTATTGGCTTGCCTGATCAGCGTTTCCCGGTGACGGTTACAAAAACTGCGCCTATCGCGACAGCTGAAGATGGAGGAAGTTATTTTCGGGTTGAAGCGCAAATGGATGCGCCGGATGAACGCATAAGACCTGGTATGCAAGGTATTACCAAATTAGATGTTGGTCAGCGTTCCCTGGTATGGATCTGGACACGAAACCTGTGGTCGCGTATTCGCCTATGGCTCTGGTCAATAGGGATTTGACGATGAGCCAGAATACACTTGAATCCCAGCTACTTTCATCTTGCCCCAGCTTACAGCCACAACTGGAGGTGTCTCCTCTGAAATATCGAGGTGAGAGATGGTATGTGTTGCGTAACACATCCGATCTTGCCACGGTACGCCTTAGCGAAAACGCCTACGCGGCAATAGCGATGATGGATGGTCAGCGCAGCATAGGCGCTATCCAGACATCGTGTGAGGCGCTTTATGGACCAGAGGCACCCAGTGTTGAAGAGATTGCACAATTATTGATTCAGCTCGGTGGTGTTGGGCTTGTGTTGAATGGACTACCGACCGATCTACAATCACTGCTAGCCAACAGAGCAAAGGGGCGTAGTTCCTGGAAGATTCAGAAATTCTCGCCCACGGCAGTAAGAGTGCCGCTGTGTAATCCTGAGCCGTGGCTGCATCGGTTAAGGAATTACGCAGTATGGCTATTCACACCACGTTTTATGTTTATGTGGCTACTGTTCATTATGGGTAGTGTGCCTGTGGCCATTGTTCATTTTGATGAAATAGCGTCAGCGTTAGCCCCCGATTTCTGGTCAGTCGACCATACCTTGCTGCTGGCGTTTATCTATATCGCGATAAAACTCATACATGAAATCGCCCACGGTTTGGCAATCAAAGCTTGGGGTGGTGAGGTACGTGAGGTTGGGATCATGCTGCTTTGGTTTTTTCCGTGCCCGTATGTCGATGGTACTTCCGCCGCCATGTTTCCAGACAAACGAAAAAGAGCGATTGTTGCAGGTGCTGGCATTCTGGCAGAGTTAACGATGGCAGCTGTCGGGCTGGTGGTTTTTCTTCTCGTTGAACCCGGATTAATACGCCTGGTCGCATTGGATGTTATGTTTATTGGAACTGTGTCAACACTGCTGGCCAATGGCAACCCGCTGTTAAAGTTCGATGGGTATTATGTTTTGGAAGATCTGGTAGAGATTCCAAATTTGTCTACTAGAAGTCAACGTTACTATATTTATATTTTACAGCGTTATCTATTCGGGCTTAGTGATGCACAGAGTCCGGTCACGGCTCACGGCGAGCGTTTCTGGTTCTGTATCTATGCGCCTATTGCACTCGCGTATCGTACCGTACTGGTTATAACTATCGCGCTGATGTTCTCTGAACACTATTTGGCTGCGGGCGTGGCGGTGGCCTCTTATGCGCTCTTCAATCAACTCGTGTTGCCTTTATTGCGTGGAACCAATTACCTGGCGTTAAGTCCACAGCTAGGGTCGCAGAGATCTCGTGCAGTAGCTGTTACCACCGGTACATTGCTGGTTGCTTTGCTCTTTATAGGATTCGTCCCCCTGTCTTCTACAACCTTTGCTGAAGGTGTCGTTGGAACTATAAATCAAGATGAGCTATACACAGAAAGCGATGGATTTGTTCGTGATGTGCTTGTTGTACCCAATAGCTTCGTACTTGCTAACCAGCCGCTTCTCACCATAGAAAATCTCGAACTGCAAACATCTATTGAGAAGTTGAAATCGCGACGTAACGAACTTGAGATACTTAGAGCAAACGCCCAGATAGAGGATCGAACGGCAGCGGTTTCATTTATTACAGAATTACAAGCCATTGAAAAAGAGCTGACACTTCACGAGCAACGCGAGGCGTCGTTGATCATACACAGTCGTACATCAGGTGAATTTTTACCGGTGGATGGTCATACCCTATTGGGACGTTACGTGCATCAAGGCGAATTACTGGGGCATGTTGTTTCTGACGGGCCCCGTATTGTGACGGCGGTGGTTACTCAAGCAGAAGTAGGCCGTATTCGTTCTGGAGTTGATAATGCTCACATAAGATTGGCAGAACAGCCGTTTTCAGGCCTTACAGTGGGCGATATACGTGAGACACCCGGTGGTGACTTCACACTGCCAAGTCGAATACTGGGTGTTGCGGGTGGAGGACGCTTGACTATTGATGCTCAGGACCCATCAGGTGTTACCACGGCGAAGCGTGTATTCAGTATCGAAATGATATTGCCTGAAGATATACCCACTCAGCGACTAGGTGGACGAGCCTATGTGCGATTTAATCATCAGCCTGAGCCTTTGATTTCACATATATCCAGAAATTTTGACCAACTTCTTCTTCGCCACTTCGGCATATAGCAATTTAAGTATTGAAGCGATTCTCGATAAATGATCAAAAATACCTGCACAGAATATATATGTTTTAGTAAATCGCCATGGCGTTACCTACCGCTTACGTTGCTGATTATCGTTGTCGATTATTCGCTAGCTACGGCTGCACATGCGCAGACTAAACCAGCTATTTCCACACTCACATCAACAATGTTTGATTGCCTTGTTGAACCAAGTGCACTTGTAAAACTGGGAAGCGCTATACCCGGACGTATTGATAAAATACACGTGGAGCGCAATGATTCTGTTGAAAAGGAGCAAGTAGTGGTTGAGTTGGAATCGGAGGTCGCGCGTACAGTGGTTGATAGTGCGCGTGCGCAAGTGAATGCAACGTCTGCCATTGAGATAAGAAGACGCGATGCCAGTTTTAGTAAACAACAAGAAGAAAGAACAAAGGACTTGTTCTCTCGCATGATGGTGTCAGAACAAGAATACCATCGACTGCTTGCTGAATCAGATATTGCCCACCTACAGTTACTTGAGGCTAAGGAGAATCAAAAGCTTGCATATCTGAACACATTACAGGCCAAAGCCCAGTTGAATCAACTCATTATTCGTAGCCCTATTGCTGGCGTGATAGTTGAGCGGTATAAAACAATTGGTGAGTACGTTGATGACGATCCTGTATTGGTCATTGCCAATCTAGATACGTTAAATATTGAAATACTCGTCCCTGTCGCGCTGATGGGTAAAGTGAAGTTGGGTATGACAGCAAAAATTACACCATCGCCAGAACATTATGGAACACACAGAGCCACAGTAACGCTCGTCGACAAAGTAGCAGACGCACCAAGCGGTACGTTTAGAGTGCGTCTTCAAATAGACAATGAAGCGCATTCGTTGCCATCGGGATTGCGTTGTGTCGCTCAATTTGACGAAATGGAAGCACCACCTGCGGTTATGTCCGCTGAACCTGTGAATAGGCGTTCGCATCCTTCTTCAGAGAGCGATGTGATCAAGTCAGACGCCAAGTCTAATGAGTCTCCCTGATTTTTCGGATATCCACCCTTGAATCACAGAGCATGCAAACCGTAATTCACTATGCGAAAAGCCAAAGGGAAATTTAAAGCGCGCAGAAGGCCAATTGCTGAGTCGATTGAGAAGCGTTACCTGTTGTCGGTGGATGTTCCAGGCTTCGAACCTTTACCTGATCCCGATACGCTAATCACTGCACTCAGTCAGTTTGAAATAGAAACGATTCGTCTAGGCCTGCACTCGGCAAACGAAGCGACTGCTGAGCAATTACCTGAAACAGTTGTTGCTCCTGACGTGGGCGATATCGATACGGCCGTCCCCGTTTCAGACGACCCTTTTCCCAGCTTCCCGACGCAGGACTCACTCAGCACTGGCCACGCTGAACCGGCCCAGAGATTAGACCAATTCCTGTCAGATGACGTCTCAATGAACGAGCTGATGGCCGTGGGAGGCGATGTGGTTGGGGTCGTTGATGATGTGACAGTTATCACGGGAACACCGATCGTGATTGATCCTCGGATCAACGATACCACCGGTACCTTGGATCCGCTGAGCGTGACGCACATCATTGACACGGCTGACAACGACACCGTTTATGCGTTAAACGCGGCGGGTGATTCTGCCACTCTGGCCTCGGGAACCGTGGTGACGCTGCGTAGCGATGGGCGTTTGGACGTGGTGGGCGCAGCCGATGGAGTGGAGGCGTTTGATTACCATGTCTCAGACGGCACAACCGATGACATCGCGACCGTGAACCTGACGGTGGCCAGCGACGAAGCCACCGCCGATGCCATTGGGTTGGTGACGACCTGGGATACAACCCAACCGGGCAGTGCCAGCGATTCGATCACGATCAGCGCCGCCCCCGGCAGCGACAACTATGTCATCTTCTGGGGCGACGGCACCTCCACGGCGGGGGCCAGTGGCGATGTGTCGCACACCTATGCGGTGGCGGGAAATTATGATGTGACCATCGTTGGAGACTTTGCTGGATTCAACTTCGCCGATGCGGGGGACAAGCAAAAGATTCTGACGGTGGAGCAATGGGGTAACGTGGCCTTCACTGATCTGAGTGAGGCTTTTGAAGGCGCAGTCAATCTGCAGATCAACGCCATCGACGCCCCTGATCTCATCGGTGTGACTGATCTATCTGAGATGTTCAAGGACGCGACTTTGATGAATGCGGACTTGAGTGGTTGGAACATGTCCAATGTCACGAACATGAGCTTTATGTTCCTACGAGCTTCGGCCTTTAACAAGGACATCGGCGGCTGGGACACGTCCAGCGTGCAGTTTATGATTTCCATGTTCCATACTGCTACTGCCTTCAATCAGGATATTGGCGGTTGGGACACCTCCAGCGTGGAGAGCATGAGATTTATGTTCCGAAAAGCCGAGGCCTTCAATCAGGACATAGGTGGCTGGAACACGTCCAGCGTGACGGATATGAGCTATATGTTCTGGGAAGCCGAGGCCTTCAATCAGGACATAGGTGGCTGGGACACGTCCAGCGTGACGGACATGAGCCATATGTTCCGTAATGCTACTACCTTCAATCAAGACATAGGCGTCTGGGACACGTCCAGCGTGACGAACATGAGCCATATGTTCCGTAGTGCTACTACCTTCAATCAAGACATAGGCGTCTGGGACACGTCCAGCGTGACGAACATGAGCTATATGTTCTACTTAGCCACGGCCTTCGATCAGGACATAGGCGTCTGGGACACTTCCAGCGTGACGAACATGGGCTATATGTTTGGACAAGCCACAGCCTTCAATCAGGACATAGGCGGCTGGAACACGTCCAGCGTGACGAATATGAGCTATATGTTCTACTTAGCCACGGCCTTCGATCAGGACATAGGCGGCTGGGACACGTCCAGCGTGACGAACATGGGCTATATGTTTGGACAAGCCACAGCCTTCGATCAGGACATAGGCGTCTGGGACACGTCCAGCGTGACGAACATGAGCTATATGTTCTACTTAGCCAGTGCCTTCGATCAGGACATAGGCGTCTGGGATACGTCCAGCGTGACGAACATGAGAGGCATGTTCTGGTCAGCGAGTGCCTTCAATCAGGACATAGGCGGCTGGGACACGTCCAGCGTGACGGGCATGGATTTAATGTTCCACTTGGCCACGGCCTTCAATCAGGACATAGGTGATTGGGACACGTCAGGCGTGACGAACATGAGCAATATGTTCCGAGAAGCCGAGACCTTCGATCAGGACATAGGTGATTGGGACACGTCCAGCGTGACGAGCATGACTTATATGTTCTACTTAGCCACGGCCTTCGATCAGGATATCGGTTATAACTCCGTTACCGGCAGTTGGAATACGTCTGCGGTAACCGACATGGGCAGCATGTTCCGCAATGCCACTGCTTTCAATCAGGACATCGGCGGCTGGGACACGTCCAATGTCACGAACATGAGCAGCATGTTCCAAAGTGCCGCGACCTTCAATCAGGATATAGGCGACTGGGATACGTCCAGCGTGACGAACATGGACTCTATATTCCAGAGTGCTACTGCCTTCAATCAGGATTTAGGCGACTGGGTCACGTCCAGCGTGACGAACATGCGCGAAATGTTTCGACAAGCCGTGGCTTTCAATCAGGACATAGGCGTCTGGGACACGTCCAGTGTGACGGACATGAACAGTATGTTTCAACAAGCCACAGCCTTCGATCAGAATATAAGCGGCTGGGACACGTCCAGCGTGACGAACATGAGCTTGATGTTCTACTCTGCTACTGCCTTCAATCAGAATCTTGGCGCGTACGACATCTCGGGCGTCACAGACATGACCAACATGTTGAATTCTTCCGGCCTGTCGATCGCCAACTATGACACCACCCTGATCGGATGGGAGGCGCAGTCCGTGCAGTCGAACGTATCACTAGGTGCCGCTGCTCTGGAGTACAGCGTCGCCGGTGCCGCTGCTCGCCAGGCGCTGATCGATGATCATGGCTGGATCATCACCGGTGATACACGAGTAAACAGCGCGCCCGATTTTGGTGGCACGTTGGACGCCAACCCGACCTATGTTGAGGCAGACGCGGCTATCGTTCTTGATGCTGATGTCTCGATCAGCGACCCTGATCTGGATGCGCTCAACAGCGGCAATGGTAACTATGCGGGTGCCAGCTTGACGATCGTGCGCAATGGAGCCGTCAACAATGAGGATGTGCTCGGCTTTACTGACGGCAATGGCATCACCGTGTCAGCTGGCACACTGCTCAAGAATGGTCAGGTCGTTGCCACGTTTGACACAACAACAACTCACGGGCAGTTGGTGCTGAGCTTCACTGATGCAAACGTTGAGATTCCAACATCGGTCGATGTTGACAACATCCTGCGCCAGATCACGTACCTGAACAGCAGCGATACACCTCCGGCTTCAGTCCAGCTCGACTGGACGTTCAGCGACGGTAACACAGCGGATGTGCAAGGCACGGGTGGAGCACTGGAGGCAACTGGCAGCACTGTTGTCAACATCACGCCCACCAGCGTCAATGCGGTTGCTGATGCTGCGACGGTGATAACGGCGGCTCCAACTGTTGTCGATGTGCTGGGCAATGACAGCGATGATCAAGGCGATCCTTTGTCCGTGACGGAGATCATTGATATCGCAGGTGGATCGACTGTGACGGTTCTGAGCACAGCAGGCGACTCGGCGAACCTGGCATCGGGCACGACGATTACCTTGCGGGCCGATGGGCGCCTAGAGGTGCTTGCGGCCAGCGATGGGGCAGAGAGCTTTGATTATCGTGTTGCTGACGGGACAGGCGACTCAGCCGTTGAGAGCGTGAGCCTGACTGTGGCCAGCGACGAAACCACCGCCAAGGCCATTGGTTTGGTGACGACCTGGGACACAACCCAACCGGGCAGTGACAACGATTCGATCACGATCAGCGCCGCCCCCGGTAGCGACGACTATGTCATCTTCTGGGGCGACGGCACCTCCACGGCGGGGGCCAGTGGCGATGTGTCGCACACCTATGCGATGGAGGGAATTTATGAAGTGACCATCGTTGGGGACTTTGCTGGATTCAACTTCAACAATGGGGGTGACAAGCAAAAGATTCTGTCGGTGGAGCAATGGGGTAACGTGGCCTTCACGGATCTGAATGATGCCTTTTACGGCGCAACCAATCTGCAGATCAACGCCCCCGACGCCCCTGATCTGATTGGTGTGACTGACCTATCCGAGATGTTCAGGGGAGCGACCTTAGTGAATGCTGACTTGAGTGGTTGGGACACGTCCAATGTCACGAACATGAGCTATATGTTCCGTAGTGCTACTAGCTTCAATCAGGACATAAGCGGCTGGGACACGTCCAGCGTGACGAACATGCGCTTTATGTTCTACTTAGCCACGGCCTTCGATCAGGACATAGGCGTCTGGGACACGTCCAGCGTGACGAACATGAGCAATATGTTCCGAAATGCTACTGCCTTCAATCAGGACATAGGCGTCTGGAACACGTCCAGCGTGACGAATATGAGCTATATGTTCTACTTAGCCACGGCCTTCGATCAGGACATAGGCGGCTGGGACACGTCCAGCGTGACGAACATGGGCTATATGTTTGGACAAGCCACAGCCTTCGATCAGGACATAGGCGTCTGGGACACGTCCAGCGTGACGAACATGAGCTATATGTTCTACTTAGCCAGTGCCTTCGATCAGGACATAGGCGTCTGGGATACGTCCAGCGTGACGAACATGAGAGGCATGTTCTGGTCAGCGAGTGCCTTCAATCAGGACATAGGCGGCTGGGACACGTCCAGCGTGACGGGCATGGATTTAATGTTCCACTTGGCCACGGCCTTCAATCAGGACATAGGTGATTGGGACACGTCAGGCGTGACGAACATGAGCAATATGTTCCGAGAAGCCGAGACCTTCGATCAGGACATAGGTGATTGGGACACGTCCAGCGTGACGAGCATGACTTATATGTTCTACTTAGCCACGGCCTTCGATCAGGATATCGGTTATAACTCCGTTACCGGCAGTTGGAATACGTCTGCGGTAACCGACATGGGCAGCATGTTCCGCAATGCCACTGCTTTCAATCAGGACATCGGCGGCTGGGACACGTCCAATGTCACGAACATGAGCAGCATGTTCCAAAGTGCCGCGACCTTCAATCAGGATATAGGCGACTGGGATACGTCCAGCGTGACGAACATGGACTCTATATTCCAGAGTGCTACTGCCTTCAATCAGGATTTAGGCGACTGGGTCACGTCCAGCGTGACGAACATGCGCGAAATGTTTCGACAAGCCGTGGCTTTCAATCAGGACATAGGCGTCTGGGACACGTCCAGTGTGACGGACATGAACAGTATGTTTCAACAAGCCACAGCCTTCGATCAGAATATAAGCGGCTGGGACACGTCCAGCGTGACGAACATGAGCTTGATGTTCTACTCTGCTACTGCCTTCAATCAGAATCTTGGCGCGTACGACATCTCGGGCGTCACAGACATGACCAACATGTTGAATTCTTCCGGCCTGTCGATCGCCAACTATGACACCACCCTGATCGGATGGGAGGCGCAGTCCGTGCAGTCGAACGTATCACTAGGTGCCGCTGCTCTGGAGTACAGCGTCGCCGGTGCCGCTGCTCGCCAGGCGCTGATCGATGATCATGGCTGGATCATCACCGGTGATACACGAGTAAACAGCGCGCCCGATTTTGGTGGCACGTTGGACGCCAACCCGACCTATGTTGAGGCAGACGCGGCTATCGTTCTTGATGCTGATGTCTCGATCAGCGACCCTGATCTGGATGCGCTCAACAGCGGCAATGGTAACTATGCGGGTGCCAGCTTGACGATCGTGCGCAATGGAGCCGTCAACAATGAGGATGTGCTCGGCTTTACTGACGGCAATGGCATCACCGTGTCAGCTGGCACACTGCTCAAGAATGGTCAGGTCGTTGCCACGTTTGACACAACAACAACTCACGGGCAGTTGGTGCTGAGCTTCACTGATGCAAACGTTGAGATTCCAACATCGGTCGATGTTGACAACATCCTGCGCCAGATCACGTACCTGAACAGCAGCGATACGCCGCCAGCTTCGGTGCAGCTCGACTGGACATTCAATGACGGGAACACGGTGGCTGCGCAAGGTACAGGCGGTGCACTTGAGACAGGCGGCAGCACCGTTGTCAATATCACCTCGGTGAATGATGCTCCTGTTCAAGCCAACATCGAAGTGGCAGATCTTGCCTATGCCGAGAACGCTGGTGCAGTGGCGGTAAGCTCCTCATTAACATTGGCTGATGCCGATGATTCCAACCTTAATTCTGCAATAGTTCAGATCACGGGCAATTATGTCGACGGTGAAGATGTGTTGTCGTTTGTCGATCAGAATGGCATTACGGGAAGCTGGGTCGCGTCGACCGGTGAATTGACGTTGACAGGATCGGCCACATTGGCCGAGTACGAAAACGCATTGCGGTCAGTTACCTACGGCAATACCAGCAATGATCCATCGAACGCCACACGAACCGTTAGTTTCACAGTAAACGATGGCGATGCCAACAGCAACACGCAAACACGTGATATAGCCATCACCTTAGTCAACGACGCTCCCGCGGGAGCGTCGATAGAGAGCAACTCGCTGGCATACACGGAAAACGATACCGCAGTTGCCATCACATCAATGCTTCTGTTATCTGATGTGGATGATGAGAATCTGGAATCAGCGGTTATCGCGATCAGTTCGAACTATGTGGACGGTGAAGATGTGTTGTCGTTTGTCGATCAGAATGGCATTACTGGCTCTTGGGATGCTCCGACGGGTGCATTGACATTGACAGGAACGGCCACATTGGCTCAGTACGAAACGGCTTTACGATCAGTGACCTACGTTAATACCAGCAATGATCCATCGAATGCCACACGAACCGTCAGTTTCACAGTAAACGATGGCGATAACAACAGCAATACTCAAACACGTGACATCGCCGTTACGTCGGTGAACGATACACCTTACGTTGCAGCGCCTTTGAGTTCCTATTCAATCAATGAGCAAAGTCATCTGACCATTCACGGTACAGGCTTTAGTTTGATTGATGTTGATGCAAGCAGTGGCCTACTAACGGCAACTGTTAGTGTGGGTGAAGGGACACTGACGGTAGTTGAAGGGGACTCAGGTATAGCAATCAGTGGTAGCAATGCGGGTGGAACGGTAGAGTTTAGCGGCACCTTGACGCAAATCGACAGTCTGTTGAGGGGAGTTGGAAGTGGCACGATTGTGTATTCAAATAGCAGTGATGCACCATCGGCCTCAACCACGCTGTTTGTAATCGTCAATGACAATGGCAATACCGGTTCAGATCCAGCCTATACCGCAGATGCTATTTCGGAGGAAGCTACAGGGAGTCAGACGATCAACATCATTGGGATTAATGATCGGCCGACGCTAAGCGATATCGAGCCTCAAGTAGTGAACGAAGATGTTAAAGCACTTGTACAGGGGATAATTATTGCTGATGCGGATAGTAATGGCACAGACATCAGTGTGCGACTACAGGTGAGCAATGGCGTTTTAAGTCTAGAGCGAGGTGAGGGTGTAGAAATATTCAATGGCGCAAACAACAGCAGCGAATTAACCTTGTCAGGTACGCCAGATGAGATAAATGCGACGCTTTCCTCGTTGACGTATCAAGGTGCTCCTGATTTTAATGGTCAGGATAGTCTATTGATAGTGGTAAGAGACGCCCAGCAATTGCAAACTGAAACGCAGGTACCCATTACCGTCAATCCCGTGAATGATGCTGCAATTGGCATCCCCTTGATTAGCGGCGACAGCATAGCAAACGCCTTGCTGACAGCAGATGTCAGTAAAATAGAAGATGCCGACGGTTTGGGTACCTTCCAATATCAATGGTTCCGTGGCGATGTTCCTATTGCAGGGGCAAGTCAATCCGCCTATCGGTTGGTGAATGCTGACATCGGCTCATTGATCAGCGTGGAAGTCAATTTTCTGGATTCAGATGGTTTTCTGGAAACATGGAAAAGCATTTTTCAATCTGAACCTGTATTGGCAGCGTCCAATCCAGAGCTGGACGTTATCTCCATTGAAGCAACCGCACTAAGCGAGGAGTTAGTAATTGTCAGTCAAATGAACGTCTCCTCAATGAGTGTAGAATCTGCTCAGGAGCAAGCAGCGTTGGTGGGGTCTGAAGAGCGTCTTATTCAAAGTGAGGGCATAAGCGATATACCGATATTTACATTACAAGACTTATCTGAAAAATCCGAGCAAGAGGCGCAAGTAAATTATGATGTAGAGGTTTTACTATCACAAATGAATTCAGCAGCAGTGCCCAATGCCTACACAACCGAGGAGCTTCATTCTACTAATATCCAGATTGCTCGACTGGATCCAATAAGTGAGCTACCTGAAATACTCAGTATCACAAATTCTCAATCTACAGGATTCAAGGACAAAATTGAAGAAGAAAACATTCGCGAAACACAGCGGGCGATAGAGAAAATAGACGATTCAGACCGCTTCAATTTAGGGGTTAAAGAGAACATATATACGGGTTTGGGAATAAGCATAGCTGTCTTTTTGTTTCAATGGGCAATCTCCGCGGGCGCACTGTTAATTACGGCAATATCAGCACTGCCAGTTTGGAAATTTTTTGATCCAATGCCCATCTTTGTTCCTGATAGCACAGATAAGCCTAAAGCCTTAAATGACAAGGAAGCTGATCCTATGTCAGTCAATGATATGTCAAGTCGAGCATTAGCTGACAACTCAGACTCCTCAATAGAAAGAATATTTGAAGATCGGAAAACCAGGCGCCCAAGGAGATGAATATACTTTTTCCAAACTCACCCATAGTAAAGTTAAGTCTGGTTTTGGCTTTTGTAAGTTGCGGCCTACTGCTTTTAGTTGAGGTGTTGGGGATATCTAAACAGCAATACTACTCAGAATTAACTGCCAGGAAGAAAGCTACCAGTACTATTGCTATTCAAGTTTCATCAGCGATAAAAAATTTCACCTTTGCCTCACTGGACAATACGCTATTGTCACTTGTTGAATACGATGAGTCCATTTTGTCCATCGGTATACGACGTGACAGCGGCGAACTAACCGCTGTCGCGGGAGCACATGATGCACATTGGCGGCTGGATTCAGGCAGTACGTCGACCGTCACACAGATAAGGATACCCCTGTTCAACAGGGACATGAAATGGGGGGATCTGGAAATATCATTTGCCCCGATTGAGAAGGACAGTTTTGGTTCTGTGGTGCCTGTGTCATTCCTTTGGGTTTTCCTGTTTATGTTGATAGGTGGAACGACGTCTAATTTGTTTTTTTTGCGAAAAGCACTGAATGATCTTGATCCAAATGCGGTAGTACCTCAGCAGGTGAGCTCGGCACTTGATGTTCTTGCAGAGGGTTTGGTTGTGGTTGATACACACGAATTAATTCTTTTGGCGAATGCTTCTTTTTGCAGGATAATATCTTGCAAGCCTGAAGATCTTGTTGGTGTGAAATTGTCATCTCTCAACTGGGTTAACACTGATGGGAGCAAAATCAGCGAAAGCTTCCCGTGGTACCCCATTCTGGCGGGTACGGGGCCGAGTAGCGATACACATATAAAGTTGGCGGCGTCAAATAACAGCAGGGAGCCGTATACATTTTCTGTTCATGCTGTAGCCGTGACAACCCCAGATGATCAACTACGCGGTGCAATCATTACATTTGATGATCTTACCCCGGTGGAACACAAAAATCGTGAACTACGCACAACGTTGGACAAGCTTGAGAGTGTCCAGGAAGATATGGCAAGACAGAACAAGGAGCTCTACGTACTGGCAACACGCGATGGACTGTCCAATGCCCTTAATCGCCGCGCGTTGTTCGATGCGTTTGAAGAATTTTTCATCGAGTCACAATCATCGCAGAATGAACTGTGTTGCATCATGAGTGATATTGATAAATTCAAGTCGATCAATGATCGTTTTGGGCATGGAGTCGGTGACAAAGTGATAAAAGGGGTTGCCAGTATCCTTCAGGATAAAGTGCGTGCCAGCGATATTGTCGGACGCTACGGGGGAGAGGAATTTTGTATCGTACTGCCTTCTACAACCTTGGACCAAGCCATACAGGTGGCAGAGGGGATTCGTATACAAATTGACGAAACGCTTGCAAAGAGTGTTGACTTGCCAAGGCAGATCACCTCAAGTTTTGGTGTAGCAAGTACGGTTTACGGCGCAGTAGATCCACTGGAGCTGTGCAATCAGGCTGATAAGGCTCTGTATGTTGCAAAGAAGAGTGGACGAAATAAAACGGTGGGCTGGCCCTCAGTCGCATCGTTCGATGAAAACACTGAAACAACGGAGCCCGCTCTGCTGCCAGCTGAAAAGACAGATTCTAATTTTTTGAGTAGAAATATTGAAGCTAACACGGAAAAAGAGTTATTGGAAAAAATTGAACAGCTAAGCAATGAGTTAGTCAAAAGCGAACGCGTTCGTGCGAATATGAAAGCGACAGTGTCTGGAAAAACATCGCCTAACTTGAAAATATTGCATGATCGCGTAGATCAATCAATATTTAGGTCGAAGCGTAACGACACTAGTGTGGCAATTATTGTTATCGAGTGCGCTGCGTATCGTGATGTCAATTCAGCACATGGCATAAACTACAGCGAATCTCTAATAGATGCATTAGATGAGCGCATACATTCAGAGTTGCGGGACACCGACACAGTATCATCGATTAACAGCAGTAATAGCCACTTGTTTCTTGTGCGTTCAAGCGAGGACAAGTTTGTGTTGGTATTAGCTGATCTGAATGAAAATGGGGCGGTAGCAAGAGTAGTGGCGCGCATTCAAGAATCGCTTTTAAAAGTATTTTTGATTGACGGCAAGGAATTTTACGTTACCCCTTGCATGGGGCTGGCGGTTGCCCCTCTGGACGGCGACGATGCCATCACATTGATTGCGAATGCACATGCAGCATTGGATCAAGCCAATAGTTCCAGTGGTAGTGAAGGTCTAGGTTATTGTTTTTACTCTAGCGATATGAATGAGAGCGCTCGAAGTATGTTAAGTCTGGAATCTGAATTACGTCAAGCACTGGATCGGCAAGAATTTGAACTTTTCTATCAGCCCCGTATAGATTGCACCTCAGGTAAGATCAACGGTTTTGAGGCACTAATTCGCTGGAATCATCCCACCAGAGGGCTAGTCATGCCGGATAAATTTATTCCATTGGCGGAGAAGGCAAGACTTATTGAAAAAATGGGCGAATGGGTAATCTCTACTGCATGTCATCAATTGGCTGATTGGACAAAACTGGGTTTTGATAAGCTTGAAATGTCAGTCAATGTATCGCCAGTACAAATGCGCAACTCACGGCTAGTGGATGTATTAACCCATCATCTATCGATCACCGGGTTGGACGCTGCAAGACTGGAGATCGAAATTACCGAATCAGTTTTACTCGACAATGTAGATAGCGTCATAACGCTCATGCAGCAGATCGTCGATGCTGGCATTACTATTGCACTGGACGATTTTGGCACTGGTTACTCGTGTTTGAGTTATCTTACAAAGCTACCCTTACAACGCCTGAAAATAGATCGTTCCTTCATCTCGTCGCTAGGCGACAACATAGACGATTATGCAATCGTTGGGGCTGTAGTGGAAATGGCGCATGCGATGAATATGAAGATTGTGGTTGAGGGTGTAGAAGAGGCTACGCAATGGGTCGTGCTTAGAGAACTGGGTTGTGATGAATTGCAAGGCTACCATCTGGGTAGACCAACCAATGCTCAGGAAGCGTTGAATCTACTGTTAAGCTATCGCAACTTACAACCGGAATTGAAATTGATAAAAGGCTCCACAAGCCAGATTACCAGTGAGATAGAGAGAGTTGATTTTGACTGCGTCATCAATGATGCTTCAATTCATTCTGCGGTTATCAGCACGCCAAAACTTGAGTCAATGACGAATACGCGCCGCATCAGCGGCTCGTGAGACACAATTAATTAGCCTGAGCTTTTAATTAGAATTAAACGACTGAACCTAACCACTGACATGCTTCATCTGTGCTGCACAGATCTGCATATTTGGCACTCATGTCAAACAGATTTGCCTCATGTGGCCCCTGTGCGCGATCACCGACCGCATCGTTAATGACTACAGTTATGTAGCCATGAGACATGCTGTCGACGCAGCTTGCACGCACACACCCCGACGTCGTCACACCGGCAAGCAGCAGCGTATCAACTTTCAACCAGTGAAGTGTAGATGCTAAGGAAGTGCCGAAGAATGCACTAGGGTACTGCTTGGAAATCATGATGTCTTCAGGCCCCATTACAAGGCCGTCCGCCAGACGTTGCGAATCGCGTCCTGCTTCAAAGCATGCAAGCGCAGCCCCTGCTTTGTGAAAGAATGCGCCACCATTGCGCCCTCTGGGTTCATAAATGACCTCAGTGAAGATAACGGGTACTCCTGCCGAGCGTGCAATGGGGGCTAATCGTATAGCGTTGTCCAGAGCAATCTGACAACCTTGCCCTCCATACAAAGGTTGTGATTCATCGAAGTAGGCTTGTGCAAAGTCGATCAACAGTAACGCCGGTCGAGTACCCCAGTTTTGCTTTGTGTGATAGCCGGCTTTTGCATAGTTGCTATCAAGTGTCTCTGCCATGGCTAATTTTTCCTGCACACCGAGTGGGGTCTACCCACCTTGCTGAGCAAAACTGGGTGCCTTCGGTGGCTCGAATCCTGTTTCTGCCAGACAACGCGATTTCAGCTCTGCAATAGAGGTGAATCCGCGATTAAACAGTCCACCATCTTTCGCAGCGTTGTCTTTGGCCATGCTGGTACGTAGTGCTGTTGTCGCGGCGTCATCTATTTGTCCACTGCTGATCACCACACCAAACCGTTTAGCGCCCTCAGCCGAGACCAATGCGCGATTGACATCTGCCAGTACCAAAACAGGATCCCTTGCCAACGGATCTCCCCATCCGCCACCACCCCACGTGTCGAAGTAGAGTATGTCGCCCGGTTGAACGACAACACGGTCGCATTTGGAAGGTAAGTTCTCCTCACTGCCGTCGACACGCAGCAGTGTTTTTGTCGAGCGCATACCGGGCTCTCCGCCATTAACACCCCAGGGTGAAGTCAGCCAGCGATCATCATGCAAGGATATTTCTCCCGGCTCTAGCATCTCATAGGCGATACGAATACCGTTTCCTCCTCTATGCAGGCCTGCTCCACCCGAATCGATAATCGTGGAGTACTCCCTTATGCGCAGTGGGAAATAGGCTTCAAGAAACTCATTGGGCACATTGGTAAACGCAGGCCATAGTGAATGCCCATCGGGTCCATCACCTGCAGGGCGTCCGGGAATGCCACCAAAACCGATTTGAAACAGTTGATACCACTCGCCATTCTTGTCGAATCCTGAATACATGAAGTGCGGACTGTCGGAGAAGCCTGCAGCGTTTAGAGCATCAGGTGCACCTTGACCCAGCAATCCACCCATCAAATCAAAGATACGGCCGAGCATGTGGGTCCGGCAGGACAGGGCGGCAGGCTTCTTCGGTTTGAGAATGCTGCCCTCTGGTATATGTACATCCACCAGTTCATAAAAACCATCGTTGAATAGAATCTGTGGATCGAACAGATTGATTGTGAACGCGCCAAAAAACATCTTGAACATTTCCTCATTCAACAGAAAGTTGATTGAGGATGATGATTGGGGGTCAGAGCCTGTGAAGTCAAAATAGGCAATATCACCATCACGCCAAAGGGTGCAGGCAATCTTATAAGGACCGTTACCCATACCGTCATCATCTATCCAGTCTTCGAAATAGGCCTTGTTCTCAGGAATGATGATCTGAATTATGGCGGCCATTGCGCTCTTGTTTCTGTCCAGCATGTCCTGCATGGCAGAGATATAGGTGTCTGTACCGAATCGTGCGATATTCTCGCGCACCCGTCGTTCGGCAAGTCTGAGCGCTGCAATGATGGCGAAGAAGTCGGATTTGTTCCACTCCGGCATGCGGCAGTTGGCAAGCAGTAAATTCAGAAGTTCATCGTTAAGCTGCCTGCCACGGTAGATTTTGCTGGGCGGAATGATGATGCCTTCTTCATAGATCATCTTTGCATCAGTAGGAAGGGAGCCCGGTACTTTGCCACCTACATCTGTCATGTGACCGAACATGGCTGCCCAGCTAACAAGCCGTCCTTCATGAAAAATCGGCATCATAAGCAGCCAGTCGTTCAGGTGACTGACCGCGCCATTGCAGGAGTAGGGGTCGTTGGTAAGAAAAATGTCTCCCTCTTCAATGGTGCCTTCGTAGCCCTGCATAAAGCCATAAAGAAAAGAGCCGAACTGACCTACCACCATTTTGCCCTCTTCATTGGCAATCAGTGGAAAGGCGTCATGTTGTTCGCGAATACCTGGTGACATGGCAGTACGGAACAACACGGCATCCATTTCATTGCGTGCATTACGTAGCGCGTTTTCAACAATATCCAGAGTAATCGGATCAACCGGCACGCGAGTGAATGGCGCTGGATGCGTCTCTACAATTGTGGCAACCATGAGTCAGGCTCCTGATGTGTTGCTTGCATTGGCAGCAAGCTCAGTGGGACGGATAACCAGATTTCCTACCTTGTCTACAACGGCCGTATGCTCGGGAAGAATGAGCGTGGTGCTATCCATCTCACTGATTACAGCAGGTCCTGTGATTACGTTTTCCGGATGCAGCTTTGAGCGGTCATAGAGTTTGGCAGCATGCCAGTTGCCTTCTGCATAAAGCTTTGTATCGGATACGATGGCGGTGGGGTCAAGCGTTGCACTACCTTGGCCTGCCTCTGTGTTGAGGAAGGCGCGTTCCTCTCCTTGCACCACAGCGCGTAGTGCCACGAGTTCGTACTCTGCATCCAGAGCAAATGTGAACAGTTGTTCGTGCTCGGCATCAAAGCGTTTGGTAATGCCAGCAAGCCCGCTCGTTTTCCATTCTTCCGGAGTCACGGCGATGGTCAGCTTCATACCCTGGCCCGCGTAGCGAATATCGATCTCGAATGAGACGATCTGTGCATCGGCGGATACACCCTCGCTCATCAGTGCATCAGCTGCTTGCGTCTGCAATGTCTGTAATCGGCTTGTTACATCTGCATCATCTGTTGCATCAAGTCGGGTAACAAAAGTCTGGCTTGCCTCGTTTCGAAGTCGCGTAGTGGCATCACCATACGCACATAGAACGCCCGGGCCTGGTGGTACAATGACTGGCCAGCTATTGATCAATTTTGCAATGGCGTTTGCGTGCAGTGGACCAGCACCCCCAAAGCCAATCAATGCAAAGTCGCGAGGATCGTAGCCTTGCTCGACAGAGACAAGCCGCAATGCGCCACACATGTTTTCATTAACGATTTTAATAATGCCCTCAGCGGCTTTCTCAAGTGAAATACCCAAAGCATCAGCCACTGTTTGCACCGCTTTACTGGCTAGTTCATGCTGTATCTGCATATCACCGCCAAGGCGTGCATCCGCCGGTAGGTACCCCAGTACGACGTTGGCATCTGTTACCGTGGGAGCATCTCCACCTTTGTCATAAGCTGCAGGTCCGGGAACAGCGCCTGCAGATTGTGGGCCTACGCGAAGGGCCTTGGTGAGTTCGGGTACGTAGGCGATTGATCCGCCTCCTGCGCCGACTGTGCGTACATCTATTGAAGGTGCTCGCACTGTCACATCGGCAACACGCGTTTCTCTGCGTGTACGTGCAGCGCCTTCCTGAATCAATGCAACGTCGGTTGATGTCCCACCCATGTCGAAGGTGAGCAGGTTGTCATAGCCTGCTTGACGAGCTACCCATAGTGCGCCACTGACACCACCTGCCGGCCCAGACATCAACAGATTGACCGGAATGTCCATGGCCGCCTCGGATGAGGACAGGCCACCATCGGAACGTAAAATCTGCAGCCTGAGATTTTCTCCCATGCGCGCCTTGAGCTCTTGCTGAAGATTGTCGATATATTTGGATACCACCGGGCGTACGTAAGAATTGACGACGGTGGTTTCCGTACGTTCGTACTCGTACATCTCGGGCATGATGGAACCCGAGGTGGACACCGGGATTTGCGGTGCCATCTCACGGGCGATAGCGGCTATGCGTTGCTCGTGAGCATCGTTTACGTAGCCGTTAAACAGTGCAATGGTTAGCGCCTGGATACCGCTGTCAAAGAGAGTTTGAAGATCGGTTCGAAGAGCGGCTTCATTCAGTGGCGTAAGCACTTCACCGTGTGCGTCCAGACGCTCATCTGCCTCAATTGTGTCTTCCAGTGCTGCAATCGGTAGCGATTTATTCCAGATAACCCAGCCTCCAAGTCCACCGGGTACGAATGAGCGCGCTATCTGCAATGTATCCCGATAGCCTTTTGTTGTTACCAGACCCACACGAGCACCACTGCGCGTTAATACGGTGTTGGTGGCAACCGTAGTGCCATGCATGACTTCGGTGATATCTTCGGGATTGATGCTGGCCTCACGACACAAGCGCTCTATCCCGTTTAATACACCTTTGGAGCTGTCTTCAGGAGTGGAGGGCACCTTGGCGGTATAGCTTTTTCCACCTGCTTCGTCGAGCAGTAGTAAGTCGGTAAAGGTACCGCCTACATCTACTCCCAGACGTAGACCACCGCCTGAGCTTGATTGATTTTGCGTCTGACTCACTGTTTCTTATCTCCTGTGTTCGGTTAGTTGCGCCACAAGCCTATGCATAATGAGCCCGTGTCGACAACTGATCTTTAAATGATGCCGCGTTTCTTGTAATCTGCTTGTTGCTCTTCAGATAAAGATAACAACTCGCCGTACACTCGCTTATTGTGCTCACCCAGTTCAGGACCGACATGTCGTACAGACCCAGGTGTGTCTGATAATTTTGGAGCGACGTTCTGCATGTGTATCGGACCAAATTGTGGATGATCAACTTTCACGATGGCTTCACGCGCCTTGAAGTGTTCATCTTCCAGCATGTCTTTAGCCTTGTAAATAAGTCCACAAGGTACACCTGCATCGCTGAGCAAGGTTTCCAGTGGTTTCAGTGCTATCGTGCGTGTCCAGTTGTTGATCAACGCATCAAGCTCGCTTTGGTGTTCACCGCGTGCTGCATGTGTGGCATAGCGTTTGTCGGCGGCAAGCTCAGCTCTTCCCATCACTTCTGCCAGTCGTGTAAATACCGTATCCTGGTTAGCTGCTATTAACAACAGCTGGCCGTCGGCTGTGTCGAAGACATTGGACGGCGCAACATTCGGCAGGATGGCTCCTGTGCGTTCACGAACGTAGCCTGCAACATCGAACTCTGTAACAAGGCTTTCCATCATATTCAAAACCGATTCGTAAATGGCGCTATCCACGACTTGTCCGCGGCCTGTGCGTGTGCGCGCATGCAGAGCCATCAAGGCGCCCATACAGGCATGTACTGCAGCCAGTTCGTCACCGATGGATATACCCATGCGGCTAGGTTGTGATGCAGGATCACCAACGACATAGCGAAGACCGCCCATCGCCTCTCCAATAGAGCCGTATCCTGCACGGGGTGCGTAGGGCCCGGTTTGACCATAACCTGTGACTCTAACCATGATCAGCGCGGGATTGATAGCTGATAACGTGTTGTAGTCAAGCCCCCAACGTTCCATGGTGCCTGGCCTGAAATTCTCAATCAGGATATCCGTGTCTTTGATCAATTCACGCACCATAGACTGTCCCTCCGGTGTGCGAAGGTTAAGCGTGATGGACTGTTTGTTACGAGCCACAACTGGCCACCATAGTGACTTGCCGTGTGGTTTTTCCCGCCCCCACTGACGCATGGGATCACCTGTGCCGGGTGGTTCGCACTTGATAACCTCAGCACCGAAGTCGGCCAGCATCTGCCCGCAAAATGGACCTGCCAGGAGTTGCCCCATTTCCAGTACACGCAGGTCTGACATGGGGCCCGTGGGTGGGTTGCCGCCATGAGTAGGCACGGCCTTGGGAGGTGTAGAGTAACTGTCTGCCATACGGGAATTTTTCGAGTGTGGAAAGAGAGTTCTTCAAACTGCTTCGCAGAGCATATACAATTTGGGATACAAAATGCGAACTGGAAGGGATGAAAATGCTTGATAAAGTTGAAATAGTCGAAGTGTCCCCAAGAGATGGGATACAAAATGAGCCCACTATTTTAACGACCGAAGAAAAGGTGGAGCTGGTCAGCAGGGCCGTTGCCAGTGGGATCAAGCGGTTGGAGGTGACAAGCTTTGTTAATCCGAAACGCGTTCCACAAATGGCAGACGCTGATGCAGTGGCTGCAGCTCTGCCTCAGAATTCCAGTGTGCGATACATCGGTCTGGCGCTGAACCGACAGGGTTTTGAAAGGGCGCGTGCAGCTCGTTTACACGAGGTCACCTATGTTGTTGTGGCCAGCGATACCTTCAGTCAGCGCAATCAGGGTGTCACAGAGCAGCAGGGAATCGATAACTGGACAGAGGTTGCAACTGAAGCCAGAGGCGACCTGCCGTTGGGTGTAATTGTGGCTGCCTCGTTCGGATGTCCGTTTGAAGGTGAGGTGTCTTTAGACCATTTGCTGCATCTGGTTGAAGCATGCATGAAGAGCAATCCTATCGAGATCGGCTTGGCCGACACCATCGGTGTTGCAACGCCCAAAGATATTCACGAAAGAGTAGGTGCGGTACGTGATGCGTTTCCGGAAGTGCCCATTCGACTTCATCTCCACGACACACGCAATACCGGCATCGCGAATGCGTGGGCAGGCATTGAGGCAGGTGTAAGCAGTCTTGATTCGAGTATGGGGGGCGTGGGTGGATGTCCGTTTGCACCCAAGGCTACTGGCAATATCGCCACGGAAGATTTGTTGTATTTACTTGATCGTTCAGGAATAAAGACGGGTGTGTCCATGCAAGCCTGCATTGACACCGCTCAATGGCTTGAACAACGTCTGGGCAAATCATCGCCTGGACTGTTAATGAAAGCGGGTGGTTTTCCCACTGCGTCCGCCAACGCCTCATGACGAAAGCAGGTAGTGATGCAGTTGCGATTGCCTACGAACGAATACGAAATGAAATTATCAGCGGTGTACTTGTTGAGCACGAACGTCTGACCGAACAGTCATTGTCTGTACGTCTGGGAATAAGCCGCACGCCGGTACGCGCAGCGATTGCACGTCTTGTTCATGAAGGGTTCATCGAAAAAGGGCAGGGCTATTCTACGAGAGTAGCGCAATTTTCTGAAGATGAGCTGGAGCAGATATTTCAGTTGCGCCTGCAGCTTGAAGGTTTTGCAGCCAGACGTGCAGCGCAATTTGCCGGTGCAGCGCAACTGAAGAAGTTGCGTTCCCTGGCAACGCGTATGAGTGAGTTGACTCCGCCAGAGAATCAGGGCGAACACGCAGAACTGTCTTCATGTAACGAACAGTTTCATCGCACGATTGCTGAGGCTGCCAGATCTCCAAGACTACTTGCCATGTTGTCAGTAGCGATTGACGTAGGTGTCGTAGCACGCACCTATACCCTGTATTCTGAAATTGATTTGCAGCGTAGTTCGCGCCACCACCATGAAATTACGGATGCAATTGAGGCCGGTTCGCCTGATTGGGCAGAGAGCGTCATGCGTTCGCATCTGCTGGCAGCTCAGGCGACGGTAAGGCGAATTGAATAAACCGCTTTATATACGACTACTCGCTACTTCTCAAGTAACGCACCAAAAGGTGTCCGATCTGTATCAATTGATAGCGTTGTACCAGTGGCATAGACAAGCTCGCTGGCTGGTGACAAAAACCGCTCAATAGCGGATAACATCTATAGCCAATAGAAACGAAGCCGCTACACCTGTCCATGGGATCTGCCACTTTCCTCAAAATACACAAAATCCCGGTAAGATTTATCTCGACCACGAACACAAAGATTCACGAATAGCATGAAGGGCTTTGCTAGCCGTTTTCAAAACCCTGTAAAACGTTAACTACATTGGTGCCAATTTCATCTACGGCGTATCCACCTTCCATGACGAAAACTGTGGGTAGATTCAGCGTCGCCAGCAAAGCACCATAGTGGCGAAAATCGTCGCTCTGGAGTTTGAAAAAACTGATGGGATCTTTCTCATAGGTATCAACACCTAGCGATATTATAAGTACATCTGGCGTATAATTTTCAATGTGCTTTAAACCATTTTTCAGAGCTGCTGACCATTGATCGTAGGTGCATCCTTCGGGCAGTGGGTAGTTTAGAGTATAGCCATCACCAGGACCTGATCCACGTTCGTCGGCGTATCCCAGAAAGTGTGGAAATGCATCTTTCGGATCACCGTGCAACGATATGAAATACACATCGTCGCGTTCATAAAAAATATCCTGAGTGCCATTGCCATGATGAAAATCGACATCGAGTATGGCGATTCTTGACGCGCCTTCGTCGAGCAGATGCTGTGCAGCGATAGCAGCATTGTTCAAAAAGCAATAGCCTCCATACAGATCGAACGCTGCGTGGTGCCCTGGTGGACGACATAATGCGAAAGATGAAGTATTTCCTCTGTGTATGTGATCTGCTGCGCTGTACGCACAAGATGCGCTGCTAATTGCAGCCTCCCATGTTCCGTTGGTTATTGCCGTCTCTATGGCCATGGCGTAGTAGCCCAGCTTACCGTCGATGTGTGCTGGTATGCGTTGTTGCATACGTCTTGCGGGAACCACGCTTGGTATTGCAGGTGCTGTGTAACCGGTGGCTTGCCACATATTCCATGCATTCTCAAGAAACGCCAGAAAATGCTCATCGTGTACCTTTGCTAAAAGTGATGCAGCTACCCTGGAAGGCTTTACTGGAGCACTGAAATCTTGCGCCTCAAGTGCGTTGACAATGTACTGCCATCTTTCCGGGCATTCGAAGGGTCGAACGAACTCGCCGCCTAAAAGTTCGGTATCGGGAAAGTGAAGACGGTGATCATTGCTTGCAAAGGTTTTCATCGCTGCTCCATTGTATTCTTGTACTTATCAATTGCCCTGATTAACGTCCAGTATCAGCTTTATATCCTGCGGCTTCAATCCCGGCAACGGCACACAGTTCGTCGTTATCAGATGTATCGCCAGTAACGCCAACGGCACCTGCCAACTTACCGTCTTTATTTCTCACCAGCACGCCACCAGGTACCGGCACCAGTGCGCCGTCACACAGTGAATTGACTGCGTCAATGAAGAAGGGCTCTTTTTTAGCTCGTTCAAACAAGGCTCTGGAGCCAAGGCCAACAGAAATAGCACCGTAGGCTTTGCCATGTGCAACCTTGGGTCTTAACAGGCTAGTGCCATCCTGACTTTCGCTGGCCTTGATGGTGCCAGCTCGTCCCAACACAACGACGGCCATGGGTTTGAAGCTGTTTTTTGCCTGCGCAGCTAGTGTATGTTCGATAATGATTTTGGCATCGGCAAGGGTTAGATCCATGATGTATCTGCGTTCCAGGGGTTAGGGAAAATGTGTTATTCAATGAAAAAAATGATTTCTATACCAGGTTTTTCTGATCTTCAAGCCACTCACTGACAGTGGTAAATTTATTGGCCAAATGCAGTTTGAGAATAGCGCTTAGTCGCTCGCCGTCTTTGGCTTCTATGGCCAGAAGAATCTCTCCGTGCTCATCAACAGCTTGCTTCCAGTGCGCTTTGCTCATGTTTGCAAGATAGCGAGTACGCCGAACGCGTGAAGCGAGTGAACGGTACATTTGCATAAGTGTCTGGTTACCGGCCGCTTGCATAATAATCTCATGGATACGCTGGTTATGTTTGAAGTATTCCTGCATGTGCTCTTGCCGGTAGCTTTGCAGCATCAATTCGTGTGATCGACGCAGCTGCTTCAGTTGTGCGGCTGTGATGCGCTGACACGCAAGCTCTCCTGCCAGTGCTTCGAACGCCCCCATAAGAGGAAAGACCTCTTCAAGTTCTTGCACAGTGATGGGACGAACGCGAGCGCCCTTGTTAGGTTGAAGTATAAGTAGACCGTCTGCGGCGAGCACTTTCAGGGCTTCGCGCATGGGGGTACGCGATACACCCAGCTTCTCACACAGTTCTCTTTCGGGCACCTTGTCTCCAGCGGCAAGCGTACCTTCTATAATCATGTTCTGTAAGCGCTCGACGAGTTCCTCATGCAGAGATGGCCTGTTGATGGATCTTATCTTGTCCAGCCCGCTCATGATTGACCTGCTCGTGAGTGGCTGAATAGCTGACAATATGAGCTGCTTGCTTGATGAGGTGTCGTCATGCTGAGCCGCTTAAAGACATATCAAGTATCTGTGCCACATGAATTGCACTACGGTTTGCTCCGTCAGCTATTTGATGGCGACACGATGTGCCGTCAGCCACGATAATGGTATCCTCGGTAGCCTGCCGAATGGCTGGTAGCAGATCCAATTCGGCCATAGCCAGTGATGTTTTAGCGGTATCCGATCCGTACCCGAACGCACCCGCCATGCCGCAGCAACTTGTGTCTACCGTTTTTACGTTCAAGCCCGGGATCAGCGCCAGTGTCTGTTGTACTGCGGTAAAAGCGCCTAACGCTTTCTGATGGCAATGACCGTGTAACAAAACGTGTGGTGCTGGTGGTGTAAGCGTCCACTGAAGATTACCGGCTTCAGATTCGCGCACGATCAGCTCCTCCAGTAACAGTGCATGAGCGGCAACCGTATCGGTGTCAGCGCCGGGAATAAGCGCTGCGTACTCATCACGCAACGTGAGCAAACAACTGGGTTCCAGGCCGACAATGGGAACAGCTTTCTCGGCCCAGGGCAATAGTGCCTTTATCATGCGTTGTGCTTCGCAACGGGCTTGCTCTACCATGCCGGTAGCCAGATAGGTGCGTCCACAACACAACTTTCGTTGCCCCGGTAACTGGGCAATGTGAACACGAAATCCAGCGGCCTGTAATACTGTACGGGCAGAGCGCAGGTTGTCTGGTTCGAACCAGGTGTTGAAGGTATCAGCAAGCAATACAACATTACGCTGATGAGCGCCTACGCTCTTTACGTCTCGAAACGGTTTTTTGTGCCAGCGGGGTAGCGGGCGAGTTGCAGTAAAGCCTGTCACGGGCTCCAGCCACTTTGCCAGGAAAGGTAAAGTCAGAGGCAGGTTGCTTAAACTGCTCAAACGTGAGGCCAGGGGGGCAAAGTGGGGCAGGTGCGCAATCAGTCTGTCGTGCAGCGTGTGCCCATGGGTTCGTGCACGGGCAGCGAGCACTTCGATTTTCATGCGTGCCATATCCACGCCAGTAGGGCATTCACGCTTGCATCCCTTGCACGATACACACAGTTTCATAGTGTCTAGCATGGCGTCGGAACCAAGAGCGCCGGGCCCGAGTTGGCCTGAGAGTGCAAGTCGTAAGCTATTGGCCCGGCCACGGGTGACATCCTTTTCATCTTTTGTTACCCGAAAAGAAGGGCACATGACCCCGCCTTTGAGTTTTCGGCATGCACCGTTGTTGTTACACATCTCTACAGCGCCTTGCAGACCGCCACCTTCGCCAGTCCACTCATTCCAGTGCAGTTGGTTTTTTACAGGTGCAACGGTGTAGTCAGGTGGATAACGAAACAATCTTCGATCGTTCATGCGAGGTGCATTGACTATCTTGCCCGGATTGAATTGGTTAGCAGGATCAAAGCGCTGTTTTACAGTTTCGAATGCATTCACCATACGGCTGCCGAACATTTTTTCATTAAACTCGGAGCGCGAGATACCATCTCCGTGTTCTCCCGAGTGAGAGCCTTTGTATTTGAGAACAAGATCAAATGCCTGATCGGCAATCTTGCGCATTGTGATGGCGTCCTTTTCCAATTTCATATTCAGCACGGGTCTGACATGCAGGCAGCCAACTGAGGCATGTGCATACCATGTGCCCTCGGTTTTATAGCGGCTGAACAGCTCCGTGAGTTCTGCCGTGTAGTCAGCCAGGTCTTTGAGTTCTACAGCGCAGTCCTCAACAAACGAAACCGGTTTGCCGTCCGATTTCATTGACATCATGATATTCAGGCCTGCCTTTCGAACCTCGCTGATATTGTCTTGTAGTCTGGTATCTACTGCATCGATTACTCCACCCCAACCATCACCACGTCCCTGCCAGCTGAATCCTAGATCCTGCATGCGTTCATGTAGCAGCGACAGGTGTTTAAGGTTTATGTCCTGATCATCGAAGGCGAATTCAACCAGCAGAACGGCGGCAGGGTCTCCTTTGACAAATGACTCTACCGAGGAGCGATAAAGCGGGATGTCTCGCGCCAGCGAGATCATGGTGTTGTCAATGAGTTCTACCGCGTGAGGGCCCAGCTCTACCAGGTGTTGGGTTGCATCCATGGCTTGGTAAAAGGTGGGAAAATGGCAGACGCCCAAAACTCTGTTCACGGGAAGTGGCCAGAGTTTCAATTCTATGGCGGTAGAGTAGGCGAGTGTGCCTTCCGAACCCACCAGTAAGTGTGAGAAGTTATTTGAATGTGTTGCTGCCGGAAGCAGTGCATCGATGTTGTAGCCGCCAACACGGCGCAGAACGTTTGGAAAGCGTGCGTTGATTTCATCTGCCTCGGATGCTCCAAGTGCAAGTAAGTCGCGGTTAAGCGTTTGCTGCTTGTTGCTAAGTTCATCTGCACGATAGTCCGTTTCTCCAAAATGCCAGTGATCGCCAGAGGGCAGAATGGCGTCTATGGAATGAACGTTGTGGCGCATGGTGCCGTAATATATTGAACGTTGCCCACAGGAGTTGTTGGCGGTCATGCCGCCGATAGTTGCCCGCGAAGCGGTAGATACATCTACTGGGAACCACAAACCATGAGGTTTAAGCAGACGATTGAGTTCGTCCAGAACAATGCCGGGCTCAACGGTGCAACGTCGATTTTCTACATCCAGATCGAGCATTTTATTCAGGTGCCGTGAAGTATCAATAATCAGTGAGTGGTTTACGGTCTGACCACACTGTGAGGTACCTCCACCTCTGGCCGTAACCGGTATGCCGTGCTCTTTCGTGATACTGATAGCGGCTTGTACATCAGCTACTGACTTTGGAATGAGCACACCGACAGGCATCATCTGATAGATGGATGCATCGGTTGCATAACGACCCCGCGTGAAGGCGTCCAGATGAACGTCTCCCTCAACCGCCAAGCGTAATTGGCGAGCGAAATCGGCTGAAGCCTCAGTCTTCATTGCATTATTAATTGCGTTCTGGGGTTAAATGATTTAATAATGAATTCAAAATGCACTTTTAGCAACCGTCTATGGAGGTTTGGCATTGCGCCAGTCCGGTCGTCATTTTCTACAGATACCTGGCCCGAGTGCGGTGCCTGATCGTGTGCTGCGTGCTATTTCGATGCCGGTGATGGATCATCGTGGTCCGGATTTTGGTGCACTCGGAAGCCGCGCCTTAAGCGGTATCCAATCCGTATTCAAGACGACTCAGCCGGTCATCATCTATCCGGCATCGGGCACGGGCGCATGGGAGGCTGCATTGGTTAATGCGCTGAGTCCTGGCGATCAGTTATTGATGGTTGAAACGGGTCATTTCGCCTCTCTATGGAAACAACTGGCGCAAAAACTGGGCATGCAAACTCAGCTCATAGAAACAGACTGGCGTCGTGCTGCCGATCCGAATCTGATAGAAGCAGCATTACGTGCAGATACCCGGCACGACATCAAAGCGGTATGCGTTGTTCACAATGAAACTTCCACCGGTTGTACGTCGCACATCGAAAAGGCTCGCCAAGCCATGGATACCGCCAGACACCCTGCCTTATTACTCGTTGATACCATTTCAGGGCTGGGCTCTGCAGAATTTAAATTCGATGAATGGGGCGTGGATGTGGCCGTATCCGGTTCACAGAAAGGTTTGATGTTGCCTCCAGGTCTTTCGTTCAACGCGGTAAGTGAAAAAGCACTGACAGCCAGTAAGGCATCGACGTCCAGCAAATCCTATTGGGCATGGGAAGAGATGATCAAAGCCAATGAAAATGGCTATTTTCCCTACACACCGGCAACCAATTTACTTTACGGACTGATTGAAGCCGTGGACATGCTGCACGAAGAAGGTCTTGATCAGGTTTTTGCGCGCCATCAGCGTCATGCCGAGGCAACGCGCCAGGCAGTCAGGGCCTGGGGGCTGGACGTTCAGTGTCAGCTGGAAGCGGAGTATTCGCCGGTATTGACAGCTGTTCGGGTACCTGATGGCACTGATGCTGATGCGCTACGCGCTGTAATCCTGGCTCACTGCAATACATCACTAGGCAATGGTTTATCAAAAGTACAAGGAAAGGTTTTTCGTATCGGTCATCTTGGTGATTTCAACGATGCGATGTTGTTAGGCACTTTGGGTGCCATAGAAATTGGTTTGCACATAGGCGGTGTGCCACATACCGCTAACGGTGTGCAGGCCTCGCTGGAGTATTTGAAGTCTACACCCCTGGCTAATGTCAACGCGGCATAAGAACGCGGGCTTTGGCCTGGAAAACGATGCTGTTAACGCGGCAACAAAAAAGAGGAGATAGTCATGATGAAACGTGTATTGCCTGTACTGCTACTGGGAGCGGCAGCATTGACTTCCGGTCCGGTTATGGCCGAAAAGCTGATCTTGAAATTTGGCCATGTTGGCGCACCGGGTTCATTGTTCGAAGCATCGGTGAACGAGTTTATAAAAAATGCTAACGCCCGGCTTGGTGATCGCGCTGAAGTTCAAGGGTTTGGCTCTTCTCAGTTGGGCAAAGATGCAGAGCTATTACAAAAACTCAAACTAGGGCAGGTAGCGTTTTCGTTGCCATCTTCTGTCATGTCTTCCGTGTCAGATGAGTTTGGCGTTTTCGAGATGCCTTATATCATCAAATCGCGCGATCATATGCGCATGGTGCAGGATGAGATAGGTGATAGTGTGTTCAATGCTGCCGCTGAAAAGAAGGGCTATAAAATCCTGTCCTATTACGAGAATGGCTTTCGTCATATCACTAACAATACTCGGCCAGTTAGCGTACCAGCCGATCTTGAAGGTATCAAACTGCGTACCCCCAAGGGCGAATGGCGGGTAAAGATGTTTCAACTGTATGGTGCCAATCCCACACCAATGGCGTTCTCTGAAGTGTTTACAGCGTTGAAGACGGGTGTTATCGACGGTCAGGAAAACCCCTATGCGCAAATCTGGTCTGCCAAATTCCAGGAAGTACAAAAATATCTATCCATCACAGGTCATGTTTATACGCCCGCCTATCTTCTGGTTTCAGCCAAGCACTTTGAAAAATTACCCGAGGATGTGCAGAGCGATTTGATGGCAGCGGCAGCCGAATCACAGGAGGCGGTGTATTCCATGGCAGCAGCCCTGGAGGAGGAGCTTCTGGGGAATCTCAGGCAGGGAGGTGTTGAAATCAATGAAGCGGACAAGGATGCTTTTATCGAAGCATCCAAGCCTGTTTATGAAGAATTTGCCTTAACTGTTGATGGGGGTGCCGAGTTGATTGAAGCTGTGCAGGCACTCGCCAAGTAATACCTTTGTGTAAGCTTTTCTTGAAACGCTACTTTGTTTCAAGAAAAGCTCTCTATGCCGAAATTGGACCGGCGAGCCTCGGCATGCTTTCCTCCCGTCTTTATCTCCGCTGCTTTGCAGATGGGCAATTGAGAGTTCTGTGTATGAACCCAATGGTTAAAGTGCTCCAGTCACTGCTGGAATGGATGCTCATTGTGTTGATGGTTGGTCTTACCGCTATTGTCGTTATTGCTGTCATCTATCGAAAATTTGATGCCTCCTTGTCCTGGTACGATGAAGTTGCCAGTATCGCATTGGCGTGGATCACCTACTATGGTGGAGCACTTGCAGTACTTAAACGCAAACACATCGGCTTTGACAGTGTGTTGCTTGCCGTGCCCATGCCGGTCCGTATGTGGTTGGCCTATTTCGCTGAAGCCGTATTTCTGGCCTTCTTTATCTTGTTAGCGTGGACCGGATGGGAAGTGTTGATGGTGCTGGAAGGCGATAATCTGGTTAGCCTGACCTGGATGCCTGTGCAGTTCACGCAGTCGGTGATTCCTATCGGTGCTGTGCTGTTTATCCTTTGCGAATGCCTGGCAATGCCGGATTATCTGCGCATGGTGGCCGCTGGAGAGTCACTTGAACATGCTGAGATAGAAGCTGAGATTCAAGCCGAGATGCAACGCTGATGCTGGTACTGGGAATATTTATTGCGCTGCTGGTACTCATTTGCATCAATGTTCCTATTGCAGTAGCACTGGCTGTGGCAGCCATACTCGGATTGCTTGCAACTGAGGGCGTAGGATCACTGGTCACGGTGGCACTGGATATGTATGACGGCTCTACAAAGTTTTCATTGATCGCCATCCCCATGTTCGTATTGGCGGGTGCCATCATGAATGCGGGTGGTATTACCGACCGGCTTATCAATTTTGTTACCTCGCTTATCGGCTTTATCAGAGGTGGCCTGGGCATGGTGAATATTGGCGTATCACTGTTTTTTGCCGAGATCTCGGGTTCTGCGGTGGCTGATGTGGCAGCTCTTGGCTCGGTGATGATTCCGCAGATGAAAAAGCGTGGATATTCTGCACCTCTCTCAGCAGCAATAACATCTTCATCGGCATCACTCGCCATTATTATCCCACCGTCAATCCCCATGATTGTTTACGCTGTCTCGGCCAATGCCAGCGTCGAACAGTTGTTTGTAGCAGGACTGATACCCGGGCTGTTAGGTGCCGGCGGATTGATGGGCGTGGCTTACGGCTTTGCCCGTAAATACAATCTGCCAACTGAAGGGGCCTTTGATACCAGCTCGGTAAAGGTAGCATTTAAAGAAGCATTACCAACCTTCCTGCTACCCTTGATCATTCTGGGAGGCATATTCGGAGGTTTTGTCACCGCCACCGAGGCTGCTGGCCTAGCGGTTGTAGTGTCTCTGGGACTGGGCCTGTATTACCGGGAGGTAGACTTCAAGCGACTGCGCTCGGCCATGATAGAAGGTGGAATTCAGACGGCGGTTGTCATGTTGCTGGTGGCAGCATCGGTTCTTATGGGTGGTTTTTTAACGCGTGCGCAAGTGCCACAGGAGATTGCAGCCTCCTTGCTGGCATTCACAGAAAACAAGTACGTAATCCTGGCAATCCTTAATATATTTTTCCTCATCATCGGATTCTTTCTGCATTCGGTAGCGGCCATTATTCTGGTCATACCTATTGTGCTTCCACTGATTGATATGGCAGGGATCGATCCTATTCACTTTGGCCTGATCGTGACATTGAATCTGGCAATCGGGCAGCAAACGCCGCCAGTCGCCTCGGTACTGATTACTTCATGCTCTATAGCCAAGGCCAATATCTGGGATGTGTCCAAGGTCAATATCTATTTTGTCGCCGTATTGTTTCTGGTGCTCATGCTGTGCACGTATGTACCATCGGTTCCCATGTTTCTTGTTGAATATTTTTATCGCTGATGACTGACAAAGAGCTTCAATTTGCTATCGACAACGGTGTCGGTGTCATTACACTGAATAGACCGCATGCGCGCAATGCACTGACCTTCGGTATGTATGAGCGCTTAGCAGAAATTTGCACAAGCATTATCGACAAGCATATTGAGGTGCAGGTATTAATTATTACAGGCGCAGGCGACAAGGCGTTTGCCGCGGGCACCGACATCAATAGTTTTAAGGATCTGCATACGGCAGATGATGCCTTGGCGTATGAAAGATTAATGGATAACGTTCTCGGTAAGCTTGAATCAGTGCCTATACCGACAATTGTCGCTATACGCGGTGCATGTACAGGAGGAGGTGCTGCCATAGCGGCGTGCTGTGATCTTCGTATTGCAGATGCCGAGCTAAAGTATGGGTTTCCGATAGCCCGCACACTGGGTAATTGCCTGTCTGCCGCAAACCTTGCAAGATTGACAGAGCTGCTGGGCGCACCGGTGACGCGTGAAATCCTGCTTACAGCCAGGCTCATACTTAAAGATGAGGCGCTTGATCTCCGTCTGATCAATGAATGTCATGCAGACCCGCTGCAACGTGCTCATGAATTGAGCGATACATTAAAACAGCATGCGCCCTTGACCCTTGCGGCCAGCAAGGAAGGCCTTCGCCGATTACGTGAACACGCAGCGACTGTTGTTGACGACGATCTGATTGTGCTGTGTTATACCAGCGATGATTTCCGCGAAGGGATGGATGCTTTTTTAAATAAACGGCGTCCTCAGTGGACTGGGCGCTGAGATGAGCTCGCAGATTGGTCTGGATACAGGCGAGTCGCTGCAGGGGCCGTTAGCAGGAATTCGCGTTATAGAGTTGGCGCATATCATGGCAGGGCCAGTGTGTGGTTTGATGCTTGCCGATATGGGCGCCGATGTCATAAAGGTTGAAAAAATGGGCAGTGGTGACGATTCAAGGCGTTTCCTGCCGCCAGATATCAAGGGTGAATCTGCAGCGTTCATGATGATGAATCGTAACAAAAGGGGCATAGCGATAAATCTAAAGCACGAGCAAGGTAAGCAGGTGCTGCTGACATTGCTAAAAGATGCTGACGTGCTTATAGAAAACTATCGACACGATACTATGGCTAAACTCGGTCTGGATTACGACACGCTTAAAGCGCTCAATCCGGGTCTGATTTACTGTGAGATTTCCGGTTTTGGTCGAACGGGTCCTTACCGTGAGCGTGGTGGATTTGATCTTATAGCGCAGGGTATGTCTGGGCTTATGTCGGTAACTGGCGAAGGACCCGATCGTCCTCCGGTAAAATCCGGCGCGCCTGTCTCGGACATCACGGCAGGAATTCTTGCGGCAATGGGTGTCAGCGCAGCCTATGCACATAAACTTAATACAGGGCAGGGGCAACGTGTAGACACCTCATTATTTGAAGCTGCCATCACACAAACTTACTGGCAATCTGCTATCGCATTGGCTACTGGAATTTCTCCCCAGCCGATGGGATCTGCTCATCCCATCAATGCCCCTTATCAGGCATTAGCCACAAGTGATGGGTGGATTAACGTCGGTGGCGCAAATCAGGCTAACTGGCTTCGCCTGCTTTCACTGATCGAGGCAGAACACCTTGCCGAGGATACAAGATTTCTGAACAATGAAAATCGAGTTCTGAATCGGGAAGCGCTAGCTGCAGAGTTGGAGAAAACGTTTCGTCTACGCACTACTTTACAGTGGGTGTCGTTGTTGAACGATGCCGGTATTCCCGCAGGCCCGGTGTCAACGATAAACGAGATGCTCGCAGATCCTCAGACACAGTCGCGCGATATGGTGCCTGAAGTGGAACACCCGGTTGCCGGGCCCATGCGCACGCTTGGATTACCGGTGAAATTTCACACAACGCCCGGGGGTGTAAATCGTGCAGCACCCGTTCTGGGTCAACATACTCATGAGGTACTCAGAGAGTATGGTTATGACAAAGCAACGATTAAATCGCTGGAAGATGTTGGTGCGATAAGTCCTGCCACTGAGACAGGCTAGCCAAGGCGCAATAAAAATCAGAAGTCGTTGCGACGTGCCGCCAGGTACTTATACGCGAAACAAGTAAGGCTCAAGATTGATACCAGACGAATGGTGTTGTGAGCTCCGGCTGCTGCCAATCACGGAGTCGCCATTCGTAGTCATGAAGCAATGGCCTTGTTTGGGAGTAATAACATGCGATTGATATCCCAATGCGCCCAGATACGCAGTTCCTCGGCTGCCGCTGGCAAGCCCAGCGCCTGTTCGTTGGCGATGATGGCGCTCATGGATGGTTGATCGGCAAACCGTATCTCGGCAATCGAATGCTGCCCTTGAAAGGCGATATCGCCAAGGGTGCCTTCAATGCTTACCTGGTTTAAAGCAGGCTTGCGAGTCGAGAGGCTAACGTGCTCTGGTCGCACCGCTAGTACCGCATCGGCTTCGGGTGAGGCGGATATACTGGCTGGAAGATCGGCATACCACTCTATAATACCAAGTTGCTCCACATGTAAAGCAACGCCTGTTTCAATACTCGATACTTGATGCACTTGAAATGCATTGATGCTGCCAATAAAATCTGCTACAAAGCTGTCTACCGGTTGAGCATAGAGTTCTGAAGGTGTAGCAATCTGGCGCAATTTACCTGAATCAAGTACCGCAATACGATCGGCCATTGCCATAGCCTCTGCCTGATCGTGTGTGACGATGATAAAGGTAATGCCAACACTCTCTTGCAGTTTGACAAGCTCAAGACGCATGGCGTCGCGTAGTTTGGCATCAAGGGCCGACAACGGTTCGTCCAGTAACAGTACACGTGGGCGTTTGACAAGCGCACGGGCCAGTGCAACCCGTTGTCGTTGTCCACCCGATAATTGATCTGGCTTGCGGCGAGCAAAATCTGCCAGATGCACCTGTTCCAGAGCCAATGCAACTCGCTCTGTAATTTCAACAGCGGGCACTTTCTCCATCTTCAAACCATAGGCCACATTTTCTTCCACGTTCATGTGTGGAAAAACAGCGTACGATTGAAAGACCATATTAATGGGGCGCTTGTTCGGCGGCAATGAGCTCATGTCTTTACCATCGAGAAGCAGCTCGCCTTCGCTGGGTGATTCGAAACCTGATATCACACGCAGCAGGGTTGATTTGCCACAGCCTGAAGGCCCTAGCAAGGCAAAAATCTCTCCCTGCTGAATATCAATGGAGATATCGTTTAACGCCACTACCTTGCCAAAGCGCTTGGTGATATTGCGAATAGATACAATGTTTTCACTCATATCAAGAGTCCACCCGCTGATAGCGTAGCGCAACAAATGTCAGTATCAGTGTCAGGATAATCAGAACAGTAGAGGCCGCATTGATTTCGGGTGTAACCGAGAAGCGCACCATTGAATAAATCTTCACAGGAAAAGTAATGGTATTTGGGCCAGAGGTGAAGAAGGTGATGACAAAATCATCAAGCGATAAAGTAAACGCCAGCAGAGCGCCAGCAATGAGTCCGGGTTTCATGTGCGGTAACAGAATATCCCTGAATACCTGAAATTCAGATGCACCCAGATCTTTTGCTGCCTCTTCCATTTCACGGTTGAAGCTTTGTAGTCTGGTGCGGATCACCATGGCGGCAAACGGAAAGCTGAAGGTGATATGTGCAATGATGATGTTGGTCAGGTTGAATGGCCAAGCATTGTCTCCGGTGGCTAACCACCCCATTTGCGAAAAGAACATGGCAAGCGCAACACCCATGCAGATCTCGGGAATGACAATCGGTAGAGAGACCAGACCCTCAAATACAGGTTTTAGCGGAAAGCGAAATCGCCATAGCACTACAGCAGTAAGTGCACCCAGAATAACGCTAATGATGGTGGATACAACAGCGATGGTCAGTGAGTTGCCAAATGCCAGCATCAATTCGTCATTGCCAAAGGCCTTGCCATAGTACTTGGTAGTAAAACCTTTCCAGATCACATTGCCACCGCGACGTGAGTTGTTGAACGAGAAAACGATCAGCACGATAATAGGTGCGTAGAGAAAAATAGTGCCCAGCAGAAAAAGACTGCGCAGTGACCATTTGCGACTGTAGTCAAAAGGGCCGGATTTGTTTCCTCTGCCTCGTAGCCAGTTCATCAGTAGCGCCCCTCGCGACGTGAACGTGCGGCGTCGTTGAATGATCGAATGGCCAACAAGATAAACGTGGCATACAGCAATGTCAGTGAGATAGCAGAACCAAAAGGCCAGTCATTGGCTTTCTTGAACTGACGCTCTATAACATTGGCAATCATGTCAACTTGTCCTCGTCCCAGTAAGTCAGGAGTCAGGAATTGTCCTAGCGCCGGGATAAAAGTAATGATGCCAGCCGTGACAACACCTGGCATGGCCAGGGGAATTAGCACATTGCGGGCGGTCTGTAGTTGTCCAGCACCCAGATCCATGCTGGCCTCTAACAAAGAATTGTCCATTCTTTCAAGTGCTGAGTAGATAGGCAAGATGGTAAACGGCAGGGAGACATAGACAATACCGTAGATAACGCCTGTGGGTGTTCCAAGGAGTGTCAGCGGTGTGAACCCTTCTTCAAACAGGTTCAGATTGCCAAGCCCGACTATATTAAAAAATTGCTCCGCACGTTCGTATAGCCACCGCAGTAGATCGTTCAAGCGGCCTCGTGTTCCCAGTATATTGAGCAGCGCATAGGTACGAATCAGAAGGTTCGTCCAGAAGGGCAGCATGATGAGCAGTAGTAACCAGGGCTTGGCCTTCGGCGATGCGGTGGCTATGACCAATGCCATCGGAAAACCGACAAGCAAGCAGACTAGTGTGGAAACAAAGGCCAGCCAGAAGGAGCGTCCGACGAGCTGCAGAATTTCCGGCTGCAGAATACGCTTGTAGTTATCGAACGTCCAGGTGGTTTCTATCTGCGTGATGGATACGTTTTCGCCAAAACTGTAAAGCCAGATAATGCCCAGTGGTACAACGAAAAACAGGACCAGCCATATAAGTGTGGGGGCGCCGAAGGCAAAAAATACGCTTATGTTTCCGCGCACATTCTGCACTGTTCAGCGCCCCGATTTAGCTGTTACTGCCAATGCCCGAAATGGGCTACTAGCTAGCCTTGATACGTGTCCAGGCTTCGTCTACCTTGCGTGTGATCTCCTGACCCGGGTAGATTGACACTTCGCTTGCGCTGATGGCTTCATCAGAAGGATAGATGGCAGGGTTGCCAGTATATTCTTTACTCATGAGTGCCTTTGATGCAGCATTAGGTGTGGCGTAATAAACGAAATCTGCAATGTCGGCACCGACCTTTGCATCCAGCAAATAATTGATAAGTGCATGAGCATTTTCAACGTTTGGCGCGTCTTTAGGAATGCACAGTGTGTCTTCCCAGAGGAGCCCGCCTTCGTCAGGCACGGCGTAGCCTATATCATCATCTTCTTCCATGATTTGCAGAATGTCGCCATTCCACTCCATGGCCAGATCTACCTCTCCTGCCAATAATAAATCCTGTCCATTGTCGGGTGCGAATGCGACAACGTTCTTCTTTTGCGCCGCAATCATCTGTTCGGCGGCTGCAATGTTCTCGTCGGTCCAGTCATTCAAGGATTTACCCATGGCCTTCAGCGCCATTTGCAGGACAGTTTGTGGCTCGCTCATCAGAGCAATGCGTCCAGCGTATTTGTCAGAATTTAGAATGTCATTCCATGATGAAGGCGTGCCATCGATGGCAGACTTGCGATAGCCTATTCCAATTGTCCCCCACATGTAGGGTACGCTGAATTTACGGCCAGGGTCGAAGGCCGGATCCAGGAACACTTCATCGATGTTGGCGATATTGGGAATTTTCGAGTGATCAAGCTCGATGAGCATGTTGGCAACCATCATGCGTTCGACATAATCATTGGTAGGTACGATGACGTCGTAGCCCGGATTGCCACCACGCAGCTTTGCGAAAAGTTCGTCGTTGTCAGCAAACAAGTCGTACTGAACCTCTATGCCCGAGCTTTCCTCGAATTCCTCAATGGTGTTTTCACCTATATAGGTGTCCCAATTATAAAAATTGACCTTGCCATCGGCGGCAAATGCTGCTTTTGGAAACTTGAAGGAGATGCCGACTGCGGCGGCTCCGGCAAGAAACTTCCTTCGATTAATTGGCAGGCTGTATGGGCGACTCATAGGGCTCCTCAGAAATTCTCTGGATAGAACGGGGCAGGACAAGAGCGAAATTCTGCTCTGCCGCCAGCTGTTAGCGTTTTATAACATCTATAATAGTGATTGTAACGTCTGGTGTTGTGCATTTTTAGCTTGCCAGGTTTTATAACGCCTGACCGAGTTGGCATAATCAAGGCGGATAAGCTATTGGACGTTGCGTGCTCTGCGCCTGCGCGCTGGCTGACTAATTACAGCCTCTGGCAAATCAACCTTCTTTGACAACTCGGGAAAGCGTGCAACCTTGTGAGGGAAGGCCATGGCCTCTACAAAGTGCTGCTGGAAGTCAGGCTCCACGGCTGTTTCCACTTTTTCTATGTGGCGCACGATGTTCTCGATACTGGTCCGCGCATCTTTGTCCAGAAGAGCCATGAGCGCCCCGGTTCCAGCTGCATTACCCGCAGAGCTGACCTGCTGGAGGTTGCAGTCGGGAATCAGGCCAAGCACCATGGCGTACTTCACATCGATGTGGCTGCCGAAAGCACCCGCAAGGCGGATCCTGTCCACTGAATCTATGCCCAGCCTGTCCATCAGCAATCGCACACCCGCGTACAAGGCAGCTTTGGCAAGCTGGATCTGACGCACATCATTTTGCGTGATACGAACAGTGACATCCCCCTCGTGTAGCAAGTAGGAGAATGTACGGTCGTTGGCCTCGATGCGAGGGTTGCGTTCTGCAAGTGCACCGTCCACGACGCCATTGCTGTCAATAATGCCAGCAAGAAACATTTCCGCGACCACTTCAATAATGCCGGAGCCACAGATGCCTGTCACACCCGTATTTGCTGTATTGGCTTTGAAGTCTGGCTCATTGGACCAGCTCAGGCAACCAATGACACTAAAGTGCGGCTCAAGCGTGTCGCGATCAATCCGGACACGCTCAATAGCACCAGGGGCTGCGCGTTGTCCGCCGCTAATTTGAGCGCCCTCGAACGCAGGCCCCGTCGGACTGGAACAGGCAAGCAGTCGTTGCGAGTTGCCAAGTACAATCTCCGCATTGGTACCGACATCAACCAGCAATGTTATCTCTTCCAGTTGTTGAGGCTGTTCGGAAAGCACCACACCTGCAGTATCAGCACCGACGTGACCAGCGACACAAGGTAGTAGATAAGCTTTGGCCTGAGCATGTGCCTGCACGCCCATGGAGGCAGCGTCCACTGTCAGTGCCTCATCTGTGGTCAGTGCAAAGGGTGCTCCACCAAGTTCAACCGGGTTAATACCCAACAGCAGATGATGCATTACCGGGTTGGCAACAAAGCTCATCTCCAGTATGTCCGTGATGTCAATTTCAGCTTGTGTGCTCACATCAATAATCAGTTCGTTGATCGCTCCGACAACAGCCTCGGTCATATCGGTATCGCCGCCCGGATTCATCATTACGTAAGACACCCGACTCATCAGATCTTCACCGAATCGAATTTGTGGGTTCATGGCACCGCTGCTTGCGAGTACTTTGCCACTACCGAGTTCGACGAGATGGCCTGCAATGGTTGTAGATCCAACATCCACAGCTAATCCATAGATGCTCTCCTTAAACCCTGGCCATACTGCAAGTATGTTTTTATCCTCATGCACAGCAACAGTGACTTGCCACTTGCCACTGCGTAAGGCATTTTGCAATCCCTTGAGTAGCGGCAGCCCTGCTTGAAGCTCTTCCAACTGCCACTCTTCGGCCAATGCTTGTTTTAGACGCCGAAGATCACCTGAGGGGTCATGCATATCGGGCTCTTGTACATCCACAACATAGAGCCTTACAGCCGGATTGACGGTGATGTTGGCGTGGCTCAAGGCCTTTCGAATTACTTGTTTATGTACCTGACTATCGGCGGGCACATCAATGACAAGATCGCCGTGAACGGTTGCCTGGCAACCTAATCGTCGACCTTGAGCAAAGTCACCGTTTATTCTCTGGTAGCGGGCTTCTACACGCGTACTCTCGCCAAGATGCGCTGGTGAAGACTTGATATTGTGTTTGGAAAATTCACCTTCCGGGCACACAACCTGGCAACGGCCACACAAGCCGCGGCCACCGCAAACTGAATCCAGATCCACACCCAGATCGCGCGCAGCTTGCAGCAATGACGTGCCAATCGCAAAATTACCGCGTTTGCCACTGGGCGTGAAAACTACCATGGCTTGTTCGACGGATGAACTCATTATCTGACTAGTCTGAAAGTAGGTGATTACGTTGCGCGTTTTCGACGACTGGCTCGTCGTCCACGGCTTGCTCCTTCGCCTTCTTCAGGCGCTGCACGGTACTTGCGTATCCACGCAAGGCAATCAGCATCATTGCCCATAAGAACGTCGGCAGCCATCACTGAGCGCATAACTTCCTCATGGCAGGGGTTGGTAATCGCTGAGGTCATGCCTGCACTGATCGCCATAGACAGGAAAGCACCGTTTATACCGTTTCTCTCGGGCAGACCAAAGCTTACATTGGAGGCACCACAAGTTGTGTTACAACCTAACTCACTACGGATGCGTCCCAGAATATCGAATACCTGACGACCGGCGAAACGCATAGCCCCGATGGGCATCACTAGCGGATCGATAACGACATCGGACGCTGGAATACCGTGGTCGGCTGCACGCTCCACAATTTTTCTCGCAACTTTAAATCGCTCTTCAGGATCCTCTGAAATACCCGTCTCGTCATTGGATATGGCCACTACCGCTGCCTTGTATTTTGCCACTAGCGGCAACACTCTCTCGAGCACTTCATCTTCACCGGTTACAGAGTTAACCAATGCCTTGCCTTGATAGACACCCAACCCTGCCTCAAGAGCGTCAATGATTGATGAGTCTATGGATAAAGGCACATCGGTAATCGACTGTACCAGTTGTATGGCTTGCGCCAGCAAGGCGGGTTCATCCGCTAAAGGGATACCGGCATTGACATCAAGCATTTGTGCCCCCGCTGCCACTTGTGCTCTTGCATCAGACTCAACACGGCTGAAATCGCCCGCCTTCATCTCTTCTGCAAGAATCTTGCGGCCCGTTGGATTTATGCGCTCGCCGATAATCGTAAACGGATTGTCGGGACCGATGATGTGCTCTCGCGTTGCTGAGCTTATGACGGTGTTAGTCATTGGATACTTTCTCTATGTTGCTGAACGGTGCTATCACCATCGTAGTGGCGAGGGTGCCACGGGGTTCTGCCATCCAGCACGCCGGAACGTTTAACGATGTCAGGAACGGCTTTTTCTTGTCGGTAGGCCATGATATGTATGCCATCAACACCCGGTATTTCGCGGATTTCCTGTATGAGGTCAACGCATAGCGAAAGCCCCTCGGCCTTTTGATCATTAGCGCCCTTTAAGCGATTGATAACACTGTCGGGAATATAGACGCCGGGTACGTTAGTGCGAATCCACTCGGCTGTGCGGGCAGAGGCCAGCGGGCCGACCCCGACAATCATGAACACCTTGTCGCTCAAGCCAAGATCATTGGCAGCGGCCATATATTGTCGAAGCCGCGGTACGTCGTAGCAATACTGCGTCTGAATAAATTGTGCACCTGCTGCGATCTTCTTGGCAAGACGTTGGGGACGCCAGTCGAAGGGCTCTACAAACGGATTCGCTGCGGCACCGAGAAAAACTCTGGGTGGATCTGACAGTTGGCGTCCACTTTGGAAGGTCGATTTATCGCGCATGGTTCTGGCGATTTCCAGTAACGACATGCAATCAAGATCGAACACCGGTTTAGCTTCAGGATGGTCACCGGTCTGCACTCCATCACCGGACAGGCACAGCATATTGCAAACACCCATCGCGGCCCCACCGAGAATATCGCCTTGAATGGCTATACGATTTTTGTCCCGGCAGGAAATTTGCTGAATAAGCGAGTAACCCAGACGTGTTAGCAAGGCACAAACGGCCAGCGAGCCCATATGACAGTGAGCGCCACTTCCATCAGTGGCATTGATAGCATCGACATAGCCATCAAAGTACGATGCGCGTTCATACACCATGGCAGGATCCGCACTGTCAGGCGGAGCCAGTTCACTGGTAATAACAAAATGTCCGGCTCGCAGTGTTCTCTCCAGACGGCCAGGCGAGCAGTGCCCGGGCAGGATCGTCAGTGGGTAACCCGGGACTGATTCGTCCACCTGGCTCATGATGAGATCTCCGGATTCGCCGCGTGATCTTCGGTCTCCCGGCGAACTACCCGCAGCCATGACGATTTGCCTTGAAGACGATAATCGACAGCAAACTGTATTGTCGTAATTTGCTCGCCTTTGTTCATACGTTGCGCACCTTTCCAGCCTTCCACCCAAACGCAAGGCATGTCAGGTTTCACTTCACAGTAACCGTCCGCACGCACGCCGCCACAGGGACCGTTGCGAATGGATTTTGGACAATTCATAGGGCAGGACATTCCGGTGCTGCTAAGCACACACTGGCCACACATCTGGCAATCGAACAGCGCACCTTTGACCACTTTTTCTACAGCTGCTACGGGCTTTTCAATATTTTCGTACCCCAGTTTGCGAAACAAAGGTGCGCTAAACACTAATCCGCGTTCGACTATTTCGTAGGTGATCTCAAGCAGTCGAGCATTCCGGACAGACCATTTTCGCAGCATGTACATGGCTATTCTGCGGTGTCGTCTGTCGGATTAGTCTCGATACCTGCCGGTCGAAGCTCTTCCTTGACTTCAGTGGCAATGCCTTTGGCTTTGGTCAGCGCCTCCAGATAGGTATCGTTGTAGTGCTCAAGTAGCGTTGCTGCGGCCGCATCAGCGACGGCTTGCAGGTCGCTACCACAAGGGCTTCTGTCTCGACGCCAGTCTTCCATATAGGCATCGCTGGAACCTTTTCCAGCTCGCATGGCGGCGCGGTCAATAGATTCCTGGAATCGCGCAGGCAGCATGACTTTTGCGGTTTTCCTTCCGGCTTTGGCAGTAACCTGAGAAGGAATGTCGCGCCAGTAAATCTTGATCAGTTCAGGCATGGCGGATAGGTGTGTCTTTACAAGTTGAAAATTAGCGCGCCGCTATAGGAATGGGCGCTAGTGAATCCTGGAAATGTGAAATTCCCGTGTCATGAATCTCTAGTCTTAGCCCGAGGGCTATTGCAGCAGCTTGTGCTTTGTTTTTACGTAACTCGCTCTTACTGCTATTCAGGTCCTGGCGTAAGTACATCAATCGGGTGTAATGCCCGAAATATTGTTCTCGAAGCTCTGGATACCGAGTTATGCCAAGCCCATCCATAATCAATTGTTGAAAATGATCGACCAGATAATCTGTAAGGTAAAACGTGCCCAGTTCCGACTCAGCCATCTCTTCAAACACTGCCTGCCCTGCAAAAAAGCTATAGCAATGATCACCGGGAAGGCGTTGAATATCGTATTGTGAGAGCAGGGTATCAAGCTGACCGCCTGTGCCACAGTCGGCATAGGCAACGAAAATCTGCTTGTAGTGAACTTTGTGTTGCTCAATTTTGGACCGTATGGCGGGCGTAATTTTGTCGGGTGTGTTGTGCCACTCTGCCGGCAAACACTGAATTTCCATGTGTTGCCAGTTATTGGCTTTCATCACTGTTACAAGCTCGTGCGAGATGGCGCCACAGGCGATTACCAGTGTTTTGTCTTTTTTTGAACTAGCGGGACACTCATCGTCAGTGCTGTGCAACAAGGGGCCCACTACTTTGTTCGTCAGCTGGCTAGTCGCCGTTCGGCTATCTTCGATTTTGCTGTCTCGACTGCCACCGCCGCATCTCGACAGTATGCATCTGCACCAACAGCTTCACCGAATTCTTCATTAAGAGGTGCACCACCTACCAGTACAATAAAGTCATCGCGCATGCCTTGCTCTTTCAGTGTGTCGATAACCACCTTCATGTAAGGCATAGTGGTCGTCAGTAGGGCTGACATGCCGAGAATATCCGGTTTGTGCTCTTCCAGAGCAGCTAGGTATTTCTCAACCGCATTGTTGATTCCAATATCGATTACCTCGAACCCGGCACCTTCGAGCATCATGCCAACCAGATTCTTGCCAATGTCATGAATATCGCCTTTGACGGTGCCGATAACCACTTTACCGATGGATTCTGCCCCGGTTTCTGCCAAAAGCGGGCGCAGGATACCCATCCCGCCTTTCATGGCGTTGGCGGCCATCAGAACTTCAGGGACAAACAGGATGCCATCGCGAAAATCGATGCCGACAATGCGCATACCTTCTACCAGAGCATCGTTTAGCACCTTGTCCGGCCCCCAACCTCGCTCGAGAAGAATGTTGGTGCCCTCGACGATCTCCTCTTTCAGGCCGTTGTACAGATCATCGTGCATCTGCTCCACCAGTTCATCAGTGCTAAGTTCGGAGAGAATGATGTCCTCTTCGTCATCGAAATTGTCTTCTTCTGCCATGAGATTTAGTTGTGTCGCATTGTCTATGCATAGTAGCTACTGTGATCGGCCGATCGAAAGTGCTTAATGCCACCGTGACGACTTCAACTCGTCGATTAGCGACACTTTTTGTTTTCGGCAAAGTACAGTTGAGCAAAAGTTGCGCCCGGATCCACACTTTGTGTGTAGGGCGTCCGAATTGCCGAAGCGACTAACGGCCTTTGAATACCGGCTTGCGTTTGTTCAGGAAGGCATCCACACCCTCAGCAAAATCGTCCGTTCTGCTGGCGGCCTGCTGGAAATCGCGTTCCAGATTGAGCTGGTCATCTAATGTGCGTGTCTGGGAGAATCTGAGCAGCATTTTGGTATAGCCTAATCCCACGGTGGGCTGATTAGCAAGGCGGTGGGCCAGTGCTGTTGTTTCAGTACGCAATTGCTTGTCGTCCACACAGCGCCAGATCATACCCCAGCTTTCAGCCTTCTCGGCGCTCACCGCCTCACCTGTCATGCACAAAGCTGTGGCACGTGCCAGGCCGATGAGTCTTGGCAGGGTCCAGGTCCCACCGCCATCGGGGACGAGCCCCAGCTGACTGAAGGGCTGAATGAATTTCGCTGATTTCGCGGCTAGCACAATATCGCAAGCCAGCGCCAGATTCGCAGCGGCACCCGCGGCAACCCCGTTAACACTTGCGATGACTGGAATGTTGAGCGATGTGATAGTGCGCAACAGTGCGTTGTAATCGCGATCTACGACCTCGCCGAGTGCGGTCATGTCCAGATCGGCCAGATCTTGTCCCGCAGAAAAACCGCGACCATGGCCCGTTATGACCAGACAACGGACATCTTCAGAGTGTTGTACACGACTCAGCACTTCCCTGACCTCGGCATGCATGCTGGCCGTAAAGCTGTTTAACTTGTCGGGTCTGTTAAAGGTAAGCCAGGCAACACCGTCGTCGAAACCTGCCTCTATGCTCTGGAAGTCACCGCTGATGTTCATGGACGTATTGGATGTCATTCAGTCTTGTAACCATAGTTCCGCAGGCATACTTCTGCAACAATAGGTCTGCAACCATTTGAAGTAATGCTCGCTTGTTGCTACATGTTACCGCGAGGTTTCGCAGGCCGAAACAGACACGCGACGAGCACCAGTGCAAATGCTCCCATAAGGGCTCTGAGCAAATAACCGGGTTCAGTGACGTCAATTTTTAATGCGCCAACAAGGATGACCGGTGCGAAGGCTCCGAGGCAACCTCCCAGAATACCAAGTAGGATATTGATAAGAAACACTAGTCCTCGGCTTTTAAGTGCAACCGATGCGATAACTCCGAGAACCAGTCCGATTAGGAGTACAAGAATGAGATTAGCGAACGGCATGCAGAACTTGCTCCAGTAAAGTTGTTACAGCAATGGTGCCACGGGGATTGTACCCCGCCAGCGACGTGCGGCGGGAAGGCAGAATAATCTATGGTTGTGCAAGCCTTCCTACCGAGTGAGTTTATGGACTTCATTGATCGCAAGCGACAGCATGGCAAAATCAACAGATGAACTGGTTTTCAGCTCGCCCATGAGCGCCCGATACGTCTCGGTTGCCTGCGAATTGCGATTTGCCCAATCCAGTACGCGTTGCTCAGCAGAAATATCCTGCTCGGTGACGCTGGCGATTTCCTCGCAAAGATGACGTTGCTGATCATGTAAATTACTCCGCAGCTCGGATGTCGCCAGTTTGTGCCAATGAGAATTTGAAACGAGCAAGCCGACGCTTTCGCGTAACCAGCTAAGTTCCAGGTGATGACCCAGAGCAAAGTAAACTGCGGCCACACCCGCTACAGGTTGCTTGAGAGAACTGGCCACCTCAACAATATCAAGTGAGGAGGACATGGGCACCACGCGTGCCACCAATGTTGCCGTAGCCTCGGGCGCACCAGCATTCATAAAATGTTGCACACGTTGATCAAGCGTAAGTCTCTCCGCAGCGGAAAGGCAATCAGGTATGGCTGCAGTCAGTTCATCCAGACTGTGTTGGAAATGGCCGACCAGCGTGTTGATGTCATTGGTCGACTTGCGATTGCGGATAAGCCAATGAGTGGATCGTTCAACCAGGCCTCGCACCAGAATCTGCATGCGATATTGTTCTGCAGCATCTATTTGATTGTCCAGCGACTCGATGGCCTGCCAGATTTGAGGTAGCCTGAAGACCTCCTTTACGATAACAAAAGCCAAGGCCACATCGCTGGAAGTCGCGTTGAGTTCCTGATGCATCCTAAATGCGAATGCGGGCCCCAGACGGTTGACCACATCGTTGGTGACAACCGTTGCAATGATTTCACGGCGCAGACGATGCTCGTGAATCTGTGTTACGTGCGATTGCTGAAGGGCATCAGGAAAGTAGGTGCAAAGAACGGTCTCAAGTGCCGGGTCATCAGGGAAGTTACTCGCCATAAGCTCATCAAACATAACCATCTTGCTGTAAGAGACAAGGACTGCTATTTCCGGGCGGGTTAATGATTGTTCGTGAACCAGTCGATCGGCTATCTCATCTGCATCTGGTAGATACTCGATAGCACGGTCTAGCCTGCCGATGGATTCAAGATGTTGCATGAATCGCGATTGCTCATTAAGAGCAGCGTTACCATCGACGGCACAAAGGTCGACACACTGTGTTTGCAGATAATTATCGCGCAAAACGTGTAAGCCAACATCATCAGTCATTGACTCAAGCAACTTGTCACGTTGTTTTACGGTCATGTCCTGTGCCGCAACTACGGCGTTGACCAGAATCTTTATATTGACTTCGTGATCCGAGCAGTCGACACCTGCAGAGTTGTCAATGGCATCGGTATAAATCAGGCCACCCCTGCCTTGACTGCCTGCGCGTGCAAAATCGATTCTGCCGCGTTGGGTAAAGCCAAGGTTGCCACCTTCACCCACTACTTGTACTCTTAGCTCTTCACCATTGACGCGCAAGTAATCGTTGGCCCTGTCTGCGGCGTCCGCGTTGGTTTCACTACGTGCTTTGACATAAGTTCCGATGCCGCCGTTCCAAAGTAGATCTACCGGCGCTCTGAGAATCACCGATATCAGTGCAGTCGGTGTTAATTTTTCCTGATCGGTGCCGAGAATGACACGCGCTTGTTCAGAGAGTTCAATCTGTTTTGCATGACGAGAGAATATACCGCCGCCTTTGGATATCAGTTTCTCGTTGTAGTCTTCCCAGCTGGAGCGTGGCAAATCAAACAGTCGCTTTCGTTCTGCGAACGAGCTGGCACTGTCGGGCTCAGGATCGATGAAAATATGCATGTGATTGAATGCAGCAACCAACTTGATTTTCTCAGAGAGCAGCATGCCATTACCAAACACATCGCCTGCCATGTCACCAATACCGACCACCGTAAACTCATCGGTTTGAGTATTGACACCAAGATTGCGAAAATGGCGTTTTACGGATTCCCAGGCACCACGTGCGGTAATACCCATCTTTTTGTGATCATAGCCAACGGACCCCCCTGACGCGAAGGCATCCCCCAGCCAGAAGCCATAATTGATAGCAACATCATTAGCGTAGTCGGAAAATGTTGCAGTCCCTTTGTCGGCAGCTACGACCAGATAGGGGTCGTCTTCGTCGTAACGAACCACATCCTGCGGTGGCACGACACCGTTGCCATCCAGATTGTCGGTGACATCGAGAAGACCGCTGAGAAAAGTGCGATAGCAATCGACCACGATCTCCATCATGGGCTCTCGTTCTGCAGGCAAAGGGGCTTTAACGTAGAAGCCGCCTTTGGAGCCGACTGGTACGATGACCGCGTTCTTTACCATCTGCGCCTTCATCAACCCAAGCACTTCGGTACGATAATCTTCACGTCTGTCGGACCAGCGAAGACCACCACGTGCAACTGAGCCACCACGCAAGTGGATGCCTTCTACCTTTGATGAGTAAACAAATATTTCAAACTTTGGTCGTGGCAGAGGCAGATCTGGTACAGCCGCTGAATCAAACTTGAATGACAGGAACTCGCGCAGCTCACCTGTATCGTCGGTACGGTAAGCGTTGGTTCTTTGAGTGGCGAATATCAGGTTACGATAAGCTCGCAGTATTCTGTCTTCATCCAGACTCACCACCTGATCCAGCGCATTATCGATGCGATCCAGAAGCTCGGATGAGGATTGACTGGATGTTTGATTCGCGTCGGGATTGAAGCGTTTTTCAAACAGCTCTACCAGCAAACGCGTAATTGAGGCGTTTGCTACCAGACTATCGATCATATAAGTTTGCGAGAACGGGACGGCTATTTGCAGTAAATACTTGCATAGCGCTCTCAAGATAACCACCTGACGCCAGCCGAGAGTTGCTTCGATCATTAGCCGGTTGAAACCATCGTTCTCTACATCGCCGTGCCAGATATGATCGAAAGCGGTCTGCACACGCTTTGCGGTATCGTCGCCTTCCTCGTTGCCGACGGTGCCGGTTTGTTGAACCGTGAATTCGTGCATCCAGACTGAAGGTACATCGTGACGCTTGATCTCAAAGGGTCGTTCTGATTCGACCCGTAGTCCCATGTTTTCAATAACCGGAATCACATCGGATAAAGAGACCTGCCTATGCTGTGCATAGAGCTTGAAATTTACGGTGCCATCATCGGACATGGTGTGGCGGTAAAAACTCATCACCGGCGCCTCTTCAGGCAACTGTCCTTCGATGAAGTCGATGTCGGCGGCGGCAACTCTGGCGGTGTAGTGTTCTCGATAGGCTGAAGAGAATGCGTTGCAATAGCGTCGATGCAGGCGCATAGCCTCTATTTCATCGTGATGTTCTCGCAGTGTAATTTCAAGGCGATCGTTCCAGCTTATGGCTGCGGTTCTTATGCGCTGTTCTATGCCTGCCCAGTCGATACGTCGATCGTAAGGCGGGAGTTTCTGAATCACAAAATGCAATCTGGCGAGAGCCGATTCGGAAGAGAAACGCGTATCAAATCCTGCGCTGATGCCGTTAATCTGGATGACAAGTATTTTCTCTATTTGCAGTCGTAATTCTCGGCTATAGGCTTCACGAGGGATGTATACCAGGCAGTTGCTGAAGCGGCCCACGGAATCAATCGAACTGAACAAACGAACTTGCGCACGCTCTTGTAACGCGACGATACCACTTGCCATCGACAGCAAGTCACGACTGCTGGTTTGCATCAGCATGTCACGTGGCAGGCCACGCAATGTAGCGCTGATGGCCTTGCTATTGTGTGAATCGGCATGACTACCCGATGCACTGATTACTCGCTTTACACGTTCACGCATCCACGGAATATTGCTTACAGCCTCATTTTGCAAACCTGCCACGAATATGCCGATGACACATTTGATCTGAACCAGCTCGCCTTTCGCATTGCGTACAGCTTGCATTATTAAATCTGCGGGTTCATCGCGGATGACAGGCGATGCCTTACCCGCCTTGCATACCATTAAGGATTCCAGCGTGAGGCGTTTATCCATTTGCACAAGATCCAGGCCCTCCGGAAGCAGGCAGGCTATATCCCATGGCTTGTTACCTGGTGCCTTGGCCAGAATGCCCGAGGCGTCGTGCAATTTGGAAAATTTGTCTTTCGCCTGCAAACTGGTAGCGCCAAGACAGGCAAAATGATCTTTGCCCAGCCAGTGTAAAAACTCTGCCAGCTCGGGGTTGTCAATCGTTGACGCCATATCTGTCAAACGCAGGCTAAGTGCTTCCGAGTCCTGTCTGATTATCTGCAGCGTGCGAAACATGTCATCGATGCAAGCACTGAGCTGCGCATGGCTTGCTTCACCCAAGGCGTCAATCTCGATATGGATCAAAGACTCCTTCTCTGCCTCATCGTCCAGAGAAAGCCATTGACCTTGCTCATCACGTTTCACGGCCAATACCGGATGGACCAGTAAATGTACAAAGTGTCCTTCACGCGCCAGAGCACTTTGCAATGAGCTGACTAGCCAAGGCTGATCAGTGGCTACCACCTGAATAACGGTATGTAGGGAGTGCCACCCTTGACTATCCATGCTAGGGTTAAACACCTTATGCAATGGTTGGCTGTTGTCGCGGGTTCTGGCAAGCTGCCAGTGCGACAAGGCCAGCCCTGCTGCGTCCTCTGGTGACAAGGCCGCCGTTTCGGCGTTGTCCAATCTTGAAAAATACGCTGAAACAAAGGCTGTGAGCTGTTTGCGGTGGGCGTCGCTGAGCGATTTGGGCAGAGCCGCAATTATGTTCTGGAGGTTTTCATCAGTATCTGAAGCAGATACCGATTCAGCGCTGATCCGGTCGGCCATGGTCGCTTGTACTTTTAGAGGATGCATGACTGTAGCATCTAGCAACTATCCAGCCCGTCCAGCCTGCTATGTTACTAGTCAATATGTCAGAATATTATTGAGTGACGATATTTTGGCGGCGTGTGCTGCGAAGCAACGAAGGCTGGTTGTCAGGAGATGAAATGGTTAAACGAGCAAAGGTCCGACAACTCACCCGGACAAAAGAATCCTGAATTTCAAAGATAATCCACTTGCACTACATCTGTGATTGTCGACTTCACGCCAGTGAGCGTCCATTCGTCTTTCAGAGCTGCCCTGTTCGGATCAGACAGGAATTGTTCGAAGTGTGTAATGTCAGGAAAGTACAAAAGATGTGTTTATGTCATTGCATCGATACATCGGACACTCAATTCCAGTTTCCCTCCGTACTTGCCAAGTAGCGGCAGGACCTGGCGTTCGTAGTTTTCAAACAGTTGGATATCTGCATTTGATAGATCAAGTACGACTAGTTTACGCATGTTGTGTTCGCCAGGCATTATTCATGAGTTGAGCATCTGCGCGCTCTCTGCGGCCTCTCTGCGGCCGCCAAGCGTTCATTTGATTATTGCAACGCAATTTAACTCGTTGAATGCGTCGTTGATACAGTCTTTAAGTGACGTCTTGGCTTTGCTTGATTGCCAGCGATCCAGTGCGATATCCAGCGCTAACAGTGCTGCGCCTGCAAGCAGGGTTGCGCTTTTCCTGTGTGGTTTGGATAATGTGCTCTCAAGAGCCTTGGTAAGTTCCACACGTGCTTGATAATCTGCGTTTACGGCAGCGGCATGAAGTTCGGTCGTAGCGTATATGTAGCGAATTCTCTGCAGCTGAAATTTCTGTTCGCTTGAGTAGCGTTCGACCAGTGAATCATTGAAAGCATCTCGTAACGCTAACAATGGCGGCTTCCGGCCTAAATGTCTCACTATGGCGCGCTCGATTTCAATCTCGTGCTCATCCCACAAGACAAGATTTTCCTTGGTGCCAAAATGGCGATATACGGTTGATGCCGCCATGCCCATCCCTTCGGCAATCGAATCTACAGTGACCTGGTTAAATCCCTCTTCACTGAAACGTTGAAGCGCCAGACGCTGAGTTGTACACATTAGCAGGTATGGGGTGTGCCAGTTTGGTCATTGGCTTGTGTCTCCGTTTGACGAAGATCTTTCAAAAGCTCGGCATTATTTACCTTGTGACATCTGCCGGGCGTCAAACACTCACCCTTTACCTTGCACACATTATAATCGGGATGGGAGTTCTTGAGACACTTGGCATGCTTGGCGGGCAGACTATAGAAGTATCACTGATCGCCTCCCTGATTTTTATTCTGACGGCCACTATTTATGCACTGTTTTGGGCGCGCATCTTCAAACGCGGCCCCGTAGAGTCCCTTATGCGTAAACTGGCAGGATGAGATTTTATAAACAATAGTTGCTGGATCTAATCATAAGCCGAGCCTGGCATCGGGGTAGTCCAGGTAGTGAAGTTCGTGCTGTGCCCTCGCTGGAACAACGATGACCATCAGCTCCTTTCGTTGATTTACAGTGTTAGCGTAGAGCAGGACTACAGCATTACCAATCAACAAACAGCATTATGTTATTTTCAATTGCTAACGAATAATCATTGATGGGTAGAGCCGATTTTTTGCGCCATCGCTTATGAATTCGTTAAGGTCAATCGGATAGGTGAATGGCTCAGGTGGATTTGCAAGGACATTGAGATCACCCTGCATCAACTGTCCACGTAACGTACCGTCCTCTTCTTGTTCAAGTTTGTAATAAACACCATTCCAGGCGTCGATACCGAAGTCTTTTGGAGATTTCCAGATGAACAAGAGTGAATATTCCAGATCAGTCAGATTTTCTGGTGTGATCGTTTGCTCCAATTCATAAGGATAAGGTAGGTAGCAGAACCACTCGGACGTATCTACCAAGCAACGAAAGGGTCGCATGGATAGGAATTGATCGACAAACTGGCTATGGTCCATTTCCACTTTGATGCCAATTTCCTGATCACTGGATTTAGAGAAGATTACCTCGCCTATATCGATTTCATGTCCATCCTGATGGATCAGGATTATGCGCGCGTTATCAGGTACTGATTGATTGTCCAGCGCAGCAGCCACCGCTTGAGTCCCGAAAAGCAGAACGATAGTTAGTGTGTATATCTTTAGCATGTCATCCAGTATGCACAGTACAAACAATTATCTCTTTGGCACTAAAGTGGAAAGTCTCTCCCTTCATAGTGATGGCGACTATCGGCGATAAAAACAGTGAGCCTCGCAGCCTGCGCGTAACCTTGGCCGAGTTTGGTCGCCAGGTCAAGCAAATCGCCAAGGATAATAAACGCGAAAAGGCCGATCTACTCGTGAAATGCGTAGAATAGTAATCGACTTTGGTGGCTGACCTAGTTGTTAGGGTACGGATTTGCAAGCTTGCGAATTGCCAAATATCAAGCGGTATGCTGATGCCAGGTTGTTTTCAGGTGTTGGAAAGGGACCTATAGCTTGCTGATTTAAACTTATCGACGCGCCATCAAAGCGTGCAGTTTGGCCTTCATTTGTCTGTTTTCCCGAGTAATCAGGCTAAAGCAGACAATGTTTTACTTGCAGAGCCCTTAGCCCAAACCGGTGCTGCCGTGTTCGGTGAACTGGCACAGGCTATCTGAATGAATGGGTCCGTGATTTCAGCGCTGCTAGTATTTGATATTCGAACGAAGGTACGAGATTATGCGAGATTTCGAAGACGCCAATGTTGAGGCGGTTTTTGCATCCTATCCTGCATCTCACAAATCCCATCTGATAACGATAAGAGAAATAATACTGGATACCGCTGAGGCGCTGGAATTGCCAGAGGGTATTGAAGAGACGCTCAAGTGGGGAGAGCCCAGCTACTTGCCAAAAAAACCCCGAGTAGGGTCTACGGTAAGGATTGGCAATTTCGATATGGATCACGTCGGCCTGTATTTCAACTGCCGGACAATGCTAGTGGAGAGCTTCAGATCCATGTACGGTGACGAGCTGACCTATTCAAAGAATCGAGCTGTGCTTTTCAAGCTGGGTGAGCCGTTACCCAAAAGGATGGTAGAGATGTGCGCACGTATGGCACTTAGATATCATATTGATAGAAAAATCAGCACCTGAACATGGTCAACTAACTGTCGCCTTGGAGTGGCGACAGTTAGAAGCTTACTATTGGCTGCTGACCATTAGTTGCTGACTATTAGCTCTATTCGGCCAGACTCTGTAGTTGTTCCATCATCGGTTGTATTACCGGCGACAGCACAGGGCCTACGCCGCTTCTTGCCAATGTGATATCCACCTGAGGCGTAAGCTTTGCCATATTTTTCTGAACAAGGCTGCCAAGCATGGAGGCAGTGGAATCTGGCAATGTCTGAAATTGCTCTGCCAACTGTCCAAGCGACTCGCTGGCGGCCTCCAGCTTTGGTAGTGCCTCTTTGGCTGTTGCTGCATCGCTGGCGCGTGATAAGGCCGCAGACGTTGCGCCAAATACGCCGCCGATTTTTCGGCTGATGCCGCTAATATCGGTGGGTTGTCTTAATTCCACTGATGTAGTGCTCGTTGCAGTATCTCCGTCTGTTTCCGAGTTGCCATCTTCGGTCGGGAATATTGTTGCACCGGTGACCGGATCGAAGGCTATTCGGTTAGAAGTGTCACTGGTTACCACTTCTGCATCTGCATCTTCCACATCCGTACTTTCAAAAACTGTAGCACCAGTAACTGGATCAACGGGAAGTCGTCCTTCGGTGGAAACAGCAGCGGTTTCCTCCGACAGTGATTCGCCGGTTTCAGTCACATCTGTTTCAGCGGCGTTAGCTGTATCTACCGAAGTTTCGATGGGCATTTCAACCATTCCACCTTCGTAGATCGTGGCACCAGTAACGGGATCGGTCAGATAACGCATTCCCATCTCTACCTCAGTAGCTGTTTCGCTGGATTCAGCTTCCTGAGTGGCGCTATCTTCAACGTCAGCAGGGGGCTCGGCTTGCGCCTCGCTACCCTCAGCGTCATCTGTTGCGGTTTCAGCAGCAGGCTCCTCGGTCTCTGGTTCAACCGGTACCTCGATCATGCCTTGATCGTATAGGGTAAGCCCGGTTTCAGGATCTACCGGATAGCGCATTTGAACCGAGGCTGAGGCTTCGGCAGTCGCTGAGTCATCAGTGGATGCCTCAGTAGTTTCCGTAGTTTCCGTAGTTTCCGCAGATTCCGCAGATTCCGCAGTTTCAGTGGTGTCAGTAGTTTCAGTAGCTTCCGTAGTTTCCGGCTCGGAGGTAGCTGCGTCTTCAGCGTCATCTTGCGCGTTATCTGTAGCATCATCTCCTGTACTGTCAGCCTCAGGTGTCTCTGTCTCTGTCTCTGTCTCTGTCTCTGCTTCTGTATTGCCTGACATCGCTGACGTTGTGACGCTGGCCACTGGAGCTATAACCGCCGCTGCATCGGTGGCACTAACTTCGGCATCGGTCACCTCAGCACTTGCCTCGTCTTCTGAATCACTTGCATCATCTGCCGCTGCTATCTCGTCTGTTGCTACAGTTTCGTCGGTAGTCTCTTCAGAACTCGCGTCTCCGTCATTACCAGTAGACTCTGCAACTTCAGCGTCAGGTTCAGGCGTGTTAGAGCTCGTTAGCATGTTTAGGACGATCCAGGCAACTAATAAAGCTCCTGCGATAGGAAGGATTTTTTTCCACATTGACGTGCTCCTGTTTGGTTGAGCGTTAGCAATCTTAGACAAATAGTTGAGTTACGATATTATTCTGCCACTACGTAGCGCTATTTTCCAGATGGATCGGGCTATTGGACAATCATATTAACGTGATTTGCTGTTATAAAGAGTTCTTATCCCTCTATAGCAACAGGTCAAGCAAGGCATATAGGGCTAATGATAATGACAACAACAGGGTCTACCAACATTTTTAGTAGTTGTGTTCTAAACGCTACTGTCGTCCGTCACAGCTTGTGTCAGTCTTTTTGACTCTTTTGGGTCCCGAAAGACAAGTTCATGTTCGATGATACGTTCGCTGTCCGGTACTTGAGCTCTGGCTATGGCATCGTCTACGACTGATCTGTGTGGCGATTTATCACAGACGGGGTCTGCTGCCGCAGGGTCGTTAGCCAGCATGAAGGCCTGGCATCGACAGCCGCCCAGATCATTTTCTGCCTCTGGGCAGGATTTGCACGGCTCTTTCATCCAACCAGTGCCGCGGTAGCGATTGAACCCTTCTGATCTGAACCAGATGTGCTCGAGGCTGTGCTCATCCACCTTGGGAAATTCAAGGCCAGGCAGCATACGCGCTGTATGGCAGGGCAGAGCGGTGCCATCGGGTGCAATAGTCAAAAAAACGTTACCCCATCCATTCATGCATTTTTTGGGACGATTCTCGTAGTAATCAGGCACCACGAAAATGATTTTCATTCGATCGCCAATTCTTGCACGGTACTCGTTGGTAATACGTTCGGCAGTTTCCAGTTGTTCTTTGGAGGGCAGGAGATGATCGCGATTGACCACCGCCCACGAATAGTACTGAGCGTTGGCAAGTTCAAGGTACTCAGCACCGAGCTCCAATGCCATATCAATGATCTTATCGATGTGATCGATGTTCATGCGATGAATCACGCAGTTGAGCACCATGGGCCACTCGTGCTCTTTTATCAAAGCAGCAACCCGTTTTTTCAAATCAAACGTTTTGGTGTTGGAGAGAAAATCATTGGACTCTTTAGTAGAGTCCTGAAACGACAACTGAATATGCGCAAGTCCTGCCTCTTTAAGCGCCAAGGCTCGCTTCTCTGTCAAACCGACACCGGTAGTTAGCAGGTTGGTATAGAAGCCTAACGAGCTTGCCTCTGCGACCAGTGTTTCAAGGTCATCTCGCAATAATGGCTCTCCGCCGGAAAAACCGCATTGCACGCTGCCCATAGCGCGCGCCTCTCGCAAAACCTTTAGCCACCCGTCGGTAGAAAGCTCTTGCTCCTGAGTGGCGAAATCCACCGGGTTAAAGCAAAATGCACAATGTAAGGGACAGCGGTACGTGATTTCAGCTAACAACCACAGTGGTGGGCCCGGGCGGGTAGCGTCCTGTGTACTGGGTAATCCGTATTTGAGGAATTCGTTGCTCATGCTGGCTCGTTTACCTTTAGCCAGTTCTGCTGTATGGCAACATCGACAAAGCCTGTTACGTCGCTGATAAGAACCTCTGACTCGAAGGCTTTTTCCAGTTCATCTACAATGCCTGCAATGTTTTTCTGACCATCGCAACGCTGCATGATTTCGGCGGCACTTTGATTGAGCTTTACCATTCCTTCAGGGTAAAGCAGTACCCACGAGTCTTGTGCTGTTTCAAATTGCAAACGGAAAAGAGGGTTTATGGCAGGTATGCTGGTTGCGGATAATTCTGTACTCATAGTGTCTCCACCGAAGCTACCTGTGATTCGTTATTGTTTTTGCGCGCGTCAGACTCAGGGTCGGAGCTTGTAATAGGGGCTGCTGCTGGCGCCTGATCAGCAAGACCGTAGCGTGTTGCCATTGCATCATTCATCTGCCACAGCACGTCGAGCTTGAATTTTAGAATCTGCAAGGCCCGTTCTTGTTGCTCGCGCGTTTTGAAATAATTCAGAGTGATGTTCAGGCCATGCTCAACATCACGCCGCGCTTGTGTTACCCGATTGCGGAAGTACTGCAGGCCCTCACTATCAATCCATGGGTAGTGCTCAGGCCACGTTGCCAGGCGCTGTTTGTGGATTGCCGGAGCAAAGAGCTCTGTTAAAGAGGCGCAGACCGACTCCTGCCATGGCCGGGTGCGGGCAAAGTTGATGTAGGCCTCTACAGCAAATTTGACACCCGGCGTCACGTGGCGAAGATCGGTAATTTCCTCGCGTTCAAGGCCAACAGCAATGCCAAGGCGAATCCAGGCATCAATGCCGCCTGCATCCGACTCACCATTCAGGTCTTCGTAACCATCATGATCAAGCATTCGCTTAATCCATTCACGTCTTATATCGCGGTCAGTACAATTGGACATAACCGCCGCATCCTTGATAGGGATGGCCACTTGATAACTGAATCGATTAGCAACCCAGCCACGAATCTGTTCGGGTGTTGCCTGACCGGAATTGAGCATAACGTTGAAGGGATGGTAGATATGATAGGCCTTACCTTGTTCGCGCAATCGCTGTTCAAACTCTTCTCTGGACCATGCTTGCTCAATATCATTAGTCATAGATGCTGTCTCTTTACCGGCTATACTTCAATTTCGAGATTGTCCATAGCAACCTCGATACCGCGATCTGCCAATAGTTTTCGCTCGGCACTATCCTCTTCGAGAATAGGGTTGGTATTATTGATATGGATAAGTACCTTACGCGTGTCGTCGGGCAATTTATCCAGCCATTCAATCATGCCACCTGCACCGCTCTGCGGCAAATGGCCCATTGAACGTGCCGTTTTTCGCGATGCGCCGCGCAGAATCATTTCGTCGTCAGTCCACATCGTGCCATCCACAAGCACTACATCGGCGCTTTGCATGGCCTCCCAAACATGGGTTTCCATCTCGCCGAGCCCCGGCGCGTAGAACAATGACTTGCCGGATTTACGATCTGTCATCAGCATACCGATGGTATCGCCTGCTACCGGTTTATCTCTGTGGGGGGAGTAAGGCGGGGCATTGCTTGTCAAGGGTAGCGGTTTGAACAGAATATCGGGCGCAGCATCAATATCCAGCTCATCAGCTTTTACTGGTATTTCGTGCCAATCAATGCTGCAATAATGCTCCAGAACCTTGAACAGCGCATTGCCTGTGCTCAGATCTTCTCTCACGGGTTGGGTGCAAAACAGTTTTAATGGCTGAGAATGTTCTCGCAGCATTAACAGACCGGTTGTATGGTCTATTTGAGCGTCCATCAGAACGATCGAGGCAATGCCTGTGTCGCGAAGATTGCGTCCAGGTTGTAGTACACCGCAGTTCTGTATTTGTGTGAGTATGTCCGGGCTTGCATTAAAAAGTACCCAGTCTTTTCCATCACTGGTGACCGCAACAGATGATTGTGTTCGAGCGTGAGCTTTTATGGTGCCTTGTCTTACGCCATCGCACATCGGGCAATTGCAGTTCCATTGGGGATAGCCGCCGCCTGCCGCAGATCCCAACACCTTGAGCTTCACTGATCCATACTCCTTGAAAGCGTCGTAATTGCAGAGAAAAAAAAACCGGACAACAAGGGTCCGGTTTACACATCACGAACGGGTGACAACAGCAAGCGCTGTTATCACCGGTAAAACGTGTTCTAGCGGTTGGCGAAATACATAGTGATTTCAAAACCGAATCGAACGTCAATGGCTACTGGTGTTTCCCATTTCATCATCGTCTTCCTCGTTAAAACTGGTTTGTGTAAGGCTTGCGCCCAGCGTGGAATCGCGGAAGATTTTCTAGTGCAATAGTGCAGTGCAATAAGAGTTCTTCCACCATCTCACCAATGAGTTTACCTTGAGTTGACGTTAAGGTCACGCGCTATATATTACTGAAAATGAGTATGGTGGGGCGTAGTAGTAGTTGGTATGAATCCATTAACACGTTGAAAATAAACAACTTATATGATTCCCTGATCGATAATATCTGGATTTTTAGAAGCCCAGGTACCAATTACCCAGATGATTTTTACCTTTTGGTCATTGTTAAACGCTGTTTGCTTTGAATCTAAACAATGCTGCCAAGTCTCTGTACTTTGGTATAAATTTCAAAAGGAGCAGGAGTAAGGCTAATGAGGCCGGAATCCAGCGAACATCGGTTTGCGTTGGTCGGTGATGTGCGTAGTCAGCTTGCAAGGCCAGACTGGAGAGCGCGTCCGCAGATTCCAGCGTCAGATACTCTAGTTCCGTCAGCCGTGCCAGTAACAAAAGGCGCTCATCATCACGTCTTGAGAGTTCCTCGCCTACGGTTGAATAATCTGACGGTCCGCGCTGTACGACTTCGTCAGCACTCCAGAAGCCAATCGGATTGCCCAATGGGTCGAACTTAGGAATAGGTACAGGCGTTTGGCCACCAACACCGACTAATAAGCCACTGATGTCAAATTGTTCGGTTTTCGGAAGTCCACGTTGGCCTTGCTCCAACGGCGGCGCCTCCTGTCCGTCGGTCATGAAAATGATATTTGTGGCATCGGTAAATTCGTCCGCCGCACGCATGATCTGATGAATACCTTTGCCGATACTGCTGCCGTTTGACCAGCGCATGGTACCGTCTACTTCTGCCAATGAAGCCATTAAACCTGAGTAATGCTCACAGACTTCCAGCGGTGTGATAAGCGTCAGGGTACGCCTGCCGGTGAATACGCTCCAGCCAACACGTGATCCACACGGGAGTGCTTGCATCAGTTCTTGTGCCATGAACTTTGCATAAGCAAGTCGAGTCATGGGCATCTCATCAAGCATGACATCAGTCACGTTCATGCTCTGGGAAATATCAAACCCGATCTGAAAAGTGTAAACCGGACGTTGCAGGCTAAAAGGCTTTAAAAAGGCCGTGCTCAGTAGTAGCAGTAACGCCAGAAAAAAAGGCAGGTTAGGCAGGCTGAACAAACGTTTGACATTGGTACCCAGTGTCACGGTAGATCCTGCTTTTCAAATCCAGGCACGATAACATCGACTCTTTTCAAAGGCTCGACGCGACCGTCATCAGTTCTGTCTGTGCCCTCAGGTGCCATTCGCAATGCACGCTCAAGGTTATAACGCGCTGGCCAGTGATAGGGTTCTTCACTGAGTAAATCACGATAGCGCTGTTTGGATAGCTCCACCATCGGAAGTGTCTGGCTTGTCGTCTCATCTCCGCTGACAAGAGCTTGTCGCAAATAAGCATTGGCCAGATTGTACTGAGCGCCGATATGGATCTGCTTATAGCCGGAGTCGCTTGCCAGAGGATTTAAAATTCGTTCCGCATCTTCAAGATTACCGCCTCGAGCCAATGCGCTGCCCAAAGACAGCTGCACTGCCGGATGATCTTGCATGGGTATCTTGGTATCAGCCGTATCAAGCGACACCAGAGAATCGGGTACAGCGTTTAATGCGGTTGCAAGTTGCTTGTTCTGACGCAGTTTGAAAGCCTGCACTGCAAGCGCACTCATCAGAGCGATGCTGAGCAATGCGAAAACAAGATGAGCGCTGCGACGTTTAATCACAATCTGTTAATCCTGAAGGTTGAGAGTACGAGCACGACCACACACCCTGTTAACGCCATGAGGTAGAACCAATGACTATAGTCAACTCGCGGCATAGGCTCCATATAACGAAGCGGCAGGTTTTGCTGTTGGTCAATTTCCTGTACCGCCGCTTTCATTGATTCAGGATCATTAGCCTGAAAGACGCGGTAATTTGTGTCCAGTTGCTGGAAAAAAACATGTAAGGCTATTTCTTCCACCAGTACTTCTGCATCTGGGCCAACGGTCTCCAGATCCGGACTGTTTTTGCTACTTTGAATGTAAATGAAATACAAATTGATACGATTTCGACGTAAGCCTTCCCTGATGAGTTGACGCGTCTTTTCATCAAGTCTGGCACCGCCATCGGACACGAGCAAAATGGCGCGACTGCCTGTATAACTACGGTCATCAAAGCGTTTTATCGCTGAAATCAGTGCAAGGCCCATATTGGTTTTATTGGGGCCTCTGCCGACGCCACTGGCCGCAAGCCCTGCCAGAATAAGGCTTTCATCATCGCTGAATGGTGCGACCGGGATAGGCGAGACGTTGAACAATGTCAGAGCATACCGGTTATCTGGTCTTTCCTTGACCAAGGCTGACAGAGCAAGTCGAACCACCTGGCTTTTTGCTATCGCAGGTCCTGGCAGCTCACCAGGCTTCAGTTGGTGGCGTCGCACTTCGGCATCCATGCTGGCGCTTCTGTCCATGAGTATGGACAGCTCGGCGCCACGCCCGATTTTTTCGACATCGGCACGAGAACTACCTGGCCCAGCCAAGGCAATGATTAATGCGGCCAGACAAATTATGGTTACCGATGACAGAATTTTTTTCAGCAGTGGGCCCAGCACGTCCGCTGGTAACCATGCCAGCGAAGGCATGTCGATATTGTCACGCTGCCGCTCCAGCAAAGGTAGCAATGCCAGTGGGAGTATGAGCAAAACCCAAGGCGTCGTAAAATCAATAATTGAAAGATCGAGCACGCTCATGACATATCGGGCGTGGCCAGATCTGATTTTTCCAGCTTGCTGGTATGGCGTTTTTCAGCCTTGTACAAACGTTTGGAAAATTCGGTGAGTTCAAACTCCGCTCGCGGCTGACCATTTGAGAAAAAGCGTTCTGATGAAAGCCTGTAGAAGCTTTTTATTTCAAATTCGAATGGTTCAAGCCATTCAGCACTCTGTATAAGTGCCCCTATTGAGCCACTATTAACACTGCGTCCACTTTTCTGATCAAACGCCCGATGCATAGCCAGCCAGCTAGGTGCATCATCGTTTTTCGAGACATCTTTGTGGCGCAGGATTGTACGGTAGGCCTTTGCAAAAGGCAGCGTATTTGCCTCTCGCATACCGCGTACCAGCCACCATACCAGCCACAATAGCAAGGTTAAGAAGAGGGCTGCGCCCAGCGCCTTGATATTTCGCCATAGTTTTTGTGATGATGGTGGAGTGGATTTCCAGTCGGCTTCCATGATCGGCAGCATGGTCTCTTCAGTCAGTCCGACAGGGGCCAACGGTGCAATGCTGAATGACCATTCAGGAACATCAATGTTACGGTTCTGATCCGTGAGAAGCGTTAACGCCGGAAGCGATATGGAGCGAACATCCGGTGGGCTGTTCACAATCTGGTAGCGAATAGTCAGTTCTTGTCTATCCGGGGAGAGATCAACCGCTTGTCGAGTTACCCAGCGTCCTTCTCGTTGGATAAGCGGAAGCTCGCGGACTGTGTACGTCGTGTTGTCGTCTTTGTTGTCGTCTCGTAGAGTGATGCTTTGTTCAAGCTCATCGCCGATGGTATACCCGTAGGCACGTGTCGGGTTGGTAACAGAGAACGCTGTGCCCTGTGCCGCGGACACGCTCGCTATCAGACACAAGCCGATAAGCGAAAATTGCTTTGCAAAAGCCATTACGAAATATGCTCCGTGAAGTAGCGGGAGAGTCGCTCTGCACTAAAGGCGTCTTCAATGAAAAACGGTGCACTGTTGTGTTTTGCAAAGATATCGATCAAGCGTTGCCGTTGAGCCTGTACATTGTCTAACCACTCTTCACGTATAGGTTCGCTGATCCAGAGCTGACGCTTGCGTGCGTTTTTCAAATCGCGGGCAAACAGTAGTTGTCCGGCCTCGGGCGGTGTGACTTCGGTCTGATCCCAGATAATCATGGGCACCAGGGTGGTGTTGGCCAGTTTGTCCAGCATTGGCTCTATTTCATCTAACGACCAGTGATAGTCACTTAACAGAAACACCAGTCCCGGCAGACCTTCTATCCGGCTTATTGCATCGTCCAGCGCTGCGCGTGAACGGTCTGCACTGTGCCGTTGTTGTGTTGAATGTGCATTCTGGATAGATTTGGCCATGTGCGCGCCAATCGCTCGTCCGCGCTGTGGAGGTTGATACAGATCTTCCCTGAATGCGTCGTCGAAAGGAAGCAAGCTGATGGCATCGCCGTAGGAATGTGCACTAATGCCTAGACTCTGAAGGAAGTCTGCGACCACGTGTAATTTACCCGGTTTGCCAAATCGCATTGAGGTTGACACGTCGAGCAGCACATGAATAGTTATAGATGCGGGTTGCAAATAGGTGCGCACTAGCCAGTCGCCGCGGACATCGTTGATACTGGCGCGCAGGTCGAGGCGACGAGGGTCAGGCACATCGAACAACTTTGCATGGGCCGCAAAGTTCATACCCGAGCCACGGCTCAGACCTCGGTGTGCACCCGGTCTGCTACCGGGTGCACTTCCCGGTAAGCGATAGACAAATTCTTCGTTAGTTAAATTCACCGTGGTGATGCAACGCGATCCATGAGTTGGCTGATAAACACGGGCGCTATCTCGCTTCGGCGAAGCTCGTAGATAGGGGAGAAGAACACACGATGACCCAAAGTCGAAGGCAACACGACATGTACGTCTTCGGGTGTCACGTAGTCTCGCTCGTGTAGCCAGGCAACCACGCGGGCTGCACGTGCCAGTGCACTCATACCTCGTGGACTGGCGCCGGCAAGCACCAATCTCTCTATATCAATGCCTTCTATAGAGACGCCAAAATCTGCAGGCTTTGAGGTGGCTTGCCAAAGATCCAGAAGGTATCGTTCTATCGCACTGCTGGTTTTTACAAATCCCTGTATCTGCGCTGCCACTGTGTTCAGCTCATACGCATCACAAATACCTTCGCTTAATGTGTCTATTAATGTATCCGCATCATGATAGATTGTGTCGATGAGCAAGCGACGGCGGACATCAGGATCATAAGGCGTGGTCATGTTCAGCTCAAACATGAACCGGTCCCGTGCTGCAGCAGACAGCTCGAAAGTCTCTTCTTTCTCTACTTTGTTTCTGTCGGCAAATACGGTGAGATGCGGAAACTGGTACTGCTTGTTGAAGGCGGATACCGTGCGTTCGGCCATCGCTCTTAGTAGTAAGGATTGCACCTGCGGGCGAGCACGATTTATCTCATTAAAGAAAAACGTAGCAAGAGCTTTACCATGACGAAGCAGGGGACCAGGATCAATTCGCGGTTGGCCGTGTTCGTTGACATAGGTGTGATACACAAGGTCGTTTGGCATAAGATCGATAGTGCCTTCGATACGCTCAAAATCACCACCGAGACAGCGCGAGAAGGCTCGCAAGACAGTGGTTTTACCCACGCCTACATCGCCTTCAAGCAGAACATGTCCGCGGGCAAAAAGCGCCACATTTATTAAACGGATAACATCACTTTGGCCAATAACGGTCTTGCCGATGGTGTCTTCCATGGCCAGCGCTTTGGAGCGCCACTCGGCATGCTGGGATTCAGTAAACAAAACGTGTCGTCCTATTGTCGAATGTTATGTCGCATATATCTGCGGAGCATTATTTAATGCCTGGTGTTACGCACTAGGATAAACTATCAGTTTTTACCGGGTATAAGAGCTTGAGGCGCGTCGATAAATTCAATATTCGAATGGTTGATGCGTGTTTGTTCCAGGTTGCTCAATTCTGCAGATGCGCCCACGGTGGGTGCAACCTGACCGATAACCGGCAGGCCTTTTCGTATTTTGCGAGTGGCCTTGTCTACTTTGTCGTGTAGCTCAGGGGTGTAGGGAAGGCGATAGGCACGAGGTTCAGTCTGCCCAAGTCCTTGTGTAAATTGCGTACCCCAGAGAAAGATGCTGTTTGGCTCGTCGATATTGACGGCATGCAGAAAGAATTGTTCTGGCAGGTCGCGATCAGTTGGCCAGCCTTGAACCCCCGGCCACGAGCTATATACCACCCAGAAAAAACCGACTACTACAACGTTGCATAGCGTTTTTACACTCCAGTGCCATGATGAGTGCAGGTTGAGTCCAAGAAGCAATACGGCGATAGCGATATAAGCCAGGATCAGTGCATTGACATCTAGTGCAGAAATGACCTATCCCTCTTTGTTGAGTTAAGTCTCGGGGTATACAACAGGCATGTAAACCTTGGCGTTAATACTAGCGTTAACAGCACGGTTTACACTAAGGCAAATTATTGTAGAGTGCGTATCGTCTTGCTGCTACCTTGGTACCAAACTGCTGGGCAATTGATTGACGTCGAAGATATCACCGTCTGCACTAACGCTAAAACGGACGGCTGTTTTCTCTTCTCCTTCGGACTCAAGTGTCGTAATTCCATAGTAGGCAACAGTATACACAGGGTTAACTTTGGAAACCTTGACAGATACCGGTACCGCATTGGACGTTGTGCTTTCGTAGTAATGCAGGTTAACAATATACTCTCCGGGCACTACACCTCTTACAGCGGCAATTTCCTGATTCAAAGGATTTAGCATTTCCTCGCCATTAACGGTCAGGGTATCGTTTAACGAGCCTCGGTCATCGCGATCAAGATGCACAAGGTTACTGCCTCTGTTCCTGAACCATACCGTATTGCCGTTTGGATCCTTTACCCAGGTGTCGATATCATCGGGGCTGCCATCTGGCCAGCTCACGGTTATGATGTACTGTGCATCGATGTCCACTTTGCCAGAATCATCTGCCGGATTGATAAACAGAACGGCGAGAAAGAAAAGTAAAATAAAGCCCAGTAGAATATTGAACAGCAAATCAGTAAACGGATCAGAGCCTGAGACCGTTGCACTGCGGTAGTTTCGTCGAAGACGAATACTCATAAATGAATTTGCGCAACACCGTGTCGCAGGCGTCTTCGAATGCGTAACAGTTGCGCGACCAAATGCTCGCTTTGTCTGCTGAGAATCAAGTATTGGAAGCTAAGCACGCTTGCACCTACAAGTCCTGTAAGCGTTGTATACAAGGCTGTGCCCATTCCGCCACTCATGGCAATCAACAGATTCTTCAAATCATCACCGCCCTCGATATCGATGTTATCAAGAGATGCAAAAATCAGGATAAAGCCAATAATGGTGCCCAATAGTCCTAGCCTGACGGCCAGATCTACGAAGAACCAGCCCAATTCAGTTGGTGAGCGTACCGCATCTGCATGAATTTCCAGGATGGCGTCTTTATCGTCAACATCATCTGCTGGGTAGACAGAGATATCGTTAACAAAACGCTGTACAAACACGGATTGGGATGCTTGTGTCGCTAACAAGGATTTTTCATCGAGCCAGCGTTGAGCACTGCGTGAATGTCTCGATGTATGGAATATATGCCAACCACAGTGCAACGTCATAACGACAACCAGTGACATTGTCAGAGATGCCATGTAGCTTTTGTCCGAGGCAAGAATAAGGGAAAACAGATTTAGATCCCACGCGACATACGTAGCGAATACCATCAGGCTCAGGAGTAGAAACCACAGCTGTGGATAGAATCCCGTGCTGTCAGAGCCTATTGTCGGCACCTCATGAGCAGCGTTTATTGTAGCTTTTGAGTTTCTGGCAGCTTTCATAAAGGTTCGGCTACTAATGCATCAAGCTTGAGCCACCGATCTTTCAGGACCGACATTTGCAGAGGCGTCAGGGTGAGCTCAAGAGAGATCTGCGTTAGATAGTATTCGGCCCAGGGATTATTGGAGATTTTTGAATGTATATACCAGCCGAAAGCCCTTTCAGCGCTCTTGCTTACGCCGAGACCTTGTTTATACAGATGCCCCAGGTTGAGTTGCGCCGCACCATATCCTTCGGCGGCTGCTTGATGATATAACTTCGACGCTTTTTCAAAATCCTTTTCCCCGCCAAGTCCCAGGTAGTGCAGATTGCCCAGGGCCGTAAGATATTGAGGGTTGCCAGCGGCAACTTCATGAGCCAGAAAGCTGCGGGCGCGATCGAATTGGCCTTTTGCCATGGCATCCATATAATCGGTCGCGGGCAAATGTTCCATGGCATGTAATACGCCAAGAATGATAACAAGGCCGCATAGAATGGTGGCTGTGACCACTTGGGACAAGGCTCTCATTGCCAGTCAACGCTGCGTTGCCGAGGGGAATTTCCGGAAGGCGTAACCACATTCTGCCCTGCTGAGACTTGCATTTTCATGGACTTCACCCAACAATGGCACGGTTGATTCCAGATTGCCAGTGTCCTGTATTCGTCATCAAGGTGTCAACCATCGACCGTTTACTGCCAACCGGGGACGTGCCATGAACTATCGCCTGCTCGTTTTTACATCCGTTTTTCGCAGCTTTTTCGCATTGATGCTACTAGCAGGTTCCTCATGGGCATTTGCACTGGATAGTGAGCGATGGCCAGCCCTGAAGCAGAGCTATTTCGGAGATTCCCCTATCGTCACGGGGGATAGCGTAATCAGTTTGCAAACACCGAAGCGCGCCCATGATGCGGCTACGGTGCCGGTGGTCATTAACGCGATAGATAAAGGACGCCAGCTTAAAGAGGTCTACCTGTTTGTCGATATGAATCCGGTACCTTTGGCTGGCGTATTCAGCTTCACAGAAGAGGCCGGATTCTGGAACACTCTGGAGACACGTATACGTATAAACGAATATACCCATGTGCGTGCAGTAGGAATTCTGGGCAATGGAGAGATTCACATGTCCGAGCGATTCGTGAAAGCGGCCGGAGGATGCTCCGCTCCGGCGCTAGCAGACATGGATGCTGCTATGGCAAGAGCAGGAAAGATGAAACTTCTGCTCAATGAAATATATGATGATGAAGAGTTACCATCATCTGAAGCCGTCATAAAAATAAGCCACCCGAATAATTCAGGTATGCAATTTGATCAGGTTTCGCGTAACTACATACCCGCGTACTTTGTTAATAATATTACCGCGCAGCTCGACAACGTTGATGTTCTGAACATTGAAACCAATTTTTCAATGAGCGAAAATCCGGTAGTGAGGGTGGCATTCGGTCATGAGGATGTCGCATCAACTTTAAAAGTTGTGGCGAAGGATTCCAAAGGTAACGTGTATAGCCATTCTGCGGAATCAGCGCCGGAGTAATGGCATCGATTAAGGCGACTGCCGTTTGTTGAGTGAGAGCCTTTCTGTCGCACGCTAAATCCCTGGCTGAGCAGGAATGAAGGCTTTTTGCAACGCCAGGGTATGCTGCCGCTGCTGTTAGAAACACCTTAACGTAGATTCCGCCTGGACTTTCTGCATAGCTTCAACGCGTTCTTTCGCCCAGTTTGAATCTCGATAGAAGATACCGCGCTGCCCGCGATCCATCTGTACCTGCATGATAGTTTGAATTTTTTCATAGTCAGCATAAGGGATGCGTTCGCTAATGTAATCAATACTGCATGAGCACTGATGTAGTGACTCATAGCTGTTGCCGTTGGCAGCCATACAACCCAACACATAATCTGCAATAACAGCTGTGGGGTAGCGGTTTTCTTTATTGGTCTCATCGGCTGCCCTGGCAGTGCTCGCAAGGCCGACTGCAAGACAACAAGCCAGAAGAACCTTTCGCTTTATTACCCGCATAATGTTGATGTGTCTCTTTAAGTAAGTTTTCTACATGGCGGGACTACAACCCGTCCGGAACAATCTGTCCGAGACGATCCACCGTTTAATATATTGTTCGACGTGAAAAATTAATTTAGCGATAAAGTTCTTTCAAACCTCTGATCATCATGGCTTGAAGCCGCCTGAATGCGAAAAACGCCACCCGGTACATCATCACTTAAATCGATATTGAATTGGGTTTGACGCATAAGCTCGTTTCCACCCAGATATTGATCACTGGTAAACGGTGAAAAGGTGAGTCGGGTAGCGTCAAGTTCGCTATCGTTGTAGCTTATTGTCTGCTTCACCAGCTCTACATCCTCACTTGCCAGTGCGTCGCGAATTCGGTTGCGAAAATACAGTGCACCTCCGCCAGTTTGTGAGCTGATGCTTTGAGCGATGTGCTCTAGCATGGCGATGATCACTGGATTGCCGCGATAGCCTGGAAATGCAGGTAGCGCAATGTGTCTTTCATCACTGAGGAAATCGATTTCAACGTCGCGACGTCCGTCCTCGTGAGTGCCGGTGATCGAAAGGCTGGCCTCATCACTGACAATCGCCGATGCGTCATCAATGGCCGCGTAAACATAGCTCAGTACCTGATCCTGCGATGTGTTGGCAAGATGGCTGCGATCGTAGATCCAGCTCTGTGCTTCTGACAGCTTTTCAAATGCGCGAGCTTGTCCTGCACTCAATACGAAGATGGTCAATAAGGTCGACAGGCTGAGATAGCAGGTGAGGCGCGATACCTTTCGCATGGTTGTCATTCAAAACACTCTTGCTGAGACTAGGCCTTTCAATGTAGGGCTCGCTTGTCGTTAATGTCAAGGTTTGATATTGCATCTGGGGCCTTGGTGCCAGCTAAGATGCATTTATAGGCATACTCTACTGGCAGTTTTTTGATTGATGAAGAGAGGATGCCAATGAAATGGGTCTATAAGGTGGTTTGCGTGCTTGCAGCGCCGATGCTCTGTTACGCAGAATCTATTCTGGCATCCGACGCAATTCAGGTATCCGAGGTGGCCAGAGGCATATTCGTATATCAGGGAAAGCATGAGGAAATGTCGCTTGCAAATCTGGGTGCTATCGGTAACTCCGGATTTATTGTGGGCGAAAAAGCCGTAGCGGTTATTGATCCGGGGGGGAGCCCTGAGTTTGGAGAGCAGCTAAGGAGAGCTATCGAAAGCACAACGGATGTACCTGTCAAGTATCTGATTCTGACCCACTTTCATCCCGATCATGTTGCTGGTTCAACCGCTTTTGCAGATGTTGAGCATGTGATTGCGCACGAAAAGTATGGGCAGGCGATGACCCAGCGAGCGCAGTTCTACCTGGAGCGTTTCACAAACCTGCTACCGGGGAGTGTGCAGGAAGTTTTTCGATTGCCGACAATGGAAATACGCGTTGGCAAGCCGAAAGAGATTGATTTAGGCGATCGGAGCTTGTCTGTGGAAGCGCACGCAGTGGCACACACGGATAACGACCTGACAGTGCATGACGTTACAAGCAATACCCTGTGGGCATCAGACCTGCTTTTTGCAGGCCGTACACCGTCACTCGATGGCAGTCTCAAGGGATGGCTTAACGTATTATCTATTCTTGATGAGCGGGACTATGAGTTGACTATTCCCGGTCACGGAACACCGGCATCCTGGTCAAACATATATGAACCTCAAAAAGGCTACTTAATTCAATTGAACGATGAAGTTCAGAAGATGATTAATACAAGTATGTCCCTATCGCAAGTGCTTGAAATGCACGATAGTGGCGTGCATCAATCCACTCCATGGGCACTTTACGCATTGCAACATGGTAGTAATTTGGCTAAAGCCTACTCAGAGCTTGAATGGGAGTAGCAGTCAGGGTTGTACCGAACAATTGTATAAATAACTTGAAGTTAACAGCGGAGTAACGATTTTTCAGGCGAGTTTTGCAACGCTTGCTGGTCACTGATCTGGGTCTAAAGGTCACTATTATGGGCCTAAAGATTACTAAGCTACATGCACGAAAAGTGTTGACCGTTGACAGTTACCGGTATAGATTCAGACTATCGTTAAGGCTAGTTCACGAGTCATATGCCTTGACGGTGGTTGTTGAATTGGCAGAAAGCATGTTCGGCAGTGCGCTTTTGTATTGCTTATCGAATTCCCATATTGGTTTTTATATCACTGGCGAAACCCACCATTCCTACCCTCAGTCCAACAGCCGAGGCGTCGTTTGTAACTTTGATTAAACACATACGGCTCATTTTTGAATTCACCACAGGAGCTCATGCACTTCTACGGTGTTTTCCAAGCGTACTTCTACATTTTTAATTGGAGAGAATGATGAGGAAACCTTTTGCCAGATGTATGGTGATCGCGACGATGGCAACACTTGCCGTTGGTTTATCGACGGCTAATGCAAACGAGGGAGTCATGGAGCTGGCTGCTGATCCTGCAAACTGGGTAATGCAGACCGGTGACTACGCCAATACCCGGTATAGCAAGCTTAACGAAATTAACGCCGACAATGCAGGTGAGCTGAAGCCAGTATGGACATTCTCCACGGGTGTTCTCAGAGGGCACGAAGGTGGACCATTAATCGTCGGTGACACAATGTTTGTCCATACGCCTTTTCCGAACCGGGTCTATTCCAAAGACCTGACTCAGGAAGGTCGTATCAACTGGATGTATGAGCCTAAGCAGGATCCATCAGTTATCCCTGTGATGTGTTGCGACACAGTAAACCGTGGTGTGGCTTATGCTGATGGCAAGGTATTTTTGCATCAAGCCGACACGACGCTAGTGGCACTGGATGAAAATACTGGTGAAGTCGTATGGTCTGTGAAAAATGGTGATGCTGGCAAAGGTGAAACAGGTACTGCAGCCCCTATGGTTTACGGGGATAAAGTGTATTTGGGTATATCAGGTGGCGAATTCGGTGTTCAGGGACACATCACTGCATACAACATCGCAGATGGTTCCCTGGCCTGGCGCGGATATTCAACAGGTCCTGATGATCAGACGTTAATGGACCCGGAAATGACGACACACCTCGGTGAACCTGTCGGGAAAGATTCCGGAACAGCTACCTGGGAAGGTGATCAGTGGAAAATTGGTGGTGGAACAACATGGGGCTGGTTCTCATTTGATCCTGAGGAGAACCTGATTTACTACGGCACCGGTAACCCCAGCACCTGGAACCCGGTTCAACGACCAGGAGACAACCGGTGGTCCATGACCATCTTCGCACGCGATGCCGACACAGGTATGGCCAAGTGGGTTTACCAGATGACGCCACATGACGAGTGGGATTACGATGGTGTCAATGAGATGATTCTGGTCGACCAGGAAATGGACGGTGAAATGCGTAAGTTGCTTGTTCACTTTGATCGTAACGGTTTTGGATACACCATGGATCGCATCACCGGTGAGCTGCTGGTTGCTGAAAAGTTTGATCCCGTTGTTAACTGGGCAACGCACGTTGATATGAAGACCGGTCGGCCTCAAGTGGTCGCCGAGTACAGCACCCATCAAAACGGTGAAGACGTAAACACGACTAATGTATGCCCGGCAGCATTGGGTACCAAAGATCAGCAACCTGCCGCCTACTCGCCGGATACTGGACTTTTCTATGTGCCGACCAATCACGTGTGCATGGATTACGAGCCGTTTGAAGTCGAGTACACTGCTGGTCAGCCGTATGTTGGTGCCACACTCTCCATGTTTCCTGGAGGCAAGGTTAGTGGTGATGGAACCGACAACCTCGGTAACTTCATTGCCTGGGACGCGACAAAAGGCGAGATCAAATGGACCATTCCCGAAGCGTTCTCTGTATGGAGTGGTGCGCTTGCTACCGCAGGCAACGTGGTCTTCTACGGCACGCTTGAGGGTCATCTGAAGGCAGTTAATGCTGAAACTGGCGAAGAACTTTATCGATTCAAGACGCCTTCTGGCATTATCGGTAACGTAACAACCTGGGAGCACCAGGGCAAGCAGTACGTCGGTGTGCTGTCTGGACTGGGCGGCTGGGCTGGAATCGGTTTTGCAGCAGGTCTTACAGGTGATACGGATGGACTGGGTGCCGTTGGCGCCTATAAGTCACTGTCCAGCTATACTTCACTAGGTGGTGTACTAACCGTATTCTCACTTTAGATGTGAGTCAGATGCGTAGCGTCTAGTACGACTATGCGAAAAAATGGTTGCACTCACCTTATACAGGTGAGTGCGATTTTGCAGGTTTTATAGCATCGCTTACAAGGTTATGGAATGACGACGAGAAGACTAGTGATCGGCGTTGTAATTGCCGCAGTCGCCACATGTGCTTATTCCACTGTATCGCAGGCTGCAGGATCGACGCGCCAGGCGTTAACAACAGCGCACCTCAGGGTATGCGCAGACCCAAACAATTTACCTTTCTCTAACGAGGCAGAGGAGGGCTTTGAAAACAAGGTAATCAACCTTCTGGCTGAAGAACTTGGAAAGGAGGTCAGGTATACCTGGTTCCCGCAATCAGTGGGCTTTGTCAGGAACACACTGCGCTTAAGGCAATGTGACCTGATCTCAGGTATTACGACTACCAGCGAAAAAGTTCAAAACACAAATCCTTATTACCATTCTGCTTACGCAATCGTTCAGCGCATCAGTTCGCAACCGCCGATCAAAACGATGGCTGACGAACGACTTAAGGAGTTGAAGCTTGGAGTAGTGGCCGGCACACCGCCTGCCGATGTGCTTGCCGCCAACGGCCTGCTGGGTAAACTAAAGCCTTATCATCTGGTAGCTGATACTCGCCGGACAGCTCCGGCAAAAGACGCCGTCATGGATGTGACCACAGGTGAAACCGACATCGCTTTTCTCTGGGGCCCGATTGCTGGCTACTACGCAAAAGAGTTGAATGAATCGCTTGTCGTTACCCCGCTGGTGCAAGAGGACAGCAGGGTGCGTATGAACTACAGAGTCTCTATGGCTGTCAGGTTTAACGAGACGGAATGGAAACGCACAGTGAACGCTGCATTGACTCGCATACAGCCACAAATCGAGGCAATCCTTCATGAATACGGCGTGCCGCTCCTCAATGATCGCGGAGAATGGCTGCCAGAACCTTGATTCGCAGTTTGTTAGTCGGTGTCATCAGTCTGCTGTGCGCATCGTGTCTACCCTTAAGCCATGCTGTAGAAGAGCCTGATGGCTATCGTGTTGATCGCTATGATGATGAGGTACCGGAAACATTAAAGGGTGCTATTCGCGTAACGGCTGTGGATGCGGCAAAACTGCAATCTGAACAGGGCGCGCTGATTGTTGATGTTATTCCAGAGCACATCAGGCCTGATGCCTTGCCGGCAGAACAATTGTGGTTTCCGGTAGATCATGTTGGCATAGCAGGTGCCCTGTGGCTGCCTGATGTAGGCTATGGCATGCTTTCGGACACAACGGAAGATTATTTCATAAATCATCTTGTAACAGCGACGCAGGCCAATCTCGATCATCCAGTAATCTTCTATTGTCGCAGTGATTGCTGGATGTCCTGGAACGCGGCAAAGCGCGCTCTAGGATTAGGGTATACACAGATTTACTGGTTTGCCGATGGCATCGAAGACTGGCAATTTGAAGATCTGGACACGGAGGTATTGACGCCGGCACCTGGAGCACGGCATTAGAGAACCGTGCTTTATCATAGTGCAGGTTTGTAGTGCAGGTTTGTAGTGCAGGCGTGGCTGTCCCGCTTTCCACACTTTACAGCGGGGGCCTCACGTTGCACAATCAAAGATGGAAAAACATTGCATCGTCTCGACACTCGAGAATTCTCAGTAAACCATTATCAACCGTTCAAATAATCTTCTATGTTTATCAAGCTTACTAAATTGCTGTTAGGCGCAACCATGATATTAGCCTCACTTACCGCCGCCGCTCAAGGTGGAGCTGGTTTGCTTGCAGGTGGCGCGCAGGCACTGGCACCGATAACGTTGTCTTCGGGAATGCCATTAGCATCCGAGCCCTATGTTCTTGAATCCGGCAAATATTATGAAATAGACATTGTTTGTGATGGCTCGGCAGAACTTGCGATCAGTGGTGCTCAGTTCTTCAGGAATATCTGGGTTGACGAGGTTGTCATTAATGACATAGAAATTCGACCGCTTGGTCTTGATAGTCTGGAATTTGATGACGAAGGTACGGCCACGATAAAATTTATTGCTATACGCCCAGGCCAATACGAAATCCGGATTCCGGGTACGACTGGAGAGACGCAAAAAGCCGTTTTTACCATTCAGTAATCATCACGCTAAGCTAAACCCTATGTTTTGGAAAGAGGTTATGGTTGTCAATTGCTCCACTATCAAATACAGATACGGGTTGCGTAGTTATATCACCAATCTTGTAGTTGTCATTTTAGCTGTCGGCACATTAATCGTGCACGAGCAGACTCTAGCTTCCAGTGAAGTCAAGTTAACCATACCCATTATATATATTGCACGCTTGGAAGAGCCACACATTCCGCTGTCTTTGCTTGACCTGCCGGTGGAGCGTGAGGGTTTTCTGGGAGCTCAGCTTGCGCAAAATGATAATCAGACCACCGGTGACTTTCTCGGTCATAAATATGTATTATCTGAAGTTATGGTCAGCTCTGAAGAGAGAGTCGAGGAGGTCGTTAGCGCTCTTGACATACCGGAGGCTTCCATTTTTGTTGCTGACTTACTGGCAGATGATTTGTTGGCGTTGTCGGCAGCCTACCCCCAGAGCCTGATAGTCAACACTCGGGCCACTGATGATCGCCTACGCAATGATGACTGCCGCTACAATATTTTCCATGTAGCACCGAGCCGCACGATGATGGCGGATGGACTCATACAATTTCTGGTGTGGAAAAAATGGGACCAGTTGGTTCTGGTAACTGGCCGACATGACGAAGACGCACTGTACGCCGACGCCTTGAAAAATTCTGTAAAACGTTACGGCCTGAAGCTTGTCGATGAAAAGCCCTGGACCTCGATACCAGGCGCACGTAGAACCGACTCTGGGCACCATAACTTGCAACAGGAGATACCCACATTCAGTCGCTTTGAACCGCATGATGTTTTACTGATTGCAGATGAGGCAGATGAGTTTGGTGAATATTTTTCCTATCGTACTGATTCGCCGCGACCAGTAGCAGGTACACAAGGGCTTATGCCCGCTACCTGGCACCGATCACAGGAGCAGTGGGGTGCTACGCAAATACAGCGACGATTTTTTAAACTTGCTCAACGCTATATGACTCCCCGTGACTATAGTGGCTGGGCAGCCATGCGCAGTATTGGCGAAGCTGTTACGCAAACATCCAGCAGTGCCCCTGCAGATATTCGTGAATTTCTCCTGTCAGACAAATTTAATCTTGCAGGGTTCAAAGGCGTACCCTTGACCTTTCGAGACTGGAACGGGCAACTTCGTCAGCCAATTCTTGTGGTAGGGCCGCGGATGCTGGTAAGCGTCTCCCCACAGGATGGATTTCTACATCAGGTAAGTATTCTGGATACTCTGGGTTTCGACAAGCCACAATCCAGTTGCAAGGATTTCTAGCGTACATATTCATGACATAAGCAGGAGCGTTCGCTGCGGTCAATATTCTGAGCGAATGTGCCTGATCTTTTAAACCGAGACAACTATTCAGAACACACCATGAACAGATCATATTGCCATGTGTTGCTGGGGGTGCTGATGAGCTTCACCACAGCACATTCCTACGGTTACTCCATTTATGTTTCCAATGAAAAGGACAATACCATTTCAGTCATTGACGGTGACTCTTTGGAGGTTGTGGATACGCTAGAGGTCGGTCAGCGACCTCGCGGTATCGTGCTGAGTAATGATGGTTCGTTGTTGTTCGTGTGTACCAGTGACGATGATCATGTTCAGGTTCTGGATGTGGAGACGAAGCAGGTTCTACATACGCTTCCTTCCGGACCAGACCCTGAGCTTATGGCGCTGAGCCCGGACGGTAAATTTCTCTACATCGCTAATGAAGACGACAATCTGGTTACCGTTGTAGATGTTGAAGAGCGATTGAAAGTGACAGAAATTCCAGTGGGAATAGAGCCCGAAGGTATTGGTCTTAGTCCGGATGGCAAGTGGTTAGTCAATACGTCCGAGACCACCAATATGGCGCACTTCATCAATACGGAAACACTGGAAATAGAGGCTAACGTGTTGGTGGACACTCGCCCACGCGTTGCTCAGTTCACTGAAGATGGCAGCGAAGTCTGGGTGTCTGCTGAAATAGGCGGGACGGTTGCCATTATTGACACTGACAGCAAAGAGATCAAGAAACGTATTACTTTCGAGGTACGTGGTTTGCCGCCGGAAACCATTCAGCCGGTAGGTATTAAATTATCTACCGATGGCAGTAATAAAGCTTATGTTGCACTTGGACCATCCGCGCGTATTGCCGTTGTGAATATGACAAGCTACGAGGTCGAAGACTACCTACTTGTTGGGCCACGGGTCTGGAATCTGGAATTTTCTCCCGATCAAAAGCGATTGTTTACCACCAATGGTGTTAGTGGCGATGTGTCAGTCATTGATCTTGAAAAACAGCGAGTGATAAAATCCGTCAAGGTTGGTCGATTGCCTTGGGGTGTGGTGGTGAGACCATGAAAACACTGGTAAAAAACCTGTGTATACCGTTAGGTTCTGGTATCACCATGCTGTGTGTTGTAGTGTCGGCTCAAGTACAGGTCCAGGCTCATGCTCAGGAAATAGATCCTGAATGGCCGTGTATACAACGCTTGATCCTGGAGGTATCACCTGCGGTCATGTGGCCCGTGCCGGTTGAGGAAGACACACTTTCGCAATACCGGCAGAATTCAGAAATAAGAGCGTTGGCAGAGGAGTTAGGTGATATCGAGGTCTTCAGCGAATTGCATCAGGAATCTATCAGCAACTTTGCCGATAATGTTGTAGAAGATGAAAAAGAGCATCAACTAACGCTACTGGCAACGGGAGTCGTTGATGTGAGTAACCGTGTTCGTAAGGATTACATTAGTGGTATTAAACGATTTACCAGACAACAGATTGTTATTTCCGAGCAAATCGAGAACACGCTGAACGAGCTAAGCCTGATGGAGGAAAGTGCAGGCACTGATCCTGAAGCGCGGCGAGTGGTTATGGAGACGTTGCGCTGGCACGAGCGTGTTTACGATCAGCGAGAACGTTCCATACAACTGTTATGCGAAGAACCAGTTGAGCTGGAGCAGCAACTCAGCGAAGTGTTGAGATATGCTGCTCAATACCTGCCATAAATTCATGTGCAAGCCTTGGCAATTACGCCATGTACGCACAACCACGATTCGTTCTCTACTGTTTTTTTTTAGCGCGTTATTACTTGAATGCATAAGCTGTGTATACGCAGCAGAGGATGACAAACCTCTGGACTTTGCCTTTACGCAGGAAGCACCGGGCGAGAAGGTGGAAATCGACAATTTTCGCCTGCATGTCAGTTGTATGGGCAGCGGCGACACAACAGTACTGTTTGAGGCGGGGCTGGGCGGCAGCTCCCTGGAGTGGATCCCGATACAGAAAAAAATCTCTGAGCGGGTTCGTGCGTGTATTTATGATAGAGCAGGATACGCGTGGAGTGATCCTTCTCCGCATGCCAGCCATGCACATTCCTTATCGCGTGAAGCCGATATCATGTTAAAAAAAATCGGCGCTGATGGGCCATTGTTGCTGGTTGGGCACTCATTTGGCGGGTTTGTCGTACGCGAACTCGCCTTACGGCGTGAATCCAAAATGATTGGTATGGTGTTGGTTGATGCCTCTCATGAGGACCAGCTTGTTCAGCTTGAAAAACTTGTTGGCAAGAATATGATGCCTAGTGGCACTAGCTTCTTTGTCTCGCCGCCCAATGTCCCTGAATCTTTACCTGACGCAATCAAAAGAAAAATAAAGGCGTTTTCACGAATGCGTAAAACGTATGCCGCGCTGCATTCGGAAATGCAGTTCTTCCGCGAATCGGCAAGTCAGGTCAAGCGCGATAGAGCGGTTGTAGCGTATCCAGTCGCGGTTGTCAGTCGCGGTCTGGATTTGTACGCATCACAGGAATTAGGAGAACAGAAGACTGCCATCTGGGAGGCGCTGCAAAAAGATCTGGAAGCGCTGAGTCCGCAGTCCAGGCGGTTTATTGCCAGGAAGAGCGGGCACCATGTGCATACTGAGAATCCCGATCTGATTGTGAGAGTCATAGAGGAAATACTCGATAACACTTTTATTCAAAATGCAGGCGAAGGGCAGTGACCGACGAAGCCGATACCAGTTGGCCGCTTGATAAGGATCAGCGAATGGCTGACGTAGACGAAAGATCTGAACCACCAGAAAACTCACCTGCCAAAGCTCTGCAAAGACGGCATTTCCTGACAACTGCAACACTGGGTCTGACCACATTAGGGGCCAATGCTGTAGTGTCAGCGGCAACGCCGGAAAGCTGGAAGAGGGCAGGTTCAGGGTTTTCGAACTACGGTCAGGCCGACACGGACAATAATGGCATTATTCGCTGGATATCTTCAAACCCGGCAGTACCTGGAGAGGGCGTTAGCTGGACACCGTTGCACGAACTGGAAGGCACTATTACGCCCAATGGATTGCATTTTGAGCGGCATCATAACGGAGTGCCCGCCATTGACGCTGATCAGTGGTCGCTGTCAGTACACGGACTGACGAAACGTGCCTTGTCTTTTTCATTGGATACCCTGCATCGTTATCCGATGAAGACAAGAATCGGATTTATAGAATGTGGAGGTAACAGCAATACGCTCTGGTATGAAAACCCGGTGCAGGCAGCAGCAGGGCATCTGCATGGCTTGGTATCATGTGCCGAATGGACAGGTGTTAGTCTGTCAACCTTGCTTGATGAGGCTGGGATAGGGGCTGAGGCTAAATGGCTGATAGCCGATGGTCTTGATGCATCTGGTGTTACCGCAAGCCTGCCGTTGGATAAATGTATGGATGATGTGCTCGTAGCACTGTACCAAAACGGTGAGCCTCTGCGGCCAGAGAACGGTTTTCCGGCAAGACTGTATGTGCCCGGTTGGGAAGGCATAGTTAATGTCAAGTGGTTAAGATCACTACAGGTGTCTTCCACACCTTTATGGTCGAAATACGACACTGTCAGTTATACCGATTTACTAAAGGACGGACGTGCTGATCGCATGACGTTCACCATGGGTGTGAAGTCGCTGATTACGTCACCTTCATTGGGCAAGATCCTGCAAAGCGGCTATTGTGAGATTCGTGGTCTTGCCTGGAGTGGGGCAAGCGCTATAAAACGCGTAGAGGTAAGTGCCGACGGTGGTCAACGCTGGCAACATGCCAGGCTTCAAACCCCGGTTCTGGATAAGGCACTAACGCGATTTACAATGGCCTGGCATTGGGATGGCAAGCCTTGTGTGCTAATGAGCCGAGCATTGGACACTGACGGGCGAGTGCAGCCCACTCGACAGTCGCTGATTGATGAGAAAGGCACTAATGTTTATTACCACTACAACGCAATTCTGGCCTGGGAAGTCATGGCTGATGGATCGCTAAGGCATGTGTACAGCTAGCTTAGCTGAAAACCTGTGCTGCGAAAAAATCAACCGTGCAGTTCGCTACGTGAAAACGTAGTTGATAAAAGATGATATTGTTTGCAGCAGACAATTACCAACAAACAAAAAACCTCAGGAGTCACCATCGCAGCAGTTCTCTTTATAATGGTCTTTCTCACGTTGTTTTCCTCGCCACAACTCGCAGATGAAGCTCAAGATATTGAAAAGGCTGGTGGTATCAACCTGGGCACTGAGTTGTCTGATTCACAACTTGAAAATCTACCCAGACATGTGTTTGCTGACGGAACGGGCTTACCCGACGGATCAGGAACAGCCGACATAGGTTTCCCTTTATATGCTGAACACTGTGCAGGATGTCATGGCTCAGTAGGACAAGGTGGTAAGGCGGTAGAGCTCGTGGGTGATGCCAATTTGCTAGCAACTGAATACCCCGATAAAGGAATCGCCGTTTACTGGCCCTATGCACCAACCCTGTATGAGTATATCAATCGCTCTATGCCTCCCGAGACACCCGGTATGTTTAGTATTGATGAAATATACTCACTTATTGCCTATTTGCTTGAGCTTAACGAACTGATTGCCCCTGACAGTGTGCTGGACAGGCAAGTGCTTGGCACATTGCAATTGCCTAATCGAAACGGATTTACAACGATTGGTCGATAAAACCTGTGTTTAAAGGTAGTCTATCATTAGACAAAACAATAATGACCAAGCTATGAACGGTGACTCAACCGATGCAACGACCCTTAAGTATTTGCTGGAAAAAGCTGAAACCATCGCGGTGGTGGGTCTATCGGACAAAGTGCATCGGCCCAGCTATTTTGTTGGTAAATACCTGATCGATCATGGTTACCGGGTGATTCCTGTGAACCCGACTGTTGACGAAGTGCTCGGGCAAAAAAGTTACGCCAGTCTTTCTGACATTCCGGTCAAGGTGGATACTGTGGATTGCTTCAGGCGCTCTGAACAGATGTTGGAGCTTGCAAAAGAGGCTGTCGACATTGGTGCCTCGTGCCTGTGGATGCAACTCGGTGTAGAAAATAAAGAGGCAAAAACGCTGGCCGAAAAAGCCGGGCTGGCTGTGGTCATGAATCGATGTACCAAGATTGAGCACGCCCGACTATTTGGTGGGCTCAACTGGGCGGGCGTTAACACAGGTGTTATCAGTGCACGAAGGCCTCGCAAAATTAATCTGTAACCGGAAACTTGCTCCCATCCAGATTCCGTCAACTTCATTTGGGATTAAATGGCTAAGCAGTGACAACACCAGAACCCATTTCCTGAACAAGCTACCTAGAATAGAGAACCCCAGTCATGGCTGATCGAGAATACGCTCCGGAGACTCTATGCCTGCATGCCGGGCAAATACCTGACCCGCTAACAGGCTCCCGGGCGCCGCCTATTTATCAGACAAGCTCGTATGTTTTCGACAGCCCCGATCACGCCGCCAGCCTGTTCAATCTTGAAACCTTTGGCAACGTCTACTCTCGATTATCGAACCCGACCAACGCCGTTCTCGAGGAGCGAGTGGCGGCCCTGGAAGGAGGCAGGGCCGCACTGGCGGTTGCCTCGGGTATGTCTGCCCAGACCATTGCGACGTTGACGTTGTGCAAGGCTGGTGACGAAATTGTCGCTGCCAGTACCTTGTACGGAGGTAGTTACTCACTTTTGGATGTCAACTTTCGCAGGCTTGGTATTACCACACATTTCGTGAATCCGGATGAGCCGGAAAACTTCGCCAACGCCATAACGCCTAAAACCAAAATGCTTTATGCCGAGTCGCTTGGAAATCCTGGCCTGAATGTGCTGGACATTCAGGCCGTGGCGGACATCGCACATGCCCATGGCATACCCTTGATGGTGGACAACACCGTACCATCCCCCTTGCTTTGTCAACCGTTCAAGCACGGTGCAGATATCGTCATTCATTCGGCTACCAAATACATTGGCGGTCACGGTACATCTATAGGCGGACTTATTATCGAGTCAGGTAAATTTCCCTACGACAACGGAAATTTCCCCGACATGGTGAATGCCTCTGAGGGCTATCACGGTGTTCGGTTCTACGAGACATTCGGCGATTTCGCCTACATTATGAAGGCACGTATGGAGTACTTGCGCACCATGGGACCGTCGATGAGCCCATTCAACGCCTTCACGTTTCTACAAGGACTTGAGACCCTGCACGTGCGTATGGAGAGACACTGCGAAAACGCCATGGCGGTTGCCAATTTCCTGTTAGAGCATGAAAAAGTGCTCTGGGTTAATTATCCAGGACTTGCCGATAATCGATATCGAAAGCTAGCCGATAGATATATGCCCCGAGGATGTAGTTCTCTGATGAGCTTCGGCATTGCAGGAGGATTACAAGCCGGTGTCCAGTTTATCGAAAAACTTCAGATGCTGAGTCATCTTGCCAATATTGGTGATGCAAAGACACTGGTTATTCATCCCGCGTCGACCACCCACCGGCAGTTGAACGAAGAGCAGCAGATAAAAGCAGGTGTTGGGCCTGATCTTATCAGGTTGTCTGTTGGTATCGAACATGTAAACGACATCATCCACGATATTGCCCAGGCCCTGGAGGCGATTTAAATGAACGATGATTGGCACGCTATGAACTACAAGCCTCAGAAATTCTGCACGTGGAAATCAGCACAGCGAGGGTGACGAGTGTGACTATCCCAGTGGAGTTTCCCACCGGGATAACATCTGTACTTCAATACAACACAACACTACGAATACTCTCACCCGAGTGCATCAGGTCAAACGCCTTGTTGATATCCTCAAGAGGCATGGTATGCGTAATAAGACTATCAATATCAATGCGACCGTCCATATACATGTCCACAATCCTGGGCACATCAGTACGGCCCCTGGCTCCACCAAATGCACTTCCACGCCATGACCGGCCGGTGACTAGCTGAAATGGACGAGTGCTTATTTCTTTTCCTGCACCGGCTACGCCGATGACGATACTCTGGCCCCAGCCTTTGTGCGAGCATTCAAGTGCTGTACGCATAACATCGACATTACCAATACACTCGAAAGTGTAATCAGCACCACCGCCAGTGAGCTCAACCAGATGCTCGACTAAATCGCCTTTAACGTCATTTGGATTAACGAAATCGGTCATACCGAACTTTGTCGCTACCGTTCTTTTATCGTCATTAAGATCAACACCAACGATCTGGCGGGCTCCGATCATGCGTAAGCCCTGTATGACATTAAGTCCGATACCACCTAGACCAAACACGACAGCCGTGCAGTTAGGCTCGGCCTTGGCAGTAAACATAACCGCGCCGACCCCGGTCGTCACGCCACAGCCGATGTAGCAGATTTTTTCAAAGGATGCGTCTTTACGCACCTTGGCCAGAGAGATTTCCGGAAGCACGGTGTGATTAGCAAAAGTTGAGCAACCCATGTAATGTAATATTGGTTTACCGTTGTATGAAAAGCGCGACGTGCCATCAGGCATCAGGCCTTGCCCCTGTGTCGATCTGACTTTCTGGCACAGGTTTGTCTTGGGGTTGAGGCAGTATTCGCACTCGCGGCACTCAGGGGTATACAGGGGAATGACATGGTCGCCGGGTACAAGGCTTTTAACGCCAGCGCCAACTTCCAGCACGACACCCGCACCTTCATGACCAAGAATTGCCGGAAATGCACCCTCTGGATCAGCACCTGATCGTGTGAATTCATCTGTATGACAAATACCAGTGGCTTTGATCTCGACCAATACTTCTCCGGCTTTTGGACCTTCAAGATCGACTTCGACAATTTCCAGTGGTTTATCAGCTTCAAAGGCTACGGCTGCGCGGGTTTTCATACTCTCTCCTCATGGTGGTGTGACGTCGATAATAAACGTAAAGCTTTAACAGTGAAAGCCAAGGGTTTTTAAAGTCGGTAGTGATGATTCATTACTTACTGCTTGTATGGGTCTTTTTGCTCGGGGCCTGGCGGCTTGAATCGCTTATGCATCCAGAAGTACTGCTCAGGCTGTAGTCTCACTTGTGCCTCCAACATATCGTTTACTTGTTGGGTGGCTATCTGATCATCATCGCTATTGAGTACCAGGGCTTGACCAATTTCAAGGGTATAACGCCCTGTATTGCCGTGCCGCGTTGGAATCAGCGGCAGCACGTTGGCTCCCGTCATACTGGCTATGCGTCTGGTGCCCGCTGTCGTCAGCACAGGCTGGCCAAAAAACTGAGTCTCTATACCACCGTGATGGCGAGAAACACTCTGATCAGGTGAATACCAGACGATTTCGCCTTGCTTCAATTTACGAATCATCTGTCGCATCTGACGATTATCAATCAATGCTTGTAAAAAACGACTACGACGGTTGGTCAGGAAAGCGGCAAACAATGCATTCTTGGGGGGATCGAAAACAGCCGATACTGGATACCGAGGGCCGAGAATGGCAGCGTTCATTTCCAGCAAGCTAAAGTGGGCCTGTAGAAGTATGACGCCTTTTTTCACAGACAAGGCAGCCTCCAGATTCTCAACGCCGACTAGCTCGAAGCGTGATTCGTAAAAATCCAGTGGCCGGAACCATAAGCTTGCGCCTTCGGCGATACTCATGCCAACATGGGCATAGACCGTACGGCCCATAAGGGTTCTGGCTTCGCTGCTGATATCAGGAAAACCGATTGAGAGGTTTGTCAGTGTAACGCGGCGTCTGCTGGGCAATAGATGCCATGTCAAAGTGCCGATTTTTCTCCCTACGGCAAGCTGAATATCATAGGGAAATCGAGATAAAACCCAGAGCAGCGCAATTCCGGACCAGGTTGGCCAGTACCGGGGAGATAAAAATGATCGCCAGAGGATGGGTTGGGTGGCGGAGTCGGTCATCAAACTGGCGATGTAGGCGGATATGACTACACAGTGTAGTCCCGATCAGTACATCGCGCCTGTCAGAAATCTGCTTGGCCCACGTCGGCCAGTGTCCGACTGTGAATAGGCGGCAGGAAGTTATACGATACACAGGTGTTATAAGAAAAAATAATAGACAATGAGCGTAGATTGTGAATGCGTTGTTATCGGTGCAGGGGTCGTTGGACTGGCCATTGCGGCCAGACTTGCTCAGCAGGGTCGTGAAGTGGTTATTCTGGAATCCAACGCAGCGTTTGGCGAAGGCAGCAGTGCGAGAAACTCCGAGGTCATTCACGCGGGAATCTACTACGCCAGAAATAGTCTGAAGTCGCAGTACTGCGTTCGCGGAAAACAGCTCTTGTATGCCTATTGTCAACAGCGCCATATACCTTACAGACAATGTGGAAAGCTCATCGTGGCAATGGATGAGAATCAGCGTCAACAACTTGAACAGATAAACAGACGGGCGCAGCTGAACGGAGTGGACGATCTGGAACTGCTGACACCGTCTCAGGCATATGCTCTAGAGCCTGAGCTTGCCTGTACCGGGGCGATCCTGTCACCATCAACCGGAATACTCGACAGCCATGCATTGATGGTGTCGTTGCTAGGGGACGCCGAGAATTCTGGTGCAGTGCTAGCGTATCAGACTCGTGTCATCGGGATTTCTTATCATCAACAGAAAAACTGCTTTTCGTTGACAACCGAGCCGCCAGAAAACACATTGCTGAGTGCCAGGTACGTAATCAACGCTGCCGGGCATGGAGCCTGTAGACTTTTCAACACCGTGTCACAGGTATCGCCAACAATGCGCGGGCAGGTGGTGATGTACAAAGGCAATTATTTTTCATTAGCTGCATCTTCGCCTTTTTCCCGGCTGATTTATCCAGTGCCCGAAGAGGCCGGCTTAGGGGTGCATCTGACTTTGGATCTTGCGGGAAGGGCGCGCTTTGGACCTGACGTGGAACCTGTACAGCATGAAACCTATGATGTTGACCCGGCGCGTGCCCAGGGGTTTGTAAAGGCCATTCGCAAGTACTGGCCCGCGTTGCCTGACAATGCACTGCTACCCGACTACGCTGGCATTCGACCGCGCGTCGGTATTAACGGGGACCTGGTTGCTGATTTTATTGTGCAGGGTCCCCGGCAACATGGCCTGCCGGGTCTGATTAATCTCATGGGCATTGAATCACCAGGACTCACTGCAAGTCTGGCTATTGCCGAAGCGGTTACTCAGCGGCTTGATGAGACCATCTGATAATCGAACAAGATCGGCCAAGTACGCAGAATACATCCCGACCCCAGTGCCTGTGAATCAGCCCTGCCAGGCAGGGATAAAATGATGCACACTGCGAACAATCAACTGTGGTGCCTCAGGCAGGAAATACCATGAATTCAACCATAAGACAGTCCATGAATGTTAAGGACTGGACAATGCTCATTGCGTTGTCAATTTTGTGGGGTGGCTCCTTCTTCTTTGTCGGCATTGCGGTTAAAGAGCTAACACCATTGATGATCGTGTTAGTCAGGCTGAGTCTCGCTGCTTTGACGTTGTGGGTGCTTGTTGGTGTATTAAAGGTGGCGCCACCTGCTACGCTTAAGGCCTGGTGGGCATTGCTTGTCATGGGCATCCTGAACAATGTCATTCCGTTTTCTCTTATTGTTTGGGGCCAAACACATATCGAGTCAGGGCTGGCATCCATCTTCAACGCAATGACCCCATTGTTCACCGTTCTTGTTGCCGGCACCCTGTTAGCGGACGAAAGAATCAGTCGTAGTAAAGTCGTCGGTGTATTGCTGGGGCTCTGTGGGGCTGCCGTCATGGTCGGTGTTGATGCCCTTCGCGGTATGGGAGCAGATGTACTTGCACAACTTGCTGTCATGGGTGCAGCGTTATCGTATGGATTTTCGACAACGTGGGGCAGGCGATTTAAAACTCTTGGTCTCAATCCCATTGCTATAGCTGCAGGTCAAGTCACTATGTCTGCCATGGTGCTGACGCCGTTTGCTTTATTTATTGAACAGCCGTGGTTACAAGCCATGCCTGGCATGCAGGTGTGGATGGCGCTTATTGCGTTGGCAACTTTGAGTACAGCGCTTGCGTATATCCTGTTTTTCAAAGTACTAGCGTCAGCCGGTGCTACCAATGTGTCGCTAGTGACATTTCTTGTGCCCATATCCGCGATTTTTCTCGGCTTCGTATTTCTGGGCGAACGACTTCAATGGTCACATTTTTCAGGAATGGCGCTAATCGCTTTGGGTTTGTCTGCTATTGATAGCAGATTATGGCGTCGCTTTGCTGCTTGAAGTGGCAGCGCTTATTGCACACCGCTTGATTGCGTAGACAACTCAACCTCTTCGCGATCGAAGATAACCAGATGATCCAGCTGTAATCGAATTCCGAATTGCTCGCCAACAGGATGGTTGTGGTGTGATGGCGCAAGACATAACAGTCGTGTATTACCAGCCATTGTTAGTGTATACAGATGATCAGCACCACGAAAATCGCGGGCTACGACGGTTGCCTTGTTAGGGCTATTGTCGTCATGAATAATATCGTCGGGCCTGACCAGTAACTCGATGAGTGTTCCGGCTGGAACCTTGGCATTCAGCTCGCCGTGAATGGTACCAAGCTCTGTCTGGATGACGTTGTCTTCGAGCGTATTGCCGCACAGGAAGACACCTTCACCGATAAAATCCGCAACGAATCGATCGGCTGGTGTGTGATAAAGAGCGTAGGCGTTGTCCCATTGCCTCAGCCGTCCTTTGGATACCACTCCAATGTGATCAGCAATGGCAAACGCTTCGAATTGATCGTGAGTAACCAGTACGGCGGTTATACCATCGCGTTTGAGTATCTCGCGTACCTCATGAGCAAGCTGTACACGGCGTTCGGTATCCTGGCTACTGAAGGGTTCGTCAAGCAAAAGCACGGGAGGTCGAGGTGCCATGGCCCGGATCAAAGCCACACGCTGTTGTTGCCCCCCTGAGAGCTGATGGGGGTAGCTGTCCGCATAGCGATGCATGCCTACCAAATCCAGCAACTCGTTGACACGAGCATCCACTGCCCTTCGAGATTTTCCAGGAAGACCAAAAGCGACATTCTTGCGCACTGTCATATGAGGAAACAGCGCCAGATCCTGAAAGACCATACCCACACGCCGCTGTTCGGGGGATACCTGACTGGCATTGCAGGCAACCTGCTTTCCTGCAATATCAAGTTCGCCTTGCGAGGGTTGCTGAAAACCACCAATGACCCGCAACAAGGTGGTTTTTCCGCAGCCACTGGGGCCAAGCAGGCAGCCGATATCACCGGATTCCAATGCGAACGACACATTATCAACGATGCGATTACCGTCGATGTCTACTGAGATGTGTTTCAATTCAAGCTGAAGAGTCATAGCTGTAATCATACCCGATGACATGCATTTCGGCGCGCATGTCACAATGCTGCTCCTGACCGATACTTCTCAGTTTTTTGCCCTAAACTACGCTTTTCAAGGAGACTGGTTGTGCGTTCTTCGTGCCCGACACTATTGCAAACACACCTGCTCGAAGAGCAGGTGGCGCATATCCTCGACAAGCTACATAAGCAAGATATCGAGCTTGATAGCGCAGCGCAATCATCTCTGGATAAATGGCTATTGCCTGTCTGTGCAGTTAGCCCTTATATCACCAGAACCCTGACTCAGTATCCTGATCTGCTGCCCAGACTGATTGCTAAGGGTGCGTTAAGCGCCAGAACCGAAACTTTCGGCGAACAGTCGGACATAGCGCTGCTGTCAGCCGAGCTGCACGATGACCTTCGACAAGCGAATGAAAATAGTTGTGCTGCTGATACCAGCGCTACAGAGGCACTACAGCAGAAAATTCTCAGAGAGTTTCGACATCGGCAACTGGTCAGAATTTTATGGTGTGATCTTACAACTATCAGTTCACTTGAAAAAACCCTTTACGATCTTTCGATACTCGCACAATGCTGTGTGCAAGCTGCCGACCAGTGGACGTTTGACGCGCTAGGCGCACGCTTCGGTATTCCTTGTGATGATGCCGGGCGCGAACAACGGCTTATCATTATCGGTATGGGTAAGCTTGGTGGGTTTGAGCTTAATGTTTCATCGGATATTGATCTTATTTGCATTTTCCCCTCTTCAGGTACCACCAGGGTGACGGACGAGGTGCAAAAATCTCTTGATAACGGTGAGTTTTTTAGTCGTTCGGTACAACGATTTTGCAAATTGCTTAATAGCGTTACCGCAGAAGGCTTTGTCTATCGAGTCGATACCCGGCTACGGCCATTTGGTGAAAGCGGGCCACTGGTGATGAATTTTGATGGTCTGGAAAACTACTACCTGACACAGGCGCGAGATTGGGAGCGGTACGCGATGATCAAAGGCCGCGCACTATGCGGCCACCCTGATGACATTGAGGAGCTCAATGCACTCATAAGCCCTTTCGTTTATAGACGGTATCTGGATTACAACGCGTTTGATTCTTTGCGAGAACTAAAACGCAAGATAGCGTTGTCGCTACTGAAAAAACAGATGGTTGATAATATAAAACTGGGCTCTGGTGGCATACGAGAAATCGAGTTTATCGGGCAGGCGTTTCAACTTGTCAGAGGTGGGCGCGAGAGTCGATTGCGCATTCGTTCCATATTGCAGGTACTGGAGCAGGTGGCGGAGTTGCAACTGCTTGAAGCTACCGAAGTTGATGCGCTTGTCAGTGCTTACAAATATTTGCGCAGGGTTGAAAATGGCCTGCAAATGATTCGTGATGAGCAAGTGCACACATTGCCAGAAAATGAGGAGGATCAGCATCGCCTGCTTTGTATTCTTGATGAGCCAGACTGGCAGACATTCAAACTGACACTGGTCACTCATCAAGAGCACGTGGCACGATGTTTTTCGAATCTGTTCGAGTCACAAAATTATGATGAAGGGGCAGGTGAGGTTGATCGCGCTGATGAGCTGGAGGCTGCGCGCGATATCTGGGCCGCCCTGGGTGCAGAGTCCATTGCTGACGAGGAGCGACGAGTCGTTCTGTTCAATGCAGGGTATGCGGCTGATGAGTCATTATTGGCCAATATCAGCACGCTGGTACGTGGCAGCTTTTATCAGCGCTTGACGGCGGTAAGCCAGCAACGAGTTGATCGGCTGGTACCCTTGATCCTGATGCTGGCGCGCAAGACGGATCTACCTGGTGCTACGCTTGACAGGATGCTGTCGCTGGTACGGTCTGTCGTTGGTCGTGGCGGGTATTTGCAGGTATTATGCGAACAACCGGAGGCGCTAGCGCATCTGGTGGCCTTGTTTTCAAAGAGTCGCTGGCTGGCAGGTTTTGTTGCCAGGCAACCTATGGTCATTGACGAGCTGCTGACCAATGCAGCAATGCATGTTGATGCCGAGTCAGTTGCCGAAGAGACGCAAGAGCTTATCAACAGGCTGCGATTTAGTGAGCTTGATGTACAGATGGATTCACTGCGTCATTACAAGCAAGGGCGTGAAATGCGCATTGCCTGCGCGCAACTCGATGGCAGCCTAAGCCTTATGCAAGTCAGTGATCAGCTTACGTGGTTGGCTGAGTCGGTTATAGATGGTGTCATATCGCTAGTCAGCGATCCGCTGATAGCACGTTACGGTAATCCAGGCTATTCACAAAACGATAAGCGTATTGCATCCAATGTGGGTGTACTTGCCTACGGCAAACTCGGCGGGTTTGAGTTGGGTTTCGGCTCTGATCTTGATCTTGTTTTTGTTCACGACAGTGCAGGATCGAAGCAGGTGACAGACGGAGAAAAGTCTGTCGAAAATGCTGTGTTTTACGCAAAGCTTGCTCAGAAGCTAGTGCATTTCATGAGCACGGCAACGCCTGCAGGCGTGCTGTACGAGATTGATCTTCGTCTACGGCCTAATGGCAGCTCTGGCGTGCTGGTAACCGGCATAGAGTCGTATGCAGCGTATCAGCAGAGTGATGCCTGGACGTGGGAGCATCAGGCGCTGATGCGTGCCAGAATGGTTTACGGTGATGAAAGCCTGCTAATACGTTTTGACAGCATCCGGCAGCAGATTCTTGCAAAGCCCCGCCCGGCAGAGGAGTTACGCTTGTCGGTAGCAAAAATGCGCGAGCGGATGCGTTCGGCATTGGGTAATTCCCAGGTCGGCCAAATGCACCTGAAGCAGGATACAGGAGGGGTCGCAGATATCGAATTTATCGTTCAATACCTGGTTTTGGCTCACTCGCATCAACATCCAGCGCTACTGATGTTTACTGACAACATCCGCGTGCTTGACACGGTTGAGAGACTGAATTTACTGTCATCCGAGGATTGTCAGGTCCTGCGCAACAGTTATCTGGATTTGCGAGAGCGTTTGCATCTGCAGGCTCTGGATCAGGCCTCGGCCATTGTGCCGCTGGATGAGCAGCTGATCGGTCTTCGTGAGGCGATAACCTCGCTGCGCCAAAAGATTCTCGGCGAGGCCCAGGAGTCCGTCAACGTCATATTCTAGGATTCAGCGGATCGGTGCGCGCTCCTGACCAGGCAGCCTTACGAAGGCCCATATTTTGCCCCCTTCTTTGTCAACTATGGGCCTGCGCAAACTTGTAGGGCCGCCTTCGGCCTTGATCGTTAATCTCGGACAGGCTCCTGCCTGGGGACTTCGCACTTGTCACGGTTGAAAATCTGCGCGTAGCTCGTTAGTTGTCCCACCTGCTGCTCAGAATCAGTAAACTCTGTATACCCTTGATTCAAATTCAATAGGCAGTTTAAATGGCAGACCAACCCAACGCTCAGTCGCTCGTCGAAGTCACCCGTGATGAGCTTCCGATTCACTGTCCCACCCCGGGTAGCACCCTGTGGGATAGTCACCCGAAGGTCTATATCCCGCTGGATGACGCACCAGAAGCCAAGTGCTCCTACTGTGGAACGGTGTATAGATTAGTTGCAGAAAAAAGCGCTACCAACTGACAGATTCCTTCCCGGATTAGACGCATGTCCAAGCCTGAAAGGGTGGTAACGCAGAAATTGCCAGACGCCATGGGCGGTGTTGTTCGCTATGTATCCGATCCAGAGCACCCATTTGACCCAATCTGCCTAGACACTGGTGCGCTTGCCTCGGCAGGTCTTATTACGGGTGAGGCATCGGCAGGTCGTGGCAATACCGTTTTCTTCACGCTGCGAGAACAACCGTTGGTTCTCCGGCACTATCGTCGCGGCGGACTCATACGACATATCAGCAAGGCACACTATTTTTTTTTCGGCCTGCAAAAAACTCGTGCCATGCGCGAGTTTGATTTGTTGCTTTTTCTACAAGCCGAGGGTTTGCCTGCCTCATTACCCTACGCGAGTAGAGTGCTGCCAAAAGGCCTGCTTTATATGGCTAGTCTTGTCACTTATCGTTTGCCGGGCAAGACGCTGGCTGAGCTTCTGCTTGCCGATGGGTCTCTGTCGCCTGAGCCTGCAGTTGAAGAACGTTTGTGGCGCAATGTGGGCGAGTTGATAGCTCGCTTTCATCTGGCTGGCGTCTACCATGCTGACTTGAATGCTCACAACATCATGCTCGATGAAGAAGGCACTATCTCATTGCTGGACTTTGATCGTGGCAGAATCCGCGCTTTGCCAGAAGATCCATCAATAGCAGGATGGTGTCTTGATAATATGCGAAGGCTAGAGCGTTCACTCAATAAAATCGCTGTAACGATGTCGGGCAACAAATCAGATATCAATAGCCTTCCCGCAAAGCTTGCCTTCTGCCAAGAGCAGTGGGCTATCAGTTTGACATCGTCTGCTCACTCTTGAACTCTATCTGGTGTCGTTGTCCGCAGCACATTCTCGTGTTGATGGCTATCAACCCTGCCATTGCCAGGCAGTAGTGCATCAAGATAATCGTCCAGCACACCTTCACTGATTTTCGCCTGGTTTCTGGCCCTCGCAGCCATTGCAGCATACGCATCCTGATTATCAAGAACCGCGAGAAAAAACGCCACCACCTCATTAACATCCATGGCAATGTTTAGCGCATCGTGCTCGCGTAACGTTTTTACCATATCATCAAAGTTAAACGTATGCGGACCGACGACTATCGGATTGCTATGCCTTGCTGCCTCCAGCATATTATGCCCGCCACGCTCAATGAGAGAACCACCAATAAAGCTTGCGACGGCATAGGTGTACCAGGCTTGTAATTCTCCCAAAGTGTCAGCGATATAAACTGTATGTTGTGATTCAAGCGCTTCGCCGCGGCTTCGCAAGGCGCATGGTATGTCGTGCCTTGCCAATTGCTTCTGAATTGCAACGCCTCGCTCAGGGTGTCGGGGTACGATAACTAATGCAGCTTTATTCGGCGCGTACTGCTGTTGCCCGGACCATTCAAGCGCCAATTGCAACTCCTCATCCTCGTGAGTTGATGCCGCCAGCAGGTATATCCTGTCCAACAGCCGACCGTTGTTGATTTGCTCATCATTGCCCACGTTGGCGTATTTCAAATTGCCAATAATTCTGATCGACGTTGGCGTAGCACCCAATTCAACAAATCTGTTAGCGTCATCTTTAGAGCGCGCGAGTATCCTGACACCTGCCAAGGCCTGTTTGAATGTCTGGGACAGTAAGCCGTTGGCTTGTGAGCTTGTCTTGTCGGATAAGCGTGCATTAATGATTGTCAGAGGTATCTGGCGCGCTTTAGTTGTCGCATACAGCCAGGGCCAGATTTCGGTTTCAACCAGCCAGCCTTCTTGAATAGTGGCCGAATTGAAAAATCGCCGGCACGCACCGGGTAAATCAACAGGCAGGTACTTGTGTTGCACATGCGGTAATGCCTGTTGCGCAAGAACAGTCATACCGGTTGGTGTAGTGGTTGTCACCAATAGCGGTGTTTTCAGTGCTTTGAGTAATGGCAGCACGGTAAATATTTCACCGACCGAGGCTGCGTGAATCCAGATTACTGCAGGCTGTTGCGGCTTTGTTCTGGACTGCGAATATAGCCCAAAACGTTGCAGGAGATAACGCTTGCCGCCATCTTTCGTCCCTCTCCACAGCGTGTAGGCAATAACTAATGGGGATAGCAGCCTGAGCAGACAACGATAGAGCCAGACAGGCTTGCTTGCGCTGGGCGTTATCTCGGAAATGTGTCGCTCGGCGTTTTGCTTATTTGGTTTCTGAGAAAGCCAGAGAGCGGTTTATAGCGTAGAGGTCGTCTTCGGATAAAATTCCTGACGCTGCTCGAAGGTTCAGGGTGTTGATGATGTAGTCATAACGAGCCCCGGCGTAATCAGATTTTGCACTGAAGGTATCGCGTAGAGCTTGCAGTACATCGACAGATGTTCTGGTACCTGCGCGAAACCCTGCATCGGTGGCGTCGGCTGACTGTTGAGTTGAAACCAGCGCCTGGCGCAAAGCGCGTACTCGGCTGATGGACGCCCGCACGCCTCGATAAGCATCACGTGTCTGTTGTGTAGTGGTGCGTTCTTGCGCAAGCAGTTGCTGCTCGGATGCCAGAGCCTGTGATTTGGCTTGAGCAACTTGTGCGTTGACTCTGCCGCCTGTGATGATTGGCACGCTAAGCTGTAATTTGATATCGGCAACATCACGATCGCCGCTGAAGCCCTCTGAGGTTGTAGATAGAGCTGATCCCTGAATATCCAGCGTCGGTAAGCGGTTGGCACGTTCGATGGCAATCTGTGTGCTGCTACTTTCAGTGGCCAGGTGGGCTATCAGCAGCTCAAGGTTCTGCTCCTTTGCACGTGTCACCCAGGCATCGATATCCGCCGGGTCTGGCGTATTAAGTGGCAGGTCACTGGCCAATGGAGTAAGCAGTTCGGCATCTACCCCGCTGACGCGCAGTAGTGCCTCGCGAGCGGTAAATAACTGATTGGATGCGGCTATTTCCTGAGCAATGGCCAGATCGTACTGAGCTTGCGCGGAGCGTACATCGGTAATGGGAACCAGACCAACATCAAAGCGGCGTTCGGCCTGCTCACGTTGACGGCTGATAGCCTGAAGTTCTGATTGGCTGAATTCGACATTGGCCTGTGCACGCAAAACATCGAAGTAAGCTGTAGCAACACGCAGGATTAATGTTTGTCCCACTGCTGCGTACTGTGCTTCGGCCTGCAGGACGCTGATTTTTGCCTGATCCAGTAACTTGCCGTTGGAGCGATTAAACAATGTCTGGTTTAAAGTCAGAGACAAAGCGGTCTCTTCATAAGGCCCCTCTCCATCATCTGCCAGCGTGGTCAAACCGGCTTCTGCTCCGAAAGACAGTTGTGGAAGGAATGCCGATCTGGCTAGCGGTACACTTTTTCTGGCAGCTTCCAGTTCAAATTGTGCCGCTTGATACTCAGCATCGTAGTCCCTTGCCTGTTCGTAGACCGTTCGCAGATTGGTGCCCTGATCCAGCCCTGTGCTCTGAGCCTGTAGACCAGGACTGCAGGTCGCCGAACTCATAGCGATAACGAGAGAAAGTGTTTGAGTGCGGCAACGAAACAACAGATTGCCTGGCGCTGGCCTATCGCCAATAAATCGAAGGAGGCGATCAGTGCGCCAACCGTTTTGTTCAGACATGGTTTTACTCACGATGATCATCAGAATACGAAGCCGGGTGATACGGAATCAAAATTGACCAATGGGTCGATGCTGGCTTCAAACAGGCTTTCCTTTCCCCATTCGTTGTCACTAATACGAGTCACTACAACGGCTTCCATGGTGGGTCGGGACGATTCGCCGATCATGGCGAAAAGTCTGCCGCCGACGTTGAGCTTGTTTCGGTAATAATCCGGTATGGCAGGCACCGCGCCGGAAAATGCGATGGCGTCATAACCATCTCGGGCATCCCAGGCTTTCGATGCATCCTGTTGAGAGATGGTGATATTTGATACACCCATATCAGCGAGACGTGCTGTGGCAGATTCCGCCAGGGCGGGGATGATCTCTATACTGTCGACGTGGGCACTCAGACGTGCCAGGCAGGCCGTCAGGTAGCCGCTACCTGTGCCGATTTCCAGTACAGTATCTGTAAGCCTGAGTAACAGAGCCTGCAAGAGTCTTCCATCTACCGTCGGCTTCAGCATATTCTGACCGTGACCGATGGGCAACTGAAAATCGCTGTAGGCCACGCCCTTATGTTTGGGTTCGAGGAACGACTCGCGCGGTACTTCAGCAAGAACATCCAGAACATGTTGGTCAAGCACGTCCCAGGGGCGTACCTGTTGCTCGATCATATTATTGCGGGCAAGCTGTAGATCCATGGAATAGTCACTAATTTAAACGATGAAAAATGTACGGAGCCAGTTAGGTGAACGACGCGCCTCGCTTGACTTGCGAATTATAGGCCAAACGCAGCCTCCTGCCGTCGATAGCCTGAATGCAAGTTTGCTGTACAGTCGACAGGGTGCCTGCGAGGCAACATAAAGTCTCTTATCAAGAACGAGCGTAGATGGGCTGCGTGCAGTTCTTGATTACTGGATCAACTCACCGGTGACGAGTCAAAGTAAGCTCCTGCTGGGGGTAAGATCCTACTCGGGAACTACATTAGATGCCTGAGGGCCCTTGTCGCCTTGTTCGATATCGAACGTAACCTTCTGCGCTTCGTTCAATGTCTTGAAGCCCTCGGACACAATGGCAGAGAAATGTACAAAAACATCCTCGCCACCGCCATCCTGTGCCAAAAATCCGAAGCCTTTAGCTTCGTTAAACCATTTGACAGTTCCTGATGCCATTGTCGTCATCCCGTTGCTCTAGTCGTATAGTCGGCGCGGTCAGTGGCGTGCTTGGCTTAACTCTTACCGCGAGCGCCGCCGCGCAACTGCAGTTTACTGCTTTTTGTGAGGTTGGCCACAGCTTTCTGGAGCAAAATTCGCGATTGTTGAAAAAAGTGCCAGAAAATAGTGTTAAAAAATGCGCCCATAGGGTTACTCTGGAGCCTTGTTTTCAGGCGAAGATTGCTTGTCAACACGAGGCTTTCGGCGCCTTCTGGATCGTTTTTTTCTGCTTGCCGGATCTGCCGGTGAGGTGTTTGATGGCTGGCCATCGATGTCGCCTGTTTGCGCAGTGATTGCTGCGGGTTGGGCGCTAGAGGATGTACCGCCAGCGCGCGAACGGTTGCGAGCTCTACTTTTGCTGTTGCCTCGTAAAGATGAGCCTGAATTGCCTCGTCCGGAGCGGTCTGACCCCGATTTTCTTCCCTGCCCTGGTTGGTCTGGCCGGTCTCGTTCTACCCTGACTCTTGGCTTGGGTTTAACAAGTAATTCATCGCTGATCATCTCGAGGGGGATGCTCTGGCCGATGTATTCCTGAATCTCGGGTAATGAAAAGGAGTAGTTTTCACAGGCAAAACTGACGGCCATACCTTCAGTGCCAGCACGCGCTGTACGTCCAATACGGTGAACGTAGTCTTCAGCCTGTTGAGGGAGGTCAAAATTGAAAACATGGCTGACATCATCAATGTGCAATCCGCGAGCTGCTACATCAGTCGCAATAAGTACCGGCAGGTTTCCAGCTGTAAATTGAGCAAGAATTTTCTGACGCTTACTCTGACGAACATCGCCAGACAACGTCCCGCAGCGGATATCGTTGCCTAAAAGATAGCCTTCTATTTTTTCGGCAGTTCTCTTCGTGTTGACAAAAACAATGGAACGAGGTGGTTGCAATAAATCTAAAAGTCCAAGTAATAAAGGAATTTTCTCGTCATCAGCAGGTTGATAAAGGGACTGGCGAACGCCTTTCGCTGTAACCCCTGTGCTTTCGGTCTTGATGGGCTCGGGATTGTCCATGTGTTCATAGGCTAGCTCCATCACACGATGGGATAGCGTCGCCGAGAACAGCATACTCAGTCTTTTACCTGGGTCGGGCATGCGTCGCAGCAGAAATCGGATGTCTGCTATAAAGCCGAGATCGAACATTCTGTCTGCCTCATCAAGGACGATAATTTCAAGCTTTTGAAGGTCGAAAATCTTCTGTTTGAAATAGTCGATCAGTCGCCCAGGTGTGCCGATTAGCACATCCACACCTGCAGCGAGTTCCTTGCGTTGTTTTTCATAGTCAATGCCGCCGTAAACGACGGCGCATTTCAGGTCGGTGTGTACGCTCAGCGAATCGGCATCTTTTTTTATCTGCATGGCCAGCTCGCGTGTAGGTGCAATCACCAGCATGCGCGGTTGGTCTTTGCGTTTTTCTTCTGATGGTTTGCTAATAAGCCTGGCGAAGCTGCCCAATAGAAAAGCCGCGGTCTTGCCTGTGCCTGTTTGTGCCTGGGCCGCTACATCCTGCCCGTGGGCAATGACAGGTAATGTCAGTCCCTGAATTTCTGTGCAGTAGCGGAAGCCTAGCTCGTCAGTTGCCTGCAGCAAGGCATCCGGCAATCCAAGTTCCTTGAAAGAAGGCGTGGATGTCGCCTTGGTGGTGACGGTCAAGTTATCTGTCATACATTCCGGGCCATGCGATCTGATAAAGTAGTAAGAAAGTGCATCGCTATTGCGGAACTCTTTCCTGCGGATATCGCCACAAGCGCTATGTTGGTATCAGGTTTTGGCATACTATAGGTGTAGAGCGATCAGCGGTTCTGAAGTCTTGCTTTGAAGTCAAATTGACCCCAATATACACTGTCGCGGTACAACACCTTACTGTATATGGTGTTCCGCCAGTACTTTATTATTCAACTCCTTCCATGGTTTGGCACCTTGCAACGCTGTTATTGAGAGATAAACATGAGCGATCACATCACCGCCGTTACCGACGCCGATTTCGAAGAGCAAGTCCTGAAGTCCGATACCCCCGTTCTGGTGGATTATTGGGCAGAGTGGTGCGGGCCGTGTAAAGCGATTACCCCCGTACTGGAAGACGTCGCTCCCGGGTATTCCGGTAAGGTTAAAATCGTCAAGATGAACATCGACGAAAATCCCAACACGCCACCAAAATATGGCATCCGCAGCATTCCTACTCTTATGCTGTTCAAGAACGGCTCAGTGGAGAGTACTAAAGTTGGAGGCCTGAACAAGTCTCAGCTAACTGAATTTCTCGATCAGAACGCTTGACGATAAATTTCGCTCCGCAAATTCGTCACGCAAATCTTTGACTAATGCAGGGCCACTGCTTTTGTGGCCCTGCTGCAATCCAGTTTTCGGATTCAAACTCGCTCGTTGTCGTCTGGTCACTAGTAGCAGCAGCGCCAATCCCGCATTGGTAGTAGACATGCGCTAATTGTCGTGTTAACGTTTAACCATCGCACCAGTTCAGCCCGCTCTTCCGCAGCGCGCCCCGTGCACAAACCAGATCAAACCTACGCACTTTTTCCAGTTACATACTGACTTGCCCAGTGTCGTGTTACCTTGGGCCTTCCCTCCCTCAGGCGTTTTCCGCCATCTCTACGCTTAAACGTGTATGAACCTGACCGATCTTAAAAAAAAGAACCCGACAGAACTTATCGAGCTCGCCGAGTCCATTGGTGTGGAGAGCGTCGCCAGACAACGTAAACAGGACATCATATTTTCGATCCTGAAAGCGCAGTCTCGTAAAGGCGAAGATATTTTTGGTGGTGGCGTACTTGAAATACTGCAGGACGGCTTTGGGTTCTTGCGTTCCGCCGACAGCTCCTACCTTGCTGGTCCCGATGACATCTATGTGTCACCCAGCCAGGTGCGACGCTTTGCGTTACGCACTGGAGACAGCGTGTCCGGCAAGATCAGACCACCTAAAGAGGGCGAACGTTACTTTGCATTGCTCAATATCGACGAGCTTAATTTCAGCCCGCCGGAGCAAGCTAAAAATAAAGTACTGTTCGAAAATCTTACCCCCTTGCATGCCAATGAACGCATCACCATGGAACGTGGTAACGGCAGCACTGAAGATATTACCGCACGAATTATTGATTTCGCAGCGCCCATAGGTAAAGGGCAGCGTGGACTGATCGTTTCACCGCCCAAGGCGGGTAAGACATTGATGCTGCAAAACATCGCGCAGAGTGTCGCTGCCAATTCGCCGGATTCACACCTTATCGTTCTGCTCATCGACGAAAGACCGGAAGAGGTTACGGAGATGCAGCGCATGGTGCAAGGCGAGGTTATTTCCAGTACGTTCGATGAGCCTGCTGCACGTCATGTACAGGTGGCAGAAATGGTTATCGAAAAAGCCAAACGGTTGGTGGAGCATAAAAAGGATGTTGTCATTCTTCTCGACTCCATTACACGATTGGCGCGTGCTTATAACACCGTCGTCCCATCCTCAGGAAAAGTGCTTACGGGTGGTGTCGATGCTAATGCATTGCATCGTCCCAAGCGCTTCTTCGGTGCTGCCAGAAACATCGAAGAAGGCGGTAGTCTGACAATTATCGCGACTGCACTGGTCGATACTGGCTCCAAAATGGACGAAGTTATCTATGAGGAATTCAAGGGCACCGGTAATATGGAGCTGCACCTTGATCGTCGAATTGCCGAAAAACGGGTATTTCCGGCTATCAATATTAACCGCTCGGGCACTCGACGGGAAGAGTTGATGATGGATCAGGAGGAGTTGCAAAAGACCTGGATATTGCGCAAGTTTATCCATTCCATGGACGAGATTGAGGCGGTTGAATTTCTCCTCGGTCGCTTGCAGCAAACCAAAACGAATAACGAATTCTTTGACGCGATGAAGCGGTAGATATCTGCAACGTCATTTTTCGGATGCACATGGTTCCTCACCTACGCGGAAATATTGAAAACGTCACATCATTAGATTGCCTTATGTCCGATATCCGACCGATATCGGACGCCATCCCATTCGATGCAGGCAGCGGCGCTGTCAGCCTTGTTTTTTGCCTCCTTCAGGTTTTTACCTTTAGCCGTTGCGCACAGTACTCGACCACCGTTCGTCACCAACTGCTCATCCAGCATACGGGTTCCGGCATGAAATACCTTGCTGCCATTACTCTCGGCATCGCTGATACCTGTAATAGGTTTGTTCTTACTGCTGCCCACCGGGTATTCACCTGCAGCCAGTACCACGCCAATCGCAGACCCGTCAAACCATTCGATGTCAGCTTTTTCCAGCGTGCCATCAACTGCGTGATCGAGCAAGGCCAGTAGATCACTCTGCATGCGCATCATTAATGGCTGTGTTTCCGGATCACCGAGGCGGACGTTGAACTCCACTACTCGAGCCTTGCCACTGGCGTTAATCATCAAGCCGACATAAAGATAGCCGGTAAAGGGCATGCCTTCATCTGCCAAGGCATTAATAGTGGGTTCGACGATATCGCTCATCACGTGCTCGTGCACGACCCTGGTCACCACCGGTGCAGGTGAGTAGGCTCCCATACCGCCTGTGTTAGGACCGATGTCTCCTTCTTCGCGAGCCTTGTGATCCTGACTGCTGGCCAGAGCGATACATTGGCGCCCGGACACCACCACGATGAAGCTTGCCTCTTCACCATCAAGAAATTCCTCGATGACAACTCGCGCGCCCGCTGCCCCGAATTGCCCGTCGAATATAGAACGGATAGCAGCGTTAGCCTGATCGACGCTCTGGGCTACGATGACTCCCTTGCCAGCGGCAAGTCCATCGGCTTTGACAACAATAGGAGCACCTTTTTGTGCGACCCATTCGATGGCTGAATCAGATTCACTAAATGTGGCATAAGTGGCAGTTGGAATAGCATGTCTTGCCATAAAATCCTTGGCAAATGCTTTGCTGCCTTCCAATTGGGCAGGCTTGCTGCGAGGGCCGAAAATTCTAAGGCCCATAGATTCAAATTCATCGACAATGCCTGCTACCAGCGGTGCTTCCGGGCCGACAATGCTCAGGTGAACGGTTTCTTTTTTTGCATACGCTGCCAGTGCCGGTATGTCGTTGGCATCGATGTCTATGCAGTGAACCTTGTCTTCGCCTGCCATACCCGGGTTGCCCGGTGCGACACTGATGCGCGTGACTTGAGGTGATTGAGCCAGTTTCCACGCCATGGCGTGTTCACGTCCACCACTGCCAATTAATAGAAGATGCATAGAATGCGGGTAGCAAGTTACTTGAGTGAGCGCTATTCTATCGCACCCTTCGATGAGCTTTCTTGCTCTATGGCAGACCCTTCGACCACGAATGCTCATGCAGGCTCTGCAACGTCGTCGCGGCTGACTGATATTTCTGCCTCGGCGGTTGGTACGGGTATTCTGGCAGCCGTCATCGGGTTTACTGGCTCCTTTGCCATTGTGTTGCAAGGACTGCTATCCGCGGGAGCCACTCAAGAACAGGCAACCTCAGGGTTGACTGCTCTGTGTGTGGGTATGGGGTTGTCGGGGATTGTGCTTGCCTTTCGCTACCGTATGCCTATTGGTGTCGCCTGGTCCACCCCTGGAGCTGCGTTATTGATAGCGTCGGGCGATACTCTCGCCAATGTCAATGAGGCTATTGGTGTCTATATTTTCAGCTCGATCTTACTGATAATTGCAGGTTGGTTCAGGCCGCTTGGAAGGCTGATCGAAGCCATTCCTGCAACACTGGCCAACGCCATGTTGGCTGGGGTGCTTCTTGGCATATGTCTGGCGCCGGTACAGGCACTTGCGATTGATCCTTATATCACCGTGCCGCTATTGCTGACCTGGTGGATAGTTGGGCGTGTCAACCGCTTCTTTGCGGTGCCGTGTGCTTTCCTGGTGCTGATCGTGCTGGTTGGACTGCGTGTTGGGCTGCCTGATGATTTTGGCGCACAGTTGCAAGGTAGCGTGGTACCCAATCTGGTATGGATACCCCCGGTGTTTGATGCCGGAGCGTTGGTCAGTCTGGGAATTCCTTTGTTTATCGTTACCATGGCGTCGCAAAATGTGCCGGGCGTGGCGGTGCTCAAGGCAGCTGACTACCATCCCAGCGCAGGTCCATTGATATTGAATACGGGTCTGTTTTCCTTGTTGAGTGCCCCGTTCGGGGCACATGGTATTAACCTGGCGGCTATTACTGCGGCGATGTTTGCAAGCAATGACGCCCACGCCGATCCACAACGACGTTACTGGTCGGCGGCGGTGGCTGGCATGTGCTATGTCATTATAGGGCTACTGGCCGGAGTAGCCGGACTACTGGTAACACTTATCCCAGGCATACTGATTGAGGCTATTGCCGGACTTGCATTGTTGGGAGCATTTTCTGCGGCCATTGTTGGTGCGCTGGCAGATGTACAACACCGTGATGCTGCAGCTATTACTTTCCTGTTTGCAGGCTCTGGCCTGGCATTTTTTGGAATCGGTGGTGCATTCTGGGGCTTGTTGATCGGTGGCATAATGTATGTTGTAACAACACACGTTGAACACAAAAAAACTTCGCAATGACAAGCGCTAAGTTATATGACAATTGACTGCCGATCAGCACTGTATATGCCGGCTAGCAATGCCCGAGCGCTTGCAAAAGGACCCAGCCTTGCAGCCGATGCCATTGTCATTGATCTGGAGGACTCAGTATCCGCTGACAATAAATCAATGGCACGGGATCAAGCGGTGAAGGCCTTGTTGCAAAACAATTATGGTTATCGCTTGAGAGTGCTTCGCGTCAATGCTGCCAATACACTCTGGCACCAGGATGATATTGAAGCGGCTTCACGCTGTCGGCTTGATGCCATCGTGTTACCCAAAGTTGACACTGTTGATGACATCGCCCGATTATCCGGTGTCATGGATCAATATCCAACTCTTGCTAACTGTTCAGTGTGGGCAATGCTGGAGTCCGTGCAGGCTGTGGTCAATGCTAACGCTATCGCTGAAAGTGTTGCCCTCTACCCAAGGTTATCGATGTTTCTGGTGGGTAATAACGACATGGCCCGAGCAGCAGGAATGCCAGTGCAATCTGACAGAACCTATCTAGTACCTTGGATAATGGCGATAGTGGCAGCTTGCAAGGCAAATAATTTACAGATTCTGGATGGGGTGTACAACGATTTTGCCGACATTGACGGCTTTGAGAATGAGTGTGCACAAGGTGCTGCCATGGGGATGAACGGCAAGACGCTTATTCATCCAACGCAGTTAGCCGGGGCCAATCGAGCATACTCACCGTCACAGATCGAACTTGAGTCTGCAAGAATTACCGTGCAGAGATTTGCACTTGTTGAAAATGCTGGCAAGGGTGCTATATCGATAGATGGCCGAATGGTAGAGAGGTTGCATTTGGAGATGGCCGAAGATCTGTTAAAGCGTGCACAACGACTCTGCGAACGAGTATGAAGACACTCGGTATACCATTGATGCTATTACTGATTGCCATCTCGGCAATCGGTCCAATGGCGCTCAATGGCGTCTTGTCGCCAACTACGACCATTATGGTTGAACTGTTTACCCGATATGAAGTGGAACAGATGGTACTTACCGTTTTTCTGGCGGCTACTCTTGTATCTCAGCTTGTGCTCGGGCCAGCGGCCGATCGCTATGGACGCCGTCCAGTGATGTTGTTTAGTCTGGCAGTTTTTCTCTTGGTAGTGTTGCGTGTGCATCAGCCCAGTCATTAGAGTGGCTTCTGATAGCACGTTTCTTCCAGGGTGTTGGTGGAGCGGTGTGCGTGTTTCTGCCACGCACTGTGGTTCGTGACGTATATACCCTAGTGTTGCATAAAATTCCGGCCCAGGACCGCTTCGCTGCCTCTATAGCAGCATCTAAGGCGCTGTACTCATTTTTCCTGGATCTCACCTAGAGTGACTAGGCTCAATCCAGTAAAAATTCCGTGCAGCGCCTTATATACAGCTCTAGAGGCTTCTGGACTCGAAATTTTTTGCAACACTAGGGTATGCTCAGAATAAAGCTACCAGTGTCATTGTTTATATCACCACAGCCATGATGGTAGCGCCAATGTTTGCGCCAGCGATGGGGGGCTGGATTACCGATACTTACAGTTGGTGATACATGTATCTCGGGCTAGCAGGATTGAGTCTTGTTTTATTTTTCATGTTTTACCGATATCAATACGAGACGCTAGCTGTCAGGCAAACAGCGCCAGGCGTCTGCCTGACGTTGCTGGTAGGTTATCTGTTACCACTTAATGTGCTGTGGCTATACTTGGTTATTACCGCATCCATGATGTTGTCGATATCCGGCTTGTGGTTCACTCTACTGATACATCGCAAAGGCGTTGTAGCTGAAACAGTCTTGGCTTAAGACCATTCAAAGCCATACTCTGCTCCGTCCGAAGTAACTCCCTGAAGGCTCTGTTTTAAAAGAGCAAGAATGTTAAGTATAGGACGTGCGTATATCTGCATCAGAAAATAAAAATCAAGTGATCGCCGAACTTTATCCAAAATTGGGATTTTCGAGAGACAAAAACGATGAAACGTTTGTTCTGGAAATGAAGAAATTTGTGCAGCCACAAAGCTCTATATTTATTGAGGTTAAAGAGCTGCAGATTGAATAATCGGATTTTTTTGGCAAAGGGTGATATTTGAAGTCTGTACACTAGGGTTTACAGCGCTAACCATTTGAGCCAATTGCAAATTAGCCAATTTTTCGTCATGAACGGGTCATTCGAGAATTCGCTTGATGTCTCAAACCAGGAAGGTACCAGAATCTTGACCATCTCCAGACACTATATCTTGGAACGTATCTTGTTCGGGCAGCAGGAAGTCAACTTTAATATTTGGTGCCGGTCTCATTTAATGGTGTTCCACGCAATGCGTCAGTTGTTCAATTTCGATTTGAGTCAGGTAGCACCATCTTCGGATGGGTCTCTGGCGTCGATGACCCACCGGCGATTGCCATTTTGATGCTCGGAATACGATCAAAACGTACGCAGATGACGCTGGGTCATCCAGAGTCTTACGACGCTCAAGCGGCCGTGCACTTAATGCAGTTTTTGAACGCTTGAAGTTAATATTACAGCCATCGGGAACTCGATGGGTACAGTGCTATTGTTTCGAGCTGGCACGCCGTCATTGTTCTGCTGATGGGAATAAGCGAATTGCAATAATGGCGGCGGAAATATTCCTGGAGATGAATGGCTACGAACTAGATGCCCCTGAAGCGGATGCGGTTTTGATTATTGACAGACTGGCTGCGGGAGAAATTGAGTAAATTAACCTGGCCGCCCGGATTGCTGATAATAGTCAGACGAAATAGCGCAGCTATTAGAAACGGTCGGCTAGCGTTTTATAGATCGCGCAACCTCTTCAACACGCTCAGCATTGTCTTTTGCCACCGAGCCATCTTTATTCCACAAGGAATTTTCAAATCCCACACGCAATTTGCCTCCCAGTGCATTCGCTGCAACAAGGCACTCGGTTTCACTTTTTCCAAATGCACACACTGCCCAGTCACAATCCAGTTTTGTGTCGTCCAGCCATTGCGTGAAGGGTTTAAGATCATCAGGACTACTCTCCTGATTACGCGCATAACGTCCAAGCACAAATAACAGTTGCGGATGATTCAGCTTCAGTAGTGGATTATCTAAAACGGATTGGAATAGCGCCAAATCGTCTGTCGAATAAAGAATATGTTGCACAGCGACGCCTTCGTCCTGACACCAGCGATAGAACTCGATGGTTTCGTCGAATTCTCCAGTTGCCAGCATCTCCGATAAAGACACTGAAACACTGGTAGGCCGAACTACTTTCACCAGTTTCCGCTGTTGCATTGGCGAATACTGTCCGACCGCCTCTGTCGTGATTTGCAAGGCGAGGGTAGGGGTGGCGGTTTTTAGCTCATTCAGCACTTCTATATAAAGCCCGGCATCCAGAATGTGGACATTGTTCCCATCACGTACATGGATATGGATGCCGTCTGCGCCTGCCTTTTCACACGATCGTGCTGTAGCCACTATCTGCTCGACGCTAATCGGCAATTGCGGGTGGTCGTTCCGGGTTCGACGTGCCCCGGTCGGTGCCACCATAAGACCAGGTAGGCAGGCAATCATACTTGATTCAATACCTGCTTGAATGCAGTATCCAGTTTGTCAACGATCTCATCAATGTGAGCATCTTCGAGTATGAAAGGCGGGGCGAGCAAGACATGATCGCCATTGATGCCATCAATGGTTCCTCCCATGGGATAACAGATTAGCCCTGCCTCGAACGCTGCTTTCTTGAGCTTTTTATGCATCGCCATTTCTACGGGAAACGGTTGCCTGGTTTCCACGTTCTGGACGATTTCTATACCCCGGAACAGTCCTCGTCCTCGAATATCGCCAATGTGCGGGTGCTGAGCAAACTGTCGCATCAGAGCTGCCTGTAATTTTTCACCCATCGCAGCGCATTGTTCAACCAGCTTTTGATCCACCAGTTTGTTTACCACGGCAAGCGATGCTGCGCACGCTGTGGGATGGCCTACATAGGTGTGTCCGTGTTGAAAAAAGCCTGAGCCTTGCTCGATAGCATCATAGATTTGTGCTGTGCATAGCATGGAGCCGATGGGCTGATAGCCTGCACCCAGTCCCTTGGCAATAGTAACAATGTCAGGTGCTATGTCATCCTGTTCGCAAGCAAACAGGCTACCCGTTCTGCCCATGCCGCACATGACTTCATCAAGAATAAGCAGGATGTCGTACTGATTGCAAATCTCTCTTATGCGCTTGAAATAGCCATCCACTGGTGGGACCGCACCTGCAGTGGCTCCCACGACGGGTTCCGCAACAAAACCGATAACATTCCGAGCACCCAGTTTCTGGATTTCGGTTTCCAGTTCGTCGGCCACTCTGCGGCCATACTCCCTGTCGCTCTCATCATCACGACATCCGCGATACGCATAGCATGGTGAGATATGGCTGGTCTGGATCATTAGTGGGGCGAAGGGCGCGCGACGCCACTCATTGCCGCCCGTTGCCAAAGCTGCAAGCGTATTGCCATGGTAGCTCTGCCGGCGTGCGATGAAGTATTTTCTCTCCATCTGGCCCTGTTCCCAATAGTATTGGCGTGCCAGTTTCAATGCAGCTTCGACGGCTTCTGATCCTCCGGATACGAAATAGGCGCGATCAATGCCTGGTGGTGCCAACTGCACCAGCCTCTCAGCAAGATCCTCGGCTGGTTGCGAGGTCATAAAGCTGGTATGCGCAAATGCCACCTTGTCCAGTTGTGATTTTATAGCCTGCGTGACATCTTTATCGCCATGGCCAAGACATGACACAGCTGCACCACCCGAACCATCCAGGTACTGTTTACCCTCGGTATCGTAAAGATAGACACCTTTGCCCGTCGCAACAGTAGGCAGACTAGCCTTGGTGTGTCGCGGGAATACATGGGACATATCGTCGCTCCGTCCAGCTTGATGGAAACACTATAGTCAATCAGTGTGTTTTGGATGGTGTGCTTTGTAAAGTGCTGTTGGAGATCCGATATTGCGCGTGTTATCGCTGCCCGCCGTTAATCTCGATAACCTGCCCGGTAATGTATCCGGAGAGTTTGTTAGAGGCCAGAAACAAAAAAATGGGTGCGCAATCGGCAGGCGTCCCCAACCGCTGCAATGGGATCTGCAGTCGAGTTGCCTCGAGTTTCTCGGCGCTGGAGTATCGCTCATGAAAATCGGTATGTATGACGCCGGGAGATACTGCGTTGACACGTATACCAAAGGGGGCAAGTTCGCGAGCCAGTCCTTTGGAGTAAGTAGAGACGAATGCCTTGCTGGCAGAATAGATTGACGACCCAGGGCTGCCTCCGGTGAGCGCTGAAATGGATACGGTGTTGATAATGGCGGCGTTAGAGGTATTTTTAAGTAATGGCAGGAGCCCGCGTGTGATACGAACTACCGCGCTCTGATTCAGTTCCACGATATCCTGATATTGCTCATCAGTCAGTTGATCGGCTGGAAATCGGCCAAACATTGTGCCAGCGTTGTTGATAAGTACATCGACGCACTGCGTGCGTTGTGAGACGAATTGAACGAATTCAATTTGCTCTTGTGGATCGGTATAGTCGCCAGTGGTATGTGCGATGTCGCCTGGCAAGCCATCTCCATAGCTTGCCTGACGGCCGAGGTGGGCTATAACGTTAGCGCCAGCTTCGTGAAAAGCCTGCATCGCAGCACGGCCGATACCTTTGCCAGCACCGGTGATCACAACGGTGCGACCGTCAAAAAGATCCACAAAATAGGACTGACTCATGAATGATCCTCGCTGCAAAGCCGTTTTTCGGGCAGTCGCGTGATGACAGGGGAGGCCTCAGTGTTAGATCAACTGCCTGGCAAATACAGCATACGGATATATCAGATCAGTTGACGGGCAGTGGGTAACGAAGTTCCTGACCAATGGTAATCAAGCTGCCATCTATGCCATTCATAGCCTGTAGAGCACTGACAGACGTACCGTATTGTCTGGCTATGGTACTGAGTGAGTCGCCTGATTTAACAATATAACTGCCATAGAGACCACCATCTGTCGCAGCGCTATTACTAACCGCAACAGTGATGTCGTCTGCTACGTCGGTAGTGGCGGTTGCGTCCGGTTTAACTTCCACGACCGTCTTTTGCGTGCTTTCATTGTTCACTGAAGAGGCAATAACCGACTCGTTGCGTTGCCCAGCGCTCGATGTACTCTCTGCATTGGCGAGCGGTCGGTTTGCAACATTGGCTGCTACTGTATTTTTCTGGCCCACTTGCGCCGAGACTGCTGGGCGCGCGCTTGCCTGCATGGCATCATTAACATTTCCTTGCCAGCGTATCAGGCCTGAGCCCAAAACCACCACCGATACCAGAATAAGTGCCCCGTCTGATATAGCAATCATTTAATTCTCCGTAAACTTAACTGGAACTGAATTTATCGATAGTACTCCATCGAGACGAAACAAGTGGATAGATGCTGCAGGCTTTATATTGTAGTTAACATTGTAGTTGACATATATGTGTGTCGAGCCGCGGATTTCAATACGAATGGTTAGTCTTCACCTGATCATTGGTAATTTTGCCGAACCTGCCACGTTTTTTTTCGTTGCGGTGTACTACCCGCAGGCCAAATTTTTAATTAGGTGTCGTTCATACACTGTCCAGCCAGGAGTAGCCGGTCATAGCCAGGGTCAGTAGGAGTGGTCGCAAGTTCGTCGTACCAGGAAACGCCTTGTTCGGTAACTGACTGAGAACATCAAACATCGTGCTATCGCCAGCCAAGTGGTTGGCCAACGCTTTGCCGTAGATGCAGGCCAGAGCCAGGCCGTGCCCTGAATAGCCGCCAGCCGCGAACTGTTGCGGCCCAATTTCAGCAAGATAAGGCAGGCGATTACGTGTGATTGCCAGAGTTCCGCCCCAGGCGTAGTCAATTGCGGCATCGTTTATTTGTGGAAAAACACCCAGCATGGCTTTACGTACCATTGGCTCTATAGTGTCTGGAAAATCATAGGAATAGTTTTCCCCTCCGCCAAACAGCAGCCGATTTCCGGCAACCCGGCGGAAATAGTTGACGACAAACCGAGAGTCAGCCACTGCGTTGTTGTGCGGCAACAACTGTTGCGCAACATCGCCTAAAGGCTCGGTGACGACAATGAAATTATTGATAGGCATCAGTTTTTTGTTCAAACCATCGTGGAGCGAGTCCAGGTACCCGTTGCTTGCCAGCACAACTCGTTGGCAGCAAACGCTGCCGGTGGGCGTGACCACACGTTGTGCTCTGGTGTCCCTGGACGCTCCTTGAATGCGTATTGCCTCGCTGCGCTCAAAGATGACTGCACCCTCCGATTCAGCCACTTTTGCCAATGCATGTGCCAATTTAAGAGGGTGAACATGCCCTGCGCCATGATCTATGGCTCCACCGTAGTAATCTCCGCTATTTACATGATCACGGATCGTCTGCCTGGTAAGTGGTTGCAAGGCTTCATAGGCATACTTTGTTTGCAGATGCTGGCAGTAGTCATGCAGAGGTTTAACGTAGCGATTTCGATGCAGAGCATAGACAATGCCGCTCTGGTATTCGATATCGAAACCGTTAGCGTCACAGATTTGAATAATCCATTGTTTGGCCTTCTCAGCGATATTCCACAGGCTGTGAGCAAGAGGTGCTCCCAATACCGCCTCAAGCTCGATCTGGTTCATGTTGAACCCAGTGCCTAGCTGACCGCCATTGCGTCCTGATGCACCCCAACCTACCCGATGGGCATCCAGTACCACGCAGCTGATGCCTTGTTTTCTCAGCTCTACAGCTGTTGATAAGCCGGTAAAGCCTGCGCCGATAATGCAGACATCCGTATCGACATGCTTTGTCAGCGAGTCGCGTCTGAGAGAGTCAGTGGTGGCGTCATACCAGGAGGGCGCGTGTTCCCCCGTACGGTCGTTGTTGTAAAGAAGTTTCATAATTGGTGGCGGCGGGTCTGCGCAAGATGCAAATCAGACGTTTAGCAACAGATGCTCTCGTTCCCATGGACTGATAACCTGCAGGAAAGCATCCGACTCCTGACTCTTGACCGCTCTGTATAAAGAGCAAAATTCAGTACCAAGAAGCCCCTCCAGCTCGGGAATGTCGTTGAACAGCTCCAGTGCTCTGGAAAGATCACGCGGGATATCGTGAGGCAGGGCATAAGCATCACTGGTGACGCCTGCTCTAGGCTCACTTTTATTGAGCATGCCTAACAGGCCGCAGGCAAGGCTTGCGGCTATGGCCAGGTAGGGATTGCTATCCATTCCGACAACGCGGTTCTCGACACGGCGGGATTGCGCGCTAGACACCGGTACACGAATACCTGTGGTTCGGTTATCAATGCCCCACTCCAGATTGATAGGCGCAGAATCATCTCGGCGGAAACGCCGGTAGGAATTGACATAGGGTGCCAGCATACACAGCACATTGGGCAGTAGTTGTTGCTGGCCTGCGATAAATCCGTAGAACAAGGAAGACGGCTCATCGGTATCGTCATTGAAAACATTGCGCCCTGTTTTGCTGTCTATCACGCTCTGGTGGATATGCATGGCGCTACCCGGTTGTTCCTGCATGGGCTTGGCCATGAAAGTAGCAAAACACTTATTGCGAAGTGCAGCCTCTCTGATCAAGCGTTTATAGAAGAACACCTGATCGGCAAGATGTACCGGATCACCATGTTGCAAATTGATTTCGATCTGCCCGGCGCCACCTTCTTGAATAATGGTGTCTATCTCGAAGCCTTGTGCTTCAGCGAAGCTGTAGATGTCGTCGATAACAGGGCCATACTCTTCAACCGCACTCATGCTGTAAGCCTGACGCGCTATGCCTTGTCTGCCCGTGCGGCCGATCGGTGGCTCTACTGGCAGGTTGGGGTCGACGTTGGGTGAGGTTAGAAAGAACTCGATTTCAGGGGCTACCACTGGTCGCCAACCCTGTTTTGCATAGGTTGCAAGCACACGCTTCAAAACATTGCGTGGCGCCATCGCGTGAGGGCTGCCGTCCTGATTCTGTACATCGTGAACTACTTGCAACGTCACATCGGCCGACCAGGGTACGGCTGTGGCAGCTTCGAAGTCCGGGACAAGAACCAGATCTGACTCAGTCCATTGATCTGGCATATCCTCAAGATCAATATACTCTCCGGTGATGGTCTGATAAAAGATGGAGGTGGGCAAGTACATGGCATCGGCGCGCGCAAATTTACGCGCTGGCATGGCTTTGCCGCGAGCGGTGCCGGCAAGGTCTGCAACAACACACTCAACATCATCAACCCGTCTGCCAGCAAGCCACTCGTGGAATGCCTTGGGCAGCTCGTTCATCCATTGATCGTGCTTGTTCATAAAATCAGGCGACGTGGTTAACGCCATGAGCCCTGGATATACCGTTCAGAAAATCTCGCAATGTGCGTGCGATCGGCTCCGGTGTAATCGTCTCATGCAAATTGCTGTTGGCATTTTCCAGTACCTCTTTAGGCAATATGTCGCCCCTTGCGTCCAGAAGACCTCCGACAAATGATTTGTCAAACTCCGGGTGCGGCTGAATGGTCAGAATACGAGAGTCATAGACAAGCGCTGCATGCTGACAGATGTTGCTACTACCGACATTGACAGCACCTTCAGGAATTTCCATAACCTGATCCTGATGAAATGCCATCAATGGCGTGCTGTGTTCTGTTATATCGTTAAATATGCCCGCATCAAGCTTGTATTCGACTCGGCCGACGGACCAGCCTCCGGCAAATTTTTCAACTTTTCCACCCAATGCCTGGGCAATGATCTGGTGTCCAAAGCAGATACCCACCATGGGAGAACCCTTGGCATAGATTGCCTGTATCAGTTGCTCAAGCGGTGGTATCCACTCGTGTGGCTCATAGGCTCCGTGTCTGGATCCGGTAATAAGCCAGACATCGGCATCGTCAATGCTGTCGGGAAACTCGTTGTCCAGCACCGCCCAGGTGCGGTAATTGAACGACTCCTCGCCTAACAGATCAACAAACATCTGATTGTAATCGGGGTAGCGATCGATAATCTCCTCTGGCGAACGCCCGGCTTGCAGGATGCCCAGGGTTCTTTTCCCCGATTGCACATCATCCGCTTCGGGGTTGTTTTTAATTGAGTCATTCATGGCTTGGTAACTGAGATCCTCAGGTTGTCCTGATCGGGGTACACCATACTAGATTACCTACCTGTCGCATCGCGAAATCCATACCACCACGAGCCTACAGTGGAATATTGTGCACGAAAGCGTTGTCCACCCGGAAAGGGGTACCACGGCAATTTGGCAAAGCGATCGAAACGTTCGGTGATACCACTGACAGCTTCCGACAAGAGGCGCCCAAACAAATGTGAACCGGTGACACCATGACCGCTATAACCCATGGCAAAAAAGGTATTTTCGCCAAGTCTTCCCAACTGGGGAACCCGGGAAAAGGACAATGCAAAGTTGCCACTCCAGGCGTGTGTCACTTTCACAGATTTTAGTTGCGGAAAAACTTTCTCCATATGCGGTCGCAGTTTGGCTTCTACATTGGCAGGATCGGTGCCGCCGTATACGGTACCACCACCAAAAAGCAAGCGTTTGTCGGCAGAAAGGCGGTAGTAGTCAAGAATGTAGCGGACATCCTCTATACAGCTATCACTGGGTAGAATCTCATGGGCAAGTTCTTCGTCAAGTGGCTCGGTTGCCATGACCTGAGTGGATACCGGCATGACCCGCGGTGCCAGTATTGGCACGCTGTCGCCCAGGTAAGCATTGCCACAAACAATGAGCGTCTTGCAGCGTAGCGTGCCGTTTTGGGTGGCCACCAGCGGATTCTTTTCTATGGAGTCGATGCGGGTTACGCGGCTGTGCTCGTGGATTACACCACCAAGGCTCTCTAGTGCGACTGCCTCACCCAAGGCCAGATTCAACGGATGCAGATGTCCGCCAGAGTGATCGATCATGCCTCCGCAATATCGTTTTGAACCGACATGCTGCTGCAAGGCTTCTGCATTCAGCATTTCATGGTCCTTCATTCCATGCAAAGCCCATAGCTTCTGCTTGGCCTCAAGATCTCGCATCTGCCGAGCATTGAAGGCAACAAAAATATTACGAGATTTCATGTCACACTGGATAGCGTAATCATTAACAAATTCCCGAATAACACTGGCGCCTTCTTGTACCAATGAGCCAACGAAAGCGGCAGTCTCTGAACCATAGCGTTTGCCGATAGTCTGAAGGCTTGCGTTCAGACCATTGACGATTTGCCCGCCATTTCGCCCGGATGCTCCCCAACCGATACGTGCCCCTTCGAGTAAAGTAACCTTACGACCAAGCCGTGCCAGGTGGATTGCAGCCGAGAGTCCACTGAAGCCACCGCCGATGACACAGACATCAGTGTCATAATCGCCTTCAAATGCGGGCCTGTCCGGGCTTGCGTTGGCTGAAAAGGCGTAATAACTATCAATGTGATTCATGGCGGGCGTAGCGATCTCTTGGCTTGATGGTAATCTTTTCATTGATACGAATAGCGACTGGCTGGTGCGTTAGCGTTACGTTGATGAATGGATACTCGAACTTAGTGTACTGCTAGAGTGGTGGTTAAACGTGTGTTCTATTGCGAACATCTTTACGTAAAGTATCCGGGAGGTATTTGCTTATGTCGGGCAAGAAAACACATATATGTCTTATCAGCGTCCATGGGCTTATTCGTGGCAATAATCTGGAACTGGGCAAAGATGCCGATACGGGCGGCCAGGTCTTGTATGTGGTTGAGCTTGCGAAAGCGTTGTCTGAACAGTCAAACATCGCTCAAGTGGATCTGATTACACGAAAAATAAACAGTCCCGGCCTTGATGACATCTATTCGCAAGCCATTGAGCAGATTGGCCCCAAGGCTTCAATTGTACGCATAGAGGCAGGTGGCGATAACTATTTGCCGAAGGAGCAACTCTGGGAACATCTGGACAGCCTGGTAGATAACCTGTGCGAATATTACAAGAATGCCGCGGTTACACCCGATGTGTTGCACAGTCATTACGCTGATGCCGGGTATGTGGGTAGTCGGCTTTCGTACCTCATGAACGTACCCTTGGTACATACCGGGCATTCACTGGGACGTGTTAAACGCAGGCGACTTCTGGCCAGTGGCATTGATAGTGAAACCGTTGAGCTGCGCTACAACATGGCACGACGTCTGGCCGCCGAAGAGCAGACACTGGCAAGTGCTGCGCGAGTGATTACCAGCACCCATCAGGAAATCGAAGAGCAGTACGAGATGTACGATTTTTATCGACCAGAAGCCATGCGTGTCATACCACCGGGTACAGATCTGTCACGTTTCCATCCGCCGCGTGGTGGTGAAGACGAGTCGGAGATGTCTGCCACGCTAAAGCGATTCTTACGCGATCCCGAGAAACCCATGATCCTTGCGCTGTCGCGTGCCGATGCGCGAAAAAACATTGCGATGCTGGTACATGCCTACGGTGCCGATACTGCCTTGCAGGAGCGTGCAAACCTTGTCATCGTCATGGGCAACAGGGAAGAGATTGCCAATCTGGATAGCGGTGCCCGGGAAGTCTTTACAGAGCTGTTAACGTTGATAGATACATACGATCTTTATGGCAAGGTGGCGTACCCCAAGCAGCATGGTTCTGGTGATGTACCGGTGCTCTATAGACTGGCGACGCTTTCGGGTGGTGTGTTTGTTAATCCGGCGTTGACTGAACCCTTCGGATTGACATTAATAGAGGCTGCAGCCAGCGGCTTGCCCATCGTGGCTACCGAAGATGGAGGGCCTGTCGATATCGTGGGCAACTGTCGTAACGGACTTCTTATCGATCCATTGGAAGCAGATAGCATTTCCAGCGCGATCACCGATGTAATCGGAAATTGGGAACAGTGGCAGAATCATTCTCTGGCCGGGTTGCGAGGTGTTCGTGAACACTATGCATGGGATGCTCATGCAAAGCTTTACATGGATATGATAAGTGAAGTTATCGCTGGCAATGAGGGGCCGATTGTGCAAGCCGCCGATCAGGATTTCACGGCAAGCAAGATAGACCGGATATTGTTTACCGATCTGAACCGTAGTTTGCTTGGTGATGATGAAGCGCTGAAGGAATTTGTTGCGCATGTGCGCACTCATCGTAAACGCATGAAGTTCGGCATCAATACCGGTTTGCGGCTGGACGCGGCACTACGTCTGCTCAGACGCCATCAGATACCAGAGCCTGACTTCCTGATCACAAGCACTGGTACGCAACTGAACTATGCACCGAAACTGGCTGACGATACGGCATGGGCGCAACTTATAGAAAAGCAATGGACGCCCAAGGGCGTCAGGCAAGCGATGCTGGATATACCGGGTGTCAGTTTGCGAGAAGCCGAGCAACAAAGCGCTTACAAGATCAGTTACCTGTACGATCCTGATCTGGCGCCCTCGCTGGAAGAGATTAGTGCAAGACTCTATCAAGAGGATCAGGCGGTCAATGTTATCTTCTCGCACGGTCAGTTTCTGAGCATTGTGCCCATTCGGGCATCTAAAGGATTGGCAATGCGCTACCTGGCGTCGAAATACGGGATTGCGCTGGAGAGGACACTGGCCATTGGTGGATCGGGCGCCGACGACGACATGATGCGTGGCAACACCTTGGCTGCCATTGTGGGTAATTCAAGCCACGAAGAATTGTCGAACATCGGTCAGAGCAATACAATCTACTATGCCAGGAAAAAGTTTGCCGCAGGTATACTTGAAGCGATGGAGTATTACGATTTTCTCGGTGAGTGCAAGGCACCGGAAAATCTACTGAACTCTTCCGATTCAACACCTGGAGAGATTGCGGAATCATCTCTATGAAGCTTGTCTGCACCGATCTTGACAGAACATTACTACCTAATGGTGAACAACCGGAGTCGGCTCATGCACGTCCGATTCTATGGCATCTCCTGAAAACCTATTCAGTGAGCCTGGCGTATGTCAGTGGTCGCGATCTACAGCGTGTCCTGGATGCAATAGATGAATTTCAGTTGCCAAAGCCAGACTATATTGTCGGTGACGTGGGTGCCAGCCTGTATATTCAGGAAGGTGACGGCTGGGTACACAATACCGAATGGGAAACCACGATATCCAAAAACTGGTATGGTCACGATTCTCTGGGTATTAAAGCGATCCTGAAAGACATTCACTGGCTACAGGATCAGGAGGAAGATCGTCAGTCGAGGTACAAGAGAAGCTATTACTATCAGAAATCCGCAGATGAAACAGCCCTGGTCGACACTATTGAGGCGCGTCTGATCGAGAAGCGTATCAAGGCATCGATTGTGCTCAGTCATGACCCTGAAAAAGGTGTCGGGTTGCTGGATGTTCTACCGCTATCGGCGACTAAACGGGAAGCGGTGTTACATATCCAGTCGATGTGTCAGCTCACCACAGCAGAGGTCATGTTTGCTGGAGATAGCGGCAATGACGTGCTTGCACTCTGTGCGCAATACCCTGGCGTTCTGGTCGCCAATGCTGATGCTCCAACCACCGACACCGTCAAAGCTTCCCTGCGTGAATCATCTGAACCTGCAAGCACGTATTTGGCAAAGGGTGGTCTGGAAGTTGCCGGATATGATGCGCTGAACGGAAACTATTCTGCGGGGATTGTCGAGGGGCTTATGCACTTCAGACCGCAGTGGCTTGAGCATCTGCATGACGAGGCGTGGGTATCGTCAGCTATGCACAGCGCAGTAAAGTTGCGTAATGCATCGGGCCGACACCCGGCCTGAGTGTCTGGGCTTCGAACCGGTATACCATTCTGTCATACCAAGGGTAATTGTGGCATTCTGTGGAAATGTGAATCGCGGGTGCACAGCGTTAACTGATGTTCAACCACAATAGCTGCGATCCACAGATTATTGCTCGGTACCGGAGTGCCTTGCGATCGCAGTTGACGGTAAAGTTGAGCATAGTGATGCAAAGTCGTATCTGTTGAATGTAGAACGGTGACATCGGGTAGTGCCGTAAACCGTACGAGCTCACGTTCATTGGCTGTCCCCTTAGTGCCCAATGAAAAACCGGCTCTCAGCTCCGCAACGACAATGAATGGCAGGTTCAGTGATTCTGCCCTTTCTACGATGTCGATGATTGATGCATCCGCTTGTGCTATGCCTGAGTAGGCATTTGTATCCAGCGCAAGCCTCACCCCCACATACTCTCATCAATGGCCCGCTGATCAGCAAGCGCTTTATCAATTTCCCGGTCCTCAATCCACGCCCTGAAACATAGCAATGTTGAAAAAATCAGATGCTGAGCTCCGAATATTTGATCAGCAAAACTGAGAGCCATGACAAATATCAAGCAAGTGCGTTTGTAGTTGTGGGCCACGAGCATCTGGTTGCGTCTAGTTGCAAACGTCGCGGCTTTTGCAACCAAAGGTGAGACTGACTAGAGCCAATTCTCAATTAGCTGAGCTTCATGAGTTTTTGAAAATTATACGAGCACCGCAAAATACAAGACTGTTGTAACAACTGAGAACAGAAACAGAACAACGAACTAACGCGTGAAATTCATATAGAAATTGAACCCCCATTACCAGAAGATTTACCGATAACACTTGGAGAATTAGCACACAACGCAAGGACATCGTTGGAACATGCTGCAGCGAGTGCAATACGCGTTGGTGAGGTGGAAATAAAACCTAGCCATGCCTTTCCTACTTGTTCATCTGCTGACAATTTTGCAAAAATAGCGCACAAATAACTACCAGGGGCACGTAAAGATTTTTTGGAGAGAGTGATCCACGGGTATTGACTGACACACTATCGGTGTCTCCTATCGATCTAGACAATCTAAGAAGACACCCTCCTCGAACAATGTTCAAGTTGTTCGAGGGGGTTCTTTCATATCCATCGCTTAATGTGAGCCAAAAAGGCGGTTTAAACCTCGGGTAGACTGGCCGTGCTCACTGTGTCATCAGTTTCACCAAAATGTGTGCGTCGTTCCGAGTGACCCAGCTCAACCATATCGAGTGCGCAGTCGGTGAGCATGACGGGCGAAATTTCACCTGTCCAGGCACCTTCATCGGCCTAATGCATGTATCGTGCGCCGACCATCATATCGCTATGGGTCAGCATTGCCTTGACCTGTCGAACAGTTGTAAACGGTGGTATGACGAATCGCTGAATGCGAGGGTGAGAATTGGCATTGCTCAGTGACGTTGCAAAGTGTTGCGCATCGGCTAGCGTCTTGTTCATCTTCCAGCTTGTACCAATCCAGAAGTGCCTGTATCACTCATGCTTCATCCTCTTATGCCAAGGACAGAGATATACCGTCTCTGCGCAGCGCATCAGCCTTGTGTTTTGCCAGCGCACTGTTTGTGATAACACCGTCGAATTCATCCAGTCGGGGAAGAAGATACAAGGCAGTGCGCTCGAATTTGTGATGATCAGCCATCAGAAAACACCGCGCTTAAGACTCCATCATGCGACGCTTAACTGCTACGACTTCCAGGTCCTGATGGAATGGCGAAGCACCGTCGACGGATGAGCTGGACATGAGCGCCACGTCCGCGCGTAGATCCTGCAAGGCACTTTCGGTCAATATGCCAAAGAAGACGTTGAACTTCTTTGAGTAGGTGCCGCCCAGCGCCAGCACTGTGATACCCGCCAAGCCGCCGAGGTCTGCGATAAGCGACAAGTTGTTGTTGATCACTGTCAAGGGTGATTTGCCAACGAGGGACGGCACAATAGCTTGTGAGGTGGATCCGTCATCAAGCATCACGCTCATGCCCGGCTCTATAAACTCAGCGGTCCGCTGGGCAACACAACGTTTTTCGGACGCGCAGAGTTGAGTGCGATAGCGAAAATCACTGTCGAAATGGGTGCTGGATTGAATAGTGGCGCCACCGCGCTGTTTGCGCCACAGTCCTTGAGCTTCAAGCTCATCCAAGCCTCGATGGATAGTCATGACAGACACATCGAAATGCCGACACAGCAGGTCCAGCGAAGCCGTTCCTTATTCTATAAGCAACTCCACGATCTTCTGACGACGGCTGTAGGCTTTCACTGCAGTGCTCCTTAACGATTCTAAATCTTACCGTGATAGATAACACCAGTTTCGCAATAGTGATATTTTGAGATATTCAATGTTAATTTGGCTAGCGTTATCACTCTTGAACGTTACAGGGTGAGTGCGACCAGTGGCAATGCACGAGAGTTTTCAAACGGGCTCGCCTTGGGGATGGGTATGTCAGCCCGTCATCAGTCAACATCGGGCGAATGAGTAAGCAAGCTGCGTGGGCTACACTGGCTCAATGAGAAACGGTTTACAGGCTCGGCGCCGTTGAAGGCAAGAAATAGAGTCACGTCGGCTCAGGTAGCGCGACGTGCTGAAGTCTCTCAATCTGCGGTCAGCCGCTCGTTTACACCCGGTGCCAGTGTGGCGCCTGGTACCCGACAACGGATTATGGAGGCTGCCAGAGAGCTGGGGTATCGTCCTAATGCCATCGCCAGGTCACTGATTAGCGGGCGATCCCGAATGATTGGCCTCGTCGCTGCTTATCTTGACAACCAGTTTTACCCCATTGTTCTTGAACGTCTTGCCAGAGCACTGCAGGATAGGGATTACCACACACTGCTGTTTATCTCCGAGCCGGGAGACCAGGATCGCGAACTGGAAAAACTGCTGGCATACCAGGTCGATGCGGTTGTCATGGCTTCTGCAACGTTGTCATCAGCTCTTGCCAGAGAGTGTCTGGACGCAGAGATCCCCGTGGTTCTGTTCAACCGGGACGTGCCGGATTCTCCTGCCAGTAGTGTCACCTCGGACAACATGGCAGGCGGGCGACTGGTCGCAGATTATCTGCTCGATTCAGGGCACCAGCGGTTTGCCTACATTGCTGGCGCTGAAAATTCGTCGACCAACCGCGACCGAGAAGCGGGTTTTGTGCAGGGCCTGCAGAGTCGAGGTGTGAAGTTGCATCAGCGAGAAGTGGGTGCCTATTCCCATCATGGAGCGGCTCAGGCGACGCTTGCCATGATGCGTTCAGACGCTCCTCCAGACGCCATATTTGTGGCGAATGATCACATGGCGTTCGCGGTTCTGGACACGCTGAGGCTGACGCTTGGGTTGCGTGTCCCAGAGGATGTATCGGTCATCGGCTTCGACGATGTCCCCCAGGCTGCGTGGGGTGCCTATTCCCTGACGACCGTCGCACAGCCTACCGATTTGATGATTGACGCCACGGTGTCGGTGTTATTCGATCAACTGGAAACGGGCCATGCAGAACCCACCAGACGGTGTCTGCCCGTTGAGCTGATAGAGCGGGCAACGGCACGCCGGCCGCGCTAGTGTCGAACATCTCCTGATAGCGGGTCGCGCGGGTAGCCGGGCGGCGAATACCGGTTTCCAGCATGACGAATCTTCTACACAGACTTGCGCACTTGGATCTAATAGGATAGGTTTGCATTCGTATGCAATCTCGCATGCTCGGACACGGAGAACACCTATGGGCTTTACTCGCTCAACTCTTCTGGCAACGGTTGCCGCCGGATTAGTGATGACGTCGGCGCAGGCGGCCGAACTGCCTTACGGACTCAAGGAAGGCAAACCTTACGATGGCACCAAGCTGAACGTACTCTCGGTGGTAACGCCTCAATTCGATGGGCTGATGCTGCGAGACAGTGAGTTCACGGAACTCACAGGCATCGAAACAGAATGGACATTTATTCCGTTCGGTTCGTTACAGGAGAAAGTGACGGCCGAGGGGATTGCTGCAAACGGTCAGTTTGACGTCATCAATTACCTGGACAGCTGGGGCCCTCCCAACGCTCACTGGCTGGAATCGATTGATGAATGGATGGAGGCGGATGGCATATCTATGGACCGCTACCCACCCGCCTTTGCTAAATCAGCCCAATACGAGGGAGAAACCAAAGGTTTTCCTTTGCGTGCTCATGCACAGCTGATGTTCTACCGAAAGGATCTGATTCCCGAGCCTCCCACGACCTGGGATGACGTCATCAGGATTGGCAAGGAGCTACAGGATGCCGGTGAGGATATCTCGCCACTTGCACTTTATTTTAACAACGATGGCAACCGCCAGAATCTGTTTATCTGGTTGAACTTCCTCTGGGCTGCCGGCGGTGAGGTATTTGACGCAGACGGTTACCCTGCATGGACAAGCGAAGAGGCACTGAAAGCCAGTGAAGACTACATCGCATTGCACACACAGGCCAAGATTACTAATCCCGCATCGCTGTCTTTTGTTGAACAGGATGCGCGCCAATCTTTCATGCAGGGAAAATCTGCAATGATTCCTGTCTGGTGGTGGGCCTACTCATCCATGATAAATCCGGAGCAATCCACATTGACTGCTGATCAGGTTGCATTCGCAGGCATGCCAGCATACGGCGAGAAGGCCGTGACGTATGCGATCTCCATGCCTTTCTCGGTGTCCAGTCATTCGAAAAACAAGGAAGCTTCCTGGGAGTTTTTGAAATGGTTGTCAAACCCCGATCTGGAAAAACGTAACGCGACAGAGCGAGAAGTTGAAGGTAAGAGCATCATCAATAACGTGGTCACTCATGTGGCTAATCTGCAAGATCCAGACATCAATGCCGCCAACGCCAACATTCAGGACGCTGCATGGGGTTCCCTTGAGAATTCGAACATCATGCCGCAAATCCCTGAATGGCCTGAAGTGGGAGATATTTTGTCTACGGCGATTGCCGAGGCTGCAGCGGGTGGTAGCACGCGCGAGTTGATGACGGCGGCAGCAGAGCAGGCTACCAAAGTGTTGAAGCGAGCAGGTCGCATCGAATAATTCGACTGATCCCTAATCGGCCCACTCACTGATGCCTGATGCGTTTGTGGGTAGGCTGATCTACTCGGGATGAGGAACTGGCATGCGTGACGCGACACTTAAGTATGTACTGGTAGCACCTGCAGTGGTCGTTGTCATGGCTACTGCGGTGTGGCCTCTTTTTGAATCTTTCCGGTTGTCTTTGTACGCCGGACGGCTATCCAGACCGCACTTTCCTCAAGCATTCATCGGTGTAGAGAACTACACTTGGGCATTCATTGAAGAGCCGGCGTTCTGGAATTCAGTGGCTGTAACGGTCTGGTTTACAGTTGTAACGGTCGCTTTGACCACCGTGTTGGCATTGGCCTTCGCGCTGCTATTAGCCCCTGGCGGCAAGTTCCGGTCAGGCGTGCAGGCTCTGCTCATATTGCCTTTTGCAATGAGTCCTGCATTGATAGGCGTGTCTTTCAGATTCATGTTTAATCCGGAGTTCGGCTTGTTCGATGCTGTTTTCGGAGCCCTTCTGCCGGGCGTGGCAGCTGTCTCCTGGTTGTCAGACCCCACCCTTGCATTCTGGGTTGTAGTAATCGCTGATGTCTGGGGCTGGATACCCTTCCTGACATTGGTGCTGATCGGTGGTCTGGCCTCTATTCCTCGGGAAACCATCGAAGCTGCACAAATTGATGGAGCGGCGGGTTGGCGGGTGTTCAAGGATGTAACGCTACCGCAGTTGGTTCCGGTCCTGGCTGTTGTCGTTATCTTGAAGGCCATCTTCTCATTGAAGACATTCGATCTTGTATTCATGCTCACGAATGGTGGGCCTGGAACCGCCACTCAGACCTTGTCGCACTATGTTTATTTCAATGGATTCAAGTATTCCAATCTGGGTTATTCGTCTGCGGTGGCGTGGCTTATGGTTATTCCAATGATCTTCCTGACCTATGCATATGCGCGCTTTGTTTTTGATACCAAAAAATCATGAACATATTGACGGGCAGGGTACGCAAACAGTTTTTTCAGACCGTGCAAATCGCTCTGATACTGGTCTTCATCGTGGTAATGTTGGTGCCAATCCTGTGGATCGGTCTGGCAGCATTCAAGCAGCACGTTGATGTTTACCAGCTCAAGTTATTGTTTTCGCCTACGTTGGAAAACTTCCGCGTAGTGTTTGAAGCGCCCTATTACCTGGGTGAAAAGCTGAAGAATTCAACGATCGTCGCAACCGTGACTGTCGTGATTGCCATTCCGATTGCTACATGCGCCGCCTACGCGTTTTCCCGGTTCCGACTGCGCGGGCAGAGTGCCTTACTGGTCATGATACTCGCAACTCAATTTGTGCCTGCAGTTGTCATCGTCTTACCGTTTTTCATCATGTTCCGTAACTTGGGTCTTCTGGATACACTTACCGGACTGATCCTGGTAAACCTTGCCATCGTGATGCCGTTTGCGATCTGGATGATCAAGGGTTTCATCGACGGCATCCCGATAGAAACTGAAGAAGCTGCACTGGTAGATGGGTCTTCAAGAATGCAAGTGATCCGTAACATCGTGCTTCCGATGGCGGCACCCGGGTTAGTAACTGCTGGTATCTTCTGCTTCATCATTGCTTGGAATGAGTTTCTATTTGCGCTGATATTAACGTCTAAGGATGCTGTAACGCTTCCGATCGGTCTTGCGCTTTTCAAGGCTGAGGAGGGGGATCTGTGGAATCTTCTTGCGGCAGCAGGGATTATTATCATGGTGCCGATGTTTATTCTGGCCCTCATTATTCGAAAACATTTTGTACAGGGCATGACTATGGGAGCAGTTCGCTGATGGCCAGTATTTCGCTGAACTCGGTGACCAAGCAGTGGGGTGATGTCAAAGGCGTAGACAATCAGTCGCTTGACATTGCAGATAAGGAATTTCTGGTGTTGCTAGGGCCATCGGGATGTGGGAAAACCACAACCATGCGCATGATTGCGGGTCTGGAAGAGCCATCATCGGGGGATATATTTATTGGTGAGCGTCGTGTTAACGATGATCTACCCAAAGACAGGGATATCGCTATGGTTTTCCAGAACTATGGCTTGTATCCCCATATGAGTGTTGAGCAAAACATCGCGTACCCCTTGAAGGTACGCGATACGCCCAAGGAGGCTATTGCTGAGCGGGTGCTGCGTGCCGCCGAGCAAGTGGAGCTGGTCCCATTGCTCAAGCGTAAACCCAAAGCACTCTCTGGAGGGCAGCGACAGCGGGTTGCCTTGGCACGAGCGATAGTTCGTACACCCAAGGTCTTTCTCATGGATGAGCCGTTGTCCAACCTTGATGCAAAGCTGCGAGTCAGCATGCGCGCCGAACTGAAGAACCTGTCTCACAAACTGAAAATCACGACAGTCTATGTCACGCATGATCAGATTGAGGCAATGACGCTAGCAGACCGTGTTGCAGTAATGAGCGGCGGAAAAATACAGCAATTGGGCCCACCAGAAGAGATCTATAACAATCCGGAAAATCTGTTTGTAGCCTCGTTTATAGGTTCTCCAGCGATGAACCTGATCAAAGGTGACATTGTAGAGTCTGTTTTTTCTACCCCCGATAGCACTAACATCACTATGCCTCCTGAGTGCCCCGTTACCTCCAGGACTGACGTTGTGCTGGGTATTCGACCTGAGGATATTACGATCGTTGACGCCGGTCATGGAGATGTTGATGCCAGTGTCTTTGCAGTTGAGAATACTGGCGATAGTGTGCTGGTGACGGTCAAGCTGGGCGATCAGAAATTTACCGCCAGGGGAGATCGATATCTCAAGTGCGGAATCGATGAACAGATAGGATTACAGATAAATCACCATCACTTCTATCTGTTCGATGCGAACAGCGAAAAACGATTGCGTTAGTGGTGCGTTTTCATGGATTGTGGATCCTTGCGCGGCTGCCTCTGGTTCGCGTGAGCAACAAAATATTCAATTGTAAAGACAGTCGTCAGGAATTTAATCGTCATGGCATTAATACTCAAAGCAAGTAAGCCGCAATCTGAGAGACAAGAAGATGATGCCGAGGTGCGTGGCATAGTTGAGGGTTTACTCAGCGACATCGAAAGAAACGGAGACAAGGCAGTTAGAGCGTTATCAGAGAAATTTGATGACTGGTCTCCACAGTCATTCATTCTTTCCGAGCGTGATATCGAGCATGCGATGTCCATGGTATCGGCCCAGGATCTTGCCGATATAAAATTTGCCCAGAAACAGGTAAGACACTTTGCGCAGATGCAGCGGGATTCAATGCTGGATGTCGAAGTGGAGACCATCCCAGGCGTGGTCTTGGGTCACAAGCATGTACCGGTGAACTCTGTAGGTTGCTACGTACCGGGAGGCAAGTACCCGATGGTTGCCAGCGCTCACATGAGTGTACTAACCGCTAAGGTCGCCGGTGTCAAACGTGTGGTTGCTGCAGCACCTCCTTTTCAGGGTGGGGCGCATCCAGCCATTGTGGCCGCCATGCATCTGGGTGGCGCTGACGAAATACTCGTGCTGGGAGGCACCCAGGCTGTGGGGGCGATGGCGCTGGGCACGGAAACCATTGCGGCGGTCGATATGCTGGTGGGGCCAGGCAATGCGTTTGTGGCCGAAGCAAAACGCCAGCTGTTCGGGCGTGTCGGAATCGATCTTTTTGCCGGCCCTACAGAGACGTGTGTTATAGCGGATGAGACAGTGGATGGAGAGATGGTGGCAACCGATCTCTTGGGTCAGGCTGAGCACGGTATCAATTCGCCAGCAGTATTGATTACTGACTCACGCAAGCTTGCTACCGATACTCTGGCCGAGATTGAAAGGCTACTGGATATTCTGCCAACAGCGGATGTGGCCAGAGCGTCGTGGGAGAACTATGGGGAGATTATCCTGTGTGAAAACCTGGAGGAGATGCTTGAGCAATCGGAGATTCTTGCGTCGGAACACGTACAGGTCATGACGCGTGACGATGACTACTTCCTGGATAACATGACAGCGTATGGCGCGCTGTTTCTGGGCCCCAGAACGAACGTTGCCTTCGGCGACAAAGTGATAGGTACTAATCACACACTACCTACCAAGAAGGCAGGGCGTTATACCGGTGGTCTCTGGGTTGGCAAATTTATCAAGACACACACCTACCAGCGCGTGCTAACCGACGAGGCGTCGGCTCTGGTTGGAGAATACTGCTCTCGGTTGTGCATGCTGGAAGGCTTTGTGGGACATGCAGAACAGGCCAACGTTCGCGTGAGACGCTACGGTGGACGCAACATCCCTTACGCTGAAGGTGCTCCGGTGTCCTGATGTCCTCGTTACCGCAAACGCCATCGTTCAGGCTCGACGGCCGGCGCGCCCTGATTACCGGAGCCAGTCGCGGTATTGGTATGGGTGCTGCCTGCGCACTGGCACAAGCCGGCGCTGATGTTGTACTCGCGGCTAGATCTGCCTATGAAATGGAGGCAGTGTGTGATGCGTTAAAGCGCGCAGGTTACGCGGCTTCATCCATAGTGTTGGACATCAGCGACATCGACACCGCACAACAGCGTATTGCTGATGCCGGAGCATTCGATATTCTGATCAATAACGCGGGTATCAACCGCCCCGGTCCGATGGTAGACATGACCACTGATGACTTCGACACCGTCATGAATCTGAATGTTCGCGCTGCCTACTTTGTGGCTCAAACGGTCGTTCAACAAATGATTGCAGCCGGGAAGGGGGGTTCGATAATAAACACATCCTCTCAGATGGGGCATGTGGGTGGAATAGACCGCACGGTATATTGCGCTAGCAAGTTTGCTGTGGAAGGTATCACCCGTGCGCTGGCCATAGAGGTGGGTGAGCACAATATACGGGTCAACACGGTTTGTCCTACCTTTATCGCAACACCGTTGACTGATAAAACCTTGTCTGATCCAGAGCGAGTAGCGTGGATCAGGTCCAAAATAAAGCTTGGCCGCATCGGTCAGATAGAAGATGTCATGGGGGCATTCGTGTTTCTGGCCTCGGATGCTGCAAGCCTCATTACAGGCACCTCTTTACTGATAGACGGTGGCTGGACTGCCGGGTGACGCCGCGTTGAAACAATCAAGCTGGAGCATACTAGAGTGAACGATTTATCCCTCGCATCAAGACTGGTGCGATACACAGATTTAAAACCGTGTCTGAACGCTTTTGTCGATACCCGGACACCAGGCTCAGACAAGAAAGAGAATTTCACAATCATCGGTCCCGGCGTGTCGGAAAATCCTGATCAGCATGTTCATATCCCTGAAGCACATGGATTCAACATCGGTGGTGCGCGGCAACCACCCGGATGCCTGAATTCACAGCACAGTCACGACACCGCAGAGGTGTTTGTTGTTCACAGCGGGCAATGGCGATTCCTGTACGGCATGAACGCCGACGATGCTTACGTTGACCTCTCGCCAGGTGACACAATATCGATTCCCACGAAAATGTTCAGAGGGTTCGCAAACAACGGAAATGAAGAAGGGTTTCTATTTGCCGTACTCGGTGGTGACGACCCTGGCAGGGTGACGTGGGCTCCGAGCGTCTTTGAACTAGCTGACCAGTACGGCTTGGTATTGCTCGAAGGCGGCCGTCTGATAGATGTAGCTGCTGGCGATGAGGTTCCAGCGGATGCAAAACGACAACAGCCACCCAATGAGCAGGAAATCGCTGCGTTGAAAACACCGGATACGGAACAACTTGCTGGTTGTGTTGCTCTCGGTGCTCAATTACGAAGCAACGAGGAATCGATGTTACGGCAGTATGCGGTAGGTGATGTATCAGAAGCAGCAGTCATCACACCCAGTGCGACGCCTGATGGATTTCAACCTGGACCCATCCAAGGCTGGTGGCCACATGGCTTCAATCTACGACGAATCACGCTTGCAGCTGGCAGTAGTCTGAGTGCCCATACGAGGCATGAGTCGGAGGTGATTTTTTTGCAGTCTGGACTGTTGACTCTGAGCGCTGTGGGCAAGCAGGGAGATGAAGTAACAATGAGCCCAGGAGATACCCTGACTCTGCCAGTAGGTCTTGTGCGAACATGGAGAAATGATTCAGACAAGGCTGCTGTGGCATTCGTGGTGCGAGGTGGAGAGCAGCCGGCGGCACCTGTAGCTGCGTAACCAATTTTAAGAGTGCCTGATCGATACGTGATGATGGCAAATCAATACGCAATACGTAGTATTCAAACAGTTCAGTACGAACTACACCTTTCGCAAAATCACTGCCAGTATTTTTGACCGAGAAGTCTATCCATGAAACTGTCAACGGACAACATCCTAACTACACACGTAGGTTCATTGCCACGACCTCAAGACGTTACCGACTTGGTGTTTGCGCAGGAGCGCGAAGAGCCTGTTGATGAAGCAACCTTTAAGCGAATTATAGAGCGTGCAGTCAGCGATACGCTGCAGAAACAAAAGCAGGCGGGTATTGCGATTCCGTCTGACGGTGAGATGAGTAAGATCTCGTACGCAACCTACATCAAGGACCGGCTAACAGGTTTTGCAGGTGATAGCCCGCGACGCGCACCGGCAGATCTGCTTCAGTTCCCCGGGTTTCTTGAGCGACAGGCCAAGGGCGGAGGTACACCGACCTATAAACGCCCGGAATGCGTTGGCCCGATAGAGGTCAAGAACCTTGAGCCGCTTCACGATGATATCCGATGGATGAAGTCGGCCATGCAGGCTCATGGGTTTGAGGAAGGTTTCATGAATTCCGCAACACCGGGCGTGATCGCCCTGTTTCAACCGTCCAAGTATCACGCCACTCATGAAGCCTATCTGGAAGAGGTTGCAGAAGCCATGCGCCATGAGTACGAGGCGATTGTTGCCAGTGGTCTCATCCTGCAACTGGATAGTCCTGATCTGGGTCTGGGACGTCACATGATGTTCCCGGATCTGAGTGATGATGAGTTCGTACGCCAGGCAGAGGTGCACGTGGAGGTACTGAACCATGCGCTGCGCAACGTACCGGGCGATCGGGTGCGTATGCACGTATGTTGGGGCAATTATGAGGGGCCTCATATATGTGATATAGCGTTGGCAAAGGTATTGCCAGTTGTACTGAAGGCAAAGCCGCGTGGGCTGCTATTCGAAACGTCAAACCCACGTCATTCTCACGAATGGCGGGCTTGGCAGGAAAACAAGATACCGGACGACTATGTACTGATACCGGGTGTAATAGATTCCACCACTAATTTCGTAGAGCACCCGCAACTGGTTGCTGATCGGATATGTCGATATGCTGATATTGTGGGTCGTGAACGTGTTATTGCTGGTACAGATTGTGGCTTTGCCACCTTCGCCGGATTTGGCGCTGTTGATGAAGGTATTGTGTGGGCCAAGCTGGAAAGTCTGGGTGAAGGTGCACAGATAGCTTCAAAAACGCTATGGAGACACTAACTAGCGTCTACCTCTTGCCGGGGATGATGTGTGATGAACGTTTGTTCGCCCCGCAGATAGCGTGCTTGAGTAGAGATTACGACGTCGTCGTTGGTGATATCACTGGCTTCGACTCAATAGGCGCCATTGCCGATAGTGTGCTCAGTACGGCACCCGAAAAATTCGCTTTGGCAGGGCTGAGTATGGGGGGCATTGTGGCTATGCAGATCATGGCTCAGGCCCCACATCGGGTGGAGCGTCTTGCATTACTCGATACCAATCCATGTGCTGAGCTCGTGGCCATGAAAACACGACGCGTCTCTCAATTGAAAAAGGTGAAAGCCGGACTACTGCCAGTGGTGATGCGCGATGAGATGAAGCCTAATTATCTTGCCAGCGGTCACGGTAAGCAGGCCATTCTGGATCTGTGTCTGGAGATGGCAGAAGATTTGGGGGCAGATGTTTTCCAGCGGCAATCGCATGCCTTGCGCGACAGAGCTGATCAGCAGGAAACCCTGCGCAATATCTCAGTGCCATCGTTGATCCTGTGCGGACGTGAAGATCGCGCCTGCCCTGTAGACCGTCACACTCTAATGCATCGGCTGATACCTGATTCGACACTGGTCATCGTCGAGGGCGCTGGGCATTTGCCCACTCTGGAGAAACCCGAAGCAACCAACGCAGCATTGCTACACTGGTTGGGAGCATAGGGATGAATCGCAGAGCAGAGGATTAAACTTTTGCGTCGGAGGGCTCTTTGGCAACGGCTCGTTCGCTTTAATGTATCAAAGCGCGGACATTTCTGCTTACTAGACCCCAGTGTTGTCTGGCGTGACAGGCTGGGTAAACAAATGGTGAACGTCGCCGCTAATGATCTCGCGCCGCTGAACTACGTTCGGGACTGTTCAAACTCAGCCCAAACCTGTTCCAGTTTTTTAATGTCAAAGCCCGGCTCGCGGGCAGGTTTCAGCACAATTTCCTCACTAGCAATGACCTGCTCTATAGCCTCCTTCAACTCCGGGATAACCTCTGCCGGGATGGTCAAGGCACCATGACGGTCTGCGTGGATCAGTTCACCTTGTTGTACGCGCATACCGCAAATGCTCACTGGCGTGCCAATTTCAACTACGTGCACGAACCCATGACTGGGCCCGATAGAACCTGCCAGTACAGGGAATCCATCGTCCATCACATCAAGATCTCGCATTACCCCATTGGATACCGCACCCGCTAGGCCCAGGCCCTTGTGGACCGCGACATGGACTTCACCCCACCAGCCAGCGATACAGTTGGGATAATCGACATCTTCTACTACTGCAGCGGTGGGGCTGTTGCCAGCAGCCATTGATTGAAAATAGGCCATGCGTCGTGCACGAATGACGCTTGCATCCTCGGAAGGCGGCGCTAGTCCGGAAATTTTTGCTGTGCGTGCGAAGCCAACGATAGCTGGGTCACCGGGGCGGGAATGTTGCATAGTGCCACGTGTAAAGTGGTTAAACCCACGCTTTCCCTGTGCAACCTCAATGGCATTACAGACGGTCGGTGTATCCACACTTCGCAGCAAAGCTAAAAGCATAGAATCAAGAATATCAGTCTGATTCTCAGACGTCTTTAAGGTGGTCATTGGTAGCAGGTTCCTGGGTTATTTAGGCGGTTAAAGGCATCTTTTGATGTGTGCAACATTGCCACGTACGCGTCTGATGAAGTATAGAATCAAGCGGATCCGGAATCCAATACTGCTCTTGTATCTGGGTTTAAAGGTGTCGTTCCATTGGATCACCCTACGATCCAGATTCAAGCCTGCGCTATCGGAGGCACGATTAGAGCTGACATATCAGGGCATGGTCAGCTATGTCGGGGCGGCCTTCCGTCTAACAGTCGGTACCGAGAAAGCGTAAGGGGCTGTGCTGTACGGAAGGCCGCCCCACAATACAATTGTGGGACACCACAAATAGCGGCCTCTCCTCTGGCGAGGTCAGTCGTTTAGCTCTACAGTTTCGCGCGTTCCGCTCTCAATGCAAGCCAGAGGCAATAGCACATAACTAAAACCACAATTGTGAATGGAATGCCGGTAGATACGGCTGCACCTTGCAGAGCTGACAGTCCCCCACCCAACAGCAAAGCAATTGCCACAAGGCCTTCAAGAGTACACCAGAACACGCGCTGAATAACAGGCGCATCCATCTTGCCTCCAGCAGTGATGGTATCGATAACAAGACTGCCACTATCCGATGACGTAACAAAAAAGATAACAATCAGAAAGAGTGATATAGGGGCGACGATCCCATATAGCGGTAATTCTTTGAGGAAACCAAAGAGTGCTCCTTCCGGAGCATAGCTATCGATCACGGTAGCTCTTACACCTTCTGCACCGCCTGCATTCAACATGTCAATAGCAGCGCCACCGAACGTGGACATCCAAAGAGCGCAAACAAGGGTTGGCGCCAGTAGTGCACAAACCATGAATTCACGCACTGTGCGGCCTTTTGATATTCGCGCGATAAACATACCTACAAAAGGCGACCAAGCGATCCACCAAGCCCAATAAAAGGTTGTCCAACCATGAAAATAGCTAGTGTCCTCTCGTCCAAATGGATTTGAAAGCGCTGGTAGCGTGACAACGTAATCAACCATCACATTGGCATAGCGAGTGAAAGCGGTAGCGACACCCGTCATTGCTATGACAAAAATAAACAGGAGAACAGCCATCACCATGTTGATCTCTGAGAGCCGTTTGACACCTTTGTCCATACCCATACAAACCGAACCCAGCGCAATTAGCGTAATAGCGACAATAATCACTACGGTTACTGTACCGGACGGTTCAATACCTGCCACCTCTTTAAGGCCAGCGGCAACTTGTTGTGCTCCCAGGCCCAGTGATGTTGTAAGGCCAAAAAGCGTTGCAAACACCGCAAGAATATCAATGGAATGACCCCACCAACCCCAGATTCGTTCTCCCAGTATTGGGTAGAAAGCGGACCGCAGTGTTAAAGGCAATTTAAGGTTGTAGCAAAAAATGGCCAGACTTAAGCCGACCGCTGCGTAGATGGCCCAGCCTGCAAGGCCCCAGTGATGAATGGTACCCATAACTCCGGCATATTCATTGCCCGGCTGAGAAATGTCGATGTTCAATGGGCTTGCTTTACCACCTTCTGCGAAGTTGTAGTAAACAGGCTCCATAACGCCGAAGAACAATAGACCAATGCCAATGCCGGCGGCAAACATCATCGCTATCCAGCCAGCATAGGAATAGTCGGGCGTCGCATCTTTCCCGCCGATCCTTACTGATCCCACGGGTAAGAATATCAATACTAAACAGAAGATTGTGATTGCATCAACTGATAGGACGAGAAACCAATCAAAGGTGCTGGTAAGCCAGGGTCTCAACCAGCCGAAAAACTCTGCCGAGGCTGCCTGATTAGTCAGCGATAGAATGACGAACGCGATTATGACTACGCTTGAAATTAAAAAAACCGGGTTGTGGATGTCGAGACCAAGGGGGCGGATATTGTCCTGTCCTATTTCAAAATCGGTTTCATACTCCACCTGTTGTTGAACATCAGATTCTGACATAAGTTTTCATTTCCCATATTGCTGCAAGGTAGAGTCCGACAACTACGAAGTTTAGTCAATCCTCTTGGTTGCCGTAGCGCGACAAGGGCTTTGCTCATCACTCGCAACTCATTTATCAAACAAGGAGTATCCCACAATGGGATTTTGGGATACTAACCCCTCATAGCCCCATCTGGTGGGATTTTCTATCATCGCTACTGCTAGACTGTCCCACAATCATCAAATTTGGTTGATATGGGACACTGAAATGCGTAAAGTTGAAGCCGTCAAAACCGGCGAACAACGCCAGCAAGTTGAAGCGCACCTGGCCGCCCAGGCACGGATCTACGTGGACATCTGGAAGGTCGGCGTGAACACCGCCTTGCGGATCTCGGACCTGTTGTCGTTGACCATGGACAACGTGCGTGCGCTTGACCTGGCACAACCGGCGCTCAACGTCATCGAGCAGAAAACCGGCAAGCACCGGAAGATTGTCGTTAACCAGTCAGCCTTGGCGGTTATGCAACGCCGTCTGGCTGAATCCTCAGATCATGCGTGGTTGTTTCAATCCGATGCAGTGAACCGCAACCGGCGTGAGCCGCCGAAACCAATCAACCGCCGATCAGTGTCCAGGGTGTTTGAACAAGTCGGGCAGCGGATTGCACCGAAGGTTGTGCTGGGTACACACTCGATGCGCAAAACCCGCGGTTACGCCATGCACAAAGCAGGGCGCTCCATTGAGAGTATCGCGAAAGTGCTGAACCATAGCAGCTCGGCTGTGACGATGCGTTATATTGGTTTGGTGCAACAGGACATTGATGAGAGCTATACAGAGCTCGAGCTTTAAGTGATGCTTCTAAAGAAAAACGTTGATCAACTAAATGACGTCCATATTATTTGTCTTTCGGAATTTCAATGACTATTTAGCGCACCTGGATTACTCAAAGCAGGTCCCTTGTCTGATTATGCGTAGTGCCTGGCTTGGCTTTTAATGCACGCAGCAGAGGTCCCCGATTTGCGTTGGAGTGCTGGATTTCACGTCAATCCGGTTCCACGCCATCCATTTCTATCGCGAGGCTTTGCTCGACCGCGTTGCGAAGCACAGAGGGATCACTTCCTGGTCCTACAGCTAATAGTTTCGGGCCTGTAATTGGTGAACCATGGTAGGGGCGGAGATAAATTTCGCCATCCGGGCATCGTTCAAAGTGCGTATATCCATCGAGCCCGCCCACTTTCGTGCAGCCTTTGATCCTGAGTATGTCAGAGGGAATCAAGTCACAAAGGCGCTGGATGCATGCAACGTTGGGCAGATCGTTCAGATCGACAGAACACGAGGACCAATGTGTCTTGTGATGCGCAAGTGTTGTGGGTGCGCATTCAATGGGTTCGAGTTTACTTAGAAGTAAAATATCAAGTTCAGCTTGGGTAGCGATCGACGCCAGTGGATTGGTCTCTCTGACCTGTGTTTCAACTTGCGCAACTCTATCCTTCGAAACACCGTCGAGGTGAGTAAGGACAATGAGCGAACTGACTCTGACTTGCTCGGCCTCAAGCTCGTTGTGAACTTCTCTCGTTTGCCAGTTTTTGACATCAACTACAGACACTTGAATCGGAGGCGAAAAACGTGCGTCCAAGCCAACGCTGAGAAACTCCATCAGTCTGGATGCATCAGATGTTCCGTTTGCTTCGATGAGCGTTACTCCTGCTGTCCTTGCTGGGATGTTGTTGACACATTCCCTCAGTTCGTTAATACCGTCGCAACAAATGCAGCTGCCTGTTAGTCCTCTTACGGACATGGGTCCAAGACCATTGGAGATTCGTTGCGCCTCGAGATCCGCATCAATGTAATCATTCAGGATGACATAAGGGTGCCACTGATTTTTAACAGCACTCTCGACGAGATGTTTAAGCAGGGTTGTCTTTCCGGCTCCCAGAAAACCAACGATTGTTATGATCGATTCCATAGTGTTGTGTGAAGCGTTTTCGAATGCATTAGTAATGCGTTAGTGAAGTTGACACACTCAATTTTTGCTCGAGTGAAAAATCGGTTCTGAAACGTGATGATCAATGTTTATGGCTCGCTCGCGCGCGCCTTGAGAATAAATACACAATCACGGGTGCGGTGTCCTCTCTGAGGTTCGAGGGTTGCAGGCACCGTGAGCGGTTAGCCCTTTATCGTTTCTTCACGCCAACAATCGATGTGATGGCAAATATCAGCGCTGCAATGCAGACGATCGAGGGCCCTGCTGGCGTATCCAGTACCCACGCTGCTCGCAATCCGGCAACGGTCGCTATACAGCCAATGACGGCGGCGGCTAATGCCATGCGTTCAGGCGTACTACTCAAGGGGCGAGCAGCGGCAGCAGGAATAATCAGCAAGGCTGCGATAAGCAGTACACCAACAACCTTGATTGCCACGGCAACCACAATCGCTAATGACAGCGTCAGCACCATTTGTTCTCGATCCGGGTGGATGCCACTGGCATAGGCCAGGTCGGCATTGAGTGTCGACGTTAACAGCGCTGACCAGCGCCAACTCATTAAGACCACTACCAGTATCGCACCGCTCCAGATCACCGCCAGATCACTGCGCGATACCGCGAGAATGTCACCAAATAGGTAGGCCATCAGATCAATGCGAATACCAGAAAGGAATGAGACCGCAACGAGGCCAAACGCCAGTGCTGAATGAGCGAGTACACCGAGCAGTGTGTCCATGGCATACCCACGATTGCTAAAAAAGCTGACTGTCAGTGCCATGAGTAGAGACACAATGAGCGCACCGGCGAAGACCGACATGGACAGCGCTAGTGATAGGGCCACACCGAGAATTGCCGCGTGCGCTGTGGCATCGCCGAAGTAGGCCATGCGGCGCCACACAACGAAACAACCGAGTGGAGCTGCAGCGAGCGCTACACCTAGACCTGCGAGCGCTGCACGTACGAGAAAATCATCCAGCATCAGTTCACGTCCTTATTGGTATCGATGCGCTGATGCTCGTGTTCATTTTTATTTGCGTGTTCGTGTTCATGTTTATGCTTATGCTCATCATGATTATGATCGTGATGATGACGATACAGTGCAAGCGTACCTAATGTTCCTGAGCCGAACAGCGCACGGTATTCAGGCGCTGATGCAACAACCTCAGGCGTGCCGTGGCAACACACATGACCGTTCAGGCAGATCACTCGATCCGATGCGCTCATAACAACATGCAGTTCATGGCTCACCATCAGTACCGCGCAACCGAGCGTGCGTCGCACGGTTTCGATCTGCCGATAAAAGGCCGCCGATCCAGGCTGATCCAGCCCTTGCGTTGCCTCGTCCAGGATCAGCAAATCTGGCTTACCGATCAAAGCGCGTGCGAGCAACACGCGCTGGAATTGCCCGCCGGACAGCTGCGACATTTGACGGTTTGACAAGTCTGGCACCCCCGCCTCAATTAGAGCGGCATCGCACGCGAGCTTACCGGCTGGCCGCGGCATACTCATAAAACGCTCAACCGTCATGGGCAATGTGGCATCAATGTGCAGTCGCTGTGGCACATAGCCAATCGTTAACCGAGGCGCTCTGCATAGCTCACCAGAGGTTAGCGGCAACGCGCCGATGATGGCGCGCAAAAGCGTTGTTTTGCCGGAGCCGTTGGGGCCGACAATGGTCACAATCTCCCCACGTTCTATCTCAAAGTCAACTTGCTGCAGGATTTCTCGAGATCCAACACGAACGCACAGAGCTTTGGCTGACACCAGGCTCATCAGCTTGCTTCATCCTGACAGGCCGGGCACAGGCCTTCAGCTTCGACAACCGTGCGCTCGATCCTGAATCCAGCAGATCGTGCTGCTGCCCCGAGTGTGCCTTTCGCTGGCGTCGAACGGGTTTCTGCCACAACATCACAACGGCTGCAGATCATAAAGGCTGGAGAATGGGATTCCCCCGGATAGGAGCAGGCAATGAAGGCATTCAGCCGCTCAACCTTGTGAGCGAAACCATTGGTGACCAGAAACTCCAGAGCTCGATAGGCTACCGGCGGTTGTGAATTGAAACCCGCCTGTCGTAGGTGTTCCAGAATGTCGTATGCCCCCAATGCTACATGTTCCTGCAATAGAATCTCGAGTACCTGCCGACGCACGGCTGTCAGCCGTAAACTGCGAGTGGCACAGCGTTGTTCGGCGGCCGAGATGGCATCAGCAATACAATTACCATGATCGTGCGGTTCGAATCCTCTCACCATAGCTGCTTTCCTATATCACTGATCTTGCGTTGCCGAGTCAGTTTGATCACTGCTCGTAGATAGAATACTAATTGATATATTATTACATAACAATTATACTTTCGTTCGTCTCAATTTAAGCAAACAGGCCCCCCGGATGTTGAAAGCAGTTTTGCCCGTTGCACTGGCAACGTTAACGACGATCGGCATCAGCCGAGCCGATGTTCCCTCGGTTGCTGTCGATATCGCTCCTGTGCATTCTCTGGTTGCTCAAGTAATGGGTACGCTCGGCAACCCAGCGCTTGTAGTCTCGCCGGGAGCATCGCCCCATGGCTATTCGCTTCGACCGTCAGAGGCGCAAGCTTTGCAAGATGCCGGTATCGTTTTCTGGGTTAGCGCTGGATTGACACCGTGGCTCGCTGACACGATCGTCACGCTGGCGCCCGATGCCACTCGGGTCGAGCTGCTTGAGGTAGATGGCACTACAGAATTGGCGATGCGGGAGGGTGCGCTGTTCGAGGCGCATGGGCAGGAAGAGGATGCTGACGAGGATCATGACGGTGAAGAACATGACAAGGATCATGACAAGGATCATGACGATGAAGAACATGACGTAGGCGATGGTGGACACGATGAAAATGCCTCTGACTCTGGTGATGAACATGATCACGGCGAACACGACCCCCACGCTTGGCTAGACCCTTCGAATGCAGCTATCTGGTTGGATACTATCGCCGACGAGCTGTCAAAGGCAGATCCGGCTAACTCGGAAATTTATATGGCCAATGCTGCATCGGGCAAGGCCGAGCTCGAGCAGTTGAAAACCGATGTGCAAGATGTCCTGGCACCGGTGCGCGATCGTAATTTTATCGTCTTCCATGATGCCTATCAATACTTCGAGAGCGCATTCGACTTCCCGGCCTCCGGTGCCATTTCCCTCAGTGATGCCTCCAAGCCCGGCCCTGCTCGCATCCAGCAGATTCACGATCGCGTCGCGGAGGCCAATGTCACCTGCGTGTTGGCAGAGCCCCAGTTCAATCCCGATCTGGTCAACACCGTTCTCGATGGAACTGATGCGCAGTCAAGTACGATCGACCCGCTAGGTTCTCACCTCGACATAGGGTCAACTCTCTATGCAAAACTAGTTCGCGAGCTCGCTCAGACGGTAGCTGACTGTGTATAACGAAAAAACTCTACACAAGCGCTGAATGGTATGGCGCTTGCTCACTCGAGCAGTAACCTAATCCTAAACGATATCGCTCATGAAAACGATCGTAACTGGTGCGGTGTTAATGCTGTGGACAAGCGTCGCTGCGCACGCTCATCCCCATGTGTTTGTTAATGCTCAGGCAGGTTTTCAGATCGATGCAGAGCAAAGTTTGCAAGCGCTGCGAATATCGTGGCGGTACGATGCTTTTACAACACTGTTCCTGTTTGACGTTCTTGATCTGGACAGCGATTCGGACGGGCAGTTGAACGATGCTGATCTTGCAACCGTTGCTGCCGCTGAAACAGAATGGCCACCGGGCTACAACGGCGATGTCAATCTAGCTGTGGCTGGCAATAAATGGGAGTTAAGCCAACCGCAGAATGCCACCGCAAGCATGGTTGATGGAGAAATCATCGTTAGCTTTGATCTGCCATTGGTAAATCCCGCTGATATGTCAGGGAAAAGTGCCAGCCTTCGACTATATGATCCTGCTTATTATTACGCTTACTCGGTTTCCGTCGATCCAGACAGCCAGAACACGGATAGGCCCTGCGAGGTGACAGCTATCCCATTTGAACCCGATGAGGCTGAAGCCGAAACGCTATGGACGCTGTCAACATTGTCGCGTGAAGAAACACCGGATGAGCCGGATATTGGCGCCCGTTTCGCCGATGAAATTCTGCTGACCACCCTCCTCGAACAATGTTCAAGTTGTTCGAGGGGGTTCTTTCATATCCATCGCTTAATGTGAGCCAAAAAGGCGGTTTAAACCTCGGGTAGACTGGCTGTGCTCAATGTACCAAGGAATTTTCGAAAGAGTATCAGTACTCGTTAGGTCAGGATATGAGACGCCATGCCCTGACGAAGGAAACAAGTTACCGACTGGCGTTGAGTCAGTCGGTAGTACGCAGATTTATCGATGCTTCGAAAGTGGTACAACAACAGTAATGCGCTGCGAGCTGTCGTTCGAAAGGTATTGCAACTCTTCGAGTTCGAATCATGGACTAAGGCAGCTTCACTCCAGCGACATTCAGCGTAAAACATGGACAACGTCGGCTCTCCACAGGCTTTGAATACTCTCCAACTCCAACTCCAACTCCAGCTCCAGCTCCAGTTCCGGCTTCGCAGGCGGCGTCAAGCAAGGATTCAGGGATCAATATCACTCGGTGGCTAAACTTCTGAGTGGGCAGCCACGTCAGGACACTTATGTGTCGTCCCTAGCTTCCATGCCCCCATTTTCTATACACTATTCACGACCGCTTTCGCTGGACAGCACATTTACAGGGATACCACAGAAGAACTCTTATGTGCTCGAGCACATGACAAATCCGCGATGACAAAGCAGCACAATCTCAAGTGATAAAACAAGAGATCCAAATAGTAGTCTTGTCCGCCGACGTTCAGCGGGTACTGCGTGCCGACAAACGCGAACCCTTTGCCGAGTTCAGTGTAGTGTCAGGGCGGCTGCCAGGTGCGACTTGCCTTTACCCGAAGGACCGATCAGTAGCACGTTTTCGTTGCGCTGTACCCAGTCAGTTTGCTCACGCAACGCAATCACCTTCTTCTGAATGATTGCTGGCAGGTCGCTCACATCCAGCGTGGCAAAGCTCTTGCTCACCGGCAGCTTGGCCTCCCGACTCCAGCTACGAACACGGCTCTCATAGCGTTGAGCGATTTTCTGCTCGCACAGATGGCTCAGATAGCGTCCATACTCCCAGCCGTTTGCGGTGGCCTGCTCAGCAATACGCTGATGATGCTCATTGAACGCAGGCAGGCGTAGTTGATGCACCGGTATCGCCTGCGCTTTGCTGCGCGGCAGGTAGCGCTCCTGCAGCGCTTCAAGTGTCGGTAACTCGAAGCGTTCTGCATCACCCAACAGTTCACCGCTGATGTAGAAGCTGATGGACTGGAAGAGCCGAATCCGAGAGCGGGAAAGCGTAAGGGGCTGTGCTGTACGGAAGGCCGCACCGCAAAGAGGCTCAAGCGAGTGTTCAATATAGAGGTGAGTGTCTGCAGTGCATGTGGTGGGCTGATGAAGATAATAGCCAGTATTGAAGATCCGATGGTCATTGGCAAAATATTGTCGCACTTGGAAGCGAGAGGCTGCACCCCATCGGTAGGGTCAGCAAAGCGTGTTCCTGCAGCACGCGCACCACCGCCAGGTGGTTGCCAGCCATCTCAGGAGCCACGGATGGTCAATAGATACTGCACAAGGAAGAGGCGGGTAGGGCAATGGCTGCGCGTTAGAGATTGATCAGGTGCCAGATGTGTGATGGAGTAGATTGGCCGGGTGTCAGTCGGTGCTTCAAACAGTCTGTGGGCAAGTCATTGCAGCCGATTCACTGATGAAAATAGCCTGGTCAAGTGATTTTTGTGTGAGGCGGCTTGGTGGTGGTAGGTGGTTCATACCTCCTATATTCAGCCCCGATATAGTTGGCCTTCTTTACAGAGATGGAAATATTCTTTATCGAGATGGGCGGTCATCCGGAATAATAGATAAATCAATTCCCACCGAATTGTATTTGTCGTTTCCGTGGCGATTAGTTAACTGAATCAACTCTGTCATCGTAGCCAGCTTCAGGCTGGCTTTTCCAACTGTGACACACATCGAGGATCTGCGTTTGACTGTTGGTCTTTTTTCATAAGTACAATCCCAACGCTTCTGCACCCTCTCAGACTGAGAACAGATATGCGCTATCCTGAAGAACGTTACCAATTGTTCTTTGCAGATGCCTGAATTCCAAAGAAGTAAGTATTACTAATACAGTATTACCACTACTGATGTCTTTCAGGAGGTTTTATGCGCGTTACGAGTAAAGGACAGGTGACCATTCCCTTGGTGGTTAGAGAAGCCATGGGAATTCGGGTTTCAGAAACCGAGGTGGAGTTTACTCAGGATCAATCAGGAAAGTGGTACTTGCGCAAATTAAAGCCGGATAAAACCCAATCCAATAGATTCAGAAACGTTCATAAAGTAGGAAAGCCAAGAATGAGCACAGATGAGTTGCTGAAGCTGACGCGCGGCGATTAGTGGCAGTTTATCTCGTTGATACTTGCGTTGTGGCCGATCTTACTGATACTCGTAATGATTGGTTTGACTGGAGTGCTGAAACCTTGAGTCGACTTGACTATGAGCATCACCTTTGCATCAATCCGATTATTTACGCAGAATGTTCGATGATGTACAAAACCATTGAAGAGTGGGAGAACGCCCTGGAAGTGCTTGGCTTCGCTATAAAAGAATTACCACGAGAGGCTCTTTTTCTGAGCGGACGTGCATTTTTGCAATATTGTCGATCAGGTGGTTCGAAAAAAAATGTTCTTCCTGACTATTTTATCGGAGCGCATGCAGCTGTCAAGCAATTCAGTTTGATTACCCGTGACAAGAGTAGATTCAGCACCGAATGGCGCTTACTTAAGCGGCTAGCTTAGTTCCGTGCCCGTGTTTGATGACATCCTGGCGTGCTTCTTCCCGAGGCTTCTTCAACCATTGATACGGTTTTGGGCGTCGCTTCTTCAGTCGTGGCTCGATTCTGCCAGGTCGATTACCTACACGCTTTTGTGCTATCGCTTTCAACATAGCCATCAGGGAATCATGACTATCTACCTGTGCATGTCGACCCCATGCGAGCCACAACTGTAGTGAATGTTTGAAGCTCAACTCGTTCGGCAAACAACCAGCATGCACCGCTGACTGCGCCATTAGAGTACGGATCAAGTTGTAGGCGAACAGGTAGATCCAGATTTCCTTGGCAATCATCTCTGGTGTATGGTAGCTCAGTACATCCATCCCCAATGTTGTTTTAATATGCCGGAAGTTCAGCTCCACATGCCATCGTTGCTGGTACAGCATTTTTAGGTCCGCCTTTTTGTACTGATGCTTATGGAGTCGACTCCATAAGCATCAAAACGGGAAGCAAGAAAATCTCTGGGCCACTCTGGAAGGGCGATTGATGGCGATGATCGGGTCCACCAAGGACTTGACTCTGGAGCAATTGAACCTGTTGACACAGGTATGGCTTGAACAGGATTACCATCGCAAACGCCATAGCGAGATTGCTACCACGCCTCTTCATCGCTTCACCAACGCCACCTCGGTTAGACGTGATGCACCGGACAGTGAGACGCTGCGTCGAGCGTTTTGCAAACGTGAACGTCGCAAGCAACGGCGCAGTGACGGTACCTGCTCACTGGAGGGAAAGCGCTTCGAGATCCCGAGTCGCTTTGGCAAGCTTGAGTATGTCACGCTCAGCTATGCGCGCTGGGATCTGTCCAGGGTGGAGATGATTGATCCGGACACCGGCGCAATGCTCAGCCGCGTGTACCCGCTGGACAAGCAGGCCAATGCCAATGGGGTACGCCGGGCGCGTGGATCGGCTCAACAGTCTATCGACCAAAGCGAACCGATGGATGCACCGCTGTGCGCCGTCGACGAACAGGGCCTGAGCCCGTTGATGAGAAAGCTTCTTCGTGAGTATGCGGCCACCGGAAAACCGCCCGGGTTCATTCCTTCGCCAACCACGGGCACATCAACGAGCCTGTCAACTGATGATGAACAAACAAGGGACAACGCCACACCATGAACAAGAAACTGCTGTCGCTGTACTCACTCAAATACAACCCGTTCAGTCCTCAGGTGCCGGTGGAGGCACTGCTGATCTCGGCCTCGATTGAAAACTTCTGCTGGCGTGTAGAGAGCCAGTTGGTGAACGAAGGTGGCTTTGCCTTGCTCACTGGTGATCCGGGAATGGGCAAGAGTGTCACGCTGCGTTTGTTGGCCAGCCGCCTGTCCACTCAACGCGATATCTCGGTTGGCGTGCTCTCACACGCCACCTCCAACATTGCCGACTTCTATCGGGAGATGGGGGATGTGTTCGGCGTTACGCTGCGCCCTCATAATCGCTGGGGAGGCTTCAAGGCATTGCGCGAGCGTTGGGTAGCACACCTGGAAGCCACTCATGTGCACATGGTTCTACTGGCCGATGAATCACAGGAGATGCCTCCGGCGGTGCTCAATGAGCTGCGCCTGATGACCAGCGACAAGTTCGACTCGCGTTCCTTGCTCTCGGTAGTATTGGCAGGGGATGCCCGGCTGAACAGCAAATTGATGCGTGAGGATTTGCTACCACTGAGTTCGCGCATCCGTATCCGCTTAGCCTTGGAGCCCAGCGATCGGGACACGCTGGTCCGTCTGCTGGTGCATCTGGTCAGCGAGGCCGGCAATGCCAGTCTCATGACTCCCGAGCTAATGAAGACATTAGCTGAGCATGCCATGGGCAACCCACGCATCCTGTGTGCTACGGCCGCAGAGTTACTAGCGGCTGCCGCTCATCAGGAGATCTCGGTACTGGACGAGAAGCTCTACCTGGAACACTTCAGTGCCCGTCATCCCAAGCGCGCCCGGAAAGCCTCATGAGAGATTATCAATCAACGAGTCGTCAATATTCCTCGCCGTTGTTCGAGCACATGCCTGAGCTGGGTGACGAGGCCATCTGGGATTTACTCGAAATGCTGTATGGATTAGTTGATGCATACGAGTCGCACTACGCCGAGCCACTACAGCGACTTAGACTCGAACGCTACAAGGAGTTGCATGAACAGCGCGAAAGCGAATACCAGTTGAACCTGCCGATATCCGATACCACGCAAGATCCATTCTGAGCGTAAACTACACGTCATTCGGACATGCGATGCCTGTCCGAACGACCATCAGATACAGTGAACAATAGTCCATCAAATACTATTGCTACGCTCAGCAAAGAGCTCAACGCGTTGGTTGCGACGATCAGTGAGCGCGTTGCCCGTTATCTGGAGCGCCAAGGATGGCTGGCCCGAGACAAGCGAAGTGATCATCTGACATTGGCGTGGGAAGATGAAGAGGGTGCTACGTTGCAACAACTACAGGGCCACTCGATCACATATCGGATAGCGATGGGGCCTCATGCGGGGCCCGCACATTGCTGACCACCTACGCGGCCTGTTGCAAAAGATCCCAGCCCGCAAAGAGGAGGGGTAGGGCACCGATCAGCTTGGCAGAATCGGAAGATTCTCGTTGCATGCTGGTGTGGCAGTGAATCTGCGTGAGCGCAAGAAGCTGGAACGTATTTGCCGTAAGCGCCAAAGAATTAGGGCCTCTGGCGCTTACCGAGTACCGGCGCGTAGCGTGATGCTGGAAGGCAATAGTAGTTGGCACCGTGCAGCTGCATCTTGGGAAATCTGGATAGAGTTTTTAGTCGGGACAAAGTGACACTCTGGTGCACGTTGAGTTTTCTCGTGTGAATCTCTAATCTAATCGGCAGTTGCGGTAATTTGTACGCCCTTGGCGCTTCTTCAGCTGCTGTGAAGTTGCCGACAAGACGCCGAGTCACAAATGGAGACGTGCAACCCCATCGGTGGATCTTCTTGACCGACTATTAGCATTACCATTGCTCCTAGTTGATGCGTTGAGCGGGTAAAGAGATCATTCATTGTTCTAATGTCCCGAGATGAAGGTACCGGACGTGGTTCAGGATGTGTATGCCAGTCACCGATGAAATGTAAATTGGCCGAGTGCATTCGTTCTATTTCACGTCTTTCAGCCCGCCGATTTGGTATGAAGCTAAAACGTGATCGTAAGTCATTAGGTTTTGGGTCGGTTACTACTGAAATTACCACCGTGTTTTGATCGAAATAGCCAAACAACTGCCCTCCTGCCTCACGATCTGTATCGCTCAACTGTTGATATAGCATTAGATGCTCCAATACTACTAGCTCTATAAATAAAATTTGATCAGAGCCAGGAATTGAATAGCTCAGATCTTTCATGGTGCGCTAGTTCCACAGTGAGGACAATTTGCATCTTTAGACCATACCCGTCGCGTAATTGTTTCTCCTTTCTCAGGGTCGCCTTCTTTTTCTAACCACTGCTCTGCCCACTCTGCTCCGGTAAGTTCTCTCTCGTCGTTCGAGCATATAGCTACCACATGGTCCTCAGTCTTTGATTGATTCAATAGCACTGAAATTGCTTGCTTCGCGATTATGCCCGCTGATCTTGATAAAGCAACTGCGCCATACGGTACAAAACTACCACCGCAAGCTGGTTGCTGAAGTATGGGTGAATTATGGAAGTTAACTACTGGTAACTTCGCCTTACCTAAAGTATTAAATCCGCAGGCGATACATGCCGCATTAGGTTGTGTGGAAAAGTGCACAGAATGGGTCGCTAAAGCGTGTGCTTCTAGCCAGCCTAAAATGACAGGCTTTGGTCTATTGGCACCTAACCACTTAGTGTTAGCCCAAGCAGTTGTGCTCCACTCACCAGTCAACATCATTACCAAATCTGTTTTGAATAAATTGTCATTTGAATTTGGGTTTGACCGTGACAGGCTTTCGCAAACTGCTTCCACGTGTACGTGCGGGTATGCCACGCCTAAGTAGTCTTTTAACCCACTAGCTTTTTTTCCACCTACGTAATTTGCGCCGAGGGCATGTCGACTAATGTTTGCCCATTCTAGAGAGTCAGCATCATTAAGTGCTAGGTGGCCAACACCGGATTTTGCTAGTAACAGTGCGACTTCAGATCCGAGTGAACCAACACCAACGATATTCACGTGTTTTTGTGCTAGTTGGATTTCGGCTTCATTCTGATCCCTTCCTTGTATCCAGCGATGGTCTGCTCGCCTGACAAATATCCTGTTTACTTTGGCAGACGCGCCCATTGCCCGTTGACGGGCTAGCGACTTTGGAACGTTGTTCGGGCGAAAGCCCTTCGATACAGGGTCACCTGAGTTACGAGAAGGGCCTAGCTTAGTTGGAAGTGGTGGACGATGCGTGAATCCCGCAAGGCAATATCCATCGGCTGTTTGCATACCCACTAGAAGGTTTAATCCTGCTGCTGTACATTCTATTATATCAGCATCAGGAATTTTACCGGAGTGTAGCCTTAGAAGAGATTCGATATCAGTTGTGCTTTTAGGGTATTCATCTGGTACCCACGCTTTCTGCAACCATAGAAGGCAGGCGCGTTCGATTCGGATAGGTTTTTTCGGTACTATTTTTAAATTCTGCAACCAAGTTGTTAGTTGCTCACTTGTATCCGCGAAATACCACTTGCGTTGAGTCTTGAATACATAAACCATTCGAGATGGCCCTTGTGGCTCAACAAGAGAGATGGCTTGCTTAGCATTCGCGCCACATGCATGATCCCAATAGGACAGAAACTCGTTGCGAAATTCTTCTTCTATTTCAAGTTTCTTACTTTGATCGAGGTTGCGTTGAGTAAGTAAATACGCTTCCTTCAGAACGTTGTCGATCATCTGCAGTGGCTTGGACCAATCACCTGTAGCTGTAGAAGGTAGAACGCAAAGCATGCCATTAGATTCTAGGTGAGGCCAAGTCAGTATTGGTGGTCCATCCTCAACTGCAACTCGTGGAAGGCTAAACGGAAAATTCCCGTCAAGAAAAATTAACAGGTAATACGTTCCTGACGGAAACGAGATAGGTACCCGCCAACAGTGCCTGAACTTAGCTTTAAAGGGTTCGGGAATTGACTCAAGCTTTTGACACTCCGGTAGTTCGGCTAAATGATCATCAATCGAATCAATCAGACTCTCATCATCGCCGGATGGCATATCCGCCGCCGCCCTTTTTGTCGACAGCATCGTGCGCTTTATCGCCCCTACCTAAAATGATTGCCGCTGTTTTTTCGGGCCCGCCGTCATCGTCGTTTGATGGGCGATTGTCGAAGAAATCTGTGTTGAAAACTTTGCCCCACGCTTTTCTAGCCTGTTTTGTTGTACAAGATGGGGTGAAGAGAACTTCTAGTTCCTCAAGAGCTTCGGAGAGTTTTTCTTTGAAAAATCTGGTCGTTGTATCGTCTGGACCGCTGGTTAGTTTCTCTTTGAGAACAGGATGATCGACTTCAAGGTTGCCGTTTAGTCGATTACGTATACTTCTCATCGTGTTGTGAAGTGCGGTATCTTCTCGGTTAATATTTGATTCGTAGCACTCAGTGACTAATTTGGACATCACAAACCCAGTTGTGATTCTTGATTTCCAGCTGTCTCGACTGCGTGCAAATTTCTTTATGAACCGGGTGATGCGTCGGAGTTGTCGGCCATTGTTGGTGTCTGGGCTTTGTGATTCGTTCTCATCCTTAAACCAAGACGTAACCTTCTTAGGGTCGGATTGTTTCCACTCAGAACCTGCAAGTTCATACTCCTCTGCAGTGTCACCAGCGTCATCCGTCGTGGTTATTGTTCGATATACAGGTAGGTCGACGTGATAGCCCTCATCATAGAAAACTCGCACACAGTTTGTTCTCACTGCTGGAGCTGTTTTGAAATTGTCTTTGTGAACAGCTTTTCTAACCATTTCCTTTACATCGGCCGCTGATCGATCCCCATTGCGAGGGCCTTTGAGGTCTTCCTTAAGAAAGTACACCCCATCATCAATGTCGTAATCATTGTCTCATTGCTGCACCATAGTCCGCATGGCGTACGAACCCTGTGAGTGATTGTCGTTAGACTTTGGTTCTTCATCTCTTTCTAATCCAGATTTTGGACTTTTTCGATTGGCCTCCCTGCGATCTCGCATATTAGTACGATCTTTACCGCGCAGTGTTACTTCGTTGTTGTGATAAGCGACGATATCGTCGTGACAGTTTTTCATATGATGTCCTTTCCTGATGAGTAGTCTATGCGGGCATATGTGGCATATCGAACATTAGTGAGTTAAGGCGTTGCCCATCTGTGTCTAATGGATCAGCGCACATACTTATTGCGCCATTTACGTCTGTATGAGCTTGAGCTTGTAGGGCAGTGGCGGCTTCTGGTCGAGTTTCATCTAGACTTAGATATTGCGCGGTATTGCCTGTCACGTTCTTTCTTGGAAAGCGCACCAGGTTTACCTTTTGATTAAGATGTGGGAGCAGCAGCCGAGCGGTATGCCATGCAATTTCCTCTTGTGCGTCAATGGAGAGTTCTGCGGCTTTTCCTCCGAATTTCCAATCGCCTAACCCACGATGAACATCCTGTTTCTCAATATGTTCACCCGATGTAGGTTTACATGTCCCAAGGGTGTAGATTTCTATGTTTTGGTCTTTTCCTGCAAGTTTCAATGAATCTATTAACCCAATCATTATTGGTGAGTTCGCGTACAGACCGCCATCGGCGAACACCCGAAACCCATCGTTATCAGGGTTGTCTATCGCTGCTAGTGATCGGTATATTGGTGCAGCGGATGTGGCTCTACAAACGTCTACAAGCGAGTAGTTGTCGTCTCGGTGATTTGATCCAGGTAAGTGCGCCGTTTTAAAGACCCAGGCATTGTGGGTAGACATATCAATAGCTGGAATGGAGATAGCAATTTGGCGCGTCTTGTATAGCTCGCCAAGTGTTGTGTCGCCAAACAGGCCATGCAAAGCGGTCTGCAGTGCCTCATCGCCATTTTTAATTGCCTTTGAGCGAGATGGCATCTGAACGAGCGTTTTGACAGTCCCGGCTGGTAATGTAACTGGAAAAATATCTTTTCCATGTGCTTTATACAGCTCGAGTATTTTTTTGGACGGAACCTGAGCGGCAAGCCCCATGGCGATGATTGCACCGGTGCTTGTGCCTACCATCAAGTCGAAAGCTCTACCGATGTCCAACCAGCCATCGCCAAGCTGGCGTTTGTTTACGAATTTTCTCTGCAGATCATCGAGGTATGCAGCTGAATAAATACCGCGCATGCCGCCACCATCAATACATAAGACTCGAAAAGGAATACTTTTGACTGCAGAGCTATCGCTGGCGCGTTTGTCTTTGGGTGCGTTCAAATTCAATGTCCTTTATCAAATTTCAGTTATCGTAAACTAGGTGTATGTTTGAGGCCAGCAGTGTCAATAATGTGACATTTTAGACTGCCTTTCTGGAAGGATTAATCTGGATACCCGCCCATAAAGGGTTGGGGATTGGTGCGAAGAATACAAGGCTCGCGTTATTCTTAATTACCTTTATAGCAACCATGACAATGACTGAGATGCCTCATTTTAAAGAAGTAGCGCTCGACGAAGTAAAGCATTATTTGCAAAGATGCGAAGGTTTGACAGACACAATTCGTGTGAGTAAGGAGTTTGTTACACCCTACGACCCGGAGACACCGAGAAGATTTGTTT